>JAESGR010000027.1_pt1 | contig 679627 bp, 559 predicted proteins | sample 9269771 | NCBI WGS metagenome assembly JAESGR01 (sample SAMN15739572, study PRJNA653492) | algae metagenome | isolation source: Chroococcus sp. CMT-3BRIN-NPC107 and co-occurring heterotrophs from well... | place: USA: Clark Mountains Wilderness, California | collected 2010-04-18
TCGTCGAGAAGAGCGGGGCGTGGTACTCGTACAAGGAGACGCGGCTCGGGCAGGGGCGCGAGTCGGCGAAGAACTTCCTGTTCGAGAACAAGGACCTGGCCGAGGAGATCCGGCAGGCGGTGCTCGACGACCGCGCGCGGGCGGCGGACAAGCAGGCGCGGCCGGCGCCCGACCACACCGTGGCCGCGGGCGCTGGCGTCGGCGAGGTGGAGTAGCCTTGTCTGCACGCGCGCGCGTGTTCGAGGTGGAGACGGAATGAAGGCCCTCGCCGCACACACCCAGGTGCGCGGCGGGGGACTCGGGTACGGGAGATGATCCGGCGGTTCGGGAGTAACGCGGAGGCGCACTGCCCCGTCGCCGGTTTGACGTGCGCCGGCCTCGCGGGGGCCGGGGCCGGCGTTGGATTGGGAGGCCGCGGGCAACGGCGCGCAGCGGCCGGCCGACGGTGGACTGGCGGCTCAGAGGCGTGCGCCGAGGGCCGCGCGGCGACGATTAGCGCACCAAGGATCAGCAGGATCGGGAGCGACGCCGGGTGGCGAGACCGTCGGTCCCGCGGGTGGGGCGTCGGAGCCGTTGGCGGGCCGGTCGGGCGGTGCCCACTGCGGCGGGTATTGCTTCATGGCGTCCCTGCCCTCGGGTCGGCCGCGGCGCGTGCCGCGCCCCGCGTGTCGCGCCCGCCGCTACTTCTTCTTGCCATTGCCGCCCACCGGGACCTGCTTGGCGGCCACGTCCTGCCGCTTCTTCAGGTCGGCGGCGTCGGTCTTGACTTGCTTCTGGGACGCCTGCTTGCGGGCCGCCTTCGGGGATTTGTCGCCCATGTTCGCGATGCCTTTCGTCCGGTGTCACCCCCGCCCCATCATACGGGGGCCGGCGGCCGGTGCGCGGGCGCGGACGGAGAAATCGCCGCGGAACTCGCGGGTGCGGGCCGGTGACCCCCCGGGGGCGACTGCCGGGAGACCGGAGGCACGCCGCGGCGGCTGGCCTGCGGGGTCTGCACCGGCGGCCGACGGTGCAGCCCCACTGGCATAAGCGGGATTGCCGGGAGGTTCCCCGACGTGCCACACGGATTTCCGACGGAATTCATGCGACGGGGGTCCGTGTGCACCCTACAATGGTCATGGGGGCAACACCCCTCGACCCCGTCCGACAACCACGCCGACCCCTTTCTCGTCGAACCCGGTCCGCCTGACTGCCGCACGCGAAAGGCGCCCGCCCGAATGACCGCTCCGAACGACCAGACGTCGAACGACGCCCGGACGACCTACGCCGCCGACGGGTCGGAGCACCCGACGCCCGGCCGCCCGGCGACGCCGGACGGGCCGCCGGACGCCGGCGCCGTCGAGCCCGCGGCCGCACCGCCCCCGCTCGCCGGACCGCCCGGGCCCGGCGAGTACGCGGCGAAGCCGAGCTGGAGCACGCAGTCGCTCGCGGACCTGAACGCCGCCGTCCGCCGGGAGGCGTCCCCGCCGGCCCGCGCGAGGCGGGCGGCGGGCCGGACCGCCCGCGATCAGGCCCGCGCGATCCGGGTGCACGAGCTCCGGCTGGAGGCCGCGCTCCGCGCCGAGCGGGACCGGTACGGCAACGCGTGGGAGCACGCGTGACGGGGACCGCGTCGCCGCGGCGCGAGACGTGCCCATGACGGCCGAAGAGCACCGCGCGTTCGCCGCCGAACTGCTGACGACCCGCCAGCGGCTGCGGGCGCTGGCCCGCGGGACGCACGGCCGCGGCCGCCCGGGCGTGGCGGCCGCCTGGCGGAACGTCGACCGCGCCCTGCACCTGCTCGCGATCCGGCTGGACGACGCGCTCCACCCCGCGGCCGTCGACGCGGCGTACCGCGACGGGGTCACCGACGACGACGACGACGACGACGACGACGCGGAAGGAGCGGCCCCCGCGGACGGCCGCCCGCTGACGCCGGAGGAGTTGCTCGGCGTCGTCGCGGGGCTGCACCGGGTCCGCGGGTTCGTCGACGGGCTGTGCGGGCGGCTCGGCCGGTACGCCCGGGCGTCGGCCGTCCGGCGGGCCTGCGGCCGCTCGCTCCGGGCGGCCGACCGCCTCCGGGAGATGCTCGACCCGCCCAGCCGCTGATGAAAAGCCCCTGCCGCGAACACGGGGTCGAGACGGCGGGCCGCGGCCGCGTCTAGAACGGCGAGCCGCCCATCTCCCACGCGGCGAAGGCCAGCACCGCGAGGAGGAACGCCGGCCAGAACAGCACGGCGACCCACGTGACCAACCGCCCGCCCCGGCTCCGGCGGCGCATGCGCGTCGACCATTCGCCAGGCGATTCCGGGCGGCGACCGTGTCCGGGATACATCCGGCCCACTGTACTGCGCAAGGCGAGCCCGGCCGTGCGGCCGGTCGCTAAGATTCCGCGGAACGGGTGCGGGGCGGGGTTCCAAGCGGAGGCCGCGGACCCTTTGACGGGTCAAGGTCCGGCAGCTGGGTGGATCAATCGATACACCCTCGCCGCTGCGCGAGGCGACGGGGGGAGCAAAGCGGCCGCGCGGTGTGGGCGGTGCGGCGTCCGACACGCGTTCGCGCCCCGGATCGCCGGGAATCGGGCGTTAAAGTCGCGGCACCGGCCTGATAGGCTCGGGGCGAGGGGCGAGGCTGTGCGGCACACCCGGGTCTGCGGCGGACGCCGCGGGAGGCGACGGTGAGCGAATCAACCGACCGGCGGCGGAAGTCCGCCGCGGCGGCGGCGGGCGACCGAAGCGAGTTCACCGTGACCGAGTTCGGCCGCCGGCGGGTCGCCGGCCGGCCGTGGTCGCTGCGGCGGGCGGCGTGGGTGCTCCTCTGGCCGTTCGCGTACCTCCGGCGGCGCCGGACGCCGCGGTCGTCGGAGCGGCCCGCCAAGTTTCAAAGCGAGTCGCGGGGCGAGCCGCCGCGGACCGGGCGATAGGTCTCGTGGCGTGCCGCCAACGAAGAACCCCGCCCCGTTGCATGGAGCAGGCAGGGCGGGGTGCTGAAATTCTTGTCGTTGGGCGCGCCGGGGGGGGCCGGGGTTCACGGCGCGTCCGGCGCGTCGCACGTGACGGTCTCGGTGCCCGGCGTGTCGACCGCGTACCGCCCCCGGGCCGTCTGGGTCGCCGGCTCCTGGTCGACCAGCAGGTACCGGCGGGTCACCGGCCCCTCGCCGGTCGCCGACCCGCCGGCGTGCTCGGTCACCTCGGTGATCACGCACGCGGCGTCGCCGCCGACCCCGCGCCTGCCGCCCCACCGCCCGCTGATCGTCGACTTGGTCTTCATCCGCCCCACCCTAGCAGGTTTGCCGGCCGCGGACGGGAAATTCGCCGCACCGGCCGCGGCCGCGGGTAATGTCCGGGCGGCCGGCCGACGGCCGGCGTAGCACCCTGTTGACCCACTTACCCGAAGGACCCCCGTTGACCACCCTCACCGAAGACCGCCGACTCGGCAAGCGTGCCCTGGCCTACGTCTACGACTACCCGGCCGGCCTCGTCCGCCGGATCGTCCGCGACTCGCGGGCGCTGCGGGCGGTGCGGGCGCGCACCGCGCGGCGGCGGGGGCGCGGTACCGGCGGCCGGGGCCACGCGGTCGCGTAGCGCTGCTGCAGGCAACGAGCACCACGGGAAAACGAGCACCACGGGAACATGAAACCTGCCACGACGTGCCGCGCAGGCGGGGCGGGGCGGGGCGTCCGGATGACGGCGGGCTCGTTAACCGCGGGTGCGGAAAACGGCCGGGGCCGGAGAAATCCGCCCCGGCCCGTATCCTTCGCCCACGGTGGGCCCTACGATCACGTCAGTTGATCGACGACCGAGACACCAGGGGCGCGTAGATTTCCCCCCCCGCGCTCCGTCCTGCCTCCCTCGCCCGTTTGCCCTCCGGGCCAAGCCGCTGGCCGTCCCCCTACCGGTCCTCGTCCGAGCGCGAACCTGCTTCGGCGAGGGGAAGGTCTGCTTATGTCCACCATGCTCCACGTCGCGAACCTGAGTCACGCGGTCGGGAACGACGAGCTCGAGCGCCTGTTCGCCGGCCACGGCGTCGTCCGGTCGGCCGAGGTCGTCAACCAGCTCGCATCGTCCGACATCACCGGCACCGGGCACGTCGAGATGGCCTCGGACGCCGCGGCCGCGGCGGCGATCGCCGCGCTGAACGGCGCGCGGTACGGCGGCGCGGACCTCGTCGTCGCCCGGGCCGAGCCGGGGCAGCGGCGGGGGATCGACCTGCCGCGGATGTTCGCGTCGATGAACATCCCCGACCGCCCGGCGGACGGCGGCGACGCGCGGCCGCGGGCCCGCCGCACCGCCCTCCGGCGGGTCCGCTACCTCCGGTAGCCGCGCCGGACCGGACCGGCGTCCTGAGCGTCGTCCGCTCTTGAACGCGGGCCCGACGCCCACGCCCACACACGCACACACACGAAGGAACGGTCGAATGAACGCACCGACGCACGGGATCCACCAAGGCACGTACGACGCCGTCTTCCGGCACCCGGTCGCGCGGAACCTCCAGTGGCGGGACGTCCGCTCGATGCTCGCAGCGCTGTCCGAGCTGACCGAGGAGCGGGGCGCGCGGGTGAAGTTCACGCGGAACGGGCAGACGCTGACCGTCCGCCCGCCCATGCGCAAGGACTTCTCGGACGTCGGCGGACTGATGGAGGTCCGCCACTTCCTCGAACGCTCGGACCCGGGCGCCCGCACGGCCGCCGCCGCCGCCCCCGTGCCGGCGGGCGTCCACCTGCTGGTCGTGATCGACCACCGGCTGGCCCGCGTCTTCAAGACGGAGCTGCACGGCACGGTCCCCGAGCGGGTCGTCCCCTACGACGCGGCCGGCGCGGGCCGGCACCTGCACCACGTCGAGGAAGGCGGCGCGACGGGGCGGCGCAAGCCGGAGCTCAAAAGCTTCTACGCGGCGGTCGCCAAGGCGCTCGAGCACGCCGAGCGGATCCTGATCTTCGGCAGCGGGACCGGCGCGGGCAGCGCGATGGACCGGTTGCTGGCCGAGCTGGCGCGGCATCACAAGGCGGTTCGGGGCCGCGTGGTCGGGGCGTGCGTGGTCGACGACCACCACCTGACCGAGGACCAGTTGCTGGCCAAGGCGCGGGACGTCTACGCGCGTTGACGACGCCCGCCCGGGGTCGGGGGCGGGGAGTTGACCGCGCCGCACGCGTTCACGCTGGCGAACCGCTGTCGGTTCGAGGGGTTCCCGGGCGCGTCCGCGGTGGGGCCGGGCGCGGGACCGGTGCACCCGCACGGTCGGGCGCCTCCGGGGGCTGCTCGACCAGGACGCGGGGGAATGACGGCGCCCGCCCGCCCGTGCTGGTCGTGTACGGGTTGGGGGGTGATCTTCGCTCGCCGTGAAGGCGGGCGTCCAGCGTACCGCTCGGGACTGCTATCCCGCGGTTGCGGTGGCGGCCGCGGCCGCGCCCTCCGCATGAGGTCGGGGGTCCGACGTCAGGTCGGCGCACACCCCGGGCGACGCCCGTTTCCCGTGGCCACGGCGCTGGACGTCGCCGACGACCCTGTCGGCCGCGGGCGCGCACGGGTATCATGCCCGCCATGCCGCACCGCCGCCGTACCGTCCCGCTGGACGAACGCATGACCCCGTGTGGGTCGTGCGGGTACTTCCCCTCCGAGCACCGCCACGCCCTCCGATTCGCGGCGGGCGAGGCGTCGGTGGGCGGACGCGTCCCGCTCTGCCCGAACTGCCACGCGTTGTACGCGATCATCGAGGGCGCCGGCCGCGGCAACGCGGCCGACGGCGACCTGCTCGACGCGCTCCGCCGGGCCGCGCCGCCCGCGCGGGCGGTGGCGTTCCTGAGCGACCTGTACGAGCGCACGTCCGAGGTCGAGCCGCGGTTGCGGGCGTTGAGCGCCGCGATTCAGAACGACCCCGGGCGCGTCCGCCGGATGCGGGCCGCGGGGAAGAGCGATGCCGAGATCGCCGCGGCGTTCGGGTTCGACGGGCCGCCGGTGCCGGACGCGACCCGCTAGGCCCGACCGGTGCCGGAGACTCCCGCGCGGGCGGTAGCGGCGTGTCCCGAAAACGCGCCGGCCGGGGGGGGCGGCCGCGTCACCCGCCGCCCCCGGCGTCCATCCACGTCGCCTCGTCGCGAAGGAACGCGGCCAGGGCCGCGGCCGGCATGTCGCTGAACAGGCGGAGGAGCGAACCGACGACGGCGGGCGCCGCGGCCGGCGGCCCGGTAAGTGTCGCGTCTATCCGGGCCAGCAGGAACGCGGCGAGCCGGCCGAGGTCGACGTCGTGGCGGACGACGTCGGCGGCCAGCAGGCGTAGCGCGACGGCGTCCGCGTCGGGTGACGCGGGCGGGACGGGCAAGGCTTCGTTCACGGCTGACGCTCCTCGGGGGCCGCGTCGCGGCCCCCGCTCCCCCCCCGAATAAGTTGCCCCCCCTCGTCCCGTTGTCCCACGAAAGCGGAATGGGCACAACGCCGCGCGGCCACAATCCGCCGCCGCAACGAGGAGGAGCGCCCGTTGCTACGACGGACTGCTCCCGCTCCTCGGCCTGCTGACCGACGACGAACTCCGGGCGCTCGACGAAGTCGAGGAACCCCGCGTGATCTCGGTGTGCCCTATCGACCGGTCGGAGCGGCTGCGGGGGGTGCCGCGTCCGGCCGCCCTAGCCGAGCCGGATGACCGCTGGCCAACCGGGTAGCCGTTCACCGCGGCCCCCACCCGGCCGCCCGCCACGTCGCACGGATTCGGGTTGCCCCTTCCCAAACCCGTCGCGATCGCCGATGCTGGTGCGGATGAGCTCGCCGTCGTCCGCCACGCCGCCCAACGATCGGGAACGTCTAGCCCTCGGCCTGCTGCTCCGCGCGGACGAGCGGCGCTGCTCGGCCTCGACCCTGGGCAAGCTGGCCCGCCGCGGCTGGGCCGCGCCCGGCGCAGGCGGCGCGTACCGCCTCACCGTCGCGGGCCGCGCGCTGGCCGAGTCTTTGGAACCACCGCGGTCAGCCCCGGCTCGCACGCCCGCGCGGTAACGACACGGCCGCCGGCGCCCCGGGGTTCACCACGTCGCGCTACCTCGTGACCGGCCGCCGCGCCGCGTACCCGTCGACCAACCCCTGGACCGCGCCGCGGAGCACGGCGAGGTCGGCCGACTTCATCAGCCACGCGTCGACGCCGTGAACCTCGGCCGGCTGCGGGTGCCCGCTGTAGATCAGCGTCCGGCAGCCGAGCCGGGCCTTGAACTCGGCCGCGCACGCGACGCCGTCCCCGTCCGGCAGCACCGAGTCGGCAATCACCAGGTCGGGCCGGCCGAGCGTCGCCGCCGCGTGCCGCGCTCCCTCGCACGTCGCGACCGGCAGCGCGTCGATTCCCATCATCGTCAGCACCCGGCCGACCGTCGCCAGAGTATCGGCATCATCCTCGATCACCAGCACCTGGGCGCGGGGCGGGGTCGGCGGAACGGGGGGCGTCGTCATGGCGTCCAATATCGCGGACGGGGTGAGTCGTTTACAAGACCGGCGGGACGTCCAACGTCCGCCGGCGGGCGGTGGCCGATCCGGCCGCCGCGGTTGTGACGGATTCGCCGTCGCGTGCCCCGCCGCAAGCCGGGCAGGGGTCGTGTCGCGCTCGGCGACCGACGGCGAAGCCTAGTTGCGTGCGGCGTTGGTCGGCGGGTGGAGGAACGCGTCGAGCCGCCGCCGGAGCAGGTCGAACGGCGTCCCCTTGACGATCCACTCGTCCGCCCCCAGCGCGAGCGCCCGCGCCTGCTGGGCCGGCTCGCTGATCGCGCTGTACATCGCGACCGGCGTCCGCCCGACCACCGGGTCGGCCCGGATCGCCCGCAGGACCGCGAACCCGTCCATCACCGGCATCATCACGTCGAGCAGGACCAGGTCGAACCGGGCCGCCCGCATGACCGCGACCGCCCGGGTCGGGTCGTCGACGCACGTCCCGGCGTGGCCGCACTTGGCAAACAGCCGGAGGACGACCCGGCACACGTCCGGCGTGTCGTCGACGATCAGCAGGTTCGCCATCGGTGGCCTCCCTCGCCCCGCACGCGCGGGCGACTCAGCGCGCCCGGCCGCGGGTGAAGAAGTTCACGATCGCGAGCAGGATGCACGCCCCAAGGAACGACGCGAGCAGCCCGGGGATGCTGAAGTCGTAGCGGTTGATGGTCCCGGACCCGAGGAGGGGAGCTATCAGGAGGCCGCCCAGCATTGAGCCGACGATCCCGACGACGACGTTCAGGACGATGCCCTGCTGCTTGTCGGTCTTCATGACCAGGCTGGCGAGCCAGCCGATGACGCCGCCGATGACGAGCCAGATGATGATGCCCATGGATGAAGTCCTAGTGAGGGAGGGCCGAGGTGTCGGTCGGTGGGCGGGTCGCGGCCCCCGGCGGACCTGCGTCCGCGGTGGAGGCACGACTCGTCACAATAGCCCGTCCGCGCGCGCTACGTAACGGTCCAAATGGATGGGATGGCTAACCGTGCAGCAACCGACAACTGCCCCAGGTCCGGCACCGGTTGGGCAAGGCCGTCGGCGGCCGTTGAGAGGGTTCAGTCGTCGTCGGCCGGCAGTCCCGCCCGCTCGGCCGTGTCCATCTGCCGGAGGACGTCCTCGATCGCGGCCACGTCGGACTCGACCGGCCGGAGCAGGCCGCCGAAGAACGGCATGGGCAGGGGGGCACGCGGCGACGAGGTCGGCGGGGCCACACACGGGGCGTGACGGTACATCAGGTCGACGAGTTGCTCGGTCATTGACGCCACTCCGTTGCTCACGACGCGTCAGCCCGCGGCCGTGTCCAGCCGCCGCGCCTCGTCCCGGAGAAACGCGGCGACGGCCGCGGCCGGCATGTTCGTGGACAGCCGGCCGAGCGACCCGGCGAACACGCGGGCGACGTGCGACGGCTCGATCAGCGTGGCCTCGATCACGTCCTGAACGAACGCGGGGAAGTGATCGAGGTCCACGTCGTGGCGGACGACGTCGTCGGCGAGCCGGCGCAGCGCGTCGGCGTCGGGCAGTGCGGGCGTGGCTTCGTTCACGGGCGTACACTCCTGGGGAGCCGAGCGTCTCGGCCCCCGTCCCCGCGGCGCGGTCGGGCGGCCCTTCGTCCCTGCCGTCGCGCGGCAAGTGGCCCGGGGCGCATCGCGATCGGCGGAGAGTCCGCCACCCCGGCGGCACTGCTTCACGGCGCCGCGGGGTCGTCGCAGGTGACGGTCTCGCCGCCGGGCGTGTCGATCGTGTACCGCCCCTTGGCCGTCCGGGTCGCCGGCTCGTGGTCGACCAGCAGGTACCGGCCCGTCTCCGGCCCCACCCCGGTCGCCGACCCGCCGGCGTGCTCGGCCACCTCGGTGATCACGCACGCGGCGTCGCCGCCGACCCCGCGCTTGCCGTCCCACCGCCCGCTGATCGTCGACTTGGTCTTCATCCGCCCCACCCTAGCAGGTCCGCCGGCGGGCGGGCGGGAAATCCGCCGCACCGGCCGCGGCCGCAACTGCACGTCCCGGAATGTCCGGGGCGGCGGGCCGGCGGCCGGCCTACCGTCTCCCGACCCCTTACCCGAACCCGAAGGAACGATTGACCACCGCCCCCGAAGGCCGCGTCATTGGTGAACGTACCCCCGCTGGCCCGTGCGACCACCCGGCCAGTTTCGTCCAGCGGATCTTGCGCGACTCCGCGGGAGCTGCGGGCGCGGACCGCGCGGCACCGGCGGGCCGAGCGCCGCCGGGGCACGTCCGCTGGGACGGGGGCGGGCGGGTGCGGTCAGGCGGGCGGCGCGCGGGCGTAGGTAGCGGGGTTCGCGAGCGCGCGCCAGCGGGGCCGGGAACGGGGGTTCTCGCGGTGGGCGGGTGTCCCCGGTAATGTCCTCTGCCTGGCACTGGAGTCCGAACCGCTTTTAACCGAGGCACGAACACCGATGGCCGAGAAGAACACCCAGTGGCGGTACCACCACGCCGAGGCCGACGACGCGGCCGGGATCGACTTCGACAAGTACGGCCGCAACGGGTTCGAGCTGTGCGGCCTGACGTCCCACAACGGGAAGCTGGTCGCCGTGTTCAAGCGGAACCCGACCGCGAAGGACGACGCCGGCCGCGCGGCGCGGAAGGCGCGGCGGACGGACCGGGGCGAGCAGGCCGCCAAGGGCGCCCGCGGCACCCGCGGGGCCTGAGCACGCGGGGGCGGGAAGGCCGGTCGTCACCGCAGTCGCTTGCGGCCGCGGGCGCTGAGGGCGAACCGCACGCCCCGCGCGGCGTCCTCGACCCACCCCGCGGCCAGGTACGTGTGGAACAGGTCGACTGGGACGATCTCCCCGAGCCCGCTGACGACGCAGCCGGTGACCGCGCCGCCCGCGCCCCGCGCGACCGCCAGCTCGTTCCCGTACCGCAGCAGGAGGATCAGCCGCCGCTCGTCGAGCACGACGCCCGTCCCCGGTCTCTCCGTCATCGTCTAACCGTGCCCTTCCCGTGTCGCCGCCGTCCCCGGGGGGTCTCGCCCCCGCCTGCCCGATGGGCTACCGCGCGCGCCACCGGGTGCCGTGGTCGTCGTGTTCGTGCCGCGCGTACCGGGCGAGCCGCTGGGTCACGCGCCGTAGCGCGTCAAACTGGATTGGACCGTCTACCGCGATGTCGCCGCCCGATCGGTGCCCCCGCGCGTCGGGCGGTCCGCCCGGATCGCGGCCGTCGCCTGGTCCCACGTCGCGTCCCGAAGCAGCTCCGTCCCGTCTGGGCGGTGGACGCGGTAGCACGCGCGGGCGAAGTACAACGGCCCGCGCGGGTCGGAGGGCGCCGTGACCGTGTACCCACGTAGTGCGGCACGGAACGGTAGTACGGCACGGAACGGCGGATCGGGCATCGGCCGCACGGTAGCAGGTCGGCCGCGCCTGGCATACGCGTGACCCCCCGGCCATCCGACGACCCGCCGGCCCGGGGCGTCAGCCCGCCTGCGCCTCGTCCAGCCGCCGCGCCTCGTGCCGGAGGAACGCGGCGACGGCCGCGGCCGGCATGTCCGTGAACAGGCGGCGGAGTGACCCGGCGGCCGCGCGGGCGACGGCCGGCGGCTCGATCAGCGTCGCCTCGGTCACGTCCCGGATGAATGCGGCCAAGCGGTCGAGACCCACGTCGTTGCGGACGACGTCGTCCGCCAACAGGCGGAGCGCGTCGGCGTCGGATCCGATGGCGGCGGGCGTGGCGTCGTCCATGTGTTTCCTCTGGCGGGCAGGTTTCGCGCGCGTCGCGGCGACGGGGCTCGCGGGATCCCGGACGGGGTGGGCGGGCGGCCACCCACGGCCGCCCGCGACACCGTTCCGCCGAGGTACCCGCCTACGCCGGCCGGCGGTCGAACGGGCCGTGGCCGGCCGCGCGGGCGATCAGCGCGACGACCTCGTCAGCCGTCGACTCGTCGCCGAGCATCAGCTGGAAGTAGTCGAGGTGCGCGCGGACGAACACGCCCGCCCGCCCGTCGGCCAAGTCGACGCCGCTGGTCAGCAGGTCGGCCCGGCAGGCCTGGATCCGGGTAATCCGTGTAAGAAATGGGTCTGCCATGGCACGGGCCTTTGGTCGGGGGTCTTAGCGGGGGCGGGACGGGCCGCGCGGGACGCGGCACCGGCGAGCGGGTGGCCAGTGGACGACAATCCCGAGGCGAAAGCAAGGGAAATCGCCGCGATGCCTAACGCTTCTCGCCGTGACCGTGGGCACTCGCATTTTCGGACCGCCCCGGCCGTTGGGCCCGGCGGGGCGGCGGTCGGCCGTGCGCGGTCCGACGCCGGCCGGGCCGACCGGAGCACCGCAGATTGCGCGCCGGGTGACGCGCGGGGCGGCCACCTTGTTTTAATTCCGTCTCCTATTGTTGTGAATCTTCTTGCAGACGGCGCCGCGGCCGCTAGGCTACGCCGTCCCCGTGCGGCCGCGTGCTCAAAGGCGCGGCGAACCGACGCACGCGGGTCCGCCCGCGACCGCCGCGCGGCGGACGTCACCCCGGGCCACGCCGGCCGGCGGGCGGGCCCGCCATCCTCCGCGCCCGTCACCCCCTTACCCTTTTGAGGTGCAGCGTATGCCTCGCGCATGCCCGCGGCCGGCCGGCCGCTTCGGTCTCGCGTTCGTCGCCGCCGCCGCCGCCGCCCTGTCGCTCCCAGCGATCCCGGCCCGCGCCGCTGGCACGTTCACGGTCACGACGACCGCCGACGCCGGGGCCGGTAGCCTCCGACAAGCCCTCCTCGACGCCAACGCCGCCGCCGGCGGGACGATCAACGTCACCTCGGGCGGGCTGATCTCGCTCGCCAGCCCGCTGCCGGTCATCGCCGCGCCCGTGACGGTCAACGGCAACGGCGTCCTGGTCAGCGGGAACAACCAGCACCGCGTGTTCTTCGTCGACGCGCCGCCCGGGGCGGCGGTCGCGTTCAACGACCTCGCCGTCCTCAACGGCAAGGCTAAGGGTGGTGACGGCGGCGTCCGGAGCGGCGCGGGCGGCGGCCTCGGCGCCGGCGGCGGTCTGTTCGTCAGTCGCGGGGACGTGACCGTCTCTAACGTCTCGTTCGGCGGCAACGCCGCCGCCGGCGGCGCCGGCGGGGACGCGTTCGGCATGGGCGGCGGGGGCGGGCTGGGCGGGAACGGTGGGAGAGACTCGTTCGGCGGCGGGGGCGGGTTCCGCGGCGACGGCGGCGGGCGCCCGAGCGTCACGAGCCGCGGCGGCGGCGGCGGGGGCGGGTTCGACGCCAACGGGGGCGATGGCGATTTCTTCGCCGGCTCCGGGGGCGGTCAGGGCGGCACCGGCCCGGCGTTCGGCGGCGGGGTCGGGAGCACCAGCAGCGACGGCGGCGGGGGCGGGGGCGGCAGCCTCGCGACGCCCGGTGGGGCCGGCGCCGCGCTCACCGGCGGTAACGGCGGGCGGTTCGGCGGCGGCGGCGGGGCGCCGGCCAGCGACGGCGTCGGCGGCGCGGGCGGCGAGTTCGGCGGCGGCGGCGGCGGCCGCACCCGCGGCGGCAACGGCGGGTTCGGCGGCGGCGCCGGGTCCGGCCACAGCGTTGGGGGCAACGGCGGGTTCGGCGGCGGCGGCGGCGGGTCGGCCGTCATCAACGCGTACGGGCTCGCCGGCGCGTTCGCCGGCCGCGGCGCGAGCCCGAACGGCACGGTCGATCCCAACTACAGCCGCGGCGGCGGCGGCGCCGCGCTCGGTGCCCACGTCTTCGTCCGCGGCGGCGCCGCGTCGATCGCCTTCCTCGACACCTCCGCCGACGCCGGCGCCCTGACGGCCGGCGCGGGCGGCCGGACCGGCCCGATCGTCGCGACGCCGCAGTACGCGCCGTCCGGGCAGACCGCCGGCGCCGCGTTCTTCCTGTCCGGGCCGACCACGTTCACCGTCTCGGCCGGCCGCACGCGCGCGGTCGCCGGGTCGGTCGCCGACGTCGGCGACTTCGCCGCCGACCCGACCGCCGCCGGCTTCGCCCACGCGACGCTGGTCAAGCGCGGCGGCGGGCGGCTGAACCTGCTCGGTGGCAACTCCTACCGCGGCGGCACGGTCGTGTCCCAAGGTACGCTGGCCCTGTCCGGCGTCGCGGGCGTCGCGCCCGCCCCGGTCACGTTCAACGACGCCGCCACCGGGGCCGCGGACACGACGGTCCTCCTGACCCCAGGGACGCCATTGGTCGCCGCCGCCGTCGTCGCCGACTACGGCTCGGGCGTCGCCACCCTCCAGACGACCGGTGCCGCGGTCACGACCGTCGTCAGCGGCGCGGTCACGCTGAACCGCGACCTGACCCTCCTCGCCCAGAACACCCGCCCCGTCCCGGCCAACCACGCCGACGGGCAGACCCTGCTCGCGAGCACGACCTCGGGCCGGGGCGGCCTGACGATCACCGGCGGCACGATCGTGCAGTTCGCCGACGGCGCCAAGAGCCACCGCGGCCCGACCCGCGTCACCGGGAACTCCGCCCTCTCCCTCCGCCCCGGCAGTGGCCCCGCGAACTCGACCGTAATCGTCGACGCCGGCAGCACCGTCTTCCTCGAAGGTGATGACGCCGGCACCCTCGGCGGCCTGGCCGGCGGCGGCACGCTCGCGAACAACCCGTTCCACTTCAGCTCCGGGGTCGCGGTTGGCGCGAACAACGCCGACACCGCATTCACCGGGCAGGTCACCGGCCGCGTCCGCCTGCGGAAGGTCGGCACCGGCACGTTCAGCCTCGGGGGGCAGGACAACCCGTCGGCCGACCTGTTCGTGTACGGCGGCCGCCTCCGGCTGACCGACGATGTCCGCCTGCGCAGCATCCCGATTGCGACCGCCGAGGCCGGCCCGCAGGCGCTCGACCTCGCCGGCCGCACCGTCCGACTCGCGACCGGCGGCATGGAGGGCCTGGGCGCCGAGTCCGCCCTGCATACCCAGATCGGCCTGGCCACCACCAACGGCAACGCCGACGGCGTGTACGACTCAACCGGGTTCGCCCGCCCCAACCAGCGCGTTGGCGTCGCGTTCACCAACGGCGACGGCCAGCCGCTCCGCATGCGCCTGACCCTCGCCGGCGACGCAAACGTCGACGGCCGCGTCGACTTCACCGACCTCGTCGCCCTCGCCCAGAACTACGAGTCCGGCCCCGGCCCACTTTGGGACCAGGGCGACTTCACGTACGACCGCGAGGTCAACTTCAATGACCTGGTCCTGCTCGCGCAGAACTACGACACCGCGCTGCCTGCCCGCCCGATCCTCGGTGCCTCAGCGAACTTCGACGCCGACCTAGCCGCGGCGTTTGCCAGTGTGCCCGAGCCGTCCACGACCCTCGCCGCCGTTGCCACCTGCTGCTTGGCCTCCGCGACCGGCCGCCGCCGACGTCCAACCGGATCCCGATGAGACACGCGTTCACCGGTGCCCCAGTCCCGCTCGAGAGGAGAACCTCTAGGACAGCGTCTGGGGGTTCCGATTGGCCCGACACGATGGAGTAGTGACCCGAGCCGGCTTGCGGGCGCGTCGCTGACGCTCACCTCGACGTGCGAATTGACCCGTGGGAGCACGACCTGAACCCGCCCGGACCTCGGGGTGAACTTCACGGCGTTGGTCAGCAGGTTCCACATGACCTGTTGCAGCCGGGCCGGGTCGCCGCCGGCCGACGCGGCGTGCGGGTCGAGCACGGCCTGCACGCGGACGCCCTTCGCATAGGCCGACAGCTTGGCCGTCGCGACCGCCTCCCGCATGACGGCCGCCACGTCCACCCGCTGGACGTCGAGCCGCACCTTGCCGCCGAAGATCCGGCTCATGTCGAGCAGGTACTCGATGATCTGCGTTCGGGCTCGGACGACCGCGCCTCAGGGGCGCCGCCGCTCCTTGTGGCCCGGGGGCGTTGCCCTATAGTGCGGCGCCGAGGGGGCGCGTCAACGTCCCCCCCGCCGCAGGCCCCGAACGAAAGAATCACCACATGTCCGCATTGTCCCGAAGCGCCGCGCCCGTCGCGGCCGCCGCGTCGTCGTTGTTGTTGTGCGCGGCCCCCCACGCCCGGGCGGCTGACTTTTTCATCCTGCCGAACGGCAAGGGCGGGTACAACGGCTACGAGGTCGTCGCGACGTCCACCGCCCTGTCGGCCGCGTTCGCCGACGCCGCCGGCCGCACGTGGGCCGGCGCCGAGTCCGTCGCCGCCGACCCTTGGGTCTCCGGCCACGTCTACACGGTCCGCAGCGCCGCCCAGAACGAGCGGTTGAAGCAGATCCTAAACGGGTACTTCAGCGGGAGCCGCATGTGGATCGGCCTGGCCGCCGACGACGTGCTGGTCCCGGGGTCGGGGCCGAACTCGAACACCGGCGGCAGCCCGCCGCCCGCCCCCGGCCAGGCGCCGGCGCCCGGGCAGCGCGGGTACGGCTTCGGGTGGCAGTCGGGCGACCCGTTCACGTACCAGAACTTCGCCCCGGTCGAGCCGAACAATTACACCGGCACCTACGCGGCCGGGGAGACCGGCGTCGAGATGAACTCCAACGGCACGTGGAACGACAACGGCAATCGCTTCACCACCGCCGCCCTGGCCCACCCCTACGTGGTTGAGTACGAGCTGAACCTGCCCGCCCGCCCGCGCTACGCCGCCCCGGCCGCGGTGGCCGGAAAGTTCAACGTCCGCGTCGCTAACGGCGGCGGCCCGCTCCGGTCGAACCGGGAAGGCCAGGCGCTGCTCCGCTCCGGGGCCGGGACGGTCGCGACGGTCACCGCGGCGGTGATCAACTTCCAGGACCCGAGGCACGTCGCCAAGGGCCGGTTCGACGACGCGACCCGCGCGCCGTTCCCCGGCGGCGCCCCCGACGTCAACGTCAACGAGGACGACTTCGCGATGCTCGCGACCGGCATCGTCCGCATCGCGACCGAGGGGGACTACACGTTCGGCTTCGCCAGCGACGACGGCGCGTCGCTCCGGGTCATCGGCGCGACGTTCACGGCGACCCGCCGGGGGGCCGTCGGCGACACGCTGTCGTACGACGCGGCGGCCGACGACTCGAACATGCTTGGCGTCGCCCACCTGCTGCCGGGCGACTACCCGATCGAGTTCGACTACACCGAGCAGACGTCGGTCGCGTTCGCCGAGCTGTACGCCGCCAAGGGCGCGTTCACCGACCGCCGCAACGCGGCCTTCCACCTGATCGGCGACACGGCCAACGGCGGCCTCGAGCTGGTCGCCGCCCCCGAGCCGTCGGTTCTCGCCCTCGCCGGCGTCGCCGCCGCGAGCCTCCTCGGCCGGCGACGCCGCGGCGGCGGCCAACGCCCGCCCCGCGCCCGTTAGCGGCCCGCGCAGGGCGCGCCGTGCCCGTGCGTCATGCCGCGCGAGGGGGAAGGCCGACCGCACCCTCTTCCTCCGCGCGGCGTCGAGGCGTTCGGGCGGGCGCATTTCTGGTGACCGACGACGTCGGCGCGGGGGTGGCCGAGCATGCGGCACATGGCCGGGTTGACTTCGAGGGTGCCGTCCGCACCACGATAGTTCTGCAGCCTCGCCTTGGCTCCATCTCGTCACGGGGGCGCAAGAGACACAGCCACAGGGTCTATCCCCGAGCTACTTGCCCCCGCCAGGCGGGGGACGGCTTCAGCCTTCTCCTCCTGGGTAAGCGGCAGTCCAGCGATCATCGTCAGGGCCGCCGCTAAGCCACCGCTCGGACGAGGCAAGGCCCGGATCCGACGCCGAGCGCGCCGGAATCTGCGCCGCCTGTTTTACTAACCGGGGCTCATGCTGGGCGCGGGATGTTCGAGTCCTTCCACACCTACTGACCGTGCAGGAGCCGACGGCTGATCCGGCAAGGACAAGCGCACGACGCGTCCCACTTAGTGAGGACGGGCGCACGTCATTATCAGGAACGCCCCATGGCTCGGTCCGGGCGTGTTACGCTCGCGGCCATGCCGCCACCGTCACCAAACGGGCCTAACGGTGCCACCGCCCAGAGTCGCCATGCGCGGGGGCTGCGATGACTCATGCGGCACCGACAGGGTCCGGCCGGGAGGGCCGCGGGCGGTTCCAACCGGGCAACGGCACTAGCCGCACGCCCCGCCGAGCGGGCGGCGCTCGACCTCGCATACGCGACCGCGGCCGAGGTTGACCAGCTCCGGCGGATCCGCGGCCGGATGCGGTGCGAGCGATGCGCCGCGGCGGGGGGCACGCCGTGCGCCGGCCACGCATGAACGACGCCGCCCTGCGGGCGATGCTGGACGCGCCGTCCGTCATTGACGTCGGGTCCCGGGTGGCCCGGCTGGCCACGGCCCACTTCCGCGACCACGGGGAGGCGCTGGTCGCGTACTGCCGACACGCGCTGGCCGCCGGCGACACGGACGCGGAGGTCCGCGAGTTCCTGCTCACCGGGAGCATGGCGTTCCCGCCGGTCGACACGCCCGAGGGGCCGATCATCCTGACCATGGGCACCTTGCTGAGCGGCGACCGCCGGAGCTGGACACGCCGTCCGCCGCGGCGGACGCCGACGCGAGGTGGCTCTGGGGTGACCGCCGGTGTCGCCGAGGCGGGTGACGGGGCGCGAGACAGTCGGCGGGCCGGTGCGCGGTCGGTCGGTCGGTCGGGCCCGTAGCGAATAACCCGTACATGAACGATTCACCGTCACCAACGGGGGCTAACGGCGAGGGCAACGGCGGCCGCGGGCCGGACGGCCGGTTCGGCCGCGGGAACGGGTGCGGCCGCGGCAACCCGCACGCGAAGCGGGTCGCGCAACTGCGGGGGGCGCTGCTCGACGCCGTCTCGCCCGCGGACCTGAAGGCCGTCGCCGCCGCGCTGCTCGCCCAGGCCAAGGCCGGGGACGTGGCCGCGGCCCGCGAGCTGTTCCAGCGGCTGCTCGGCCCGCCGGTCGACCTCGAGACGCTCGACCGGATCGCCGCGCTCGAGCGGCAGGTGGCGGTCGCGCTGGGGCTGCAGTGCGACGGCAGCACGGCGGGGGGGTCACAGTGAGCCGCGCGAGGCTGAGCCGGCTGGAGCGGGCGGTCGCCGCGATGCCTGTGCGCCCGTGCCCGGCGTGCCGCGGGCGGCCGACGGCGCTCGTGCACGTGACCGGGCCGGCCGCGCCGCGGGTCGACTGCCGCTGCCCGCTGACGCCCGACCTCCGGTGCCGCCAGTGCGGAGCGGCCGCGGTCGAGCGCCACCTGTACCCGTACCCGCCGCGCGGGCAGTAGCCGAACGATCGCCGACTTAGCCGGTCGCGTCTCGCGTAACTGTGATTGCGGCCCACGAAACATGCAGTTGGGGGAACTCCCCTCTAATGCGGGAGTACCCCCGGAAAACCCCCTCCGCCCCCTCAGATGAATGCACCGAATCGCGTAAGGATGCAATCCTTGCAATGGCCTGAAACCATAGCTAAACTCGCGGAAAACCCGGTGTTTTCTTGCCTTTTAGCACCTGCCCGGCCTCGTTTTCATAAGCCCCGGGTCACAGGTTCGAGTCCTGTCGGTGCTATTTCCAGATCACGCAAGGAGTCGCAAGGGACGGAATCGTCCGGAAACCGGGCGATTCTGGTCTCCCGCCCCCTCTTATTTCCGCTCGGGCAGGGTCGTTACCGATGGGTACTCTGCCCGATTCGCGGAGCCCTTTTGCGTCGTAACGGGCTTTGATTCCGGCCCGTATGTCAGACGCGCCGCTGGGTGGCACCGTTCTGCAAATGACCCGCAGCTCCATCCCCCCTTACGCGCACGCGGCGGGATTTGTGGCCCGCTGCAGCATCGTTCGATAGGCCGCGTCCAAGCCGCGCGTGAAACCTACGGCGTCCAAGAGGGGGGAGCGGCGGAGGCTTTCCCGCAACGTCGCCCGCAGGTGCGCGAGGCGCGGCGGGTCGGCCGCGAGCGCCGCCGCCAGGCGGACGTACTCGTCCCCGTCGGCCGCGACCAGCGCGCCGAGCCCGGCGTTGCGTAGCAGGCTGACGCCGACCCGGGCGTGGTGCGTCCGGCCGGCCAGGGTGACGACCGGCACGCCCATCCACAGCGCCTCGCACGTCGTCGTCGTCCCGTGGTAAGGGAACGGGTCGAGGGCGATGTCGACGTCGGCGTATCGCGCGAGGTGGGCGGGGGTCGAGGGGTCGGGGGGGGCGAGCACCAGGCGGTCCGGTCCGACGCCGTGCACCGCGAAGCGCTCGGCTACGGTCTGGCGGACGCGGGGGTCCGCAAGGCTCTTGGTCTTCAGGAGCAGCCGCGCGCCGGGGACGGCGGCCAGCACGCGAGACCAGAGTTCGATTACGGCTGGGTTGATTTTCGCGAACTGGTTGAACGACCCGAACGTGACGCGGCCGGTCGCGGCGCACGGGGGGGCGGCGGCCGGGTCGGGGGCGTCGGCGGGCGGGGCGTAGCAGAGGAACGTCTCCGGCAGCCGGACGACCTCCTCGGTGTGCAGCGGGTCCGTTTCGCCGGGCGGGTCGGCGTGCGCGTCCGACAGCCGGTAGCGCATGACGTCGGGCGGCAGCCCGGTCGTGTTCGGGTAGCCCAGGTACGTCACCTGCACCGGCGCCGGCCGGCGGGCGAACGCCGGGAGCCGGTTGCCGGCGGTGTGGCCGGCCAGGTCGACTAGGACGTCGATCCCGTCGGCCCGGACGAGGTCCGCGAGCGCGTCGTGCGCCAGGTGGGCGACCGGCCGCCACCGCGCGGGGAGTGGCTCGAGGCGGGCGGTGGTGGCGTCCGGCCGAGGGACGTCGCTGTAGCAGGTGACCTCGAAGGCCGCGGCATCGTGGTGGCGGAGCAGCGGCTCGACGAACGCCGCGACCGGGTGGTCGCGGAAGTCGGGCGAAATGTAGCCGACCCGGATCCGGCGGCCGACGGGGCCGGCCGACGCCGGGGCGGGCAGGAGCGGCGCGACGGCGGCCGCCACGCGCCGGCCCCACTGGCGGTGCTCGTCGAACAGGTGGGCGGCGTCGATGCTTGGTAAGTAGTTCAGCGCGACGAGCAGGTTGTCCTGCGACACGGCCGACCGCGGGTCGAGGCGGACGGCCTCCCGGTGGTGTGCGACGGCCTCGTCCGGCAGACCGAGGTCTTTCAGGACGTTGCCGAGGTGGCTCTGGGCCTGGGCGTGGTTCGGTTCGGCGGCCAGCGCGCGGCGGTACGCGTCGACCGCGTGAGTCAGGCGGGCCTGCTTGTCGAGCAGCGTGCCGAGCAGGTTCCAGGCGTCGGCCCAGCCGGGGCGGAGCCGCAGGGCGGCCTCGCACTCCGCGGTCGCGTCGGCCCGCCGCCCGGCGCGGTCGAGGGTGACCGCGAGGTTCATCCGGGCCTCGGGCCAGTCCGGCTTGAGCGCGACGGCGCGGCCGAACCCGGCGACCGCCGCTTCGACCTGCCCCCGCTGGGCGGCGACGAGCGCGAGCCCGTAGTGGGACTCGGCCCGGTCGGGCGCGACGGACAGGGCGCGGCGGCAGACGGCGTCGGCGTCGTCGAGGCGGCGCTGGCGGCGCAGCGCCTCGGCGAGCGCGTCGTAGGCCGGCAGGAACCGTGGCGCCGCCCGCACCGCCGCCTCGAGCTCGGCCGCCGCGTCCGCGTGCCGGCCGAGGCGGGACAGCGCCAGCCCGAGCGCGTGGCGGACCTCCGGGTCGGCTGGCCGCAGGGCGACCGCCCTGCGGTAGCCGGCGACGGCGTCGTCGAGCCGCCCGGCCGCCCGCTGGGCCTCCGCGAGGTTGAACTGGAAGTCCGCGTTGTCCCGGTCCCGCGCGACCGCCCGCTCGATCAGCGGGATCGCGTCGGCCGGGCGGCCGCGCTGCCGCGCGATCGTCCCGAGCAGGTTCAGCGCGTCGGCGTGCGCCGGCCGGAGCTTGAGCACGTCGAGGTAGAGCGTCTCGGCCTCGGCGAGCAGCCCGGCCTGATGGTGTCGCACCGCACGCTGGAGGAGTTCGTCGGACTGCATGGTGGTCGTCGGTTGTTCGCAAGCCCCGCGCGCGTGCGCCGGCGGTACCGGCTGCGCGCGACGGAGGGGTCCGGGGCAGTGTACCCCGGACCCCTCAACGGCGGTTGCGTCAGATCTGGTAGACGTTCGAGTACCCGGACTCGCCGGCCGCGTTGGTGACCTTGACGCGGAAGTAGTACGTCGTGCCCTGGGACAGGCCGTAGACGTACCCGTCGTGATACGCGGCGTACGTCGTGCCGTACTCGTAGAACGTCGACCCGTCGGTCGAGTACTCCATGTGCGCGACGTCGACCGGGTCGAAGTTGTAGTTACCCTCCCAGTGGAGCAGGCTGGCGCCGTTCTGGTCGACCGACGTCGCCGTCAGGTTCCACGGCGTCTCGGGCACGCCGGGGTTGTTCGGGTTCAGCACGTAGACGTTCGAGTACCCGCTCGTCCCCGCGGCGTTGGTCACGTACACGCGGAAGTAGTAGGTCGTGTTCTGCGACAGCCCGTAGACGTAGCCGCTGTGGTAGGCGGCGTAGGTGGTGCCGTACTCGCTGAAGTTCCACCCGTCGGTCGAGTATTCCAAGTGGGCGACGTCGACCGGGTCGAGGAGGTAGGAGCCGCTCCAGGTCAGCACGCTCAGGCCCGAGCCGTCCACGGGCGACGCGCTCAGGTTGTCGGGCGCCTGCGGCGGGACAACCGCGTTCAGGACGTAGACGTTCGAGTAGCCGGACGTGCCCCCGGCGTTAGTGACGTAAACGCGGAAGTAGTAAGTGGTGTTCGGGGACAGCCCGTAGACGTACCCGTCGTGGTACGCGGCGATCGTCGTCCCGTACTCGGTGAAGTTGACGCCGTCCGTAGAGTACTCCATGTGGGCGACGTCGTGGGGGTTCAACCGGTACGTGCCGTCCCAGTGGAGCAGGCTGGCGCCCCACTCGTTGACCGCGGAGGCGGTCAGGTTCGTCGGGGCCTGCGGCGGCGGCGTCACGGTCGGGTTGATCACGTAGACGTTCGAGTACCCGGAGAACCCGGCCGCGTTCGACACGCGGACGCGGACGTAGTACGTCGCCGCCTGGGACAGGCCGTTGAGCCGGCCCCAGTGATAGGCGGCGATCGTCGTCCCGTACTCCGTGAAGTTCGTCCCGTTGGTCGACACCTCCATGTGCACGACGTCGGTCGGGCTCGTGCTGTAGGTGCCGGTCCAGGACAAATCGCTCGTCCCGGACGCGGTGACGGCCGTCGCGGTCAGGCTGCCGGGCGTCGCCGGCACCGGCAGGTTGATCGCCATCGTGTTCGAGTAGCTCGAGCCGGCATCGTTGGTGACGCGGACGCGGAAGTAGTACCGCGTGTTCTGCGCGAGCCCGTAGATCTGCCCGCCGTGGTACGCGGCGGCCGTCGTGCCGTACGTGGTGAAGTTGACCCCGTCGGTCGAGTACTCGAGGTGGGCGACGTCGTGCGGGTCGGTCAGGAACGTGCCCTGCCAGTTCAGCGTCGTCATCCCGGAGGCGTTGACCTGGGTCGCGGTCAGGTTCGTCGGCGACGCCGGCGGCCGGACGACGACGTCGTTGGCCCCGGTGGTGGCCGTGTCGGCGTTGTCGGCGACCAGCGTGTCGCGGCTGGCGCCGTCGTCGTTCCCGTACAGCTGGTCGGCCCAGCCGTCCTGCGCGCCGTTCAGGTAGTCCGTCCCGGCGCCGCCGTACAGCGCGTCGACGCCGCCGCGGCCGGTCAGGCGGTCGTTCCCGCCCAGGCCGTCCAACCGGTTCGGCCGGGCGTTGCCGAACAGGGTGTCGGCCAGTTCGGAGCCGCGCACGTTCTCGATGCCGGAGCCGCTCGTCAGGGCGACGCGCAACCGGCCGGGCGCGACGTTCTGAAGCGTGGTCGGTGTGGCGAGATCGAGGGTCACGCCCTGGCCGAGCGCCTGGAAGTCGAGGACGTCGACGGTCGCGTCGGCCGTGCCCGCCTCGTCCACCGTGTCGTCACCGAGGCTGACCGAGCCGGCGGTCGCGAACACGTACGTGTCCCCGCCGGTTCCGCCGGCGAGGGAGTCGTTGTCGCGGCCGCCCTGCAGGCGGTCGTCGCCGGCGCCGCCGGTGAGGTTGTCGACCCCGGTGCCGCGGTCGTACCGCAGGACCGCCTGCGCACCCGGGCTCCACTCGGACACGCTGTAGAGGGAGGCCCCGGCCGCGTCGAACGCGATCGTCTCGCGGTTGTCCGTGTCCCGCGCGTCGATCACCTGCTGCGGCCGTCCGGCGAGCAGCGACGCCAGGCTCTGCGCGGCCGACGTGCGGGCGTAGTAGTTGATCCGGTTGTCGCTCTTGACCACGACCTCCAGGCCGTCGGGCGAGATGTCGGCGGCGGACGGGGAGTCGTTGGCCGTGTCGGACGGGAAGGCCAGGTCGGCGTCGTACGCCAGCGCGCGCGGGACGCCGGACGTCCAGTCGGCGGCGGACGGGAGGTAGCTGTAAAGCCGCGACGCCGACACCGCGCCGGGCTCCTGCTTCGACACGATGTGGATCCGGCCGGTCAGCGGGTCGACGAACATCGCCTCCGCGTCGCGCGGGCCGCCGGGGTACTGCAGGGTAAGGCTCTCGGTCACCGTGATCGTACCGTGCGACCGCCGGTAGTTCGGGTCGTTGGGGTCCGTCGGAACCGTCGGCTCGCTCAGCCGGTAGATCACGACGTTCCCGCGGTTGCTGTCGTTGTCGCCAATGTCCGCGACGTACAGGTAGCGGGCGGACCCGCTCTGGTAGAACGCGAGGTCTTCCCAGTCCACGTTCGTGACCCCGGCCAGGTCGAAGTACCCGCGCGACGTGCCGTCAACGTTGTTCGCGTAGAGGCGGAGCGGCTGCGCGGCCGCGTCGTGGTCCTCCACGGACCACAGGATCCCGGTATTCGGACCGCGCCCGGCGACCAGCCCGGACGGCTCGTTCAGCGTCTGGTCGTCCGGGTTCTGGAGCGAGGGGCCGGTCACGATCGGGTCGGTGAAGCCGTCGCCGGACACGAGGTCGTTCTCGGTCCCGCCGGCGACCACGTCGGCGCCGCCCCCGCCGTTCACCGTGTCGTTGCCGGCGCCGCCGTCGAGGTTGTCCGCGCCGTCGCCGCCCTCCAGCAGGTCGTCGCCCCCGCCCCCGGTGATCGCGTCGGCGCCGCCGCGACCCTGGAGCAGGTTGCCGACCGAGTTGCCGACCAGGGTGTCGTCGTAGCTCCCGCGGGACGCCAGCGCGTTCTCGACCGCGGTCGGGTTCGTGAGAATCAGGCTGAGGGCGACGCCGCCACCGGCGACGGTCTGCGAGTTCGGGTTGGACAGGTCGAGCTGGACGGCGACGTTGACCTTCGAGAGGTCGATCGTGTCGCTCCCCTCGCCCGCGACCTCGGTGATCCTGTCGGTGCCGTTGGCGCTGCTCTCGAGCTCGAACTCGTAGTAGTCGTCGCCCGCCTCGCCCAGGAGGGTGTCGTTCGCCCGTTCGCCGGCGAGCGTGTCGTTGCCGGGCCCGCCGTGGATCGAATCCGGGTCGGCCCCGCCGCCCAGCTTGTCGTCGAAGGCGCTGCCGTAGATGGTGTCGACGCCGTTGTTCGTGCCGTTCCCCGCCTCGACTTCCACGTTGCTGTTCAACTGCAGCGTGAACCCGTTGGCGGGCGTGACGTCACGGAGATCGACGCGGTCGCTCCGGCTGTTGGAGTCGACGAAGATCTCCTCGACCGCCCCGGGCGCGGGGGCGCCGGCGCCCCCGATCGGCAGCGGCGACCCGAAGCTCAGCACCTGGACGACGCCGCCGCTCACCGTGATGCGGACGTCGTCCGCCGCGGCCACCGACTCGGTGACGGACAGGCGTCCGGCGTTGAAGTTGGCGACGAGCGCGAGCATCGTCCGCCCCTCCAGCGCCTCGCACGCCGCGGCCGAGACCGCCCGCCGCGCCGCGGCCCGCGAGACCCGACCCGAACCCCTCGACGACCGACGTGATGCGCGATCCATGGTTCGCTCCTTCCGTGTGGGAACCGTAAACACCGGCCGCCGGCGCGCGGACGTACCGCGACGCGGGGCCGGCGGTGTTGGCCGACCAGATTTCGAGCGGGCGAACGGCGGCGGGCCGCACAGCGCGGGCGGACGATCACCGCCGCGCGTCGCGGTCACTCGCGTGTGCCGGGGCCCCGCGGTCGGCGCCCGCAATGTTAGATGTCGAGATCGGACAGCTGCTGCAGACGATCACGGGGAAATGGTGCCATTCCGTTGGCCACTGAGACATGACGGGCGGAATCTAATCGCGCGTCGCTCGCGGCTTCAACGAAAATCCGCGCGATTTCGCTCGGGGCGCGTCGGATTTCGCGTTTCCTCGCCTAGAGCGCCCACGCCGCGTGCGAATCGAGTCACGTCATCGCCGCGCCGGACGAGTCTCGCGTTAGTGAAGGGCGGCGGCGGCTGCTCGGATCGCCGGCGATTCGCGCAGTGCCGGGGGTCGGCCACGCCGCCGCACGCTCCCGCGTGCGCCTCAAGCGCCCGGGATCGGGCCGGATAGGTGGGCCAGCCGTAGCCGTGCCGGACTCTGACGAAGAACGCGAGTCCTGCTGACGCCGCCCCAGGTCCACGCTGGCCGGCGACCGAGCTGCGTCGCGCGGGTCGGCCGCGATCCTGAAGCGACTCAGACTCGCCAACTCAATCGCACGGGGACGTCAACGACTGCGCAGCGATCGCCACAACCGCCGTTAACCCCGCCTGAGAAGACCGGAGATGCGCCGCCACAGCGCAGCCCACGCGATCCGCTCGGCCTCCGGCACCTTGGCCAGACCCGCTTGGCCACGGAGGCCTGCCAACTCCGCCGAGGTGGACAGCGAGCGGAGGACCGATCTGCCCCGCGCCTCCGCGGCCGCACCGGTCGATGACTCAATCTCCTTGGCCGCCGCGTCGACCTCGGCGGTCACCCACTCGCGCGCCCGGCCGCGCCAGTGAGCTCGGGCCGCCTCGTCGAGCGCGGCCGCGTCCGCGCCGACGCCACACCCCGCCAGCGCCGCCGCGGACGCCGCGCGGGTGCGGCCGCCCCCGGTCGCTAGGGACGCGTCGGCGGCGAAGGCCTCCTCCCACAGGCGGGCGTGGGTCGCGTGCAACTCGCGGCATTGGCACGCGCCGGTCAGCCCGACCCGCTCGTCCGCGCTGCCGGGTCGGTGGCGTCCGTTCAAGAAGCCGGGCAGGTCGGGCAGCGCGAGCGACTCGGCCTCGCGGCGGAGGACGTGGTACGCCCACGCGTCCGCGGCGTCGGCGCCGCCGGGGCTCCAGTCGTACGCCAGCACGGCCCGCGCAAGCGCCCGCCGGGCGTCCGGCAGGCGGCCGAGCCGCGCGTGGGCCATGGCCGCGACGAGGGACGGCACGGGGCCGATCACGTCCGAGGCGTCCGACGTCGTGAGGGCGATCGCGGCCTCGTGCCGGCCGTGCCGGTACTCCGCCAGCGCTTTGGCGGCGGAAACATACGCGTGCGACGGGTCGCCCCGCCGCTGGGTCGCCAGCGTGCGGTCGATCAGGGCCGTCGCCCGCCGCAGGTCGGCGTCCGGCGCCTCCCGCAGCAGCGCAATCCGCCCGACCCGCTCCCAGACGCGGGCGTTGCCGCTCGCCTCGGCCTGCGCGAGGAGCGACCGGCAGGCGCGGCGGTAATCGTCCTCGTCCCCCGCGAACAGCCGACACTCGGCGTACCCGGACGACACCCGCTCCTCGGTCGCGCGGGCCTCGAACTCGGCGCGCCATCGCTCGAACGCGTCGGCGGGCCGGCCGAGCCGGACGTGCAGGGCCCGCAGCCGCCGCTGCGCCCGCGCGTGGGCGTCCCGGGTCGCGGGCGCCAGGCTGAACACCGGCAGCGCGGCCATCGCCTCGTACCCCCGCACCGCCTGCGCGTAGTGCGCGGCCGCGTCCTCCAGTCTTCCGAGGGCCTCGAGGGTGTCGCCCAGCCTGGCGTGCGCGAGGACGCCCGTCGCGGAGCGGGGGAGCGTCGCCTCGAGTTCGGGAAGCGCCTCCGCATGGTGACCGGCGGCCGCCAGCTGCGCGCCGAGCTCGCCCCGCCAGTGGAGCGTGGCCGGGTCGAGCAGCGACGCCTCACGGAACGACGCGGCCGCGTCGGCCGCGTGGCCGGCGTCCGCGAGCGCCGCGCCAAGGTACCCGTGCGCGATCGCCGCCCGCGGACGCAGCACGACGGCGGCCTGCGCGTACCGGACCGCGTCCGCGTAGTTCCGGGCCAGCCGCATCGCGCGGCCGAGCTCCAGGTTCGTCCAGAAGTCGGCCGGGTGCGCCCGGTGAACCCGGAGGAGGTACGCAGCCGAGTCGCCGCCGGCGTTCCGGAGGTGGTCGTGGACGGCGAGCAACTGTTCGGCCGTGCGCGGCCCGGCCGGCGGGTCCGCCGCGAGTGCGGCGGCGGCGGCCGGGTCGCGCCACGTCCGGGGGTCGAGCGCGCGGTCGCGCCAGCCGGTCGGGTCGGGGTCGGCCTCGCGGACGACGGCGAAAAGCCAGTCGTCGTGGGTGAACGGGGGCGCGCAGCGGATCCACTCGTACACGCCCGCGACCAGCGCGGGCCGCACGTCCGCGGCGCGGATCCTCTCCCCGACGGTGCGAGGGTCTGCGCCCCGCTCGCCGAGCCCCGCGTCCCGGAACAACGCGGCGTACGCCGCGCGCGCCTCGCGGCCGCCGGGGCGGGTCACGCGGAGCGTCCGGATCGCGTCGAGGCGGGGCACGAGCTCGCCGTCGGCCCGAGCCCTGGCGAGTCGGGCGCGCAGGTCGCGGGTCCCGCCGCCGCTCCCGAGCCGCGACGCCGCCCGTTCGACCGCCGCGTCCGCCTCGGTCCACCGGGACTCCCGCCGCAACTGCCCGGCGGCGCGCAGGTGTTCCTCGACCGCCCGCGCCGTCGCCGCTCGGTCCCCCGCCCACGACAGCGCGGCCGCGACGACTCCCACGGCGACCAGTCCGCCCCCGAGCCAGAGCGCCGCGACCGCCGGCCGGCGCCGGGCCCACTTGGCCGCGCGCCCGACCGGGCCGACCGGCCTGGCCGCGACCGGCTCGCCCCGCCCGAACCGCCCGAGGTCTTCGGCCAACGCCGCCGCCGAGGCGTACCGCCGCCGCGGCTCCTTCGCCAGGCACTTCAGGCAGATCGTGTCCAGGTCGCGCGGGATTCCGGCGTTCAATCGCCGCGGCGGCACGGGCTCCTCCGCGACCACCTGCCGCGCCGTCTCCAGTGCCGTCTCGCCACGGAACGGCGGCCGCCCGGTGAGCAGCTCGTACAGGATCGCCCCCAGCGCGTAGACGTCCGCCGCCGGACCGGTCGCGCCGGCCCGCCCGGCCGCCTGTTCCGGCGCCATGTACGCCGGCGTGCCGAGGCGGGCGCCCGAGAGCGTGACCGCCGCCTCCGCCCGCGTCGCGCGGGCGAGCCCGAAGTCGGCGACCGCCGGCGAGTCGTCGCCGCGGAGCAGGATGTTGCCCGGCTTGAGGTCGCGGTGCACGATCCCGCCGACGTGCGCCGCGTGCACCGCGCCCGCGATCGTGGCGACTAGCGCCGCCGCGCGCGGCGCCGGCAGCGGCGTGCCGTCGAGGCGCTGGGCCAGCGTCCCCCCGTCCGCGAGTTCCATCGTGAAGTACGGGCGGCCGTCGTGCTCGCCGACGTCGTACACGCGCACCACGTTCGGGTGGGACAGGCCGGCGACCGCCTCCGCCTCCCGCCTGAACCGCACGAGCTCCTCCCGCCCCGCGTACGCGCCGGACAGCAACATCTTCAACGCGACCTCGCGGTTCAGCGCGCGGTGCCGCGCCCGGTAGACGACGCCGACGCCGCCGTACCCGAGGACGGCGGTCACGTCGTACCCGGGCACCGCGGGGATCGCCGGACCCGCGGACCCCAGGAGGCGGCCGGTTCCGCAACCCGGTCCGTCGGGGCGGGACGGGAACAAGGCCGCCACCTCGCCTTCGAGGACCCGGCACTGCTGCAACAGCCCGTGGAGCTCGGGCACCAGTTCGGGACGCCCGGCGCAGACCTCCTCCGGAGACCGGCCCGAATCGACCGCCTCCTCCAGGAGTTCGAGCAGACGCGGGTCCTTAATCGAAGCGTCCTTCACCGGTACCCCGCTCGGATCGCCCGCCGTCCTCGGGCGACGCCGCGGCCGCCACGCAGGGGTCGGCCGGCGGCGTCTCCTCGCCCGCGACGACGTCGCCCACGAGGGCCGTCAGCCGCGCCGCACATCGGCTCAGGCGCCGCTTGACGGTCTTCTCGGAGACGCCCAGCACGGCGGCGGCCTCACCCTTGGTCATCCCCTGGATCCGCACCAGGTTGAACGCCTCCCGCGCGTCCTCGGGCAGGGCCTCGACCGCCGCCAGCATCCGCCGCATCCGCCCGGTCACGCCCGTGTCGCTCGCCGCCCGAGGCGCCGCCGCGTACGACTCGTCGAGCCCAACCACCTCGCCGCGGTGGTCCAGGCGGCGGGCCAGGTCGTTCAACTCCCAGCGGACGTGCCGGTTCGCGAGGGCGAAGAAATGTCGGACCGTGGCGGGCCGCACCTCGCGCATCGCCTTGATCAGGCGCTCGACGACGCCGCCGAGCAACTCCTCCGTGTTCAGGTTCGACGGGCCCCGCGTCAGCCGCGGGTACTGCCGGTGCAACAGCGACCCGCACAGGAAGTGCAACCGGTCGACCGACCGCGCGAGCAACGCCCGGACGACCGGCTCCGCGGGGGTACCGCCGGCCGCCCCGGCCAACTCGTCCAAGTACCGCTGAACGGCGATCGTCGTGCGATGGGCGTCCACCGACGCGATCATACCGGCCGGTTCGTAAATTTCATTAAGTTGCCCCCGCTCGGGGTGTCCCCCCCCGCACGCCCAGTCCACCGGCGGCCGCCCCAATCGGGGCTCAACCCCGCCGAACAGGAGTCACGATGCGATCCGCACGTATGCACGGCTACAACCAGCCGCTCGTCCTAGAAGAGGTACCCGTCCCCGACGTTCGCCCCGACGAAGTTCTTGTAAGGGTTGGGGCAGCGGGGATTTGTCGGACGGATTTGCAGCTCATTGACGGGTATTTCCGGAAATATAAGGAAATTTCGTTTCCCCTTACGCCCGGGCACGAGATTGCGGGTGAAGTTTACAGGATTGGGAGGGCGGTGCCGAAGTCGGCCGGGCTTGTGGAGGGGGACCAGGTGGTGGTCGTGGGCGGGTGGGGGGACGGGACGTGCCGGCACTGCCAGAAGGGCGACACGCAGGTTTGCAGCCACGGGGCGTGGCCGGGGTTCGGGCCCTACGGCGGGTACTCGGAGTACCTGCCGGTCCCCCCGAGGTACCTCATCAAGGTGGACAAGCGTTTCAACATGAAGGCGGAGGAACTGGCGCCGCTGACCGACGCCGGGCTCACGCCGTACCGGGGCATCAAGAAGCTGCGGGACGCGGGCGCGCTCGGGCCGGACCGCGTGCTCGCGGTGTTCGGCGTCGGCGGCCTGGGGAACTACGCCGTCCAATACGCGAAGCTGCTCGGCGGGGGCGCGACGGTCGTGGCGTTCGCCCGGAACGCGGAGAAGCTGGCGGGGGCGCGCGAGCTCGGGGCCGATCACGTGATCGGCACCAGGGGCAAGTCGCTCGACGACGTTCGGAAGGAGCTGGGCAAGGCCACCGGCCGGGGCGAGCTCGACGCGGTGATCGATTGCGCCGGGGCCGAGGAGGTTATCCGGTTGGGGTTCGGGCTCTTGGGCACCGCGGGGCACTACGCGTCGGTCGGGCTGGTCGGCGACCGGGTCGACATCCCCCTCTTCCCGTTCGTCGCCCGGGAGTACACCTACCACGGCTCGTTCTGGGGCAACTACAACGACCTGGCGGAGGTCGTCTCACTGGCGACGCAGGGAAAGGTGCGGCACGTCGTTAAGGCCGTCCGGCTCGAGGACGTGAACGAGACCCTCGAACTGATGCGGGCGGGGGACGTGGTGGGCCGCGCGGTCGTCAAGTTCTGACGCCTCGGCGCAGGGCGGGGGCCGCGCGGGGTGCCCGCGCGGCCGCCCCTGCGCCGACGAACGGGTCTTGAAAGGAGAGCCTTCATGAATAACGACAGCATCCCGGGTTTGGCACGGTGGGGTCACTTCCACCGCTCCGCCCGCATCATCTTGTCCCTCTGTTTTGCGGCCGGGCTTTGCGGCTGCGCGGGAGGAGCCGTGTCCCAGCAGTTCGCGGCAACGACGCCGCACGACCCCGGCGGCGGCGGCGACGTCGCCGCGCGAAACAAGTCGGTAGTACGGGCCAGCTTCGACGCTTGGCGGGCGGGGACCGGAGGGCCGTTCGACCTCCTCGCGGCCGACGCGACGTGGACCATCGTCGGCCGCTCGGCGGCGGCGAAGACCTACCGGAACCGTGAGTCGTTCATGGCCGAGGTGATCAGGCCGTTCAACGCCCGCATGCGCGTGCCGCTGAAGCCGACGATCCGCCGGCTTTATGCCGACGGTGGGACGGTCGTCGTGTTCTTCGACGCGAGCGGGACGGCGCTGGACGGCGAGCCGTACTCGAACACGTACGCCTGGCTCCTCGACATGGTCGACGGGCGGGTCGTTCGGGCGACGGCGTTCTTCGACAGCATCGAGTTCAACGAGCTCTGGGCGCGCGTTCGGCCGAAGTGAGCCGCCCATCCGTTGGCCGCGCCTCGCGATGGCGGCTCGACGGCGTCCGGATCACCGAAGGACGGGGCGGGGCAGGGCGACGGGCGTCTTCGCTTGTTGGACTTCCCCACGAATGGTGGGCGCGGCGGCGGGCGGCGATACTGCCGCCCGCATACCGTGAAGGAGTCCGAGCATGGCGAACCGCAAGCACACCCGCGAGTTCAAGGTCGCGGCCGTCCGGCTGGTCAACGAGCAGGGGTGCGCGCCGGTCGGGGCGGCCCGGCGCCTGGGCGTCGACCCGGCCAGCGTCCGCGAGTGGGTCAGGAAGTTCTCGGCCGAACTCGGCCTGGCGCCGACCGGCGAGGGCGCCGTGGCCGCCGAGCTGCGGCGGCTGCGGGCCGAGAACGCGCGGCTGACGATGGAGCGGGACATCGTAAAAAAAGCGGCGGCGTTCTTCGCGAAGGAGCAGTCGTGAAGTTCGCGTTCATCCGAGACGGGCTCGCGGGCGAGTTCCCGGTCGGCGTCGCGTGCGCGGTGCTCGGCGTGTCCCGCAGCGGCTTCTACGCGTGGCGGGACCGCCCCGTCAGCGCGCGGGCCGCCCGGCTCGACGACGTCGCGGCCCGGGTCGCCGCGGTCCACGCCGAGCACCGCGGCGTGTACGGCAGCCCGCGCGTGCACGCGGCGCTCGCGGCCGCCGGCGGCCGCGAGCGGTGCTGCGTCAACACGGTCGCGAAGGTCATGCGGCGGGAGCGGATCCGCGCGAAGGGGCGGAAGGCGTTCGTCCCGCGGACGACCGACTCGGCCCACGCGAGCCCGGTCGCCGACAACCTGCTCGCCCGCGACTTCGCCGCCGCGCGCCCGGACGAGAAGTGGGCCGCGGACATCACGTACGTCCCGACCGGCGAGGGGTGGCTGTACGTCGCCGGCGTCGTCGACCTGTGCACGCGGCGGGTCGTCGGGTGGGCGATGGCCGACCACATGGAGACGGGCCTCGCGCCGACGCGCTGCGGATGGCGGTCGCCCGCCGCGCCCCGGCCGCCGGCCTGCTGCACCACAGCGACCGCGGGAGCCAGTACGCGAGCGACGACTACCAGGGCCTGCTCGCGGCCGGCGGGATCGCGTGCAGCATGAGCCGCAAGGGCGACTGCTGGGACAACGCGGCGATGGAGGAGCTTCTGGGCCACGCTGAAGGCCGAGCTGGTCAACCACGAGCGGTACGCGACCCGCGCCCAGGCGGCCGCGTCGATCTGCGAGTACGTCGAGGTGTTCTACAACCAGGTCCGGTTGCACAGTTCGTTAGGGTATAAGAGCCCCGAGCAGTCCGAGGCCGCCCTGAATTAGTCCCCCCGGCCGCGCCCACCGTTCGTGGGGAAGTCCATGTCGAATCTGGCGGGGCCCCGGCGCCCGTGTCTGGTTTTCCTTCGCTTGGTGGCGTCGGACTGGTAGACTGCCCGAGGCCCCCTGCCCGGTGAATGTCGGGCACGGGGGCCGCGGCGGCGGTGTCGTCTGGCCGACATTGGAAGGGACGGGCATGGGTTCCTCACCGGCGGAATTGGTCGATTCGGGTGGCGCGGGCGAGGGGGGCGGGCCGCCCGGGGGGCGGGCGGAGTTGTTGCCGCTCGTGTACGAGCAGTTGCGCGGGTTGGCGCGGCGGCAGATGGCGGGGGAGCGGGCGGGGCACACGTTGCAGCCGACGGCGCTGGTTCACGAGGCGTACCTGCGGTTGCTGCGGGACCGGTCGGTCGCGTGGGCGGGGCGGGCGCAGTTCTTCTGCGCGGCCGCGGAGGCGATGCGGCGGATCCTGGTGGAGCACGCGCGGGCGCGGGGGCGGCTGAAGCGAGGGGGTGGGGCGGCGGAGGGCGGGGGGCGGCGGCGGGTGCCGCTGAGCGTGCTGGAGCTGGCGACGGGGGAGGATCCGGCGGAAATCCTGGCCCTCGACGAGGCCGTCCGTCGCCTTGAGGGGGAGAACCCGGAGCTCGGGGCGGTGGTGCGCCTGCGGTTCTACGCGGGGCTGAGCGTCGAGGAGGCGGCCGAGGTGCTCGGGGTGTCCGCGCGGTCGGTCAAGCGCGACTGGTCGTACGCGCGGGCGTGGCTGTTCCGGGTGCTGGGGTATTGAGGCGTCGGGCGGCGCGGCCGTCGTGGCGGGTCGGAGGATGCTGGGGGGATGGTCGCCCGGCGGCAGGCACGCGGCGGGCGCGACGGAGGTAGCGGTCGATGGCGCGTCGGAGCGATTCGCACGATTTGCGGGTGCGCGAGCTGTTCGCGGAGGTGTCGGAGCGGCCGCCGGGGGAGCGGACGGCCTACCTCGACGCCGCGTGCGCGGGGGACGCGGAGCTTCGGGGCCATCTGCACCAGATGCTCGAGGCGCACGACCGGGCGGGGGCGTTCCTGGCGGAGGCGACGATCGGGGACACGCTGCGGCTGGCGATGGCGGACGTGCCGCCGGAAGCGGTGGGGACGCGGGTCGGGGCGTACGCGCTGGTCGAGCATCTGGGCGAGGGCGGGTTCGGGAGCGTGTACCGGGCGGAGCAGGAGCACCCGGTCAGGCGGAGCGTCGCGCTCAAGCTGATCAAGCTGGGGATGGACACGCGGCAGGTGATCGCGCGGTTCGAGGCCGAGCGGCAGGCGCTGGCGATGATGGATCACCCGAGTATCGCGCGGGTGCTCGACGCGGGGGCGACGGAGGCGGGGCGGCCGTACTTCGTGATGGAGCTGGTGCGCGGCGTCCCGCTGACGGCGCACTGCGACCGGCACGGGTTGACCGTCGCCGAGCGGCTGGAGCTGTTCGTCCAGGTTTGCCGGGCGGTGCAGCACGCGCACACGAAGGGGGTGATCCACCGGGACCTCAAGCCGTCGAACATCCTCGTGACGGTCGTGGACGGGCGGGCGGTGCCGAAGGTGATCGACTTCGGGATCGCGAAGGCGACGGACGCGGGGGTTGCCGACGGCGGCGCGTCGTCGGCGGCGGCGACGGCGGAGGTGGCGCTGACGGAGCAGCGACAGCCGGTGGGCACCCCCGAGTACATGAGCCCGGAGCAGGCGGACGGGCGCGGCCGGGACGTGGACACGCGGAGCGACGTGTACGGGCTGGGCGTCGTACTCTACGAGTTGCTGACCGGGACGACGCCGTTCGACGGCCGGGATCTGCGGAGCCGGACGTTCGCGGAGATGCAGCGGATCATCCGCGAGGTGGACCCGCCGCGGCCGTCGACCCGGTTGAGCGACTCGGGCGGCGGCGGCGGAACGTGGCGCGGCGCGGCGTCGGAGCGGCTGCGGCTGACCCGGCGGCTGCGCGGGGAGCTCGACTGGATCGTGATGAAGGCGCTGGAGAAGGACCCGGCGCGGCGGTACGAGACCGCCGGCGATTTGGCCGCGGACGTGCAGCGGTTCCTGCTGGACGAGCCGGTGCTGGCGCGGCCGCCGAGCCGCGCGTACCTGGTCGGCAAGGTCGTGCGGCGGCACCGGGGGGCGATCGCGGCGCTGGGGTCGGTCGTGCTCGCGCTGGTGGTCGGGGTGGCGGTGGCGATGCACGGGCTGGCGCGGGCCCGCGAGGAGCGGGACCAGGCGGTTAAGGCCCGCGACGCCGAGAGCCGCCAGCTCGCGCAGGCGAACACGGCGCGGGCGAAGGCGAGGCAGGTGAACGACCTGATGCGGGACCTGTTCGTGTCGGTGAACCGCCGGCGGACGGGGGACGAGCGCGGGCTGCCCGGCGCGCTGCGGGACGGGGCGGGCAAGGTCGACGCGGGCGTGCTGGCGGACCAGCCGGAAGTCGAGGCGGCGGTGCGGACGACGCTGGGGAACATCTACACGTCCCACCGGTTCCACATCGAGGCGGAGTCGCAGTTGCGGCAGGCGCTGGCGATCCGGCGGCGGATCTGCCCGCCGCAGGGGCACGCGGACGTGGCGGACGTGCTGAACGACCTGGGGTGGGCGCTGCACACGCGGGGCGACCACGGCGGGGCGGAGGCGTACCTGCGGGAGTCGCTGGCGATGCGGCAGCGGCTGCTGGGCGACGCGCACCCGGGCGTCGCGTCGACGCTGCATTCGCTGGCGACGGTGCTGCGGGCGCAGGGTCGTGGGGCGGAGTCGGTCGAGGCGCTGCGCCGGTCGCTGGCGCTGCGGCTGGCGGAGTGCGACCGCAAGCTCGCGGCCGATCCCGAATCGGGGGAACTGTGGGCGTCGCGGGCACACGTGCACTCGCGGGCGGGCGATTTCGCCAAGGCGCTGGCGGACTACGACCAGGCGGTGGCGCGCGAGCCGCAGCAGCACTGGTGGTGGTACCACCGCCTCGCGCTGCGGCTGTACCTCGGCGACGACGCCGGTTACCGGGCGGACTGTCGGGAGATCTTCCGCCGGTTCTCGAACTCGCGGTTCCCGGAGGTGGGGGAGCGGTCGGCGAAGTCGAGCCTGCTGGCGGCGGTGTCGCCGACGGATCTGGGGGCGTTGCGGGAGCCGATCGACCGGGCGGTGGCGTCGGGGTTGCCGCAGTACATCGGGTGGTTCCGGATCGCGAAGGGGATGCACGAGTACCGCAGCGGGCGGTTCGACTCGGCGCTGGGGTGGCTTCAGCGGGGGCGGGACGGGGTGTTCCACCGGAGCGGGCGGGCGCTGGCGGACTACTTCGCGGCGATGTCGCTGTACCGGCAGCGGCAGGTCGAGAAGGCGCGGCTGGTGCTGGGCAACGCGATCCAGTTGACGCCGGACGACACGTACCGGCTGGCGGACCGCGACCCGCTGGACGCGGGCAGCGCGGTGCACTGCTGGGTGGTGTGCCAGATCGCGCGGCGGGAGGCGGAGGCGCTGATCAAGGAGGGGCCGCTGACCAAGCCGCTGCTGAACGAGCCGCCGCTGCCGTTGGCGGGGGGCGGGGAGGAGCCGGGGGGGGCGTCGGCGGATCCGGCGGCGGGGCGGTCGGAGTGAGGCGGGTGTGGGCGGGGATTAGGGGCGCGCTGGAGTGGGTGGGGTGTTCGCACATCGTCTGAAGGATTGACGCCGCAGGACGCGGCCCGCAAGCGGGCCGGCTAAACGTTGGTGGGCGCGCGCGGCGTGTGAAGTGAGCGAGGTTCACGGGGGCGCTGACGTGGATTGGGGAATTCTTGGCCCCGGTTGGGGGCGGACGTCGCGTGATGGGGGGAGACAGGTGGGCCGGATGTCTGGCCCGTCATCAACCGGGATTTGAGCCTCATCTTGCGTGACGCGCGGTTCTGCGCGCGGCGGCGATCGCCCGCCGCGCGGGGGCGCGACGTTTCTGGCGGGGTGGGGCTCGCAACGCACAAGGGAGTTCGCATGTCCACCGGGTCGGATCGTCGAGTCGTGACGGGCATCGGCAACGGCAATGGCAACGGCCGCATCGCGAGCCGGCATCCGCGTAAGCGGTTGGCGCGGCGTTGGCCGGCGCCGGTGACGGCGGCGGCGTGGGCGGGGGTGGAGTTGCTGGAGGGGCGGCGGCTGCTGTCGTCCGGAACGGGTACGGGGTTGCTCGGGACGTACTACAACGAGATGAACTTTACCGAGCAGGCGCTGACCCGCGTGGACCCGGTGGTGGACTTCTCGTGGGGGCCCGGGCAGACGCCCGATCCGGCCGTCCAGCCCGAGGGCTTTTCCGTCGTCTGGGAGGGACAGGTGCAGGCGCCGGCGGACGGTGAGTTCACGTTCCACACGGTCAGCGACGACGGCGTGCAACTGTTCATCGACGGCCAGATGGTGATCGACAACTTCACCTTCCACGCGCCGACCCGCGACAGCAGCGGGCCGATCTCGCTCCAGGACGGGCAGATGTACCACGTCCAGATGCGGTACTTCCAAGGCCCGGCCGGGGCGGCGGCGCGCCTGCTGTGGTCGAGCGACACGGTCGCGGAGCAGGTGATCCCGACGAGCCAACTGTACCCGGCCGAGCCGCCGCCGCCGACGCTGCCCGCGGCGCCTGCGAACCTGAGCGCGGTGGCGGATCCGTTCGGCCGGGTGCGGCTGAACTGGGCGGACCAGTCGGACAACGAGGCGGGGTTTTCGGTGGAGCGGTCGTTGACCGGGGCGGCGGGCTCGTTCGCGCCGGTCGGGCAGACGGGGCCGTCGTCGGCCACGTTCCTGGACGCGGGGGTCGCGCTGGACACGCGGTATTACTACCGCGTGCAGGCGTTCAACGGGGTCGGCGGGTCGGACTACACGGACGTCGTCGACGTGACCACGCCGGCCGACGTGCCGGACCCGGGGACCGGCACCGGGCTGCGCGGGACGTACTACAACAACCAGGGCCTGTCCGGGCCGGGCGTGACGCGGTTGGACCCGGCTGTGGACTTCGACTGGGGGAACGGTCAGCCGCACCCGGCGATCTCGTCGGACTCGTTCTCGGCGGTGTGGCGCGGGCAGGTCGAGCCGGTCGTTTCCGGTGATTACACGTTCAACGTGCTGGTCGACGACGGGGCGCGGCTTTGGGTGGACGGGCAGTTGATCATCGACCACTGGAACCCGAGCGCGGTGCGCGACCTGGAGAGCGCCCCGGTCACGCTCGTGGCCGGGCAGCGGCACGACATCCGGCTGGAGTACATCGAGTACCTCCGGACTGCGAACGTGCGGCTGGACTGGTCGAGCGCGGCGGTGCCGCGGGAGACGGTGCCGACCAGCCAGCTTTACCCCGCGGACGCGCCGACCGCGCCGGCGGCGCCGTCGAACCTGGTGGCGGCCGCGGCGGCGGACGGGGGGATCGACCTGGCCTGGCAGGACAACTCGGGCGACGAGTTGGCGTTCCGCGTCGAGCGGTCCGCGTCCGGCGCGCCCGGCACGTTCACGGTCGTCGGCGAGACGCCGGCGGCCGGGTTCCGTGACACGGGCCTGACGACCGGGAGCGAGTACTTCTACCGCGTGGTGGCGTACAACGACGGCGGGGACTCGGCCTTCTCGAACGTCGCGTCGGCCACGACGGCGGGCGACCCGCCGGTGGTCGGCGACGGGCAAGGGCTGCTCGGCACTTATTACCACAACGTCGATTTCACGGACGCGGCGCTGAGCCGGGTGGACCCGGTGGTCGACTTCGAATGGGGCGGGACGTCGCCCGACCCGTCGATCGCGCCCGACACGTTCTCGGTCGTCTGGAGCGGCCGGGTGCAGGCCCAGTTCGACCAGGAGTACGTGTTCCACACGTGGAGCGACGACGGCGTCCGCCTGTACGTGAACGGCGAGCTCGTGATCGACCGGTTCGATTACCACCCGCCGATGCGCGACTCGTCCGCCCCGATCGCGCTGGAGGCGGGGCGGTTATACGAGATCCGGATGGAGTACTTCCAGGGGGCCGCCGGCGCGACGGCGGAGCTGCGGTGGTCGAGCGCGAGCACGCCGGAGCAGGTGATCCCGCAGTCGCAGTTGTACGCGGGGGCGGTTGACCCGATCTCGGCGACGGTGTCCGGGACGCCGGGCAACGCGCGGGAGGGGGGGGCGGTGACGCTGGCGGCGACGGTGAACCGCGGCGGCGACTGGACCGGCGCGTGGGTCGTCACGAAGAACGGGGCGCCGTTCGCGACGGGTAGCGGGCGGCAGTTCACGTTTACGCCGGACGACGACGGGGCGTACGCGGTTGAGGTGACGGTGACGACGGCGGACGGGGAGACGGCGACGGCGGGCACCGCGTTCGGCGTGCAGAACGTTGCGCCGAAGCTGACGGTGACGGCGGCGGCGGGCGGTTCGGTGGACGAGGGGTCGGCGTTCGTCGTGAACCTGTCGGCCGTGGATCCGGGGGCGGACACGATCCAGTCATGGACGATCGACTGGGGGGATGGGCAGGTCCAGCAGGTGTCGGGGAACCCGTCGAGCGTCAGCCACGTTTACGCGGACGACGGGTCGTACACGGTCACGGCGACGGCGACCGACGAGGACGGGACGTGGCAGCAGCAGGGGTCGTCGGGGAACCCGACGTACGCGCTGACCGGGTTCCCGGGGTCGTGGCACGAGGCGCAGGCCGAGGCGCTGGCGATGGGCGGCCACCTGGTCGCGATCAACGACGCGGCCGAGCAGGCGCTGATCCGGTCGCTGTTCATCGACGGGCAGGCGCCCGAGGCGTTCTGGATCGGGTTGACCGACGCGGACGAGTACTCGTCGGAAGGCGTCTACGTCTGGGTGAGCGGCGAGCCGGTCACGTACACGAACTGGAACCTCGCGACCGGGGAGCCGAACAACTTCGGCGGGCCGGGGTCGGAGGACTTCGGCGCGATCAACTTCCAGGCCTGGTTCGGCCACCCGGGCGAGCCGGGCACGTGGAACGACATGAGCGCGACGCAGTTCCCGTTCCGGGGGATCGTCGAGATCCCGGGCGCGGGCGGGCTGGTCGTGACGGTGAACAACGTCGCGCCGACGGCGACGGTCGCGGGGCCGGGGAGCGCGGTGCCCGGGCAGGCGGTGAACTTCGCCGGCGCGGTGGCGGACGCGGGGGGGGCGGACGCGCACGAGGTGCGGTGGGACTTCGGCGACGGGACGGTGCGCCCGTTCGCCCCGGCGGGCGCGGCCGGCGCGTTGGCGCCGGGCCACACGTACGCCGCCGCCGGGACGTACGTCGTGCGGCTTACCGTGCGGGACGATGACGGCGCGACGACGGTGGTCGAGCGGTCGATCGAGGTGAAGGTCGCGGACGTGCAGGCGGACGCGTCCGGCGCGCTGACGCTGGTGGTGGGCGGCACGACCGGCGGTGACCGCGTGCGCGTGGACGCCGACGGGGCCGGGGGGATCACGGTGTCCGTCGGTGGTCGGGCGATCGGCACGTTCACGCAGGCGTTGGCGCGGGTCGTCGTGTACGGGCAGTCGGGCGACGACCAGATCCTCGTCGGTGGCGACGTCGCCGTGCCGGTCGAGCTGTTCGGCGGGGACGGGGACGACCAGCTCCACGGCGGCGCGGGGGACGACGTCCTGGTCGGCGGCGACGGGGCCGACCAGTTGCACGGGGGGAACGGGCGCGACGTCATGATCGGCGGCGACGGCCGGGACAAGCTGACCGGCAACGGCGGCGAAGACCTGATGGTCGGCAACGCGACGGCGCACGACGCCAGCCACACCGCGCTGCGGGCGATCCTGGCGGAGTGGACGCGGGTCGACCAGACGGCCGACCAGCGGCGCCAGCACCTGACGAGCGGCGGCGGGCTGAACGGCGCTATCATGTTCAACGTGTCGACGGTGATCGACGACGGCGACGTTGACGACCTGCACGGCGGTGGCGCGGAGGACTGGCTGGTCGACGGGCCGGCGGCTGCGGCGGCGCGGCGCGTCCTGAAGACCGCGCCGGCCCCCCGTCCGGCCCAACTCCGCCGCCGGTAAGCTGGGGTTCGGGTGAACCGGCGGGCCGCGCCGCGGCCGGGTTGGGATGTCCGGATGCCGGTGGCCGTGGTCGTACCTCCCGTCGGCCCGGCGGCGGTGGGCGGCGGTGATCACGATCCCGCGGGTGCGGCGGCTACCGCGCCGTCGCCGCCGTCGCCCGCCACCGCGAGGACTAGCTTGCCGCGCGGGTGGCCGTTGATCCCGCGGTCGTAGGCTTCGCGGGCTTGAGCGAGCGGTAGGACGGCGTCGACGACCGGCCGGACCGTGCCGGCGTCGATCAGGCGGGCGAGCTCGTCCAGTTGTGCGCGGCTGGGTTCGACGACGAAGAACAGTCCACGCGCCGGGCGGCCAGCCGTCCATTCGGGCGGCTGCCGGACGATGGTGACGAGCAGCCCGCCGGGCCGCAGGGTGGCCCAGGAACGGCCCGTGACCGTGCCGCCCACCGTGTCGAGGACCACGTCGGCGTCCCGCGCGACGGCCTCGAACGGCGTCGCGGCGTAGTCGAGGGCCGCGTCCGCGCCGAGTCCGCGCACGAATTCGACGTCGCGGGCGGAGGCGGTCGCGACGACGTGGGCGCCGCGCCAGCGAGCGAGCTGGACGGCGAAGCTGCCGACCCCGCCCGCGGCGCCGTGGACCAGCACCCGTTGCCCGGGCGCGAGGTGCGCGTGGTCGAACAGGGCCTGCCAGGCGGTCAGCGCGGAGAGCGGGACCGTCGCGGCGGCCGCGTAGTCCACCGTCCGGGGTTTCGAGGCGAGGTCGGCGGCGCGCGCGGCGACGTACTCGGCCGCCCCGCCGTCGCGGAGGAAGTCGGTCAGGGCGTAGACGGCGTCGCCGACCGCGACGCCCTCCGCGCCCGGCGCGACGGCCGCGACGACGCCGGAGATCTCGTGGGACGGGATCTTCGGCAGCCGGCTGCGGCCGTCGGGCGTCTCGTAGATCCGCCAGGTGAATTCGGCCGGGGAGATCGCGGCGGCGTGGACGCGAACCAACGCGTCGCCCGGCCTCAGCGCGGGGACGGGCACGTCCTCGTAGATCAGGGCGTCCGGGCCGCCGTGGCGGTGGATGCGGACGGCCTTCATGGTCTTCGTCCTCGTCGCCGACGTCATCGTCCCCGTGCCCGGCGGGGCGGCGCGGGTGGCGCTCGCGGGTTGCGCAGTCATCTCAGATCCTTTCTCGGGCGACGGCGCGTCGCGCGGGGCCGTCGCGCCACTGTCAATGTCCGTCCGGGGTGGTCAATTGCCCTTCCGCTGAGTCGACGATGAAGACGGCGAGCAGCCGGGCCGGCTCGGTGTCGCTGGCGTTGACGCTGACCTCGTGGCTGGCGCCGGGATTCTCGAACCAGGCCTCGCCGGCCCGGTAGACGCGGGCGGGCCCGTCGCCGTGTTGGCTCCGGATCGCGCCTTCGAGAACGTAGGCGTAGATGAATGCGGAGCGGGCATGGCGGTGCGGGGCCGAGCCGCCGCCCGGCGGGTACTCGACGATGTGGCTGACCAGACGCTTCCCGGGCACGTTCGGGATCGGCTTGTCGGCGGTGATCGTCACGGTCTCGCGCGGCGGGGCGGCGTGCGTGAGCCCGGCGGCGGCGGCGGCGGGCGCGGCGGAGCGTTCGGCGCGGCCGAGCCCCGCCTGCGGCGCGCACGACGCCAGCAGCGGCAGACCGCTTCCGACGGCGAGCGCCGCGATGGTTCGAATCGGTTTCACGAAAGACCTCCTTTTCGTTCGCCGGGAAACGGGGTGCGACCGGTTTGCGGATCGGTCACGCCGCGGGTGCGGCGGCCTCGACGTTGGCCAGGGCCGTCACGACGCGGATGTTGCCGTGCGTGGCCTTGGAGTACGGGCACTCTTGGTGCGCGCCGTCCACGAGCTTCTGCGCCGTCTCGGCGTCGACGCCGGGGAGGCTGACGTTCAGGCGGGCCTGGAGGAAGTACCGGCCGCCGGTCGTGCCGAGGTCGACCTCGGCGTCGACGGCGGCGTCCGGCGGCAGCTTGACCTTCGACTGCGCGGCCACGTGCCGGATCGCCGACAGGAAGCAGCTCGACCAGCCGACCGCGAGCAACTGCTCGGGGTTCGTGCCGTCCCCCTTGGCGCCGGGCACGGTCAGCCGGACGTCCAGCCGGCCGTCGGACGTGCGGGACGCGCCCCCGTCCCGGCCGCCGGTCGTGTGCGTCTTCGCGGTGTACAGGACCTTCTCGATCGGCGTGATGGCCATGGCGTGTCTCCTTCGCGGGTTGTGGGGTAGGTGTCCGATTCCTATCGGACGCCCACTCCTAAAGAGCGGAGCACGCGGACAGCGCCAGCGGCCGGCCGCCGGGTTACGTTGTTTGCGCGTCCGCAGGATGAGCGGTGACGCCGCTAGGACGGGGGCCGCCGCCCGATTAGACCGGCCCGGCGCGGGCGGGCGCGGTAGGATGCCGGCCACGGTGAGGCGCCTCCTCCGCATCCTGCTGAACGCCGCGCGCCGGGTGTCGCTGGCGCTGTGCCTCGTGCTGGTCGCGGCCTGGGTGGCGAGCCACTTCGTGGCCGTCGGGTTCTGGCACACGCCCCACGGCGGCCGCTGGCGGGTGGACGCTGCTTCCCAGCGCGGTGTTCTGCTACTCGAGGTCGGCGGGTACTTCGACTACCCGGATCCGTCGTGGGATCGGGGCGGGTGGTGGCATGCGTTCTCGCCCGGCCCCCTCGACACCCGCGCCGGGTGGCTGGGCGTGCGCGTCGTCACGGAACGCGTCGTTCTCAGCCCGCACCGGCGCGGTGGCGGGCGCCTACGAAAGATGGGGTGGTTCGAGACCCGGCGCGTGACGGTCGCCTACGGGCCACTCGTCCTCCTGACTGGCCTGTTGCCACTGGCGCAGTTGATCCGCCGGAAGCGGGCAGCGCCGCCCCGCGGCCTCTGCCCCGCGTGCGGGTACGACCTCCGCGCGACGCCGGATCGGTGCCCGGAGTGCGGGCGCGCGGCGGCCGCCTGACTCGCCCGGCCCCGGCGGCCCCCCGGCGGTGCTCGGGGCCCGAGGGGCGGAGCGGCGCCCCTCTGTCAATGCGACGGGGGGAGCCGCTGCGCGGCAGGACCGGAGGACTCTCGACTCCGCCGCCGACCCTCCTGCCGCAGGGTGGGCCGTGGGGCCTCGCGGATATCGCGCGCGGCAGAATGCCGGCCGTCACTCCGACCGCCCCCGCGCCGACACGTGCCACTGCGCCACTCGTTGCGGCGCGAACGCGTCGGCTTCGGGCAGGTCGACCCGCAGGCCGTCCGGCCGCGTCAGTTCCCACTCGGCCAGAAGCCCGCGGCGGATCCGCACGGTGGCGGTAACCGGCGCGCCGTCGTCGGCGTCGGGCCCGGTCGCGACGATCACGGCGGGCGCGGCCGGCCCGGCCCCGCCGCCATAGCAGAGGAAGAACCGCCAGACGCCCGCCCGCTCGCCCGGCGGCGTGTGCACGAGGCACCCGGTCAGTTGCCGGATCAACTCGACGCGCGCGACCGGGTCGGCGACGGCCCGGCCCACCATCCAGCGGACCAGCGCCTCCTCGTCCTCCCGCAGCCCGCGAGCGTCATGTCCGAGCTCGAGGTCGTCCGCCCCGGCCGGTGCCGTCGGGCCCGCGGTGGCGGCGGGAGACGATGCCGCGCGCGGCCGTGCCGCTCGGCCACACCCGGAGCCCGCGCAAAGGGCGACACCGAGCCCCACGAGGACGACGGTGCGATGGCGCATGGGCCGATTGTCCGGGGACGACCGGCCGTACGCAAACGCGCCCCTCACGCCGCTGCCTCGCGCTCCTCCGTCCGGCGGGGGGAGCTGAGAGGAAGGAAGTGAGGGGTGGGGGAGCCCGAGGGGGCGGGGAGCGAAAACCGGGAGTCCGGCCGAAGGGGGGGTGGTTTCGCTCCCCGCCCCCTGGGATTCGCGTTTGGCCTTCGTCGTGCGGCCGACGCCTAGCGCGACGGCCGGGTCGCCGCGGCCGGGACGGTCGTCGCCCGTGGGGCCGGTTCGGAGCCGTTGATGACCGTCGTCTGGATGACTTCCAGCGTGTCGCCCTTGAACCTGAAGCTGACGGAGCCCACCTGTCCGCCGCGGGAGGCGTACCGGAGCAGCTTGCGGCCGTCCGCCTCGTCCGTGCGGACGAGGGTCGGTTCGCCGTGCGCCTTGACCACGTCGGCGGGCGTGCTCCGGTGGTCGATCCCGGAATCGGTGACGACGTGCGTCGCCGGCGGGCCGTCCTCCCGCGTGGGGTCGCGGACGACGAACATGAACGAGACGTCTTTGGGGCCCCTGCCGCCCACCCCCACGGTCACGCGTCGCTTCTCATATCGCCATTGACGCTCCGACGCCCGCACGTCCGGTTCGCCAAACCGCCGGACCAGTTCCGCGGCGTCCATCCCCGCCGGGTAGAACACGCCGCGGTGCTGGAACCTGGGGTGGCCCCTCGTGACGACCAGGACCCGGTCGGCGTCGTCCGCCTTCGCCCGGTCTTCGGCTGGTGCCGCGGCCGGGGCGATCAGGCAGAGGAGGCAGAGCACGCAAGGCGGGATCGGGAAGCGCCCGCTGTGTCGGGGACGTCGCATGGGCGGATCGTACCACGGGCGGGGGAGCGTTTTCGTCTTCATCATCTGCGGGACGACGCCGGGGCAGGCGGGACGGCCGCGGGGCTTCAAAGGGGACCTCCACCGCTTCCGTCCCTCGACCGCCCCGCCGGGGCGCTCGGGGCCCGCCCCCCCTTTGGGGCGGAGCCGCCGCCCTGTGATCAGAGCAGGCTCGATTCGGCTGCGCCCCTCGACGGGCTCGGGACGGGCCGCAGGATAGCTGAGGACTCTCGGCTCCGCCCAAGGGGGGCTCACCCTCCCGCCGCAGGGGGGCCGGCGCGGGGCTCGCGTGTTGCGCGGGCCGGCTTCCCGCCCGCCCATCCCCCCTGCCCCCGCCACCCCGGCCGGAACGCGTTGCGTCGCCGCGCCACGCCGCACCGCGGCGGCCGAACCGGAGGAACTCGCGAACCCGGCTCGGGTAGCCGGCGACCGTCGACGCCGCCGAACGCCGGCGGAGCCCGCGACGTCCCGGACCCGTTCGAGCGGTTTCAGTGACGTCCCGGACATGAACCCGAGTGCGAGCCGAGATCGACCTGAGAATCATGTGTTGCCGACGCCGCTGAACGCGGTACGCTGCCGGACGAACGACGCGCGACGCGGCCCGTGTTCCTCGGCCCGTGCGTCCAGGGAATACTGGTTATGCAGCCCGGGGACAACATTTGGAGACCCGACCGCACACTCACGAGAGACGCGCTCGTCAAGCGGGCCGTTGTTTGCGAGCAGTTCTACGCGAACTGCCTGAAGCAGCACGCGGATTGGGATTGGGCAATCAAGGGGGCCTGGTACTCCAAACACTTCCGCGGAAGCCTAGACTCGTCGCCAGTTAATATCGCGCGCTGCGTGCGGCTGGGTCGGATGGCACAGCGGCATTTTCGTTGCAGCCATCCGAACGCCCTCGCGCTTCTTGGGAAGGATGTCGTCGAGTGGGTCGACCGCGAGCACGGCGGCACGGGAAGGGCTGCATAACCCGCCAATGCAGCGGACCGCCACGGCGGGAGCGGGCGCGGTAGAATCAAACAGGCGCGGTCGCCGTGGCGGCCGCTGATCGGCCTCACGTTATCCCAAGCGAAGACCAAGGCCGGCCCCCCCTTGAACCGGCGGCGGAGCCGTTGCCCTCCGAAGACCTTCAGTAAGGAAGGCGGCGGCCGGGTCTTGAGGGGGAGACGCTCCTCTCCCCCTCAAACTCCCCGGGGTCGCCGCGGTCGACGACGGGGGCACGCGGCTGGGCGCGGGCGGGGTGGGGCTGCTGTTCCCGTGAGGAGCTGCCCGTTGGCCGTTGCCAGTTGCCAGTCGCCAGTAGAGGGACGGGCGGCGGCGCTCCTGTGAGCGCCGCCGCACGTCGGCTCTTGCGTCAGTCCCTCAATCCCTTCGCCCCTTCGGTCACGGCGCGTACCGCGTGAACACGTAGTCCCGCCCCTTGACGGCCTTGTGGCACTCGAAGCAGCTCTGGAGCATCGCGGCGTCGGTCAGCGGCTTGCCGTCGTCGAACTGGGCGTACTTCCAGCCGCCGGTCGAGGCGTACTTCTTCGAGTCCTTTACCATGAACTGCACGCCGTTCTTCGGGTGGCCGGCGACGAACGACTGGGCCTTGCCGAAGGTCTTGTTGTTCTCGTCGGAGGCGTCGAGGCTCCAGGCGAGGCGGGCGATGATCGTGCCGTCGGGGTAGGACGACGTCTTGCCCGCGCGGTAGGCGTCGATCGCGGCGTCGTTGCCGAGGACGGCGCGGATGTCGTCGAGGTCGCCCTCCTCGCGGGCGACGGAGATCAGCCGCCAGTCGCGGTAGCCGGGCGGGAGCTTGCCCGCCTCGATTGCGGCCGCGGCGGCGGCGGCAGGGGATGAGGGGGGCGAGGGGGGCTGGGCGTGAGCCACGCAGACCAGCGCGACCACCGCCACCAGCAGGAGGGCGATCCATTTCGTGTGGCGTTTCATGCGGCGTTTCCTTTCGGGTTCCGTGGGTTGCGAATGCGAAGGCGGACGGCGTTCAGATGAACGCGCCGTCGTAGTAGAACTCCTCGCGGGTGATCGCGCCGTCCTTGACCGAGTAGAGGCCGACCTCCTCGTGCGTGACGCGCTCGCCGCCGCTCTTGGGGACGAAGTCGATCGAGGTGTAGACGGCGAACCGGCCGGCGCTCGCGTTCGGGTCGCCGAGGAAGAACGGCCCGCGGACGTCCTGGCTGACGATGTCGTTCGCGCCCTGGAAGGCCTCGGACTTGCGGATGACGACGTCCCTGCCGACGAACTCCCGGCCGTCGGCCTCGACCGAGACCATCCCCGGCGCGTACATCGTGCGCATGACCTCGAAGTGCTTCCCCTGATTGACCAGCTCCTTGAACTTCCCGGCTACGGTCTGAACGCTCATGACGGTGTCCTTTCTCGAAAACGTGAACGCGGTTTGGTCGACCGGATGCGAAGAGCCCGACTTCGGTCGGGCGGGGAATCGTGATCAACGGAGCGACTTGAACGCCGCCCGCATCTCGACGGCGAACAGGTCCGGCTCCTCCCAGGCGGCGAAGTGGCCGCCGCGCTCGACCTCGTTGAAGTAGACCAGGCTCGGGAACGCCCGGCGGGCCCACGTCTCGGGGGCGCGGAACAGGTCGTCCTGCGCGAACACGGTGATCGCGACCGGGACCTTGATCTGGTCCGTCTTCTGCGCGGCCGCGCTGAGGAGGTTCTCGGTGCGGTTCTCCCAGTAGAGGCGCGCGCCGGAGGTCACGGTGTTCGTCAGCCAGTGCAGCGAGAAGTTGTCCAGCACCTCGTCGACGGTCGGCGTCTGCTTCGGGTCCTGGCCGTACGACCAGTTCGTGAACCCGCCGTGCACGAGCATCCACCCGGCGAGGCCGGCGGGCGAGTCGCTCAGGCCGTACCCGACCGCTTGCGGCCGGGCGGTCATCATCTGATAGTAGCCCCAACCGCCGCTTGAGATGAACCGCCGCACGTCGTCGAAGGCGGCGCGCTCCTTGTCGGAGAGGCCGGCCGGCGCGGGCGCGCCGCTCCGGATCGCCTCGGCCGCGTCGGGCGGGAAGACGGCCGGCAGGTTCGTGTGGATGCCGAGCAGCCCCGCCGGCGCGTGCCGGGCCATCGCCTCGACGACCGCCGCCCCCCAGTCGCCGCCCTGCGCGGCGTACCGCGCGTACCCGAGCCGCTTCATGAGCACGTCCCACGCGCGGGCGATCCGCTCGGCGCCCCACCCGGTCTCGGCCGGCCGGGACGAGAAGCCGTAGCCCGGCAGCGACGGGATCACCACGTCGAACGCGTCCTCCGGGCGGCCGCCGTGTTTGGTCGGATCCGTCAGCGGCTCGATGATCTTGATCTGCTCGAAGACCGAGCCGGGCCAGCCGTGGGTGACGATCAGCGGCATCGCGTTCGGGTGGGGCGACTTGACGTGGATGAAGTGGACGTCCACCCCGTCGATCTTGGTCATGAACTGCGGGAACGCGTTCAACTTGGCCTCGGCCTTCCGCCAGTCGTAGTCCGTGGCCCAGTGGCGGACGAGTTCCTGGAGGTTGGCGAGCGGCGCGCCCTGCGAACGGTCGGCGACCGTCTCCTTGTCGGGCCAGCGGGTCGCCCGGAGCCGCCGGCGGAGGTCGGCGACGGCCTCCTCCGAGACCGCGGCGCGGAACGGGCGAACGGCCCCGTCGTCGGTCGGCGCCGCCACCGCCGCTGCCCGCCCGGCGGAGATCGAACGCGCGACGACGGCGGCCCCCCGGTCGTCGCCGGACAGTCCGAATCGGCCGCAGCCGGGGGCGGCAGCGAGCACCGCAATCCCGGCGGCTGCGGCGGTGGCGGTGGCGGCTGACGACACAGCGCATCGAATTCTGTTCAGACGCATGGCGATCTCCTTCGACTGGTCAGGCGTGTATTGGTTACGCGGGGTCTTTTGAGTGAGCGGGAGAGGGTGGACACGTGTGCGAGCGCGGTGGGGGTGGGAGCCCGACCGGCCCGCCGGCGCTTCGCATGCCGCGACGACGTGCCGGGGGTTCCGGGCGGCGTCGGTGGGGACGGCGGAGTACTCGCGCTGGGCCACCGGCCCGTGCGGCGGGATGTCGACGAGGTGCCACGGCCCGCTCGACCAGCGGGCGCAGCCGGGGCGGCGTCGTGATCCCCCTAACGATTTCCCGCCGCGGTGGTAGCTAGGGTGACCGCCCGCGCTGGATTTTGCCGGCGCGTCGGCGGATGATGAGGGTTCGCCCCGGGCGGCCGCAATTCCCTGCCGCCCGCGGGCGTTGTGCGTGTGTCGGTCGGTTGGTCGGTCGTCGGTTCTTAGTCAACATCGCGCCGCGGTCGCGGCGCAGCATCCGAAAGGAACAGCGTCATGCAGGCAGCAGGAAACGAGAACGAGAAGGGCGCGGCGGCCGCGTCGAAGCAGCAGCCACAGCGGCAGGGCGTGTCGCGGCGCAGCGTGTTGAAGGGGTCGACCGCCGCGACGGCGACGGCCGCCACGTTCGCCGCCCTGGGCACGAACTTCGCCTGGGCCCAGGTGTCGGAGGAGATCAAGGTCGGCTTGATCGGGTGCGGCGGCCGCGGCACCGGCGCGGCGGGCAACATCATGGAGGCCGGCGGCGCGCTCAAGCAGGGCGTGAAGATCGAGTCGGTCTGCGACGTCGCCGAGCGGCAGACCAAGAACGTCGCCAGCAAGTACAAGGTCGACAAGTCGAAGGTGTTCGTCGGGTTCGACGCGTACAAGGAAGTGATCAACAGCGGGGTCGAGCTGGTGATCATGGCGACGCCGCCCGGCTTCCGCCCGTACCACTTCGCCGCCGCGATCGAGGCCGGCAAGCACGTGTTCTTCGAGAAGCCGGTCGCGGTCGACCCGTTCGGCGTGCGGATGGTGATCGCCGCCGGCAAGAAGGCCGAGGAGAAGAAGCTCGGCGTCGTCACCGGCACGCAGCGGCGGCACGAGACGAACTACACCCGCACGATCGAGCAGATCCACGAGGGCGCGATCGGCGACGTGATGCACATGAGCGTCTACTGGAACGGCCAGGACATCTGGTGGAAGAAGCGCGAGCCGAACATGACCGACATGGAGTACCAGGTGCACAACTGGTACCACCACGTCTGGCTGTGCGGCGACCAGATCTGCGAGCAGCACATCCACAACCTCGACGTGGCCAACTGGGTGATGAACGCGCACCCGATCAGCGCGCTGGGCATGGGCGGCCGCCAGGTCCGCGACCGCCTCGGGCAGGTCGGCGAGATCTGGGACCACTTCGCGATCGAGTACGAGTACCCGAACGGCGGCCGCGTGATGTCGATGTGCCGGCACTGGCCCAAGAGCGACGGCAACGTCAGCGAGTTCGCGATCGGCACGAAGGGGACCAGCAACCCGGGCGGCTGGGTCCAGCCGTTCGGCGGGCAGAAGAAGTCGTTCAAGAACGAGAAGAGCGGGTACGTGCAGGAGCACATCGACCTGATCAAGAGCATCAAGGACGGCAAGCCGCTGAACGAGGCGCGGCAGGTCGCCGAGAGCACGCTGACCGCCATCATGGGCCGGATGAGCGCCTACACCGGGAAGCGCGTCTCGTGGGACTTCGCGATGAACGAGTCGAAGCTCCGCCTGGTGCCGGAGAACATCACCCGCGACACCAAGCCGCCGGAAGTCGTCGTCCCGCAGCCGGGCGAGACGCAGCTGATCTGAGCGGGTCGGGATCGGCCGGTTGTTTTAGAAGCGGTCGAAGCCGCGGCCCGCAGCGATGCGGGCCGCGGTTCTTTTTTTGGGTCGCGCGCGCGGGGGCAGGGAGGCGGGTGACGCGAACGCGGCGAACGGGCTCGCCCGTCGGGTGCGGCAAGGGGACGGGGCCTGAGCGCGCCTAGGCGGGCTCGGGCGTTCGGCCGGCGAGGATCGCGACCATCGTAAGTAGTTCGGCGGGCTCGACCGGTTTCGCCACGTGCATCTGGAACCCGGCCAGCACGGCCTTCATGCGGTCCTCGGCGCGGGCGTAGGCGGTCAGCGCCAGCGCCGGTATCCGCCCCCCCTGCTCCGCCGGCAGTGACCGCAACCGCCGGACCAGCGCGTACCCGTCCTCCCCGGGCATGCCGATGTCGCTGACCAACACGTCGGGCCGGTCCGCCCGGACGCGGTCGAACGCCTCGGCCGCGGTCGCCGCGGTCGCGACGACGGCGTCGCAATCCTCGAGCAGCCGCCGGACCAGCGCACGGGCGTCGGGCTCGTCGTCGACGACCAGCACGCGGACGCCGGCCAGTCGCACGCACGTGTCCGGCAACACCGGCGTGGCGTCGCCGGCCCGCGGGTGGCGGCGTTCGGCCGCGTCCGCGCCGGCGCCGCCCGGGTCGGCCCGGAACGGCGCGAGCGGCAGGTCGACCGTGAACGTCGCCCCCTGCCCGGGCCCGCCGCTTTCCGCGCGAACGGCGCCGCCGTGCAGCTCGACGATCTGGCGGACGATCGCCAGCCCGAGGCCGAGCCCGCCGTGCCGGCGTGTCGTGCTTGCGTCGGCCTGGCGGAAGCGGTCGAACACGAACGGCAGGAACTCCGGCGGGATCCCCTCGCCGGTGTCGGCGACCCGCACCTCGAGGTGCGAGTTCACCCGCTCGAGCGTCACGTGCACCTGCCCGCCGCGGGGCGTGAACTTGATCGCGTTGGTCAGCAGGTTCCAGAACACCTGCTGCAACCGCCCGGGGTCGCCGGACACCGGCCCTGCGAGCGGGTCGAGCACGGTCCGAACCCGGATCCCCTTCGCGTCCGCCGCCGGCCGCACGGTCTCCAGCGCCGCGCGGACGACCGGCGCGAGGTCGATCCGCCGGACGTCGAGACGGACGTTGCCGCTGACGATCCGGCTCATGTCGAGCAGGTCCTCGATGATCTGGGTCTGGGCGCGGGCGTTGCGGTCGATCACCTCCAGCCCGTCGCGCAGGTCGGCCGGGTCGATCGGCCCCCTTCCGCCGCCGCCGCCCGCCCCGAGCAGGATCTGGGCCCACCCGAGGATCGCGTTCAGCGGCGTCCGCAGCTCGTGCGACAGCGTCGCGAGGAACTCGTCCTTCATCCGGCTGGCCCGTTCGGCCTCGATCCGCGCCGCCCGCTCCCCCTCCAGCAGCGCGGCCTTCTGCTCCTCGGCGCGCTTGCGGTCGGTCATGTCGATGACCGACCCGACGTACCCTCCGAACTCCCCGCCCGGCCCGAACCGCGGGGCCGCGGAGTCCACGCACCACCGGTACTCGCCGTCGGCGCGGCGGAGCCGGTACTCGGCCTGGAACGGCGCCCGCCGCCCGTTGGCCGACAGGAACGCGTCCGCCGCCCGCTTCGCGTCGTCCGGGTGCACCGCCTCGAGCCACCCGAGCCCGAGCGACTGCTCGACCGTCTGCCCGGTGAACGCGTACCACCGCGGGTTCAGGTACTCGCAGTACCCGTCCGCCCGCGTCACCCAGATCATGACCGGCGCGTGGTCCGACATGTTCCGGAACCGCGCCTCGCTCTCGCGCACCGCCGCCTGCGCCCGCTCGCGGTCGGTGATGTCGCGGATCACGCTCATCAGGTGGGGGCGGCCGTTGAACGTGACCGACGTCCCGACGACCTCGATCGGGAACGGCGTCCCGTCCTTTCGCCGGTCGACCGTCTCGCACCGGAAGTCGCCGCCGGCCGCGACGACCCGCCGGAACTCGTCGAACAGCGGGAGCGCGTCGGGGTGGACGGCCTGCCGCGCGTCGGCACCGACCAGCTCGGCGTACGCGTAGCCGTACAGCCGGCACGCCGCCGGGTTGACCTCGGCGATGATCCCGTCGGCCGTGTAGATCACCAGCGCGTCGCGCGCGGCCTCGAACACGGCGCGGTACCGCGATTCGGCGTCGCGGGCGGCGGCCTCGGCGAGCACCCGGGGCGTCTCCTCGGTGCACGCGCAAAACAGCCCGGCGACGCGGCCGACGTCGTCCGGGATCGGGCTGTACGACCACGTGAAGTACGTGTCCTCGCGGAAACCGTTGCGCTCCATCACGAGCAGCACACGCTCGTTCCAGGTCGCCTCGCCGCGGGTCATCACCAGGTCGGCCTGCGGGCCGACGACGGACCAGATGTCGGCCCAGGTCTCGTGCGCGGGGCGGCCCAGCGCGCGCGGGTGGCGCTGGCCGAGCATCGGCGCGTAGGCGTCGTTGTAGATGTTGATCAGCTCGGGGCCCCACCAGACGAACATCGGGAACCGGCTGTTCAGGCAGATCCCGACGGCCACCCGCAGGCTGCGCGGCCAAGAGTCCATCGGGCCGAGCGGGGTGCAGGCCCAGTCGAAGGCGCGAACCGCATCGCCCATCGTGCCGCCGCCGGTTGGCGGTAACGCGTCAGACCCGTCTGGGGGAGTGGTGGGCGGCAAGGCGGGGTCCTGGGGCAAGCGATCCGGCGCGCGGCCGTGACGGGCCGCCGCTGCGCGGAGCGTAAGCGGGCGCGGGGACCGCGCCAACGGGACATTTGATCAGGTGGGATCTACCGCGCGAATGCGGGTCGACAAGACGCGACTCGGCGCAGATAAACCGCCGCCATTTCGCCCCGCGGGACAGACCTTATCAGGGCAATGGTAGGTGCGTTTTGATCTTATATAACTCCCCTCCACACCTCGCGGGGAGCCCTCCGGCATGGTGCCGCAACTGCCGCAAGGTTATGTGTTTACGGAGAGGAGTTCGTTCCATGTCGTACCCCGCCACTGACCGCGTCGCCGACCGTTCCGTCATCGAGCCGCTGGAGAACCGCCGCCTGATGACGGCCGCGTCGGCGTACACCGTCACCGACCTGTTCCCCTTCGAGTCCACCGGCGGCGCGGGGATCGAGAACGGCGACAAGAACACGCCGAGCATCAACGCCGGCGGCGTGGTGGCGGGCACGGGCCTGAAGCCGAGCGGACTGCACAGCCACGCGACGGCCCGCTTTGTCAAGAAGGGGAAGGTCACGCTGGTCGACGTCGGCAACTTCAAGCTCGACGACGTCAGCGACGCCAAGGGGCTCAACGACCTGAACCAGTTCGTCGGCGCGTACGAGGCCGGGACCGCGACCGACCACGCGTTCCTCTCGTACCTGGGCAAGAAGGGCCGCGTAGTCCTCGAGCCGCTCGGCGACTTCAAGGGGCTTCCGGGGACGGTCGCGTACGCGATCAACAACCGCGGGCAGATCGTCGGCTCGGCGGGCCAACTGACCGGGGAGGAACTGGCGGTCATGTGGACGATCGGGAAGAAGGGCGCGATCGTGCCGTACGCGCTGCCGCGGTTCGGCGGCCACCCGATCCCGGGGCTGGAGTTGACGTCGATCGCGAACGACATCAACGAAGGCGGGATCATCGCCGGCGCCGCGCAGGACGAGACGCTCCAGCAGCGCGCCACCCTCTGGATGCCCAGCAAGAAGGGGCGGTACAGCCCGGTCGCGCTGCCCGGGTTCGGCGGCGGCGTCATGGGGGCGATCGACAGCGCTTACGCGAAGGCGATCAACGAGAACAACGTCGTCGTCGGCCAAGGCGTGAACGAGGGCGTCAAGGAGCACGCCGCGGCTTGGCTGCCCGGCAAGAAGGGGCGGTTCAGCATCGTCGACCTGGACGGCCCGCGCGGCAGCACCGGCGAGGGCTCCGCCCTGTCGGTCAACAACAGCAACGTGATCGTCGGCAAGACCGACTTCGGCTCCGACGACCACGCGACCATGTGGGTGCCGGGCCGGAAGGGCCGCTTCTCCGCCGTCGACCTCAACCGCTTCCTGCCCAAGGGCAGCCCGTGGGTGCTGAAGGAGGCGACCAGCATCAACGACGACGGCGTGATCGTCGGGCACGGGACGTTCAACGGCGGCACCCGGCAATGGATGCTCGTCCCCGCCTCCGACGGCAGCCTCGCCCTCCAGTCCGCCGCCGCCGCCGAACCGCAGGCGAGCGCGAAGGCCGCGGCCCCCGCCACCACGCCGGCCACGAAGGCCCCGCAGGTGACGAACGTCTTCTCGCAACTGACCGTCACGGAAGACCTGCTCGCCTGACCTGCCTCGGCTCGCGAGTTCCCGGAGTAAAGCAAACCCCTGGCGTCCCGAGGGCGCCGCCGATCGCTCGGATCGGCGGCGCCCGAAGGGGCCGGGGGTTATTTTCCTCTCTGCTTGCCGCGTACCGCCCTACTTCCGCGGCTTCTCCCGCAGCATCTCCAGCAGGTCCATAACCTCCCGGTGAGTGGTCTCCGGTGCCTTGATCACCAGCTTCGACTTGAACGAGCTGATCGACGCGACCGACCCGCCCTGGCTCGTCCAGTCTGCCGGCTGGATCGTCGTGGTGATCAGCACGATGAGCTGGTTCAGATCGTCACTGGCCCCCATTCCCCCGCGCGGCGCGAAGCCGCCCCCGCCACCCCTGGGCGCGACGACCGGCGCCGCCACCCCCTCGCCGACCAGCTCCCCGACGTCGTACACCCGCGTGACCTCTTTCGCCCGCCCCTCGCTCGGGAAGATCACGACCACGCCCTTATCCACCTCGTGGTGCAGCATCCCGCCCATCGACCGGAAGATCAGGGACATCGCCGCGTCGACCCGCACGTTGCGGACGTTGATCGTGACCGGCGTGCTCCTCTCCACCCCGATCTCCTCGAGCGCCCGCCACTCGACCAGGAAGTCCAACCCGGAGACGTCGCGGATGAAGTCGATCACGTTGCCGAACGGGACGCCGTCGAACCTCACCTCCGGCAGGGTCTTCTTCAGCTTCTCGACGGTGGCGGCGTTGGCGGGATCGTCGGGCGGCGCGGCCCGGCGCGGCGCGATGACCGGCCCGCCGCCGCCGCCTGCGACCGTCGTCGTGGACGCCGTCGTCGCCTCGCCATGACCCGACGGGTCGGCCGGGTGCGCGGCGGGCCCGCCGGCCGGCTTCTTCGCGCCCCCGGCCGCTGGCGCTGCCGTCGTCGTGGTCGTCGTCCCCTGTACGGTCTTCGGCGCCTCAGTGACCTTGCCGCTCTCCCCGCCTTCGGTCGCCGTCGTCTTCGTCTTCTCGACCCCCTTCGTCGGGTTCGCGTCGTTCGAGTCCGCCGCCCGCGTCGCCCCCGCGAGCGCCAGGCCGCCGACCACCAGTGCCACCGCCGCCGCCACCGCCGGCGTCCGCCGGCCCGTCGCATCGAATCGTGCGATCATCTGGAGTCTCCTCTGGATCTGCGCCTTGCCCTCGAGAATCCCCACCGCGCCGCCGGGCACCGCCGCGACGGCCGCGGGCACGCGCCCGCCCAAGTCGCCGCCCGGCCTGCCGCCCGCCGCCGCCGCCGACAACGCCTCGACCAGCTTCACAATCGTCCTTGCGTACGCCCGCCCGCCGGGGTCTTGGCCGACCCGCAGTACCAGCTCGTCGCACGCGAGCTCCCGCTCCGTCCGCATCCGCCAGATCACCAGCCACGCCGCGGGGTTCGGCCAGTGCAGCACCGCGACCGCGGTCGCCAGCCAGTTCACCAGCACGTCCCGCCGCCGCACGTGCGCCAACTCGTGCAGCACGATCAGCCGCAGCTCGTCGTCCGCCAGGTCGCCGAGCACGTGCAGCGGCAGCCACACCTTCGGCCGCACGAACCCGACCAATGCCGGCCCGCCCCCCGCCGGCAGCTCCCGCGCCTCCGGCGCCCGCCGGACCCCCATCGCCCGGCAGCACTCCGCGACCGTTCGCAGCACGCGCGGGTCCGTCACCAGCGGCGTCCGCGCGACCGCCCGCGACAGCCGCACGCTCGCGAGCAGCACCCGTGCCGCCAGCACCACCACGCCCGCCAGCCACGCCCCCGCCAGCCAAGGCCAAACCGTCGCCCACGGCACACGCCGCGGAGCCGACCGAGGTGCCGCCACCTCGGGCGCGACCGGCGCCACCGCCGCCGTCGCGGTGACCGCGTCGAACTCCGCCTGGGTCAACTCGCGGATCGGTGCCACCGCCCCGCCCGCGCCTGCCACAGGCGCCCGCACCCTGTCACCGTCCGCCCGCGTGACCCCCGCCGCTTGCGGCTCGGCGGGCTCCCAAACCCCCGCCCGCGGCGCCCCCGCCCACCGCACCTCGATTACCGCCGGCATCGCCAGTCGCACCAGCACCAACCCCCATAGCCCGAACCGCCACGCCGGCGACACCCGACGACCGAACGCCCAGACGACCAGCGCCACGATCGCCGCGAGGCAGGCCCCCTGCCAGCTCGCCCGCCACGCCCACGCGCCCAGCGACTCCAGCGCCCGCACGGCCGCTTCGCTACTCATGGTCGGTCTCCCGTTCGAGGGCCCGCTTCAACTCCTCGACGTCCGCCTTGCTCAACTGCCCGAGTTTCAGGAAGTGTACCATCGCCGGCGTCACCGCCCCGTCGAACACCCGCGACAGGAACGACTTCGCCTCGGCCCGCACCACCGCGTCCCGCGACACCCGCGGCCGGTACACGAACCGCCGCCCCTCCTCCTCGTACGCCACCGCCCCCTTCTTCACCAGCCGGTTCAGCAGCGTCTTGACCGTCTGCGGCCGCCAGTTCCGCTCGACCGCCAGCGCCTCGGTCACGTCCTGCGCCGCCGCGCGGCCCCGCTCCCACAGGACCTTCATCACGTCCCACTCGGCGTCCGAAATCTGCGGCAGCTTCGCCATCCGTGCGTCGTCTCCGTCTACAACTGTAGACGAAGTTAACTACACTTGTAGTCGACCGTCAAGCGGAAAATTATCGGACCCGCGGTGCGCGTCCGCGGGCTGAACCCGCGGCGCGATCCGCCCGATCATGGAGATGGGACTGACGCCTCCCGCCCCCCGATGCAGCCGGCCCACGACGACACGCTCCGGGACGCGATCGCCCGCAACGCCGGGGCCGTGATCTCCCTGCCCGCCGGCGGCGTGCTCCGCCACTGCAAGACCCGCCTGCTCGCCGCCGAGGACGACGGGTTCTGGGTCGAGGCGCCCGCCGCCGCCGAGCGCCCGCTGGTCGACGACCTGATGGCCAAGGCGACCACGATCGGCGCGTCGCTGAAGTCCGGGCACACGAAGGTCTGCTTCACCACCCTGATCCGCCAGTTCCGCGGCCAGCTCCAAGTCAACGCGAACACCGCCGTCGACGCCGTGATGCTCGCCTGGCCGGCCCAGCTCAAGGCGATCCAGCGCCGCACCGACTACCGCGTCGGGGTTCCGGGCGACGCCGAGATCTCCGTCCGCTGCTGGCGCCTGGGCGAACGCGCCTTCCTGAAGGACCGCCCGCCCGCGTCCGCCGAGCTCGACGTCTCCCTCCGCGACCTGTCCGTCGGCGGCACCGGCCTGACCTGCCGCCTCGACGACGGCGCCCCCAAGCTCGCCGACGACCAGCGCCTGCGTATCGTCGTCGACCACGACGGCCGCGAACTGCTCCTCGAGGGCCGCCTCCGCCACGTCAAACCGCTCGCCGACGCCAACGTCCGCTTGGGCGTGCAGTTCAAGAAGCTCGCCGACGACATCGACGGGCGGCAGACGCTCGCGACGTTGACGCAGATCGTCGGCCGGCTCCAGCGGGACGAGGTCCGGTGCCGAAAGCTCTCCGCGCCGCGGCAGGCGGGTTGAACGCAACGGCGAGCAAGCTCGCCGGCCAAGGGCAGGGCAGGCGAGATGGATAACCCCCCTCCCTCCCACGACTACAGTGCGTTCTCCTGCTGCACGATCAGGTCGTACAACTCCTGCGCCGACTTCGCCCCCGCGACCGATTGGCGGAACTTGTCGATCGTCATCAGCCGGCTGATCCGGGCGAGCGCGTGGATGTGCTGCCCGGTCTTGTCCGGCGGCGAGCCGAGCAGCCAGATCAGCGTGACCGGCCGGCCGTCGATCGCCTGGAAGTCGATCGGCGACGCCGCCTTCCCGATCGCCATCACCAGGCTCGGCACGCCCGCGCACTTGCCGTGCGGGATCGCCAGGCCGTTGCCGATCCCGGTCGTCCGGGTCGCCTCGCGGTCGAGCACCGCCTCGAGCACCTTCTTCGGGTCCGCGACCTCGCCGTTGGCCGCCAGCAGGTTGACCAGTTCGGCGATCGCGTCGGTCTTGGTGGTCGCCTCCAGGGGGATCTTGATGTCCTGGGGCTTGAGGATCTCGCTCAAACGCATGGGTGACGGCTCCGGAACCGAAAGGTCAGCAGCGGCCTACGGGTAAAGCGGGGAATGTTACCCGCGCACCCGCGGGATGGAAAGCAACCGCGCACGACCTCAAGCCGCCGCCGGCGCCGCCGTGGTGCCGCCGCCGCCGTCGCCGCCCGGACCGCCGCCGGCCGTCGGCCCGTGTCCGCCCCGCTTCTTCTTCGGGATGAACCCGATGCAGAAGCAGACGACCATCAGCCCCCAGAAGATCCAGAACGCGGCGCTCGACGGGCTGTGGAAGTCCGCCGGGCCGTGGTAGACCGTCCCCTGCGGGTGGTTTTCCGGCGGCTTGTTGAAGAACCAGTCGACCAGCAGCTTCGTCCCGATCAGGATCACCAGCAGGTACGCCGCCGTCTCGAACCGGGGGAACCGGTCGAGCATCTTGATGAACAGCACGGCCGCGAACCGCATCAGGATCACGCCGAACATCCCGCCGGCGACCACCACCCAGAACTTCGGGTGCAGTCCTTGGTGTCCGGCCGGCGCATTCCCGACCAGCGCGATCGCCGCGAGGATCGAGTCGATCGCGAACGCGATGTCGGTCAGCTCGATCACGATCACGGTCGGCCAGAACTTCGCGCACTTCCGCCGGCTCTCCGGCACGGACGGGTCGCACCCGGGCGCCGCCGCGACGGCCGCGGCCTTCTCGGTCATCGTGCCCGCGCCGCCACCCCCGCCGGCCGTTAACGGCTCGCCCTCCCCGACGTCGTCCTCCGTCTCGCCCGGCAGCGGCACCGACGTCCGCTGCCGGATCGCCCCCTCCTCCGCCCGCCGCGTCGCCGGCCCGCCCGTCCGCGGGTCGATCAGCATTACGTCCCCCTCCGGCGTCGCCTCGATGTGGTCTTCGTGCTCGTGCCCCTTCTCGAAGAACAAGTGCTTCACCGCGATGTACACCAGGTAGCCGCCCCCGATCAGCTTCACGAACCACCACTTCATCAGCCAGACGGCCGTCCCGATCGCGATCAGCCGGAACACGAACGCGCCGACCAGCCCGTACGTCAGCGCCTTCTTCTGCTGGTGCTTCGGCAGCCGCTTGGCCAGCAGCCCGAGCACCAGCGCGTTGTCGATCGACAACACGCCCTCCAGCAGGATGAGCAGCCCGATCACGGCGAAATCGTGTACTTCGAAGGTTTGTCCGAACATAGGCAATCGGCAGTAGGCGGTAGCGGGGTTCCCCTGACAACGGTCAAAATCGGCGCGGCGCGTCACGTCCCGAACAGTCGGTCGCCAGCGTCCCCCAGGCCGGGCAGGATGTAGGCCTTGTCGTTGAGCTGCCGGTCGACCGCCGCCGTGTAGATCGGCACCTCCGGGTGCTGCGCGTGCAGCGACCGGATCCCCTCCGGGGCGGCGACCAGACAGACGAACCGCATCGACGTCACGCCGGCGCCCTTGAGGAACGTCACCGCCGCAGCGCCAGACCCGCCCGTCGCGAGCATCGGGTCGATCAGCAGCACCTCGGTGTCGGCGATGTCCGGCGGCAGCTTCTGGTAGTACGCGATCGGCTGCAGCGTCTGCTCGTCCCGGCGGACCCCGAGGTGCCCGAGGCGGGCGTCCGGCAGCAACCGCAACACCCCGTCCGCCATCCCCAGCCCGGCGCGCAGGATCGGCACCAGCGTGACTGGCCGCGCCAGCGCGTGCCCGGTCATCGGCTCGAGCGGCGTGCGGATCGGCAGCGGCCGCGTCGGCCAGTCCCGCGTCACCTCGTACACCATCAGCGACGCGATCTCGTTCAGCAACGCGCGGAACTTCCGGGGCTCGGTCGCGAAGTCGCGCAGCTCGGTCAGCTTCGTCTTGATGACCGGGTGCTCGATCACCGTCACGTTCGGGGCCTGGAATCCCATGCGCGGAGCGTAACGGAAACCGGCCCGAACCGCGAACGCCCCCGCGCGCGTCGATGCGTTACGCGCCGCCCAACCGCCCGTACCACGCCCGCGTGTCGTACTCGAACGCGACCCGGCCCCCCCGCTGCTCCGCGTCGAACAACCGCCGCAACTCCGCCAACATTCCCGCCCGCCCCGGGTGGTCCGCCCCCGGCGTGTACGAGCTCGACAACAGCCGCGCTTCCAGCCCCGCGTAATCAAACTGCTGCGCGTTGGCGAACTCGCGCACCCGCACCTCCGCCGGCGCGAAGAACGCCCGGATCACGTCCGCCGACGCGTTCTCGTGCCGCACCTGCCGGTAGTCCGTCGCGAACGTCTGCAACAGCGCCTCGTACCCCCGCAGGAACGGCGTAGAGTCCAGCCGCCGCTCGTTCCACACCAGCACCACCCACCCCCCCGGCCGCAGGATCCGCGCGAACTCCGCCCGCGCCCGCCCCTTGTCGAACCAGTGAAACGCCTGCGCCGCCAGCACCACGTCGACCGACGCGCCCGCCAACGTCGTCGCCTCCGCCGTCCCGTCGACGCTGCGAAACTCGCCGAACGCCCCCAGCCCCGCCTCCGCCGCCTCGCGCATCGGCGCGTTCGGCTCGACCCCGTAAACGACCACCCCCTGCTCCACCAGCGGCCGCGCGCTGATCCCCGTCCCCGACCCCACGTCCGCCACCGCCTTGCCTGCCGTCAATTCCAGATCGACGCGCAGGAACGTGTAGAACGCCTCCGGATACGCCGGCCGCGCGCGGACGTAATCCGCCACCCGATCCGAAAATCGCTCGGTCGCCTTCGGCGACATGTTCCACCATCCGCCGCGCCGCTCCGAAGGCGTCGCTCGCTGAATGCCGGCCCCTTCTCGATTCTCGCTTCCCGCCTACTTCAGCATCCCCGCCTGCTTCGCATACGCAAAGATCCCCCCCGCCTCGATGATCGGCAGCACGTCCCCCAGCGGCCGCAGCTCGTACCGCTCCCCCTTCGTCTTGTTCAACACGTACTGCTCGTCGAGATGCACCTCGAGCTCGTCGCCGGTGCGGATCTTATCCACCAGCCGGCCGACCGACTCCAGCGGCACGACGTACCCGCCGTTCACGCTGTTGCGGAAGAAGATGCGGGCGTAGAACTCGGCGATCACGCACTTGATCCCGGCCTCGGCATACGCGAGCGGCGCGTGCTCCCGGCTCGACCCGCACCCGAAGTTCTTCCCGCCCACCACGATCGTGTACTCGCTGCGGAACCCGCCCTCGGGCACGAACCGCTGGTGCCCCTGCGGCAGCCCGCTCTGCGCGTCCGGCACGCCGCTGTTCGCGTACATGCCGAAGAACTTCCGCTCGTCCGGGATCGCGGGGTTGAACGACAGGTACTGCGCCGGGATGATCTGGTCCGTGTCGATGTTGTCGCCCAGGACGTACGCCTTGCCGGTGATGACGGTTTCCATGAAGTCGCGCCTCGTAATGACGGCGGAATCATAGGGAAACCGCCCGGGAAGTACAGCGATGCCCCCCGACCCCGCCCCCAGCCGATGGCGCCGGCCCGCCGTCCTCCTCGCGTGGGGCGCGCTGGTCTTCTGCGTCGCCTGGTGGAGCGGCCGCCGCGCCGCCGGCGTCCCCCCCGCGCTCACCCGCGTCTACGACGTCCGCGACCTGCCCATCACCGTCCCCGACTTCACCGACGCCCCGCGCCTGGGCCTCCCCCGCGCGGCCGCGGCCGCTCCCACGCCGGCGGCCGCCCCCGCACCGCCGACGCCGGACGCCCGCCTCGACGACCTCGCGCGCCTGATCCGCGAGCGCGTCGCCCCCGACACCTGGGGCCGCCGCCCTTACGCGATCGGCGCGATCAACGGCCGCCTCGTCGTCACCCACACGCCCGACGTTCACGGACAGGTGCGCGACCTCCTCGCGGACCTCCGCCGCGCCCGCGACGCGCAGGTGACGGTCGAGGCCCGCTTCCTGACCGCCGACGACGCCGCCCTCGCGGCGCTCCCGGACGACCTCCGCCGCCGCCTCCCGCTGACGTCGACCGCCCCGGACCGGATGACCGACCACCGCCCGTTGTCCGACGCCGACGCCGCCGCGCTCCTCGCGCTCGCGCGGTCGTCCGGGACGGCGAGCACCCTGACGGCCCCGCGCGTCACCGTGTTCAGTGGCCAACGGGCTTACGTCCTGGTCGCCAGCCAGAGGGCCTACGCCTCCGGCGCGACCGTCACGGCCGGCTGGCCCGGCCGGTTCACCGTCACCCCCACGATCGACGTCGCCGACGCGGGCGTCCTGCTCGACGTCCACGCCACCGCCGCCGACGACGGTCAATCCGCGCTCGTCACGCTCCGCCCCGAACTCGCCGAGATCCACGCCCCCGCCCCCGATGACCCGCTCCGATCGCCGCGCGCCGCGGTCACGACTCTGCAGACGACCCTCGACCTCCGCAGCGGCCGCACCGCCGTCGTCGCCGGCGTCCCCCGCCCCGCGGCCGACGAAGTGACCGCCCGCCCGACAACGGCCCCCGCCCGCAAGACGCACACGCTGCTCCTGGTCAAAGCCACCGTCACCCGCCCCGACGTTGACCCCGCCGCCCACGTCTTCCCGCGCCCGCGATGACCCTCGCACACAAGCAACCGCCCGCGCGCCGGAACGTCATCCTGATGGAGCCTTAGCGACTGAAGGATCCAGCTGCGAGGGGACGGGGTCTCGCCCCTCGGAGCAAGATCGTTCGCAAGCTCAGGACGATGAAACACAGCCCTGCCCCCGGCCCCACGGAGCCGGCCGAGGGCCGCGTTCCGACTCCCCTCCGCACGCACCCTTGACACCGATTACAATTGTAATAGATTACGCCTGTAATCATGAGCGAGCCGATCAACATCTCCGACGCCGAGTGGGAAGTGATGCGCGTCCTCTGGGCGGCCGCGGGGCCGCAGACGGCCAACCACGTCGTCGACGCCCTCGCCGGTCGTAAAGACTGGAACCCGCGCACGGTCAAGACGCTGCTGAACCGCCTGACGACGAAGGGCGCGCTCGGCTTCGAGGCCCGCGGCAAGGTCTACTGGTACTCCCCCCGCGTCCCCCAGGCGGAATGCGTGAAGCGCGAGGGCCGCTCGTTCCTCACCCGCGTGTTCGGCGGCGACTCCGCCGCCATGCTCGTCCACTTCGTCAAGCACACGAAACTGTCCCGCGAGGAGATCGCCGAGCTCAAGCGAATCCTCAACGGCAAGGAGAAGTGACCCCGATGCCCCCCCTCACCTCCCTGACCGCCGCCCTCGAGACCGCCTTCGCCTGCGCCTGGCGCGCGAGCTGGCACGCCGCCGCCGTCGCCGCCATCGTCCTGATCGTCCGCCACCTCGCCGGCCGCCGCCTCACCCCCGGCTGGCGCTGCGCGCTCTGGGCACTCGTCGCGCTCCGCCTGCTGATGCCCGCCGCCCCTCAAGGGACGTGGAGCGTCTTCAACCTCGCCCGCGCCTGGCCCACGAACGCCCCCGCGGTCGCCCCCAACGCTAGCCCCGGCGTCGCGACCCCCGCCGCCTCGCCGCAAATCACCATCCGCTACGGCCCCGCCCCCTTCGAACCGTCGTCCGCCGCCCCCGTCACGCGCGCCGAGCCGCAGCACCCGTTGCCGATCCTCCCCGTGCTCTGGCTCGCCGGCGTCGCCCTGGTCTTCCTGCGCACCGTGCTCGCCCACCGCCGCGTCCGGCGCGTCGTCTCCGCCGCCACGCCCGTCACCGACCCCGCCACCCTCGCCCTGCTCGACCGCTGCCGCCGCCAGATGCGCGTCACGCGCCCGGTCCGCCTCCTCGCGACCGACGCCGTCACCGGCCCCGCCCTCGCCGGCCTGCGCCGCCCCGCGATTTTGCTCCCGCCGGGCCTCGCCGACCGCCTCACGCCGCAGCAGCTCTCGTTCGTCTTCCTGCACGAGCTCGCCCACGCCAAGCGCCTCGACCTCCTCGGCGAATGGCTGATCGCCGCCCTCTCCGCCCTCCACTGGTTCAACCCGCTCGTCTGGGTCGCCATCCACGCCTACCGCGCCGACCGCGAGGCCGCCCGCGACGCCATGGTCCTCCGCGCCACCTCCGCCACCGCCTCTCCGGACGCCCCGGCCGACGCCCGCGCGTACGGCGACACCCTGCTCCACCTCGTCCACCTCGCCCACTCCCTACCCGCCCGCCGCGCGGTGCTCAACCTGCTCGGCATGCTCTCCGGCCGCCGCCGCCTCCACGACCGCATTGCCCAAATCGCCCGATTCGACCCCGCGCGCCGCTCCGTCGCCGCAACCGCCGCCGGCTGCGCCCTCCTGCTGACCGTCGGCTGCTGGGGCCTGACCGACGCCAAGCGCCCCGCCACGACGCAGGCCTCCGCCAACAGCGCCACGGCCGCCGCGACGAATCCCGCCGACGACGCCGCAGACGCTGCCGACGACCCCGCGACCCGCGCCCTCCTCGACCGCCGCCTCCCCCAGCTCACGTTCGACCAGGTGCCCCTCTCCGACGCGATCGACGCCCTCCGCACCGCGTCCGGCGTCAACGTCGTCGTCAACTGGAGCGCGCTCGAGGCCGCCGGCGTCAAGCGCGACGCGCCCGTCACCGCCCGCCTCCGCAACGTCCCGTTCGACAAGGCGCTCCGCATCGTCCTGAGCGACGCCGCCGGCGGAAAGGCCGACCTCCACTTCGCCGCCGACCGCGGCGTCGTCACCGTCTCGACCCGCGACGAGCTCGACACCGTCGTCACCCGCGTCTACGACGTCCGCGACCTCGCCACCGCCATCCCCGACTTCGACGCCGACCGCGACTTCCCCGCCAGCGGCCAGCCCGCCCCCGCCACCACCGGCCCGATCCTCCCGTCGCCCCGCCCGCTCCCCCGCTCCGCTTCCCCCTCCCCCGCGGCAACCGCCCCCACCACGCCCGCCCCCCCTGCCACCCTGCCGACCCGCGACGAGGCGACCGACCGGATCATGGACCTCGTCCGCGAGACCGTTGACCCCGCGAGCTGGAACGCCCCCGGCCGCCCCGGCGCGATCCGGGCCCTGTCCGGCCAACTGATCGTCACCCACCGCCGCGACGCCCACGCGAGCGTCGCCGCGCTCCTCGCCCAGCTCCGCGAGACCCGCGCGATCCAGGTGATGGTCGAGGCGCGCTTCCTCGCGTTCGACAAGGCCGCCGTCGAGCACCTCCCCGAGCCGCTCCGCGCGTCCGTCAAGACGGCCCTGAGCGACGGCGCCGACAAGTCCGCCGGCGTCCACCTGACCGACGCCCAGGTCGCCGAGTTGCTCCGCGCCATGCAGGCGTCGGCGGACTCGACCACGCTGACCGCCCCGCGCATGACGCTCTTCAATGGCCAGCGCGCGTACGTCGCGATCACCACCCAGCAGGCGTACGTCGCCGATTTGAAAGTCGTCCGCGGCCGGGACGGCAAGGTCTCGTACGACCCCGTGGTCGAGGTGACCAACAGCGGCCTGATCATGGACGTGCAGGCGACCGTCAGCGCCGACCGCCGCTACGTGACCACGACGCTCCGCCCCCGTTTGTCCAACCTCCGCCGGATGGACACCGTCCCGTTCGAGAACGTCCCCGACGACCAGAAAAACGTCACGCCCAAGCCGACGCTGACGATCCAGCGCCCAGTCGTCGACGTCCGCCAACTGAAGACGACCGTCTCGATCCCCGACCACGGCACCCTCCTGCTCCCCGGCGGCCCCCTGACCTCCGCCGCCACCCGCCCCGGCGCGGGCGGCGCGGGCGGAGGGGGGGGCGCCGCCCCGACCACGACGCCCGTCCTCAGCGAGATCCCCCTGCTCAAGCGCCTGTTCACCCACACCGCCAACGCCGCCGACCCGACCCTGATCATCCTGGTTAAACCGACGATCGTCACCCAGCGCGAGCCCGCGCAAAAGCCCAAGCCCTGAGCTGCGGCCGCCGGCCCTCGCGGGTCGCGCGGGGGCGGGCGCGGTAAGATGCCGGCCTCGGTGAGACGCCTCCTCCGCATCCTGCTGACCGTCGCGACCGCCTCGTCGCTCGTCTTGTTCTTGCTGACCGTCGTGCTGTGGGTGCGCAGCCATCGGACCATGGACCGGATCTGGATAAACGTGCGGCCCGACCGTCAGCCGGAGTTGAGCTACGGCTTAGCGTGCATCCAGTCCGGCAAGGGCGGCTGCGGGTTCTGGTACAACCGCATCACCTTCGCGGACTACCCCGACCCTGGCCGGAACGCGCGGGCGGTTTACGCGGGCGCGCAATACGGGGCCTCCGACCCTCAGTACCCGAACGAGTGGTCCGGGGTGCGTCCGGGCGCATTCCACTTCGTCCGCACCGGGCAGAGACCAGGACAGCTTCCGTGCTTCGTCGGCGGCGTCGCGGCCTCGGTCCCGTACTGGTTCGTCGGGCTGGCCACATTCCCCGGCGCACTGCTATGCGGCCGCCGCGTGCTCCGCCGGTTCCGCCGCGGCCGCGACGCTAAAGCGGGCCTCTGCCCCGCGTGCGGGTACGACCTCCGCGCGACGCCGGAGAGGTGCCCGGAATGCGGGCGGCCGGCGGACCGCGCGTGACGCGCGTCTTCGCCGCCCGGCGGGGGGATCTGAGAGGAAGGAAGTGAGGGGGTGGGGAGCGAAAAATGGGAGCCCGGCTGAGGGGGGGTTACTTTCGCTCCCCAACCCCCGCGGATTCGCGTTTCGTCTTCCTCACCCGCCAGAAGAGCCCCGGGACAGGCGGGACGCCCGCGCTCGCCACACGTCCGGCGAAGGGACGCCCGCGCATCGGCCGCCGCGCCGTTTTCGTCTGCGCGTCCACATAATCAGAGGCCGCCCGCCGCGGCATCATTCCACTTCCCCTGCTGCCGCTGTTGTCTGACCATGCGCGGGCTCGCGCCGTCACCAGCGACACGGCCTCAGCCGCCACCCGGATGACCCGCGAACGGCCCCGCCGGCCCAGGGTGTTGCGCCTCGGACACGCGCCCCCCGCAACACCTCAAATCACCATACCCAAAGAACCGGCGCGCCAAATCCCCAACAAAACCACCCCAACCGCCCGACCCACCCCCGGATTCTCGTCTCCCGCGCGCAACACTGCCCCCTTAGGTAGACGCGCGCTCTTTCTCAACCGAATATTTCCCTCCGCCTTCCTCTGCTTCTCCGCCCTCCGCGTCTCCGCGACGGCTTCGCGGATCCACCCGCCCCCGGGACCCAGCCGGACCTCCTCGGGACCCCTTCGGGACCTCCTTGGGACCTCTTCGGCACCCTTTCGGGACCTCCTTCGGACCCCCTCGGGACCCGGAAAGGACCCGCTTTCCGACCCCCCAGGAAAACGCTAATCACGCGAGACAAACAACTTAGCCACATCCCCCACCCGCCCAGACCACTTTTTTTGCCGTACCGGCGCCTCGGTCGCACCCAATGAGCACGCGTCGCGCCTCTCATGCCAGCGGCACGGCCGTGCCGCACTCGGGACAGCGGTCGGTCTCGATGCCCCGCAAACCGTAACCGCAGGCGACGCACTCGCCCCGCGCGTAGCGGCGGAGCCGGCGCTGCACCCGGCGGAGGTGGACCACGTACGCGATCGCGGCGGGGATCAGGACGTTCGACGCGACGCCGACGACGATCGCCCACGGCAGCCTGTGGTCGACGATCGCCTGCGCGAGGGCGACGTTGCCGCGGAGCCAGAGGAGAGACAACACCGCGACCGCGACCACCCCCCACGCCCCCTCGAGCGAGATCGGTTTGGGGGGCGCGAGCCGGGCGTGCCCGAGGTCCCGGCGGAGGCGGCGGGCCATCTCCTGCTGTTCCGGGGTGCCGCGCGGGCGGGGGCGGCCGACCATCGCGACCTGCAGGCGGCTCCAGTCCACCTGGGCGCGCTCCCCCCTTCCCCGGCTGGCACGTCGCGACGGCATGAGCAAGGTTTTACTGAAATGTGTCGGGATAAACCATACGCCGCGACCGGCGCTCAGTGACCGTGGGCCGGTTCGCCAAGGTACCTTTTCAGCTCGGCGAGCTTCTCGTCGAGGAGCGGGGCCGTCTTCGCTTCGAGGTTCAGCCGGAGCATCGGTTCCGTGTTGCTCTTGCGGACGTTGAACCACCAGTCGCCCAGGTCGATCGTGACGCCGTCGAGGTAGTCGATCTGGCCCTTCTTGTAGGCCTCGGACAGCTCGCGGATCTTGGCGTCCTTGTCGTCGATGTGGAAGTTGAGCTCGCCGGACTGGCTGTAACGCTTCAGCGGGGCGATCAGGGTCGACATCTCGCCGACCTGGTTCGACAACACGGTCAGCAGGCGGGCGAACGCGATCGCGCCCGAGTCGGCGAAGAAGTTGTCGCGGAAGTAGAAGTGGCCGGACAGCTCGCCGCCGAACACGGCCTTGGTGTCGGCGAGCGTCTTCTTGATGAACGCGTGGCCGACGCGCTCCCGCTTCGGGACGCCGCCGGCGGCCTTGATCTCGTCGGGGACGACGTGGCTCGAGCGGAGGTCGTAGACGATCGTCGAGCCCTTGTTCTCGGGCGCCTCGAGGAAGTCGCGGGCGAGCAGCGCGGTGACCATGTCGCAGCCGATCGTCCGGCCGGCCTCGTCGACGAAGAAGCAGCGGTCGGCGTCGCCGTCGAAGCAGACGCCGAGGTCGGGCTTCTCCTCGCGCATCTTCGCCTTGAGCATGTCGAGGTTGGAGTCGACGAGCGGGTTGGGCTCGTGGACGAAGCTGCCGGTGATTTCGAAGAGCAGCGGGACGATCTCGAGGTTCTCGACGTCGCCGAAGACGGCGGGGACCATCTTGCCGGCCATGCCGTTGGACGCGTCCACGACGACGCGCATCTTCCGCCCGAGCTTCAGAAACGACAGGACGTGGGCGCGGTACGCGCGCCACAGGTCCATCTCGATGAAGTCGCCGTTCAACCCGGTGTTGCCGACGCGGAGCGGGGTGGCGATCCGTTTGATGTCGTCGAGGCCCGTGGCCGAGCCGATCGGCTTGGCCTTGGGGCCGGAGATCTTGAAGCCGTTGTAGTTGGCCGGGTTGTGGGACGCGGTGACCATGACGCCGCCGAGGCAGTCGAGGTGGTTGATCGCGAAGTACATGAACGACGTGTCGATCATGCCGACGTCGACGACGGACAAACCGGTGGAGCGGAGCCCGTCGGCCAGGGACTTGGCAAGCGCGGGGGAGTGGGGGCGCATGTCGCGGCCGACGCAGACGGTGTTCTCCATCTTCGGGCGGTGGGCCGCGGCGCCCGGGTTCTGGCGGCTGCGCTGGAGGTACTGGCCGGTCGCGTGCCCGACCTTCCACGCCGCCTCCTCGTTGAGCGGGTTGGGGTAGGTGGCGCGGACGTCGTAGGCCTTGAAAATCTTCTCGATCATCTCGAATCGTTCCTTCGCAGGGTGAAGGGCGAGAGTGTATCGGCGGCGGAAGGGGCGGGCAAACGGCGGGATGTAAAGGGGGGCGCGCGAGCGGGCGGGCGCGGCGGTTGAAGTCGCGGGGGCGCACCCTTACAAGGTGGGCGACCATGCCGCCGGACCTACTCCCCCTGCTCGTGACCGGACTCACGCTGGGGATTGGGGCGGCGGCCCCGATAGGGCCGGTCAACGTGGAGATCGCCCGGCGGACGCTGAAGTTCGGGCCGCGGGCGGGCTTCCTGCTCGGGTGCGGGGCGGTCACGGTGGACGTCGCGTACGCGGCGGCGACCAGTGTCGCAATGGTTCCGGTGCTCCAGTATCCGCGCGCGATGCGCGCCATGTCGGTCGCCGCGGCGATATTCCTGACGTACCTCGGCCTCCTGTGTCTCAGGAGCGCGTGGCGCGGCCATGGGTCTGACGGCGGGTCAACCGACGGAGTGACCGGGGGCCGCGACGGTGACGGGAGACGCGAGGGCGGCTCCGGCGGCATTGACGGGGGCGACGCCGTGCCCGCCGGCCGCCGGCACTACCTCACCGGGCTCCTGATGACCGCGCTCAACCCGATGACGCTGATGTTCTGGTTCGTCGCGGTGCCGGGGGCGGCCGCGCGGCCGGGCGTCGGGCTCGCCCCGGTCGCGTTGGGCGTGTTCCTCGGGGCGCTGGCGTGGGTCGCGTTCTTCACGACGCTGGTCGGCCGGCTTCGCGCGTTCGGCGGCCAGCGGTGGCTGGCGTGGATCGACCTGGCGGGCGGGTTGACGTTGCTGACGTTTGCGGGACACGCGATTTGGCGATTAATCCGGCCGCCCCTATGATTCGCCCCCATTCCTCGAACAGACGGGCTACCCAACATGAATTGCAAGAAAGCGACACGCCGTTTCGCCTCCGTTCTCGGTCTCTCCGCGCTCGGTCGGGTCGTCGCCGTTAGCGTGTTCGCGGTAATCGCCGCCGGCGCGGTGACCGGCTGCGCACCCGAGCCGATGCCGTTCGACCCGGTGGCGATGCAGCGACCGTTCCGGGAGCGGGCGGTCGAGAACGCGACGCCGGGGCTGCCGCCGATACCGCTGACGCTGGACCGCACCTTCCTGGTGAAGCGCGAGGGGAACGCGGACGCCAACCGCCCGGCGCCGCTGCCGACGACGGCGCAGTCGGTCGGGCCGGCGATCCGGATCCCGCTGCGGGACCTGATCCAGCTCGCGGCGATCAACAGCCTCCAGGTGCGGGTGACGAACTACCAGGCGGCGGTCGAGGCGGCGCGGGTGGTCGAGGCCGAGGCGCGGTTCGACCCGGTGTTCGTGTCGAGCATCAACTTCTCGAACCAGACGCTTTTGAGCCCGACGCCGCAGGCGCCGCAGACGGGGACCCAGTTCCAGACGACGCAGCTCCAGTTCGGCCTGCGGCAGCAGCTCGAGACCGGGGCACAGGTGCAGTTGCAGTACACGGCGACGCAGACGTTCCGGACGCAGCCGGGCCAGGAGGGGACGTTCCCGAACTTCCGCGAGACGAACAACTTCGCCGACCCGATCTACGAGTCGGGCCTGCAACTCCAGGTCACCCAGCCGCTGCTCCAGAACGCGGGCGCGGAGGTCAACCGGGCGCGGATCGTGGTCGCGCGGAACACGCAACGGGTCAGCCTGCTCGACGCGCGGCTTCAGCTCGAGCGGACGGTCGCGGAGATCGAGCAGCTTTACTGGCAGCTCGTTCAGGCCGAGCGCGAGCTTCAGATCCAGGAGCGGCTGTACCAGGACACGGTGAACACGGCGATCATCCTCCAGCAGCGTGCGGGCCAGGACGTGACGCGCGTGCAGCTCGGGCAGACGAACGCGGCGCTTCGGGGTCGTGAAGCGAACCTGATCGCGGCCCGCTACCAGCTCCGGCGGATCTCGCACGAGATCAAGCGTCGGGTGAACGACCCGAATTTGCCGGTGTCGAGCGCGGCGGTGATTTTGCCGGACGACCAGCCACTGGCGACGCCGATCCGGTTCGACCTGGCGGAGCAGATCGAGTCGGCGCTGTCGAACCGGGCGGAGCTGGCGCAGCAGCAGATCCGGATCGACTCGGCGACGGTCGTCTACAACGCGGCGCGGAACAACCTGCTCCCGTCGTTGAACCTGGTCGGTTCGATCGGCGTCCGTGGGGCTGACATCGGGCAGTTCGGCGGGTCGCTTCGCGCGGCGTTCGAGGACTTCGACGTGCGCGATTACTCGATCGGGCTGCAGCTCGAAGTGCCGCTTGGCAACCGCGAGCCGCGCGCGATCTTCGCGCGGACGAACCTCCAGCGGCACCAGGCGATCCTGCAGTACAAGGACCTGATCGAGCAGGTCACGCAGGAGGTCAAGGACGCGCACGACCAAGTGTACTCGGCGTGGGAGCAGATGGGCGCGTCGCGGCAGGCCCGGCTAGCGGCGGAGGACGCGCTGGACGCGATCAACCAGGAGCAGACGGTCGGCGCGGTCGCCCCGACGCCGGACTTCGTCAACCGCAAGCTGAACGCGCAGGAGGTGCTCGCCCAAGCCGCCCGCGCCGAGGCCGGCGCGATCACCGACTACAACACCGCGATCGCAGTGCTCGAGCGGGCGAAGGGGACGATCCTGAAGTACGACAACATCGTCATGCAGCCGGAGCCGTCGATCACGGGGGGGGCCGGACGGGTTTCGCGGAAGGTGGACTGAGACCGCCGTGATCCGTCGTACTGAGCTTGCGAAGGATCTGGTCGCGACGGGCGAAGCATTGCCATTCGCGGCTAGATCCTTCGGTCGCTAAGGCTCCCTCAGGATGACCCGCGTGGGCGGGCCCCTCGCGTTTGCCCATAAGATCGCCCTGTCCCCTCGTCCTCCCGTTTTCCTCGCTAACGCCCGCAAAATCGATTAACCTACACGCGTGCTCACGCTGCTGGTCCTCCAAGGGCCCGACAAGGGCCGCCGGTTCGAGTTACCCGATGCGCCGACCGTCGTGGGGCGGGAGTCGCGCCAGCTCCCGATCACGGACAACACGGTCTCCCGCCGACACTGTGAGTTGTTCCCGACCGAGGACCAGACGTGGATCGTCAAGGACCTGGGGTCGGCGAACGGCACGTGGGTGAACGGGCAGCGGGTCGAGCGGACCGCGCCGCTGAAGCTGGGGGATCAGGTGCGAGTCGGGCGGACCATCCTGGTGTTCGGCGCGCAGCCGGGCGTCAGCCGGGCCCGCGGGGGCGACGTCCGCCTGACCGGGCAGGACGGGATGGACGCGTCGATCATGCACACGGTGCCGTCGAACGACGACTCGATGGTGCTGGCGGTGCCCGAGCCGGCCGCGGCCGCGATGGCGAACCTCAAGCTGCTCTACCAACTCAACGCGTCGCTCGGGTCGAGCTTCGACATGGAGCAGGTGCTCGAGGTCGTGATGGACCTGGTGTTCGAGGCGGTCAAGGCGGACCGCGGGATCATTCTCGCGATCGACGAGCGGCGGAACGAGCTGATCCCGAAGGTCGTCCGCACCCGCGACGAGACGGGCGGGGGCGGCGGAGGGAACGGCAACGGCGACAAGGCCGACGACCCGAACAAGGCAGCCGAAAAAATCCACGCCTCGCGCACGATCATCAACTACGTGATCGAGAAGGGCGAAGGCGTCCTGTCGTCGAACGCGATGACCGACGCGCGGTTCAGCAAGGGGAAGAGCGTCCACAACCTCGGGATCCGTTCGGCGCTGTGCGTGCCGATCAAGTGCCGCCGGGTGGACGGCAAGCCGGGCGACGAGATCATCGGCGTGATCTACATCGACTCGTCGGTGAAGAACTACACGTACTCGCCCGACCAACTCCGCCTGCTGACCGCGATCGGCCTTCAGGCGGGGCTGGCGATCCAGAACGCGCGGCTGTACCAGCAGGGGCTGCAGGCCGAGCGGCTGGCGGCGATCGGCGAGACGACGGCGGCGCTGTCCCACTCGATCAAGAACATCCTGCAGGCGCTGCGCGGCGGGGCGGACGTGGTCGAGATGGGGCTGAAGAACAACAACGTGCCGCAGCTCACGAAGGGGTGGCGCGTCGTCGACCGCAACATGGAGAAGATCTATAACCTGACGATGAATCTGCTCGCGTACAGCAAGGAGCGCGAGCCGCGGCTGGAGTTCGTCAACCCGCGGAAGCTGCTGGAGGAGTGCGTCGAGCTGATCGCGACCGCCGCGAACGACAAGGGTGTGATGGTCGTCGCGGACGTGGACAAGGACCACCCGGCCGTCCCGCTCGACCCCGACGGCATGCACCAGGTGGTCATGAACCTGCTGAGCAACGCGCTGGACGCCGTCACGCCGCAGGAGGGGTTGATCCGCCTGGTCTGTCACTACGACCCGGACAACCGGCAGACGCTGATCGAGGTGATCGACAACGGGAGCGGGATCCCCGAGACGATGATGAAGCACATGTTCGAGCTGTTCCACAGCACGAAGGGGAACCGGGGGACCGGGATCGGGCTGGCGGTCGCCCGGAAGATCGTCGAGGAGCACGAGGGGAGCATCAGCGTGCAGTCGCGGCCGGGCGAGGGGACGACGTTCACGATCCGCCTGCCGGTTGAGCACGAGACGCTGTCGGACCCGAGCCACACGCACGGGCCGGCGCGGTGAGGCGCCGCCGGCGCGTTCGTCAGCGCGTTTCGAACGCGAAGTTCGCGAAGGCGCGAAGGACGCGAAGGGAGAGAAGGAGGGTCGATGCTCTGCTGTTGTCGGCCGGGTACGGGGCGCGGCGGGGGAATCGGGCGAAGGAGGCGGTGACGCGATGAATGACGACGTGGATGACGCGGGGGGCGGGCACGACGCGTGGCTGGCGGAGTCGCGGGCACTGCTGGCGGCGGCGCGCGGAAACCCGCGGCGGGTGGGGGAGGCCGTCCGCGAGATCGCCAGGGCGGGTTTTCGCGACTTGGAGTTGTCGCCGGCGATCGTCTGGGACTACCTGACGGTCAGCTCGCCGGGACTGTTCGGCGAGGCCGGGTACTCCGACGCCGAGGTCGACGCGCTGACGCCGGAGATCGAAAGGGCGATGGCGGAGGCCTCCCGGCGGCCGGCCGAAGAGTGACCGCGTTGGGCGGGCGATTCCGGGGCGGGTCGAGGGCTATGGACGCCGGGCCGCGACCGGCAGCGAACGGATCGTCGCGGCGATGTAGGTCGGCTGCGGTGGGGGCGGCGGGAGGGACTCGGCGGCCTCGGCGACCGCCAGCACGTTGACGGCGACGGCTTTCAGAGCGGGCTGTTTGCTGACCGGGTCGCGGAGGTTGCTGGTGCTCTCGTTGGGGCTGGCGCCCTTCGCCCACAGATCGTTCCAGTGGATCGGCATGAAGGCGACGCCGGGGGTGATGCTCGCGTCGAGCTTGAGGAAGGTCGTGCAACGGCCGAAGCGGCTGATCGCGGTCACGTGCTGCTTGTCGTGCAGGCCGAGCGCGGCGGCGTCGTCGGGGTGCATCGTCAGGTTCGGGGCCGGGTCGAGCTTGTTCAGCGCGGGGACGTGGGCGGTCTTCGTGCGCGTGTGCCATTGTCCGTAGGTGCGGCCGGTGGTCAGGATCACCGGGAACGCGCGGCTCGGGCGGTCGGCGGGGTCCAGGTCGACGTGCTCGCGGGCGAGGAGCTTGGCGCGGCCAGTCGGCGTGGGGAAGTGGCCGTCCGCGTAGCGGCGGGGCGGCGATTGGCCGAGCGGGGCGAGCGAGGGGCAGGGCCACTGCTGCGGGCCCTTCTCGCGGAGCAGTTTGTGGTGCAGGGCCGACTGGTCGTTCGGGCGGCCTGCGGTGGAGCGGGCGAACTCGTCGAAGATCGCGGCGGCGTCGGGGAAGGTCATTCCCTTCCCCAGCCCCATCGCCTGCGCGATCTGCTGCACCCACCACCAGTCGGGCCGCGCGTCGCCGGGCGGCTGGACGACCTGCTCCATCAGGCTGACGCGGCGCTCGCTGTTGCAGAACGTCCCCGTCTGCTCGAGGTTGACGGCGGCGGGGAGGAGGACGTGGGCGTAGCGGGTCGTCTCGGTCGGGTGGTAGGCGTCCTGGACGATCACGAGCTCGGCGGCCTCGAGGCCGGCGCGGACGTTCTTCAGGTTCGGCAGGCTGGCGGCGGGGTTGGTGCCGATGATCCAGATCGCCTTGATCTCGCCGTGGGCGGCGGCGTCGAACAAACGGACCGCGTCATAGCCGGGGTGCGGCGCGAGTTGGCCGGCGGGTAGACCCCAGAAGCGCTCCATCTCCGCGCGGTGGTCGGGGTTGGCGACGAACCGCTGGCCGGGGAGCTGGTGGGACATGTACCCGGTGTCGCGGCCGCCCATGGCGTTGGGCTGGCCGGTCAGGGAGAACGGGCCGGCCCCTGGCTTGCCGATCCGCCCGGTCGCGACGTGCAAATTGATGATCGCGTTGCTGGTGAACGTGCCGAGCGTGGACTGGTTGACGCCCATCGTCCAGAAGGAGATCAGTCGCTCGCGGTCGGCGAGGAGCTTTGCGGCGGCGAGCAGGTCCTGCTCGGTGACGCCGCAGGTGCGGGCGACGCGCTCGGGCGGGTAGTCGGGGAGGAGGGCGGCGAGGTCGTCCCACCCCTCAGTGTGATTCGCGACGAACGCGGCGTCGAGCTTATCCCACTTCGCGAACAGGTGGAGGAAGCCGTTCATCAGCGCGAGGTCGGTGCCGGGCCGCACGGCGAGGTGGACGTCGGCGGCCTGTGCGGTGAGCGTCTTGCGCGGGTCGACGACGACGCACTTCGCGCCGCGGTCGAGGCGCTCCTTCACCCGGCCGAACGTGACCGGGTGGCACTCGGCGGCGTTGGAGCCGACGAACAGAAAGGCGTCGGCGACGTCGACGTCCTCGTAGCACGCGGGCGGGCCGTCGCTGCCGAGCGACAGCGTCATCCCGGCGGCAGCGCTGGACATGCAGAGGCGGCTGTTGGAGTCGCAGTGGTTCGTCCGCAGCACGGCCTTGGCGAACTTGCCGGCGACGTACTGCGCCTCCGTCGTCATCTGCCCGGACAGGTAGAAGGCGACCGACTCCGGGCCGTAGGTGTCGAGGACGTGCCGGAGCTTGGCGGCGGTGCGCTCGATCGCGCGCGACGGGGCGACAGGGGTGAAGCCGGCCTCGCGGGTGCGGATCATCGCCTGCTTCAGGCGCGTGGGGACGTCGAGCGTCTGGGCGACGGTGCCGCCCTTGGGGCAGAGCTTGCCGAGGTTGGCGGGGTGCTTGGGGTCGCCGCGTACCTTGGAGATCGTGACGCCGTCGGTGGTGGCGAGCAGGCCGCAGCCGACGCCGCAGTAGGGGCAGAGGGTTTTGAGTTCTTTCGCCAATGAGGTCTCAACACGGAGGGCACGGAGGGCACAGAGCCGGAAGACAGGATGGGGAAAACACGGGCGAGGCGCCCGTGGTACGGGCAACTAGTAGACGTCGCGCTGGTAGCGGTTGTTCTTAGTGAGCGTCTGCACGTAGGCAGTGGCGGCTTCGGGGGTCAGCCCCCCCTGCTCCTGGACGATCTGCTTGAGCGCGTTGTCGACGTCGACGGCCATGCGCTTGGCGTCGCCGCAGACGTAGAAGTGCGCCCCCTGTTCGAGCCAGGTCCAGAGCTCTTTCGCCTCTTCGAGCATGCGGGTCTGGACGTAGACCTTGTGCTTCTGATCGCGGCTGAAGGCGAGGGAGAGTTTGGTCAGGCAGCCGCACTGCCGGAAGGCGGTCAGCTCGTCCTCGTAGAGGAAGTCGGTGGACTTGCGCTGGTCGCCGAAGAAGAGCCAGTTTTTGCCGGGGGCACCCGTGGCCTTGCGCTCGTGGAGGAACGCGCGGAACGGGGCGACGCCGGTGCCGGGGCCGACCATGATCACCGGGGTGCTGGCGTCGGCGGGGAGGGCGAACTTGCTCGCGTGCGTGAAGATCTGCGCCTTCTGACCGGGGCGGAGGCGTTCGGCGAGGTAGGTGGAGGCGCACCCCTTGCAGGCGGTGCCGCGGCCGTTCTTGTAGCGGACGACGCCGACCGTCAAATGCACCTGGTCGGGGAACGCCGCCAGCGACGAGCTGATCGAGTAAAGCCGCGGCTGGAGCGGCGACAGCGCCGAGACGAACGCGGCGACGTCGACCGGCTTGCCGTCGTGCCCGCGGAGCAGATCGACGACGGCGATGTTCTCGACGGGCTCTTGGCCGAGCAGCTCAAAGAGCTCGTCGGTGGGGGTGGTGATCGCGTACTCGCGGAGGAGCGCGTCGTAGAGGCTGGTGGGCTGGCCGTCGGGGGAAGGAACGTCTTCGGCGCCGCTGGCGTGCAGGCGTTCGAGGATCTCGTTGACGAGGTCGGGGCAGTTGTCGGGCCAGAGGCCGAGCGCGTCGCCCGGCTTGTAGGTGAGGCCGGAGGACTTGAGGTCGAGGACGACGTGGCGGGTGTCCTTGTCGCTGCCCATCTTGTTCAGCGGCGTCGCAGCGATCAGGCGGGCGGGGAAGGGGTTCTTGCGCGAGTAGGTGGCTGCGGAGGCCGGAGTACTGGGTCCTGAGGAAGAAGGCGGGGGCCCGGCGACGGGGGAGCTGGGGACGCGGAGTTGGACTAGTTCCTTGAGCTTGGTGGTGGTGTCTTTGCCGCCGGGGGTGCAGAGGGCGAGGTTTTTCTCTTCGCCGGTGGCGAGGGCCTCGCTGTAGGTCTGGCAGACGTATCCGCAGGCGCCGCAGTCGAGTTGCGCCATGGCGGCCATCATGCGGCGCGCGAGCGGCTTGTCCTTGGCCAGTTCGAGGCGCTCGGGGAGCGGGAGGGCGGGGTCGTGCCAGGGGAAGTCCTGGTCCTCCGCCGGCGCGGCGGCGAGTGCCTGGGTGTCGGTGGAAATCGACACGCCGGCGGCGGGCGTGCCGCCGTTCAGGCTGACGAGGCCGGCGAAGAAGCCGTTCAGCCAGGCGCGCTGGCCGGGGTTGAAGGGGGCGGTTTCGGGAAGGGTCGGGATGTTCATGATGTCGAGGGTTGGAGGCAGAGGAAACACGGGGGGGGCCCGTGGTACGGGCAACTCGTCAGGCTGCGATGGCGTGTTGTTCGAGGAGTTGTTGCAGTTGGGTCGTGTCATGTCGCGCGACGAACTGGACGAACGTTTCGGCGTGGCCGGTGCGGTGGTCGAGGTAGGTGCGGAGGAGGCGTTCGACCAGTTGGGGGGCGTCGGTGGCGAGGACGTCCTTGTAGAGCTCGCGGGCGATGCCGCGGGCGTCGCCGTAGCCGCCGCCGACAAAGACGTGGTAGCCGTCGACGGCGTCCTCGGAGCCGGGCGGCGTGACGCGGGCGCCGATCAGGCCGATGTCACCGATGTAGTGCTGCGCGCACGAATTGTGGCAGCCGGTCACGTGGATGTTGATCGGCGTGTCCAACTGGAGCCGCGCTTCGACGTGGGCGGCGACCGCCATCGCGGTTCGCTTCGTGTCGGCGTTGCCGAACTTGCACCCGGCGCTGCCGGTGCAGGCGATCAGGTTGGCGCGGACGTGGTGGGCGTCGTAGTGGAGGCCGAGGGACTCGATCTCCAGCTTGACCTCGTCGAGAGAGTCGGTGGGGACGTCGGGGAGGATCAGGTTCTGCCAGACGGTCAGGCGGACGTGCCCCGAGCCGTGCCGGTCGGCGATCTTCGCGAGGCCGCGGGCCTGGGCGGCAGTCAGCCGGCCCACGGGGAGGACGACGCCAACGTAGTTCAGGTCGGCCTGCCGCTGCGGGTGGATGCCGACGTGGGCGGTGCGGTTGACCGGCGGCCGGGTGTCGCATTTCTCCAAGGGGAATGGGATCAGCGGCGCCGCGCCCGGCGCGAGCAGCCCGAGGTGCTTCTCGACCTCTTTCAGGAAGCCGTCGAATCCCATTCTGTCGAGGACGTACTTCAGGCGGGCCTTCTTGCGGTCGGAGCGGTCGCCGTGCTCGCTAAACGCGTTGACGATCGCGTGGGAGACGAGGGTGCAATGCTCGGGGCGAACCATGTGCCCGGTGTCGCGGGCCAAGTCCTTGTGCCCGGTGATGCCGCCGAGCGTCAGGCGGAAGTAGACGCCGGGGGTGACGCCGGCCGCATCGGACGACACGCGCACCGCGGTGAAGCCGATGTCGTTCGTATCCTCCAGCGCCGCGACCGTCCCACCGCCGTCGAACGCGATGTTGAACTTGCGCGGCAGCCCGTACATCTCGCGCCGGTTGAGGATGTAGTGGTGCAGCTCCCGGGCCAGCGGCCGCGTGTCGATCAACTCCTGCGCGTCAATGCCAGCCGTTGGACTCGCGGTGACGTTGCGGACGTTGTCCGCCCCGCTCCCTCGGTTGATGATGCCGAGGTCCGCCAAGCCCATCAGCAGCGGGATCGTGTGGCGGGGACCGATCTCGCGGAGTTGGAGGTTGGCCCGGGTCGTGACGTCCAGGTAGCCGCCGGCGCAGTCCTGGGCGAGATCCGCCAAGCCGCGGAGCTGGTGGGCGGTAACGACGCCGGCCGGAAACCGCAAGCGCGACATGAAGCTGTCCTGCGCCGGCGCGACGTAGAACAACCCTTGGAACTTGAACAGGAACACGTCCGTGCCCTTGGGGAACTTCCCCTCCCGCGCGTGGGCGGCCACCTCGGCCCAGACGTCCAAGCCGTTCTTCTCGCGCTTGGCCTTCTCCTCGTTGCTCAGTTTCTTCCCCGCCGCGGCCTGCCGGTCCTGAGCCTCCCGGTGCACGTCCGCCCCGCCCGCCTGCTCCCCGAGTTGTGGGAGCGCGAGCTTGCGCAGCCCGGAGCCGGCTGCAAACCCTTCGAGGTAGAGCTTCTGTTCGTCCGTGAAATCGGTGGGAATCATCGTCGGTCGCTCGGCGAGTCGCGGTTGCTCAAACGTCGTGTGTACGCCCGCGACGCTAAGAGCAACGACCGTGCCCGGCACCGAAGCGGCGCGCAAGTGAGCAGCGACGCGCGCATTGCGGCGTAGTTTCCTAACGTTTAGGCAGGGTGGCTAACGGGAGCGGCCGAACGACGTGCCGACGCGCGGTAGATGATTATGAACGCGATGCCCGCAATCTGCGCGGACGGACAGCCGACGCCCACTTTTTGCATGGCCTATTCCGATCGGTTTTGTGAAACCCATTAGCCGCACTAATAAGTCTGCAACGGCGTCATGTCGCTCACGAATCGTGCGGGTTAAGCCGCGCGGGGCCCTTGGAACCCGCCTCGCGCTCGTACGTGCCGTCGCTGTTCCGCTTGTACTTCGTGAACCCCGCCGCGGCGATGTCGCTGTTGCCGGCCGGGTTGTTGATCATCGGCGCGCACGGGACCCGCTCGACCGGCTCGCCCGTCTCCGGGTGGGTCGTCAACGGGGCGTCGTGGATGGACTGGCGCACCTCGAAGGTCACTTCGGGGGCGTGCTGCGGATCGCTGCGAACGAGCCGGTAAACGTACACGGGCATGGCCAAATACCTCCGGCGCGAACGCCGGGCGGATTGTACCGCGCTGCGGTCGTGCCGGAGAAGGGCCGCACGTCGACGCACGGCGGCCGACGATTGGTGGGGGTCGGTCAGTACTTCCGGTACGGCAGGAACTTCCCGTTCAGCGTGATCTTCACGCGATCCCCCTTCGGGTCCGGCACGCGTTCGAGATCCATGCTGAAGTCGATCGCGCTCATGATCCCGTCGCCGAACTCCTCCTCGATCAGGGCCTTGAACGTCGTACCGTAGACCTGGATCAACTCGTAAAGGCGGTAGATCAGCGGGTCGGTCGGGACGGGCTGGCCGAGGCTGCCGCGGCTCGGGACCGTCGTCAGCAGCAGCACGTCCTCGTCGGAGAGGCCGAGCAGCTTTGCCGCGGCCTGCGCCTCCTCCTGGCTCATGCTCATCTGCCCGAGCAGCGCGGCCGTCGCCCAGGCGGGCGACTTGCCGATCGCCTGCGCGAGTTGCTTCCAAGTCACGTTCTTCTTCAGCCGGGCGAGGACGATTTTCTCAGTCAAGGCTTCGCGGGTCGTCATGAGTAGAGCGTCTCCTTGCCCGGGCGCGCCGTGGGGCGGCCGGGGATCGACAACGGGTTCGTGCGGCACGGCGTCAGTCAGGCCAGCGCGAGCTGGCCGACCGGCGTCGGTGCGTCGTCGCTCGGCGCGGACCTGACCGGCTTGGGCTTGTGGTGGTCCTGCCCCTCGAGGAAGCCGATCAAGTGCTCTCGAAGCCTGTAGTACTCGGGGTGGTTCAACACGGCCTGCCGGTCGCGCGGCCGCTCGAACGGGACGGGTAGGACGTCGCCGACCTTCGCGAACGGCCCGCTCGTCATCATCACGACACGGTCCGAGAGGAAAAGCGCCTCGTCCACGTCGTGCGTGACCATCAGCGCGGTGATCTTCCGCTCGCGCCACACCGTCAGCAGGATTTCCTGCAGCTCCAACCGCGTCAGCGAGTCGAGCATGCCGAACGGCTCGTCGAGCAGCAGCATCTTCGGCGACAGCGCGAACGCCCGCGCGATCCCCACCCGCTGCCGCATCCCCTGCGACAGCTCCCCGGGCATCTTGTGCATCGCGTCCTTCAGCCCGACCAGCGCCAGATAATGCGCGGCCGTCTGCCGCCGCTGGGCGCGCGGCGCGTCCGGGTAGACCTGGTCGACGCCCAGCATCACGTTGTCGAACGCCGTCATCCACGGCAGCAGCGACGGCGCCTGGAACACCACGCCGCGGTCCGGGCCGGCGCCGCGCACCTCCTTGTCGGCCAGGATCATCGAGCCGGTCGTCTTCTGCGCCAGCCCGGCGATGATCGACAGCACGGTCGACTTCCCGCACCCGCTGTGGCCGATCAGGCTGACGAACTCCCCCTCCCGCATGAACAGGTCGAAGTCCTGCACGACGGTGTACGGCCCCTTCGGCGACGGGAACGCCTTCGAAAGCTTCCAGACTTCGAGGTACTTGTTCGGGTCTCTCATAAGGCGGTCTCCACGGCTTTGCGCCGGAACAAACTGGGGCGGCGGGTGACGGACAAGTCGATCGGCGTGAGGTCCGGGAGCGGTGCGACCCCGGCCGAAACGGGCGACTTCGCAGCGACGGCGGAGGGCACGGGCTGCGGTGCCTTGCCACCGGGCCGGCGACCCGGCCCGAGCAGGTACCCCAGCACCTCGTTCCGCACCTCGCGGAACCGCGGGCAGTGGTTGATCGCCTTGCGATCCCGAGGCCGCTCGATATCCACCTCGATCGCCGGCCCCAGCGTCGCCCCCGGCCCGGCCGACAGCGGGATGATCCGATCCGCCAGCAGGATCCCCTCGTCCACGTCGTTCGTGATCAGCACGCACGTCTTCCGATCCGCCGACCAGATCCGCTCGATCTCCCCCTGCAGCGTCGCGCGGGTCAGCGCGTCCAGCGCCGACAGCGGCTCGTCCATCAGCAGCATCCGCGGGTTCATCGCCAGCGCCCGGGCGACCGACACCCGCTGTCGCATCCCCCCCGACAGCTCGCTCGGCTTCTTGTCCCGCGCGGGCGTCAGGCTGACCATCGCTATGTACTTCTCGACGTGCGCCCTTCGCTGCGCCCGCGTCCACTGCGGGAACACCTGGTCGACCGCGAGCAGCACGTTGTCGAACACGCTCATCCACGGCAGCAGCGAGTAGTTCTGGAACACGACCGCCCGGTCCGGCCCCGGCCCGGTGATCGGCTCGCCGCCCAGCGTGATCGAACCGACGTCGGGTTGGATCATCCCGGCGAGGAGCGAGATCAGCGTGGTCTTCCCCGCCCCGCTGTACCCGACGATCGCCAGGAACTCCCCCTCGCGGATCGACAGGTTGACGTCCTCCAACACCCGCGCCCGCGCCTCCCCCTTCCCGTAAGACTTCGACACGTTCTTCAGTTCGAGCAGTGACATGGTGTGCCTTCTTAGGAGTGTGAATCGGGGGAGGTCAGACCGCCGGCTCCGCCGCAACCGCCGGCGCCGGCCGAATCGACACGACCCACCGCCGGATCGCGCCGGGGATCGCCGCGATCGACATCACGTTCGCCTCGACCAGCGACATCAGGCGGTCCAGCACGAACCCGACCAGCCCGATCGCGATGATGCACAGGAAGATGTGCTCGGTCCGGCTGGCGTAGAACTCCTGGTTCAGAAACCCGCCGATGCCGTTCTTCCCCGTCAGCATCTCGGCCGCCACGATCACCAGCCACGCCATGCCCAGGCTCAGGCGGAACCCGGTGAACATGTGCGGCATCGCCGCGGGGAACAGGATCTTGAACAGCGTCTTGGTCTTCGACAGCTTCAGGACCTTCGCGACGTTGTGGTAATCCTGCGGGATCGCGCGGACGCCGGCCGCGGTGTTCAGCACGGTGGGCCACATCGCGCACACCGCGACCGTGAACACCGCCGCCGCCTCGCCGACGTTCACCTCGTACGTCTGCTGCAACCCCAGGAACACCGCCTGCCCGATCGGGAACCACGCCAGCGGCGACACCGGCCTTAGCACCTGGATCACCGGGTCGAAGACCTTGGCGAACGTCTTGCTCGACCCGAGCAGGAACCCGACCGGCACGCCCAGCAGCAGCGCGATCCCGAACCCCTGCAACACCCGCGACAAGCTGATCCAGGTCATGATCAAGATGCCCTGGTCGTTCGGCCCGCGGTCCGCGAGCGGCTCGAGCAGGTACAACTTGCTCTCCTCCCACGTCTGCACCGGTCCCGGCAGCGTGACCTTGCCGGTCTCCTCGTTGCGGGTGATCGAGCTGGCGAACACCCAGATCCCCCCGATCACGGCGACCCCGACCAGCGGGAGGAACAGGTAATCCGTTACGAACTTCTTGAACATGATGCTGCGTCTCTTCCTTAATGAGTGAAGCGGAGACCGATCCGCGCACGGCAGTTATTCATCCCTTGATGCTGCTGACGGCGAACGACTTGGCGTACTCCTCCGGCTTGCCCGGGTCGAACGTGACGCCGTCGAACAGCGTCTCAGGCTTGTCGTCCCGCCCGCCGTGCGAGTAACCGACCTCCTTCATTGCCTCCTCGTACAAATCGGGGCGCATCACCTGCCGGACGATCCCGGCATAATCCGGCGTCCCCTCGATGAGGCCCCACCGCCGGAACTGGCTGAGGAACCACGTCGCGTACTTCGGCTGCGGGTAATTGCAGTTCCGCTGGTTGAAGATCATGTAGTTCGGGTCTTTGATCCTCCCCCGCGCGTCCCCCATGTCGTAATCGCCCAGCATCCGACCGAGGATCAGGTCCTTCGGGCAGTTCACGTAGTTCGTCGGCGCGATCAGCTCGCACTGCTCCGGGCGGTTCTGCATGTCGTCCAGCCAGACGCTGGCGTCGTTCAGCGCCTTCAGAATGGCCTTCACCGTCTTCGGGTTCTTCTCCGCGAAGTCCGCCTTCATCGCGAACACCTTCTCCGGGTGATCCTTCCAAATGTCCTGCGTGTTAATCGCTGTGAACCCGACCCCCTCGGCGACCGTCTTCGCGTTCCACGGCTCGCCCACGCAAAACCCGTCCATCTCCCCCGACTGCATGTTCGTGAACATGTTCGGCGGCGGCACGACCTTCAGCCCGGCGTCCTTGTCCGGGTTGATCCCGCCCGCCGCCAGCCAGTACCGGATCCACATCGCGTGGGTGCCGGTCGGGAACGTCATCGCGAAGCTCATCGGCTTCCCGGCCGCCCGCGCCGCGTCCACGATCGGCTTGAGCGCCTTCGGGTCCGCCCCGACCTTCCCCTTCAGGTCCTTCTTCAGCGTGATCGACTGCCCGTTGCGGTTCAAAATCCAGGGGATCACCATCGGCACCTTGACGCCGCTCCCCAAGCCCATCGTCGACGCGATCGGCATCCCGAGCAGCATGTGCGTGCCCTGGATGTCGCCGCTGGTCAGCGTGTCCCGGATCGCCGCCCAGTTCGCCTTCTTGTCGACGACCGCGTCCAGCCCGTACTTCTTGAAGAACCCCTTCTTCTCCGCGATCACCAGAGGCGAGCAGTCGGTCAGCGCGATCATGCCGAACCGCACGCTCGTCACCTCCGGCCCCGCCCCGCCCGACGTGTGTACCCCGCTCGCGACCACCTTCCTCTTGCACCCGGCGGCCAGCGGCCCGCCCAGCAGTGCGGCACCGGCGGCCCAACCGGTCGCCTTGATCATCTGACGCCGCGAGAGCGGCGGGCGGCCGCGAACGGCGTCGGTCGACTTCGTGTTCGTGATTTTCATGACGTGTGTGCGAATTCCTTCCGTGTCGGTTCCGTTTAAAGCGTCGCGCCCGTCGTCTGACGGGCGTCGTAGGTTCGCCCGCCGCGCAGCGGCATCGGCGGGTACTCGTCGGCCGGGCAGTCGATCCCGAAGGACTCGGCCGCCCGGCGATAAGGTTGACTGTCCGTGCACCGGTCCGCGGCGGCCTGCGCATCCAGGTCCGACGGCGCGTGCCCCCACCTCACCATCTGCTCCAAGAGCCACGTCACGTGCGTCCGGCTCGGGAACGTCCCCTCGAGCGCGAACGACCGCATCGCCCAATCCACCGGCCGCACCGACGTGAACCGCGGGTTCAGTCCGATCGACCGGTCGACCGACAAGCTCGCCCGCACGACGTCCGGCTCGACCCCCAGGTACTTCGGGCCGGCGAGCATCCCGCACAGCGCGGGCGAGTTGTTCAGGTCGTTGCAGTACGCGCACGCCCGCAGCACCGCGCGGATCAGCGGCGTCAGAAGCGACGCGTTGTCGTGCGCCCACCGCCGGTTCGTCGCCAGCACCTTCTCCGGGTGGGCGGGCAGGATGTCCGTCGTCGGGCAGACCACGCTCCCCGACCCGTGCCGCGCCGCCAGCGTGTTCCACGGGTCCCCCACGCAGAACCCGTCGACCTGCCCCGCCTCGAGCTGCTGCACCATCTGGGCCGGCGGGATCACACACAGCCGCACGTCCAGGTCGGGGTGGACGCCGGCGGTGTCCAGCCAGTCCCGCAGCAGGTAGTGGTGCATCGACGACGAGAACACGTGCGCGAACGTCAGCACCCGCTCGCGGTCGCGGTGCGGGTCGTGCACGCGCTTGGCCAGCGTCGCCGCCGAGTTCACCCCCGCCTGCGTCAACTCCCGGCCGATCGTGATCGCGTTCCCCCCGCTCGACAGCGACATGACCGACACCAACTCGTCGCCGTACGTCTCCGGGTGCAGCACGCTCGCCAGCGGCAGCCCGAGCAGCGCGTGCGACGCGTCGAGGTGCCCGAACGCCAGCTTGTCCCGGACGTTCGCCCACCCGATCTGCCGCTCGAGCGAGACGTGCAGCCCTTCGTCGGCGAAGTACCCGAGCTCCGCGGCCGCGATCAGCGGCGCCGCGTCGATCAGCGGGACGAACCCCAGCCGCAGCGGCCCGCCGCGCGAGACCTTCTGGATGTGCTTCGCCGAATTCGACGTCGCGGCGGGGCGGGGCACGTGGCCCGTCCTGACTACCTCCGATGCACGCCCGAGAGTGGCCCGCGGAACGGTTCCTCAGACCCCGCCGGCTTCGCGGACGCTTCCCGCGCCGCACGCCGACTGGTCATCCGTCCCACCAGGCCCCGTCAATGCCAGGCAATCCTCGCGTACCGATCCTCTTCCGCCCTGCATTGACGCCGGGGAATTTACAGGCGACACTCCCATGAATCAAACTCATTCCTGGAATGGGAGCCATTAGCAGCACTCATTAAATTTGCATGGAAGATGTGCACCTACTGAAGTCCTTTCTGGCCGTTGCTGAGAACTTAAGCTTCACCCGCGCCGCCGAAACCCTGTTCCTCACCCAGTCCGCCGTCAGCCATCAAATTGCGGACCTCGAGCGGACCTTGGGCGTCGAACTGTTCATCCGCCACGGCCGCACGATCGAGTTGACCAGCGCGGGCCGGGTGCTCGCCGAGCGCGCCCGCCGGATCTTCGCCGACCTCGCCGACGCCCGCGCCGCCGTCGTCGCCGCCGCCCGCCCCGACCTCGGCCGCCTCCGGATCGGCGCGTCCGCCGCCGCCTGCCAATACCTGATCCCCGAGTCCCTCCGCGAGTTCCGCGAGTGCTTCCCCAGCTACTCCCTCGCGATCACGCCCGGCGACTCCCCGCTCGTCGCCGAGCGAGTGACCGACGGCTCGATCGACCTCGGGATCCTGATCAAGCCCGAGCAGCGCCTCAAGCTCCAGTACTTCGACCTGTTCGACGACGAGCTAGGGTTCGTCGTCAGCGCGCTCCACCCCTGGGCCAAGGCCGGCCGCGTCGAGAAGAAGGACCTCGCCAGGCAGCGGATGGTCTTCTACAGCCGCAACAGCTCGACCTTCCGCATCGTCGAGCGCTACTTCGTCCGGATGAAGACCCCCCTGCCCGACTGGATCGAACTCGGCTCCATGGAAGCCATCAAGGAGCTGGTCAAGCTCGGCCTCGGCGTCAGCCTGATGGCGAAGTGGATCTGCCGCAACGAGCTCGCGCAGAAAAGCCTCGTCTGGCTCCCCCTCCCCGGCGGCAAACTTCCCCGCACCTGGTGCATCGCCTGCCAGGCGGGTCACAAACTCTCGATCGCCGAACAGACCTTCATCGGGTTGTGCAAGGACGCCGCCACCCACCTCGCCGAACGCCCGTGACAGCGCCCAAGGAACAAGTTCCCTGGGTTCTGCGGCCCCACCTCACACACTCGCAATACTTCCGGTTGCAGCGGCCCGATCCATTTCCCTAACATCGCGGGCATGTCACGGACGACGGAGAAGAAGTCCAAGCTCCGCCAAGTCCTCCGCGGCCTCGAGCGGACGTACGGCAAGAACCCCCAGCGCCTCCCGAGGCGAGCGACCGCCCTCGACATCCTCGTCGAGGCGATGCTGTCGCAGAACACGAACATGGTCAACGCCCGCCGCGGCTACGCCATGCTCCGCCGCCGCTTCAAGACTTGGGCCGACGTGATGGCCGCCCCGGTCGGCGACGTCCAGCGCGAGATCGCCGTCTGCGGCCTCGCCCGCATGCGCGCCCGCCGCCTCCAGGACCTCCTCCGCACGATCAAGGAGCGGCACGGCAAACTGAGCATCAACCACCTCGCCACCCAGACGCCCGAGGCCGCGTTTGACTACCTGATGGGCTTCTACGGCATCGGCCCGAAGACCGCCGCGTTCACGCTGCTGTTCGGCCTGAACCACCCGATCCTGCCCGTCGACAACGGCGTCCTCCGCGTCGTCCGCCGCCTCCGCCTCGTCCGCGCCAAGGCCCGCGACCTAGAGGCCGAGCAGACGCTCTCCCCGCTGATCGCCGCCGGCGCCCACCACCCCACCCACGTCCTGCTGTTCCGCCACGCCAAAGAGCGCTGCCGCCCCCGCAACCCCAAGTGCGGCGACTGCTTCCTGCTCAAGCTCTGCCCCCACGGCCAGCGCGTCGTCAAACACCGCCCGCCCGACAAGAGCCTCGCCGTGATCGTCAAACCGAAGCGCCCGATGATCCTCTCCGGCTTCGTCTCCGCCGGCATCGGAAAGTACGCGACCGAGCCCCTCCATCCGCCCCCTTCACGGCGGGCGCGGTAAGATCCCGCGCGTGAGGCGCCTCAGGCGAACGGTCATCCCCACCCTTGCCGCGCTGACCGCCCTTGCTTGCCTCGCCCTTGTCGCCGTCGCCGCTTGGCCCCGGGCGGGCGCCCGTCCCACCTCCCTTAAGCTCCCGGGCGGGTTACAACTAACCGCCGCCGAATCGCGATGGGACACGCGCGTCGGCGTCACCAAGTGGGGCGCCGAGAACGCGGAGTGGTGGAAGGACCGCCGCCCGTCCCAGACCATCTCGGTGACCGCCGACACCGTCGAGGTCCGCGACGACTACGCCGAGGAGGGCCGAACGACCGTCGTCGCCTCCCGCGTCAACGTCGACCTCGGACAGGGCAGAGCTTGGGGCGTCGAGTGGCGCCGCGGCGCCACCTCGCGAACACCGACGACCACGCCCACCGGGGTGATGTCGCTGCCGCTCGTCCCCTTCCGGTCGATCACCTGCCCGTGGTGGTACGTGCCCGCCGTCCTGCTGCCGCTGCCGGTCGTGTTTGTCGCGCGGCGCGCGCGACGCCGCCACCGCCGTCTCGCCGGCCGCTGCGCCGCCTGCGGCTACGACCTCCGCGCCACCCCCGACCGCTGCCCGGAGTGCGGCTCGGCCCCGGTCCGCTGACCCCGCCCTACTTCCCGCCCTTCCCGAAACACCACAGCGCCTTGTACGTCCGCAAAAATACCTGCCCGTCCGAGACCGCCAGCGACGAGCACGTCACCTCGTCCGCCCCGACGACGTTCGTCGCCAGCACCTCGAACTCCGGCCCCGCCCGCAGCACGAACACTTGACCCGAGTGGTTCGGCACCATCAGCCGCCCGTCCACCAGCACCAGCGACGCCCACGACCCGTTCTTCCCGCCCGACCCCTCCAGCCGCTTCTCCCACCGCTTCTTGCCCGTCGCCGCGTCCAGGCAGACGATCGAGCCGAACTGCGTGACGAGGTACACGTGCCCGCCCGTGACGACGCCCGACCCGATGCAGTCCTTCGGCACGTCCGTCTGCCAGAGGCGGTGCGTCGCCGTCACGTCGCCCGCGGCGCCGGCCGCCAGCTTGACCGCCGTCACCCGCGTCCCACCCCCCTTCACCTTGTGCCCCGTAGCCACCAGGATTCCCTCCCCGACCGCCGGCGACGCGAACGACTGCTCCGGCAGCCCCTCGCACCGCCACAACTCCTTCCCAGTCAGCGGGTCGTACGCGCTCACCTGAAACGCGTGCACCACGACCATCTCGTCCCGGTCGCCCGGCCGCACGAACACCGGCGTGCTCCACGACCCCAGGAACCCGCCCGCCCCGGTCGGGTCCGCAGAGTTCATCGCGTTGTCAAACCCGCCCGGGGCGGGCGGTGGTGGCGGCGCCGCATCGCTCTTGCCTCCACCCGCCTCCGCCTCCGCGGGCGGTTTGGCCGGCGTGCCCGGCGGCGTCACCCGCCACACGACCTCCCCGCTCCGCTTGTCACACGCGATCAGCACCGCCTCCGTCCCCGGCCCCGCGTTCAGGATGCAGAGGTCCTTGTACAGCACCGGCGACGACCCGCTCCCCTGCCACGAGTCGACCCGCCCCACGTCCCGCCGCCACAGCTCCTTCCCCGCGAAGTCGTAGCAGAACAACCCAGCCGACCCAAAGTAAACGACGACCCGCTCCCCGTCCGTCACCGGCGACGCCGACGCGTACGGGTTCTGGCCGTTCGTCGGCTCCCGCCCCTCGAACGTCGTCCCAGCCTGCCAGAGCAGTTTGCCGTCTGCCCGGCCGAAGCACATCAGGCTCCGCCGCCGCCCGCCCTCCGTCGCCTGCGTGACGAACACCCGGTCCCGCCAGACGACCGGCGTCGAGTTCCCCCGATCCGGCAGCGGCGTCCGCCACCGCACGTTCTCCCTCTCGCTCCACGCGAGCGGCACGCCCGTCTCGCCGGAAACCCCCGTCCCCCGCGGCCCGCGCCACGCGGGCCAATCCTCGGCGGCCGCCGGCGCGGTGGCGATAAACAACGTGAACAAGCAAAGCACGGCCGGTGCACGACGCGCGTCCATCGTCACTCCTTCGCGTCCGCCGACACCGCCCGCGACACCCGCGGGCGCCGCGCGCGGCCGCCAACGGTGCCCCGTACCGCGCACGCGGCGCGACGGTCAACTCGGGAACGCCGGAGACCTTTGCAAACGACACCCCCAAGGCCACCAGAGCTGCCTACCGCCCGCCCCGCGGCTTTTCCTCCGCCCGCAGCGGCGCCCCCGACCGGGCGTACGGGTGGAGCAGTTCGTACCCCGTCCCGCCGCCGACGATCCCGCTCGCGACCCACCCCACGGTCGACGCGCGCGTCAAACACCCATAGTGCGTGGTGATCTCGGCCTTCGACGCCCGGTACGGCTCGATCCGCCGCAGGAACGCGAACGTCTCTTCGAACTCGCGGAGGCCGCACAGCGCGTAAAGCTTTCCCGCGTCGTTGCCGCGCTCCAATAGATCGAGGAACGCCGCCTTGGCGTCCGGCTGGCGGAACAGCACCGCGAATGCGCGCGAATGTTCCGACCGCGCGGCCCCGCCGCCCACCAATTGATAGGTGAAGACCCGCGCCGACAGCAGGAACCTGAACGCCCCCTCCCGCGTCTCGACGGTCTCCCCGGACGCGAACAACCAGACGTACGCCGGATCCGAAGCGACGACTGGGTCGTCGGCGATCTCCGGCGGCGCCGGCTCCGTCCGCGGTTCGATCGCCCGGTGCCAGGCCACCGGCCGAGTCGCCGCCGCCGCCGCCGCGGGTCGCGTTGCGGTCGCCACCGGTCGCGTCGCCGGCCCCTCCGCCGCTACGCCCCCGACCACCGCGGCCGACAACACCCATCCCGCAGCCAGGCGCGGGGCGGACAAGAGTACCGACCTGCGCCGCCCGGGCCGAAACTGCCCGCACCCGTCGACCCGATCGGTCGCGACGACAACGCGGCCGCTTTCATTCGCGTCCATTCGCAGGCGCTCGCCTCCCAGCCCGCCGTTCAAGCGATGATCTGATGAATCGGCTCGGCCCCCTCCACACCCACCAGCTTCTGCTGCAGCCCGCTGTGGAAGTACGTCAGCCGCTCCGGGTCCAGCCCCAACTGCTGGAGCACGGTCGCGTGCAAGTGCTTCACGTGGAACCGGTCCTTGACCGCCGCCGAGCCCAGCTCGTCCGTCTCGCCGACGCTGACGCCCCCCTTGATCCCGCCGCCCGCCATCCACATCGTGAACCCGTACGCGTTGTGGTCGCGGCCGGTGCCGGCGGCGTACTCCGCCGTCGGCTGCCGCCCGAACTCCCCGCCCCAGATCACCAGCGTGCTGTCCAGCAGCCCGCTCCGCTTCAGGTCCTTCAGCAGCCCGGCGATCGGCTTGTCGGTGTTGCCGGCGTGGTACGTGTGGTTCTTAACCAGGTCGCCGTGCGCGTCCCAGTTCGCGTCGTTGTGGTTCCCGCCGCTGTACAGCTGCACGAACCGTACGCCCCGCTCGACCAGCCGCCGCGCCATCAGGCACCGCCGGCCGAAGTTCTCCGTCCGCTTCTCGTTCAGGCCGTACATCTCCTTCACGTCGTCCGGCTCGGAGTCGATGTCCACCGCCTCCGGGGCCGTCGCCTGCATCCGGTACGCCAGCTCGTAGCTGTTGATCCGGGCCGCGAGGTTGCTGTTGTCGATCCGGGCGGTCTGGTGCTGCTGGTTGTACCCGCCCAGCGCGTCGAGGAAATGCCGCTGCATCTCCCGCGTGACCCCCTTCTGCGGCTCGAGGTCCAGGATCGGCGCCCCGGCCGACCGCAAAATCGTCCCCTGGTACACCGCCGGCATGTACCCGCTGCTCCAGTTCTTCGCGCCGCTGATCGGGCCGCCCGTCGGGTCGAGCATCACCACGAACCCCGGCAGATTCTGGTTCATCGACCCCAGGCCGTAGTTGACCCACGACCCCATGCACGGGCTGCCGGACAAAATCTTCCCGCTGTTCATCTGCAGCATCGCGCTGCCGTGGATCGGGCTGTCCGCCGTCATCGAGTGGATGAACGCGATGTCGTCCACGCACTGCCCGACGTTCGGGAACAGGTCCGACACCATCTTCCCGCACTGCCCGTACGGCTTGAACTTCCACTTCGGCCCGACGACCCGCCCCTCGTTCTTCGAGCCGCCGCGCCCCTTGGTCTTCACGGCGATCGTCTTGCCGTCGAGGTCGTACAGTTGCGGCTTGTAGTCGAACGTGTCGACCTGAGACGGCCCGCCGTACATGAACAGGAAGATCACGCTCTTCGCCTTCGCCGGCAGCGGCGGCGCCTTGGGCGCGAGCGGGTTGTGGAAAGTCGTCACCCCGTCCGCCGCGACCGCCTGGCTCGACAGGAATCCGTCCCGCGACATCAGGTCGATCAGCCCGAGCGACGTGAACCCCGCCCCGGCCTGCCAGAGGAACTCGCGACGGGTCCGGCCACAAAAGTTGTTGCTCATCTCGTTGCCTTTCGGAGGTGGCATGGGCGTCTCGCCCATGAGTCTTTCTACCGCGACCGCGCGGACCGGCTCGGGTCGAGCCGGGGCGCTCCCGCGCCACCGCTAATCCAGATAAACGAACTCGTTCAGGTTCAGCACCAGCAGCGCGAACTGGTTCAGCGCCACCTCGTCGCTCGCCTTATGCGTCTCCTTCAGCGTACGCATGAACGCCACCCCGCGTTCCACCTCGTCCGCCAACGGCTCGCGCGACGTCGCCAGCCGCAGCGCCAGCCGCACCTGCGCGTCGGGCGCGTCGCCGGCGTCCTTCCGGAGCCGCTTCGCGAAGTTCCGCGCCTCCTCGTTGATCATGTCGCTGTTCATCATCATCAGCGCCTGCGTCGACTGCGTCGTCGTGAACCGCGCGGGGCAGCTGAAGTCCGTGTCCGCCCCGTCAAACGCCGCGATCGTCGGCACGATCAGCGACCGCTTCTGGTGGATGTACACGCTCCGCCGCGCCGCCTCCTCGGGCGAGCTCTTGCCCCACCCCTGCCCCGGGTTCGACTGCCCAGCCAGGATCGTCGGCGGGATCGTCGGGTAGATCCCCGGGCCGCCCATCTTCAGGTTCAGCTGCCCGGTCACCTGCAGGATCGCGTCGCGGATCTCCTCCGCCGTCAGCCGCCGCATGTCGAACCGCCAGAACAAGTCGTTGTTCGGGTCCTTCGCCAGCGCCACCGCGTTCGCCGCCGACGACATCCGGTACGCGCTCGACAGCATCACCTGCTTGTGCAGCGCCTTCATCCGCCACCCGTTCGCCACCAGCTCCGACGCCAGGTAGTCCAGCAGCTCCGGGTGCGTCGGCTTCTCCCCCGCGAACCCGAAGTCGTTCGCCGACCGCACGATCCCCCGCCCGAAGTGGTGCTGCCAGATCCGGTTGACGATCACCCGCGCGACCAGCGGGTTCTGCTCGCTCGTCAGCCACTCCGCCAACTGCCGCCGCAGCCCGCTCGTCCGCTGCCCCGGCCGCGGCGCCGACACCTTGACCGCCGGCGGGTTCAGCACCGACGGGAACGCCGGCTCGACCCGCTCGCCCGGCGACGACGCGTTCCCGCGCGTCAGCACGAACGTCGGCACCGGGCTCGGGCTGGTCTCCTTGACGCTCAGGGCCTGCGGGTACGGGTTCTTCTCGTCCTCCAGCTCCTTCAGCTGCTTCCGGTAGTTCTGGTAATGCCGCAAATCGTCGGCGTTCGTCGCCGCCAGGATCTTCGCCTCCAGGATCCGCTGCCGCTTCCGCGGGGTGCGAACCTCCACCTTCTCCTCGTCGCTCAGCGCCGACAGCACCGGCTTCTCGAAGTGGTCGATCCGCTGCTTCAGGTCGGCCTTCCGCGCCGCGACCGACGCGACCTCCTCCTCCCGCGCCTTCCGCTGGTCCTCCGGCACGATCTCGGTCATCACGTTCGGCCCGGACGTCTGGTACGGCGCGATGTTGTTGAACAGCGCGACGAAGCTGTAATAGTCCTTCGTCGGGATCGGGTCGATCTTGTGGTCGTGGCACCGGGCGCAGTTCAGCGTCAGCCCCAGGAACCCCTGCCCGACCGTCGTCACGATGTCGTCCAGCTCGTCGAACCGCGCCGTCGCCCGGTCGGCCGGCTCGTCGTCCCACGTGCCCAGCCGGTAGATCCCCGTCGCGATGATCGAGTCCGGCGTCACCTTGTCGAGCTCGTCCCCCGCGATCTGCTCCCGCACGAACTGGTCGAACGGCTTGTCCTCGTTCAGCGACTCGATCACGTAGTCCCGGTACCGCCACGCGTTCGGCTTCACGCTGTCCCGCTCGAACGAGTTCGTCTCCGCGAACCGCACGACGTCCAGCCAGTGCCGCCCCCACTTCTCCCCGTACTGCGGCGACGCCAGCAGCCGGTCGACCACCTTCTCATACGCGTCAGCCGACCGGTCCGCCAGGAACGCCTCGACCTCTTCCGGCTTGGGCGCCAGCCCGGTCAGGTCGAAGTACGCCCGCCGCAGCAGCGCCGCCTTCCCCGCCGGCGACGCCGGCGTCAGCCCCGCCGCCTCCAGCTTCGCCAGCACGAACGCGTCCACCGCGTTCGTCACCCACTTCCGGTCCTTCACCTCCGGAACCGCCGGCCGGCGCACCGGCTGGAACGACCAGAACTTCATCGCCTCCGGCGTCACCTTCGGCGGCCCGTCGTGCCCCTGCGGCGGTCCGGTCACCTTCCCCTGCGCGCTCGCCGGGTACGGCGCCCCCATCGCCACCCACTTCTTCAGCACCTCGATCTGCGCCGCCGGCAACTGCTCCTTCGGCGGCATCAGCAAGTCTTCGTCCTTGTACGAAACCGCCCGCAACAACACGCTCTTGTCCGGCTGGTCCAGCACGACTCCCGGCCCCGACTCCCCGCCGTGCATCAGCCCCGCCCGCGTGGTCAGGTCCAGCCCACCCTTGACCTTCTTCGGGTCCGCCCCGTGGCACTTGAAGCAGGCCGACTCGAAGATCGGCTTGACCTGTTGCTCGTAAAACGCCCCGCCGTCCCCCGCCGACACCGGCGCCCCCGCCGACCGGGCAACGTGCCCCCCACCGATCGCCAAAGCAAGCCCGGCCGATGCCAAGAATCCAAGCCTAAAGGATTTACGCCCGAGAACGGTCATTCAGGAACCTCGCGCTGCGGGATGAGTCGGCAACCGGCCTACCGGGGTAAGCCCGACAATAACCACTATCGTGATACGTCGCCGGCGCTGCAATGAGAAGCGAAGTTTTGTGATTGAGATTGGTTAAGCAACCGCAAGCTAGACGGAAATATCACGCCCCACTCAATTTACGACATTAGATGCCCACGCCGCCACACCGGGAACGCGCCTGAGGGATTGAGTTTCGTTCGCCAAGCGTGGTACGCTCTGGGTGTTCCAAGCCCAACCGTTATGGTCAAACGCCCGCACGTCGCCCTGCTGGTTGAGACGTCGATCCACTACGGTCGGCAGATCCTCCGCGGCGTCACCCGCTACCTCCGCTCCCACCAGCCGTGGTCGGTCTTCCTCGAACAGCGCGAGCTCTGGACCGCCCCGCCCCAGTGGCTCCGCCAGTGGAGCGGCGACGGCGTGATCTGCCGCAAGACCACCCCCGAGCTCGTCGCCGTCCTCCGCAAGGCCGGCATCCCGCTCGTCGACCTCAGCGACTGCGACCCCGCCCTCAGCGTCCCCCGCATCACGTCCGACGACGTCGCGATCGGCCGACTCGCCGCCGACCACTTGCTCGAGCGCGGCTTCCGCCATTTCGCGTTCGCCGGGTTCATCGGCCAAGTCTGGTCGATCGGCCGCCGCACCGGATTCACCGCCCGCCTCGCCGAGCGCGGCCACACCGCCGATCTCTACGAGTCCCCCTGGACCGGCCCCGAGGCCCGCAGCTGGGAGCGCGAGCAACACCAGATCGCCAAGTGGCTCAAGTCCCTCCCCCGACCGCTCGGCCTGATGGCCTGCAACGACCAGCGCGGCCAGCACGTCCTCGACGCCTGCCAGCGACTGAACGTCGCGGTCCCCGAGGAGATCGCCGTAATCGGCGTTGACGACGACGCCGTCCTCTGCAACCTCTGCCACCCCCCCCTCTCCAGCGTCGTCCCCAACCCCGAACGCGTCGGCTACGAGGCCGCCGCCCTCCTCGACCGCCTGATGGCCGGCGACGCCGCCCCCCTCGACGCCCAACGCATCCCGCCCGTCGGCGTCCACACCCGCCAGTCGTCCGACGTCCTCGCCATCGACGACCCCGCTGTCGCCTCCGCCCTCCGCTTCATCCGCGACCGCGCGTTCCAGGGCGTCTCCATGAAGGACGTCCTCCGCCACTCCGCCATGTCCCGCAGCCTCCTCGAACGCAAGTTCCGCCAGTACCTCGGCCACTCCCCCCAGGCCGAGATCCGCGCGATCCAGCTCAAACGCGTCAAGCAACTGCTCGCCGAGTCCGACCTCCCGCTCGGCGAGATCGCCGCCCTCGCCGGCTACGCCCACCCCGAGTACATGAGCGTCGTCTTCAAGCGCGAGACCGGCCAAACCCCCGGCCAGTTCCGCGCCGCCGCCAACCCCCAATACATCGCCTCCTCCCGCGCCGCCTCCCAAAACTGACGCCCTTCCGGCGACCCCGCGCCTCCGGGCCCGGCCGCTCGCCCGTTACCTTTCCGCAGGCAATCCGCACCGCGATCGATTATCGTCTGCGGCATGAAGCCGAACCCAATCGCCGGCCTCCTCGCAGCGGTGTGCCTCCTGTGCGCCGTCCGATCGACCGCCGCCGCCGAGCCGTTCCCCGTCACCCTCTCCGTCGACGCCGCCAAGCCTGTCGGCGACCTCCGCCCGATCTGGCGCTACTTTGGCGCCGACGAGCCCAACTACGCCTACATGAAGGACGGCACGAAGCTCCTCAAAGCGCTGGGCGAGCTCGGCCCGCAGCCTGGGTACTTCCGCGTCCACAACCTGCTTACCACCGGCGACGGCACGCCCGCCCTCAAGTGGGGCAGCACCAACGCCTACACCGAGGACACCGCCGGCAACCCCGTCTACGACTGGACGATCGTCGACCGCATCCTCGACGCCGGCCTCCAGCGCGGCCTCAAGCCGTACCTCCAGATCGGCTTCATGCCCAAGGCCCTTTCCACCAAGCCCGAACCCTACCAGCACCAGTGGAAGCCCGGCGCGAAGTACGACGAGATCTACACCGGCTGGGCCTACCCGCCGAAAGACTACGCCAAGTGGGCCGAGCTCGTCTTCCAGTGGACGAAGCACTGCGTCGAGAAGTACGGCAAGGCCGAGGTCGAGACGTGGTGGTTCCAACTCTGGAACGAGCCCAACATCGGCTACTGGCGCGGCACGCCCCAGGAGTTCCACAAGCTCTACGACTACACCGTCGACGCCGTCAAACGCGCCCTCCCCACCGCACGCATCGGTGGTCCCGAGACCGCCGGCGGCCCGGGCGGCCGCTTCATGCGCGACTTCTTCGAGCACTGCCTCCGCGGCAAGAATTACGTGACCGGCAAGACCGGCACGCCGATCGACTTTCTCGCCTTCCACGCCAAGGGCCAGCCCCGCTTCGTCGACAACCACGTCCGCATGGGCGTCTCCAACCAGCTCCGCGACATAAACGCCGCCTTCGAGCTGATCGCGAAATACCCCGAGCTGAAAAACCTCCCCATCGTGATCGGCGAGTCCGACCCCGACGGCTGCGCCGCCTGCCAGGGCCCGCAGCTCGGTTACCGCAACGGCACGATGTACTCCAGCTACACCGCCGCCAGCTTCGCCCGCAAGTACGAGCTCGCCGACCGCCACGGCGTCAACCTCGAAGGCGCGCTCACCTGGGCCTTCACGTTCGAAGACCAACCCCTGTTCGCCGGCTTCCGCCAGCTCGCCACCGGCGGGATCGACATGCCCGTCCTCAACGTCTTCCGCATGTTCGGCAAGATGGGCGGCCAGCGTGTCGCCGTCACCAGTTCCGCCGCCGTCCCGCTAGACGCGATCCTCAAGTCTGGCGTCCGCGGCGACAAGCCCGACGTCCACGCCCTCGCCGCCCTCGAAAAGAACCGCCTCACCGTCCTCGTCTGGCACTACCACGACGACGACCTCCCCGGCCCCGACGCCGCCATCGACCTCACGGTCGCCGGCCTCCCCGCCGCCGCCGCCAGCGCCACCCTCCGCCACTACCGCATCGACGCCACTCACAGCAACGCCTACACGGCCTGGCAGAGAATGGGCTCCCCCCAAAAGCCCACCCCCGAACGATACGCCCACCTCGAGCGCGCCGGGCAGCTCACCGAGGCAACCCACGTCCCACCCCTTACTTACACCAACGGCCAACTCACCACCCGCCTCCCCCTCCCCCGCCAGGCCGTCTCCCTCCTCGTTCTCCAGTGGAATTAATCACGAACCCACCCCCACTCATACCCGTAGAATGCTGCGTCAAGTCTTTGTTGCGCTTTTATACCGGAATTCATGGCCATCCGTTACTTTCGTTGAACTTCCGTAGGCTTTTCAGGAAGTTCATTGTGAATTGCCGGTAAACGTAATAAATTGGGTGAAGAAACGTTTCACTCACGGTAAACTTCACCATTTCGTAAGGCTTGTCAGGCGGAGTACAAGCTTTCTTACGGATTTTTAAGCGCCGGCCGCAGTTCGTGACTGGCGTTGGGCATTTCTTTCGAGAAACGTAAAGCAAAGCGTAGGGTGCCAATTTGACTTGGCACCTGCGGACACACATCTGTTGTTTTGGAGGCCTGCGATGGCGTTTGGGAGAGTTGCACGTGGCGTGCGTGGTTCGTCGTTGTCGTCGTCGCCGGTGAAGGGTGGCGTCGGGTCTCGGGCGGGGCGGCAGGTGGTGGCGTTGGCGGCCCGTGTCTCGATCGAGGACCTGGAGAACCGCTGGATGCTCGCGGGGGACGCGTACAGCGTGAACTTCATCGGGAACAACGGGACGGGGAGCCCGTTCCCGCTCGCGGCCGCTGAGCAGGCGGGCGTGGTCAAGCGGGGGAACTTCAACAACCTGGCGGGCGCGAACGGGACGGGGGTCGAGCTGGTCGACAACACGGGCGTGAAGGCGCCAACCCCGGTCACGGTGGACTGGAGCAGCGCCGGGATGTGGGCGTCGGAGTACAACAACGGGTACGTGCCGGGCAATCCGGACCACAAGCTGAACAACGGCTTCCTCCACTCGGACAACGCGAACAACGTCCCGGTGAGCGTCACGCTGAACAACATCCCGTTCGCGACTTACGACGTGTACGCGTACGTGATGAACGACGGGGCGAACCGCCTGACGACGACGACGGCGAACGGGCAGTCGTACGTCATGACTTCGGCGAACCCGAACGACGGCCAGCACATGACGAACCCGAACGGGTTCAAGTACACGCGGGGGACGGGGACGGACGCGGCGTCGGCGACGCCGTCGGGCACCTACGTGCTGTTCACGGGGCAGACCGGGGGGTCGTTCACGTTCACGACGGACGCGGTGGGGAACGGGGCGCTGAACGGGTTCCAGGTCATCGAGTCGAAGGTGGCGCCGGCGACCGCGCCGGTGATCGCGGCGCCGACGACGGCGAGCAACCTGGTGATCCTGAACTGGAACGACGTGGGGCCGGGGGTCGATTACGAGGTGTTCCGGTCGGACACGGTGGACCCGATCGCGCGGGTGGCGGGGACGACGTTCCGGGACACGACGGTGACGAACGGGACGCAGTACACGTACCGGGTGCGGGCGGTGAACGGGATCGGTAACGGCCCGCTGTCGGCGCCGCAGAACGCGACGCCGCAGAACGCCGCGCCGGTCGCGCCGACGCTGTCGGGCGCGTACACGGGCGGGCAGTCGGTCGGGCTGAGCTGGAACGCGGTGCCGTTCGCGGAGTCGTACGACGTGTTCCGGTCGGACACGGCGGGCGGGGCGCTGACGCAGGTCGGGACGGCGGTGACCGGGACCAACTTCACGGACACGGTTCCGACGAACAACGAGTCCTACTACTACACCGTGCGGGCGGTGAACGCCGGCGGGTCGTCGCCGGCGTCGAACCAGCTGCCGGTGTTCGTGGGCACCGGGTTCAACTCGGTGGGCGTGAACTTCGTCGGCGGCCGGGGCGGGCAGCCGAACTACGCGATGGCCCCGACCGACGTGGCGGGCGTGTACGCGGAGGACAACTTCAACAACGCGACCGGCGGCTCGGGGACGAACGTCCCGCTGGTCGACGCCAACGGTAACGCGACGCCGATGCGGCTGACGTACACGTCGGGCGGGACGTACGCGTCGCGGGACGGGGCGGTCGTGCCGGCGAACGGCGACCAGAAGCTGAACCACGGGTTCATCTACGGCAACGCGAACGTGACCGTGTCGAACATCCCGTTCTCGCGGTACTACGTGTACGTGTACGAGCTGAACGACGCGGCCGGCCGGGTCGAGACGACGACGGCGAACGGGCTGTCGTACTACGGGGCGTCGGCGGACCCGAACAACCTGATCACGGGGACCGACCAGCCGTACACCTACACGCAGACGGTGTCGACGAACCAGGCCGCGCCGACGGTGGGCGGGAACTGGGTGCTGTACGTGGGGACGTCGCCGACGTTCAACTTTACGACGTCGGCCCCGGGGAACGGGTACCTGAACGGGTTCCAGATCGTGAACGCGCCGCTCGGGGCGCCGGCCGCGCCGGTGCTGGCGGCGCCGACGATCAGCAGCAACACGGTGGTGCTGAACTGGACCGGGCAGGACGCGACGTCGTACACGGTGTTCCGCGGGGTCGGGGCCGGCGCGCCGGTCGCGGTGGCGACGGACTTGACGGCGACGACGTACACGGACACGTCGGTCACGAACGGGACGCAGTACACGTACTACGTGGTCGCGAACAACCCCTTCGGGCCGAGCGCGAACTCGAACACGCGGGTGGCGACCCCGCAGCCGCAGGCGCCGGCCGCCCCGATGCTGGTCGCGGCGAACGTGGGCGGGAGCAACGTGCAGTTGAACTGGAGCGCGCCGGCGTTCGCGACCAGCTACACGGTCTCGCGGTCGTCGACCCAGAACGGGACGTACGACGTGCTCGCGAGCGGGCTGACCGCGCCGACGTACGTCGACGCGACGGCGACCGCGGGCCAGACGTTCTTCTACCGGGTGACGGCGTCGAACACCGGCGGGACGTCGGGGGCGTCGAACACCGCGTTCGCGGGCCCGGGCCTGACCGCGCTGTCGGTGAACTTCGTCGGCGGGCGGGCCAACGAGGCGAACTACTCGATGGCGCCGACGGACGTCGCGGGCGTCTACCCGCAGGGCTCGTTCAATAACGCGACGGGCGCGAACGCGACGAACGTCCCGCTGGTGGACTCGAACGGGAACGCGACCGGCGCGCTGCTGACGTACACGTCGGGCGGGACGTACGCGTCGCGGGACGGGTCGGTCGTGCCGGCGACGGCGGACCAGAAGCTGAACCACGGGTTCATCTACGGGAACTCGAACGTCACGGTGACGAACATCCCGTACGCGAACTACGACGTGTACGTGTACATGCTGAACGACGGGGCCGGCCGCGTGCAGACGACGACGTCGGGCGGGATCTCGTACTACAGCGCGTCGCCGAACCCGGCGGACCCGAACTACGTGTCCGGTGCGCCGAACACGTACCAGTACACGCAGGCGGTCTCGACCGACCCGGCGAACCCGACGGCGGGCGGGAACTGGGTGCTGTTCCCGGGGCAGACGGGCAGCTCGTTCAACTTCCAGACGTCGGCCCCGGGCAACGGGTACCTGAACGGGTTCATGATCGTGAACCACCCCGTGGCCGCGCCGACCGCCCCGACGCTGGCGGCGCCGGCGTCGAACAACCAGCAGGCCGTCCTGACGTGGACGGCGTCGCCGGCGGCGACGTCGTACACGGTGTTCCGCAGCTCGGGCGGCGGGGCGGCGGTGGCGGTGGCGTCGAACCTGACCGGGACGACGTACTCAGACACGGGTCTGACGAACGGGACGCAGTACACGTACTACGTGGTGGCGAACAACCCGCTGGGGAGCAGCCCGGCGTCGAACAGCCAGGTGGTGACGCCGGCCGCGGTCGCGACCGGGGCGCCGACGCAGCTGGTGGCGGCCCGGACGAGCCCGACGGCGGTGAACGTGTCGTGGGCGCCGGTGCAGTTCGCCCAGTCGTACTCGGTCGCGCGGTCGACGACCCTGAACGGGTCGTACCTGCCGGTGGCGAGCGGGCTGACCAGCCCGACGTTCACGGACACGAACGCGCCGTCGGCGGGGAACCAGGGGTACTTCTACCGGGTGACGGCGACGAACGTGGGCGGGACGTCGCCGGCGTCGCAGTCGGTGTACGTGGGGTACGGGACGGGCTTCGCCGGGTACTACTACGGGTCGGCGGCGAACGACACGGTGATCCAGACGGGCGACGCGGCGGGCGCGGTGCTGAACTTCGGGCGACTGGACCCGGTGATCAACTTCGTGGGCGGGGCGGCGGTGCCGCCGCCGGGCGCGCCGGCGAACTGGAACCAGGTGCAGGGGACGACGCCGGGCGAGCACTGGGCGGCGCGGTGGGTGGGGTACGTGTCGGCGCCGGTGACCGGGTACTACACGCTGTTCCCGAGCAGCGACGACGGGGTCGGGGTGACGGTGTACGACCCGACGGACAACACGCCGGTGCAGCAGCCGCCGTACAACATCGGCCTGGGCCGCGGCCTCGCCGAGGACTCGGTCAAGGTCGTGGACAAGTTCGGGCAGCCGATGCTGTGGGAGGCGGGCAAGCGGTACCTGGTGCAGCTGGACTACAACCAGGGCGGCGGCGACTGGGGCGTGGCGCTGCGGTACGGGGCGTCGTCGACGACGGCGAACCGTGACGCGGGGACGCTGGACGCGATGGCGAAGCAGCTGATCCAGGGGTACAACGTCAACGCGCCGGCGCCGGAGTTCCGGACGGTGAGCGCGGCGGGCGAGCAGGCCAAGGATCAGGCGTACTACACGCTGACGTCGTCCGGGCTGGAGCTGGAGTGGGGCAACCTGGCCGGGGCGGACTCGTACAACGTGTACCGGTACAGCGGTAACGACCCGTCGAACCTGGCGGCGTACGTGAAGGTGAACGCGTCGCCGGTGCTGGCGACGGCCGGGATCAAGGCGTCGTACATCGACGCGGACCCGGCGCTGACCAGCGGGCAGACGTACTACTACCTGGTGACGGCGGTGAACAGCCTGGGTGAGACGCCGCGGGCGCTGGGCCTGCAGACGTCGACGACCCCGCAGCTGATCGAAGGGACGTCGGGCACGAACTACATTTACGTGACGAACGACCCGGCGGACCCGAGCCAGGTGCAGTGGTGGGTGCGGGGGACGCCGTTCACGACCAGCCCGGTCGGGACGACGCCGACCGGGACGGCTTCGAGCTCGGGGCTGAACGGCGCGTTGAACATCCTGGGCAAGGGCGGCACGGACCACGTGACGCTGGACTTCACGAACGGGTTCTTCGTGCAGGACCCGACGGTCGGGGTCACGTTCGCGAACAACACGGCCGGGAACACGCTGCGGGTGATCGGGACGACGGGCGACGACGTGCTGCGGGTCGACCAGAACCGGAGGTCGCTGGACGGGCTGGGAACGAGCATGACGGTCGGCGGCACGGCGGTGGCGCTGAACATCGCGGGCGTGAGCTCGTTCGAGTTCCCGGGCGGCGGCGGCGGGGCGGACCAGATCAACGTGACGACCGGCGACGTGACCGTGGACGCCGGGGCGCCGGCGGCCGGGGAACCGGCGACGGCGGTCACGGTGGCGGCGGGCGCGACGGCGACGTTCACGAAGGCGCAGAACCTGGCGAGCCTGACGATCAACGGCGGCACGGTGAAGGTGTCGACGGCGACCGGGGTGACGGTGAACGCCCCGACGGTGGCGGTCACCGGGGGCGGGCGGCTGGACCTGGGCCGGAACACGCTGGTGACGACGACGGCGGCCGCGACGATCGCGGGCCTGCTGAAGACGGGCTCGGCGAACGGCGCGTGGAACGGCGCCGGGATCAACAGCAGCACGGCGGCGGCGGCCGGCGGGTCGCGGGCGGTCGGGTGGCGCGACGACGGCGGGACGGTGACGGTGAAGTACACGCTGGCCGGGGACGGGAACCTGGACGGGACGGTGGACTTCAACGACCTGGTGCCGCTGGCGCAGAACTACGAGGTGGCCGACGGGGCGCGGACGTGGGCGCAGGGCGACTTCACGTACGACGGGAACGTCGACTTCAACGACCTGGTGAAGCTGGCGCAGAACTACGAGACGTCGCTGTCGCCGACGGGCGCGGCGGTCGCGTTCGGGCCGGGGTTCACGGACGCGGCGTTCGCCGAGGCGAAGAAGGCGGCGGCGGTCGGGCCGGTGACGGCGCCGGCACCCGCGCCGGTGACGACGAAGCCGGTCGCGCCGAGGCCGGTCGCCAAGCCGGTGGCGCCCGCGAAGCCGGCCGCGAAGCCGGTGGTTGCGGTGAAGCCGGCGGCGAGCCCGAAGGCGGTGACGCCGTTCGCGTCGAAGACGCAGCTCGCGACCGCGGGCCGGGCGTCGGGCGCGGGCGACGTGCTGCAGAAGGTCGCGGCGAAGAAGAGCCTGTTCCGGTAAGCGTGCCGCGCGTCGGCCGCGGCCCGTGAGGGAGGCGGCGGGCGCGGGGTGGAGCGTGTAAACTTGGACCCCGCGGGCGATGGCCCGCGGGGTTCTTTGTTTTGGGGCAGTGGGCAGTGGGCAGTTGAAGGTTGCGCGGTGGAAGGTGTTTGTGGTTCGGAAGGTGGTACTCGGGCAGACAAGAATGTCTGCCCCACCATTTTAAGGCAGCAGGCGGTAGGCGAACGCCGAAAGACCGGAGTTTCTGCCCCTCGGTGGTGGCGGAAAGGTTATTGGGGTCGGTGGAGACGGCTGTGGGAGATTCGGAGCGGCGGGTTACGGCGGGGGCGTACGGGCACGTGTTGACGAACGTGGGCGTGTGGTCGCCGGACGGGCGGTGGGTGGCGTACGACGTGCGGTCGGATCCGGCGGGGGCGGTGTTCGACGGGGGACGGATCGAGGCGGTGGACGTGGAGACGGGGGAGGTGCGGGTGTTGTACGCCACGCGAGACGGGGCGCGGTGCGGGGTGGTGACATGGAGCCCGGTGGAGGATCGGGTGGTGTTCATCCGGGGGCCGGAGCGGCCGACGGCGGAGTGGGGGTACGCGGGGGACCGGCGGGAGGGGGTGGTGGTCGAGGCGGGTCGGCCCGGGGTGGCGGTGAATTTGGACGCGCGGGATTTGGCGCCGCCGTTCACGCCGGGGGCGCTGCGCGGGGGGACGCACGTGCACGTCTATAGCGGGGACGGGCGGTGGGTCAGCTTCACGTACCAGGATCACGTGCTGGGGCGGTTCGAAAAGCAGACGGCGGGGAACGACGTGGACCTGCGGAACGTGGGGGTGTGCGCGCCGGGGGGGCCGGTGGTGGTCGGGCGCGGGCATCCGCGGAACCACGACGGGACGCACTTCTCGGTGCTGGTGACGCGGACGACGGCGGAGCCGACGCCCGGGTCGGACGAGATCCGACGGGCGTTCGAGGACGCGTGGGTGGGCGTCGACGGGTACCTGAGGGCGGACGGGACGCGGCAGCGGTGGGCGGTCGCGTTTCAGGGGGAGGTGGTGACGGAGGCGGGGGAGGCGATCAGCGAGGTGTTTGTCGCAGATGTTCCCGACGACGTGACGGTGCCGGGGGACGGGCCGCTGGAGGGGACCGAGACGCGGCGGCCGGCGCCGCCGCGGGGGACGGCGCAGCGGCGACTGACGCGGACGGCGGGGCGGCGGCACCCGGGGTTGCAGGGGCCGCGGCACTGGGTGCGGAGCTCGCCGGACGGGTCGCGGATCGCGTTTTTGATGAAGGAGGACGCGGGGGTGGTGCAGTTGTGGACGGTGTCGCCGAACGGCGGGGAGGTGGTGCAGGTCAGTCGGCACCGGTGGCCGGTGGCGTCGGCGTTCACGTGGAGCCCGGACGGGAGGCGGATCGCGCACGTGATGGACAACAGCGTGTTCGTGACGGACGTGGGGACGGGCGAGGGGGTGCGGTTGACGGGGCGGACGGGGGATGAGGATGCGCCGCGGGCGGAGGCGTGCGTGTTCTCGCCGGACGGGGGGCGGGTGGCGTTCGTGCGGAACCTGGCGGGGGAGGGGGGGCGGCGGTGGAACCAGGTGTGCGTGGTGGGGGTGCCGGACTGAGCCAGTGGCGGGCGCGGGGCGGGCTCGGGGCGGGTTGCGACGGTGCCGCGGACGACGAAGATGCCGGGGATGGAACTTCCCGAAACCGGGCACGACCCGGTGCTGATGGACGAGGTGCTGGCGGGGCTCGGGGTCGCCGAGGGGCGGACGGTCGTGGACTGCACGCTGGGGCGGGGGGGGCACGCGCTGGCGGTGGCGTCGCGGTTGGGCGAGGGGGGGCGGCTGATCGGGTTGGACGTGGACCCGCGAAACCTGGAGTACGCGCGGGGGCGGCTGGCGGGGGCGGCGTGTGAGGTCAGGTTGTTCCACGCGAATTTCGCCGAGCTGGGGGACGTGTTGGAGGAACTGGAACTGCCGGGGGTGGACGGGGTGTTGGCGGACCTGGGGATCAGCACGAACCAGTTGTTCGAGAGCGCGTACGGGATGTCGTTCACCAACGACATGCCGCTGGACATGCGGATCGACCCGCGGGTCCGGCGGAGTGCGGCGGACCTGGTGAACCAGTTGCCGGAGGAGGAGTTGGCCAACGTCCTATATGAACTGGCGCAGGAGCGTTATTCGCGGCGAATCGCGAGAAAGATTGCGGAGGAGCGGCGGGTTTCGCCGATCACCACTACGGGGCGGCTCGCGGGAGTCGTCCGGTCGGCCGTTGGCCATTCGAAGGAGAAGATCGACCAGGCGACGCGGACGTTTCTGGCGTTGCGGATGGCGGTCAACCAGGAGCTCGAGAACCTGCGGGCGCTGTTGCGCGACGCGCCGGGGCTGTTGAACCCGGGCGGGCGGCTGGCGGTGATCAGTTTTCAGTCGATGGAAGACCGGCTGGTGAAGCAGGCGTTTCGGGCGCTGGAGCAGAGTGAGAATTACCGGCTGGTCACGAAGAAGCCGGTGGGGCCTGGCGACGAGGAAGTGGGCAGGAACCCGCGGAGCCGGTCGGCGAAGTTGAGAGTGGTCGAGAGAGCATAGTCCGGAGTATCGGGTCGCGCGTTTTGGGAGGAGTCTCGAGCGCGCGACCCGGCCCTTGGGACTCGGGATTAGGGACGTTGGCACTTTTCCGGGATCGGGGTCGACATGACGCGTGAGACGAAGATCGGGCTGCTGGTCGGGCTGGCGTTCATCATCGTGATCGGGATCCTGCTGTCGGACCAGTTGATGCGGTCGACGGAGCCGCCGCCGGCGGCGCTGTCGAGCGTGGCGGACACGCTGCGGAAGGGGACGGTGACGCCGGCGTCGAACAACCCGCCGGTGACGCGGGTGATGCCGCCGCAGGCGGGGGACGTGTCGCCGGACACGGCGGTGCCGACGAAGGACGAGATCAACCGGCCGCAGCCGCCGGTGACGATCGTGGAGATCCGGCCGGGGAACGGCGTGGCGGGCAACGGTGGGAACGCCGGGGTGCCGGCGGGGGCGGGGGGGAACGTCGTGATCAATACGGGCGGGCGGAACCTGGCGGACTATCCGGTGGCGCCGCCGGGGCAGGCGGGGCGGGCGATCGGGCTGGCAGGGTCGTCGGGCGGGGGGGTTGTGGACAACACGGCGGGGCGGTCGCTGGCGGACGTGGCGGCGGCGGCGGGGGAGACGCTGATCGGGCCGGACGGGCAGCCGCTGCGGGCGTCGCCGCACGGGCTGGCGCCGATGCCGCCGATCTACCCCGGTCACGATCAGAACCCGGTGCGGCCGCAGGTGCCGCAGGTGGCGTCGGTTAAGCAGTACAAGGCGGAGGCGGGGGACAGCTTGTCGCGGATCGCGTCGCGGCAGATGGGGGCGGACACGAAGGCGAACCGGGACGCGATCATCAAGGCGAACCCGTCGCTGACGGAGAACCCGGACATGATCATCGCGGGGCGGACGTACGCGATCCCGGTGGTCGGGGCGCCGGCGCTCCCGCCGGGGCAGACGCCGACCGCGGGCGGGCGGCAACCGAACGTCCCGGCCCAGCCGCCGGTGACGGCCGACCGGACGCCGGCCCCGATCAAGGCGGCGGGCGGGGAGTACTGGTACCAGGTGAAGCCGGGGGACAGCTTGACGAAGATCGCGAAGGAGCAGCTCGGTGACGCGTCGACCGTGGCGGCGATCCGGGAATTGAACCGCGACGCGGTGAAGGACTGGAACAAGCTGAACGTCGGGACCAAGCTGAAGCTGCCGGCGCGGCCGGTGGCGTCGGTTCATTAGGGGTTCAGGGTTCAGGCAAGACGTGGGGGGGCGAGGCGGAGTCTCGGATGGTGAAGATGCTCATTTGCGTCGTGTCGGCGCTGGCGCTGGGGGTGATGGTGTTGCAGCTTCGGCAGCAGCGGCTGGAGTTGAACTTCAAGATCAGCCAGCTGCACCGGCAGATCGAGTCGAACCAGGCGAAGCTGTGGAACCAGCAGTTGCAGATCGCGGTGTACACGGCTCCGAACGCGATTCAGCACACGGTCAGCAACCACGACTTGAAGCTGGTGCCGCGGTCGCCGGCGGTTCGGAGCACGGTCGTTAACGCGCCGGGGGCGACGGCTGCGGATCCGGACGCGGAATGATGTCATTCACGGGCGGGACGCCCGTGCCACCTCCGAATAGCCCGTGCTTCGGGGGGCAATTCCGGCTTTTATTCATCCCCTGCTGCCCTCTTGGCCGATGACGTTATCGGACCTGAGGAGTTTGCCGATGCCCCCCTTCTGCCCTCGCCGTGCCGCGATCATGTTGTCGTGCCTGTTCGTCGCCCTGTCGGGCATGGTCGGGCGGGTGGCGTACTTGCAGACGTACGGCCGGGAGCGGACGATCAACTCGGCCGAGCGGCAGCAGCACATCACCGAGCGGCTGTCGTCGCGGCGGGGGTCGGTGTACGACGCGAACGGCTGTTTGATGGCGGGGACGATCCAGACGCAGATCCTCTACGCCGACCCCAAGTTCCTGCAGGACTGTTACCAGGCCGACGGCAAGAGCCTCGTCCAGATGGACGAGGACGTGCGGCGGCTCGCGCGGCTACTGGACAAGGAGCCGTTCGCGCTGTCGCAACTGCTCAGCGAGAAGTTCGACAGCCGGTACGTCAAGCTCGCCGAGAACCTCGACGCGCGGACGGCCGACGAGGTGATGAGGCTGAACATCCCGGGGATCGGCGTGCAGCCGCAGAACCAGCGGTACTACCCGATGGGGGCGATCGCCGCCCACCTGCTGGGCGGGGTCGGCAAGGACGACGACGGCAAGGCCGAGAAGGGGCTCGAGGGGCTGGAGCTGAAGTTCAACAAGGAGCTCGCGGGCAAGGACGGCAGCCAGCGCGTGATGAAGGACGCGCGGCGGCGGGCGATCGCGGTCGCGGCGGAGGACTACTTCCCGCCGCAGCACGGGCAGCACCTGATCCTGACGATCGACTCGAACGTGCAACTGATCGCCGAGCAGGAGCTGGCGCGGACGTGCGAGAGCTTCAAGGCGAACCGCGGCGAAGTGGTGGTGATGGACCCGCGGACCGGCGACGTGCTGGCGCTGGCGAACTGGCCGAGCTTCAACCCGCAGAACCTCGATGATTCGAAGCCCGAGGTGCGGCGCAACCGCGTGCTGACCGACCCGTACGAGCCGGGGTCGACGTTCAAGCCGTTCCTGGCCGGCCCGGCGATCAAGGAGAAGGTGACGACGGTCGGCGAGGTGATGCCGATCAGGGGCCCGCACTTCCGCACGAGCTACGGCCGGCGGATCACGGACGTGCACGGGTACGACCAGCTCGCGTTCTGGGACGTGCTGGTCAAGTCGAGCAACATCGGCATGTGCATGCTGGCCGACCGGATGGGGCCGACGCGGATGTACGCGGCGCTGCGGTCGTTCGGGTTCGGCAAGGTGACCGGGATCGAGCTGCCGGGCGAGGACGCGGGGCTGCTCAACCCGCTGTCGAAGTGGACGAAGTACAGCCCGGAGTCGGTCGCGCAAGGGTACGAGGTGATGGTCACGCCGATGCAGCTCTGCCGGGCGTTCGCGGCCTACGCGAACGGCGGGCACCTGGTCACGCCGCGCGTGGTCAAGGGGTCGCTCGCCCCGGACGGCAGCATCGCGTCGCGGCACGACGCGGCGAATTTGCAACTGATGCCGGCGGTGATCGACCCGCAGACGGCGCTGGACGTCCGGCGGGTGCTGTGCGACACGCTGGTGCGCGGCACCGCGACCAAGGCGCGGAGCAAGACGTGGAACATCTTCGGCAAGACCGGGACGGCGCACGTCAGCGGCGGCAAGGACGGGTACAACGAGTCGAAGTACACGAGCAGCTTCGTCGGCGGGGCGCCGTTCGAGAACCCGCGGGTCGTCATCGCGATGATCATCCACGAGCCGGACAAGAGTCTGGCGCACTACGGCGGGACGGTCGCCGCGCCGGGGGCGGGGCGGCTGATCGAGCGGGTGCTGGCGTACCTGCAGGTGGAGCCGAGCCCGTCGCTGCCGCTGCCGCCGCCGTCGATCGCGGCGGTGCTGCACAACTACCAGGAGAAGCTGTACCGGACGGGGCAGACGGCGTCGCTGCGGGAGTGATCGGGCGGCGTGGGATGGCGTTGGGCCTTGTCGGGGTGTCAGGGGCGCTTTGCCCGTGTGTGGTCCGGTATCCTTTCGATCCTTCACGGGCGGGACGCCCGTGCCACCTCGGGATTGAAGAGCGGCTTGCGCCGCGGGCTTTTATGGGCTGGAAGCCCATGCCACGGGAAGGCACGGGCGGGGCGCCCGTGATACGGGCAACTCGGCGGGTTGTCGCCGCACAGATCCTTTGTCCGTTCCGCCGTGGAAGCGTAGACCAGTACCCTCGCCCACATTATGTTAGCAACCACTACACGGGAGGTTGCATGGGCTTGGACAGCGTCGAACTGGTGATGGAGATCGAGGACGAGTTCGGCATTTCCGTCCCGGACGCCGACGCGGAGTTGATCGAGACGGCGGGGCAGTTACATGCGTACGTCTGCCACCGTCTGCGGCCGGTGGCACCGGGAGTCTGCCCGTCGGCGCGGGCGTCCTTCCTGCTCCGCCGGACGCTCGTTGCGCACGGCCCGGTCACCCGCGCAGCGGTGCGGCCGTCGTCGCGGATCGCGGAGTTGATCCGGCCGGAGTTCCGGCACCGGTGGCCGGCGGTGGCGACCGCAATCGGCGTCAGCGACTTCTTCTCGTTCGGGCGGACGACGGACGTGCGGTTTCCCGCAGTCTTCACCACCGTCCGCGACCTCGTCCGCCGGATGACGATGCCCCGTGCGCTCGGCCCGCACGCGGCCGACGGGGGGACGGAGCGAGAGGTGTGGGAGTGCGTCCGCCGGATCATTTCCGAGCAGATGGGCGTCCGGCTCGACGAGATCCACCCCCACACGCACTTCATCAACGACCTGAACATGGATTAGGGTCGCGACTACTCGACGAACATCGCGTCGCCGTAGCTGAAGAAGCGGTAGCGCCTCGCGATGGCCTCGCCGTAGATGCGGCGTTGCTCGTCGAGGCCGGTCATCGCTGCGACGAGTGCGATCAGCGTGCTGCGGGGGAGGTGGAAGTTGGTGATCAGGCCGGCGGCGTGCCGCCACGCGTAGGGCGGGTAGATGAAGATGCGGGTGGCGTCGCGCCTCGCGCGGAAGGGCTGGTCGGCGGGCTGGCTTTCGAGCACGCGGCAGGAGGTCGTGCCGACGGGGATGATGCGGCGGCCGTCGGTCTTCGCGCGGTTGAGCGCGTCGGCGGCGGGCTCGGAGATCTCGTACTCTTCCGAGTGCATGTCGTGGTCGGCCAGCGCGTCGGCCGTTACCGGGCGGAACGTGCCGATGCCGACGTGGAGCGTGACGAACGTCCGCTCGACCCCCCTGCTCGCCAGTTCGTCCATGAGCGCGGGGGTGAAGTGGAGGCCGGCCGTGGGGGCCGCGACGGCGCCGGGGGCGCTGGCGTAGACGGTCTGGTAGCGCTCGCGGTCGGCGGCGTCGCGGGCGTCCTGGCCCTTGTCGCGCTTGATGTAGGGCGGGAGCGGCATGCGGCCGATCTGGTCGAGCAGCGCGGCGGCGGGCTGGTCGGTGGTGACTTCGATGTCGTGCTCGCCGCCGTCGCGGGTGGCGACGACGGTGGCCGACACGTCGGGGGCGGCGAGGAAGCGCAGGGGCGCGGGGGTGCGGCCGAGGTTCCGGAGGAGTACGGTCCAGCGGGTCGGGGTCGGCTGGGCGAGGAACAGGCCTTCGACGAGGCCGCCGGTCTCCTTCTGCAGCATGAAGCGGGCGGGGACGACGCGGGTGTCGTTGAAGACGAGGAGGTCGCCGGGGCGGAGGAGGGCGGGGAGGTCGGCGAAGGTGCGGTGGGCGATGGTGCGGGTGGCGCGGGTGTAGTGGAGCAGGCGCGAGGCCGCGCGTTCCGCAGGTGGGTGCTGCGCGATCAACTCGGGCGGGAGGTGGAAGTCGAGGTCGTCGGTTCGCATGGTCTTGTGAGATCGAACGGGCGTCCCGGCCGTGAAGAGTTGAACGCTCACGGGCGGGACGCCCGTGCCACCTCGGGGAAGCTCAGCAGCCGCAGTCGGGTTGTTCGGCCCGCAGCGTCGGCTCGCGGTCGTTCGCCCAGGCTTCGAGGCGGCGGTACTCGGCGAGCCGCGACTCGTCGAAACCGTACTCGGCCAGTTCGAAGTCGGTGAACTTGCCGAGGAGCCGCCACTCGCCGGCCTGGCGGATCAGGAACCAGGGCGTGATGTCGATCGTCTGCCGGCCTTCCTTCAGGTAGTCGTTGATCATGACGACGGCGACGTCGCCGGTCTCCTTCGCGTCGAGCAGGGTGAAGTCCCACTTCGGATCGCGCGATAGGGTGCCGGCGAGCCGCTTCAGGCGGCGGTCGACGTCGCGCACGGGCTGGGGGGACGCGGCGATCCACTTCGTTGCGGCGGGAAGGTTGTTCGCGCGGAGCGCCTCGCGGAACGCGACGACCGCTCGCGCCGCGCCGGACGTCTCGGCGATCCGCGTGGTCGGGCGAGTGGCGGGCCGGGTCGTCGGCTGGGCGCCCGCGGAACCGGCGATGCCGGCGAGCGTCAGCGCCGCGGCGAGCAGCGTCCGGTAACGTGCCGCACCCCCCTGTTCGGACGCCGCGTGTTGCGTGGACGCAACACGTGTGGCCCCCGCGTGTTTACCAAAAGCATCATCCGGCATAACCCGACCTTCCCTGTCCCGCGGCTCGGCACATCCGATGCCGCGATTTCGCTCGATATTGTAGCGTTTTCTGGTTGTGGCACGCACGGGGCGTTCCGGCGCACACGCGGTTTGCTTCTACGGGGGCGTGGGACTCGATGCCAACGTCGCCCTGCTCGTCGCCGCTTTGGACCTGAAGGTGGTCCAGCTGCTGCGCGACGCGATCCGCACGACGGCCGCCGCCGCCGGCGAGGGGCAGAGCGCGACGCCACTGGGCCCGGCGCCGTCCGACGTCCAGCCGCGCCGCCGGTACGAGCCCGAGCCGTACATCGAGCCGCGGAAGCGGATCGAGCCGACGCCGTACATCGAGCCGCGCGAGCGGATCACGCCGCAGCCGCGCGTGGAGCTCGCGCCGGTCGACTACTGCTGCGGCCCGTGCGAGCCCGCGCCGCGGCGGGAGGCGAAGCCGGTCGTGTTCCAGCCGCCGTGGCGGTCGATGCCGGTGGAAAATTCCGCCCAGCCGGCAACAAAGGTAAAGGTTATCAAGATCAGGCCCGATATCGTGAGGAAGGGGTCGCTGATCGACTGTTTTATCTAACGGCCGGCGACCCTCGAATCGTACACTCCGCCTTGGCGAACATTTGCCCGATCGCCGGGCACGGGGCGAGTGAGTGAGAGAGGAGAGGCCGCGATGTTGGAGTCTCACCAGGTCGAAGAGCTGATCTGCCTCGTGTCGTCGCTGGACAAGCCGGCGCTGACGCGGCAGTTCATGAGCTTCCGCGGGAACTTCCCGGTCGACTTCACGCCGGAGTTCCTCGAGGGGCTGTCGGTGGACCGGCTGCGGCACATCTTCGTGGCGCTGTGCCTGCAGTCGCAGCGGCTGCCGTTCGCCGAGGGGCTGCCGACGGCGGCGTAGTGATCGGGGGTTTCGCCCGCCGCTACCGCCGCGGGTGGTACTTCTCGTGGATCGCCTTCAGCCGCGACTGGTCGACGTGGGTGTAGATCTGCGTGGTCGCGATGTCGCTGTGGCCGAGCAGTTCCTGGACGACGCGGAGGTCGGCGCCGCCGCCGAGCAGGTGGCTGGCGAAGCAGTGGCGGAGCACGTGGGGGGAGATCGACTTCAGCAGGCCGCTCTGCCGGCCGTACTTCTCGACGAGCACCCAGAGCGCGACGCGGTCCAACGGTCGGCCGGTTCGGGAGAGGAACAGGCACTCGTTCGGGGTGCGCTCGAGCACGGGCCGGCAGTCGGCCAGGTAGCGCTCGATCGCGTCCCGGGCCGCCCGCCCGACCGGGACGATCCGCTCCTTCATCCCCTTGCCCAGCACGCGGACGCACCCGATCTGCAGGTTCGTGTCGCGGAGCTTCAGGTCGCACAGTTCCGACGCGCGGAGGCCGCTGGCGTAGAGCAGTTCGAGGATCGCGACGTCGCGCGCGAACAGGCGCGACTTCGGGTCGACGCCGCCGATCAGTTGGACGACCTGCGCGCGGTTCAGGATCTTCGGGAGCGACCGCTCGGGCTTCGGGCGCTCGATCTGCTGGAGCAGCGCGGCGACGTCGTGCCCCTCGGCCAGCAGGAACTTCAGGAACACGCGCAGCGCGGCGTACCGGCGGGCGACGGTCTTCGTGCTCCGGCCGACGCGCGACTGGTCCTGCAGGTACTCGCGGAGGTCGTCCGGGCCGGCGGTGGTCAGCGTCCTGCCGCGCTCGGCGAGGAAGTCGGCGACGTTCTCCAGGTCCCGGCGGTAGGCGAGGAGCGAGTTCTCGGCCAGCCCCCGCTCAGAGGCCAGGTGCATGAGAAACGACCGCAGGATCGGCGACCCCGTGCGGGACTCGACCGGCGACCGTGATTTGGACGGCGCGCTCGCCGCCGTTGCCGATTTCCGCGTACGTGCCGCCATGGGCGATCCCCTCGGCCGCGTGCGCGCGGGCCCGCATCGCCCGCCGCTCGACCAGCAGTTCCCGGTACGCGGCGCACGTCTCGTAGGCGCCGAAGCAGTGCTGGAGCGCGTAGCCGAGGTCGTCCAGGCTGAAGTGCCGGGCGCACCGGTCGTCGGCACGGTTCAGGAACGGGCAGTGGTGTCCGCGGTCGGGCATCGTGTTACATCCGGCCGCGGGGAACGACCGCGACTTATAACACTATCGGTCCTGCCGTGAAGCGGGCGTGAATGCAGCGTCCTATAACCTTGCTGCTCATGACGCTGCTATCGGGCGGGCGTCACGGCGGCGGGTCAAATCTGCTGCAGTTCCTTGACCACGCCCTCGTCGTCGTCGTCGTCCGCGGTGGCGTCTTCGGCCGCGTCGGGCGTCCGCTGCTTCTGCAATTCGCGGAGCGCCTTGGCGAATGACCGCTCCTCCACCTCGTCCACGGGCAGGTAGACGCCGCTGACGCGCTTCGCGCGGAACAGGTGGTCGGCCACGACGCCGACGCGCTCGGCCCCCTGCTCGCCAAGATCGCTCGTGACGTCGCCGTCGCGCGCGAGGATGTGACGCAGCAGGTTCGTTTCCCGGGACACGTCACCGACGATCCCGGCGACCTCCTCCACCACCCCCGGCGTGATCAGGAACACCTTGGCCGTCCCCGGCCGCGGGCCGTGCTGGAGCGCGACGTAGCGGAAGTCCTCCAGCCGCTTCGCGTGCCGCAGCCCGCCCTTGCCGAACTGTGAGATCTGCCCGAGGTACTGCTTGATCTTCGCCGCCGCCTCGAAGTTCAGTTCCGCCGCCGCCGCCGCCATCCGCTGGGTGTGCTCGTCGACCAGTTTCGCCGGCTCGACCACCGCTCGCGCGCTCCACTTGACCAGCTCGCGGTACTGCTCCATCGAGATCGACCCGTCGCAGGGCGCGGGGCACTTGCCCATCTCCTTGTACGCGCACGCGCGGCCGCCGGGCGCCTCGGTCAGCACGGTGTAGTACCGGCAGAGGTCGAAGGCGTCCTCGACGAGCTGCACGAACCGGGCCGTCGCGTGCTTGTCCTCGAGCGGCCCGATCAGCGTCCCCTGCTTGGTCAGGTCCGTCGTCTTCACGTACCGGGGGAACGGCGTCGCCGGGTTCACGTGCACGAACCACGCCGGTTCGAACCCCATCATGCCGCGGTAGCTCTGCGGGAACACCCGCCGCGCCACTTCGAGGTAGACCAGGTCGGCCTCGAAGGCGCTGTCGACCCGCCGCCAGTACACGCGCCGCACGAGCTCGCGGTAATTCACCCGCCGCGACGGCCCGATCATCTCGTCGCCCCCCAGCCGCCGCTTCAAGCTCGCTCGCAGGTTCTTGACGCAGAGCAACTGCACCGGCTGGTCGTCAGCGTCGCAGAACAGGTAAACCACCCACTTCGCCGGCACGGCACGCAACACGTCCTCCAGCGGCCGCTCGGGCGCGTAGTCGGCATGCCGATCGAATAGGTCCTGCCAGGGAGCGGTCACAAGGGCATCGTATGGCCGTTCCGGAACGTTCGCCACGCCAGGTTTCCCTTACGATCTGTCGCGCCCGCGATCGCGGCCAGTCCGCCTTTCCCTTGACGCCCCCGAACCCCACTTCGTAGCATCGCCGGCGCACGCCTCCAACCACCCCGACGAAAGGCATCATGGCGGGATTCGACGCAACCCTCGCTGCCCTCCGCGAAGCGGTCAAGGTTTCGCCCGACAACCTCCCGCTCCGCCTGCACCTGGCCGACACGCTCCTCGGCATGGGCCGGCCCGACGAGGCCGAGCGGGAGTATAAGGCCGCCCTCGCCACCTGGCCCGACAACACGCCGCTGAAGCTCGGCCTGGCGACGGCGTTCCTTCACCAGGGGAAGTCGTCGGCGTCGATCGTGATCGTCGAAGACCTGCTCCGCTTGCCCGACGCGCCGCCGCGGGCGAGGCTGCTTTACGCACGCCTGCTGCTGGGCGGGGGGGACGCCGAGCGGGCGGTGCGGCAGTACAAGCAGGCGGTCGAGGCGGATGCGTCGCTGGAGGACGTCGAGCTCGCCAGCCGGCTGGGCGTTCGCAGCGGCTCGGCGGACCGGGACGACGCGCACCCGGGTGGGGGTGGCGACGTCGTCGACGGCCGCCGCCGCGCCGGTCATGACGCGCCCGCCGACTCCCCCGCCCCCGAGGTCGAGCGCCCCGTCGTCCGCTTCAAGGACGTCGGCGGCATGGACGCCGTCAAGGAAGAGATCCGAATCAAGATCATCCACCCGCTCGCCCACCCCGATCTTTACAAGGCCTACGGCAAGGCGATCGGCGGCGGCATCCTGATGTACGGCCCGCCCGGGTGCGGGAAGACGCACCTCGCCCGCGCCACCGCCGGCGAGATCAACGCCGGCTTCATCGCCGTCGGCATCAACGACGTGCTCGACATGTGGATCGGCAACAGCGAGAAGAACCTCCACGAGATGTTCGAGCAGGCGCGGCGGAACCGACCGTGCGTCCTGTTCTTCGACGAGGTCGACGCGCTCGCCGCCAGCCGCACCGACATGCGCACCAGTGGCGGCCGCCAGATGATCAACCAGTTTCTGTCCGAGCTCGACGGCGTCCAGAGCTCGAACGACGGCGTCCTGATCCTCGCCGCGACCAACGCCCCCTGGCACCTCGACCCCGCCTTCCGCCGCCCCGGCCGGTTCGACCGCATCCTGTTCGTCCCGCCGCCCGACCCCAAGGCCCGGGCCGAGATCCTCCGCGTGATGCTCAAGGGCAAGCCCGTCGCCGACGTCGACTACGACCACGTCGCGAAGAAGGCCGACGCGTTCAGCGGCGCCGACATGAAGGCCCTGGTCGACCAGACGATCGAGGCCAAGCTCCGCGACGCCATGAAGGACGGCGTCCCCAAGCCGATCGCCACCAAGGACCTCGTCGCGGCGATCGCCAACGTCAAGCCGACCACCCGCGAGTGGTTCTCCACCGCCCGCAACTACGCCCTCTACGCCAACCAGGGCGGCGCGTACGACGAAGTGCTGAAGTACATGAAGCTCTGACCCCGCGAGGCCGGCCGTGGCCCCCCTCCTCGAGCGTGCCCAGCACCTGATCGACCTGCGCCGCTACGACGAGGCGGACCGCCTGATCGACCGCGCGCTCGCCGAGGACCCCGAGTCCGCGTGGGCCCACGTCCTCCGCGCCCGAATCCGGACGGCGCTCGGGGACTGGTCCGGCACCCGCGAATCCGCCCGGGCGGCCGCGGCCCTGCGACCGGAGTGGGCGCACGTGCACGCCACGCTGTCGGTGGCCGTCCTCAACGACGACGACTACGTCCCCGACTCGCGTTTAACGGACTGGCTGAAACTGCGATCGGGCGACTCCCTGCGCCTCGCCGAGGCGCTCTACCACGCCGACCGGGCGCTCGAGCTGTCGCCCGAGATCGCCTACTTCCACGGGATTCGAGCCCGCGTGTTACTGGCGCACAACCGGCTCCAGGCCGCACTGGCCGCCACCGACGCCGGACTCGCCATCGACCCTTCCGACCCGACGTGCCGCATCGCCCGTCACGACGTGCTGGTTTACGCCGGCAGGGAAGAGGACGCCGCCCGTTTCACCACCGAGAGTTTGCGCGCTGATCCGAACCACGAGGTCTGCCACGAGCGGCTCGGGGAGCTCGCGCTGGAGCGCGGCGACTACCCGGCCGCGTTCGCGCACGCCCGAACCGCGCTCCGAGCCGACCCGGACTACCGGGCGGCGCAGTCGATCTACTGGGACGCGGCCGCCCACCTCGGCCCCGGCGTCGGAACCCTCGCCCGAGTCCGCACCGCGTTCCTGCGCCTGCTCCGGTGGCCGATCCGCATCTTCGTCGCGTCTCCGGGCGTGACGTTCTTCGCCGTGATCATCACGACCCTGGCCCTGATCCTCCTCGCCATCTCATCCCTGCGGCACGGCGACATGCTCGTCGGTTGGGCCGCAATCGCCCTCCTCCTGATACCGGCCGTCGCGCTGGCCGTCCCCGTGACGCTCTGGGCGGCGCTCCACCTGCTGTTGATCGTCCGACGCCGCGACCGGCGGGCGGTCATCCCCTGGAGCGCGTGGCTGACGACGGCCGCGGTCGCCGCGTGGGTGATCGCCTACTGTGCCGCGTGCTACACGGTCACCCAACGGGCGCGCCCGCCCTACTTCGTGCCCCCGCTGCTCGCGCTCTCCCCGCTCGTCGCGCTAGCGCTGGCCGCCGCGAGCGAAACGCGCACGGCTCGGGCCCTCCTAAGCGCCGTAGGCGTCGCGAACCTCGTCTTCGCGATCTCGGCACTCCTCGGCGTCCGCAGCGGCGTCCGCGACGCAGGACTCCGGTTCCTCCTGCTGGCAGGCCTGCTCACGCTGCTCGCCGACGTCCTGATCCCCCGCCTCGATCGCCGCCTGTCGCGCCCCCGCTCCCGACGGCCTGCCGGCCCCGCAAGCCACGGGGCCGCCTGACGCGCGTCCGCGCCTCGGACGGCCCGCGCCAAGCGGTTGCCGCCGCGTGCACCGCCGGTATGCTTCGTCCTCTCGCGGACACGCCGCGGCGCCGATCCGCACACCCACTATGCAAGCAGCCCTCCAACGCGCGATGCTCCTGTTCGAACAGGGCCGCTACGACCACGCGGAGACCGAGGCCCGGCGTGTCCTGACGCTCGACCCGGACGACGCGCACGCCCACGCGCTGCTCGGCCTCTGCCTGCTCCGCAAGGAGGACTGGCCCGGCGCGCTCCGCGAGGTCGACGAGGCCGTCCGCCTCGCCCCGCTGACGCCGTACGTGCACTACGTCGCCGGGCACGTCATGCTCGCCGCCCACCGCCACGACGCCGCCATGCGCGAGGCCACGGCCGCCGTGCAGCTCGACCCCAACGAGCCCGCCCACCACGCGCTGATCGCGAAGATCCACCTCGACCTCCGCCGCTGGCCCCAGGCGCTCGAGGCCGCGGAGGCCGGGCTGGCGCTCGACCCCGAGCACGTCGAGTGCAACAACGTCCGCGGGATGGCCCTGGTCAAGCTCGGCCGCCGCGGCGAGGCGGAAGCCGCCCTCCGCGACACGCTCGCGCTCGACCCCGAGGACGCGTTCACCCACGCCAACCGCGGCTGGTCGCTCCTCCACGAGCGCAAGCCGAAGGAGGCGATGGAGCATTTCCGCGAAGCCCTCCGCATCGACCCCACGCTCGACTGGGCCCGCGCCGGGATCGTCGAGGCGCTCAAGGCGCGGAACTTCGTCTACCGCTGGATGCTCGCCTACTTCCTGTTCATGTCCCGCCTGAGTTCGCAGGCGCAGTGGGGCATCGTCCTCGGCGGGTTCTTCGGCTACCAGCTGGTCGGCAACGTCGCCCGGTCTAACCCGGGACTCAAGCCGTTCCTCCAGCCGCTGATCGTCGCGTACGTCGTGTTCGCCGTCCTGACGTGGCTGGCGTACCCGCTGTTCAACCTGCTGCTGCGCGTGAGCAAGATGGGCCGGCTCGCACTGTCGGCCGAGCAGGTGCGGGCCGCGAACTGGATCGGCGGCACGCTGCTGCTGGCGCTGGTCTGCCTCGGCCTGCACTTCGCGACCGGCGCGCTGGTGTTCTTCGACGCGGCGATGATGGTCGGCCTGCTGACGCTCCCGCTCTCGGGCACGTTCGCCGTGCCGAACGGCTGGCCGCGCTGGGTCATGGCGGGCGTGGTCGCGGCCCTGGTCGCGCTCGCCGCCACGCACCTGTTCCGCATGGCGCAGATCGGCGGGATGGCCAGTGTGATGCCCGAAGAGGCATGGCGGGCCAACCAGCTGGTTGGCGTCTACGCCCGCTGCATCCTCGGCGCGACGATCCTCTACAACTTCCTCGCGCAGGTGAAGGTCAAGAAGGGCTAACCGCTCTACAAAGGCGGGGGACACGAAGTCCCCAACGGCGGCGTCATTGCAGGGCGATCGCATTTGCGCCCTTTCCCCCTCGCCCGGTACTCCGGGAGAGGGCCGGGGTGAGGGTTCGCGCCGCCCGCAGCCGCCTTACAAGGCGTAGGGCTGCCGCATGCGATTGCCTTGGGCGCCATTCCCGGCGGGCGTGGTTTTTCCGTCCACACTCGGGCAAGACGCGGTAAACTCCCGACGCGCCACCTACGTGGGAGAACTGCTTGCCAAGACCACCACTGCGGATGATCGGTTCGTTCGTCGCCCTGCTCCTCGCGGCCGCGCCGGCCCACGGTGCCGACGTGAAAGACGGCATCCCGCCCGACCAGGCGACGTTCGCCGCCGGTCAAGAGGTCAAGATCCTCGACCCCAAGACCGGCGGCCTCGGGTGGTACACCGTCTACCTCCCCACGGACTACACGCCCGACCGCGAGTGGCCGACGATCTTCTGCTACCACGGCAGGAACGGCGACCCGACCACCTGGCCGTTCAAGCCGCTGACCGACGGGCGAAATTTCGTCATCGTCGGCATGGAGTACATCGACCGCGAGGGGAAGAACGACCCCGCCGAGGACATCGAGAACCTGACGCGCATCCGCACGTTCCTGGCCTCGAAGGTCCGGATCAACCCGAAGTTGATCTTCATGGGCGGCTTCAGCCAGGGCGGGTGGTCGACGTCGAAGTTCGGCAACCTGTACGCCGACCAGCTCGCCGGCCTGATCATCACGGGCTCGGGCGGCTCCCCGAACGAGAAGGCCGCCGCGGCCCTCAAGGGCAAGCCCGTCTTCGTCGGCATCGGCGAGACCGACGAGGCCAACAAGAGCGCGAGATCCGCCCGCGACGCTTATACCGCCAAGGGCGCGGACGTGACGTTCCAGGAGTTCAAAGGCTTGGCCCACAGCGTCGACGTCAAGGACCAGGCGCTGAAAGACTGGCTCCAGAAGCACGGCCCGCTCAACCAGATGGTCGCGTCGCTCGCGAAGGCCCGCGCCGCGGAAAAGGCCGGGAAGCTCGGCGAGGCGCACGACCTCTACGTCGAGACCTCGAAGATGAGCGGCGGCCAGGACGCCGGTGACGCCGCCAAGCAGATCGCCACGGCGGCCGAGAAGAAGCTCGAAGACGCGCAGGCGGCCGTGACGGCTAAGAAGTACGCCGACGCGATCAAGGCGCTCGTGCCGATGGAGAAGCTCTACGCCGGCTCCGCGTTCGCGAAGCGCGCGGGCGAGTTGTTACAGCAGATCCGCACCGACCCCGCGATCAAAGCCGACATCGAGCAGGCAAAGCTCGACGGGATGGCAGAGGCGGTCCAAGCGCAGGCCGAGGCCGCGGAGAAAGCGAAGGACTTCGCCCGCGCGCTCGGGCTGTACGAGTCCTACGTCGCCCAGTACGCCAAGGCCACAAAGTACGCGGCGGTAAAGGCCCGCTACGACGAACTCAAGTCGAACCCGGCGATCCAAGCCAGCGCAAAAACCCAGTCCGCGGAGCGCGAGTGCAAAGGCTGGCTCTCCACCGCCGACAACTACATCAGCAACGGCCTCCCGGACAAAGCCAAGCCCCACCTCCAAAAGATCCTGGACAAATACCCCGGCACCCCGTGGGCCACCGAAGCGAAGAAGCGCCTCGCAACGCTCAAGAGCTAACCCCGCGGGCTTAACGGCCGTGTTCGGGATGGGAACGGGTGTGGCCCCGCGAACGTCACGCCCGTGCTTCGAGCCGCATGGGGAGCGGGTCGCGTGGGCGAAGTGTGATCGTCGCGTGCAGGCGGACGGGCTGGTGGGTCGCGAGGCGGAGGCGCCAGCGCTGGGCGAGCGTGGCGAGGAGGAGGATGCCTTCGAGCCAGGCGAAGGACTCGCCGATGCACTGGCGGGGGCCGCCGCCAAAGGGGAAGTAGGCGTAGCGGGGGCGGGCCTTGGGTTGTTCGCCGTCGTCTTCAAGCCACCGCTCCGGCCGGAACGCGTTCGGGTCGGGCCACCAGCGGTCGTCGCGGTGGACGAGGTACTCGCTCATCAGGATCACGCCCTGTGCGGGGACGACGTAGCCGGTGTCGCCGACCGGGTGGTCGCGGATCGCCTGGCGGGCGACGACCCACGCGGGCGGGTAGAGGCGCATCGACTCGGCGAAGACGGCGCGGGTGTACGGCAGGTTCGGGACGTCGGCGGCGGTCGGCAGGCGGCCGGTCAGCTCGCGGTCGAGCTCGGCGTGGAGGGCGGCCTCGGCCCGCGGGTTCTGCGCGAGGAGCAGCCAGGTCCAGACCATGGCGTTGGCGGTCGTCTCGTGGCCGGCGGAGAAGAGGGTCATCGCCTCGAAGCGGAGTTGCTCGTCGGACATCCCCTGCTGGTCGCCCTCGGCGTCGCGGGCGCGGAGGAGGATCGAGAGGAAGTCCTTGCGGCCGCCCGTCTCGCCCCCGCCGCCACCCTGCTGAATTTGGGTGCGGCGATCGGCGATCATGCGGTCGATCGTCTCGAACACGCGGCCCTTGGCTTTCAGGAAGCGGTAGTTGCTCGGCAGCGGCAGGACGTTCAACAGCTTGGCCCACGGGTAACGCGAGCGGTCGAACATCGTGACGGTCGTGTCCATCGCCTCGCCGAGCTCGCGGACCTCGGACTCGATCTCGGCGTCGAACAGCGTCTTGGCGACGATCTCGAGCGTTAGTTGGGTCATCTCCGCGCGGACGTCGAGGACGTCGCCGGCGCGCCAGCGGTCGCGGGTGCGGGCGGCGAAGCGGACGAACGTGTCGGCGTAGTCGGCGACGCGCTGGGCGTGGAACGCCGGCTGCATCATCCGCCGCTGCCGCCGGTGGAAGTCCCCCTCGCTGGTCAGCAGGCCCTCGCCGAGCGTGATCTTGGCCATGCGGAGGGCGGGGCCCTTGGTGAAGTTGTCGGCGCGGGTGACGAGGACGTCGCGGATGTGGTCGGGGTGGCTGAGCAGGTGAAGCCGGCGGCGGCCGACGCGGAAGGAGGCGACGTCGCCGTACGCGGCCTTGACCTCGGTGAGGTAGCCGATGATGTCGCGCGCCATCCGCCAGACGGTGCGGCCGGGCACGAGCTCGCGCGGGCCGGGCGGGCGGCGGAGGCGGGGGGCGGGTGCGTTCACGGGGAGATTCTACGTGCGCCGACCGTTCCGCGTAGCGGAGATTGCCGCGCGCCCCGCGGCAGATTTCGTAAGGCTCGCTTCAGCGAGCGGGACGGAAGGGCAGACGAAGACGCCTCGCAGCGGCGGCGGTGGTGTTCCGTCTGCCGGAAACGAGCCCTACGTCACGAGCCTCGCCCGGCCGCCCCGACCCCTAGGCGGGCGACGAGCCGCACGGGCCGCGGGCGTTATCATTTCGCCTTTCCCTTCGCCTTCTTCTTCCCCCCCTTGCTTCCGCCACCCCCGCCGTCGCGGGCGATCGCGTCGAGGACGCCGATCATCTCGACCGCCGCCTCCGCCGCCCGTTCGCCGGCGTGACCGTGCTTTCCGCCGGTGCGGTCGATCGCCTGCTCCTGGGTGTTGGTCGTCAGCACGCCGAACACGACCGGCAGCGCCTCCTGGATCGCGACGTCCTGGATCCCGCGCGCGCACTCGCCGGCGACGTAGTCGAAGTGCGGCGTGTCGCCGCGGACGACCGCGCCGAGGCAGATCACCGCCGAGAACCGCCCCGACCGCGCGAACGCCTTCGCCGCGACCGGCAACTCGAACGCCCCCGGCACGCGGACGACCTCGACCCGCTCGGCCCCCACGCCCAGGTCCGCCAGACGCCGCAGGCACCCGGACAGCAGCTCGTCCACGATCTCCGCGTTGAATCGCGCCGCCGCGATCGCGATTCGCGTCTTCTTCCCGATCACCGTCGCCACGAACTGGGGGGCCTGCGTGCTCATGGCTGCGGAGGGTAATGGGAGCGGCGCCATAAGAGAAGGTGCCTGTCGTAGCCGCCGGCTGCCGGCGGGGCGGGGCACGCCGGTCGGCCGGTGCGCGCCGCCCACTTTGCTGGCAACAAGCCGTGGCCGACTGGCGACGCGCCAACCGATGGACAACGGACCGTCGTCCATTGACAATGCCGCGCGTGCCCCCGCCCGTGCTCGCGTCCATCTCCACCCGCCTGCTGCCGGTCCTCCAGTTGACCCGGATGGCCCTCGTGTTCACCGCGATCGCCGACTCGACCTGCGGCCTGCTGCTCCGCGCCGCCCACCGGCACGACAGGCAGGGCGGCGTTGGGGGCCTGGGGGGCGCGGGCGGGGTCTTTGACCACGTCGACCCGTACCAACTCCTCGCGACCGCGGTGATCTCGGTCGGGTTGTACGGGTACGGGATGAGCCTCAACGACATCATCGACCGGCGCCGCGACAGCACCGTGGCCGCGCACCGCCCGCTGCCGTCCGGGCGGATCGGCGTGGTCACGGCGCACGTCATCTGCGGGCTGCTCGCGCTGGCCGCGCTCGTCGGCGGCGGCTACTTCCTCGCCAGCGGGGCGCTCAACGGCTGGGCGACGCTCGTGCTGGTCGTCGCGACCGCGCTGCTGATCACGTTCTACGACGTCGCGGGGAAGTACCTCGTCGCGGCCGGGCTGATCAGCCTCGGGCTGATCCGGTTCTTCCACGCGATGATCCCCGCGCCGGAGATGCCGCTGCTGTGGCACCCGCTGCTGCTGCTGAACCACGTCGCGATCTTGTCGGCCGTCGCGTACGTGTGGGAGCAGAAGCGCCCGGCGCTCACGCCACTGCACTGGTGGGCGGTGCTCGGCGGCCTGGCCGGGATCGACTTGGCGGCGATCGGTCTGACGTACCTGCTCCGCCCGCAGTCGCTGTGGGTCGTGCCCGGGCTCGCGTGGCCGCTGGGCGCGGCGCTCGCGTTCGTCGCGGTCGCGCTGGTCGTCCGCCGGAAGGTAGGCCCCGGCCGCGACGCCGGTCAGGCGCTGATGCTCTACGGCCTGCTCTGGCTGATCGTCTACGACGCCGCGTTCGCCTACGCCTACGTCGACTGGCGGGCCGCGGCGATGATCCTCGCCCTGCTGCCGATCGCGTACCTGTCGGTGCAACTGATGCGGTGGTGGAGCAAGCTGCTGGTCGCCTCGCAGCGGCCCGACTACAAGCGCGCCGGGACGGCGTAACCCACGGGATCTGCTTTGGCAGGGCCGTGGTCGCACGCCCCAAGGCCGCGTGCCGAAGCACACCTACGCCGACCCGCGCCCCAGCCCGTCGACCACCCGCATCAGGCTCGGCAAATGCACCGGCTTCTGGAACGTCTCCAGTTCCAGCCGCAGTTCGGACAGGCGCGGGTAGAACGGCGCGAGCGCGTGGCCGATCGCGACGATCCGGCGCGGGCGGTGGCCGTCCGGCAGCGCGGCGACGTGGCGGAGCAGCTCGACGCCGTCCACCGGCTCGAGGTTCAAGTCGACCACGAGCAGGTCGTACGGCTGGGCGGACTCGAGCAACAGGGAGGCGGCCTGGGCGGCGCCGATCGCGGTCTGCGCGTCCACCCCTTTGAGTCGCAGCACGCGCGCGAGCAGTTCCCGGCTGGCCAGGTCGTTCTCCACGACCAGCGCCCGCGGCGGGGCCGGATTCTCGGGGCGGGGCAGGGGGGACGTCGCGCTCATCGTCGGGCGGCATCTTCCGACGCGGCCGGTTTATAATCAAACTTATGTCGAAGCACCTCGCAGTCCTCGGCGCCGGGCCGGTCGGGATCGAAGCCGCCCTCTACGCCCGCGCGCTCGGGCACCGCGTCACCGTTTACGAGCGCGGCCCCGCCCCGGCCGCGAACCTCGCCGACTGGGGCCACTGCCGGCTGTTCACCCCCTGGCGGATGAACACGACCGCGCTCGGGGTCGAGACGCTGCGGCGGCACGACCGCTGGCCCGAGTTCCCGCCCGACGTCTGCCCCTCCGGGGAGGAACTCCGCCAGCACTACCTGGTGCCGCTGACCGAGTGCGACCCGCTTGCCGGCTGCCTAAGACTGGAAACGACCGTGCTGCGCGTCGGCCGGGACGAACACCACAAGGCCGACGCGATCGGCAAGCGAGTCCGCGCCCGCCACGGCTTCCGCCTGCTGACCGAGGACGGCTCGGGCCACCAGCGCGTCGACCGCGCGGACGTGGTCCTCGACTGCACCGGCACGTACGGCCACCACCGCTGGGCCGGCCGCGGCGGCATTCCTGCGCCCGGCGAGACGCGCGCCGAAGACCGGATCCGCTACACGCTCCCCGACCCGCTCGGCCGCGACCGCCCGGCCTTCGCCGACCGCCATTCGCTGCTGCTCGGCTGCGGATACTCGGCCGCGACCTTCCTGAAGGACGTGGAACGGCTCCAGCAGACCCACCCGCGCACGCGCGTCACGTGGGCGATCCGCCGGCCGGGGCAGGCGCTGCGATCGATCGAGTCAGACCCCCTGCCCGCCCGCCGCCACCTGGTCGAGGCTTCGCTCCGCCACGCCACCGAACCGCCGGCATGGCTGACGTTCCTCGGCGGCGCGGCCGTCGAGTCCGTCGCCCACGCTCACGACCGCTTCAGCGTCGAACTGACCACCGCCGAACACGTGTCCGGCGACGGCGGGCGGACGATCGAGTGCGACAACGTCGTCGCCCTCGTCGGCTACGCGCCCGACGCGTCCATTTACGACCAGCTCCAAGTGCACGCGTGCTACGCGACCGCCGGGCCGATGAAGCTCGCCGCGGCCCTGCTCGGCGAGTCCGGCGCCGACTGCCTTACCGCCGGCGCCGGCCTCACCCCCGACACGCTCCGGAACCCCGAGCCGGACTTTTACATCCTGGGCGCGAAGTCATACGGGACGAATTCGAACTTCCTGATCCAGGTCGGTCACCAGCAGGTGCGCGACGTCTTCCGCCTGATCGACCCCGACAGCCCCGCCCCCAACCTGCACGCGACCGCGCTTTAGCCGCAACCCGACGGGGAGCGCGGGGCGCCGCCCAGCCCCCCTGCGGAGGCTACGCCAAATCGTCCAGCAGTCCGTCGAGCGCCCCGTCGAGCTTCTTGTCCTCGTCATACGTGCCCGCCGCGATCTGCGCCTTGATCTCGGCAACCTTGTCGACGCGGATGTCGTTGGCCTTCAGCGCGCCCAGCGCCGCGCCCGCCCCGGACAACTCAACCCGGTCCCGCAGTGACGGTCGCCCCGTCTCCGCGGCCGGCGCCTCCTTCTGGATCGGCGCCGAGGTGATCTTCTGGAGAGGGCTGCTGCCGCCGACGTTGTTGATCGGATTCATTTCGAGACCCCGAGTGAGAGGAACGAACACAGAGAGTTGACTCGGGCGGACGGCTCCGCCGCCTCGCCATCGACCGTCACGCCGACAAGAGTGGTATCGGGGAAGACTTCGGCAGATCTTGAGGGTAGACGGCAAAGGTTGCCGGACAACTAAACACCTTTGCCTACTACACTTAGATTTCCACACCACTGGGGCCGCGCAAAATAATCTTCGGAATCAGTCGGAAGCTGCCGTGTCAAAGACTGTTTATTCTACCTAGATATCCCAGATTAGCAAGACATGGGCTGGGGTTTGACTGGTGCGGGGGTTCTTATCGGACGGCAGACTTATAGGACGTGTCTACCGCACCATCCCCTTGCCTTGGAGGATGGCTTCGGTCAGGCGCGTGGTCATGACCTGGTTTCGGTAGACCAGAGGGAGGAGGAACCGCAGGTTCTGCTGAGGGCCGCGCAGGTAATCGCCTAGCGTCGTTCGCCACTTGTGGCGGTACGGATTAAGCGCGTCCTGGAGGTGGGGCTCTTTCAGCGCCTTCTTGATGGCGTCGGCGGCGAACAGGGCGCTCCAGACGTTGGGGTAGACGTCTTCGGCGCTGGCCGAGTAGAACCCCCCTGCCGGACCGACCAGAAGCGTGCGGTTCGCCAGCCCTTCGTGGGCCAAGGCGCCGGCGGCGGGGATGTCGATGTGCTCGGCTTCGTCGAAGGGGATCTCGGCGTCGGGCTTGAGAACGCTGTGCCGCTTCAGCACCGTCGCCCAGTGTTCCAAGAGCGCCAGCGGCTTGACGCGGTCGATCGTCTCGATCGGTTGTTCCACCGCGAGTTGGACGCTCTGTCCGCACGGGAGCAGCCAGGCCCAGGTCAGGCGGCCCTGCAAATCGAGCGACATCGGGATCACGGGCTTGGCGCCCAAATCGACCCCTTTCGCGCCTTTGAACCGCACGAACGTGTAGCGGTGGAGGACATCCCGGCCCCAGCCGTCGGGCAGGCCGAGGATCTTCTGCTGGTCGTCGGGGAGCGGGCCGCCCAGGACGAGCACCTTTGGGTGGATGCGGAACTTGCCGACGGTGACGTCGAGGCCGTGCTCGTCCACCCGGTGGATCTGGACCTGCTTGGGGGTGACGAACTCGACGCCCTCGCTGTCGGCGACCTTCTGGAACGCGGCGCGTAAGTCCTTGTAGCTGGCGACGAGGCTGAGGATGGACTTGGCTCGATGTTCGGAGCGGGTGCCGGGGTCGTCGGCGAGGAACTGTAGGCCGTAAATCGAGGTGCTTTCGAGCTTGCGGCGCAGCGGCGCCAGGAGCGGGTGGAGGTCGAACAACTCGGGGTTGATGACCACCAGGCGGTCCGGTATCTGCTCGAGCGGGAGCGTGGCGTGGACGACGTTAAACTTCGCCTTGTGCTTGAGTAAGGCGGCGGTGAAGTAGGCGGCGGGGTGCTCGCCGAGCACGAGCATGTCCACGGGCGGGTGGGGCGGAGGGGTCTTGGCCATGGGCGCGCGTCATAAGATAGCGTGGGGCCGCGGAATAGAACAGGATCGGGGGTTTGCGAAGTGGCGTGCGGGGACACGGTCACTGAAGTGACCATGCCGCGCGGAACTCAAGCGGCGCGACTGTCGAGGCGGACGACGCGGTTCTTGCCGGAGCGTTTGGCATCATAAAGCGCCTGATCCACGGCCTGGAGGAGGGCGGTGACGTCGGGGGCGGCGGGGTCGAGGGTGGCGACGCCCACGGAGATGGTGAGGTGGTGGGCGGGGTGCTGGGGGAGGACGGCGGCGGTGGCGACGGCGGCGCGGCACCGCTCGGCGACGACGGCGGCGTCGGCCGTGGTCTGGTCCGGGAGCAGGATCAGGAACTCTTCGCCGCCGATCCGGGCGACGACGTCGGAGCCGCGGAGGGCCTCGCGGAGCGTCCGGGCGACGACCTTGAGGGCGGCGTCGCCGGTCGCGTGGCCGTGCGTGTCGTTCAGCCGCTTGAAGTCGTCCACGTCCACCATCGCGCAGGCGAGCGGCCGGCCGTAGCGGCGCGCGTGGGCCAGCATCTCGTCGAGGCGGGCCATCGCGCGGCGGCGGTTGGGGAGGCCGGTCAGGGCGTCGGTGCCGGCGAGCGTCTCGAGTTGGACGTTGAGGGCGGCGAGCTGGGCGGTCAGGCGTTCGGCGTCGCGGACGCGGGCGCTGAGCTCGGACTCCAGCGCGAGGACGCGGCGGCCGGCGCGGAGGCGGGCGAGCAGCTCGCCGCCGTCGAACGGCTTGGACAGGAAGTCGTCTACGCCGGCGTCGAACGCCTCGATCAGGCGGGCCTTGTCGGTGTGGACGGTCAGCATGATGACGTAGACGAACCCGAACTCGGCCTCGCGGTCGCGGATCATGCGGCAGAGCTGCGTGCCGTCGGCGCCGGGCATCTCCCAGTCGACGATCAGGACGCGCGGGCGGCCGGCCGGGGCCGCGGCGTCGAGCAGGTCGAGCGCGGCGGGGGCGTCGACGGCGTGGGCGACAGCGTACCCGGCCGCGTGCAGGTGGCGGGTCAGCAGGTCGCGGGCGAGCGCGTCGTCGTCGACGATCAGGACGTTGAACGGGTCGGTGTGCGCCATGGGACGGGTCACGCGGCGGTCGCGCGCTCCTCGGCGAAGCGGGCCTGGACGTCGATGAACTCGTGCTCGCGGGCCTCGAACGCGGCGACGACGTCGGGGTCGAAGTGGGTGCCGGCGTCCTTGACCAGGATCGACCGGGCGACCTCGTGGGTGAACGCGTTCTTGTAGACGCGCTTGGACGTCAGCGCGTCGTAGACGTCGGCGACCGCGACGATCCGGCCGCAGAGCGGGATGTCGGCGCCCCTCAGGCCGTTCGGGTAGCCGCCGCCGTCGAACCGCTCGTGGTGGGTCAGCGCGATGTCGCGCGCCATGCGGAGGAACGTGGCCTCGGGGTGGGCGCGGAGGGCCGCGTCGAGCGTCTGGGCGCCCATGGTCGTGTGGGACTTCATGATCTCGAACTCGCGGTCGCTGAGGCGGCCGGGCTTGAGCAGGACGCAGTCCGGGATCGCGACCTTGCCGATGTCGTGGAGCGGGCTGGTCAGGTAGAGGAGGCGGGCGTACGCGCCGTCGACCTGCTCGAACCCGGGGCGGCCGGCGAGCTGCTGCGCGAGCACGCGGGAGAAGCTGCGGACGCGCTCGAGGTGGGCGCCGGTCTCGGGGTCGCGCGACTCGGCGAGCTTGGCCATCGCGAAGATCGCGAGGTCGCGGGTCTCGAGGGACAGGATCCGCTCGCCGGTGCGGACGCGGACGGTCAGCTCGGCGGGGTTGAACGGCTTGGTCAGGAAGTCGTCGGCGCCGGCGGACAGGCCCTCGACGGTGTCGCGGGTCGCGGCGCGGGCGGTCAGGAGGATCGTGTAAACGTACCCGCCGAAGTCGCTCTTGCGGATCGCGCGGCAGAGGTCGAGCCCGGACATCCCGGGCATCTCCCAGTCGGACACGACCAGGCGGGTGCCGCCGGCCTCGAGCACCTTGAGGGCGTCCTCGGCGGAGCGGGCGGGGAGGACGTCGTGCCCGGCCTGCCGGAGGGCGTGCTCGAGCATCGCGAGGGACATGTCGTCGTCGTCTACGATCAGAATACGCATGGGAGTTCGGAGTTGCTGGTTGCTAGTTGCTGGTTGTGGTGGCGCGGTTCAGGGCTTGGGGGATGTCTTCCAGGCAGCGGTCGAGTTCCGTGCGGAGGGTGGCCAGGAGTTGGTCGGCGGTGGACAGGTCGTGGTCGCGGCCGAGCTCTTCGAGGCGGCCGGCGAGGTCGCGGACGGGTCCGGCGGAGAGGTTGGCGGCGGCGCCCTTGAGGGCGTGGGCGGCGCGGGCGGTGGCGTCGGGGTCGCGGGCGGCGACGGCGGCGGCGATCCGGTCGAGCGTGGCCGCGCTCTGGTCGCGGAACCGGACGAGGATCTTCTCGAGGAACGCGACGTCGTTCATGCACCGCGGGAGGAGCGTGGAGACGTCGATCGGCGGGGGGGAGGACGGGGGTGAGGGCGGAGGGACCAGGGGTGAATCGGAGGGGGCGGCTTCCCCGGTGCCGCGATCGCCCGCCCCGGCGGCGGGGGTGGGGGCCGCGGCGGCGGGGGCCAGGGCCTCGGCGGAGGAAGCGGCGGCGGCGGGGGCGGCGGCCTGAAGGTGCGACTCGATCGTCTCGAACAACTCCTTCGGGTTCAGGGGCTTGGTGACGTAGGCGTCCATGCCGGCGGCGAGGCAGCGCTCGCGGTCGCCTTTGACGGCGTTGGCGGTCAGCGCGACGATCGGGATGCGGCGGCGGCCGCCGTCCCGCTCGGCCTGGCGGATCGTGCGGGTGGCCTCGAAGCCGTCGAGCTCGGGCATCTGGCAGTCCATCAGGACGAGGTCGTAGGCGCCGGTCGCGACGGCGTCGACGGCGAGGCGGCCGTTGCCGACGGGGTCGCAACGGTAGCCCGCGCGGGCGAGGAGCTCGGTGGCGACGAGCTGGTTGACGTCGTTGTCCTCGGCGAGGAGGACGCGGGCGCCGGGGCGCGCGGGGGCGGCTGGAGTCAGCGGGGCCGGGGCCGCCGGGGCCGCGACGGTGCTGGTGGCCAGGGCCTTCATCAGCGCGTCGAAGAGCTGGGACTGGCGGACGGGCTTGGCCATGGCGGCGCAAAAGCCGGCGCGGCGGTAGTCGTCGGGGCTGGGCATGTCGACGCCGCTGAGTAGGACGAGGCGGCAGCGGGCGGCGACGGCGGGGCGGGCGCGGAGGGCGGCGGCGAGGGCGAGGCCGTCCATCTCGGGCATGCGGAGGTCGAGGATGGCGACGTCGAACGGCGCGGTCGCGGGGTCGTCGACGAGGCGGAGGGCGGCGGCGCCGGACGGGGCCGACACGACCGCGACGCGCCAGGCGGCGAGCTGCTCGCAGAGGATGTGGGCGTGGGTCGGGTTGTCGTCGACGACCAAGACGCGGCGGCCGGTGAGGTCGTGCGGCGCCGGCGTCTCGGCGGCCGCCGCCGCCGGTGCGGGCGCGGGGGCGGTGGCGGCGGCGCGGGGCAGGCGGGCGGTGAACCAAAACGTGGCGCCGAGCCCCGCGCGGCTGCGCACGCCGATCGCGCCGCCCATCAGCTCGGCGAGCTGCTTGGAGATCGCCAGGCCGAGGCCGGTGCCGCCGTAGCGGCGGGTGGTGGAGGCGTCGACCTGCGAGAACGACCGGAACAGGCGGTTGAGGCGGTCGGCGGGGATGCCGATGCCGGTGTCGATCACCTCGAAGCGGACGACGTCCACCGCGTCGGGCGCGGCCTGGGCGGCCGGGCCCTTGAGCGGCGCGTTGGGCAGGACGCGGACGATGATCTCGCCCGTGTCGGTGAACTTGATCGCATTGTTGACCAGGTTGACCAGGACCTGGCGGAGGCGGTCGGCGTCGCCGCGGACGCGCCTGGGGAGGGCGGGGTCGACCCGGCAGGCGAGCTCGAGGCCCTTGGCGGCGGCCTTGGCGGCGAGCATCTCGCCGACGTCCTCGACGACCGCGGTCAGCTCGAAATCGGCGACGTCGAGCTCGAGCTTGCCGGCCTCGATCTTCGAGAAGTCGAGGATCTGGTTGATCAGCGCGAGGAGCGAGTCGGCGGACGACTTGATCACCTGGGCGTACCGGGCCTGGCGCTCGTCGAGCGGGGTGGAGGTGAGCAGGTCGGCCATGCCAATCACGCCGTTGAGCGGGGTGCGGATCTCGTGGCTCATGTTGGCGAGGAACTCGCTCTTGGCGCGGCTGGCGGCCTCGGCCTGCTCCTTGGCCTGGGACAGCTCGTGCTGGGCGGCCTTGCGGGCGGTCACGTCGCTCTCGATCGCGATGAAGTTGGTGACGGTGCCGGCGGCGTCGCGGACGGGCTGGGCCTCGATCGCGAGCCAGTACTTGCGGCCGTCCTTGGCGTAGTTGACGATCTCGGCGGTGAAGCCCTCGCCGCGCGCGAGCTGCTCGCGGATGCGGGCGACGGTGGCGGGGTCGGTGTCGGGGCCCTGGAGGACGGCGCCCGGCTTCCTGCCGACGACCTCGTCGAGCGCGTAACCGGAGATGCGGCTGAACCCGTCGTTGACCCACTCGATGCGGCCCTGGGGGTCGGTGATGACGACGGCGTTGTCGGTGCGGCTGGCGACGAGCGCGAGCTTGTGGGCGTGGCGGGCCTGCTCCTCGGCGCGCTTGCGCTCGCTGATGTCGCGGACGTAGGCGACGAACTTCGGCGGGCCGTCGACGCGGACGGCGGTGATCGCGAGCTCGACGGGGATGTGCGTGCCGTCGGCGCGGACGGCGGGCACCTCGATCCGCTTGCCGATCACCGGGCCGGGGCCGCCGACGAGGTACCGGGCCAGTCCGGCCTCGTGCGCGGCGCGGAGGTGGGGCGGGACGATCAGGTCGCCGAGCGGCCTGCCGACGGCGTCGGCCCGGGCGTACCCGAAGGTGCGCTCGGCCGCGGGGTTGAACTCGGTCACCAGGCCGCGGTGGTCCATCTGGATGATGCAGTCGAGGGCGGTCTCGCGGACGGCGGTCAGCTCGGCGTTGCGGCGGGCGGACTCGGCGGTGCGCTCGGCGATGCGGCGCATCTCGGCGGTGCCGCGGACGCAGGCGGAGACGAGGATGATGTCCTCGAAGACGACCCAGCCGGCGTGCTCGAGCCACCGCCAGTTCCCCGCGGCCACGACGCCGTACACCGACTGCGGGTAGAGCGCGCCGCGCGCGAAGTGGTCGACGGCGGTGATCACGGTGGCCGGCACCAGGACGCGCCAGTCGCGGTAGAACGACAGGAACGCCAGCGAACCGAAGATGTGGAAGTGCGTCTCGATCCGCCCGCCGCACAGGTGGATCAGCAGCCCCGACGCCAGCCCCTGGCCGGCGGAGACGACGAAGCGGGTGGACGGCGCGCCCGGGCGGCGGAGCGCGAGGGCCGCGGGCACCAGGTTGAACAGCCCGCCGAGCACGAGGGCGGCGTACACGTGCGGGTGGACGTCGCTCCGCAGCCCGATCCACGTGTGCGGGGTAACCCACAGTGCGGCGACGATGCCGGCGGCAAACTGGAACACCATCAGGCCGGCGAACAGGCGGTCGGTCTGCCGGAAGATCCGCTGGCGGTGCTCGTGGAACAGCGCGTCGGCGGTCAGCGTGGGGTCGGCGGCGGCGGGCATGGGTCACGGTCTCCCGGCGCTGGGCGCCTGCGAGTCATTCGAGAGCGGGCACCCGAACACGGGTGCGGCCGCGATCGCCGGGGCGCCGCCGTCGAGGACGGCCGCGAGCACCGCCCGGGCGCCGGCACCGCCGCCCCCGTGCCCGCGCGAGGCGGTCATGCCGCCGGTGAACATCAGGCGGCCGGCCGGGGAGTACAGGGCGGCGTGGCCGGAGGTCAGCGCGCCGAACCCGCGGGCGGCGCCGCCGGCGGGGACGAGGCGCACGACCGCCCCGGGGATCGCCCGGGCCGCGTCGGCGAGCGGCGTGCCGCCCCAGTCGTCGGGGGCGCCGGGCGGGAGCACGAGCAGCGCGACGACGCGGAGCCGGTCGCCGCACGCGGCGGCGATCGACGACACCTCGCGCACGGTCGCGCGGCTGCACGGGCATTTCGGGTGCAGCGCGACGACCAACGTGTGTCGGGCGGGGTCGGCCGGGACCGGGACGTCCGCGGGCCAAGTCGCGGAGGCCGCCGCTGCCGCGCCCGGGCCGGCGTCGTATCGCAACAAGAGGACGCCTCCCCCGACGGCCGCCCCGAGCCACAGGGTCAGCCCCAGCGCGAGCGCGGCCGTGCGGCGGCGGCGGCCGCGCGGGGACGACGGGTGCGGTGGCGGGGCGGGGTCGGCTGGGCGCATCGGAAACGTCCTCGGCCCCGCTCCCAGGAGAGAGCGCGGCCGGGGGTTGTATCGGGCGGGGAAGGGGGCTGCGTTACCGCGGCGCGGCCCGGACGAGGCGGGCGACGCGGACATTCGGCAAGGTGGGTTACACGCCGCCGCCTGCGGATGACGGCATTCAAGCCGTCGCCGGCGTGAACGCGCTTGCCGCGAATTTATGCGGGCGGGCTAGCGTGGGTGAGTCCAGCTTAAAGGCGCGGGGGCGGGGCCGGGGTGGTGTGGGCCCCGCCGCGGTCGTCGACCGCGTTTCCGGTGTCGGCGGACGCGCCGCCGTCCCCGTCGCCGTTGCCGGGTGGCGTCGCATGGCTGTGCGAATGACCGCTGCCGCCGCCGGCGGCGACCGCCGCGACCGGCGGCTGGTTCCGCTCGGTCAGCCACCGGATGACCACGTAGAACACCGGCGTCAGGAACAACCCGAAGATCGTCACGCCGATCATGCCGGCGAACACGGTCGTGCCCAGCGCGCGGCGCATCTCGGCGCCCGCCCCCTCGGCGATCACCAGCGGCAGCACGCCGAGGATGAACGCGAAGCTCGTCATCAGGATCGGGCGGAGGCGCAGGCGCGCGGCCTCGAGCGCGGCGGTCACGCGGTCGGCACCGTGCTCCTGCTGCTGCTTGGCGAACTCGACGATCAGCACCGCGTTCTTCGCCGACAGGCCCGCGAGCACGACGAACCCGATCTGCGTGAAGATGTTGTTGTCCATCCCGCGCAGGATCACGCCGGCGATGCCGAACAACAGGCACATCGGGACGATCAGAATGATCGCGGTCGAGAGGGCGAAGCTTTCGTATTCGGCCGAGTGCGTCAGCCAGACGAACAGGACGCACAGCGGGAAGATGTACAGCGCGGTGTTGCCGGCCTCCTTCTCCTGGAACGCGAGCTCCGTCCACTCGAACCGGTAGCCGGTGGGCAGGTTCTTGGTCGCGAGTCCCTCCATGATCTGGAGCGCCTCGCCGGTGCTGACGCCGGGCGCGGCCTGGCCCTGGATCTCGACAGAGTTGTAGAGGTTGTAGCGGTTGATGCGGTCTGGGCCGGTCGTGTCCTGGACGTCCATGACCGCGCCGAGCGGGACCATCTGCCCGGCGGCGTTGCGGGTCTTGAGCTGCGCGATGTCGGCGGCGGTCGCGCGGAACGGGGCGTCGGCCTGGGCCATGACGCGGTAGGTGCGGCCGAGGTAGTTGAAGTCGTTGACGTAGAACCCGCCGAGGAACACCTGGAGCGACGTGAACACGTCGGTGATCTGCACCTGCTGGCTCTTCACGCGGGTGCGGTCGACGTTGGCGTAGAGCTGGGGGGTGTTGGCACGGTAGGTGGAGAACGTCTTGGTCGGGTCCAGCCGCGGGTCCTTGCGGGCCTCGGCGATCACCTGCTCGACCTGCGCGAGCATCTCCGCCGGGGTCGCGCGGCCGCTGCGATCCTCGACCTGCATCTTGAACCCGCCGGCTGTGCCGATCCCGCGCACGGGCGGCGGCTGGATCACGAGCGCGAACCCCTCCTGGATCTGCGAGTACTGGCCCATCAGGCGGCCGACGACCGCCTCGGCGGTCATGTCCGGCTTGCCCTTGCGCTCCTCGAACGGCTTGAGGACGACGAACATCGTGCCGGCGTTCGGGATGTTGACGCCGGTCAGACCCGAGTACCCGGCGATCGCGAACGTGTCGCGGACGCCGGGGTCGGCGTTCGCCGCGGTCGCCATGCGGCGCATGACCGTCTCGGTCCGCTCGAACGCCGCCGCGTCCGGCATCTGGACGAGAGCGATCAGGTACCCGCTGTCCTGCGGGGGGATGAAGCCGGTCGGCGTGCGGCGGAACCCCTCGTACGTCAGGTAGACCATGCCGAGGTACGCGACCAGCGCGATCACGGCGAACCGGACGACCCGCCGCTCGACCGCGACGTACCCGCCGGTCAGCGCCCCCAGCACGCGGTTGAACCCGCGGAAGAACCAGCCGAACAAGAAGTCGAGCAGCCGCTGGAACGCGTCCTGCTTGCCCTCGCGGCTCCGCAGCAGCAGCGCGGCCAGCGCGGGGCTGAGCGTCAGCGAGTTGACGGCCGACAGCAGCGTGGAGATCGATATCGTCAGCGCGAACTGGCGGTAGAACTGGCCGGTGATCCCGCTGATGAACGCGACCGGGACGAACACGGCCGTCAGGCCGAACGCGATCGCGATCACGGCGGGCGTGACCTCGTCCATCGCCCGGTACGTCGCCTCGCGCGGGGACAAGCCGTGCTCGATCCACCGCTCGACGTTCTCGACGACGACGATCGCGTCGTCCACCACGATCCCGATCGCCAGCACCAGGCCGAACAGCGACAAATTGTTGAAGCTGAACCCGACCGCCTTCATCACCGCGCACGTGCCGATCAGCGACACGGGGACCGCGAGCAGCGGGATGATCGTCGCCCGCCAACTCTGGAGGAACACGAGCACGACCAGCACGACCAGGATCACGGCCTCGATCAGCGTCTTGACCACGTCGCGCAGCGACTCGCGGACGAACACGGTCGTGTCGTACGGGATCGCGTACTCCAGCCCCTCGGGCCACGTGCCCTTGTTCGCCTGGAGCTCCCGCATCTTCGCGACGACCGCGTCGCGGGTCGCGATCGAGTTGCTGCCCGGGAGCTGGAACACCGGGACGGCGACCGCCGCCTTGCCGTTCAGGTAGGCGGTCACCGAGTAATCGGCCGCCCCCAGCTCGACGCGCGCGATGTCGCGCACCCGCGTCACCTTCCCGTCCGCGCTGGTCTTGACGATGATCTCCGCGAACTGCTCCGGCTCGGTCAGGCGGCCCTGCGCCTGCACGCTGAGTTGGAACTGCGTCGCGCCCGGCGGCAGCGGCTGCCCGCCGACCACGCCCGCGGCGACCTGCACGTTCTGCTCCTGGATCGCCCGCACCACGTCGCCGGCCGTCATGTCCAGGCTCGCGAGCTTCGGCGGGTCGAGCCACAGCCGCATCGAGTACTCGCGGGCGCCGAACAGGAACACGTCCCCGACGCCCGGCAGCCGCGCGAGCTCGTCGCGCACCTGGAGCGTCGCGTAGTTGCTGATGTACAGCGAGTTGTACCGGTCGTCGGGCGAGTAGAGCTGGACGACCAGCGTGATCTCGGTCGAGCTCTTCTTGACCGTCAGCCCGCTGCGCCGCACCTCCTCGGGGAGCTGCGGCTGGGCGACCGCGACCCGGTTCTGCACCTGCACCTGCGCGATGTCGAGGTTCGTCCCCAGCTTGAACGTCACGGTCAGCCGCATGCTGCCGTCGTTCGTGCTCTGGCTCGACATGTAGAGCATGTTCTCGACGCCGTTGATCTGCTGCTCGATCGGGGCGGCGACGGTGTCGGCGACGGTCCGCGCGTTCGCGCCGGGGTAGTTGGCGGTGATCACCACGGTGGGCGGGGCGATCTCCGGGTACTGGCTGATCGGCAGCGTGAACGCCGCGATCGCGCCGACGATCACGGTCACGATCGAGATGACCGCCGCGAACACCGGGCGGTCGATGAAGAAGTGCGCGAACTTCACCGGGTCACCTCCCCGCCGGCGGTCGGCGACGTTGTGATCGGGCGCGTGGTGGCGGTGGGACGGGTGGTCGCGCCGCGGGTCGTGGGCGCCGTGTTCAGCGTGGCGGCGGACCCGTCACCGTTCGCGCCGGCCGGCGCGGTCGTCGGCGTGCGCGTCGCGGGGAGTTCCTGCGTGGCCGGCGAGCCGGGCGCGAGGCCCTTGAACGCCGAGACGTCGGGCGGCACCTCCTGCGGCTGGACCTTCGTGCCGGGGATCGCGCGCTGCAGGCCGTTGACGACGATCCGCTCGCCGGCGGTCAGCCCGGACTCGACGACGCGGTAGCCGCCGAACAGCCCGCCAAGCGTGACCGTGCGCGGTTGGACGACGTCGTCCGCGCCGACGACGCGGACGAACTTGATGTTCTGGTTGGTGTCGACCGCCGCGTCGGGGACGAGGACGGCCTTGTACCGGCCGCTCCCGGGGATCCGCAGGCGGCCGAACAGCCCTGGCGCCAGGTAGCCGTTGGGGTTGTCGAACACGCCGCGGGCGCGGAGCGTGCCCGTGCTCGGGTCGATCTTGTTGTCGACGAAGTCGACGACGCCCTCGTGCGGGTGCCCGCTCTCGTTCGCCAGTTGAAGGAGCGCCGGGATCCGGGTGTCACGCGCGCTGACCCGCTTCTTCTCCTTCGAGAGCTGCTGGTACTTCAGGACGGTGCGCTCGTCGACGTCGAAGTAGCAGTAGATCGGCGTGACCGACTCGATCGTCGTTAGCAGCGTCCCGGACGCGGTGCCGCCGGTAATCAGGTTGCCCGGCGTGACTAGTTTCCGACCGACCCGCCCGGCGATCGGGGCCTTGATCTGCGTGTACTCGACGTTCAGGCCGGCGGAGTTTGCCGCGGCCTGGGCGGCGGTGACGGCGGCGTCGGCCTGTAGCTTGGCGTACCGCGCGTCTTGGTACTCCTTCTCCGACCCGCCCCCGCCGCCCCGCAGCTTTTCGATGCGCCCGAGCTCCGATGCCGCGTTCTCCGCCTGCGCCTTGGCCTGGGCGACTTGGGCGACCGCCCGGTCCAGCTCGGCCTGGAACGGCTTGGGGTCGAGCTTGAAGAGCAACTGCCCGGCCTCGACGAGGGCCCCCTCTTGGAAGTCGGCGGCCTCGAGGAATCCGCCGACGCGAGCCCGTAGTTCCACGCTGTCGACGGCAGCGGTCCGCCCGGTGTACTCGTCCCAGTCGATCACCTCCCGCTCGATCGGGCGGCTGACCGTGACGACCGCCGCTCCCATGGGCGGCTGGGCCGACTCCCGTTTGCAGCCGGCGAGGCCGCCGCCCGCGAGCCCGGCCGAGACGATCAGCGCGGCCAGTCCGACGCTTCGACGAAATGAGTTTTGCATGAGGACGAACCTTCCCGATCCATCGAACTGCGCGCCCACGGCAGGGCCACGTCCCCGCGCGCCCCGGAGAGCGAGGGGCGGGCGAGTGTCGGGATCATAGGCCGCGCCCGGGCCGGACGTCTGCGCGGTCGGGGGCCCCCCCACCCGAATGCCGATCGCCGGGCACGCGGCGCCCCCTTGTATCCTCGAAGCGGAGGACGAGGACAAGCGCCGGCCGCTCGGCGCCGCGCGAATGTTGCGCTAATCGATCAGCCCGCCCAAACGTCCTAGCCGCCCGGCCACCCCCGCTCCCGGCGGCGGCGCCACCAGCCTACCCGGGGCGGCCCGCCGGAGGTGGTAACTGGCCGTCGGGTCAAGTCAAACGTCGCGACACGCGAGCCTGCCGCGGCCGTCCGGGCGGGCCGCTCACGCGATCAGCGCGGGGATCGGCTTCGCCGGCTCGACGCCGGTCAGTCGCTGATCGAGGCCCTGGAACTTGTAGGTGAACCGCTCGTGGTCGATCCCGAGCAGGCGGAGGACGGTCGCGTGGAAGTCGGGGACGTGCACCGGGTCGGCGACGATGTTGTACGAGAAGTCATCGGTCTCGCCGTAGATCGTCCCCGGCTTGCTCCCGCCGCCCGCCATCCACATCGTGAAGCACCGCGGGTGGTGGTCGCGGCCGTAGTTGTCCTTCGTCAGCCCGCCCTGCGAGTAGACCGTCCGCCCGAACTCCCCGCCCCAGATCACCAGCGTGTCGTCGAGCATCCCGCGCATCTTCAGGTCCTGGATCAGGCCGTAGCACGCCTGGTCGACGTCCTTGCACTGGCTGGGCAGGCGGCCCTTGACGTTGCCGTGCGTGTCCCAGTTGTTGTGGTAGACCTGCACGAACCGCACGCCGCGCTCGACCATCCGGCGGGCGAGCAGCGCGGTGTTGGCGAACGTGCCGGGCTTGCGGGCGTCGTCCCCGTAGAGCGTGTAGGTCGACTCCGGCTCGTTCGCGATCTCGGTCAGCTCCGGGACGCTGGCCTGCATGCGGAACGCGAGCTCGTACTGCTGGATCCGCGTGTGCGTCTCCGGGTCGCCGACCAGCTTGTAGTTCATCTCGTTGAGCTGGCGGAGCGCGTCGAGGCCGCGGCGGCGGACGGTCGGCGGCACGCCCGGCGGGTTGTTGATGTGCAGGATCGGGTCGCCCGCGCTGCGGAACGACACCCCCGCGTGCTCGCCCGGCAAAAACCCGCTGCTCCACAGCCGCCCGGAGATCGCCTGCACCTGCTCGGTGTTGCTCGGCCGCGCGACCAGCACGACGAACGTCGGGAGACTGCTATTCAGCGCCCCGAGCCCATACGACATCCACGACCCCAGGCACGGCCGGCCGGTGAGCTGGTTGCCGGTCTGCATGTAGCAGATCGCCGGCTCGTGGTTGATCGCCTCGGTGTGCATCGACCGGATGAAGCAGAGGTCGTCGACCATCCGCGCGGTGTGCGGGAGCAGCTCGCTGACCCACATGCCGCTCTTGCCGTGCCGGTCGAACTTGTACTTCGAAGGCGCGATCGGGAACCGCGCCTGCCCCGACGTCATCGTCGTCAGCCGCTGCCCCTTGCGGATCGACTCGGGCAGGTCCTTGTCGTAGTAGTCGTTCATCTGCGGCTTGTAGTCGAACAGGTCGATCTGCGACGGCCCGCCGACCATGTGCAGGTAGATCACGTGCTTCGCCTTGGCCGCGAAGTGCGGCAAGTACGGCAGCCCGGGCGAGGTGCGCAGCGGCCCGCCCGACCCATGCGCCGCCCCGGCGGCACGGGCGACGGTGGGCCCGGCCAGGGCCGCCATCGCCGCCATCCCCAGCGCGTTCTTCCCGCGCGACAAGAACTGCCGCCGCGTCTCGTACCGCACGTACTCTTCGAACGGGGTCATGGTCGTGTCCCTGTGGCACGGGCATCCTGCCCGTGACTGTTGCTCTCGCGTGTCAAACACTTCCGGTACGCGTTACACCTGTTCACGGGCGGGATGCCCCTGCCACGTCGTGCCGCTACTTGTTCAGCACTTCGTCCAGGTTCATCAACTGGTTCGCCAGCATCGTCCACGCCGCGTGCTCGCTCGCGTCCAGCGCCTCGTCCCGCTTCGACTCGCCGACGGTCAGCAGCTTCGTCGCGTCCGCCGGGGTCGCCTTGTAGTGGGCGAGCAGGTCGTCATAGGCCTGCCGGACCACCGCCGCCTCCTCCGGACGGAACGATCGCGCCGTCAACCGGCGCGACATGAAGTCAAGCCGGCCGTCGAACTCCTTCGCGGACTTCATCGCCGCCTGTGCCAACACCCGCGCCGCCTCGACGAACTGCGGGTCGTTCATCGTCACCAGCGCCTGCAGCGGCGTGTTCGTCCGCTCGCGGCGGACCGTGCACTGCTCGCGGTTGGGCGCGTTCAGGATCTCCATCGACGCCGGCGGCGCGGCCCGCTTCCAGAACGTGTACAAGCTCCGGCGGTACAAACTCTCGCCGTTGTCGGGCTTGTAGTCGCGCGTGTTGCTGCCGATCATCGCGACGGCCTCCCACACGCCCGTCGGCTGGTACGGCTTCACGCTCGGCCCGCCCAGCTTCGGCACCAGCAGCCCGCTCGCCGCCAACATCTGATCCCGCAGCACCTCGGCGTCCACGCGGAACCGCGGCCCGCGCGACAGCAGGCGGTTCTCGCCGTCCTTCGCCAGCTTGTCCGGCGTGATCGCCGCCGCCTGCCGGTACGCCGCCGACGTGACCATCAGCTTGAACAGCCGCTTCACGTCCCACCCGGACTCGCGGAACTCGACCGCCAGCCAGTCGATCAGCTCCGGGTGCGACGGCAGCTCGCCCATCACGCCGAAGTCCTCGGTGGTCTTCACGATCCCGGTGCCGAACAACTCCTGCCAGAACCGGTTGACCGTCACCCGGGCCGTCAGCGGGTTCTCCGGCCGCAGCAGCCACTGGGCGAACCCGAGGCGGTTGCGCGGCGCGTCCGCCGGCAGCGGCGGCAGCGCGCTGGGCGTTTCCGGTTTCACTTCCTCGCGCCGCTTGTCGTACTCGCCGCGGAACAGGATGTGCGCCTTCGCCGGCTCGGGCTTCTCCGCCATCACCAGGCTGACCGCCCCGCGCCCCTTGATCGCCGCCTCCTCCTGCTCGAGGTTGGCCGACGCCTCCGCCAGCGATTTCGTCGCCGGGTCCTGCGTGTTCAGCCACCAGTCGAACAGGTCCTTCTTCTCCGCGTCGGTCCGCTTGTCCGCCGCCTTCGCGAGGTAACCGGCCAGCTTGGTCGAACCCGCCAGGGCCTTGACGTCGGCCGGCGAGAGCGGGCGGTCGTACACGCGGAGGTCCTGGACGGACAGCCCCTTCACCGCCGCCGTGCTCGACCGCTGCCCGATCTTCAGCGGCACCTTCGTCCTTGTGGTGCCCTTGAGCGTGTCGTGGCTGGCCGTGGTCTTCTGCGGCGCGCCGTCGACGTAGACCTTGACGCCCGCCGCCTTGCCCGTGCCGTCGTACGTCAGGCAGACGTGGTGCCACTTGCTTGTGTCTACCGGCTTGTCGGCCAGCACGCGGATCGCGTCCTTGTCCCACTTGCTGACGATGTGCGCCCCGACGCGGTCGGCGTCGAGCCACAGGTCCCACCCGCGGAAGTCGGCCTTGTCGTCCATGCGCGAGACGATCGCGCCGTTCGACCCCTTCGGGAACTTCGCCCAGACCGCCACGGTGAACGGCTGCTTGAGGTCGAAGTCGCCCGCGTCCGCGAGTTCGGCGATCGCGCCGCCGTCCTTCGCGTGGACGGCCTTCGCGCCGACGTACCCGGCCTGCCACGCCGCGGCCGGCGCCAGCGCGACGTCGCGCACCTCCCCGTCCACCGCGACCTTGGTCGACTTCCCGTCGCCGTCGCTGAGCGGCGCGTGCACGTGCGGGGTCTTCGGGATCGACTTGCGAGCCTCTTCCGGCGACGCCGCCGCCAGCCACCCGTCGAACTCCGGCTTGGCCGACTTCCGCCGCTCCTCGACCCGCTTGCGAACCGACGCCAGCTCCGTCTGCACCGCGTCCCACCGCGCGCGGTCGTCGGCCTTGGGCACGACGATCACCGGCGGCGAGTCCTTGATGTTCCCGTCCATCGCGCTCACCGTCGCGTTGTTGAAGAACGCGGACAGCGAGTAAAAGTCCTTCTGCGTGAACGGGTCGAACTTGTGGTCGTGGCAGACCGCGCAGTTCGCGGTCAGTCCGAGCCATACCCGCGCGGTCGTCTCGGTCCGGTCCCGCGTGTACAGAACCAGGTTCTCCTCCTGGATCGTCCCGCCCTCGTTCGTCGTGATCTGGCAGCGGTGGAAGCCGGACGCGATCTGCTGCTCCATCGTCCGGTTCGGCAGCAGGTCGCCGGCGAGCTGCTCGACCGTGAACTGGTCGAACGGCTGGTTCCGGTTAAACGCGCTGATCACCCAATCACGGTACGGCCAGATCTCCCGGTAATTGTCGAAGTGCAATCCGTGCGTGTCCGCGTACCGCGCCGAGTCCAGCCAGTACCGCGCCCGGTGCTCGCCGTACTGAGGCGACGCCAGCATCCGGTCCACCAGCTTCTCGTACGCGTCCGGCGACTCGTCCTTGACGAACGCCTCCACCTCGTCCGGCGTCGGCGGCAGCCCGCGCAGGTCCAGCGACACCCGCCGCGCCAGCGTCCGCTTGTCCGCCTCCGGCGCCGGTGACAGCCCCGCCTGCTCCAGCCGCGCCAGGACGAACGCGTCGATCGGGTTCCGCACCCACTTCGCGTCCTTCACCGCCGGCGTCGCCGGCCTCACCGGCGCCGCGAACGCCCAGTGCCCCTCCCAGTGCGCCCCCTGCTCGATCCACCGCCGCAGGATCTCCTTTTCCTCCGGCTTGAGCTTCTTGTGCGAGTCCGGGGGCGGCATGACGTCGTCCTCGTCGTCCGTCATGATCCGCTGGTACAGCAAGCTGCCCTTCGGATCGCCCTTAACAACCGCTCTGCCCCCCTTGCGGTCGCCGAAGAGGCCGGTGTCGAGGTCGAGACGCAGGTTCGCTTTACGCGACGACGGGTCGAACCCGTGGCACGCCATGCAGTTCTCGAGCAGGATCGGCCGGACGTCCCGGTTGAACCGGATGGGGGGCGACGCCTCCTTGTCGCCGGCGGGAACCGCCCGCGCAGCGTCGGGGAGACCGAACCAGGCCGCGCCGACGGCGCCGGCGACGATGAATGCTGTGATGGCGTATCGGTTCATGTGAAGTGTGTGACCGAAGGTTCTACTCTGGAAAACCGACGATGTTCAACTGATTCCGCCCCTTCCCCACCGTCGCCCGGTGCTACTTTAGACGCACCCGGCCCCCGCCGGCGCGCCCGCCCCCGTTCCTTGACCTTCCCTCCCCTCCCCGAATAATGCCCCCACACATGAAGCGCCCCGCGGTTTTCTTCGACCGGGACAACACCCTGATCGTCAGTGACGGTTACCTCGGCGACCCCGCGAAGGTGCAACTGATCCCGGGCGCCGCCGACGCCATCGCCCGCGCCCGCCAACTCGGCTACGCCGTCGTCATCTTCTCAAATCAGTCCGGCGTGGCCCGCGGCATGTTCAGCGAGGAGGACGTGCAGGCCGTTAACGCCCGGATGGAGCAGATGCTGCTCGCCGAGAACCCCGGTGCGACCGTCGACCGCCACGAGTACTGTCCGTTCCACCCCGACGGCACGATCGACGTCTACGCCCGCGAAAGCGACCGCCGCAAGCCCAGGCCCGGCATGATCCTGTCCGCCGCCCGCGTGCTCGACCTCGACGTCGAGCAGAGTTGGGTAATCGGCGACGCCGGCCGCGACGTCGAGGCCGGCAAGGCCGTCGGCTGCCGCACGATCCTGTTCACCGACCCGACACTGACCAAGTCCCCCGCCGCCGAGGCCACCCCCGCGGTCGCCCCCGACTACACCGTCGCCTCGCTGATCGAGGCGATGGACTTAGTAGAGCGCAACGCCCCGGCGACCTCGCAGCCCGTATCGCCGGTCGCCTCTCAGGCCGCCGCCGTCGCCCAACGAGCGCCGGAGGAGCCGACGCCCGCCGTGACCGTGGCCCCTCCGGCCGAATCCCCGCAGCCGGCCCCCCACCATGCCCCTGAGCCGGCTCCCGCGGCAGCCGAACCGCCGCCGGCGCGCGTCGAGGAACCCGCCCCCGCCAAGCGCGTCCCGAAGGTCGCGATCGGCTCAAAATACGTCCCGCCCGAAGGCAAAGAATCCACCTTCATCCCCCCGACCCGCGAGGACTTCGAATCCCCTGCGCCGCCCCCCGCGTCCACCGCCGCCGCCGAGCGGCCCGCCCCGCGCAAGGCCGCCGCCGTGGTCGCCGCGATGATGGCCGCCAAGCGAGCAGAGTCCACGTCCCCCCCCGCCGCCGACAACGAGCCGGCCCCCGCGCGCACTAACCGCCCCGCCGTCACCGACCTCCCCCCCACCGGCTTCGAGCGGATGGAGGAACAGCTCGAGCAGATCTTCCTCGAGCTCCGCCGCCAGCACGAGCAGCCCGACGCGGACTTTTCGATCTCCAAGCTGCTCGCCGGGGTCGTGCAGGTGCTCGTCCTGGCGGTGATGTTCCTCGCTTACGTGAAGCGCCCGGAGATCCTGCACCTCCACACCTACCTGCTCGTCGCGTCCGTCCTCCAGACGCTGACGATCTCCCTCCTGATCATGAGCCGCCAGAAGTAACCGGGCCCGTTCTTAGCGCCGCCCACACTGGATATCGGACGCGGCCACAGATACAATTTGGCGTCGCAAAAGCTGCGTTGCCTCTGTCCTCAGCAATCTTGGGGTCACCCGGGAAATCGCGAGTCAGACCGACGCGGGTGAACACGTAAGTTGCCACGGAAAGAGGTTTATGTCCCTGCATCCGTCAACTTCGACTCCCGGGGTACCCGTCGGCGCGGGCGTGGCGGTTTCGCCGGCGCTGTCGGCGAACGTCCTTGTTCTCAACAAGTTCTACCAGGCGATACGGGTTGTTAATGTTCGGCGCGCCTTCACCATGCTTTGTAAGCAAATGGCGGAGGTCGTACACATTGACACCGACGCGCAGGGGCAGAGCCGGTGGCAGAACTTTACGTTTGAGTCGTGGCAGGAGGTCTCCGCGCTCAAGGCGGAGTTCGAGCCCGAGGAGTTCGACTGGATCCACACGGTGCGGTTCCAGATCGCCGTGCCGAAGATCATCCGGCTGCTCGGCTACGAGAAGCTCCCCCGGCAGGACGTGAAGTTCAACCGCCGCAACATCTACGCGCGGGACGGCAACAAGTGCCAGTACTGCGGTAAGAAGTTCGCGACGACCGAGCTGTCGCTGGACCACGTCAAGCCCAAGAGCCAGGGCGGCCGCAGCTCGTGGGAGAACATCGTCTGCTGCTGCCTGAAGTGCAACGTCAAGAAGGGCGGCCGCACCCCCGAGCAGGCGCACATGCACCTGATTACCAAGCCGGTCAAGCCCAAGCGCAGCCCGGTGATCAACATCCGCCTGGCCGACCAGCGCTACGCGTCGTGGAAGCAGTTCCTCGACAACGCGTACTGGACCGTTGAGCTGAAGTGACCGATCGGCTGACGCCCATGCCCATACGACCCACGGAGCCTGCTCCGTGGGTCTTTTCGTTCACTCACACCCGCACCCGCCATTGGTCGAACAGGTCTCCCCGTCGTCGGCTTCCACTTCCGGCCGGAACGCCGTCTGCCCCGGCCGCCAGTCCGCGCGCAGCCGCTCGATCGCGCGCTCCTTCCCGCGCGCTTCGATCTCGACCCAGTCGACCTTTGCGTACGCCCCCGGCACGGCGCTGATCAACTCGCTGTGGTTGCGGTCGCGGAATGCCGTTCGGCCGTTGCTGAGGTGGACGAGTTGCCAGTCCTCGTGCGGGCGCCAGGTCTCCCGCGCCGCCGCCACATAATGTGCGAAGCTCGGATGCTCGTAGTCGTCCAGCTTCTCCTTGATCGCGTGGTGCAGGTTGTCGAAGACCATGGGAACGCCAGCGCGTCGGCAGATCTGTAGGATCTCCTCGGCTGAGTACCCGTACTCGTCGTTCTCCAGACACAGGCGGTTGCGAATGCACTCCGGCAGGGTCGCGATCTCTTCGACGAGTTGATCTGCCCGCCCCGACTTGCCGCCGTGCAAAATGACCAGTGACCACGCGCTGCATGGCAGGCCCATCAGGTCGAACGCCCGCCCGTGCTTCTCCAGGATCTTCCGGCTGGTCGCGACCACCTTCGGGTTCTCGCTGTTCAGGACGACGAACTGGTCCGGGTGGACGAGCATCCGCATCCCCAACCGCTCCACCCGCCGGCCGACCGCCGACAAGTTCGCCGCCATTTCCGACAACACCTGCTCCCCCTCCGGCTCGTCGGACATCGGGAACAACCCCGACGTCACCCGGTAGAGCCGGATCCCCCGCCGCGCGCAAAACCCCAGCGTCCACTGCAGCCGCCGCAAATTGTCCCAGTACAGCTCCCGGAGCGTCGCCAGCCGCTGCTCTGCCTGGAAGCCCCGAAACCGCTTCAGCGTGATCGTCCGGTACCGGCACTCCTCAGTGTAACTGAGGCACACGAGCCCCAGGTACGGCCGAGGCCATTGGCCCGCCTCCGAGGGAATCAGCGTCTCCCGCGGTTGAGCTTCCGTGCCGACGACGCCATGCGGTGCAGGTTTCACGCGAGATCATAGTTTGCAAACCTCGCGCCTCGATCGCGTCGCGCCAGCTTTCAACAGATTCGACGCGGCACCGGCTGAGCTTCCTCACGCCCCCCGCCACAGGTACCAACTCGCCACCGTCCGCCACGGCCGCCACCGCTCCCCGTACCCGAACATCTCCCGCTTCCCCGGCATCTCCGCCAACCCCCGCACGCGCTGCACGCCCTTCCGCACCCCGAGGTCGTCCACCGGCCACACGTCCGGCCGGTTCAGGCAGAAGATCAGGAACATCTCAACCGTCCACCGCCCGATCCCCTTGATCGGCGTCAGCGCCTCGACGATCGCCTCGTCGTCCATCGACGCCAGCTTCCGCGTCCGCACCCGCCCGTCCGCGAAGTGCGCCGCTAAGTCCTCCACGTACGCCCGCTTCTGCCGCGACAGCCCGACCGACCGGATCGTTTCGTCATCGCTCTCGCGCAGGAACTCCAGCACCGCCTCCGGCGTCGGCCGCCGCTGCGGGAACTTCGCGCGGAACCGGTTAAACAGGACCGTCGCCACGACCGTCGACAACTGCTGCGCGTAGATCGACTGGCACAGCTTCACGAAATAATCGCGCCGCGGCTGGAGCGTGCACGGCCCCACCTTCTTGATCACCCGCCCCAGCGCCGGGTCCGCCCGCGACAGCGCCCGCTCGGCCTTCGACCAATCCACGCCCGCCCGGGTCTCCGTAAACCACATTGTCCGATTGTTCGCCGAATCCCGCCCATCTTCAAACGGGATCGTGCGATTCGCGCGCCGCGCGACGCGGAAGTTTGTTCCCGCCGCCCGGGCGGCTCGCTACAGTGGCCCGAATGCCGCGCCTGACCCCCCTGCTGGTGCCACTCCTCGCCGTCTCCCTGACGTCCCTCGCCGCCGACAAGTCCGCCCCGTTCGAGCCCGTCACGATCCCGCTGAAAGCCGCCGACGGCGACCTCCACAGCCGCGATTCCCGCGTCTTCGCCGTCCCGGTCGAGTGCGCCGGCGTCAAGGCCCACTTCGTCTGGGGCTGCGGCGGCGAGATGATCGTCTCCGAAGCCTTCGCCAAACAAGCCCGCCTCGCCGTCAAGGACGACCCCGAACTCGCCCCGTTCGTCGATCCCCAAGGCAAGCCGCTGTTCCTCGGCTCCGCTCACGCCGAGATCTCCCTCGGCGGCCGCTCGGTCACCAGCAAGACCTGGGTCATGCGCGACGGCCGGACCAACAAGCACCCCACCGGCATCCTCGGCTACGACGTCGCCCGGCAGTTCCAGTGGGAAATCGACCCGCGCAAACCCTCGCTCACCCTCCGCCCGCCCGGCACGCCCCTCGCCAAACCGCCGCTCGCCACGCTCCACCTCAAGCTCGACCAGCAGAACTTCTGGGTCAACGTGAAGATCCGCAACGTCAACGCCGACGTCTGCCTGATCCCCCAGTCCACCGACTTTCAAGCCGCCCCCGACCTGCAGAAGCGCTGGGACCTCGCCCACAGCGGCCTGAAGGTCGAGACCAACACCTACCTCGGCGACGTCCGCACCGTCACCCTCAACGGCAAGTCCGGCGTCCACCTCGCCCCCGACGTCTACGAGACCGACGTCCTCGCCATCCTCCTCGAGGACAACCCCAACGCCCGCAGCGGCATCGGCCAATCCCTCCTCAACCGCCACGTCTACTGCGTCGACCCCGAGACCCAGCAAATGCACCTGATCGAGAAAGCCCCCATCGAAACCGCCCGCGCCACCACCCGCCCCACCGGAAAGTAGCACGGCCCATCAACCCGTGTCCCCCGAGGTGGCACGGGCGTCACGCCCGTGAAGAATCGATCGCGGAACCCGTTTCCGGCTCCATCAGTTGCCCGTATCACGGGCCGTGATACGGGCAACTCGCGACAACGTGACTTGATTCACTCCTCCGTCATCCCCTCTCCGCCACTCCCAATCCCGCCAGCAACCGCCCGAACTGCTCCTTCGTCAGACTCCCCCCTGTCGCCCGGTCGTGCCCTTTCGCGAACTCCCCGTCCCCCGCCGCCTCCGGCAGCGCCGCCTTCAACACCGCCCGCAGGTCCCCCTCCCCTCCGCGGACCGCGAAGTTCACCCGCCCCGGCAGGTAGTCGTCGTTCGCCGCCATCACCACCCGCGGCGCCAACCGCCGCGCCCACGTCTGCGCCACCAGCGGGTGCACCTGGTACGGGCTCGAGAACCGGATCACCGCCACCCGCTCCCCGACGACCGGCGCGGTCCGCACCGCCGCCTCGAACCCCTGCCGGTACTCCGCCTTCGCCGCCTCCAACTCCGCCACCCGCGGGTCCTTCAGCGCCGACTTCGGGTCGTCGTGCTCCACCAGCAGCGCCAGCGCCGTCCGCACCGGCCCGTCCGGCAACCGCCGCGGCGCGTTGACCAGCGCCACCAGTTTCTTCACCGCCGTCTTCGGCGCCCCCGCGCACTCCGGCAGCGCGAACGCGTCGTCCCCGTAGTCCCCCACCGCCCCGACCGCCGCCAGCCACGCCGGCTGCTCCGGCGCCAGCCGCCGCATCAGCACCGCCGTCGAGACCGGCCGCCCCTCCGCGTACCCGCTGACCACGACCTGATCCGCCGGCACCGCCGCCAGATCGACCTCCGGCGCGTGATGATCCACGAACACCGCCGACCCCGCGAACGCCCGGATCCCCCAGTCCAGCACCGCCGCCCGCCCCGCCGGCAACCGCGCACGATCGACGAACGGATTCTCCCCCCGCCCCAACAGCACCGCCGCGCCCGCCCCCTCGCCGCGCAACCGCAGGGCGATCGCCCCCGCCGCGAGCCCATCCGCATCGGTGTGCGGCACCACGACGGCAGCCGTCCGCACCGCCTCCCGCGCGACCTCCAGTAACGACATCTGCGGCGTCCTCATACCCGCTGCGCCACAAAGCCCGTACCGGCACTTCCGCCGTTCCTCGTGTGTACGCGGCTGAATAAGATGCCCGACATGGCACGACGGCCCCGCAAAGCGGCTACCCCGACCGACGTCCTCCACGGCGCCCTCGCCGGCTTCGTCGGCGGCATCGTCGGCACCTGGGGCATGGCCGCCGCCAATACGCTCTGGAACCGCGCGGAATCCGCCCTCGCCCCCGACTCCACCGACCCCCGCCACCGGGCCCTCCGCGAGACCCACGCCGGCGTCGGCAGCGGCGCCCACGCCCAGAGCGAACCCCGCTCCCACCACCGCGGCGGCCCGATGCCCAGCGAGACCGCCGTCGAAGCCATCGCCCGTGCGATCGGCGCCCCCCAGCCCTCCCCCGAGACCCGCGAGAAGCTCGGCTCCCTCTTCCACTTCGCCTTCGGCGCCGCCGCCGGCACGATCTACGGCGCGCTCGCCGCCCGCCACCCCGTCGTCACCGCCGGCCACGGCACCCTCTACGGCACCGCCGTCCTCGCCTTGGCCGACGAGATCGGCGTCCCTGCCCTCGGCCTCGCCCCCGGCCCCACCGAAACCCCCCTCCACGCCCACGCCTACGCCTGGGTCGGCCACCTCGGCTACGGCGTCGCCCTCGAAACCGTCCGCTCCCTCCTCGCCCCCCGCCCCCGGTGACCCCGCCGGGCGTCGTTGCGCTCTGACGCGCGCCCGCGGGCGGCACCCCGCGCCCCCGGGTTTCAAGAGCTGCGCCCCACTTCCCCTGCCCCCTTTCGGTCAATGGCACTGCCGCCCACGCTTCCGTACGCTCTGGTCATGCGTGTCACCGTGCTCCAAACGGTCGTGGTCGCCCTCTCCATCACCGCCGGCCTCTTCTGTACCCTGATGCTGCTCACCCTGTTCCTCGTCGGCGGGGCGAACATGAAGCCCGAAGACGTACCGGCCTGGAAGGGCTACATGCTCGCCATCTGCGTCGGCGGCGTCGCCTGCGCCGTCGGCGCGTTCTTCCTGCTCCGCTTCGGCCTCCCCGGCTGGGGCGTCCTCGCCGGGATCTTCCCCGGCATCTTCATGATCGGCCTGTTCATCTGGGCCGGCGTGCGGTGAGGCGTCCCGGCCGCCCCGCCTCTATAATCCTCGTGATGCCCGACCCGCTCGACCTCCCGATCCGCCCCCGCCGCCTGCGCCTCCGTCCCGAGCTCCGCGCGATGCTCCAGCGGGTGCACCTCCGGCGCAGCGACTTCATCGTCCCCGTCTTCGTCACCGAGGGCGCCGGCGTCCGCAAGGAGGTCGCCTCGATGCCGGGCGTCTTCCAGATGTCCGTCGACGTCGCCACGCCGTGGCTCGCCCGGCGCGCCGAGGAAGGCTTCAAGTCCTACCTCGTGTTCGGCGTGATCGACCGCGCGAAGAAGGATCCGCTCGGCTCCCCGGCCCTCGACCCCGACAACGTCGTCTGCCGCCTGCTCCGCGAGGTCGGCCGCCAGCAGATCCCGATGGCCGGGATTACCGACCTCTGCTTCTGCGAGTACACGAGTCACGGCCACTGTGGCCCGATGACCGCCGACGGCCAGACCGTCCAGAATGACGCCACGGTCGAGCGCCTCGTCACCCAGGCGGTCAACCACGCCAGGGCCGGCGCCGCGGTGATCGCCCCCAGCGGCATGATGGACGGGACGGTCGGCGCCCTCCGCCGCGGCCTCGACGCCGCCCGCTTCCCCGACGTCGCCCTCCTCGCCTACGCCGTCAAGTACGCCAGCGCGTTCTACGGCCCGTTCCGCGACGCCGCCGACTCCGCCCCGTCCCACGGCGACCGCAAGAGCTACCAGATGGACCCGGCGCGCGGGGTCGACGAAGCCCTCATGGAAGCCCGCCTCGACGTCGAACAGGGCGCCGACATGATCATGGTCAAGCCCGCCGCCGCCTACCTCGACGTGATCGCCGCCTGCCGCCAGCGGTTCGACGTGCCGACCGTCGCTTACCAGGTCAGCGGCGAGTACAGCATGATCGAGGCCGCCGCCCGCAACGGCTGGATCGACCGCGACCGCGTCGTGCTCGAGTCCCTCACCGCCATCAAGCGCGCCGGCGCCGACCTGATCATCAGCTACTACGCCGAGACCCTCGCCCGCCTGCTCGACCGCTGACGCGCAGCCGGAGTCACGCCGTCGCCGCCAATTGCTTCCCCGCCCGTGACCCGGCGGCCGCGCCCGTCGGCTCGGGCACCATCCCGCTGACCGCGAGCCCGCCGATCTTCGCCACGTGCAGGTCCGGGTGGTCGGCGAGCTCGATCGTCTCGTGCGCGAGTTCCATCGCCTCGGCATCGACGATCCGCTTCACCGTCGGGCGGTAGGGCTTGTCGACGCGCAGGCCGACGGTGACCGCGTCGGTGCCGTCGCTCAGCGTCACCTTCATTCCCGGCGGGAACGGCGGGATGACGCCCGGCACGACCTTCATGATCTCCGGGTCGAGCCAACCCGCGTACGTCGTCCGCATCAGGTGCAGGATCTCGACGTTCTGCCGCCGCAGCCCGCCCGCGCCGACCGTCAGCCGGTCGTACAAGTCGGCGACCGCGAGGATCCGCGGGAAGATGTGGATCCGCTGCCCGGCGTTCTGCGGCTCGCCCCCGGCGGTCGCGGGCGCCGACCCCGGAAACCCGCTGCCGTCGAAGTGCTGGTGGTGGTGCAGCACCGCCGACGCCGCCGACGACTCGATCCCCCCCCGGACCATGTCGTACCCGACCTGCGGGTGCGTCCGCCACTCCGCCAGCACCGCCGCCGGCTCGTCCGCGGACGGCGGGTTGACCCGCGACAGCCGCCGCGCCGCCGGCGACAGCGACGCCACCCCGATGTCGTGCAGCATCCCCGCCACCCCGAGGTTCACCGTCTCCCGCGCGTGCGACGGCGCGAGCCGGGACCGCTGGCTGATCAGGTACGACTCGAGCTTCAGCCCCAGCATCAGCGACAGGTGGGCGACGGCCGTCGCGTGCGCGACGGCGTTCGCCCCGAGCTTGCCGGACATGTGGTCGAGGTAGATCGCGTTCTGCCCCTGCTGCAACAGCGTGATCACGAGCTCGCGCGTCGCCGCGTAGTAGTCGGGGAACGCGACGGTGGGCTTGGCCGTCTTCTGGACCGCCGAGATCGTGTCGCGGATCTGCTTGTAGACGGTCGCCCGCGCCGGGCTGAGGTAGGCCGCCATGTGGCGGTCGAGGTCGGCGAGGTCCGGGTAGTCGACGTAGACGCTCTCGACGCCCATCTGCCTCAGGCGGGCGACCACGTCGTCGCGCAGCTCGAACCCGGCCTTGAGCAGGTCCTGGTCCGGTTGCTCGGGGTGGGTAACCGTCGCGGCCAGCTTCATGCCGGCCCGGGCTTCTTCCAAGGGTACGATCAGCACGACGTCACACTCCTGGCTTCGTCAGGTGTCCGATACGGCCGGGCGCGCGGCAAGTCCCCCCGCGGCCGGAAAGTCCGGGGCGGTGCAAATCCGCGCGGGATCGCGTAACGTCACGCCCGATAACGCCGCCCGCCCGCCCGCGGCGACCACCAGGCCGGTCGAAGACATGCCCCAACTACTCCTGATCAAGCACGCCCGCCCGCAGGTCGACCCGGCCACGCCCGCCGAGACCTGGACGCTCGGCGACGACGGCCGCGCCGCCGCCGCCCGCCTCGCGGAGCGCCTCAAGCACTACCCGTTCCAACGCCTGGTGTGCAGCAGCGAACCCAAAGCGTCCGAGACCGCGCGCGTCGTCGCCGACGCGCTCGGCCGGCCCGTCACGCAGGGCAACGACCTGTTCGAGCACGATCGAAGCACCGTCCCCCACATGGACGCGCGCGAGTTCATCTCGCTGATGGCCGCGTTCTACAAGCAGCCCGCCCGCCTGGTGCTCGGCGAGGAGACGGCCGACGAGGCGTACGACCGCTTCGCCACCGCCGTCGACAACGTCCTCGCCGCCCACCCCGGCGAGGACGTCGCGATCGTCACCCACGGCACGGTGATCGCCCTGTTCGCCGAGCGCCGCGCGGGCCTGGAGCCGTTCGCCCTGTGGCGCCGGATGGGGCAGCCGTCGTTCCTCGTGGCGGAAGTACCGGGGTGGCGCGTGACCGAGGTCGTTGAACGGATCTGACTTCGCGAACCGCCCCCGCGCGTTTCGCGGCGCGCCCGCGGGGCCGCTGGCGCCCCCCGGATCACACCCGGACGCCAAAACCGGACCCGCGCCAATCCCGGATTCTCCTTCCGCGCGCCTCACCCTCTCGTTAGACTCCGTGACGACCGTAGAGTCCCGCACTCGCTCGCACTGTTCCGACACCCTGGTTTCACACAACAATTGGAGGCCCGCGTGCGACTCCACCGCTTCCTCGTCCCGCTGGCGGCCGCGATCGCCGTGATCGGCGTGTTCGTCGCGCTCTTCGTCGTCCTGCAGTCGGCCAGGCCCAAGTCCGAAACGGGCGCCGACGTCAGCGACCTGGTCGCCATCAAGAACGACGCCGAAAGCCTCGCGATCGCCGGTAAGCTGCCCGAGGCCCACGCGAAGTACCGCGAGTTCTTCGAGCGCGCCCACGGCCGCAACGTCAAGAACCCCGCCTACTGGGACCTCGTCGAGCGCGCCAAACTCGACCAGGACCGCATCTACATCATCCTCCTCGCCCAACAGGACCCGGCCCGCGTCCTGACCCCGCGCAACCCCGCGACCGCCCCGACCTCCGCCACCTCACCCGCCGCGCCCGCGACCACCCAGAGCTTCGTCGACGCCTACCCCCCCTACCGCGACCTGCCCCCCGCCACCACCGGCGGCGCCACCAGGCCCGCCGACCCCGCCACGCAGAGCGTCGCCGCCGCCCCCACGCCCGCCAACGGCGCGCCCGCCACCACCTCGCCCGCCAACCCCCTCTCGACCACCGCCCCCTTCGAGCGCCCCCAGCCCAAGCGCTTCAAGGTCACCCGCACCGCCCGCGACGAGGCCGAGTTCTCCGACCTGCTGATCGGCCAGTCGCTCGCCGAGGCCAACGAGTTCCTGCTCTCCCAGTTCCAGGACGGCGAGATCCAGCAGGGCAAGGAGCTCTCCGAGAGCTACCGCCAGGGCCTTAACGCGCTCGTCGTCTACGCGCTGCTCCAGTCCGGACAGGCGACGCGCGACCCCCGCCTCGCCGCCACCGGCGAATTCATGCGCAAGGCCGTCGACCGCATGAAGACCCACCCGATGTCCACCGACACGAGCAAGGCCCAGCAGCCGGTCGTCTACTCCCGCAGCCTCCGCGCCGCCGTGCTCGCCGCCGTAGACCGGCCCGAGAACCGCCAGATCCTCAAGGACGACGTCCAGTGGCTGATCGAGGCCAGCGTTGACGGCGCCTACTCCTACGACGACCGCTCCGCCCTCCGCGTCGCCACCGCCGACCCCCGCGGCACCGGCCGCAAGCCCGTCAAGCCCACCGACCCCGGCCCGGCCGGCGCGGGCCCGAGCCCGAGCCCGAAGTCCCTCGGCCCGACCCGCGGCGACCAACTCCCCGCGCTGCCCGAACCCGCCCCCACCCCCGGCCCAGCCACCCCCCCGGCGGATCGCGCGCCCGACCGCATGAACGGCCCGAACAAGGCCGCCGCCGCCCCCGCGGTCGCCTTCCCGCGCGGCGCGATCTTCGCCCAGAACCGCCCGGAGCCCATCGAACTCGCCACCGGCCTCCACGACCCGATCACCGGCCGCGAGCTCGGCCCCCCCAGCCTGCCGCGCCGCTACCCGCCCCCCCCGCCCCCCAGCTACCCCCCCGCCGAGCTCCCCGACAAGTACACCGGCATCTTCGTCTGGGACAACTCCAACTCGCAGTACGGCGTCCTCGGCGTCGCCAGCGCCGCCGACGTCGGCGTCGAGGTCCCCGACGCCTACTGGGCCGCCGTCCAGAAGCACTGGCTCGCCTGCCAGCTCCCCTCCGGCGAGTGGGGCTACCGCAAGGATCAGCCCGGCCCGCGAATGGCGATGACCACCGGCGGCATCGCCTCCCTGATGGCGACCATCGACGCCCTCGAGGCCCCGTCGGTCGCCAGGGTCGGCCGCCAGCCCTCCCCCGCCGGCGACGCCGTCGCCAAGGCCCTCGCCTGGCTCGAGGCCGGTGACAACGCCGTCGACGTCATGGGCCGCCGCACCGTCTACCTCGGCTACACGCTCCACTCCCTCTCCCGCGTCGGCCTCGCCTCCGGCTACAAGTACCTCGGCCGCCACGACTGGTACCGCGACCTCGCCCGCAAGATCGTCCTCAGCCAGTGGGCCAACGGCTCCTGGGGGCGCTCCGACCGCCCGACCGCCGACACGCTGATCGACACCGCCTACACCGTCCTGTTCCTCGCCCGCGGCCGGCACCCGGTCCTGATGAACAAGCTCCGCCTCGACGCCGCGGGGCCCCTCGCCGACCGCGGCGAGTGGAACAACCGCCCCCGCGACCTCGCCAACCTCGCCCGCTTCGCCACCCGCGAGCTCGAGCGCCCGGTCAACTGGCAGATCGTCTCGATCGACCGCGACCCGGCCGACTGGTCCGACGCCCCGATCCTCTACGTCGCGTCCCACGCCGCCCTCAAGCTGTCCGACGCCGACGTCGCCAAGCTCCGCGCGTTCGTCGACGGCGGCGGCATGCTCTACACCCAGGCCGACATGAACGCCGACGCGTTCAACCGGTTCGTCGACCAGCTCGCCCCCCGGCTGTTCCCCGAGTTCCCGATCAAGGACCTCCCCGCCGACGACGAGATCTACCAGCTCCAGTACGTGATCCCCAAGGCCAGCCGCCCCCGCCTGCGCGGCGTCAGCAACGGCAGCCGCCTCCTCTGGATCCACGCCCCACAGGACCTCGCCGTCCACTGGCAACAGCGCGCCGAGAAGACCCAGCGCGCCGCCTTCGAGCTGGGCGTCAACCTGTTCGTCTACGCCGGCGGCAAGACCGACCTCCGCAACCGCGTCGACGCCCGCGCGATCCCCGCCCCCACCTTCGCCCCCTCCGCCACCGTCCCCGTCGCCCGCCTGAAGTACGCCGGCAACTGGGACCCCGAGCCCGCCGCCTGGCCGCGCTTCGCCCGCCACGTCCAGTGGGAAACCTCGATCAAGCTCGACGTGTCGCCGACCGACCTCGCCGCCCTCAAGCCCGTCAACCCTCAACCCGCCCCGGTGCCCGCCGCCGCCCCGGCCGTCGCCCACCTCGCCGGCACCACCGCCTTCACTCCTTCCGACGCCGAGCTCAAGGCCCTGACCGACTTCGTCACCTCCGGCGGCACCCTGATCGCCGAGGGCGTCGGCGGCGCCGAATCCACCTTCGCCGACGCCCTCCAGTCCACCGTCCTGCCCAAGGCCTTCCCCGGCGCCCGCTTCGAGCCCGTCGCCAAAGACCACCCCATCGTCCGCTCGACCTTCGCCGGCATGGAGGACGTCTGGTCCCCGCGCGTCCGCGGCTACGCCGCCCAGAAGCTCCCCAAGGGCGTCCCCCCGATCCGCATCGCCACCGTCGGCAAGGGCCGCGTCATCTACCTCCCGCTTGACGCCACCTCCGGCCTCCTCGGCACCAACACCTGGTCCATCCTCGGCTACGAGTCCACCGAGGCCCAGGCCCTCATGAAGAACATCCTCCTCTGGAGCCTGGAAAACCCCCTTAGCCCCGGGTGAACCCACCCGGGGGAACCCGCCGCACCAACATCCAACCCCCGCCCACACCCCCCGCGCGCCACCCCGGGAGGAACCCAGGACGGACCACCGCCGTCCCCACGACACAACAGGTGTCGACGGATCGCCCCCGCGCGAAACCGTAGGGACGGCGCCCCTCAGACGCGTCGCCCGCGAAAATCCGTTAACGGCGACGACCCCCGGTCAGGTATTTCCCCCTTTCCGCGCCGCCCGCACTCCCCATCGGATAAGATGCACCCCGTTGACCGCCCCCGACAACCCACAACCTCCACCCCCTGCCGCGCCCGCCGCCGACCCGGCCGCGGACGAGATCCACTTCCGGGAGTTCCTCGAGCGCCTCCCCCAGCTCGCGTGGACCACCCGCGCCGACGGCTACTGCGACTACCTCTCCCCCCAGTGGGTCGCCTACACCGGCGTCCCCGAACGCGACCACCACGGCACCGCCTGGATGACCGCCATCCACCCCGACGACCTCCCCCGCGCCCGCGCCGCCTGGCAGGCCCGGGCGCTCGACGCCGACCGCGGGTACGACGTCGAGTACCGCGTCCGCCGCCACGACGGCCAGTACCGCTGGTTCCACGCCCGCGCCGACTCGATCCGCGGCCCCGACGGCCGCATCCTCCGATGGTTCGGCACCACCACCGACGTCCACGACCACAAGCGCGCCGAGCTCCACCTCGGCCTGCTCGCCCGCCTCGGCGAGCTGCTCCGCGCCGACGCCGACGACGAGGACGTGCTCTCCCGCGTCGCCGTCCTGCTCGGACAGACCCTGCCCGGCGTCTGCCGCGCCGCGTTCGTCACCATCGACGACCCGCCCGCCGGCCCCGCCGCCGCGTCCGTCACCGTCCACCACGACTTCTGCCAGCCCGGCGTCCCGTCCCTGACCGGCACGTACCCGCTCGCGTCGTTCGGCCCCGTCGTCGACGACCTCCGCCGCGGCGACACCGTCGTGATCGAGGACGTCCTGACCCACCCGACCACCGCGACCCACGCCGACACCTACCGCGCGCTCGGCTACCGCGGCGCGGTCGGCGTCCCGCTCCACCGCGACGGCCGCTGGGTCGCCGTCCTCTCCGTCCAGACCGCCGACCCCCGCGACTGGCAGGCCGACGAGGTCGACGTGATCCGCATCGTCGCCGAGCGCACCTGGCTCGCCGTCGAGAACATCCGCCTCCTCCGCGAGGCCCGCGACGCCAACGCCGCCAAGGACCGCTTCATCGCCGTCCTCAGCCACGAGCTCCGAACCCCGCTGACCCCCGTGATCCTCACCGTCGCCGCCCTCGAGTCCGCCCCGGACCTCTCCCCCGAGCTCGCCCACGACCTCGCGATGATCCGCCGCAACGTCGAGCTCGAGACCAAGCTGATCGACGACCTGCTCGACGTCACCCGGATCGCCAACGGCAAGCTCCGCCTCGCCCCCAAGCCCGTCCACGCCCACGAATTGCTCGACAACGTCCTCGAGATGTGCCGCCCCGACGCCGCCGCCAAGCGCGTCGGCCTCGCCGTCGAGTGCAGCGCCCCCGCCGACCGCATGTCCGCCGACCCGGCGCGCCTCCAGCAGATCTTCTGGAACCTGATCAAGAACGCCGTCAAGTTCACCCCCGAGGGCGGCCGCGTCACCATCGAGACCGACTGCCCCGCCCCCGACCGCTTCCGCCTTGTGGTCCGCGACACCGGGATCGGCATCGACCCGGCCGCCCTCCCCCGCCTGTTCGACGCCTTCGAACAGGGCGAGCAGACCGTCACCCGGGAGTTCGGCGGCCTCGGCCTCGGCCTCGCGATCAGCAAGGTCCTCGTCGACCTCCACAACGGCCGCATCACCGCCGACAGCCCCGGCCGCAACCACGGCGCGACCTTCACCGTCGACCTCCCGCTCGGCGACGCCGTCGAACGCCTCGTCCAGCGCATCCCCCTGACCGCCGCCGCCGCGGGCGGCGACGCCCCCGCCGCCCCCGCGCGAAAGCCCGGCCCCGGCCCCCACGTCCTGGTCGTCGACGACCACCCCGACACGCTCAAGGTCATGAAACGCCTGATGGAAGGCTCCGGCTTCCGCGTCACGACGGCCAACACCGTCGCCGCCGCCCTCGACGCCGCCGCCCAGCACCGCTTCGACGTCGTCGTCAGCGACCTCGGCCTCCCCGACCAGACCGGTCACGACCTGATGCGCCAGATCAAGGCCCGCTACGGCACCCCCGGCATCGCCGTCAGCGGCTTCGGCCTCGACGCCGACCACCGCGAAAGCCACGCCGCCGGCTTCGACGCCCACATCAACAAGCCCATCAGCTTCGACGAGCTCCGCACCACCATCGCCGAAGTCCTCGCCCGCACCGCCCCCACCCCCGCCGTCTGAACCACGCCGCGCGATCCCGCGGCCCCACGATCGCGGACGGTCGTTCGCCGCGCGCGATCCCACCCCCACGCCGGGCTCGTTCGCGTTAGCGACGACCCGGATCCCCCCGGCTACGGCCCGCGAGCGACTCGCGGATCCGGTCAGAGGGCGGACGTGCGCCCACACTCGGGACAGCGGTCGGGCGTCGCGCGGAGGTCGTACCCGCACGCGGGGCAGAGGCCGACTGGTGGTGGTCGCCGCCGCCACCGGATGATCGCCCGCGCGGGGGCAGCCGCCCAGAGCAGCGCCAGGAACCACCACGGGGCCGCCACCTCGGTGACGCGGAAGCCGGCGACGGCGCCGCCGTTACCGAAGTTCGTCGCGTGCCGATCCCAGCGGAAGCCCCATCCGCTCGGCCCGCCGGACGCGTCGACCTGCCTGCCCCCCGGCGCCGCGGCCGTTGCGCGGCGAAGGCCAGCCCGGGCTTGCGCCCGCTGGAACTCGGCTGCGGCTGCGGGGTGGGCGACGTTCCACACCGCGGACGCCACCCGGACGCTCGGGCCGCGTGGTAGCGCGTCGAAGTCGACGCGCCGCATCGTCAACGTGGCGCCCCCGCCGCGGCCGACCTCCCCGATCCATACCACCTCGTGCCACACCCACTGAGCCCGCACCCACAACGCGCACGTCGCCGCGCACAGCACGAGCGACAGCGCGGTCGCGACGTTCAGCAGGATGCGGAGGAACCGCCTCATCATCGCCGGCATGCTACCACGGCGATCCCCCCGCGCCGGACCGGTCGAGTCGGGCGGGGGGCAACGCGCCGGACCCTCTTAGTTAGGCCGTCGGCTGACCCGCCACGTGGCGTACGTCAGTCCGACCAGGTAGGCCGCCGTCAACGTGCGCATCGCCTCCAGCGCCCAGTGCGCCGCCCCCCCGAGGCGTCCGTACACCGCGAGCGACAGCAGGAGCCCGAGGCCGACGACGGCCCACACGATCGACAGGTAGCTCGCGGCCGGCGCAACCCCGCGGCCCTGACGCAGCCGAAGGGCGACCCACTGCGCGAAGAACGTGAGCGTGCCGAACGAGAGGATCAGGTTCACCCAGAACGCGGCGTCGCGCGGGTCGGGGTTCCACACCAAGACCGCCACGACGTCGGCGAGCAGGAGGATCGCAAAACCGCTGAACGCTCGCGACAGCCTGAGGATGTGCGGCGGGGTTGAACGCATGTCCGATTCGCCAAAGGGGACCGCGCACCCGCGCGGGCGGCGCGCCGGCGGTACACCGTACCGGCTGACGCGTCTTCCCGCACGCGAGGAGCGGCCAGTCAAGCCGGGCGTGGACGCCGCGCCGCCGCTCCGCGGCCGTTTACGCCACTCCCAAGGGAGGGGGGGGAGTGAGGGAGGGGGCGGGAGCGGAAACTTGAGGCGCAGGGGGGTCGGTGGTTCCTCGCCCGCCCACTCCCTCGCCTTCGCGCGACGCCCTGTCGTCCGCTCCGCGGCGCGGCGTGGTAGGATTGCGGCGGCGGCGCGGCCGGCGCGTCGGTCGCCGCTGGCGATATCGCGTCTCCTCCCGTATGCGTGGGCGACTCCGGATCATCTTCGTCGTCTGCGGGTCGGCGCTGGCCACCGTCTACGTGGCGGCGGCCGGGTTCGGCGGCGGGGGGCGCGGCTACTTCTCCCCCGACACGCTCGACTGCCGCACGCACGCGGAGTGGCTCGTGCCCCTGACGCGGTTCCCGGTCTACCGCGGCCCGAGTTCGACGCACCGGTACCCCGTGGTCGACTACCTGGTCGCCCGCGGGTTCTGGTCGGCGTCCGACCGCCCGGCCCCCCGCTGGCTCCCGACGTTCCGGTGGAACGCGCAGTGGAAGGGCGGCCACTCCACGTTCCATTACGAAATGGGGCGGCGCGGGGACGATTGGGTCGCGTGGTCGGACGCGAACCCGGCCACGGCCGCGGCGTTGTGGCCGATGGTCCTGGCCGCGCTGCGCAGCCCCGGCGTCACGGGCACGCGGGACGCGAGCGACCTGATGCTCGCCGCGCGGCTCGCCAAGTCCGTCGAGGAGTTCGAGAAGCAGGCGCACCAGTTGGCGGCGGTGCGGACAAAGGGGTGACGACGCGCGCCGTTCGACCGCCCCGGCGGGGCTCGCAGGTCGTGCGCGGTGGGCGGGCGGCCCGGGTCGGGCCGGCGGCGGCTTGCGGGTTCGACGGACGTCCGACGCGCCGGATCATGCCGACCGCCTCTTCGTGTCGGCGCGCACTGCCGGGCGTGGGCAGTGCTTGAGGGGCGGCTTTGGGCGTGAGGTGGATCGCCGCAAGGGTTACTGCCCGTCAAGCCCTTCGTCCCTCAGCCGATCGAGGACGTCCCCCGGCATGTAGTTCGGCCCCTCAGACGGCTGGCGTTCCCGGAACACGCCGAGGTCGGCCCGCGCGGACACCCGCCGCGCCACCTCCTCCTCGGACAGCCCGACGTGCTCGGCGTACGCGATCTCGGCCCCGTGTCCCAACTCGTCGTGGATCACGTTGAGTTCCGCCAGCCCCCGGAACGTGACCCGGACGGCGGCCCCGTCGGCGTTCTCGTAGGTGTGCTCACCGCCCCGGCCCAAGGCCAGCGCCTCGGCGTACGCCTGCTCGGGCGAGTCGGCCCGCACGAGCAGCGTGTTGACGTGCACGACGGAGCGAGGCTCGCCCGTGATGCACGTCTGCATGACGACGTCGGCCACGTACCACTTCGCGTCCTTAGGGATGTAAGCCATCGGGCACCACCTGCCTCGCCTCGTACCCGTCGCGCTTGCCGTCAGCCGATTGTACCTGCTTTGCGCACCGGACGGGTCCGTCGGGCGCGGCGGAGGATGATTGTCGAACCCGTGGTGCGAACCCGTAACACGCAGGATCAACGGGCGTGCGGTCAAGGCACGAGCACCGGACTAAGCACCAGCGGCCCATCGGTCTCCTTCCCTGCCACCGACCGGCAGTGCCCGCCGATCTTAGCTGATCCGCACACCGACGGGTCGGTCGGAGTTGGACCTGGGCCGGGTTCCAGTCACACGAGGCTTCCGAACGCGCTGGGCCCATCGACCGTCGCCCATCCGCTACATGACCCCGCGCCGACCGGCGGTCAACATCCGCGCCGGCGGCACCCATGATCTCACGCGACGGGCGACCGCCGCCGCCGTACACTGCGGCCATGAAAGCGGCCTACGCGATCGGCGGCGCGGTGGTGGGGGCGGTGCTGACAGGGGCGGCGGCGTCCGGGATCGCGTCCTTGAAGGAGAACCACCGCCAAACCCAACTCGGCAGCAATGTCATCCACCCGCTCCGGCGGGCGCTGGAGGACGTCGTCAAAACCTACGACCGCGGCGACGCCGCCCTCGCGGAGCGCAAGGTGCGACTCTTGCACCGCCACGTCTCCGACTGGTGGCCCGGCGGCGGCCCAGCCCCGGAAGCGTTCGCCCACGAGATCGTCGACCTCGACCAGCCCGCCTCCGGGCCCGCCTCCCTGCCAGCGCGGTAACTGCGGCGGCGGCGGCGGCGCGGCACATTCCCGAGTCAAAGCGGAACGGCCTCCCCGGCGAACACGTGCGGGTACAGCAACCTCACACTCTCACCAGACAACAAGGGGCAAAGCATCCGTGGAGCTCTGCTCCTTGCGGGTTATGACCGAGCCAAAAACGAACACCGGCCGGGACTCGCGTCCCGGCCGGTGTCCATTCGCCCTCGCAAATCCGATGAACGTCTACGCCGCGCGAGCGCGCCGCAGCCGATTCCCCATCACCCCGATCCCGCCCAAAAGCCCCATCAACAGCGCGCCCGGCAGCGGCACCGAGTTGCCCGGCCCGCCCGGCCAGCCCGGGTCGCCCGGCCTCAACCCGAGGATCGTTGAGAACGCCGGCACTATGCCCTGCCCGTTCGGCTGAATCGGACCGTTCGCCGACGTGAAGTTCCCCGTCTCCGGGTCGTACCCCATGACGAAGTCGTTCAGGTCGGTCGCGAACGCCCCGAACGTCTTGTCCAGGTCCGGCCGCAGGTCCAGCCACAGCAGCTCGATGATGTCGATCTCCCCGGGCGGCGGGTTGCCCGAAGGCGGGGCCCCGCCCACCGGCCCGTCGAACGTGCTCGGGCCGTCCACCTCCGTGATGATGTCCCGGTCATTGAACCCCGGCCAGAACCCGTGGATGTTGTTGATTTTCCCGAAATTCCCGTCGGTAATCACTTGGAAGTCCTGATCCACCGTGTACCCGTTCACCCCGGTCACGTAAATCAGTTGAACCTTCTCCGCCTCGAACGACACGTCCAGTTGAAACGACGAAATGTTGAACGGGTCGATCCGCATCAGGATCGTCCGCTGCCCCGCCGTCAACGTCGCAATGGACTTGTTGCTCAGTGTCGACTGGCCCGCGGTCGAAATCACGCCCGCCTCCGCCCCTACAGCGAACAACAACCCCGCGGCAAGCGCCGCGCAAGAACAACCACTTGAAAGACGCATGACTCCACTCCTATAAATGCTTGGGATGGCGCTCGCGCGCACCGTAATTCTGGAGAAACTGCTGGGAAACCCACCGAGATACCTGTTTTACGGCACAGTCACACAGAAGCAAGGAAAAACTACTTATTTTAGGCCTTGTGTGGTGAAATGATATAATCCGCGCGAACGTCCCCCTTTGTGATAAACTGGTGAACTTATGATGACCCGCATCCTGTCTTTGGCGGTTGTGGTGCTCGCGCTGCTCATGGGCGCGGGGGAACTCCGGGCGTTTCAGACGAATCCGGTGACGTCGCAGGGTGGGGGGATGTTGGTGACGATCACGGGGGTGGAGGGGATGGTGCAGGTGCGGGAGGCGCCGGACAAGCCCTGGAAGAAGGCGGTCGTGGGGATGAACGTGACGGAGGGGGCGGAGTTCCGCACCGGGCCGAAGTCGGCGGTGCGGGTGCTGATCCCCCCGGACCAGACGATCACGTTGGACCGGCTGGGGGTGATCCGGTTGATGCAGGCGATCCAGGACGGGGCGACGGTGAAGACGCGGGTGGGGATGCCGTACGGGCGGACGCGGTACGACATCGAGGAGGCGGGGATCGAGCACCAGTCGGAGCTCGTCAGCCCGTCGAGCACCCTGGCGATCCGCGGGACGAAGGTCAGCATTTACGACCAGCCGCCGTTCACGCCGCAGGCGGTGAGTTTGACCGGGCGGGCGGAGTACCGGACGGCGAAGCGGCAGGTCGGGTTCGGCGGCAAGGGGCAGGGGAAGACGAACGTCTCATCGGAGACCGATTCGCCGGCCCAGTACTCGCTGCTCCAGACGTTCGTCGATCCGTCGTCGTCGTTCGGACGGCCGGAGGCGGACCAGAAGCTATTAAACCAGCTCCAGTCGAAGGGGGACGTGCTGCTGCGGAACGGGACGCTGGCAGTCGCGTTCGGGCCTACCGTGACCGATCAGCAGCTCACGAACCTGATCTCGAGCCAGGGGCGGTTCAACGTCTCGCTGCGGTGGTTCGGCCCGGGCGACTTCGATTTGTTCGTGCTCGGGAACGACGCGCAGGGCGAGCCGTACACGCTGGGCAACCCGGCGTACCCGGGGTCGGTCTTCAAGGACATCGGGTTCATCTTCGACCCCGAGGGTCGGCGGTCGCAGGCGGTGGCCAAGTCCCCGGACGGTGGGCGGATCGTCTTCGACCAGGTGGCGCTCGGCGGCGGCGGGATCGAGCTGGCGAGCTTCGACACGCCGGTGCCGCAGATCGGCTTCACGATCGGCATCGTGTATTACGACCAGCGCGGGAAGGTCAAAGACTACCCGGTGCGGCAGCGGTTCAGGCTGGACGCGTTTCTGGACGGCAAGCCGGTGCCGGTGCTGACGAACTTCAACGAGATCGTCGCGGGGACGGCGACGGAACTGAAGTTCGGACCGACGTACGAGGGGACGGCCAGCCTGCTGCCGGGAGAGCAGTTCTTCACGATCGACAACGCGGAGGCGCAGATCAAAGGGGCCGTAGACATGTCGGCGGTCGACCTGTCGATCGAGGCCGTGGGCCCGATCAACGGGCAGGCGGAGCAGTCGGCCCGCGCGCGGCGCGCGGCGCTGGAGCGTGCCGCCAATGCCAAGCCGGTCGGCCCGGCGACGCCCGCGGGCGTCGCGAAGCCGCGGCCGATCCGCGCCACGGCGAAGGCGGTCAAGCCGACCGTTGCCAAGCAGGCCCCTCAACCGGCGGCCGCGGCGGCGACGATCAACAAGTCGAAGGCCGGCAAGGGGCGGTGAAACTTCACCAGGTTTCCATCGCGCCGTTTGATCCGTGCGAACGGGCGGCTGGGCGTGAGGCCGTTGACAGTCTGGGGAGCTTTTGGGCCCGCGGCCGCGCTTGCCTGCGTTGTTTGCGGAGGCTTAATAAGCGCTGAATGGAGCGGCGCGGTTCTCCGTTGGTCATCCTGGTGATGGTGCTCGCGGGTGCGGGGCCGGTCGCGCGCGCACAGGCCCCGACGACGACGACGACGACGCCCGCGGCGACCCGCGCGGCGGCCCTGACGGCGGCGGCGGGGCCGGCCGAACAACTGGTCGCGACCGTCACTGGCGTGGAGGGGATGGTGCAGGTGCGCGACACGTCCGACGGCCCCTGGCGGCGGGCGGTGGCGGGCATGGTCGTGGGGGAGGGGGCCGAGTTCCGCACCGGCCCGCGGTCGGCCGTGCGCTGCTTCATCGCGCCGGACCAGACGATCACGCTCGACCGCCTCGGCGTGGTCAAGCTGCTCCAAGCAGTGCGCGAGGGGAACCGCGTGAAGACCTCGGTCGGGATGCCGTACGGCCGCACGCGGTACGACATCGAGGAGGCGGGCGTCGAGCACCAGAGCACGATGGTCACGCCCGGCAGCACGCTGGCGATCCGCGGGACGAAGGTCAGCGTGTTCGACCAGCCGCCGTTCGCCCCCAGCGCGGTAAGCCTGACCGGCCGGGCCGAGTTCCGCACGCCCAAGCGGCAGGTCGCGTTCGGCGGCAAGGGGCAGGGGCGGACTGACGTGTCGGCCGACGCGGACACGGCCGCCCAGTACTCGCTGCTGCGGACGTTCGTCGACCCGGCGTCGTCGTTCGGCCGCCCCGCGGCCGACCGGAAACTGATCAACCAGCTCCAGGCGAAGGGGGACATCGTCCTCCGCGGCGGCGAGCTCGCCCTCGCGACCGGCGGCCCGGTCACGGACCCGCAGCTCCGCGAGTTCATCGGCGGCCAGGGGCGGTTCAACATCGCGCTGCGGTGGTTCGAGCCGGTGGACTTCGACTTGTTCGTGCTGACGCCCGACGCGGCCGGGCGGCCGGCGTTCACGCTCGGCAACCCGTCGTACCGCGGCTCGGTTTTCAAGGACATCGGCCTGTTCGAGGGCCCGCAGGACGTGCCCGCGGTGACGGCCGCGCGCACCGCCGACGGCGGGCGGATCAAGTTTGACCAGATCGCGCTGGGCCGGGGCGGGCTCGAGCTGGCGAGCTGGAACACGCCGGTGCCGGCCGTGCCGTACACGATCGCGGTCGCGCTCTACGACCACCGCGACCGGGACCCGAACTACGTGTTCGGCGGCCGCTTCCGCGTCGACGCCTACCTCGACGGCAAGACCGTGCCGCTGCTGCAGAACTACACGTTCGTCCGTGACACCGGCCTGGCGCCGGAGTACGGCCCGGCGTTCGAGGGGGAGCTGCCGGCGGCGCACCGCGGCGGCCTGGTGCTGGTGCGGCCGCCGGAGTCGTTCCAGGGGGACGTGGCGCTGACGGCGGTGGACCTGTCGCCGGCGGCGGGCGTGAAGGCGGGGGCCGCGGCGGCGGGTAAGCCGAAGGGGCGCGGCGGGCGGGGGGCGGCGACGCCGGCGCCGGCGCCCGTGAAGGCGAAGGCGTCAGGGAAACGGCGGTAGCGGGTGATTGTGGGGGATGCGCGGAGGCCCCCGCTTCCGGCACCCGCGCCGGCGTCGCTCAGCGCCGCCGCGCCCGCGCCTTCACCGGCTCGGGCGTTGCCGGCTCGGGTGGGCGGGGCCGTCGCAGGTCCTCCTCGGTCACCGGGGCGGCGCCGTTCACCTTCAGCACGGTCACCATCGCCGACTGGATCAGGTTCATCTCGCGGTACCGCTTGGCGACGGCCGCGGTCGCGTCGTTCTCGCTGAGGCCTTCGACCTTTACGGGCCCGACCAGCGGCATCTGCACGCGGCCCTCGTCGTCCACGCGGACCGTCTTGGTCAGCACCTGCCCAGGCCCGGCGACCTCGGACACGCCGACGCGCAGCACCTCGCCCTTGGCGATCGGGCCGAGCTTGACGTCCGCCTGGTCCGCGCCCTCGAGCCGCACCAGTGCGACCATCGGGAGCTGGATCAGGCGCGCGTCCTTGTACTTCTCGACGACCGCCTCCGCCGCTTCCGCCTCGGTCAGCCCCTCAACCTTCAGCAGGCCCGCGAGCGGCAGCGCGACCTGACCGTCCTGACCCACCCGCAATCTTGCCGGCGTCATCACGCCCGGCGCGGTCAGGTCGGCGACCATGACCGACAGCAGGTCTCCCTTCGCCAGCGGCCCGGCCTTCACCTTCGCCCGCGCCGCCGGCTCGGCGACCCGCACCGCGACCACCGGGTGCCGGATCACCTGCTTCGCGTTGTACTCCTTCGCCACCGCCTCTTCCGCCTGCCCCTCGGTCAGACCGCCGATCTTGAGAAGGCCGACCGCGGGCAGGCTGACCCGCCCGTCCGCCCCCACCCGCACCGGCAACTCGGTCTCGCTCGCGGGCCCGAGCAGGTCGTTCACCGTGACGGCGACCAGGTCGCCCGCGGCGATCGGCCCGGGCGCCGCCGGCACGCGCGACCCGACCTCGACTCGCCGGACGTCCACGAGCATTTGCGGGGAGATCTGCGCGTCGCGGTAGGCCTTGGCCAGGGCCGCCTCGGCGGCGGCGGTCGTGAGCCCGGCGACCTTCTGCGCGCCGACGTACGGCAGGCGGACGGTCCCGTCCTCGTCGACGCGGACGCGCTTCTCCGACTGCAACGCCGCGCCCGACGGCTCGCCGATGGCGACGCGCAACAGGTCGCGGTTTTCGATCGTCCCCAGGCTTTCCTCGACCGTCGCCCGCGCCGCCGGCTCCCCCCCGGCCCCCGCTGCCGCCTTCTCCGCCCCCCGCGCCCCAACCGCGACCACCAGCACCGCCGCCGCCACCGCCGAGACGAACACCCGCATGACAACCTCCCGCGCACGTGCCCCCGTGCCCGAACATGCTACCGCTCCCGTCGCCCTGCCACTGCGCAAATTCCGCTGGTCGGATGGCGCGTCCCGACTTCGGCCGGCTTTCATTCCCGCGTCGTTTGCTTTACCTTCCCGCCGCGCTGGCTCTTACCCGGGAAGAAGGACATGGCCGAACTGCACTTGCTGTCCCCGCGGGGGTTTGTGGCGTCGGGGGTTTACGCGGGGATCAAGACGCGGCAGACGCCGGACGTCGGCCTGCTGCTCGCCGCCGCCCCGGCGACCGCCGCCGCCTGCTTCACGACCAACAAGGTGTTCGCCGCCCCGGTCAAGGTCGGCCGCGAGCACGTCAAGGGCGGCAAGCTCCGCGGCGTCGTCGTGAACTCCGGCAACGCCAACGCCTGCACCGGCCGGCAGGGCGAAGCCGACGCGCTGCGGATGTGCGAGGTCGCGGCCAGCGTCGCCAAGTGCGACTGCCGCGCCCGGGACATCCTCCCCTCGTCGACCGGCATCATCGGGCACCTCCTGCCGATGGACAGAATCGAGCGCGGCATCGCCGAGGCCGGCCTGAACCTCGGCTCCTCCCGCGAGCACGCGCTGTTGTTCGGCGACGCGATCCTGACGACCGACACCCGCCGCAAGACGGCCGAGGCGACCGTCAAGCTCGGCAGGCAGACCGTGACGCTCGCCGGCATCTGCAAGGGCGCCGGCATGATCGGCCCGCGGATGTCCACGGCCGCCCCGCACGCGACGATGCTCGCCTACCTGACGACCGACGCGGCCGCCCCGGCCCCCGTGCTCAAGAGACTGCTCCAGAACGCCGCCGACGCCAGCTTCAACGCGGTCACGATCGACGACCACACGAGCACGAACGACACCGCCGTGCTGCTCGCGTCGGGCGCGTCGGGCGCGAAGCTCTCCACCCCGGCCGCGGCGAAGAAGTTCGCCGCGGCGCTCGACGAGATCTGCCAGTCGCTCGCCTACCAGATCGCGAAGGACGGCGAGGGGGCGACGAAGGTGGTCGTCGTCACCGTGCGGCAGGCGAAGACGGTGGAACACGCCCGCGCGATGGCCCGGGCGGTCGCGAACTCCCCGCTGGTCAAGTGCGCGATGAACGGCAACGACCCGAACTGGGGCCGGATCGTCTCCGCGGCCGGCCTCGCCGGCGTCCCGTTCGACCCGGACAAGGCGACGCTGACGCTCCAGGGGACGGTCGTGTTCGACCGCGGCACCCCGCTGCCGTTCGACGGCGCGACCGTAAGCGACGCGCTGAAGGCGGCCGAGGTTCAAGTCGATCTGACCTGCAAGCTCGGCAAGGCTGACGCCACCGTCTGGACCTGCGACCTCTCGAAGGACTACGTGACGATCAACGCCGACTACCACACCTGATTCGCGCCCGGCCCCGGGCCGCGAACGGCCGGCGGGATCGGCGGCGGGCGGATGATTCTCGCGTCGACCGAGAAGAACGCCGTCCGAACATGTAAAAACATCCGGCGGCGCGCGTCCTACGAAAGGACGGACGCCGCCGATCGCGGTGCGGATCGCATTGGACGACGGTCGTTACACGATCACGCCGCCCGACGTCAGGCGGGAGACGAACACGTCGTCGCTGCCGATCGTCGTCAGGTTCGACGTGCCGCCGCTCGGGTCGAAGTCGGCGGTCGCGTCGAAGCTGCCGGTCGTCAGGATGTCGCCGTTGCGGTCGAGGATCGAACCGACCGCGGATTCGACGCCGGGGCCGCCAAGGCCGCGGGCGAACACGAAGTTGCCGGCGGAGTTCAGCTTGGAGACGAAGACGTCGAACGAGCCGGCGCTGGTCAGGTTCTGCGTGCCGGCGCCGGGGTCGAAGTCCTTCGTGCCGGTGAACCGGCCGGTCGTGTAGATGTTGCCGTCCTTGTCGACGGCGATCTCGCCCGGGCCGGTGTCGGTCGCGCTGGCGCCGCCCAGCGCGCGGGCGAACACGAACGCCTTGGACGGGTCGAGCTTGGAGACGAAGACCTGTCCGCTCGGCGGCGCGGTCAGGGTCGAGGTCGCGGCCCCCGGGTCGAAGTCGGCGACGTCGTCGAAGTTGCCGGTCGTGTAGACGTTGCCGCTCCGGTCGGCCGCGATGCTCGTGCCGTACGTCGTGCCGACGCCGCCGAACCCGGCCATCCACACGAAGCCGCCGTCGGCGTCCCACTTCAGGGCGTACGCCTGCGGGGTCGTCGCCAGGCCGGTCGTCGCGTCCCCGTTGGTCGGGTCGAAGTCGACCGCGCCGCGGTACTGGCCGGTCGCGAGGACGTTGTCGTCGTCGTCGAGCGCGAGGTCGGCGACGACCTCGTCGTTCGGGCCGGCGAAGCTGCCGGCCCAGCGGTAGTGCCCGCCGTCGTCGAGCGCGACGATGAACCCGTCGTCCCCGCCGCTGTTGCCGATGCTCGCGACGCCGCTCTCGGGGTTGAAGTCGGCGCGGCCGGCGAAGGTGCCGCCCAACCAGACGCGGCTGTCGGTCGTGACGGCGAGCCCGGTGGCGGCGTCATCGGCCTTGCCGCCGAACGTGCGCGCGTAATCGAGGTTGCCGCTCGTGGTCAGCTTGACCAGGAACGCGTCGGTGCCGCCGCCGCTGGTCACGTCGAGGCGGCTTCGGCGCGGGTTGAAGTCGACCGTGCCGCTGAACGACCCGGCGAGGTAGACCGCGTTGTCGCGGTCGGTCGCGACCTTCACCGCCGTCGCGCCGGTGAACTGCCGCGCCCAGACGAGCGCTCCGGTGCTGTCGTACTTCGCGACGAACGCGCCGCCGCCCGGAAGGGTCGCGTCGCCGGCGCCCGGGTCGAAGTCGATCGCGCCGGCCGCCTGCCCGACGACGATCGTGTTCCCCGCCCGGTCCGTCGCGACGGCGTTGCCGACGTCAGCTCCGGTCGAACCGAACCCGAGGGGAAACGCGAGTAAGCGACGCTCTTCCAAGGCTTCGATTCCAGGGGACATGGCGGGCTCCGGTGAGAATGGGGTGCGTTTAACGACTGTCGCGTTTGCTTGTTTTGCACCGAGGGCGCAGGTTCTGTCAATGCTGAATCCGCTTCCCGACAGTACAGCCAGACGACTGGGCCTCGCCCGGCGGCTATAGTTCAAGCAGTTAGGCACCCCGAATCCCCGACCGTCACGCGATGATCAACCTGTCCGACATCCTTCAAATCGTGGGCGTGATCGCGATGGTCACGGTCATGATCGTCGTCGTCCGCGGCCGACACCGCCAGAAGGCGGCCCACGACCACCGGTACGCGCTCGACAACACCTGCGACCACCTCCGCCCGGCACTCGAACACCTGCTCGCGAGCGGCCACGCGATCCGCCGCGTCGGCCAGATGGGCCGGGACATGCCGCTCGAGGTGCACCTCGAGCCCGGGTTCGACCCCCAAGCCCTTTACGACCGGTTCGGGCTCGAACCGCCCGTGCACGTCTCGGAGCGCAACGTCCTGATCTGCAAGGACGACTGGTGCGAGCTGCACCCGCCGCGGTGACGTTGCGGCCGCCGGGCGTGCCCGCACCGCCCTGGTTAGGGCAATAGGCGCACACCGCACGATTCCTATCCTGCCTCTCCACCGGCCACCACGTCGCCCCGTCCCCGGAGAGGAAAACCGTGACTCCCACCGCCCGCCGCCGCCGCTGGCTCGCCGCCGTCACCCCCGCCTGCATGGCCGCGGCCCTGCCCGCGGTCGCCGGCACCGTTTCCTGGAACAACGCGGTCACGTCCGGGAACTGGGCCGGGGCCGACAACTGGGTCGGCGGCACGCGCCCGGCGGCCGGCGACGACGTCAGCCTCGCCGCCGCCGACTCGATCAGCCGCACCGTCACGTTCGCCAACCCGGACCCGGCGCTCGCGCTCAACTCGCTCCTGGTCGAGGCGGGCGGCGGCGGCAACTTCGCGCTGGTCGTCGGTCAGGACACGCTCCGCGTCGCCGCCGACTTCACGCTCGGCTGGAGCGCCGCGCCGCCCCATGCGGGGCGGGCCGTCGTCGCCCAGTCCGGCGCGTCGGCCGTCCATGTCGGCGGCAACCTCGCCCTCGCGTCCGACCCTGGGCGGCGCGCCGAGTACACGATCGCGAACGCCGCGACGCTGTCCGTCGGCGGCGACCTCCGCGTCGGCGACCGCGGCCGCGGCACGTTCGCCCAGGCCGGCGGCACGAACGTCGTCGCGGGCACGCTCCACGTCGGCCACCCGACGGCCGGCGGCGTCGGCGAGTACACGCTCGCCGGCGGCAGCCTCCGCGCCGGCACGGTGCGCGTCCACGCCGGCGGCACGCTGACGGTCACCGGCGGCCGCGTCGGCGAGGACACGGGGTTCGCGCCGACCCTGGTCGTGCACAACGCCGGCACGCTCGCCCACACCGCCGGGCAGTTCGTCGGCAGGGTCATCAACACCGGCATGATCCAGTTTAACGGGCCGTCGTTCGAGCTCCGCGGCGGCCTCGTCCAGCAGTCGGCAACGACGCTCGACCTGCCGGCGACGCGGTTCCTCCGCGCGTCGGGCGCGGGGCTGCACGTCGTCACCGGGATGACCAGCTCCGGCACGGTCTCGGCGTCGCAGTTCATGCTCGGCGGGTTCGCGCCCGACGCGCCCGGCACGTACGTCCAGAACGGCGGGCAGGTCGCAGGGTCGGGCAACGCCAGTCAGTTCTCGCTGATCCGCGGGACGTACACGCTCAACGCCGGGCGGTTCGAGTTCCCGGCCGTCGACCTCGCCGGCACGTTCACCCACGCCGCCGGCACGGTCAGCCTCCACACGCTGAGGGTCGGCGGGAACAACGGGAAGTACCTCCAGACCGGCGGGGTCCTCAACGTCGCGCCCGAGGGCGCGGTCGGGTTCGACTCCACCGTCTCCCTCGGCCTCCTCGACCTCGGCGGCACGACGAACTGGGGGCCCGGCGCCCGCCTGACCGTCTCCGGCGGCACCGCGGTGCTCGGCGGCCTCCAGTCTTGGCACCCGACGGCCGCCCTGGTCGTCACCGGCGGCAGGGTGACGCTCGCGACCGACGCCGCAGGGACCGGCGCCGCCCACCTCGACCTGACCCTCACCGGCGGCCAGACCCGCTTCGCCGCCACCCAGCACCTCGCGTCGCTCGCAGCCAACAACGTCGGCCACGCCGTCCTCGAACCCGGCCCGACCCCCGGCGGCAAGGTGCTGGTCACGAAGCGCCTGACGCTCGGCGGGTCCGCGCGGCTCGACCTGACCAACAACGCGCTCGTGCTCGACCACGAGCCGACCGCGTCGCCGGGCGACCTCCTCGCGCCGATCCGCGCGGCGATCGCCTCGGGCCGCGGCGGCGGCCCCGGGCTCGCCAGCTCGACCGCCGCCGCCGACCCCTCGAAGGCGCTCGGTTACGCGCGGGCGTCCGAGGTGCTGACGTTCGGCCCCGGCGGCGACGCGACCTTCCTCGGCCAGGCGGTGGACGCCAGCAGCGTCCTCGTGCGCTACACGCTCGCCGGCGACGCCAACCTCGACGGCGGCGTCGACTTCGCCGACCTCGTCCGCCTCGCGCAGAACTACGACGCGGCCCCCGCCAACGGTTCCACCTGGTTCAACGGCGACTTCACCTACGACGGCGTGGTCGACTTCAACGACCTGGTCAGGCTCGCCCAGAACTACGACGCCGCGCTCCCGACCGGCCCGATCCCCGGCATGCGGGGAAACTTCGCCACCGACCTCGACGCCGCCTTCGCCAGCGTCCCGGAACCCTCCGCGCCCGTCGCGCTGCTCGCCGCCTGCGGCCTGGCGGGCTCGGCCCGCCGCCACCGCCGCCGCGCGGCCGCCGCTCGTTAACGCGTTCCGGTTGTGCCGGTCGCGCGCGTTGACCGCCCGAATCAGCACTGAGATCGCCAAGATTATCCCTCCCTCGACTCTCGCCCGCCCCGATCCGCGCCGATCGATGGGTTAGGCCGGCGCCAGTGGGGTGCCGGCGGGAGTTGGGAGAGTCGTTTGCACCCGCGCGGCGGGGTCGGGATTCGCGGAATTTGCGTTTCCGCGCTTTCCATCGCCCCCGCCGTCCGATAAAAGACCGCGTGGGGTGGTCGCCAGACCGCCCCGATCGGCGACCGTCAATCGCCACCGGCGGCCCGCGTTCGCGCGGGTCGTCACGTCGTACGCGGGTTCGTTCCCGAGTCTCTCCCGCTTCCCAACCCATGTGTCGCCCCAGGTCCCGCCGAAAGGACGCGCGCCGCGCGCGTGCTCCCTCATTCGGCGGGTCCGGGGCCGGTCGCGGAGAGCTCGTCATGGCGCGTTCGTCCTTCATCCGGATCGCTGCGTTGCTGCTGGTTTGCCTGGTCGCCCCGCTCGCCAAGGCGGGGAAGATGGAGGCGAACGTCACGCTGTCGTCCTACTGGGTCAGCAACTACAAGTACTTCCACAGCGAGCAGTTCGTCACGCTCAAGGGCCTGACCGGCAACCAGTGGCCCGACACGCCGTTCGAGGGCAAGTTCCGCGCCGACTTCGTCGGGCCGATGACCGAGAAGGTGGACTGGCAGCGGGTGACCAAGCGGGAGTTGATGAGCGTCCGCGGGATGTCGTGGGGGCAGGTGGACTTCGGCGACGGACGGGGCGGGCCGAACAAGGCCTGGGCGTGGCGGATCGAGAAGAACGGCGCGAAGACCCCGCTCAAGGGCATCTGGTACCTCTACGTCGACCGGGACATCCGGCCGGGCACGTACCCGAAGATCCAGCTGATGCCCCAGACCCGCCCGGCCAATTGGTACCGCGGGTTCAAGCGGTCGTACTACCAGATCCCGTTCCCGCAGATGGCCGCGGACGGCGGGCTGAAGGTCGTCGCGAACAACGGGGACTTCCTGCCGATGGGCGCGGTGTTCAAGATCCGCAAGCTCGGCACCAACCTGCACAACGTCCCGGGGATGAACGCCTTCCTGACCAAGAGCACGTTCTGCGTGCTGGACATGGGCGTCGGCGGCCGCGGGATGGACGTCCACCAGGGCCTGCAGTACTTCGAGGCGGAGGACATGAACAAGTACAGCCTGTTCATGCCCGGGGCGACCATGCGCGACACGCGCGGGGCGACGCTGGAGGTGCTGGGCGTGCTCCGGACGGACGGGAAGTTCGTCTCGTGGGACGCCAACGGCAAGGCGGCCGGGGTGAAGCCGCTGCCGCAATAGACGCGCCGGCGGCGCATAGTAAACGAGCGGGCCGACCGCGCCAGCCGTTCCCGGGTAACCGTGCGCGGCCCGGCCGCCGGCGAAACTTCCACGCCATCCGTCCGTCAAACATCCCGCCGGCGCGTCATCCGTGCGTACCCCGCGCCGCCCCGAGGAGGCACGCATGGTCAAGCCCGTACCGCTGATCGTCGCCGCCGCCGCCGCGTCCCTCGCCGGCCGCGCGTCCGCGTGCAGTTGCGTCCCGCCTCCCGCCCCCCAAGAGGCCATGAAGACCGCCGCCGCAGTGTTCGAGGGCACCGTGACCGCCGTCGACCGGAAAGGGGAAACGCTGACCGTCACCTTGACGGCTCGGCGTGCATGGAAGGGGATCGACGCGCCCGAGGTGACCGTCCAGACCGCCGGCGACGGCGCGATGTGCGGCGTCACGTTCGAGAAGGGGAAGTCGTACCTCGTCTACACCCACCCGCGCGACGATCCCAAATCCCCGCTGCGGACGGGCCTCTGCACCCGAACGACCCACGTCGAGCAAGCGAAGGAAGATCTGGCGGCTCTCGGGGAAGGCAAGCCAATCCAAAAGAAGAAGTAACGACCTGTGACGCGGATCTGATGCACCTCCTGTCGCTTCCGACAAGCTGTCGCGACAGTTCGGCACTGATTTCGCTGGGCGAGGTCGCTCCCATACCTGCACCCCACCGTAGGGATACCCCTGATCAAATTTTAAGACAAATCGACACCGACCGCTGCATTGAGGCCTGCTGTTTGCACTCCTTGGCGGGTGGCGACGAGCCGCCCCATTCGTGTCCTCGGTTAACAAGGAGCTCAACCATGCGTAAACCGCTCAATTGGATTTTGACCGCGTCCCTCGGCCTCGGCAGCGCCGCGTTCCTCGGCTGCGAGCGCAGCACGAACACCGGCACCACCGGCGGCCAGGCCAGCAACACCACCAACGCCGCCGCCACCAACGACGGCAAGGTCATCAACAACAAGGAAGACGCCGCCCGCACCGCCGGCCTCACCACGCCGGGCGACCAGATCGGCACCGTCGACCTGACGAAGATCTACGGCGTGCTCGGCAACGTCGTCGAGGACTCGTTCGACAAGGGCGACTTCGGCGACCTCGTCAGCAACCTCGCGGCCCCCGACCAGGACCGCATCGGCAAGGCGTTCGCAAACCAGACGATGGCCGACCTCGACGGCCGGATCGACCAGTTGAACAAGGACTTCAAGGCCAAGTACAACAGCGACTTCGGCCTGAACGACTCCAAGGTCTTCGAGAACTGGGCCAAGGTCCAGAAGAACGCGGAGACCGGGGACAAAAACCAGACCTACGTGACCGTCACGATCCCGGCCGGCCACGGCATGCCCGAGCTCCAGGTCCCGATGGTCAAGGACAACCTCGCGTTCCGCATCAACGCCCCGGACGAGGTCACCGGCGAGCAGCTTAAGCAGAGCCTGATGACCCACCTGACCGCCGCCGGCAACATGAAGGACCAGTGGCCCGCCGACAAGCTCGAGGCGCAGCGGGCGCTCGCGCACCACGTGCTGATGGCCGTGATGAACAAGCCGATGCAGAAGTAGCCGCGCCACCCGGCGACCTGCCTGTTGTTTTTCCTAGTCGGAGACACGGACGCGCGACGCGAGTCGCGCGTCCGTTCTCTTGCGCACCGCGGCAAGCGGCAAGGCCGCGCGCTGCAATTCCCGCCCGCCCGCTCCGTCCTTCCTGCGCATCCCCGCGCGCCACGTCATCCTCGCCTCCATCGGCACCGACGGCGACGTCTTCCCGTACGTGGCGCTGGGCGCGACCCTGCGCGCGCGTGGCCACCGCGTGACGCTCGCCGCCGCCGAAACCTACCGCCCGCTCGCCGACCGCAGCGGGTTTGCCTTCCGCCCCCTGTGCACCGCCGCCGACAACGACGCCCTGATCGGCCACCCCGACTTCTGGCACCCGCTGAAGGGCCCTTACGTTGGCGCCCGCTGGGGCGTCCGCTTCCTGCCGGCGCAGTACGACCTGTTCGCGCGGCTCGCCGCCGACGGGGACGCGGTGTTCGTCGCCAACCCCGGGCTGGTCGCCGCCCGCGTCGCTCGGGATAAGCTCGGCTTCCCGATGGCCACCCTGATCCCCCAGCCGTGGATGATCCCCAGCGCGACCGCGCCCCCGGTGATGCCCGCGGGCCTGACCCTGCCGCGGTGGGCGCCGCGCTTCGCCGGGCGCCTCTACTTCCGCGGGATCGACGCGATCGGCGCCGCCCTGATGGGCCGCGAACTCAACGCGCTCCGCGCCGCGGTCGGACTCCCGCCCGTCCGCCGCGTCTTCCAATGGTGGCTCTCCCCCGACCTGGTGATCGGTTTGTTCCCCGACTGGTACGGCCCCCCGCAGCCCGACTGGCCGCCCCAGACCCGCCTGACCGGCTTTCCGGTCGGCGACCGTCAGCCGCTCGCCGACGACCTCCTCGCCTACTGCCGCTCGGACGACCCGCCGATCGCCGTGACCTTCGGCACCGGCATGCGCCACGGCCAGAGAATCTTCCGCGCCGCCGTCGACGCCTGCCGAATGACCGGCCGCCGCGCCCTCCTCCTGACCCGCCATGCCGGCCAATTGCCGACCCCCCTGCCGCCCACGATCCGCCACGTCCCGTTCGCCCCGTTCCGCGCCCTCTTCCCCCACTGCGCCGCCATCGTCCACCACGGCGGCGTCGGCACGGTCGCCCAGGCGTTGGCCGCCGCCCGCCCGCAACTGATCCTCCCGATAGCCTACGACCAGAAGGACAACGCGATCCGCGTCGAGCGCCTCGGCGCCGGCACGTGGATGCGGGCCCGCTCCGCCACCGGCCCCCGCATCGCCCGCGCCCTCACGGCGCTAACGCGCAACACCCCACCCGACCGCCTCCAGCAACTCGCGACGAAGTTTGAGATCCCTGCCGACCCGTTGGATCAAGCCGCCACTCTGGTCGAGGGCCTCGCGAACACGACCTAAACCGACGCCCCGCCCGACCGCAGTTCCGGCGGGCGGGCCGCGTCGTCCGCCGCGATTGCCCGGTAAAGCCTCACGGGCCCCGCCACCCCCTTTAGTTCGAACGTCCCCGCCTCCTCCAACCGCACTTCCCGGCGGTTGATCGTCGCGAACGTCGCCTCCGTGAACAGCACCTCCCCCGCCGCCGCCTGCTGCTGGGCGCGGCTGGCGAGGTTGACCGGCTCGCCGAACACGTCCCCGCCGTCCAATGCGACCTCGCCGGTGCTGACGGCTATCCGCAGTTCGAGCTTGTCCCGGTCGGCGAACGAGTCCCGGCTGTGCGCCGTCGCGGCCGCCTGGATCTCGAGGCCGGCGAGCACCGCGTCAGTCGCGCTCTCGAACGCGACCAGCAGCCCGTCGCCGAGCGACTTCACCACCCGCCCGCCGCGGCGCTTGACGATCGGCTGCGCCAGGTCCCGGTGGCGGCGGACCACGTCCAGCACCCCGAGCCGCGACTCGTTAGCCGTCCGCGCGGTGTAATCCTTCACGTCGCTGAACATCACGCTGAGCGTCCGCGCGGTCGGCCCGTCCGCCGGCGCCGCCGCCGACGCGGCAGCGTGCGCCCGATGATGCACCGCGGTCGCCGCCAGCGCCGCCGTCAAGCGCCGGCGGTTGCGCAGCCAGATCACCCCGACCACCCCCAAGCCAAGCGCGACCGCCGCCGACCCGACCACCGGGTAGTACACCCCCGCGGGCGGCGGGTCGGCCGTCATGCCGGACGTGCGGACCATGAACGGCTGCGGCGACGCCTGCGTGATCGCGTCCCGGAACACCGCACCCTTCCCCGCCTGGGCGACCGCCGCCGCGATCAGGTCGATCTCCGCGGCCACCCCCGGGTCGTTGACGTTGATCCCCTGCCCGCCCATCCACGCGCGCAGCGCCTCGGGCAGCGGCCCCGTCGTTGTCCGTTCGACGCCCGTCGCGTCCCGGTACCGGCTGGCGCCGGTCAGCGCGTCGTGCTCGAACAGGGCGTGCTTACTCCCCAGTTCCACGTCCACCGCGAGTGCCCGCGCGTCGACCCGCGGCGGGTACCGGTGCCGGACGCGGCCGCGAACCGTCGTCCGCTCGCTGAGCACGACCTCCACCGACGTGTACGCGTTCGACTTCGGCACGGCTTGGACGAACTGCCGCTCCGCCCACGTCCCCGGGTGAACGTGCTCGGCGTAATACTCGACCCCGACCACCGCCGCCGGCACGAACACCGCCACCGCCAGCAACAACTTCCACCCGACCGTCTTGAAGAAAACCCACCCCACCCCCGCCTTGCCCGCAGCGTCCCGGACGATCCCCACCTCGCGCAGGTCCGACCCGCACTCCGGACACGTGAAGGTCGTCAACCCGGTGACGGCGTACCCGCAACGACCACAAGAGGCCTGCTGTTCCGACATGCGACCGCGAGTATACCCCCCCGCCCGCAGCCCCCGCAAAGAACCGGTTCAGGGCACCCCGCCGCGGACGGCGCGGGTCACTCCTTCAGCCGCGACCGCACGTTGTCCAGCACGTTCATGAAGTTGATGTAACTGTCGTACGGGCTCTCGTACGGGCTGAAGTACTTGTGCACCGTGCCGTCGGCGAAGTACTTCGTGCACATGTAGTAGAAGTGGTCGCTGGTCGTCAGCTTGCGCCAGTCGGCCAGCAGGCTCTCGTCCCCCTTCTCCTTGAGCGCCCCCTCGAGCTTGTACAGTTCGTGCAGCGCGTTCGACTGCATCGCGTTGCCCAGCCACGCCGACAAGTCACGCTCGGTGTCGGCCCAGCTGATCATGTGCGGCACGTCGATCTCCCCGGCCGGCTCGAACGTGTCGATCATCTGGCTGGGCGTCAGGAAGCGGTTCTCGCCGTTCTTCAGGATCTCGCCCGGCACGTGGTCCATGAAGTCGAAGATCCCGGTCTGCGCCCACTGGTGCTCGCCGATCGTCTCGTAGTCCATGAACAAATTGCAGCAGACGCCGTGGCCGTTGATCTGGTTGACCCACTTCGCGAACTTGTCGGCCGTCAGCGGGTACTGCTCCCAGTTGACGTTCGAGAACCGGAAGGCGATGTCGTCGCTCAGCCGGTAGTTCTTCAGCAGCAGCTTGAGGTTCGGCGCGTGCGGCGGCTTGTAGACGAGGTTGGGGCTGCGGTAGCCGAGCACGTGGTCGGCGCCCTCGGTAAGGGCGGCGTCGTAGCCCATGTGGCTGACGAAGTGGGCGAGGTCGTTGTTGTAGATCAGCTCGGTGTTGCGGAAGACGCGCGGCTCCTGGCCGAACAGCTCCTTGATGCGGCGGCGGTGCAGATCGACCTGCCCGCGGAACTCCTCGCGGCTGTAGAGGAACGCGAGCGAGTGGTAGTAGGTCTCGTTGAGGAACTCGACGCAGCCGGTGGCGTTGAGTTCGCGGAAGCTGTCGATCACCTCCGGGCAGGCCTGCTCGAACTGCTCGAGCGCGACGCCGGAGATAGAGAACGTCACGCGGAACCGGCCGTCGTGGCGGCGGATGTTGTCCAGCAGCAGCCGGTTCGCGGGCAGGTAGCACTTCTCGGCGACCTTGCGCGCGATCTCGGTGTTCTTGAACTCGTCGAAGTAGTTCTGGTCGGTGTCGAAGACGCTGTAACGGCGAAGGCGGAACGGCTGGTGAACTTGGAAGTAGAAGCAGACTGCGGGCATGGTGGTTGCGTCCTTCGGTCCGGACGGGCATTGTACGCACGGGGTTTGATCGGTCTAGGAGCGAATATGCGAAACGGTCGGACGCTGACGTGGCTCGTGGCGGTGGCGGGGTTATCCGTCGTGCTGGCGGCGGCCGCGGGCGCCGCGCCGCCCAAGGATGCGTTCACCGGGACGTGGACGGTGACCGTGACGCCCGCCGACGGCGGCGGCAAGCCGTACGAGGACAAGCTGACGTTCGCCGGCCAGAAACTGACGTCGGCGACGTTCAAGGCCCGCGGGTTCGCCGACGCCGAAGTCGAGACCGACACCCGCGGCGGGCAGATCGCGACGTTCACCGCGACCGCCAAGAGCCCCAAGCAGGGCTCGGCCAAGTGGGGCGGCACGGTCAGCGCGGGGCAGGTGCAGGGGACGCTGACGTGGACGAAGGCCGACGGGACGGCGGTCGAGTACACGTACACCGGCGGGCGCAAGTAGGGCCCGCCCCGCGGAACATTACTTCTTCACCCCGCGCAGCCGCGCCAGCTCCGTCGACATGCTCGCGAGCTGCGGGCTCATGTCGGCGCGGGGAAGGCGGACGTCGATCACCTGAAGGGTGCGGCTGCCGACCGCGTGGCGGATCGCGCCGTCGAGTTCGCCCTTGGTCTTGGCGACGGTGGCCTCGCCGCCGCCGACCAGCTCGCAGATCTTGCCGTAGTTCCACTGGCTGATCACGTTGAACGACCCGTCGCGGATCTTGCGCATCGTGCCGTAGCCGTCGTTGTTCAGGATCAGGAGGATCGGGTTCTGGCCGAGGCGGGTCGCGGTCGAGACCTCGGTGCCGGTCATCTGGAACGCGCCGTCGCCGACCAGGACGAACGGACGGAGGCTTGGGTTGGCCATTCCGACGCCGATCGCCGCGGGGACGGCGAACCCCATCGACAGGTAGTACGCGGGCGCGATGAACTCGGCCCGCTTGGCCGTCCGGATGCCGACCGCGCCGAAGATCGCGTCGCCCACGTCGCTGACCACGCACGAGCTCTCGTCGATGTGCAGCGACAGGATGCGGATCACCTCCTGCATCGTCAGCGGGTCCTGGAGCTCCTTCTTCGACAGCGGCGTGGGCTCGCGGTGCGGGTGGGGGTGCTTGAACGGGAAGCGGCGGACGCCGTTCTTGCCGCCCTTGTTGAGCGGCAGCCCGGCGACGCCCGCGAGGTAGTCGGCAAACTCGACGTCCTCGTACTGGTGGTAGCAGACCTTAATCGATTCGGTCGTCGCCAGCACGGTGCGGCTGCGGTCGAGCTTGGCCGTGTAGATGCCGAGGTTCATGTCCGTGATGAACGACCCGAGCATCAGCACGAAGTCGGCCGACTCGACGTACTGCCGCACGTGCTGGTCCGACGACATCGCGCCGCCGTACACGCCCAGGTACAGCGGGTGGTTCTCGGCGACGGCCGACTTGCTCAGGAGGTCCGCGGCGATCGGGATGTTGAACTTCTCCGCGATCCGCACGGCCAGGTCCGTCACCCCGTACCGGTGCAGTTCGACCCCGGCCAGCAGCACCGGCCGCTTCGCCTTGGCGAGCATGCCGGCGGTCTCGGCGACCGCGGCGGTGAGGGTTTCGGCGTCGCTCGGGTGGGGCTGCTGCTCGGCGGCGCTAATTAGGTTGGGCGCGACCGGGATCTCCCGGTCGACCATGTCGTGCGGCACCTCGATGTAGACCGGCCGCTTGTGCCGCAGGCACGCCTCGACGCACCGGACGATCTCGTACGCCGCCCGCTCCTCGTCCAGGAGCGTCGCGCTGGCGACGGTCACCTCGTCGTACACCCGCCGCTGGGTCTCGAACGTCTTGACCTTGTGGTGCAGCAGCGGGTCCTTCTCGCGGTCCTGCCGCCCGGGCGCGCCGCTGATCACGACGACCGGCGACTTCTCGGCGTACGCGCCGGCGATCGCGTTCAGCACGTTCAGCCCGCCGACGCAGTACGTCACGCAGACCAGGCCGATGCCGTTCAGCCGCGAGTACGCGTCGGCCGCGAACCCCGCGCCCGGCTCGTGCGTCATCGTCACGCTCTGGATCGGCGACTTCTCCAGCCACGCAAAGGTCGGCAGCGCGAAGTCGCCCGGGACGCCGAACGAGTGCCGCACGCCGCGGCGGTGCAGGTACGCGAACAAAAACTCCCCCATCGGCATCCGCGGGCGGATCCGGAACGGCGCGGGCGCGCGGGCGGCGCGGCGGCCACTGACCTCGGCGACCGGGTGGCCGTCGCCGTTGCGGGCGCCGCTGGCGGGGATCATCTCGACGTCGGCGTTGCGCGCTCTGCGGGCCATGGGTTCGCTTCTCCTGTTAGCCGTAAAATCGACCGGACGCCTCTACCGGATTATACGATTGCCGATAATGCTCGGGTCACGCCGGCCTGGCCGACCGTTAGACCGCCCGCCGCCGGCGCGTAGAATGCCGGTCATGCCGACGATCAGCTTTATCACCGCCAACTTCGTCGCCCGCGCGCGGGGGTACGACGGGAACCCCGACTGGATGGTTCACGACCAGGCCACGGTGGGATCCGCGTCCCCCGAGCGGTTCCTCGAAGTCGTGCAGGACCTGGTCGCCGCCGGGTTCGACGCGGTCGACGTCTGGACCGCCCACTGCCACTGGCGGCACCACGACCGCGAGGACTACCTCGAGCAGGTCAAGGGGTTCTGCTCGCAGTTCGATTTGACGATCACCAGCTACGCCGGCGGCATGGACGTCACGTCGGCGGCCGACCTCGACGCGCCGCTGCGGTTCATGAAGCAGCTCGGCGCGCCGCTGCTCGCCGGCGGGATCCGCGGCCTGCCGCCCGCGGAACTCTGCGCGGCCATGGACGACGCCTGCCGCCGCTACGGCGTGCGGTGGGCGTACGAGAACCACCCCGAGAAGACGTTCGACGAGCTGCTCGCGAAGGTCGACGGCGGGAAACACGAGCGCGTCGGCGTCGCGCTCGACACCGGCTGGTGCGGCACCCAGGGGATGGACGCGGTCGACGCCGCCCGCCGCCTGCACGAAATGGGCAAGCTGTTCATCGTCCACCTGAAGGACGTCATGGCCGCCGGCAAACACGACACCTGCGCGATCGGCGACGGGATCGTGCCGTGCGAAGCGGTCGTGCGGTACCTGGCCAAGGCCGGCTGGGCGGGCGACATCGCGATCGAGCACGAACCGTACGACCGCGACCCGATGCCGGAAATCGCGCGGAGCCTCGAGCGCGTGCGGGGTTGGCTGAAGTCCTGAGTACCGGAGTCCCGACTTCCGAGCGTGACCTTATGGCCGATCTGCTGCACTGGTCGAACGTCGCCAAGCCGGTGATCGGGATGCTGCACCTGCCCCCCCTGCCCGGGGCGGCGCGCTACGACGCGGCCGGCGGGCTCCCGGGCATCCGCGACGCCCTCCTCCGCGACGCCGACGCGCTCGCCGAGGGCGGCGTGGACGGCCTGATGATCGAGAACTTCGGGGACGTCCCGTTCTACCCCGGCCGCGTCCCGGCGCACACGGTCGCGGTCATGACCGCGCTGGCCGCCGACGTCCGCCGCCACGCCCCGAACCTGCCGCTCGGCATCAACGTGCTGCGGAACGACGGCCTCTCCGCCCTCGCCGTCGCGGCGGCGGTCGGGGCGCAGTTCGTCCGCGTCAACGTGCTGTGCGGCGCCCGGGTGGCCGACCAGGGCCTGCTCCAGGGCATCGCCCACGACCTCCTGCGCGAGCGGGCGACCCTGGGCGCGACCGACGTCCGCATCTTCGCCGACGTGGACGTGAAGCATTCGGCGGCGCTCGCGCCGGTCACGATCGAATCCGAGGTCGAGGACACGCTCGTGCGCGGGCTCGCCGACGCGCTAATCGTCTCCGGGGCCGGCACCGGCAAGGCGACCGACGTCGCCCACCTCCAGCGGGTCAAGCGGGCGGCCGGCGCCGCCCCCGTCTTCGTCGGCAGCGGCACCGACGAGCGGACGATCGCCGACTACCTCCCCTACGCCGACGGCTTCATCGTCGGCACCGCGTTCAAGCGCGACGGCCGCGCGAGCAACCCGGTGGACATCGACCGCGTCGGACGCCTGATGCGCGTCGTGAGGTAGCGGCGAATTGGCGCCCGCCCAAACGAACTGGCCCCGGACGGGCGGCAGCTCGTGCCGCCCGTCCGGGGCCGTCGAATCGCTCGCGGAACCCCATTCGCGAGCCGCGGTCGGCAATCGGCCTACTTCTTCTTCTCCACGTCGTCCAGCCGCTTCTCGAGGCTTTCGATCTTCTCCAGCAGCTTCTTGATCGTCTCGTCCCGCTCGTCGCGCTCGTCCCGCCCGACCTGCCCGCCTCGGCCCGCGCCGTTGTTCGCGGCCGCGCGGCCGCCCCTCGGCGCCAGATCCCACGCGACGCGCCACTCGACCCCCGTCCGCCGGAACCCCAGCTCGTCCATCAACCGCTTCTCAAGGTCCTTCATGTGGGCCGCGCCGTAGAACAGCCCCATGTTCTTCTTGCCGGCGGCCAGCTGCTCCTTGACGACCTTCATCGCGGCCTTGTTCCGCTCGGTCAGCAGCACCGACCCGTCGGGGCCCTCGAGGGCGGCGACCATCTCGTCCATGTTCTCGAACTGCTTCGCCAGGATCATCTTGAGCTGCCGCGCGCCGTCGTCGCTCGACAGGGCGGCCAGGAGCTGCATCGGGTCCATGTCCTGCATCCGCTGGGCGTTCCCGCCGCCGCCCTTCATCATCTCGCGCATCATCTGCTGCATCATCAGGCCGAACAGCGACTCGCCGCGCTCGTCCTGCATGCGGTTGAACTCCTCGGCGGTCAGGTCGGCGTGGACGAAGTTCTTCTTCGTGTAGTCGATCCCGTCGAGCTGGTAGTCGAGGTCGAGGAACGTCTTGAGGCCCTTCTGGATGATGTGGACGACGCTGATGCCGTTGGCCTCGACGCGCTCCGGCGCCCCCATGTCCTTCGGCTTGACCATCTCGTAGAGCAGCGCGTCGTACCCGTCGAACAGCTTGTTCAGCGCGGCGAAGTAGCCGGTGTCGGCGATGTGGACCGCCGCGACCAGGTGCACCTTCTGCCCCTGGGCGTTCTGGTACGTCGCGATCGCGGTCTCGAGCCGGCCGCCGTCGCGGCCCTCTTCGACGAACCGCAAGAACTTCTGCGGCTCCTGGGCGGCGCCGGCCTTGGCGTCGGCGGCGAACGCCGGGACGTTGGCGACGAGCAGGAGCGGGACGAGCAGCGAGAACGCGTTCGGGAGGCGACGAGAATCACGGCGCATGTGCGGACTCCTTGTTCCGGGCCTGCCCTCGCCCCCCGCGCGAGCGAGCGACGGGTACGCGCGGGCCAGTGTGCCATTGCCCCGGGGAAACGGCAAGGAAGTTTAGGCCCGATTCGGCAGGCCGCGTCGTTAGAATCGCGCCGGAGTTTTCCACCCGCCCGGCGGCGGGGCCGATCGGGTATCGTGGCCGCTTCGGGGGCGACGACAGCGGCCCGCGCGGGAGACAAGGGAATGACGTTCGAAGCGACGTCCGGGCCGATCCTCCCCCTGCTGATCCTCGGCGTCACGTTGTTGCACGTCGGGGCGTTCCTGATCCGCTGGGCGTGGTTCGGCCGGCGGGTCGGTAACGCGCCTCACTGCCGGCGGTGCGGGTACGCCCTGACCGGCCTCGCCGCCGACCGCTGCCCCGAGTGCGGCACGTTCCTGTCCGCCGCGACGACGGTGCGCGGCCAGCGCGTCGGGCGGCGGGGGTGGGCGCTGCTGGGGGCGGCGTGCGTCGTGCTCGGGCTGGGGTGCGCGGCCGCGGGCGTGAGCCCGCGCGTTCGGGCGGTGGACTGGTACGGGTTCAAGCCGGCCGGGTGGGTGATCGACGACGTCGAATCGTCGGACGGGGAACTCGCGGCGCGGGCGTGGGCGGAGCTGGGCCGGCGCCGCGCGTCCGGCGGGCTGTCGGACGGGCAGTTGCGGGACCTCGACGCGGCCGCGGTTCGCGTCGTCTCGAAGGGCGGGGGCGGGCCGGTGGGGCTTTTCGAATACGTGGCGGGCCGGTTGGCGAGCCTGACGCCGGAGCAGCGCGGGGCGGTGCTCGGACGGTTGATCGCCGACGCGGGGTCCAACAGCTATATGGCGTCGGTGGGGGCGACCACGATCCTCGACCAGTTGATCGGGGAGGCCCGCCTGACCCCCGCCGAGCACGGGCGGATCACGGCCGCGGCCTTGGGCGCGCAGGCGCCGGCGGCGCCCGCGTCGCCGGGGACCGGCTGGTTCGTCAACTACCTAGGCGACCGGGCGCTGCGGATCGGCGGCCTCACCCCCGTCGAGCGTGGGACGTTTTTCAGGCAGGCGATCACCGTCTCGCTGCGCGCCCGCCCGACGATGCTGGCGGGGGAGACCGAGCCGTACTGGGTCGATTACGGCGGCCGCGGCCCGGGCGGCGGGCCGTGGTACTCCCGCGTGCGAAGCGTCAGCGTGCAGGTCGACGACGGCCCGGCGCGCCCGCTTGGCGGCGCGAGGTCGGGTCGCGGGTTCGTCGGCGGCGGGGGGAGCGGCGGGGCGGTCGAGGTCGCCGAGCCGGGGAAGCACACGCTGCGCGTGGTGGTGGCGGTCGACGTGTTCGACCGGGACGTCGGCCCCGAGCCTGACGCAAAGCCGCACTGGTCGCGCGAGGTCACGCTGACCGCGCCGTTCGAGGCGCTGCCCGCTGACACGAACGACTTCGTCCGCCTGATCGACGAATCCAAACAGGCCGCCGAGATTCGCCGCTGCCTGTCGGTCAAGCAGGCGCGGGTCGGCGGCCGGTACAGCCCGCTGTCGGCGCGGGTCGATTTGGACCGCCTGCCAGTCGAGGTCGCGTTCGACGTGTTCGCGCGGCACGGCGGGGAGGAGTATCGGGTCGGCCAGGTCTACGCGAACCGCGGCGGGCGCGGGGACTTCCTCCTGAACGCGGAGAAGTTCCCGCCCGGCCGCGCGGCGACCGCCGTGGACTTCGTCTTCCGCAGCAACGTGAAGATCGCGAAGGGGACGGTGGACCTGTACCAGATCTGGGCGGGCGAGGTCGTGCTGGAGAACGTGCCACTGAAGCCGGCGGACTGACCCGGCTGCCGACGCCCTTGCGGGATGCGGGCCGAACACGCCGCGGTGAAAATTGACGTCCTCCACACGACCAGAAGCGGACCCCGCTGATAATGGGGATCGTCGTCATGCGCCCGCCCCACAACCTCGCGTTCGACGTCATCGTCCGTCACGCCGGCACGGAATACGGCGCCGGCTCGGACTGCGCGTGGGCCGCGGGAAAGGTCGGCGCCACCGGCATTTTCGTTGACGTTCTCCGCTCCCGCCACCCCCGCCGCCGCGATGCTTACCGGACGCCGGCGGGCGAGGCGTGCGCGGCGACCCTAACGGGCGGGGGTGGCGGCTCCCGGGTCGGATCCGCCCGCCTCGTCGTCGCGATCGTCGCCGTTCCGCCACCGGAGGAAGTCCGTCAGGCGGCGCTTGGCCAGGTCGGTGCCGATCCCCAGCGCCCGCCCGACCTCCCGCATCCGGGCGACGCGCGGGAGCGTGCCGGCATCCAGCCGCTCACGCTCGTCGTCCGTCAGCGACCGCAGGACGTCCAGCGACGAGCGGAACGGCTCCCGCGGCCCGTTCCGGCGGGCGAGCACGAGTTCGAGGAAGGCGACGTACGCGCGAAGAGAACGGGGCATGCGGGGGCGCTCCGACGTGGGCGGCGGGCCGAGGATGTTGCGCCCGGACGTCCGTCGCCGCTGCGCTGTTGCGACAGAAGCGAAAGCTTCACCAGGTCACTCCCCCTCCGCCCAAACCCGCGGCGTCTCCCACGCCGGGTCGAACTCCACGTGGATCACGTTCGGGTTGCAGCAGACCGGGCAGTCTTCGACGTAGGACTGATCCGCCCCACCCGACCGGTCGAGCGGGATCACAATCGATTCCCCGCACGCCGGGCAGACGTAAGCCCCCTCGTCCGAGCTCCGCCGCCGCCGCCGCTTCTTCTTCATCATCGTTGATTGTAGTGCCGGCGTCGCCCCTGCCTCCGTCCTCCTCGTTCCGCCTCCCGCGGAATGTGCTTCCACGCACGGCCTTCGACGGCGCCGAGAGTCGTGTGCCCAAGCGCACCCGACAGGCTCATCGCGCCAGCGGCAGCCGGAGCGTGAAGTCGCTCCCCTTCCCGACCTCGCTCTTCACCGTCAGATCCCCGCCGTGCTCCTTGACGATGCGGTGCGTCATCGCCAGGCCGAGCCCCGTGCCCCCCTTCTTGCTCGTGTAGTACGCCTGAAAGATCTTGTCGACCGCGTCCGCCGGGATCCCCTTGCCGGTGTCGATCACGTCGATCCGCGCCCGCCCGTCTTCCCGGCCCGCGGTCAGGATCAGGTCGCCGCCCGCCGGCATCGCCTGGAGCGCGTTGATCATCAGGTTCAGCACCGCCTGCTTGATCAGCCGCGGGTCGACGCTGGACGTCAGCGGCCCGTCCGCCCGGCGGAGGCGCAGCCGCGCCCGCTGGGCCTGCGCCTGCGGCAGGAAGAAGTCGACCAGGTCCTCGAGCAGCTCGTTCAGGTCCGTCGGCTGCCGGTCGAGCTCGAGCTTGCCGGCGTAGCGGAGGAAGTCGTCGAGGATGTCGCGCAGCCGCGCCGTCTCCTTCTGCACCGTCCCCAGCCGGTGCCCGACGCGCGAGTACGCCGGGTTGTCCGGCGTGATGTCCTCCGCCAAGAGCTGGAGGTTGAGCTGCACGGTCGAGAGCGGGTTCTTGATCTCGTGGGCGAGCCCGCCGGTCAGCGTGCCGAGTTCGGCCAGGCGCTCGGCGTCGCGAGCGCGGCGCTCGAGGAGGATGATCCGGCGCACCGACCACGTCGCGACCACCGCCGCGATCGCGACGCAGACGACGACGCCGACCAGCACGCCCTGAATGAACGGGGGCATGGGCGGGAAGGGTAGGGGACGCGGTGGCGGGACGCAAAGGGGGGAGCGCGGAAGCGACGAAGGCCGCACGGGGTGCCCGTGTCGCCCTCCGCGCCCGCTGCAACTTCACGCCGGGGCAGAGCACCGGGAGCACCAGCGCCCGAAGCGCCGCCCGGGATCTGATATTCGGTGAACTCAACGTTCGAGGCGCGCCGGTGCGCCCTCCCCCGCGCGATCACCCCGTCGCGCCGTCCGCCCCGGCGCCCGTGTCGGCGGCGGCGGCGGCACCGGCGGCGACCTTCACCGGCTTGACGCGCCGGACGTTCCGCGCGGCCAACCCCTTGCCGCTGTCGACCTCCTCGTACTCGACCACCTCGCCGTCCTTGAGCGTGCGGAAGCCGTCCCCCTCGATGCTGCTGAAGTGGACGAACACGTCCTTCCCGTCGCCGTTGATGACGAACCCGAACCCCTTCTTCACGTCGAACCACTTGACCGTGCCCGTGGCCATAGGGCGTCTCCCACGAATGAAATGTCGGCGCTTCCCACTGGACGTGACCGGCGGCGCGGCGGCCGGGTGTACGGCTGAGATATAAGGGTAACCCCGCCACATTTCAACAAAATTCGACTCGTGCGAGCAGAGCCATCGCCGCGTCTGGGGTATCAATCGCCGGGCGGGGAAAGACCGCCCATGAACGCTGCAGAATAGTTCCGTGGGATTCGTCAAACGCCAAGGCACTTTCGTTATTCTGTCGCGCGGCGTCTTCGGCGGCGTTATAGTCTCGCCTTGCGGTTATAGGTGACGCACCGATGTACGGGCCGGTACAAGCGTTGGCATGACACCGCACACGTCGATCGCCAGAGCATCGCTCCGACTCGCGCCCGCGCGCGGGCGACCCGCAGGAGGTGCCCCATGACCCTCCCCTGGCTGATGGGGTGGTGGAACCTGATCTTCCTCGCGCCGTTCGCGGTCGCGATGCTCTACCTGTTCGTCTACACGCTGACCGGGATCACCTTCGGCGACGCCGGCGCCGATGCGGGCGCCGATGCGGACGCCGACGGAGACGCCGAGCACGATCACGCCGCCGGACACCACGCCGCGGTCGCCGGCGGCCCTCCCTTCTACGCCCTCGCGCTGTCGTGGATGGGCGTCGGCCGCGTGCCGCTCAGCCTGATGCTGCTCGTCCTGCTGCTGACGTGGGGCTCGGTCGGCTTCCTGACCAACTCGGCCCTCCACGAACGCGGGGCGATCGGGGCGGACGCGGCGCGGTGGTCGGTCCCGGTCGCGCTGCTCGCCGCGGTGCTGGTGACGCGGACGGTCGTGATGTTGCTCGGCCGGTTCGTCCCGATGAACGAGTCGTCCGCCCGGCCGCTGCGGGCCCTCGTGGGCGCCGTCGGCGAGGCGCTCTACCCGATCGACGCGACGTTCGGCATGGCCGTCGTGCGGGACGCCAACGGTGACCTAAAGCACGTCGCCTGCCGGGTCGGGGACGGCGTGCCGCCGATCGAGAAGGGCGTGCGGGTGCGGCTCGTCGCGTACGCGGCCGAACAGCGGACGTTCTACGTCGCCGCCGAAGACGCCCCGTTGCCCGCTTCCCTGCCCGCGCACGAGACGAAATCGGGCGGCGCTTTCTAACGGCCGCGCGCCGGCCGTTCCGCTATACGAAGACCACACGCCGCCGGCGACGGTTGCCGGCGGGACAACTCAGTTCCGAACCGGGAGAGGTACACCATGGTCCTGTTAATGCTGTTGATCGCTGGAAGCGCGCTGGTCGTCGTCCCGCTGCTCGACGTGATCCGCCTCGATTGGGGCGCGAAGGCCACGCTGATGGGGATCGGCATCGCGTTGCTGATCGTCGTCTCGATCATCGCGACGATCACCCGCCTGTACCGCAAGGCGTCCGCGAACATGGCGTTCGTCAAGACCGGCATGGGCGGGGCCAAGGTCATCCAGGACGCCGGCGCCATCATCTTCCCCGTCGTCCACCAGGTGATCCCGGTCAGTCTCGAGACGATGCGGCTCAACGTCGAGCGGCGCGGCACCCACGCGCTGATCACGAAGGACAACCTCCGCGTCGACTTGTCGGCCGAGTTCTACATCAAGGTGCAGCCGAACACCGAGGACATCCTCCAGGCCGCCCGCTCGCTCGGCGGCCGCAACGTCCAGCCGGACGCGGTCAGCGAACTGGTTCAAGAGAAGCTCGTCTCCGCGCTCCGCACCGTCGCCGCGACCAAGGAGCTGGTCGAGCTGCACAGCAAGCGGGACGAGTTCGCCTCGAGCGTGCAGCAGATCGTCACCCACGACCTGGCCAGCAACGGGTTGACGCTCGAGTCGGTGACGATCTCCGCGCTCGACCAGACCGACCCCAGCCAGCTCCAGGAGCGGAACGTCTTCGACGCCCAGGGGCTGCGGAAGATCGCGCAGATCACGATGCAGGCGAAGGTGCAGCGGAACGAGATCGAGCAGGAGAGCCAGCGGCTGGTCGTCGAGAAGAACGTCGCGACCCGCAAGCTCGTGCTCGACATGGAGCGCGACCAGGCCGAGTTCGAGGCCGAGCAGCGGAGCAAGGTCGCCAACGTCCGCGCCGCCCGCGACCGCGAGGTCGCCGAGTTCAAGCTCGCGCAGGACGAGGCGATCGCCCGCCGCGACATCGAGAAGCACAAGGCCGTCGAGACCAGCGAAGTCGAGCGGCAGCTCGCGGTCGAGCAGGCCCAGGTCGCCAAGCAGATCGCGCTGATCGCCAAGTTCCGCGAGCAGGAGACCGCCGACATCGTCAAGAAGCAGGCCGTCGAGGTGGCCGAGCGGCAGAAGGAGGTCGCGGTCGCCGAGAAGGAACGCGAGCGGGCCGCCGCGCAGGCGGACGCGCTGGCCGCCGAGGCCGACCGCGAGGCGGCGAAGCAGAAGGTCGTGACCGTGACCGTCACCGCCGAGGCCGACCGCGAGGCCGCGAAGCGCCTGATCGCCGCCCAGCAGGCCATTAACGAAAAGAAGATCCGCGACCAGACCGAGGCCGACGTGCTGGCCTACACGGCCGTCAAGCAGGCCGACGCCGAGAAGGAGGCCGCCGAGATGCGCTACCAGGCCAAGCTGCGCCTCGCCGAGGGCGATGCCGCCGCCGCCGCCCGACAGGCCGAAGGCGAGCGGGCGATCAAGATGGTCGACGTGACCGTCGAGCGCGAGAAGGTCGGCGTCGAACAGGCGCGGGTCGACGTCGAGCGGCAGAGCCTGGCGAACAAGCAGGAGTTCGAGGAGGCCGCGCTGAAGTTCGAGCTGGAGAAGTTCCGGATCAACGCCGAGCGCGAGATCCGCATCGCCGCCGCACAGGCGATGGGCAACATGCTGGCCAAGGCGCAGATGCAGATCTTCGGCGACCCCGACACGATGGCCCGGATGAGCGCGAGGTTCATGCAGGCCGCCAGCGTCGGCGCCGCCGCCGAGGGCCTGCTCTCGACCCTCCCCCCCGAAGGCCGCCAGATGCTCGACAAGCTCGGCTCGGCCGTCATGGCCCAACTGTCCCCCGCCAAGACCGACGGCGAAACCAACGGCCACACCGGCGACGGCGCCGCCGCGCCCAAGGTGACGGCCACGCCCGCGACGGTCGCCGTCAAAGTCGAAGCCCCGCCGTCGCCGGCAGCGGTCGACGCCCCGGAGCGAAAAGGGCGGAAGTCCTGACAGCCGTCGGCAGTGAGGCGGAAGTCTGGTCAAACTGGCGGCCCGCGACGAAAGTCGCGGGCCGCTAGTGTTTCCGTGTTGGGGGCCCAAACCCCTCTTCCTCCGTATCTTCCGTGACTCCGTCGCGGAAGCCGCCTTCCCCGCTACGAGGGCCGCTCGCCCAGCAGGGCCGCGACGTACTCCGCCGGGTCGAACTTGGCGATGTCCTCGGGCGTCTCCCCCAGCCCAATGAACTTCACCGGCAAGTTGAGCTGATCCCGGATCGACAGGATCACGCCCCCCTTGGCCGTGCCGTCGAGCTTCGCGAGGACGATGCCGGTCACGGCGATCGCCTGCCCGAACACCTTCGCCTGGTTGATCGCGTTCTGGCCGGTCGTCGCGTCGAGGACGAGCAGCGACTCGTGCGGCGCCCCCTCGATCCGCTTGGCGACCACGTCGCGGATCTTCACCAGCTCGCGGATCAGATGCTCCTGCGTCGGCAGCCGCCCGGCCGTGTCGACGATCAACACGTCCGCCCCGCGCGTCTTCGCCGCCTCGCACGCGTCGTACGCGACGGCCGCCGCGTCGGCGTTCTGCTTGTGCTTGACAATCTCGACCCCGAGCCGCTCCGCCCAGATCGTCAACTGGTGCACGGCCCCGGCGCGGAACGTGTCGCCCGCCGCGACCATCACCTTCTTCCCCAACTCGTTCTTCAAATACCACGCGAGCTTGGCGATCGACGTCGTCTTCCCCGCCCCGTTCACGCCGGCGACGAGGATCACCGTCGGCCGGCCGGGCGGTGCGAGCGTCAATTCCCGGTTCGTCGCCCCCCAGCCGGAAAGCATCTCCTCGCGGATCACGCCCAAACACTGGTCGGCGTTCTTGATCTTCCCCAGCCGCCAGCGGTCGCGCATCTCGCCGACGATCTTCTCCGCGTTCTTCACCCCGACGTCGGCCGCGAGCAATTTCTCCTCGACCTCGGTCAGGAACTGCTCGTTGATCTGCCGCCCGGGGACGAACAGCGTCCGGACGTCGGTGTTCAGGATCTGCGCGGTCTTCTTCAGCGCCCCGCGGAGACGGTCGTAAGCCTTGGAGAGGAATGCCATGGGGGGAAAGGAGTCAGAATCCAGGAGTCAGGAGAGGAGAGGGGCCGGTCGTTCTACTGGCTACTGGCTCCTGGCTCCTGGCTACTCTCGTCTGGCGGCGTCGGCGGCACCCCGGCCACCAGCTTCTCGTGCTCCTTCAGCACCGCGTCCAGCACGCCGTTGACGAACGCACCGCTGTTCTCGGTCGAGTACTGCTTGGCCAGCTCGATCGCCTCGTCGATCACGACCTTCGGCGGCGTCACCGTGTTCGTCAGTTCCCACACCGCCAGCCGCAGCAGATTGCGGTCGACCGCCGGCTGCCGGTGCGGCGGCCACTGCGGCGCGATCCGCACGACCCACTTGTCGATCGACTCGCGCTGATCCCACGTCCCGGCCGCCATCTCCGTCGCCTGCCGCCGCGTCTCCGGGTCCTCGTCCGGCTCCGCCCCGACCCCGCGCGCGAGCTCCTCGTCCCGCGCCTGCTGGGTGTCCCACAGGAACAATATCTGCATCGCGAGTTCGCGGATCTTCCGGCGCTTCAGCATCTAACGGGCAGAGTATAAGAACGCCGGCCACGTTGGGAAGGCGGGAACAGCGAAGGGATGAGGCCGAGAAGCGTGAGGGATGAACCGGACGACGCCCGACCACCCCGGTTGCCCGTATCACGGGCGCCCCGCCCGTGTTTCCTCCCGTAGCTGGACTACCAGCCCATGAGCCCGCGGCGCAACCCGCTCTTCAATTCCGAGGTGGCACGGGCGTCCCGCCCGTGAGGGATTGAACGCCAGACACGGGCGAGGCGCCCGTGATACGGGAAACTCGCCGCGCCCCATGCTGATTCATCCCTCCCCCCTCATCCCTCACCTCACCCCACCGCCTCCAACTTCGCGTACTCCAAGATCAGCGTCTTCCGCCCCGCCGTGTTAAACTCCACCACCGCCCGCGTCTGCGACCCCATCGGCGTGACCTCCGCCACCCGCCCCACGCCGAACTGCCGGTGCTTCACCAGTTGCCCCCGCTTGAACTGCGCCCCCAGCCGCTCCGCCTCCCGCTCCATCCGCTCCTGCACGTACGCGTCCTCGTCCCCGTCCCACGAGTCGCCCCGCCCGCTCCCCGCCCGGTCGATCACCTCCACGTCCTGTTGCGAGATCTCGTTGAGGAACGGCGACGTCACCGTCCGCTCGCGCAACCCCCGGATCGTCCGGTGCGTCGCCTTCGACAGGACCAGCCGCTCCTGCGCCCGCGTGATCCCGACGAAGCACAAACGCCGCTCCTCCTCCAGCTCCGCCTCGTTCCCCCGCGCCCGCCCGTGCGGCAGCACGCCCTCTTCGAGCCCGATCATCGCGACGACCGGGAACTCCAATCCCTTCGCCGCGTGCAGCGTCATCATCGTGACCGCGCCGCCGTTGTCTTTCAAATGATCCGTGTCGCTGACCAGCGACACCTGCGCCAAATAATCGACCACCGACCCGTCCGGGTTGCCAGCGTCATATTCGGCGGCCGAGCTGATCAACTCGTTGATGTTCGCCAGCTCGTCCTGCTCGTCCCCGCCCGCCTTCTTGTAGTACTCCTCGAGGCCGCTCTCCTTGACCACCCGCTCCATCAGCCGCGTCACCCGCCCCTTCGCCCCCACCTTGCTGAACATGTCCGCCGCCGGCGCCTCCTCGCCGTCGTCGAACGCCTCGTGCCGCCACCCGATCACCTGCTCGACGAACGTCTTGCACGCCTTGACCGCCCGCGGCGTCGGCCCGCCCACCTGCTCCACCTCGCACAGCGACTGCCACACGCTCTGCCCCCGCCCGACCGCGTGCGTCGTCAGCAGCTTCGTCGTGCTGTCGCTGATCCCGCGGGCCGGCGTGTTCACGATCCGGTCCAGACTCACCTCGTCCGTCGGGTTCGCGATCACGCGCAGGTACGCCAAGACGTCCTTGATCTCCTTGCGGTTGTAGAACTCCACGCCCCGCGCCATGAAGTACGGCACGTTCTCCCGCCGCAGCGCGTCCTCCATCACACGCGAGAGCGAGTTCATCCGGTAGAAGATCGCCATCTGGTTCCAGGAGTAGTCGTGCTTCTCCTTGAGCTCCTTCAGCTTCGCCGTGACGGTGATCGCCTCGTCGTGCTCGTCCCCGCACAGGTACAGCAGCGCCTTGTCCCCCTCCGGGTTCTCGGTCCAGAGCGTCTTCTCCTTCCGCTGGCGGTTGTGCGCGATCAATTTCGACGCGATCGCCAAAATTCGCTTGCTCGACCGGTAGTTCTGTTCGAGCCGAACCACCGCTGCCTCGGGGTAGTCCTGCTCGAACTCCATGATGTTGCGGATGTCCGCCCCGCGCCAGGCGTAGATCGACTGGTCCGGGTCGCCGACGACGCACAGGTTCTTGTGCCGCAGCGCCAGCGCGTGCGCGAGCACGTATTGCGCGTGGTTCGTGTCCTGGTACTCGTCGATCAGGATGTACTGGAACCGGTCCTGCAGCTCCTGCAGCATCGGCGGGTGGTCGCGGCACGCCCGAGCCGTCCGCAGCAGCAGATCGTCGAAGTCCAGCGCGTTGCTCGCCTCGAGCAGCTTCTGGTACTTCTCGTACACCCGAGCCACCGTCTTGGCGTAAAAGTCCCCCGCCGTCTTCGCGAAGTCCGCCGGCGTCAACAGCTGGTTCTTCGCGTTGCTGATCTTCCCGTGCACGTTGCCCGGCGGAAAGTTCGTCGTCGACAGGTCCAGCGCCTTCAGCGCGTCCTTAATCACCTTGTTCTGGTCGCCCGAGTCGTAAATCGAAAAGTTGTTCGCCAGCCCGATCATCGGCGCGTAGTGCCGCAGAATCCGCAAACAGAGCGAGTGGAACGTGCAGATCGTCGGCCACCGCTGGTCCAGCTTGCCGAAGTCCCGCACGTTCCGCCCTAGCAGCGACTCGATCCGCTGCTTCATCTCCCCCGCCGCCTTGTTCGTGAACGTGATCGCCAAAATCGACGCCGGCGCGATCCCCAGCGAGATCAAATGCGCCACCCGCCGCGTCAGCACCCGCGTCTTCCCCGACCCCGCCCCCGCGATGATCAGCAGCGGCCCGTCCACGTGCCGCACCGCCTGCGCCTGCGGCTCGGTCAGATCGGCGAACAATTGTTGAGCGTCAATCACGAACACCTCGTCCAAAACCCGAACGTCCGCCCGGACTATAGCACGCCACCGCGCGGGTGAAAGGGGGTATGATCGCCCCCCGGAAGGAGCCCGCCCCATGGGCCGACGAACCCGGGTCACCCTCGCGCTCCTCGGCCTCGCCGCCGCGATCGCCACGGGCCTGCTCCTGATCCCGCGCCGCCCGCCGCCGGCCGCCCGCACCCCCCTCCCCGCGACCACCCAGTCCGCCGACCCCCGCGCCGCCACGCACTGGACGGTCCGGACACCCCGCGACTCCGGCGGCTTCGGCCTGATCCGCCCCGGCACCTGGTACCTGAGCGAGCAGCAGTCCACGAAGCCGACCGTGGCGTCCAGCCCCATCGCGGGTTCCGCCAGTGTGCTGATCGGCGACGTCCGCAGTGGCAGGGTCCGCGCGACCCTGTCCGCGGGCCAGCCGATCACCGGCCCGACCCTCCGATCCGGCCCCCTCCTCTTCGCACCCACCGGCCCGACCGGCGTCACCGCGATCGACCTCGACACGCGTCAGACCGTGTGGCAGGCCGACGCAACCGCCCCCGTCACCGGCCTCGCGTTGACCGCCCCCGCCACCGCCCACGACTCAACCCTGATCGTCGGCACGACCGCCGGCGTCCGCGCCTACCACCCCGGAACCGGCACGCCCCGCTGGGCCCGCGCCACCCCCGCCATCACCGCCACCGCCCTCCCGGCCACCCCCCTCTCCGCCTCCGCCCCGGGCGCCGACCGCGACTTCGTCTGCTTCGCCACCGACGACCGCACACTCCACGTCTGGGACGCCCGCACCGGCGACCCGCGCCACGCGGTCAAGCTCGACATCCTCCCGCGCGGCGCCGTCACCGTGCACAACGCCATCGCTTACGTGGCGGGCGACCCGGTGCAGAAGTCATCGACCGGCTTCCCCCTTTACGCCGCCGACGTTGAAAAGTCCTCCGCCGGCTTCCCCCTCTACGCCGTCGACCTCCGCACCGGCCACGTCCGCTGGAAAATCAACCCCGACGACCTCCCCTCCCCCAACGACGGCGGCAGCGTCAACGGCCCCGTCGTCGCCGACGGCGTCGTCTACTTCGCGTTCGCCCCGTGGCTCTGCGCCGCCGACGCAAAGACCGGCCGCCAACTCTGGCGCTGGGAGCGCCCGGCCGACGCCGCGGAACCCGACCGTCCGTGGCGGCGACGTTCCCTCCAGCTCTTGCGCCGGCCGCTGATCGGCCCGCCCCTGATCCGCGGCGGCGTCGCCTACGTCACCTCGCGCCAGAGCGTCTACGCGCTTGACGCCGCCACCGGCCGCGAAGTCTGGCACACGCGCCTCGACGACGACGGGCTACCCGGCGGCCAGTCCGACCGCCCGCCCATCTTCCACGACGGCCTGCTCTACTGTCCGCTCGGCGGCGGTCGCGTCGCGGCCCTCCGCACCGGTCTCGAACACGCCCGCCCCGCCCCCCCGGCCGTCACCCCCGCAGCCGTGTCGTTCCTCCCCGCGCTCCTGATTGCCGCCTTCGCCGTTGCGACCTTGTTGGCCGTCGCCGCCGCCCTCGGCCGCCGCCGCGCCGCCGTCGCCGTCCTCTCCCTCGCCCTCGCGGTCGCCGTCGCCCGCACCTGGGTCGTCAGCTACGACCGTGTCGACTTCGTCGGCCGCCGCACCCTCACCAACAGCGGCCCCCACACCGGCGAATCCAAGCGCGGCCTCACCTCCCACCGCGGCGCGCTCACCTTCGGCGCCGACCACGCCGTCTGGCACACCGCCACCCCCCGCCCCATCCCCGGCGGCCCCGACCGCCACTGGTGGTGGCTTCGCCTGCCCCACCCCGACCCCGTCGCCGACGCCCCCGACCTTCCCCCTGCCGACCTCGGCCTCACCCGCTTCGCCTGGACCCGCACCACCCGCCCCAGCGGCACCCCCCTCGGCCCCCAATCCGAAACCTCTCTCGCCGTCCCCCACTGGACCCTCCTGACGCTCTGCGCCCTCCCGCCCTTCGCCTGGCTAACCGGCCTCTGGCGCGACCGCCCCCGCCACCCAAAGGGCCACTGCCCAACCTGCGGCTACGACCTCCGCGCCACCCCCACCGGCCCCTGCCCCGAGTGCGGCCACCATCCCTCGCACCCCCACCCGCCAGCCCCGTAGCCCAAACGCAGCTAGCGGTCGCACCGCGGGTTCGCGTTCCCCGTCCGCGCAACCCGCTAATCCCTCCGCATCCCCCTCTCGAACCACCCTCGCCGTCGCCGTGGTGTCAGCTTCAGCGAACGCAATCTTCACCTCCCCTCTGGCACTCGCAGCACCACGAACTGCCCCCGGTGATTCGTCCCGTCACCGCCAAACAACTCCCACCCCGACGTCTCCACCGCCCGCGCGCACACCACGTGGTCGATGTCGTACAGCGGAAACTTCGCCGGGTACGTCGCCCGAAACCACCCCCGCCGCGCCCCCGCGATCTCATACCCCGCCCCGCTCCGCCCGATCGCGTCGAACCCGCGGCTCCGGCCGCACGCGTTGAAGTCGCCCGCGATCAGATCGACCGGGCGGCCGCCCCGGTGGGCGTCGTCGCACACGGCCGCCAACCCGCGCAGGAACAAGTCGCGCGGGACGGACGGCCGACTGAACCCCGTCCACCGCCAGCACCCTCAGCGGCCGGCCCGGCCCGACCACCACCACCGACCCCGCCGCCCCGTTCGCCACCTCGTGACGCCGCTCGAGCCGCACCGGCCACCGCGACAGCACCGCCACCCGTACCAGTAGTGCTCGCCAACGGCATTCTCGAACACGGCCTCCGACCACTCATCCCCCAGCCGCCGAAGCAACTCGCCGCGCGGCCATGCGGTCGGCGCCTCGCTCAACACCACGACGTCCGGCGACCGCCCCGCCAGCGCCTCGCACATCCCCCGCCAGACCTCCGCCGTCGCCGGCCGGCCCCCCCACTGCACGTTCCATTGCACCAGTCGCACCGGCACGCCGTTGCCACCGCCGCCGCCCCGCGCCGCCGCCCCGGTCGGACGCATCACCAGCAGCCAAGCAGGCCGACCGCGAACACGCCCCACCGCGGCCGCACCGTCCGCCCCCGCAGCACCCCGTCCAGCACCATGCACGTCAGGCCGAGGTGGAGCGCCGGGAGGTAAAAGAGATAGGGCAACGGCGGCGGCCCCGCGTCCCGCACAACCTGCCCGACCACCCCCAGCAGACAGAGCCCCGCCGTGACCGCGCCGACCACAACGCGTACGACCCGACCGACCTTCCGAAGTTTGCGACCGCCCGGCACCCTCATTTGCTGCCGCGCAACCCTACCCGAAGCCGCTCGGCCCCGACACGCCCCCATAAACCGAAGGGCCACTGCCAGCCCGCGGTCGTCCCGCGCGCCAGCAGTGGCCGGTGTTCTGGTCGTGGGTTGAAACGTTCGAGTCCGCCGCGACCGGCGCGGAGGGGTGACAGGTCACACGTTCGGGCAGGCGAGCCGGTACGTCATGGCCGACTGCCCGAACTTCTGACCTGTCACCCGCGCGGCGGCACAGGCCGTTGCGTCATTCGCCCGACAAATGGGCGCTCAGCTCCGTCAGGTACTCGTACAGCGCGGTCGCCGTGTTCTGGTCGGCGTCCTCGCCCTGGTGCAGCAGCGTGAAGTTCTCGCTCAGCCCGGCCTTCGCGAGCTGCCACAGCGCCTTCCGCAGTCCGCCCTTGGTCAGATGCTCGTGGTACTTCCCGCGGAAGAACTCGTACCCGTCCGGGTGCTCCTCGTACCACTGCCACAGCTCGACCGGCGGCCCCAGGTGTGGCAGCAAATGGTCCACCGCGCACCACTCGACCAGGTCCTTGGTGAGCCCCGTCGGCTCGACCCACAGCCGCTCCCCGTCGTCGTCCTCCCGCGCGTCCATGAAGTGCTTGATCTTGATCATCGCCTCAGCTCCTCGCTGGCCAACTATAGGACGCCATCGGTGTGATTTCCGTTCCGCCGTTCACGCGCCTTAGCTGCCAATGATTAGACGATAAAAACATTGTGAAGTTTGGTGACGAACCGCTTTTCCCGATTCCAATCCGCGCCGATTCCTGTAACCGCCCGACAGCCCCATTCCGGGCCATCCCTCCCCGTCGCCTTCCTCCTCTCTTCCTTCCCTCGTCGTCGCGCGCCTTCCACATCCGGGCCGATTTGCACTATGAATACGCGGACGATGAACCGATCTGACTCCCAACCGGCCTCGGGCGCGTCACCGCGCGGCGCCCGTGCGCGGCGGCTGCCATTGTGGGTATTGCCCGTGCTGTTCGCCCGTGCGGCCGCCGCGCAGGATCCGAAGCCGCCCGCCGCCCCGCCGCCGGCGCCGGCGGCGACGACTCAACAAGCCGCGACGCCCACGTCGCCACCCGCGTCGCCGCAGGCGAACCCGCCCGCCACCAGGCCATCGACCACCACGGCCCCGGCCGTCGCGGCAACCGCCCCCGCGCCGCCCGCCCCCCCGGTCGTGCCCGCCGCCCCGCCGCCCGGGCCCAAGGCGGTCGCGCTGGCGTTCGCCGCGTCCCTCGAAAAGGGCGACGCCGCCGTCGCGAAGGGGCTGGTGCCGCCCACCGAGGCGCACGGCAACTGGGTCGACGCCGCCGCCGCCCTCGCCGCCGCCCTCAAGCGCCTCGACGCCGCCGCCCTCGCGAAGTACGGCGACCCCGCCGGCCGCGCCGTCTCCGCCAACCAGCTCCACCTCCTCGACAACCTCAAGGCCCTCGAGCAGACCCAGGAAAAGATCGACGGCGACACCGCCACCCTGACCCTCCCGGGCCAGCCCCGCCCCCTGCTCCACCTGAAGCAGGTCGGAGCCCGCTGGCTCCTGCAACTCCCCCACGACCCCGAGGCGATCGCCCCCCAGTCCGCCCTGCTCGCCCGCCTGGCCGAGGCCGCCGACCGCACCGCCCGCGAGGTCGCCACCGGCGGCCACCCGACCGCGGCGCAGGCGACCCGCGCCTTCGCCACCCGCGCGCTCGAGGCCCGCCTCGAACGGTAGAAACCGCGTGCCGGCCGAACCAGGCACCCCGCCCTTGTACGGCTCCGATTTGTCCCTCGTCCCTGCCCCTTCATCCCTCGATTTTTCCCTTCCCTTCCCTTTTCCCATCGGGTATCAAATTCCGCTTAAGGTGGCGGGTTCGTCGTCGATCGGCACCTAGGAATCGCACCGTGTTTTGCTCGTTCCTTCCGCACCGTGTCGCACCCTTCCCGCGTCGGTTGGCTCTCAACCTCTTTCAATCCGGCCCCGAAAGAACCGTTCCAGACAGGCGGGTCGATGTCTACCCATTCACAGGAGACCTCAATGGGTAAGAAGCTTTACGTGGGGAACCTGAGCTACGGCGTGACCAGCTCGGACCTCGAGCAACTGTTCGGCCAGCACGGCACCGTGACCAGCGCGCAGGTCATCAACGACCGCGACACCGGCCGGAGCAAGGGCTTCGGGTTCGTCGAGATGGCCAGCGACGACGAGGCGACCGCCGCCGTCGCCGCCCTCAACGGCCAACAGCACGACGGCCGCACCCTGACCGTCAACGAAGCCCGCCCCAAGGAAGGCGGCGGCGGGGGTGGCGGTGGCCGCGGTGGATACGGGGGCGGCGGCGGCGGTGGCGGTGGCGGCCGGGGCGGTTACGGCGGCGGCGGTGGGGGCGGTGGTGGCCGCGGCGGCTACGGCGGGGGCGGCGGGGGTGGTCGCGGCGGCCGCGACCGCGGCGGGTACTGAGGCATCGCTCGCCGACGTTAAGCCGGCCCGCCCGCCCGCGCTCCGCGTTCGTGAGGCGCGATCGGGTGAATTCGTCGGAAGATCAGAACAAGCCCCCGCTCGACGCGCGGGGCTTGTTCGTTCCTATTCTTGTGTCGTGGGCGGCGGGTGCTGGCGACGGCCCGCAAGCGGACCGGCATAACATCGGCGGGGCGCGTCCGTAGGGGCGACCGGTTCGTCAAAGAACGTCGCTACTTGCGGTCCTTTTTGTCGTCGACCTTGGCGTCGCCACGGGGGTCTTGGGCGGTCGGGTCAAAGAGGGGGAGTTCGTCGGGGAGGGGTTCTTTGGGAGGCGTCCACTTCAGGCCCAGGTGGTCGTAGGCGATCTTCATGGCGCGGCGGCCCTGCCGGGTCCTTGTGACAAGGGCGTTCTGGAGCAGGTAGGGCTCGATCACGTCGACGAGCGTGTCCACCTCTTCGCCCATGGTGGCGGCGATCGCCTCGATGCCGGCCGGGCCGCCGTCGTAGACGTCGATCAGCGTCTTGATGAACAAACGGTCCTGTTCGTCGAGCCCCTTGTCGTCGATGCCCTCGAGCTTGAGGGCTTCCTTGGTGATGTCGAGCGTCAGCGTGCCCTTGCCCTCGACGGCGGCGAAGTCTCTCACGCGCCGCAGCAGGCGGTTGGCAATGCGCGGGGTGCCGCGGCTCCGCCGGGCCAGCTCCCACAGCGCCTTGTCGTCCCCCTCGAGCTTCATCAGCTTGGCGTTCTGGCGGAGGATCTCGTGGAGCGCGTCGTGGCTGTAAAACTCGATGTGGTTCACGATGCCGAACCGGCTGCGCATCGGCCCGGTCAGCAGCCCGATGCGGGTCGTCGCGCCGATCAGGGTGAACGGCGGGATCGGCAGCGTGATCGTGCGGGCGTGCATGCCCGCGTCGATCGTCACGTCGACCTTGAAGTCCTCCATCGCGCTGTAAAGGAACTCCTCGACGATCACCGGCAACCGGTGGATCTCGTCGATGAACAACACGTCCCCCTGCGCGAGCTTCTGGAGGATGCCGACCAGGTCGGCCCCCTTCGTCAGCGCGGGGCCGCTGGTCACGTGCACCTTCGCGCCGACCTCGTTGGCGATCACGTGCGCGAGCGTCGTCTTGCCCAGCCCGGGCGGGCCGTGCAGCAGGACGTGCTCGCACGGCTCCTTGCGGCCGGTGGCGGCGTCGACGGCGATCTTCAGCCGGCGGATCAGCGTGGGCTGCCCGATGTACTGGCCGAACCGCTGCGGGCGGAGCGAGTAGTTGAACCGGTTTTCTTCTTCGCCTGTGGATTCGCCGGAGATGACGCGTTCGCGGGGCATAGGGGTGAGAGCAGTTTTAGCCAGCGGCATGATCATCGCAATGGGCTCCCGGGTTGGCGTGAGGCTTCCGCGCGGCTGAAACCCGCTTCCACCACGGAGTCACAGAGGACACGGAGAGGGAGGGAAGGCGATCGGTGTGAAGTTGGGCGCGCGCAGTTGACGAAAACCGGGAATCTTCGGGAAGTTTCGGGAATCGCTTCGGGAACCACCCGACGAACAGTCTGCGGCGGGAAATCGCGCGCAGAGGGGTCGGCCGCGGGGGAGGCGGAGTGGGGGGCGTTTTGAGAAGCGTCTTCCGGCATTGGTGTTCCTCGATCCCGGGCCGGAATTTTGAGTGAAGCGTCCGCCCAGACCCGTTGAAACTCCGACTCCCGCGGGGCCGATCGTGCTACCAAACTTTACCCGAACAGTGTAAGGGTAGGAAGACGGGTTTGTCACGCGGAAAATGGGATTTTTATCGGGCGGTGGGGCACGTGCTGGTTGTTGACAGCCGGCGAGGCACAGAGATGCGATCCTGCCCCCGCGCCGTAGAATGTGATCTATTCCGATCATGTGCGGACGGCGTTGAACCGGGCGTTGCGGGTTGAGGCGGACGGCAATGGGAGTCGAAGCGAACATCTACTCGTCCCGGCCGCCCGTCACGGTGGCGGAGTTGGCGGCGGCCGCAAGGCGCCACGGTTTCTCCGTCCGGCTCTTCGATGCCGAGTCGATCGAGCGCGACGGGACGATGAAGGAGCCTGACCCGAACGACGCGCTCCGCGGGCACCTCGTAGTCATCGGCTGGCCGAGTTCCGCGGCCGACACGACGCTGGCGGTCGATGAAGCGGTGCCGAGGGGGGACAAGTTCACTGTCGACCGGCTCGGGCGTGAGGGGAAGCTAGGCCAGTGCGAGTTGATCCCGCACCCGTTCGACTACGAGCGGTTCTGGAGCCGGTTTTCGGACGAGCGGCCGGAGTACGAGTCGGCCCTGTCGCCGGACGACTTGGCCGCGATCCGAGCATCCGTCATTCGATATGCGTTACGCTCGTCGTTCCGCCGCGAGAACGGCCGATTGCTCGACACCCTGAGTGGGGTGCTGATGGACGCGACCGGCGGCGTGGTCGCTCGACGATGATCGCCGCTCGACATGAAGCATGGCGTGAGTTCACGCCGGGCTAAATGGGGGGCGGTCATTCCTTGATCGAGTCGGCGACCTTGGCGAGGGCTTTGGCTTCGTCGTCGGTGGGGGCGGCGACCTGCAACTGGTAGAGGCTCTTGCCGAAGACGAGGATTCCGAAGAACGAGAGGTTCTGGCCGTCCTTGCCCTTGCCGGTCAGGTAGAAGGACGCGCGGTCGGTGTACGGCGGGGTCAGCGGGGGTTTGGTGCCTTTCAGGTCGGTGTAGCCCTGCTCCTTGAGGCCGCCGATCGTGCCGTTGTACAGGCCTTTGACGCGGGCGGACTTCTGGGCGTCGGTGTCGACGATCGCGGGCTCGATGATCAGGACGACGCGGGCGGCGGAGTTCTCCTTGGTGGCGGCGAAGACCTCGACCTTGCCGCCGCCCTTGGCGTCGATCTCGCGGACCTTCTTCCAGGCGAAGCCGGGGGCGGGAACGGGGAGGGTGACGTCGCCGGCGGTCTTGGCGGGCTCGTCGGCGGCGCGAGCCAGGAGGGCGGGGAGGACGAGGGTCAAGACCAAGGCGAGTTTGTACACGTAAAGCCTCCGAATGATTTGGCGCGATGGGACTCGCGTGTCGGGACTATACCCGGAACGGCGCGCGGCGAAGAACCCACGGAACGAGTTCCGTGGGCGCTCGCGACGCGCGGGTGACGGATTCGTGTGCGGTCAGGTCGGGTTGGGCGTGTCCTGCCGAGGGTTGTCGGGGGTGGTCTCGGGGGTGATGCCGGCGTCGTTGAGGGCCGCCTTGAGACTGCCGCCGCTGGTCACGCCGTCGTCGCCGGTCGACTTCTCAGTCTCGACGCCGGTGGTGCCGCCGGTCAGATGCTGGTCGTCACCGGCGCCGGAGGCGGTGGTGCGGCCGCCGACGGTCTTCGCGCCGGTGCCGGGAGCGTCGGTGTGCATCTCTTCGGGGTTGGTCTTGTTGTCGTCGGGCATGGAGGTGTCCTTTCGTTGCGGGAACTGGTGCAAGCGGGGTGCCGGGCGCGGTAGCGGCGAGGCGTAAAGCGGCAAACGAAGAACGCGACGCCGGTGGGGCCGCCCTCTTGGGATCAGCGCTCAAAGTTGAACGGCCGGAAGTCGGTGTCCTCCTTGATCGATTGGACGAGTTGGACGAGGAGCTTGATGGAGTTGTCGAGGTCGGACAGGGAGACGATCTCGACCTGCGTGTGCATGTTGCGCTGCGGGATGCCGACCGACGCCGCGGCGACGCCGGAGTCCGCCGTTTGGATCACCCGGGCGTCGTTGGCGGCGGTCTTGCCGGAGGGGTCGGGCTGGTACGGGATCTCGTGCCGCGCGGCGGCGTCGAGGAGCATCCGCTCGAGGACGGGGTTGGTGTTGGGGCCGGTGGAGACGGTCGGGCCGCCGCGGAGCTTGCAGGGGACGTAGCGCTGGGGCGGGAGGTCGTAGCCGGGGTCGTCGGTGGCGGGGACGACGTCCACGGCGATGCCGACGTCGGGCGAGAGCTTGTTGGTCGCGGTCGCCGCGCCGCGCGACCCGATCTCCTCCTGCACCGTGCTGACGACGTAGAGCCCGACGTCGCACCGGGACTCGGCGCACTGGCGCAGGACCTCGAGGCAGACGAACAGGCCGGCCTTGTTGTCGAGGCCGGGAGAGGCGATCAGGTCGTTCTGGAGCTCGGTGACCTTCAGCTCGAACGTGACGTAGTCCCCGATGTTGACGTGCTTGCGGACCTGCTCTTCGTTGGTGGCGCCGATGTCGAGCCAGATCTTGCTGCCAGCGGGGAGTTGCTGGACCTCGGGGCCCTGCTGCAGGTGGACGGGCTTGCGGCCGACGACGCCGGGGATCGGGCCGCCGCGGGCGTGGATGACCAGGCGCTCGCCGAGGATCACGCCGTAGTCGGTGCCGCCGAGCGGGTCGAGGTAGAGGTAGCCCTCGGGGGAGACGTACTTGACGAGAAAGCCGATCTGGTCGCAGTGGCCGGCGAGCATGACCTTGCGCTTGGCGCGGGGGTTGAGGGCAAGGATCAGGTTGCCGTGGACGTCGGGCTCGGCGGACTGGACGACGTTTTTGAACCGGTCGTGGATCAGCCGCTGGATCGGCTGCTCGCGGCCGGTGGGGGCGGGGGTGTGGAGGAGGTCGTAGAGGAATTCGCGGCTGGCGGGGGTCATGGGCGCAAGGTAGGGGTCGCGACGCGCGTTGGGGACGGAGGAAAAACCTGAGGGGGAAATGGGGGAGGCGGAAGAAGAGCCGCCCCTCGACGGGGCGCGGACGCGCCACCCGCCGCGCACGCGCCGCCCCGGGATCCGCCTCAGCAGCGACGGGCCGGATGCCTTCGTTCCCGGCCACGGGGCGCCTTGTCGCCGGGCGGCCGCTCCCGCAAGATCGGCCGGCGATGCACGCCGCTCAGCGCCACGCGATCGCCGCCGCCGTCTCGACCGCGCTGACCACCGGCGCACTGGTCGTCCTCGGGTCGCGCGGGGTGTTGGGGTCGTGGGTGCCGGCGGACCGGCCTTGGCCGCCGGCGGTCGCCTCGGCGCTGGCGATGACGCTCGCGATCTTCGCGCCGTTCGCCGCCTGGTTCGAGCGGGTCGCCGGGCGGAGGCGGGTGCCGGCGGTGCTGGCGCCGCCGGCGCTGGCGGTCGCCTTCGCCGCGTTCTTCGTCGCGTTGGAAATCATGCTCGGGCGGTTCGTCCCCCGATTCGTCGGGCAGTACCTGTTGTACGGCGCGTACTGCGCCGCCGCGTTCTGCGGGTACTGGATCCCGCTCTGTTTTATCGGACGGCGGCGGTAGATCGGCAACCGTCCGCAACCCGTCGTGCCGACCTATCATGAGGAAAGGACGCGCGACCCACCGATGAACGACTCCACCAACCTGCTGAAGCCGAAGGCCGAGCACCACTCGAAGTTCTGGCAGAACGCCCACGCCTACTTCGACAACGTCTACACGAGCATGAAGCTCGACCCGCTCTGGCGCCCCTACCTGGCGAGCCCCAAGCGGGTGCTCGCCGTCTCCTGCCCGATCAAGATGGACGACGGGCGGATCCAGACGTTCACCGGCTACCGCGCGCAGCACAACAACGCCCGCGGGCCGTTCAAGGGCGGGATCCGCTACGACCTCGGCGTCGACCGCGACGAGGTGATGGCGCTGGCGATGCTGCAGACGTGGAAGAACGCGCTGGTCGATTTGCCGTTCGGCGGCGCGAAGGGCGGGATCGTCTGCGACCCGCGCAAGCTGTCGATGGGCGAGAAGGAGCGGCTGACCCGCCGGTACACGGCCGAGGTCATGCCGATCATCGGCCCGAACCACGACATCCCGGCGCCGGACGCGGGGACGGACGCGCAGGTGATGGCCTGGGTGCTCGACACGTACTCGATGATGGTCGGCTACCAGGCGCTGGGCGTCGTGACCGGCAAGCCGGTCAGCATCGGCGGGAGCGTCGGCCGCGAGGAGGCGACCGGCCGCGGCGTGATGAACGTCCTGCGCAAGTTCCTCGCGACCCAGAGCAAGCAACTGTCCGACGTGACCGTCGCGGTCCAGGGGTTCGGCAACGTCGGCTTCCACACCGCCCGGCTGCTCGACGAGCGCGGCGCGACCGTCGTCGCCGTCACCGAGCGGGCGAGTGGGATCTACGACGAGAAGGGGATCGACGTCGAGGCCGCGGGGAAGTACTACCGGGAGAACGGCACGCTCGACAACTTCCCCGGGGCCGACGCGATCAGCAACGAGGAACTGCTGACCTGCGCCTGCGACGTCCTGATCCCCGCCGCGATGGAAAACACGATCGACGCGGCCGTCGCCCCGCACGTGCAGGCGAAGATCGTCGTCGAGGGGGCGAACGGCCCGACCACCCCCGAGGCCGACGAGATGCTCCGCGACGCCGGCGTCACCGTCCTGCCCGACATCCTCGCCAACGCCGGCGGCGTCACCGTCTCCTACTTCGAGTGGGTGCAGGGCCTCGACAACTACTTCTGGGACCAGAAGCGGGTGCAGGACGAACTGCAGAAGGTGATGGAGAAGAGCTTCGACGCGGTGAACGCGAAGGCGGACGAGGCCGATTGCGACTACCGGACGGCCGCCTACACGATCGCGATCAGCCGCGTGGTCGAGGCGTGCCGGCTGAAGGGGCTGTTCCCGTAAGCCGCGTCGCGGGCGCCAGGGGCCGGTCAACCGGGAGCGGGGGCGCCATGCCCTCGCCCGTCCGAGCGCCGATGAGCAGACGGGACCTATCGCGCTCGCCGGGTTCCTGAAGATTTTTGGCGCGGTGGACAGCGGATAGAATGGCACGCATGCGCTACTTCACCTGCGCCTTCGCCGTCCTGACCACCTCCGTCTGGCTCGGCGGCTGCGTCGCGCTGGCCGTGCTCGCGGTCGCCGTCTTCCGCGGCTCCGGACTCGACCGCGAGACCGCCGGCAAGGCGACGGCGGCGATGTTCCTCTGGTTCGGCCGCGGGCAACTGCTGGTCGGCGCGCTCGCGCTGATCGCGGTCTTCCTCGGCTACCTCCAGCGGCCCAAGGCCGGGCGGGGCGGCGGCGCGATCGCGGCGCTGTTCGTCCTGCTCGCGGCCGCGTCGATCGCGGCGGCGGCGTTCAACATGTACCTCGTCCCGCGGATCGAGCAGCTCCGCCTGACCGGGCAGGCGCAGTCGGCCGCGTTCCACGTGCTGCACAAGCAGTCCGAGCGGCTGATGACCGGGCTGACCGCCGCCCTGCTGATCGCCGCCGCCCTGCTGCCGGCGTTCTGCCGCGCCGTCCTCCCCCCGCGGGCGCCCGCCGCCCCGGCCGACGCCTCACCGGCCGCCTGACGCCTCGAACATCGCAAGGAACGTCTCGGGGGGCAGCTCTTCGGCGCGGCGCTGCGGGTCGAGGCCGAGCTCGGCGACAACCGCGTCCGCGTCCACGTCCGCCCGCTCCAGCGCCTTGCGCAGCGTCTTCCGCCGGGCGCTGAACACGTGGTGCACGAACCGCGAGAACGCGTTCGCCCGCGGCCCGAGCCGGTCCGCCCGCACCATCCGCACCAGCGACGAATCGATCTTCGGCGCCGGCCAGAACGCGCCCGGCGGCAGCTTCCGCAGCACCTCGACCCGCGACAGCATCTGCGCCATCACGCTCAGCGGCCCGTAGTCGTCCGACCCCTCCCGCCCCTTCAACCGGTCCCCCACCTCCTTCTGCACGACGAACGCCAGCAGGTCGACTCCCGCCATCAACAACTCGATCACGAGCGGCGACGCGATGTTGTACGGCAGATTCGCCACCAGCTTCACCCCCCTGCCGACCGTTCCGGATTCGCCGGTCGGCGCCTCAGCGAGCCCGCCACTCGTGGCGGGTCTGATGACCTCCAACAACTCGGCGTTCAGCGCATGCTTCCCCGCCAGCGCGTCCCCCTCAATCAACCGGAACTTCCCGTTCCCCGCGAACCGCTCGCGCAACAACCCCGCCAGGTCCCGGTCGATCTCGACCGCCACCACGTCCGCCCCGCGCGCCAGCAGCTCGTCGGTCAGCGTCCCCGTCCCCGGCCCGACCTCGATCACCAGATCCCCCGGCGCGACCTGCCCCGCGTCCGCGACCAGCCGCACCAGGTTCTGGTCGATCATGAAGTTCTGCCCGAACCGGTGCCGCGGCTCCGTGCCCGCGCCGGCCAACAGCGCCTGGATCTCGTGCTTCGTCTGTGCCATCGCGGCAGGCAGTATGCGGTAGGCGGTAGGCGGAGGGGAAGGGGAATGAAGGCTGGAATGAGCGACGGAGCGACGGAGGCACGAAGCGACGAAGGGGGGATCACGGCGGCTTTCGCCTTTCCCTTCGTCGCTCCGCCGCTTCGTCGCGTCGTCGCTTCACCGCCCGTCTGCTACAATCCCCCCACCATGAAATCCTACGAGGTCATCCAAAAGGCGGTGGACGAGCCGGGGGTCAAGGCGGTGGCGGCGGCCCTCAAGGTCTCCCAGGCGCTGGTCTACAAGTGGTGCGAACCCCCCGCCGACAGCGAGGACCCCGACCAGAGCGGCGCGAAGAACCCGCTCGACCGCGTCCGCGAGATGTACGCGCTGACCAAGGACATCCGCCTGGTCCGCTGGCTGTGCAACGAGGCCGGCGGGTTCTTCGTCAGCAACCCCGACCTCGAGCTCCGCAAGAGCTTCGATGAGGCGATTTTCGGCGAGACCCGCGAGATGGTCCGCGAGTTCAGCGAGCTGCTCGACACGATCACCGAGTCCGCCGAGACCGAGCCCGGCATCGTCCCCGACGAGGCCGACGACATCCGCGAGAAGTGGGAAGACCTCAAGGCCGTCGTCGAACGCTTCGTGATCGCCTGCGAGAAGGGCGTCTACCACCCGCTGAAGAAGGGGCAGAAGAAGTCCTAGCCCGGCGGCCGGACGCGCGCCCGCCCCGCCGGATCATCCCCCCCCGCCCGATGCGCGACCTCGACGACCTGTTCGCCGCCCTCGCGAGATCGCCCTTCCGCCGCCGCTTCGCGCTGTCCGCCAGGGAGCTCGCCTACGCCCGCGACAAGGGGATCGACGCGCTGACCGCCCACGCCCGGCGGATCGTCCGCGAGCGACTCGCCCCCGCCGACCCCGCGAACGACGGCAAACAGACGCCGATGCGCAACCACCCCGTCTTCGTCGCCCAGCACGCGACCGCCACCTGCTGCCGCGGCTGCCTGGCCAAGTGGCACGGCATCCCCAAGGGCCACGAGCTGACGCCCGCCGAGCAGGCGCACGTCCTCGCAGTCATCGAGCGATGGCTCCGCGACCACGGCGCCGCCGAGGGCAACCCGCCGACACTGTTCTGACCGCCACCGCCGCGCGAACCGCATCCTCCCTCTCCCAAGGCCGCCATCGACGCCCCATCGCCACGCGCCAACATCGGCCGTGGGAGAGGGCGGGGGTGAGGGTCTTCTCAATCGGCGGACGGCGCGACTCGCGCTCGCGAAATGCCCCCCCGCCGCGTGCTGGAGGGTCGTGCAAGCGGCATCAACTGCCGCGGCTGGGAGAGGGGGCCGGATCACGGCGGTCGAGGCGCGCCCCCCCCCCCTGCTACTTCGCCACCACGCTCACCACCGCACTGTACGTCGACCCGCCCGCCCCGTTCACCGCGTACACCCGGTAGTAGTACCGCTTGCCCGGCGTCAGGTCGGTGTTCCGGTGGAACGTCCCCGTCGTCGCCGCCAGCCGGTAGAACCGCTTCCCGTCCGTCGACCGCTCGATCTGGAACCCGGTCTCGTTCGTCCCGTTGTCCTTCCACGTCAGCTCGATCGCCCGGCCCACGGTCGGACTGACCTTCACCGCCAGCCCGGACGGCGCGGCCGGCGCACCCGTCGCCGGCGGCACGGGCCGCGGCGGCGTCGGCGTGGTCGTGCCACCGCCGCCGCCCGGCGACGCGACCACCACGTTGCTGTAAGGCGACTTCCCCGCCGCGCTCACCGCGTACACGCGGTAGTGGTACTTCTTCCCCGCCGTCAGCTTCGTGTCCACCGCCGACGTCGCGTTCGCCCCGCCGCCGAGCACGGGGTAGAAATGCCTGCCGTCCGTCGACCGCTCGACCTTGTAAGCCGTCTCGTTCTTCCCGTTGTCCGTCCACTTCAACTGGATCGAGGTGGACGACTTGCCCGTCGCGACGAGCCCGCTCGGCGCCGCCGGCACCCCGCCCGTCGGCGGCGCGGGCGTCGGCTTCGGCGGTGTCGGCGGTGTCGGCGTGGGCGGCACGGGCGTCGGCGGGGTCGGCAGCGGCGGCGTCGGCGTGGGCGGCTGCGTCGTCCCGGTCGTCGCCGACACGAAGTCCCGCTTCACGTTCTCCCGCCCGACGACGACATTGTTGTGAACCACCGTCCCCTTCAGCGTCCCGCCGCTCGCCGTCACCCGGTACGTGCCCGGGTCCAGCTCCAGCGAGTACCCGCCCGCCGACCACGTGCTCGTCGTGAACGTCGCCCCGTCCCCGGTCCGCACGGCCGTCACCGTCACGCTCCCCACGCCCTCGCCCGGCGTGTAGAACTGATCCTTCGCGACCGCGTCCGTGTAGACGACCCCCGTCAGGTACGCCCGGTCCCCCGACGACGCGTAGTTCTGCGTGACCGCCGTCGCCCGGTAGTAGCTGAACGGCCCGTACGCCACGCCCGCCCCGACCTCCCGGCTCGTCGCGTTCAGCATCTCGACCCGGTGCCCGCGCCCGGGGATCGCCAGGTCCACGAACAGGTCCTTCTGCATCGCGTCGAACACGTCCGCGTGCGGCCGGGTCGACTTGATCGACCGCAGCGCGAGGTTCTCCGACCACGTCCACGGCGCCTCGAACGCGTACCCCGCCGCCCGCATCCGGTCGCCCGGGCTGCTCCCGCCGGCCCCGGTGTGGCCGAACTTGTCGCTGTCGATCATCCACTGGCTGTGCCCGCGCGACGCCGCCGTCAGGTGCGGGTTGACCGCCAGCGGCTGCTTCGCCGCCGCCGAGATCCGCCCCGCCGCCAGCCCCTCGTTCAGGTCGATCCCCCACCGCTGCGCCTCCGCCGCCGGGTTCGCCCGGGCCCGGTTGATCAACTCGACCACGTACTGCTCGAAGTCGCTCGGGTACGCCGCGGCCAGCATGCTGCGCACTTCCAGCGGCTCCAACTGATGGCGGGCCGCCGCCCCCCGCTTCTTCGAACCCTTCGCCGTCACCGACGCCGTCTTTCGCTTGATCTGGGGCACGTCTTCTCCGTCTCCGGTTATCGGAACCGCGCCGGCGCTTGGTGCGCCCGCACGGCTCGCAACACTCCTACGGACGGTATCGGCGGCACAGCCCCACCCTATAAGTGCCCCGCGAGGAATTTCAGCGCGTTCGCCCGCATCTCCGCCGTTTCCACGTGCCCCACCGGGTACCGTTCCAGCCTCCAGTTCCCCGCCGCCCCCGCCGCCCCCGCCGCCGCGTACGCCGCCCGCACCTCGGCGTCGATCCGGTCCAGCCCCGCCGGTGGCGTCAGCGGGTCGAGGTCGCCCGCCAGCGCCAGCCGCGCGCGCGGCGCGATCAGCGCGTTGATCTGCCCGGCCGTGAAGTGCTTCGGCAGCCGCGGCACGTAGTAATAAACGCCGTGCAGGTCCAGCCCGCCCGCGTCGATCAGCGCCTGGTAGTCGGTCAGGCAGCACAGGTCGATGGTCACCTTCACCCGCTCGTCGAGCGCCGCGACCCACCACGCCATCGTGCTCCCCATCGACATACCCAGCGTCCCCACCCGCCCCGCCGCGACGTCCGCCCGCCCCGCGAGGTAATCCAGCGCCCGCAGGCTGTCGTACACCATCATCCCCCACATCACCCGCCCCTCCCACAGCATCCGTTTGAACAGCGCAGACTCGCCCGGCCCCCGCCGCCCGCCGAACGCCCAGTGGTCGATCGCCAGCGCCGCCACCCCCTGCCGGGCCAGCGCCTCCGCGTACGGCTCGGGCTGCAGGTAGTGAGTCCCGGTGAGCAGTTCGTCCTTCCCCAGCTCGTACCGCCCGCCGTGACTGTGATTGTAGAGAACCGCCGGAAACGGCCCCTCCCCCGCCGGCCGGGCGAAGTACGCGGGAACGAGCTCCACCCCGTTCAAGTCCAGCACGAGCCGCTCGAGCACGTACCCCTCGCGCCGCTCCTCCCGCCGCCCCACCACCGCAATCGGCCGATCCCGCTCCGGCAGGTCCCCGAGCAACCCGTAAAGCTCCCGTCGCCGCGCAACAGAATCCGTCATGCTCCCGATCCTACCGGTCCACCGACCGTCCCGGGTGCCAAGCCGCCCTGTCCGCACCTCCCGACGTGGCCCCTCCCCCCTCACCCATTTGCACCCCACCGGCCCCCATACGATCATTCACCCACCATGTCCCGCGGCTTCATCCCCCCGAAACCCTCGCAGCCGTCCCACCCGACCTACACCCCGCCGCCGCCGAGGCGGCCCAGATCGCGTTACGCGATCCCGATCGCCGTCGCCGCCGCCCTCCTCGCCACCGCCGTCGGCGCACGGTTCGCCCTGACCCGCAAGGCCGGCCGTACCGACGCCCCGCGCGACCCCGTTTCCTCCACCGCGACACCCGTCGCCGCCGCCCCCGCCCCCCCGCGCCCCGCCTCCCCTGCCGCCACCGCGTCCGCCGCCAAGCCGCTCCCGCCCCCGAGCGTCGCCGACATCCAGGAGTTCTTCGACCGCCTCCGCACCGCGACCGCCGCCAAAGACCCCGCGGCCCTCGCGACGCTCCTCGACGGCCCCCGGCAGCTCCGCCAGGCACAGTCGCTCGGCGTCCTGACCGCCCTCACCCCCGCGCAGGTCGAGCAGCACGGCAACGCGTTCGCCGCCGCCTCCGGCAAGCGCCTCGCCCCAGCCGGCACGCTCCACTTCGACTCCGTCCTCGTCACCCGCGTCACCCCGCTCCGCGACCCCGACGAAGCCCTCGCACTGACCCGCACGTGGCAGGGCAAGGCCTACGCCCGCATCCGCTGGTGGCTCCGCCGCGCCCCCGAGGCCACTTGGCGAATCTACGACTCCGAACACCTCGACACCGGCGACCGGATGTCCGAGACCATCCTGACCACCCCCAACCTCGACCCGACCGGCGCCCCGCCCCCGCCGTGGCTGGCGCACGTCGACACCCTGTTCAACCTCCGCCGCGCGATCGCCCGCTACGAGAAGGACAAGGCCGCCGCCCTCAGCAAGTCCTTGGACGGCGTCCCGTTCCCGCCGCCGATCGAGGCCGCCCGCCTGACGACCGCCGGCGACCTCCAGTGCCTGCTGAACCGCCCGCTCGACGCCCTCCCGCTCTACGACCAGGCCGAGGCCCGAGGCGCCGACACCCCGCGCATCCACCGCCTCCGCGCCGGCGCCCACCTGCTCGCCAAGCAGTACCCGCGCGCGATCGCCGCCGCCCGCCAGTACATCCAGGCGATCGATGACAACGACGCCTACGCCTACGCCTTGATCGGCCTCGCCCACGAGGAGCAGAAGCAGCCCGTCGAGGCCGCCGCCGCCTACCGCAAGGCCCTCGCCGACAACCCGGAATACCCCGTCGCCGAAGCCCTCCGCCGCACGCAAAAGACACTCCCCGACGCGCCCAAACCCTAGTCGGCCGACGACCCCGAACGTTTCGGCTTGCCGATCTTCATCACCGCGTCGAGCTGCTCCGCCGTCAGGATCGACCGCATGATCGTGTTCCTCGCGTCGAAGTCCTTCCGCCACCGCAGCGACGTCTCCTGGGCCGCGAGCAACAGCTCCTGCTCCACGCGGACCCGGGCGGCCTCGTCCGCGGCGCCCTTCCACGCGGCGTAAGCGTTGGCCCACTGGGTGCGCTCCTGCGCGGTCACGCCGGCGTCCGTGCGCACGACCCGGTTCGCCAGCGCCGTCCGGAGCGGCTGGAGCTGCACGGCCGTGATCTTCAGGCGGTTCGCCTCGTCGGCCGAGTTGCAGACCCGGGAGACGCCGAACTCGAGCTGCTGGTCGGCCGCCCGGTTCGCGTAGGGGTTGACGTACACGTAAGTCGTCGTGCTCGATCTGTTGAAGTCGACCCGGACGTACGTGCTGACCACCGTGAACTCCCCGCCGCCCGACGGCTCCATCTGGCCGTCCACTTGCAGGTGGCGCAGGGTGCTGCGGGGATCATCCCTCGCGACGAACCGGACGCCGTAACCCGGCCTGAGCCGCTTGACCAGCGCCTGGATCGCCGCGCCGGCCGGCGTCACCGGCGAGCCCGGGCCCGCCCCGGGGAGCGCGTACGTCTTCGGCAGACCGTCGACGAGGAGCGTGACCCCCGGGAACGCCTTGTTCCCCTCCTTGACCGTCTCGAGCTTGACGAAGTCGCCGTCGACCGGCTCGCGGTACGCGTCGACGTCGAGCAGGTTGAACGTGTTCCTCGCGCCGGCGACCGGCGCGAGTTCGACCTCGACGACGTCCCCCACTTTGGCGGCTTTCAGGCGGTCGAGGATCACCGGGTCGGGCGCGGGCTTGCCGCCGAGGGCGGTGCGGTTGGGGATCAGCGCCTCGCGCGCCTGTCCGAGCCGCGTGAGCTTGGCCGTCGCGTGCGTCTGCACGCCCACCTTCTGCTCACCCAGGCCCTCGAACACGTACGCCCTGGGAGACTTCAGCCCCTTGGGCCCGTCGAACGGCACGGCCGACGCGACGACGTCCGAGCCCGACGGCCCCGGCTTGAGAGTCACCCGGATCAAGTCGCCGCGGTCGGAGAACACGACCTTCTGCTGCGCGTTCCCGGCAATAGCGAGTTTCCGGATCGCACCCCCGTCGGCAGGCGTGAAGTAAAGATACAGGGTGTTCACCCCGTCGGCCGATTCGCCCAGTGTAGCGACGTATCGCACCACGTGCTGCCCAGCGGCCGTGGCGGCCTTGGGCGCGTCAGCCGCGCGAAGGGGCAACGCCGCCGCCGCCAGAAGGACAGCGACCCAAACCGCTACACGCCCCATCACCCTAGCCCGCTCCGACATCGCGCCTCCCGCTTCGAACCCCAGCCGATTGTAAGCGATCCCACGGCGCGCGGCACGACTGCGGAAGAACACCCGCCGGTCACCCAGCCCATCCCCGTTGCGCCCCCGACACGCGCCCCGCGCAACACTGACTTACAAGAAATCCGCGGCCTCGCGCGCCCAAACCCCAGCAAATCCCCCACCCCCACCCCCGGCGCCGCACGACAAGCATGTCCGGCGCGCAACCCCACCCCGATAGGTGGAGGCCCACCATGCGCGCGAACAGCCACCTCCCTCTCCCAAGGCCGCCCTCGACGCCCCCTCGCCGCGTGATGCCACCGGCCGTGGGAGAGGGCAGGGGTGAGGGGCTCTTCCGACCTCGCCGGACGCTCCCCCTCCGCACCACCCCGGCGAGCGTTGCGAAACGAACCCACCGGCGCCACGACGCGCCACACGGCGCAACAACCCCACCAAAAACTGCGAAACGAACCCACGTGCCAACCTGTCCCACCTCCCTCCCGCGCCCACACACTGCGAAACGAACCTACTTGCCAAAACGGCAGTCCCCGCGGCGCCACAAAGCGCAACACCGCGCCACACGGCGCAACATCCTCACCCCAAAACTGCAAAACGAACCCACCACCCGCCTCCCCCCGCTCCGTCCCGCCCGTGCCCTCCGAGTTCCCCCCTGCGAAACGAACCCAATCATCCGGACTCATCGCTTGCCATCCCCCACCCCCCTCTGATAATCGGCCCCCTATGCCCACCGTCGTCACCCGATTCGCCCCCAGCCCCACCGGCTACCTCCACGTCGGAGGCGCCCGCACCGCCCTCTTCAACTGGCTCCTCGCCCGCCACGAGGGCGACCCCGCCCGCTTCCTCCTCCGCATCGAAGACACCGACCTCGCCCGCTCCACCCAACAGGCCTGCGACCAGCTCCTCGAGGACATCCGCTGGCTCGGCCTCCACTGGGACAACGCCGACTCGCTCGTCTTCCAGTCGAAGCGCACCGACGTCTACAACCGCGTGATCGACGACCTGATCGCCCGCGACCTCGCCTACGAAGCATGGGAGACCGGCGACGAGCTCACCGCCCGCCGCCAGGAGGCCGAGAAGGCCAAGCGCGCCTTCATCTACCGCCGCCCGACCTACACCCCCGAGCAGCTCGCGCAGTTCAAGGCCGAGAACCGCAAGCCGGTCATCCGCTTCGCCACACCGGTCAAGGAGTACCGCTTCCACGACGTGATCGCCGGCAAGGAGATCGTGCTGGCGGCGGACCAGGTGCAGGACTTCGTGATCCGCAAGGCGGACGGGATGCCGACGTATCACTTCGCGGTCGTGGTCGACGACGCGGAGATGGGCGTGACGCACGTGCTCCGCGGGCAGGAGCACACGCTGAACACGTTCCTCCACGTCGCCCTCCAGGAAGCCCTCGACTACCCGCGCCCGACCTACGCCCACCTCTCGACCATCCAGAACATGGACGGCACGAAGATGGGCAAGCGCGACCGCGACAAGAAGGTCCGCGAGCAGTCGAACAACCACCTGAAGAACACGAAGAAGACGTCCGCCGACCTCGCCCAGGCCAGCGGCCTCGACCCCGCCCGGGTCGCCGATTGGCTGGGCAATTCCAAGTCCCAGCTCGACCCGATGGAGCACGAGGCCCTGATGCCAGTGATCGGCCTGCGCCCCGGCGACCTCCCGGAAATCTTGATCCACGACTTCCGCCGCAACGGCTACCTTCCCGAGGCACTGCTGAACTTCCTCGCGCTGCTCGGCTGGAGCCCGGGCGAGAATCGCGAGCAGATGTCGATCAGCGAGATGGTCCAACTCTTCTCGATCGAGCGGATCGGCAACGCCAACGCCAAGTTCGACCGGGCCAAGCTCCTCGCGTTCAACACGCAGGGGCTGGACACAGCAACGCCCCAGCGCCAGCTCGCCGCCTTCCGCGACTACCTCAGCGTTAACGCCGACTCGCCGCTCAACCAAGCGACCGACGCGCAGCTGGCCGACATCCTGAAGATGAAGAAGGGCATGCGCACGCTCCGCGAGGCCGACGAGCCGTGCCGCTTCTTCTTCGTCCCCGACGACCAGGTTGCCTACGACCCCAAGGCCGTCGAGAAGGTCTTGAAGAAGGACAACAACGCCGGCCTCACCACCCTCCGCGACGTGCGAGCGCTCCTGGCCGACGCCCCGGCGTGGCAGGCCGACCCGCTCGAGGCCGCCGTCAAACAATACTGCGAGCAAAAAGGCCTCGGCCTCGGCAACGTCGCCCAGCCGATCCGCGTCGCGGTCAGCGGCACGACCGTCAGCCCGCCGATCTTCCACTCGCTCGAGTTCCTCGGCCGCGACCGCACCCTGGCGCGGATCGACCGGTGCTTGTCCGCGGTTTCAGTCTGACGGGATTCCCCCGATGCCCGCGCGGCTGCGCATCGGTTAGAACGGAGTGGCCATGAGTATCAGCGACCACGACTTCAACGAGGAGCTCGACGCGGTCGTCGAGACGACGATCCGCCTGCTCCGGGACCACGACCAGGACGAGTACTCCCCCGTCGCCTTCCTCGCGACCGGCGAGGACGTCGAGATCATGAGCCTGGACGACGAGGAGGAGGACCCGACCCAGGACGAGCTCCCGCGCCTCGCGCGCGAGTTCGGAGAACACCTGACCCAGGAGAACCACGACCTCCCCGAGTGCGCCTTCTTCGCCCACGTCAGCACCGCCGACGACGGCGCCGAGTCCCTCGTGATCCACGGCGCGACCCCCGACGGCCGCTGCAACGTCGCCTACCTGAACCTCCAGCGCGCCGAACCCGACGGCCCGCTCCGCGCCACGAGCTCCAAGGCTTGGCACAGCCCCGCCCCCCTGGCCGTCACCGGCAACATGGCCCTCCACCTGCTCAACGGCATGCGCGGGACCTAGCCGCGGAGCGGCGACAGGAAATAGCCGGGGGCGCAAGCCCCCGGATGAGGACGCGAGAGACGAAACAGCCCCGGAGGGGCGACAGAATCTGCCGCCCCACCGGGGCTGGTGCCTTCGACGGGCTCCTCTCCCCGGGCTCGCGCCCGGGGCTATATTCTGCCGCCGCTCCGCGGCTACTTCTTCTGCTCCTTCGCCCAGGAATCCTTCAGGCCGACCGAGCGGTTGAACACCAGCCGCCCGGCCGTGCTGTCCTTGTCGACCGTGAAGTACCCCTGCCGTTCGAACTGGAAGTGCGTGCCGGCCGCCGCGTCCTTCACGCTCGGCTCGATCTTCGCCCCGGTCAGCACGGTCTCGCTGTTCGGGTTGAGGTTCACGTTCCAGTCCGCCCCCTCCGGAACGTCCTCCGGATCCGGCTTGGTGAACAAGTGGTCGTACAGCCGCACCTCGGCCTCGACCGCGTGCTGCGCGCTGACCCAGTGGATCGTCCCCTTCACCTTCCGGCCATCGGGCGGGCTGTTGCCGCCGCGGGTCTGTGGGTCGTACGTGCAGTGCACCTCCGTGACCTTGCCGGCCGCGTCCTTGACGACGTCCGTGCAGCGAACCCAGTACGCGTACCGCAGGCGCACCTCGTTGCCGGGGAACAGGCGGAAGTACTTCGGCGGGGGGACCTCGGCGAAGTCGTCCTGCTCGATGTAGATCACCCGCCCGAACGGCACCTTGCGCGTGCCGGCCGACTCGTCCTCGGGGTTGTTGACCGCGTCCAGTTCCTCGGTCTGCCCCTCGGGGTAGTTCGTGATCACGACCTTGAGCGGCCGGAGCACGCCCAGCACGCGCTTCGCGCGTTTGTTCAAATCGTCGCGGAGGAAGTTCTCCAGCACGCCGACGTCGACCGTCGAGTTGAACTTGTTCAGCCCGATGTGCTTACAAAACGCGCGGATCGACTCGGGCGTGTACCCCTTGCGGCGGAACCCACTGATCGTCGGCATCCGCGGGTCGTCCCAGCCGCGCACGGCCTTCTCCTGCACGAGCTGCAGCAGCTTGCGCTTGCTCAGCATCGTGTACGTCAAATTCAGCCGCGCGAACTCGGTCTGCTGCGGGTGCCAGATCTTCTGCTCGGGTGGGCGGCCCTCGTTGACGGCGTCGATGAACCAGTCGTACAGCGGCCGGTGGTTCTCGAACTCCAGCGTGCAGAGCGAGTGTGTGATCTTCTCGATCGAGTCCTCGAACCCGTGGGCCCAGTCGTACATCGGGTAGATGCACCACTTGTCGCCGGTGTTGTGGTGCGGCTCGTGCAGGATCCGGTACATGACCGGGTCGCGCAGGTTGAAGTTCGGCGACGCCATGTCGATCTTCGCCCGCAGCACCTTCGCGCCGTTCGGGAACTCCCCCTTGCGCATCCGCTCGAACAAGTCGAGGTTCTCCTCGGGCGAGCGGTTGCGGAACGGGCTCTCCCTGCCGGGCGCGGTCAGCGTGCCGCGGGTCTGGCGGATCTGCTCAGCCGTCTGGTCGTCGACGTACGCCTTCCCCTTCCGGATCAGTTCGACGGCGTAGTCGTACATCGTGTCGAAGTAGTCCGACGCCCAGTACTTGCCCGACCACTGGAAGCCCAGCCACCGCACGTCCTCCTCGATCGAACGGACGTACTCCTCCTCCTCCTTGGCAGGGTTGGTGTCGTCGTAGCGCAGGTTACACTGGCCGTTGTACTCGAGGGCGAGGCCGAAGTTCAGACAGATCGACTTGGCGTGGCCGATGTGGAGGTAGCCGTTAGGCTCCGGGGGGAAGCGGGTGGCGACGCGGCCGCCCCACTTGCCGGTCGACTGGTCGTCCTCGATCATCCGCCGGACGAAGTCGAGGCCCTCGGGGGCCTTCGGGGAGTTGGGGGTTTCGCCGTTGCCGGTCTTCTCGGTCTCTGCCATCTCAGCAATTCCTTTTGCGATCGAGGGAACAGCGCGGGTTCCCGAACGGGTCGGTTTTACTCGATTTTAGGAATGGTGTCGCGACGGGGCGAGCCGGCGGCTCGCACTCAGGGACCCGACGGCGGCGTGACGCCGGCGGCGCGGAGGCGGTCGAGGTCGTAGACGCGGAGGCAGTGGCCGATGACGGCCACGGGTTTGGCAGCGGGGTGGGTCCGCTCGGCGTCGCGAAGCCACCGGTAGCGGTCGGTCTTGTCGTACAGGCCGACGAGGTAGACGGGGCTGACGATCAGCAGGCCGTCGCGCGGCGCGTCCGCGCCGCGGCCGCGGTCGACTTGCCGCACGCGGTCGCCGAGGTAGTAGCCCGCGCTGCGGCGCTCGAGGTTGCCGAAGTAGTCGAGCCAAACGGTGCGGCCGGGCGGGGGCGGGTTCGCCTCGAGCCAGGCGCGGGCCTGCTTGAGGGCCTGTCCCCAGTCGATGTTGCTGTCGCTGATCGCGAGGTGGGCGTCGCGGCGCGGGAGGTTGACGTAGGAGAGGTAGTCGGGGTGGTAGGCGTGGACGTGGATCGCGGCGGCGGCGACGCAGACCCAGGCCAGCGACGGCACGACGGAGCGGCGGGGCGGCGAAGCGGAAGGTCGGCCCGGGGCGAGGCAGCGGGTCGCGAGGACCAGCATCGGCAGGTAGGCGGGCAGGAAGTGGCGCCAGCCGATGTTCATCTGCTGGAGACAGAGGAAGAGCGTCCAGGCGAGGGCGGCGAGGGCCAGCGGGAGTTCGTCCCACGCCGGCGGGACGCGGCGGAGGGACGCCAAACCCAGGAGCAGGACGGCGGCGACGCCGAGCGGAACCTTGTAAGTGGCGACGACGGGAAAGTAGTACCACCAGCCGTGGGTGCTGTGCCGGCCGAGCAGGTAGGCGGGGTGGCCCTCGCCGGCGTGGTCCTGGGCGGTGCGGAGGGAGCCGATGTAGTAGCCGGCGGGCCACGGGCGCATCAGCGCGCCGTTGACGAGGTCGGCGCGGAAGGAGAAGGTCTCGGAGTAGACGGCGCGGACGACCGGGCCGTGGCGGGCGGGCGGGGAGACGTCGAACCCGGTCAGGGCCCAGATGGAGCCGGCGGTCACGATGCCGACGGCGAAAAGCTGGTTGAGCAGGCCGCGCGTGGTCGCGGGGATCGCGGCGTCGACCGGCGACCGGCGGCGGCGGGCGCGGACGTGCCAGGCGAGGGCGTACGCCGTGACGACGAACGGGAGGATCGCGGCCGTGTGCTTGGTCAGCAGCGCGGCGGCGGTCGCGACGCCGGCGGCGACCAGGCGGCGGCGGGACGGGCTCGCGAAGTGCCGCCAGGCGAAGTAGCAGGCGAACAGGATCCCCTGGGCGCCGAGCAGGTCGGGCGCGGCGGGCGCGACGTGGCCGGCGACCGTCGGCTCGACCAGGACCAGCGCGAGGCCGAGCCACGCGGAACGCAGCCCGTACAGGCGGCGGCACCAGTGGAACACAAGCATCGCCCCCGGGAGGAACAGGATCGCCTTCCACACCGCGACCAGGAGCGAGATCGTCTCGGGGCGGAGGGGCTGGTCGTAAAGGACGGCGGTGTACGGCGGGTCGAGGCCGCGACGGGCTTCGGCGGCGGCGGGGTCGGTCACCGCCAGCGCCGCCAGGCGGGCGTGGTAGCGATCCGGGCTTTCCGGGACGCAGCCGGCGGCGAGCATCGGGAGGGCCATCAGGGCCTGGCCGAGCGGCGGGTCGTTTCGGAAGACGCGGATGTGGGTGCGGAGGAAGAACGCCAGGCCCTGGGCCAGGTGGGGCTGGTCGTCCCAGTACTCGCTGTGGGCGCGGCTGACGAGGGCGGTGCGCGGGATCAGGACGGCGGCGGCGACGGCGAGCGCCAGCCAGGAGGGGTGGTCGAAGCGCGGTGCCGAGGGGTGTCGCGGGTCGGCGGTCACGTCCCGGGGAGGTTATACGATCGCGGCGCGCCCGTCACATGCTCCGGGAGGCGGTCGAGGTCGTACACGCGGAGGGTTCGGCCGACGACGGCCACCGGGGCGACGCCGCGGAGGAACCCGTACTCGTCGGCGGACTCGCTGACCCCGGCCACCGCGACCGGGCTGACGATCAAGACGCCCGACCGCGGCGGCGGGTAGCCCGCGTCCTTGCGAACCACCCGGCCGCCGAGGTAGCGGTAGATCGCGCGGTTGCTGACGGCGAACGCGCGGAGGTAAACCGGGCGGCCGGCCACGAACGCGCCGTTGGCGGCGAGCCACCGGTCGGCCTGCTTGAGGCCCTGGCCCCAGTCCACGTTGCTGTCGCTGATCGCGAGATGCGCGTTCGCGCGCGGCCAGTTGAGGTAGGGGATGTAGTTGGGGAACCAGCGGGCGGTGTCGAGGGCGGTGGCGGTGAAGGCGAGGAGAATCAGCGACGGAGCGACGGAGCGACCGAGCGACGACTGGGGAGGAGCGGCGGCGGGGGCGTGTTCGACAGGCGCGGGGAGTCGGTTGGCGAGGACGCGCGTCGCCGTCAGCATCAGGAACACGTAGGCCGGGAGGAAGTGCCGCCAACCGATGTTGATCGACTGGCTCATCAGGAACACGGCGTAGCCGGCGGCGGGGAGGAGGAGAGGCCACTCGTCGCGGCGGGGGCGGCGGTAAACGAACGACGTGAGGCCGACGAGGAGGATGACGGCGATCCCGATCGGCACCTTGTAGGTGGCGACGGCGGGGAAGTAGTACCACCAGCCTCCGCGGCGGGTCTGGCCGAACAGGTAGGCGTCGTTGGGGTAGCGGACGTGACCGGCGGCGTCGAGGACGGACTCGACGTACAGCCCGCCGGGGACGCCGGTCTTGATCTTTCGCACCGGGCTGAGGTCGAACGCGAGGAGGGCCCACATCAGCAGCGCGGTGACCAGGGCCGCCTTCACCAGGCCGGCAAGGCCGCCGTGGGCGGCGAGCGGGGGCTCCTGTGCGTCGGGGGCGCGGCGGGTCGTCCATGCGAGAACGGCGTACGCGCAGAGGATCACCGGCACGAGGACGGCAGTGTGCTTGGTCACCAGCGCGGCGGCACAGGCGAGGGCGGCGGCGAGCAGGCGGGGCAGGGTCGGGCGCTCGAAGTACCGCCAGCCGAGGTAGCAGGCGGCCACGATCCACGTTGTCGCCAGCACGTCGAGGGCGGCGAGGTGGAGGTGGCCGGTGATCGTGGGCTCGACGATCAGCAGGCCGGCGGCGAGCCAGGCGCTGCGGAGGCCGTAGACGCGGGCGCACCACGCGAAAGCGACCGCGATCAGCGGCAGGAACAGGACGGCCTTCCACGCGGCGACGGCGGCGAGCGCGGTCTCGGCGGTGTACCCGGTCTGCCCGTGGATCGCCGTGCCCTCGTACAACCCGTGCGACGTGCCGCCCATCAGGCGGAGCGGGAGGGCGGCGAGGGCCTGCCCGAGCGGCGGGTCGTTGAGCTCGCGGTGGACCAGCCCCCGGTCGAGGCGGAGGAAATCGAGCCCGCGGACGAGGTGGTAGTCGTCGTCGCTGGCCTCCCCGTGCGCCTCCTGGATCAGGATCGCGCGGGGGATGACGATCGCTGCGGCGCAGAGGAGGGCGAGGAGCAGGTGGCGGCGGACGCGGGCGCGGGTGGGATCGGCGGACATCGGTTGCGGCGGCGAAGCGCCCCGGCACACCGCCGGCAGTCGGCGGTCACACCGAAGGTGCACGTTTCGGGCAAGGGGGCGCTACCGGCGGATGCTGTTGACGCGCTGGAGCTCGCGCTCCCGTTCCTTCTTGCGGATCGCGTCGCGCTTGTCGTGGTGCTGCTTGCCGCGGGCGACGCCGATCTCGACCTTCACCCGGCCGTCCTTGAAGTACATCGCCAGCGGGATCAGCGTGGTGCCCTTGGTCTGCGTCGCCTGCTCGAGCTTCTTGATCTCGCGCCTGTGGGCGAGCAGGCGGCGCTCGCGGAGCGGCTCGTGGTTGAACTTGGTCGCCGGGGCGTAGGGGTCGATGTGGCAGCCGTGGAGGATCAGCTGGCCGTTCTCGATCCGGGCGAACGACTCCTGGAGCTGCCCCTTGCCGTCGCGCAGGCTCTTGACCTCGCTGCCGACCAGCGCGATCCCGCACTCGAGCTTCGCCTCGATGTGGAACTCGTGGAGCGCGCGGCGGTTGGCGATGCGCGGGGCGGCGGAACTGGACTTGCCTTTGGACATCTCTGGGTGATCTTACGCGCGCCGCGGGTGGGGGGAAAGGAGGAATAAGCGACGGAGCGACGGAGGCACGGAGCGACGAAGGGGAAGACCTGCCGTGATCTGTCCCCTTCGTCGCTCCGTCGCTTGATCCCTCCCCCCTGCCGTCGTAGCTTCCCCGGCATGAAAGATCCGCGTCACGCGAAGCTGGCCGAGTTGCTCGTCCGTCACTCGTCACGCGTCGGCGCGGGGGACCGCGTGCTGATTGAGGCGTTCGACATCCCGCAGGAGTTCACGGCCGAGCTGATCCGGGCGGTCGGGGCGGCGGGCGGGGTGCCGCTCGTGTCGACCTACCAGCAACAGGTCACGCGGGCGCTGCTCCAGCAGGCGTCCGAAGACCAGATGCGGACTTGGGCCGAGGTCGACCTTGCACGGATGGAGAAGGTGCAGTGCTACGTCGGGGTGCGGGGGTCGCACAACATCGCCGAGCTGTCGGACGTGCCGCGGGAGAAGATGGACCTGTACGAAAAGCTGTACTCGCACCCGGTGCACTCCGAGCGGCGGGTCAAGCAGACGCGGTGGGTCGTGCTTCGGTGGCCGCTGCCGAGCATGGCGCAGGCGGCGAACATGTCGACCGAGGCGTTCGAGGACTTCTACTTCCGCGTCTGCGCGGGGGTGGACTACGCCCGGATGCGCGAAGCCATGAAGCCGCTCGAGGCGCTGATGGACCGCACCGACGCCGTCCACATCACCGGCCCGGGCACCGACCTGAGGTTCTCGATCAAGGGGATCGGGAGCAAGGGGTGCTGGGGCGAGCGCAACATCCCGGACGGCGAGTGCTTCAGCTGTCCGGTCAAGGAGTCGGTGCAGGGGCACGTGCAGTACAACTGCGAGACGCTCTACCGCGGGACGATCTTCAACAACGTGCGGCTGGCGTTCCGCGACGGGCGGATCGTCGAGGCGACGGCCGACTCGGCGGCGAACACGACGAAGCTGAACGAGATCCTCGACTGCGACCCCGGCGCGCGCTACATCGGCGAGTTCTCGCTCGCGTTCAACCCGTTCATCCTCCAGCCGATGAAGGACATCCTGTTCGACGAGAAGATCGCCGGCAGCTTCCACTTCACCCCGGGGCAGGCGTACGAGCGGCCGGGGAACGGGAACCGGTCGCAGATCCACTGGGACATGGTCTGCATCCAGCGGCCGGAGTTCGGCGGCGGGGAGATCCGGTTCGACGGGAAGGTGATCCGGCGGGACGGGGCGTTCGTCGTGCCGGAGCTCGAGGGGTTGAACGCCGATCGCCTCGGGGTGTGAGCGGCGGGCTTAGGCGCCGAATGCCAGCGCTTCGTAGTTGTGTTCGCCCTTTTGGACCTGCGTCCACTTTACGGCGTCGGGGGAGATCAGCAGGCGGGACTTCCACGCGGCGCCGACGAAGACGTCCTTGCCGTCGATCTTGCCGTGGGCGGCCGTGGTCGGCGCGTCCGTGTTGGGCTCGCGGGTCCAGGCGCGGCCGTCCGCGGACAGGTAAGTGGCGCCGGCGCCGACCGCGACGAACCGGTCGCCGGTGAACACGATCGCGTTCAGGTGCTCCCCCTCCTCCCCCCGCGCCGGCTCCGACCACGCCAGGCCGTCCTGGCTGGTCATCCGCAGGCCGTGCAGGCCGACGCCGACGAACAGCCCGTTGCCGAACGCGACGTCGACGAGCGTGTCGATCGCCTTGACCTTCGGCACGTCGGCCCACTCGCGGCCGTCCTTGGACGTCGCGCGGCGGCCGCGGTCGCCGACGGCGACGAACCGGTCGTTGCCCCAGGCGAGACGGCGGAGGATGTTCCGGCCGCCGATCTTCACGTAGTCTGACCACGCGACGCCGTCGTCCGAGAGCAGGCCGATCGGGGACGACTCGCCGACCGTGACCGGCTCGCCGCCGACGGCGACGAACGTCGGTTTGCCGCCCGGCGTGCCGAAGCCGAGGCCGCGGACGAAGTACTTGTACTGGCCGTCCTTTTCGCCGGTCTTCCAGGCGGCGGCGTCGGGGGCCGAGGCGAAGACGTTCTTCCCGCCGAACGTGCCGACGGCGACGTAGCGGCCGTTGCCGAACGCGGCGGCGCGGTAGATCTCCCCCTCCTTGCCCACGGCGGGGGCGGACCAGGTGCGGCCGTCGGCGGACGTCGTGCGGACGCCGTTATGACCGACGGCGAGAAACAAGGGTTTGGTGGTGTCGGGCATGGCTTGGCGTACGGCGACGCTACTTCTCTTCACGGGCGGGACGCCCGTGCCACCTCAAAAGACGCGGGATGGTGGCCCGTGCCACGTCAGGCTAGGCCTGGCAGGCGGCCGTTGTAGGCGGCGTGCTTGCTGGACTTGTTGTCGCCAAACGAATCCACCGCGACGCCCATGCGGTCGAGCATCTCGGCGTACAGGTTGGAGACGGGGGTGTCCTTCTGGTAGTTGACCTGGCGGCCGGTCTTCAGGGTGCCGGCGGCCTTGCCGACCAGCAGCGCGGGATAGTCGTTGCGGCCGTGGCCGCCGTCGGCCATGTAGCTGGTGTAGAGCAGCATCGTGTTGTCGAGCAGAGTCCGGCCGCCCCCCTCGTCGATCGACTTCATCTTGCGGACCATCTCGGCGAACGTCTGCGTGTAGAACGCGTGGATCTGGCGGCACGCCTCGCGGGCGATCGGGTCGGCGTCCTCGACGCGGCCGGCGTTCCCCTGGTGCTCGAGCGTGTGGCAGTGCCGCTCGTACCCGACCGTGACGACGCCCGGGAACATCGCCTCGTCGCTGCCGACCGCGAGCGTCGCCACGCGGGTCGTGTCGGTCTGGAACGCGAGGACGAACAGGTCGGCCATCAGGCGGATGTAGTCCGCGTGCCGCTCCGGGTCCTGGTGGACGGGCTGGGTGATCTTCCAGATCGGCAGCCCCTCGGCCGGCAGGTTCGCGGGGAGCGACAGCGTGCTCGGGCCCGGCTTGAGCAGGTCCATCGCCTCCTGCCGCTGGCGGGCCTCGGCGAACTCGATCCGCTTCTCGACGTTGCGCACGCCGGCCAGATATTCTTCGAGCTTGTGCTGGTCGGCGCGGGCGAGCGCCTTGCGGAGGTCCTTAGCCTCGTCGTACACGAGGTCGATCACGCTCTGCTCGGCCGAGTCCGGCTTGGCCGAGCGGGCGACGTCGGCCTGGAGCTTGGCGGCGCGGGTGTTCCAGTTCGGGACGACCGGCTTGCGCCCGCGGAACATGCGCTCGTAGACGAGGCGCGGGTTGGCCTCGTACGGCACCGGGGCGTCGGGGGCGCGGAACGAGTACTTCGTCTCGCTGTTCGACAGCCCCATCTCGAGCGACGGCAGGTACGTGTCGTCCGCCGTCTTCCGCGCCGCCACCTGGTCGACCGAGACGCCGGCGTGCGGCTTGCCGTTGACCTTCTTGACCTCCGGCGCCCCGGTCAGGTGGAGGAACGCGCAGTGCTCGTGGGCGTTCAGCCCCTCCGACTTGCCGTGGTGGGAGAGGCCGGTCAGCAGGAGCATGTCGTCGCGGGCAAACTCGAGCGGGCGGAGGATCGAGGGCAGCTTGGTGAGCGGCCCGGCGGCGGGGTTCTTCCACGATTCGAGCACCGTGCCGCCGGTCACCGTGACGATGCCCATGCGGAGCGGCGGGCGGCCGGCGGCGGCCGCGGCGGCGGTCGACGCGCCGGCGGCGCGGGCGTTCCGCGCCGCGAGCGATTCCATGAACGGGAGGGCCATCAGAGCGCCGGCGCCGCGGAGGAGGGATCGTCGGGAGTGGGTCATGGGTGTTTCGCCTGTCAAAGGTACGATACTGGGTCGCGGGCGGCGCGCCGTACTCGTTATTCGGTCGGCTCGGCGTTCTTGCGGTACTGGAACGGGTGACTGTTGACGACGCCGAGGATCAACGCGGAAAAGCGGTAATCGTCCTGCGAGAGCCGGTCGACGATCTCCTGGACCGCGCACTCGTCGTAGTACTGAAGTTCGCGGCCGAGCGCGTACGTCAGCGCCTGCTCGGCCACGTTGCGGACGAACTGGGGCTTGCGGGCGAGGATCACCTGCTTGAGCTGCGCGGGGCCGGTGAACGACTCGCCGGTCGGGAGCTGGCCGGACGAGTCGAGCGCGCGGCCGCCGCCGGCGTCGGCGCGCCACCGGCCGATCGCGTCGAAGTTCTCCAGCCCGTACCCGAGCGGGTCGATCCGCTTGTGGCACGACGCGCACGCGGCGTCGGCGGCGTGCTGCGCCATCTGCTCCCGGAACGTCTTCGGCTCCTTGCCCGGCTTGGCCTTCTCCTCCTTCAGCATGCCGGCGTCCGGGGGCGGCGGCGGGGGCGGCGTGCCGAAGATCACGTCGAGCACGTACTTCCCGCGGAGCGTCGGGCTCGTGCGGGACGTGTGGCTGGTCAGCGACAGCACCGACGCCATCCCGAGCAGGCCGCCGCGGTTGGCGGACTTCGGGAGCGCGACCTTGCGCAGCTCCTTGCCGTCGACGCCGGGCACGCCGTAGTGCTTCGCGAGGTCGGCGTTCAGGAACGTGTAGTCCGCGTCGAGCAGGTCGAGCACCGGGCGGTCGGCGGTGCGGAGGTGGTCGAAGAACCAGGCCGTCTCGTCCCGCATTGCCTGCCGCAGCGCGGGCTTGAACGTCGGGAAGAACTCGGTGCTCGGGCGGGCGTCGGCCAGCTTGTCGAGCTGGAGCCACTGGGCCGCGAACTGGTCGGTCAGCGCGCGGGCCTTGGGGTCGGCCAGCATCCGGCGGACCTGGCGGTCGAGCGTGTCCGGGTCGGCCAGCGCGCCGCGGGCGGCGAGGTCGAACAACTCCGCGTCCGGCATCGTCGACCAGAGGAAGTACGAAAGGCGGGTGGCCAGTTCATGATCGTCGGCGCGGTACCTCCGCGGCGGGTGCGCGCCCGGGCGGTCGCGCTCGACGCGCAGCAGGAAGTTCGGCGAAACCAGGACGGCCTTGAGCGACAGCCCGACGGCTTGGTCGAACGAGGCGCCGGCGGCGTCCAGCTTGTCGAACGGGCGGAGCAGGCGATCGACCTCGTCCGGGCGCACCGGGCGGCGGTAAGCCCGCGGCGCGAGCCGCTCAACGATCCGGCGGGCCGCGTCGCGCTTCGACGCGCCGCCGTCGCCGGGGGCGGTGAAGAAGACGGCCGCGCGGGCCCCCTTCAGCGCCTTCCGCCGCTCCGACGGCAGCTTCGTGAACGCCGCGGCCTTCTCGTCCGCCGGGAGCAGCAGTTGCTCGACGATCTGGTCGGCGGCGGCGAAGTACTTCTCCATCAGCACCGGGGGGAGGATCAGGGCCGTCGCCTGGTTGGAAAAGCCGTGGGTCTGCGCGTCGTCCGGCATGCCGACGGCCGCGCCGGCGTCGAACTCGATTCCGACCAGGTCGCGGATCGTCCGGTCGTATTCGGCGCGGGTCAGCCGGCGGACGAGCGCCGGGCCGGGGTCGCGGTCGGACGGGTCGGAGCAGTCCACGGTCGTGGCGGCGTGGCGCAACCACGCGGTCAGGGCCTCCCGCTCCGGGGCCGACAGCGGCTTCTCCTTGGCCGGGGGCATCTCGAGCGTTTCGACCTGGGCCAGGGCGTTGCGCCAGAGCTTGCGGTGGCGGGCGGCGGACTTCTCATCGGCGGCGCCGAGCGCGGCGGACAGGTCGACGTCCCCCTTCTTCTTATCCGGCCCGTGGCACTTGACGCAGTGCTGCTGGAGCAGCGGCTTGATCGATCCCCAGGGCGGCGGGGCGGCGGGGGAGGGGCCGGCAGCGCGGACAGAAAGCGGGACGGCGAAGATCACGAAAAGCGTCGCGGCGACCGCGGCGCGGCACGTAAAGGCCGCGGATCTAGAGGGATACCTCGGCACACGGCCCGCGCGCGGGCCGGCTAACGCCGGGCTCTTACAGTGATTAGGCGAAGGCGACCGCGGGGGCATTACAGATCAGTAGCTTGCGGCGGTCGCGGCGTTTAACGATGCCCCATTGGCGATCCCGGCGACGGCCACCCGGGCTTGCTCGGCCCGCCTTGCCCGAAGCGCGGGAAGTGGGGGAAGATTCACCGCTTGGAGCACCGGGACGACGCGGGCGCGAACGCCGCCTTTGGCGGATGACACTGGCGCGAGCCGGTGGCGGTTGATCGGCAATCCGGCGAACCCGGCACCCGCAGTAGAATCCGCCCGATGCACGACGGGACGATCATCTGCTGGGTGCTAACGCTCGGGCTGTTCGGCGCGGTAGGCGTCTGGGTGATCCGCGACGGCATGCAGAACGAGCGGCACAAGCGGCGGATGCTCGCCCGGCGCTTTTGCGTCCGCTGCGGGTACGACGTCCACGCCGGCGCTGGCGGGCGGTGCCCGGAGTGCGGGACGGACATCCCGCGCGGTGAAGATTTCGTCCGCTGAAGCGGCCCCTTACGAGAACTGAAGGTCTACACGGGTCACGGGGGCGGCTGAACGGGCCGGCGCCATCCCGGTGACCGTAAGTGGCCCCGCCGACACCGGCTCACCCCACCTTCGCCGGCGGGGGCGGCACGACCTCGAACCCTCCGGGCGCGGCGCCGCCCGCCGCGGCGGCGCCGGCCTTCCGCGTCCGCCGCGCCGCCTGAACGATGTGCACCACCTGATCCAGGATGACCGCGACCAGGATCACCGCCCCGATGATGATGAACGTCCAGTTCGGGTCCAGCCGCCAGATCCGGCGGATGCCGTTGGCGTCGGTGTAGAGCCACTGGAACATGTTGATGCCGTTGTCGATCACCCGCATGATCGCGCTGCCGATGATGATCCCGAGCACCGTCCCCTCGCCGCCCCGCAGCGAGCACCCGCCGAGCACCGCGGCGGCGATCGCGTACAACTCGTATGCGATCCCGACCTGCTGGCTCATCTGCCCGATGTACGCCGCGTAGCAGACGCCCGCGACCCCGCCCAGGCCGGCCGAGATCACGTACGTCAGCGTCTCGACCCGCTTGACGTTGATCCCCGAGTACTCGGCGGCGTCGCGGTTGCCGCCGATCGCGTAGACGTACCGCCCGAACACCGTGAAGTGCAGCACGTACGTCGCGACCGCCACCACGAGCAGCAGGATCAGCAGCGGGTACGGCAGCAGCGGGTCGCCGCGGTACGGGAACAGCCCGCCGTTCGCCAGGTTCAACAGCGGCGAGTTCCCGAGGCTGAGCGTGCCCCCCTGCACGACCGTCTGCGACACGCCGCGGATCAGCAGCATCCCGCCCAGCGTGACGATGAACGGCTGGAGGTTCAGCCGCGTGATCAGCGTCCCCTGCGCCAGCCCGATCAGCAGGGCCACCAGCATCGCGACCGGGATCGCCAGCCACAGCGAGTGCCCGCCCCCCAGCGCGAGGGACAGCATGTTGTACAACTGGAACAGCAGCGCCGCCCACGCGCCGGTCGTGAACAGGTCCTTCGACCGCCAGACCGTCCCGAGCGCGACGAGCACCGCGGCGACCGTGACCACCCCCATGCGCACCAGGATCCCGGCCCGCCCCGCGCCGACCAGCCCGGGGTACTTCGCCAGCGCGAACGTCAGCACGGCCAGCGCGAGGAGCGCGTAGGCGAAGACGACGACCGCCCCGGCCGAGAGGTTGCGCCCGCCGACCGCCAGTCCGACCGCGAGCACCGCCGCCAGGCCCAGGGCGAGCGCGAGCCCGGCGCGGACGTCCGCGGGCGCCTCGGGGCCGGTCGAGATCCGCGCGATCAGGACGCCGGTCAGCCCGATCACGGACCCGATCGACAAATCGATCCCGCCCGTGATGATCACGAACCCGATCCCGATCGCGTAGATCGCGAGCATCGAGATCTGCCGCGTCGTGTTAATCGCGTTCGAGTGGCCGAGGAAGTCCGGGTTCGACCACCACAGGCCGGCGCACATCAGGATCAGCGCGACCAGCATGCCCAGTTCACGTCTCATGCGGCTACGTACCTTTCGTCGGCGGCCGCCGTGCGGCCCGTCATCATCGTCGCGATCCGCTGCTGCGTCAGGCTCTCGCGGGTCAGCTCCCCCTTGATCCGCCGCTCGTGCATCACGACCACCCGGTCGCTCATGCCGATCACCTCTTCCATGTCCGAGCTGACCATCAGGATCGTGATCCCCTGGGCGGCCAGCGCGGCCATGTGGCGGTAGATCTCCGCCTTCGCCCCCACGTCGATCCCGCGGGTCGGCTCGTCGAGGATCAGCACCCGCGGGTTCATCGCCAGCCACTTCCCCAGCACGACCTTCTGCTGGTTCCCGCCCGACAGGTTGACGACCTTCTGGTGGACGCTCGGCGTCTTGGTCCGCAGCCGCGCGACCTCGGCCTCCGCGACGCGCCGCTCCGCCGCCCGGTCCAGCCACCCCCACGCGCCGTAGTTCGCCACGTCCGGCAGCGACGTGTTCTGCGCGACCGTCATCGGCAGCACCAGCCCGTGCCGCTTCCGGTCCTCCGGCGCGAGGTAAACGCCGCGGGCGATCGCGTCGCGCGTGCTCCGCGGGAGGAACGGCTGGCCGTCGAGCGTGATCGACCCGCCCAGCGCGGGCGTCACGCCGAACAGCGTCTGCATCAGCTCCGTCCGCCCGGCCCCGACCAGGCCGGCGAACCCGAGGATCTCGCCGCGGAACGCGGTGAAGCTGACGCCCGCCGGCGCGCCCGGAACGACCAGGTCCCGCACGACCAGCACCGGCTGGCCCGCGGCGGGGTGGTCGGGCTTGGGCGGGAAGTACTGGTTGCTCAGCTCCCGGCCCACCATCATCGCGACGATCTTGTCGTGCGTCGCGTCGGCCCGCAGCAGGTCGCCGACGTACTTCCCGTCGCGCAGCACCGTGATCCGGTCCGACAGCGCGAGCACCTCCTCCATCCGGTGCGAGATGTAGATGATGCCGATCCCGTCGGCCCGCAGCTGGCGGATGATCTTGAACAACTGCTCGGACTCGCCCGCCGTCAGCGACGACGTCGGCTCGTCCATGATGATCACCCGCGCGTCGGCCGAGAGCGCCTTGGCGATCTCGACCATCTGCATCTGCCCGGCCGTCAGCAGGCTGACCGGCGTGGACGGCGAGACGGTCAGGCCGACGCGGCGCATCAGCCCAGCGGCGATCTCCCGCATCCGCCCGCGCGGGAGCGGGGCGAGGTACCGGCCGCCGCCCCCCGCGCCGCCGCGGGCCGCGCGCTCGTTGCCGAGGAAGATGTTCCCGGCGACGTCGAGGTTGGGCGCGAGCATCAGTTCCTGGTGGATCAGCGCGATCCCCAGCCGCTTCGCCGCCTTCACCCCGTCGAGCACGACCTCCCGCCCGCCGACCGCGATCCGGCCGCCGTCGGGCGCGTACGCGCCCCCGAGGATCTTCATCAGCGTGCTCTTGCCCGCGCCGTTCTCCCCCATCAGCGCGAGCACCTCGCCCGGCCGCAGGGTCAGCGAGACGTCCTGTAGCGCGACGACGCCGGGGAACCGCTTGGTGATCCCGCGCATCTCGAGCAGCGGTGGGGTGGTCGTGTCCATGGGTCGCGGGTGGTGCGGACCGACCCGCGGCGGCGCGTGCGAGGCGCGCGCCGCCGCGGGCCGGGGTCTACGGTCGTCGGACGGTCACTTCTTCATCTCGGCGAGCTTCGCCTTGAAGTCGGCGACGTTCGCCTTGCTGATCACCTCGACGCCGGTGTCGATCACCTTGTCGGCCGGGATCGCCCCCTTCGCCGCGTCCCCCTTGGTCGCCAGCTCGTGCGCCCACTTGCTCGACAGGTACCCGAACTGGAACGGCTTCTGCACGACCGTGCACTGGATCGTCCCGCTCGCGATCCCGTTCAGCGTCCCGTCCTCCTCGTCGAACACCGCCGCCAGCACCTTCCCCTTCTTGCCGCTCCCCTCGAGCGCCGCGGCGATCTGCGGGCCGTTGTACGACCACAGGCCGCACACCAGCGCGAGGTCGGCGTGCGCGTTCAGGATGTCCTCGACGTTCGTCCGCGCCTTGTTCCGGTCCGTGTTGTCCTCGCGCTTGTCCACGATCTCGATCTTCTTCGGCGCCGCCGCGATCGCGTCCTGGATCCCCTTCAGCCGCTGCGCCGCGTTGTCCGCCGACAGCGTCCCGACGAACACGGCCATCTTCCCGCCGTTCGGCAGCAGCTTGACGATCTCCTGCCCGAGCACCTTGCCCGCCTCGTAGTTGTTCGTCCCGATGTACAGCAGGCGGTTGCTCTTCGCGGCGTCGGAGTCGAACGTGATCAGCTTCGTCTTCTCCGCCACCCGGTTCAGCACCGGCACCTGGTCGGTCGGCGCGATCGCGCTAACCGCGATCGCGTCGTACCCCTGGCTGGTCAGCTCCTCCAGCGTCCGGTTCTGCTCCTCGACGGTGCCGTTCGGTGGCATCTTCACGTCGACCTGAACCTTCCCCTCCCCCTCGTACTTCCGCACGCCCGCCGCCGCGATCTTCCAGAAGTCGCTGGCATTGTTCGTGACGAACGCGAGCTTCACGACCTTCCCGGACGACCCGCTCCCGCCGCCGCCGCTGTTGTTGCTGCGGTCGCACCCCGCGCCCGTCCCGACCGCCAGCGCCGCCGCCCCCACCGCCACGCACAGCGCCGACCCGACCTTCCAGAGTTTCGAAATCGTCACGGCTGGTCTCCTCGTCTTGTGATTGCTTCCTCGGTCCGCCACCCGCGCCGCCCGCCCGAAGGCCCCCCCACGTGGGGGACGACGCGCGCACGATTCACGCGCGGCGATCCTATCGACGGACGCCCCCCTTGTCACGCCAGGGGCGGACCAGACACATTGAGAAACCAGATCAGGACGTTGAGACCCTTTGCGGCCACGCGACCGCGGCCGCCGCCTACACCCCTGCCGGCTCCAGCAGCTCCTCGCGCCGCCCCGGCCGCTTCGGCGCCGCCGGCCCGACGGCGTGCCCGTCGCCCGCCGCCTCGGCGTCCGGCGTGGCCGCCTCGGTCTGCCCGCCGGCGCCCGGCCCGCCCTTGTTCCCCCGGCCGCGCCGCACCAGCTGCCCGAGGTCGTCGAAGAACGAATAAGCGACCGGCGTCACCAGCAGCGTCAGCAGCAGCGACAGCGACTGCCCGCCGATCACCACGATCGCGACCGCCCGCCGCTCCTCCGACCCCGGGCCCGTCCCGATCGCCAGCGGCAGCATGCCCGCGACCAGCGCCAGCGTCGTCATCAGGATCGGCCGCAACCGGTCGCGGTTCCCCTCGATGATCGCCATCGCCCGCGGCATCCCTTCGGCCCGCAAATGGTTCATGTGGTCGATCTGCAGGATCGAGTTCTTCTTGACCACGCCGAACAGCACCAGGATCCCCAGCGCGCTGTACAGGTTCAGCGTCCCGCCCGTCCAGTAGATCGACAGCAGCGCGAACGGCACGGTCAGCGGCAGCGAGAGCAAAATCGTGAACGGGTGCACCAGGCTCTCGTAGTTCATCGCCAGGATGATGTACATGAACACGACCGACAGCGCGAACGCCAGCAGGAACTCGTTGAACGTCCGCTCGAGCTCCTTGCCCTTGCCCGAGACGGTCGTCGAGTACCCGGCCGGCATGTTCAAATCGGCCGCCGCCTTCCGCAGCGCCTCGATCCGGTCGCCCAGCGCGAACCCCGGCTGCACGCCCGCCCGCAGCGCGACCATCCGCTCGCGGTCCTGCCGGTCGATCCGGCCCGCGGTCAGCGCCGGCTCGACCCGCGTCAAATTCGACAGCGGGATCAGCTGCGCCGCCTGCTGGTCGTTCCGCCCGACCAGGTACAGCCGCTCCACCGCACTGCGGTCGTTCCGCTGCCCCGGCGCGAGCCGCAGCTCGACGTCGTAGTCCTCGTTCGCGTCGTAGTCGTGGAACCGCGAGACCCGGTCGTCCCCGCCGACCATGATCCGCAGCGCCTCGCCGAGCTGCCGCGCGTCGACCCGCAGGTCCGCAGCCCGCGCCCGGTCGATCGTCACCCGCAGCTCCGGCTTGTCGAGGCGCAGCGTCGTGTTCGGGTCGACGATCCCCGGGATCTCGCCGCTGCGGATCTTCGCCCGCAGCGTCTCGGCGTACCGGTTCAGCTCCTTCAGGTCCGGGCCCTTGATCACGAAGTCGATGTCGACCGGCGCGCCGCCGAGGCTGAACGCCGAGTAGTTCCGCACCTGCGGCCGCAGCTCGCGGTACTTCGCGAACACCTGCCGCACCTGCCCCATCACCTCGCGCTGCGAGTAGTTCCCCTCGAACGCCGCCGACGGGTTCCCGGCGAACAGCGCCTTCATCACCCGCGTGAACGACACCGCCCGCTCCTCGACCGGCGTGATCCGCACGTGCATCCGCGCCTGGTTCGGCGACGACGTCCACCCCGCCCCCGACGAGTTCTGGATCAACCGCACCGCCGGGATCTGGAAGATCTCCCGCTCGACCTGCAGCATCGACGAGTTCATCGACGCCATGCTCGTCCCCTCGGGCGCGTCCACGTTCACGCTGAACTCCGCCTCGTCCACGTCCGACGGCACCCACTCCTGCTTGACCAGCCCATACAGCGGCACCGCCGTCCACATCACGACGATCGCCCCCGCCGCCACCACCCACCGCAGCCGCATCGACCACGACAGCATCCACGTGTACGCCGCGTCGATCAGCCCGTAAAACCCCTTGCGCGACTTCGCCGCCCCATGGGCGCCGTGGCCGTGGGACACCCCGGCCTGGCCGTCCGCCCCCTCCGGCTTCTTCGCCTTCAGCATCCGGCTGCTCATCATCGGCGTCAGCGTGAAGCTGACCAACAGCGACACCATGACCGCGACCGCCGCCGTGATCCCGAACTGGTACAAGAACTTCCCCGAGATCGAGCTCATGAACGACACCGGGATGAAGATGATCACCAGCGACAGCGTCGTCGCGAGCACCGCCAGCCCGATCTCCCGCGTCGCCTCCCGCGCCGCGTCCATCGGCGGCATCCCCTTCTCCTCGACGAACCGGAAGATGTTCTCCAGCACGACGATCGCGTCGTCGATCACGACGCCGACCATCAGCACCAGCGCCAGCATCGTCACGCTGTTAAGAGTGAAGTCGAGCGCCCACATCATCCCGAACGTCGACACGACCGACGCCGGGATCGCGACCGCCGCGATGATCGTGCTCCGCCACGACCGCATGAACGCCAGCACGACCAGACACGCCAGCAGCGACCCGACCCACAGGTGCAGGTTGATCTCGTGCAGCGCCGCGTAGATGTACCCCGACTGGTCCCGCACGACCTCGACGCTGATGTCCGACGGCAACTCCCCCTTCAGCTTCGCCAAATTCGCCTTGACGCCCTCGATCACCTCGACCGAGTTCGCGCCCGACTGCCGCTTGATCTCCAGCGTGACCGTCGTCAGCGCCTCCTGGTTCGGCCCGCCGCCCTCCCCCTTCTTCCACAGCCGCGCGACCGACCGCTCCTCCTTCGTCCCGTCCTCCGCCCACCCGACGTCCTTGACCTTGATCGGCTGGCCGTTGACGTTCGCGATCACCAGCTCGTTGAACCCCTTCGGCTCGACGATCTTCCCCATCGTCCGCAACTGCTGCTCGCGCACCCGCCCCGACACGTTCCCGCCCGGCACGTCCGAGTTCTGCCGCGTGATCGCGTCCCGCACCGCCGTGATCGGCATCGCGTACGCCGCCAGCCGGTCCGGGTCCACCCACACGTTGATCGCGCGCCGCACGCCCCCCTGCACGCTCACCTCGCCCACCCCGACGCTCCGCTCCAGCCGCTCCTTGACCGTCTTCTCCGCCAGCTCGGTCAGCTCGCGCTTCGTCCGCGGGCCGTACACCGCGATCGTCATCACCGGGTCGTCGTCGTTGTTCCGCTTCTGGACCACCGGCGGGTCGATGTCCTCCGGCAGATCGCGCAGCGCCGACTGCACCCGGTCCCGCACGTCCTGCGCCGCCACGTCGATGTTCCGATCCAGCTTGAACGTCGTGATCACCAGCGACGTCCCCTGCGACGAGATCGACCGCACCTCGTCCAGCCCCTCGACCGTGTTGACCGCCTCCTCCAGCCGCTGCGAGACCTCCGTCTCCATCTCCTCCGGCGACGCGCCCGGCAAACTCGTCCGCACGAACAGCGTCGGCAGATCGACGCTTGGCACGCGGTCGACCCCAAGCTTCTGATACCCCGCCACACCGACGACCACCAGGGCCAGAATCAACATCGTGGCGAATATCGGACGACGGATACAAATCTCGGCGAGCTTCTGCATAAGTACAACTTCTGCTTGAAATCTGCCTTCAAATCATCGAACCGTAGGGGCCGTCGTCGGAGCAGTCGTCGGCCGGGTCGCGGCCTGACGGATCGTGCCGACTTTTAAACGCCCGGTCGCCCGCACCAGGTCGAGGTGGATCATCTTCTGGTTGAACTCTTCCGTCGCGACCTCGAGCTGACTGTTGAGCAAGGTCTCCTGCGCCGTCAGCACGTCGAGGTTGATCGCCGTCCCGGCCTGAAACCCCGCCCGGGCCTGACGGTACGCCTCGGTCGCCGCCCGGATCTGCGCGTCCAACTCCCGCAGGCGTCCCGCGCTGGTCAGGAAGTTCTGGAACCGCTCCCGAACCTCCTGCTCGATCTGCCGCCTCAGCAGCGACTCCGAAACCGCCGCCTGCCGCAGCCGCGACCACGCCGTCCGCACGTCCGCCTCGATCAATCCGGCCGAAAAGATCGGGATGTTGACCGACAACAGCGAGTTCCACTTGCTCGCGTTCTCGAAGTTCTCCCGAAACAAGTATCCGGTGACGTTCAACGTGACCGACGGGTAATACTGCGCGATCGCCGCATCCACATTATGCCGCTCGGCGTCCACCAGCGCCTGGGCCGCCCGGTAGTCCTCGCGGTTCTGCCACGCCTCGGCCAGCAGCGGCTCGATCCCCTGCAGATCCGACGGAACCCCGTACTGATCCACCAGCGGCCCGCTGACCTCCCCGGCGCCGATCAAGAACGCCAGCAGGTTCCGCGCGTTGGTCGCGTCCCCCTGGGCCTGGACGAGGGTGACGCGGGTGGAAGCGGCCTGGGCCTCGGCCTGCGCGAGGTCCAACGGGCGCCCGGTGCCGGCCCGGAGGCGGCCCTGGGCGTCGCGGACGCGCTCGTTCTGCGCCTCGAGACTTCGCGTCAACACGTCGACCTGTCGCTCGGCCCGCAGCGCGGTGTAGTAGGTCGTCGCCACGTCGAGGAACAGCGTGGACTGCGCGTCGAGCAGCAACTGCCGCCGCTGCTCGATCAGCGACTCGTTCGCCTCGACGGTCGCCACGTCGCGGAACCCGCGGAACAGGTTGCCGCTGCCGGTCACGGGCACCTCGAACCGGCGGAACGTCCGGCCGGCGGCCTTGAACCCGCCCGACGTGCCGACCGGCCGCGCGATGCCGTCCCCCCCGGTCTGCTGCGCCCCCGCGTTGGGGTTGTGCGAGATCGTGTACCCCGGCTGCAAGCTGATCGTCGGCAGGAACTGGGCGAACGCCCGGTCCTTCTCCGCCAGCGCCTGGATGAAGTCCTCCCCGCGGATCATCAGGTTCTCGTTGTCCTGGTTCGCCAGCAGCAGCGCCCGCGCGAGCGTCAGCTCCTCACCGGGCCGGAGCGGCGGGACCGTGTCCGCCCCCTCGGCGTTCAGGATCGCGCGGTACCGCGCGACCTCCGCCTGGTTGTTGACGCACCCCCCCGCCGTCAGCAGGAACGCGACGCCGCATGCCGCCCAGGCTGCCGCCCTCATCGTCCGCCCCTTCCCGACGCCACGGCCGTCCGTTCCTTGCTCGTCATATCCTCTTCCGCCGCTGCCGCCACGCCGAGTCCTCGTTCCATCAGCCGCGTCAATTGCGCCGCGACCGTCTGCTCGTCCAACCCCTTGGGCCCGAACAACATGACCGACCGGATCAGCCCCGGCACGCACAGCGCCGTGATCTCCGGGTGCGGGTCGGAGAACTCGCCCGTCTCGTTCCCGCGGCGGATCGTCCGCTCGACCAGCGCCGTCAGCTCCGACCGCTTGTTCCGCCACCGCACGTCCTTGATCACCGGCCCGGCCGACTTGACCAGCTCGAACAGTTGCGGGTTGTCGAACCCGAACTTCACCTGCTCGGCCACGATCCGCCGCATCGTCTCCGTCGCCGACAACTCGTCCCCGCCGAGCTGGCTCAGCAGGCGCTCGACCATCTGGGCGAACGCGTCGTAAACGAGCCAGAAGAACAAATCTTCCTTGCTCTTGAAATAAACGTAGAGCGTCCCCTTCCCGACCCCCGCCTCGGCGGCGACGTCGTCCAGCTTGACCTTGTGGAACGGCCTGGACGCGAACAGCCGGGCGGCGGTCGCGGCGATCAACTGGCGTTTCTTTTCGTCCGGTCGCTGCATGGGGGAACTTCGTTTCCGCTTGCCGGGCAGGCGGGCCGGCGCTATACTCGCCAAAACCGACCCGTCAGTATTGTAGGTCGGTGCCCCAGACCGTCAACCGGTGATCTGAAATGACGAACCAGCCCCCCCGCCGACGCCTGCTCCTGACCCTCCTCTCGACCGCCCTCGCAGGCGGGGTCGTCACCACACTGGCCGCCTGCGAGCGCAAGTCGCAGGCCCAGACCGGTGCCGGCAAGGCCGCGCCCGCGCCGACGACCGTCACCGTCGCGCCGGTCAAAACGCTGCCGGTCCAGCGATCGGTCGAGGTCGTTGGCAACCTCTTCGGCGAAGAGGAGACCGTCGTCTCGGCGAAGGTGCCCGGGCGGATCATCGCCCTCTACAAGGACGTCGGCGACACCGTCGCGCCCGGCGAGCCGCTCGTCCAACTGAAGCAGAACGACTATCAACTCGCCGTCACCAAGGCCCAGCTCGCGATGGAGGAAGCCTTGGCCGGCCTCGGCCTTAAAGAGCTCCCGCCCAAGGACTACGACGTGACCAAGGTGCCGACCGTCGTCCGCGCCAAGCTCCAGTGGGAGAACGCGCAGGCCAAGCTCAACCGCGGCAAGCAGCTCTTCGAGGCCCAGCCGCCGCTGATGAGCGAGCAAGAGTTCTCCGACCTCGAGACCGCCAACCGCGTCGCGCGGGCGGCGTACGACGTCGAGCTGCTCAACGCGCGCAGCCTGGTCGCGCAGGCGTGGGCGCTCAAGGGGGACGTGGACATCGCCACCCAGCGCCTGAACGACGCGACGACCCGCGCCCCCAGCACGCCGGAGGCGACCACCCAGCCGGTCGACACCGGCCGGGTGCCGTCCGGCGAGCACGCATACGTCGTCACCCACCGGTACGTAAACGTCGGCGAGCTGGTCCGCGAGATCACGCCCGCCTACCGCCTGGTTGACATCAACCCGATCAAGCTCCGCGCGATGGTCCCCGAGCGTCACGTCGCCGCGGTCAAGGTAGGGCAGCAGGTCAAGGCCCGCGTCGAGGCCTACCCCGACGTCGACTTCGTCGGCACGGTCAGCCGCGTCAACCCGCAGATCGAGCAGGGCAACCGAATGTTTTCGATCGAGGCCGTGATCCCGAACGACGACCAGCGCCTCCGCCCCGGCTCGTTCGCCCGCGCGTCCGTCCAGACGCACACCGACCCCGCCATCGCATTCGTCCCGGAGCAGGCCGTCGTGTCATTTGCCGGTGTCAACAAGGTCTTCATCGTCAAGGACGGCAAGGCCGCCGAGATCAACGTCGACCCCGGCGACGCCCGCGCCGAAGACAACAAGCTGGTCGAAATCGCCCGCGGCCTGAAGGGCGGCGAACAAGTCGTCGTCACCAACATGGGTAAGCTCGCGACCGGCGCGCCGGTCCAGGTGACCAACGCCCCCGCGACCACCCAGTCCACCGTCAGCGCGAAGTAGGGCCCAGGTGGATCGCCCGCCCGAAGTTTGGCCGGCCCGCTCGCGGGCCGCGGCCAGCGGCGCCAGGCGTTACAGCAGGCGTCGAAGTGACCTGAAAAGCCGCGGATTCAAGGCCGCGGACTACCCCCGCGCCACCGTCATCCCGTACACCAGAAACGCCTTCCCCCATCCCAGGTGCCACAGCCACGGCGCCGACGTGACCACGTCGCCCGCCCGCCCGTCCCCCCGCAGCACTGAGCGCAACTCCGCAGGCTCGAGCCCGCGAAAGCACTTCCCCTCCTCGACCGCCAGCCGCATCAGCGCCGGCACATCCTCGTCCTTCGCCTCGCTCAACCGCGGGATCGCCCGCGGCGACGACAAATCGATCACCAGCACTCCCCGCCCGCCTGGCCGACAGTGATCCATCACCGTCCGCAGATGTCGCGCGCGGATCGCCGCCTTCAGCCGAGGCCACCCTGGATGATCCTTCCCCACGACCTCGCGCACGCCGATGAGCAACTGCGACAACACGCAAGGGGAGACCACGACGTCAAACCCGCCCCCGCCGACGCTCGCCCCCTCCGCCCCGGCCGCCCGGACCGCCGCGTCGATCTCCGCGTCCTTCACCGTCCTCCCCTGCCAACCCTTCGTGAGATCCGCAATTCCGGTCAGGTCGAACGGGGCGTGCAGCCGAAGCCCCGCCGCCGGCGACACCCCCTGCCGCTGGGCCGCCCGCTCCAGCGCGCGTGGGTCGATGTCCACCAGGTGCACCTCGGCGTACGCCTCCACCAGCCACTTCAGATCCAGGTCGTTGCAATTCCCCGCTCCCAGCACGCAGATCCGCTGCCCCCGCGCCGCCGGCACGATCAGCCGTTCGACCCGCTTACGGTGATTCGCATACCAGTCCCACTGCCCCCGCGTGGACTGGTTCATCCGCGATTGCTCGTCCCCCAGTGACTTCTCCGGCCCGATCAGCATCAGGTCTGCCCTGCTGAAGTGTTCCACCGTGACACGGGCATTCTGCCCATGAACGGGTGCGTTCGGCTGGCTACCGACGCCGATCCGCCGACACCACGCCGCAGTTCACGGGCAGGATGCCCGTGCTACGACGAGGGCTCACATCGGCGGGTGCGACAACGGCGGCTCCCCCGGCGGCGCGGGCGGCGGCGGCGGCGGCAACGGCGGCTGCCCCACCCGCTGCTTGTACCGGTTCAGCGACGCAGTCAAACTCTCCAGCATCTTCGGCACCTGCGGCGCCGCCAGGAACACCCGCGCGGCGACCGTGGCGTTGGGGAAGAACCGGCTGATGAAGTCGAACGTGAACTCCGACACGCCGTGCGACATCATCACCGCGTTCGCGTACGCGCCGACGTGCACGTCGTCGGTGATCTTCAGATCGTCGTAGATCTCCTGGATCGTCGGTTGACGCGGCGGGGTGGGCGGCTTGGGAAGCTCGGCGATCTTGCCGAACCGCGCCTCGAACTTGCCGACGTTGTCCCGGATCGCGTGGCAGAACTGCTCCACCACCACGGGCGACATCACCACCCGCGCCACCACCTGCCGCGGCTGCACCAGGCCCATCACGAAGTCGAGCACGAACTCGAACGGCCCGTCGACGACGATCACGCCGGTGCTGAACACCCCGCGGGCCACCCGCTCGGGCACCCGTGCGGTCACCGGCGCGTGCTGGATCCGCTGGTTGAACTGCCCGCCCGGCCCCGCCTCCGGCTGAGGCTGCCCGGAACCGGAGTCCCCGGGTCCGCTACCGTCCGGCGGCTTTGGCGCGTCGCTCTCGCTCATGCTATCATCATCCGCTCGTCGCCCCGCACCGGTCAACGCGCCGCGCGGCGGCTTTCCGACCACTGACAACGAACCACTGACCACGGACAACCATGGAACGCCGCACATTCGGTGACACCGGCCTCGAAGTCTCCGCCGTCGCGCTCGGCTGCTGGATCTTCGGCGTCGACTGGTGGGGCCATTACACCCAGGACGACTGCGACCGCCTTTGCTCGTTCTCGACCGACCAGGGCATCACGTTCTTCGACAACGGCGACGCCTACGGCAACGGCCGCGCCGAGACCCTCTTCGGCAACTGGATGAAGACCGCAAAGATCGACCGCGCCAAGGTCGAGATCGGCGGCAAGTTCGGCTACGACTTCTACTCCGACCCCGGCGTCCCGGGCAGCCACTCCGAGCGCAAGCAGGACTTCTCCCCCAAGTTCATGCGGTACGCGCTCGAGCAGTCCCTGAAGCGCCTCCAGACCGACTACATCGATTTGTACATGGCGCACAACATCAAGCTCCCGCAGTTCCGCGACGACATGTTCGCCGAGCTCGAGAAGCTCAAGGCCGAGGGGAAGATCAAGGTGTTCGGCGTCAGCGTCGGCCCGGCTATCGGCTGGCGCGAGGAGGGGATCGAGGCGATCATGAAGCAGGGGTCGAAGGCGGTGCAGACCGTCTACAATTTGTTCGAGCAGTCGCCCGGCCGGGAGTTCTGCGAGACCGCCCGCGCCTATAAGGCCGGCGTCCTCGCCCGCGTCCACGACAACAGCTCGATCCTGAAGGACGTGGTCAAGATCGACACGAACATCGACAACAACGACCACCGCAAGTTCCGCGACCAGTCGTGGAAGATCTACGGGCTGAAAAAGCTCGAACTGGTCCGCCCGATCGCGCAAGCCCACGGGATGACCGTCCACCAGCTCGCCTGCAAGTGGCTGCTGATGGACCCGGCCCTGACCAGCATCACCGGCACGCTGCTTAACGAGCACGAGATCCGCGAGGCCGCCGAGTCGACCGACAAGCCGAACCTGACGAAGGCCGAGATGGAGCAGCTCGCGAGGGATTACGCGGTCGACTGGAACCTCGGGCCCGACGCCCACCCCTGCAACCTCAAGAGCAGCAAGGACCCCAGCGGCCAGGTTCGCAGCCAATACATCCCGCCGCCGGTGTTCGTGGCGTAGGGCCGGGCACGGGTGCGCCCTCCCTCTCCCAAGGGCGTCAGTTGACGTGTTCCGCCGCTACACTCATCGCCTGTGGGAGAAGGCGGGGGTGAGGGGTCTTTTCGACGGGCAGTCATCGCAACTCGCCCCTCAAAACTCCCCTCACCCTAACCCTCTCCCCACCGGGTTCGTACGATCCGGCGAAGAGGGGTCAATGGTCGCGGCCGGGAGAGGGAACCGGAAGACGGCATGACGAAGCTCACCCGCGAGATCATCGGCCGGTCGGCGATCGGCGTGCTCGGCGTCGCCCTGCTTTACGGCGGATTCGTCTGCCTCCGCACCGGGTGGGAGATCGACCGCGACCCCGGCGCCGGCGGCACGCACCGCCGGTCGATCCGGCGGCAGACGTCAGGCTTGCCCTATGCTGCTGGCGTCGTCCTGCTGGTATTCGGCGTGCCCCTGACCGTCGCCGCCGTCGTCCCGACCCACGTGTTCGAGCGGTTCATCGGCCCGCCGAACCAGACGACGCTGCACGACAACGACTACGACGGGCGCAGGTGGTACTGACGATTCCAACCCCTCCCCCTCACTCCCCTCCCAACCCGCACAGGGCGCGCCGGACCCCGGCCCACACGCCACCCTTATCGGCCCCGCCGCTCGGGCCGGCGGGTCGGCGGGTCGATGGTCCTTCATGTGAGCTTCCCCCGCCGCCCGCGTCCCGGTTACTCGTTCGGCCGACGAATGGCCATGATCCTCGCCGGCCTCGCGTGGGTGGCGATCGGGTCGCTGATCCTGCTGATGCTCCACGACGCCGGACGGCTCGACCCGCCGAACCTGAACCGGACGGAACGGAGCATCCGCGCCATGATCTGGTTCGGCACGGCCGCCGGCCTGCGGCTGGTCTACACCGGCCTGGTGCCCCGCCAGCGGGAGGACGACATTGACGACCCCGACTACCCCGACGTCTACGTCCCACCCTGACGCGCCGCACGCGCCCCTGCTCCGGTACGCCGTCCTCCACCACACCGGCGTCGCCGCGCCCCACTTCGACCTGATGTTCGAGACCGCCCCCGGCGCATCGCTGGCGACGTGGCGCAGCCCCGTGTGGCCGATCCGTGAACCGCTCCGACTCGAACGCCTGCCCGACCACCGGCCGACCTACCTGACGTACGAAGGCCCCGTCGGCGGCGACCGCGGCGAGGTGCGCCGCGTCGCCGACGGTCCGTTCCGATTGGAGCACCAGTCCGACGGCCAACTGCAACTCCTCACCGACCAAGGCCTTCGCCTGCACCTCCGGCGGCAACGCGACGGCGTTACCTGGGTCGCCACGGTTGGACAAACCGCCTGATCTGGCCGATTATCCCCACGCTAATATCCGTTTAGCCGCGACCCCGCCCACCCTGAGCACATTCGAAGGGAGGGGAGCGCGGCCAGTCGTACCGCCGTCCGAGGAGGAGTCCCCCAATGCCCACCGTCGTCGCGATCGACATCGGCGGCACCACCGTCAAGCTGGCGCTCGTGCAGGTCGACGACGACCCTGCCACGCCCCACGAGATCCTTGTCCACGACAAGGTCGACACCGGCCCGCAAGACCCCGGCGACCAGATCGTCGGCCGGATCGCTCAGGGCGTGCGGCGGATGACCGAAAAGACCGGCCAGCGCCCGATCGGCGCCGGCGTCGGCTGCCCCGGCTTGATCGACAACCGCAACGGCGTCGTCGTCACGTCGGCCAACCTCCCGACGCTCAAGCAGTTCCCGCTCGCCGCCGAGGTTGAGCGGCAGATCGGTCTGCCGACCGCGATCCACAACGACGCCAAGGCCGCCGCCCTCGGCGAGTTCCAGTTCGGCGCCGCCCGCGGCTGCCAGAACATGGTCCTGCTCACGCTCGGCACCGGCGTCGGCGGCGGCGTGATCACCGGCGGAAAGCTCGTCACCGGCGCCGACAACGCCGCCACCGAGCTCGGTCACGTCAAGGTCGAGTACACCGCCCCCGCCCCGTGCGCCTGCGGTACCAAGGGGTGCATCGAGGCCTACGTCGGCATCAACGGCATCCGCCGGATCGCCCTCGCCGCCCTCGCCACCGGCACGAAGACGATTCTCCGCACCGACGACGTCTCCACCAAGGCGCTCAGCGACGCCGCCCGCGCCGGCGACGAGGTCGCGCAACAGATCCTCGTCACCGTCGGCCACTACCTCGGCCGCGGCATCGCCCACTTCATCGACATCTTCAACCCCGAGAAGGTCATCCTGGCCGGCGGCGCCAGCCGGGCGACCGACCTGATGATGCCCGGCGTCCGCCGCGCGCTGGTCGAAGAGTGCTCGTTCGACATGACCCGCGACCGCACCACGATCGAGCCGACCGCCCTGCCCGACCACATCAACGTCCTCGGCGCCGCCGCCGTCTTCCTCGACGCGCGCAAGTGACGCGCCGGGCACTGAACCGCGCGTACCCTTCGGCATGCGCGACCTGGCCTCCCCCCGCCTGATGTACCTTAAGGCCGCCCTCTTCCTGATCCTCGGCACTACCGCCTCCGCCATCCTCCTGATCGACCACCCCTCCCTGAAGGTCGCCACCCTCCTAGCACTGGCGGTCTGGGCCTTCGCCCGCGCCTATTACTTCGCCTTCTACGTCGTCCAGCACTACATCGACCCCACCTACCGCTACGCCGGTTTAGCCTCCATCGCCCGCCACTGCCGGCGCCGCGCCCGCAGCGCGCCCCATCAGTGATCCCACACCGGTCGCCCGCTAGAAGATGAGATGGGGATTAGAATTACAGATCCTTTGGGCCGCCCCGTAATTTCCCGGTGACACACCCAACAATTTCCCCAACTAATCTCCGGAAGTTCCCCGATTGACCTTGAGCGACTTCAACGCATCTGGCATAAAGCGGTGCACCCGAGGGCGGCGTACCGATTCACCGGCGGCGCGCCGCGCATGCACTCCGAGTCTCTTCATCATTGACCCGACACCGTTGCCCGCGCCGGTGAAGTAGTCCCACACACCCTGGAGTCTCGCCATGACCTGGTTTCGCCAACCGAGGGGGTCTCGGTTCGTCCACGCCCGGAAAAAGTCCAAGCCGGCCGCCGCCGCCGCGCTCCGCCGGGCCGCGATGGTCGAAGACCTCGAGCGCCGCGAGATGCTCGCGTTCTCCGCCCACGTCAACTTCCAACCCGCCGACCGCCCGACGCCCAGCGGCTACGTCGACGACACCGGCAAGACGTTCGCCGACCGCGGCAACGGCCTGACCTACGGCTGGAACAAGGCCGGCGTCCTCACGTTCGACCGCTGGAGCGCCGCCGACGATTTGCACGACACCGGCGCAGCCATGCAGTACCAGGGCACCTATACCTGGGAGATGGCCGTGCCGAACGGCACCTACAACGTCCGCGTCTCCGCCGGCGACGCCGCAAGCTGGAACGACCTCCAGCGCGTCAACGCCGAGAACGTGACCGTCGTCAGCGCCACAACGACCAGCGGCAATCGCTGGGTCGAGGGCGCGGCCAACGTCACCGTCACCGACGGCCGGCTTACCCTGAGCAGCCCGTCCACGACCTCGCGCAACGTGATCAACTTCGTGGACGTGACCGAAGTCACCGGCACGACGCCGACCACGCCCACGACGCCGACTACGCCGACTACGCCTACGACGCCCACCACGCCGACGACCCCGACCCCGCCCACCACCGGTGCGCCGATCAAGGTGAACTTCCAGCCGGCCGGGATGCCGGCCGTCTCGGGTTACCTGCCCGACAACGGCCGCGCGTTCGCCAACCGCGGCAACGGCCTCTCCTACGGTTGGAACGCCGACAACGTCCCGACGCTCGACCGGTGGGCCAACCCCGACCCCCTGCTCGACCACCTCGCCGCCATGCAGTGGGGCGGGAACTACAAGTGGGAGGTCGCCGTCCCCAACGGCAACTACACCGTCAAGATCGTCTCCGGCGACGCCAACGCCTGGAACGAGCCGATGAAGGTGACCGCCGAGGGAACCGTCGTCGTCAACGCCACGACGACCAGCGCCAACCGCTGGGTCAGCGGCACCGCCACCGTCTCCGTCACCGACGGACGCCTGACCATCGGCAACGCCGCGGGCGCGACCACGAACAAGATCAACTCGATCGAGATCACGCCGGCGGCCGGCACACCGACGACTCCAACGACGCCGACCGAGCCGACGACCCCCACCACCCCGACGAACCCCACGACGCCTACCACGCCGACGGTTCCGACCACCCCGACGACTCCCACCCGGCCCGGCGGCGTCATCGTCGGCACCAACATCGACGGCCTCGCCGACTGGGCGACCGTCTCCCCGCTGATCGACATCACCAGCCAGTTCCGCGGGTGGGGCAACCTCTCGAAGACCTACGAGGCCGACCCCAACCTGCCGAAGACCGCCGACAACTACCCCCTCGTCGACGCCGGCGCGATCAGCTACGTCGGCGGCTACCCGGACGGCCGCTACGCCGTCAGCTACGACGGCATCGGCAGCCTCTCGTTCAGCGGCATGAACGCGAAGTACGTCGTCACGTCCCGCGTCGGCGACCACTACGAGGGCTACCTCGACATCACCCCGCAGACCTCCAAGGGCGCGATCCTCGAGATGCGGCTGACCGGCGTCAACCCGGCCAACCCGGTGCGCAACCTGCACATCCTCAGCCCCGACCGCAACCCGGCCGTGTCCGACACGTTCCGCCCGGTCTTCCTCCAGAAGCTCGCGCCGTTCAACGGCCCCTTACGGGCGATGGACTGGATGCAGACGAACAACACGCCCGCCACCGACTGGCAGGACCGCACCGCGACCACCCGGTTCAGCTACACGAACGACACCGGGATGCCGTACGAGTACATCGCCAAGCTCGCGAACACGACGAACAAGGACCTGTGGATCAACGTCCCGTACCACGCGACCGAGGACTACGTCCGCCAGATGGCCCGCTTCTTCCGCGACAACGTCAACCCGAACCTGAAGATCTACGTCGAGTACAGCAACGAGGTGTGGAACAGCGGGTTCCAGCAGATGCGCGACAACCAGGCCGCCGCCTGGGCCGACAAGACCCTGACCCGCACCGACGACTTCGGCCGCCAGGCCCAGAAGTTCGGCAAACTGACCGGCCGCACCGCGCAGATCTTCCGCGAGGAGTTCGGCGCGACCCGCTTCGCCGGCCAGGTCCGCGTCGAGCTGGGTGCCCTGATCGCCGGCAGCTACTGGGCGCAGACCGCGCTCGAGCAGATCAAGGCGAGCTACGGCGACCCGAAGTCCCTGATCTACGGGATCGCCGTCGCGCCGTACGTCGGCGTCCAGGGCGACATGGACAGCATCGACAACGAGTCGCTGACGACCCAGAAGCTGTTCGACTGGATGAACAACTGGATCGACGGCCCGATCACCACCTGGATCCGCGACCACAAGCGCCTGGCCGACCAGTACGGCCTCAAGCTCGACTCCTACGAGGGCGGCCAGTCCCTCAGCTACATCAACGAGAAGAACGTCGACCTGAAGATCGCCGCCCAGGACGACCCGCGCATGGGCGACATGTACCGCAAGCTGATCACCACCTGGCACCGCGAGTCCGGCGGCGGCATCTTCGGCAACTTCGCCCTCGCCACCCAGAAGAGCCCCTGGGGCTCCTGGGGCGTCCTGGAAAGCATCGACCAGCCGACCAGCGTGAAGTACGAAGCCGTCACCGGCATGGCGGGAAAGCAGGTCTGACCTCCAACTCCCATCACGCGGACCCCAGACAAGCAACAGGCCCGCGCACACTCCCGTGCGCGGGCCTGTTCGCCATCCGCCGCGACAGGAGAAGCGCCATCGAACCACGAATGACACGAAGAAGACGTCATTCAGGGAGGGGCGAAGGAGGCCTTATCGTCCGCCCTCGAACGACTTCCCGCCCCACCGCCCGCCAAGTTGCCGGTATCACGGGCGCCCCGCCCGTGTTCCACTTCCCATGCTCGGGCCACCAGCCCGTGGCTTAACAGGTGGCACGGGGGCCCCGCGGCTCGACTGCACTCGCACCCGTCGTTCGACGCTCCCGACGAGTACTGGGGGTGGCTGGCGGCCGTCTGCGACAGGTACCGCGATAAATGGCGACGCGAGCGGGAGGCGTGGTACGAACGGTGGAAGGCGCAGCGGGATCGGTGACGGCGCGCGCGCCACTCCACGCAGGGATAGCGCCATGACCCGACTCGCGATGCTCGAAGCCCGCGCCGCCTGACGCCCTACTTAGCCCGCGCCGTCTCCCCCATGCCGCGCGGCGACACCCCGCCGTTCGCGCCGCCGCCCTGCCGCGCGACGTCCACCGGCCCCAGGTCCAGCACGTCCTCCGCGTACGCCCGCAACACCTCGGCCACGCTCCGCGCCGACGCCGTCAGCCCCCCCGCGTGGTGCGGGGAGTCGCCGTCGAACAACTCGTGCAACTGCCCGCCCCCCTTGCCCAGCACGTGGTCGAGGCACGGCCGCAACATGCCGTGCGCCTGGTCGCGGGTCGGTTGCGAACTTCCATAAACGCGCACGAACGCGCTGACGAACGGTCCGAGCAGCCACGGGTAGGCGGGGCCCTGGTGATAAGCCGCATCCCGCGCGGTCACGGGGCCGCCGTACCGCCCCCGGTACCCCGGGTCGCGCGGCGACAGCGTCCGCAAACCGTGCGGCGTCAGCAGGTCCTCGCGCACCCGGCTCAGCACCGCCGCGTGCCGCTCGAGGTCGAGGATCGGGTACGGCAGCGACACGGCGAGGATCTGGTTGGGGCGCACCGACCCGTCCGGGCCCGTGTCGGCGAGCACGTCATAGCAGCACCCGGCCCGCTCGTTCCAGAAGAGGCGGTTGAACGCGAAGCGCGCCCTGTTGGCGGCGGTGAACAGTTCCTCCGCCCGCACCGGGTGGTGGAACCGGCGGGCGAGGTCGGCCCCGATCCGCAGCGCGTTGTACCAGAGGGCGTTGACCTCGACCGCCCGCCCGCCGCGCGGCGTGACCGGGGCGCCGGCGATCTCCGCGTTCATCCACGTCGCGCCCGCCGCGGTGACCAGCAGACCGTCGGCGTCGACGCGCACGCCCGGCGCGGTGCCGCCGGCGTAGGCGTTCAAAATCGCGTCGACCGTGCCCGTCAGCCGCTCGACCGTCGTCTCGTCCCCGCTGTACCGCAGGTACTCACGCAGGGCGTTGACGAACCAGAGCGACACGTCCGCCGCCCGGTAGCGCGGGGCCGACCCGTCAATGGGGAACTCGCTCGGCATCATGCCGCGGTCGAGCAGGGTGGCGAAGTGCTCGAGCACCCCCTTCGCCTGCGACAGCCGTCCGGTCACCAGCAGCAGCCCGGGCAGCGACGCCAGCGCGTCACGCCCGCTCGGCGGCGCCCACGGGTAGCCGCAGGTGATCATCGGCCGCCCGTCCCGGTCGGCGACGACGAACTGCCCGGCCGCCCGCGACAGCGCCGCCAGCGCGTCGTCCGGCCGCTCGCCGCCGACCACCGGCATGCGGCTCGCCGCCGCCGCGGCGTTCTGCAGATCCGCGTCGGCCAGCACCCGCGGCAGATCGATCGGGTCGGTCGAGCAGGCGAAGTTCACCGTCTGCCCCGGCGCGAGCGTGAACCGCACGACGCCCGGCGACCACAGGTCTTCGAGGCCGCTGTACCCGCGCTCCTGCTCGCGGCGGTAAATCGTGTTCAGGTACCAGTACCCCTCGCCGGCGAACTTGCCGTCGTGGGCGAAGAACACCTCCGGCGTCGCGTGCGTCGCGCGGACGTGGTGGTGCCCCGGGCCCAGCGTCTCGGGCGCGAGCGCGCCGTTCCACTGGTACATCAGGTCGTGGATCCCGCGCAGCGCCAGCAGCGGCCGCACCTCGAGGTCGACCGGCTTGGCCGACCCCAGCAGCGTGTAGCTGAGGACGACCGTGTTCTCCCCGGCGAGCAGGCGGAGTTGCTTCTCGATCGTCCACCCTTCGTGCTGGTACAGCCAGCGCGGGAACGGGTCGCCGGAGAACGCGCGGAGCAGGCGGTGCCCGTCCGGGTGGATCGCGTCGGGGTACTCGTTGGTCGCCAGCGCGTGCGGCCAGCCGTCGAGGAATACGGTCTCCTCGACCCGCGACAGCAGCACCATCCGGCGGACCGGCGGCGACATCGCCGCGACCAGCAGGCCGTGGTACTTCCGCGTGTTGCAGGACGGGACGGTCGATGACGCGTACCCGCCGAGGTGGTTCACCGCCAACCACTCGCGCGAAAGCTGGGCGTCGAGCGAGAGCGCCGAGAGGTCGAGAGGTTCCATCGCGATCCTCCGTGACGACGAGATGGATATTACTGCTCAGTCCGAAATGTCCGCCAGAAGGATTCTCGCAGGAGGGGGAATGTTAGCAAGAGAACGGATGGGGCCGGTGCGGTTCGACGACGCGACAACGCCCGGGCGAGGCGCCGAAGGAGGGCCACTCGACCCGAACCAGGCCGAATCGGCCGGCTCAGGAGGCGGCGCGGCCCCTCACTTCATTTGGTTGATGAACGTGTTCGCCTCCTGGATCGAGGCCTCCATGTCCTTGATCAGGCGGTCGACGTCGCCCTGGATGCTCGCGACCTGGGACTGGAGCGACGAGATCGCGGCCGCGTTCAGGTTGTGCTTCAGGTAGAGCACCTGCGTCTTGAACGTCTTGAGCACCGGCTCCATCTTCTGCTCGGCGTTGCGCATCGCCGAGTACATCTGGTTGTAGCGGTCGCGGGTCTCGCGGAGCTTCTCCTCGCTCGACCGCTTCAGTTCGGCGTTGTCGTATTGCGCGAGCTCCCCCTGCCACTCGCTGAACAGGTCCTTGGCGACGGTGTCGACCGACGCGACGCGCTTGCGAACGTCCTCGGCCCGCGCCTCGCACGCCTCGTACTCGCGGTTCAGCTTCTTGTACCGCGCCTCGAGGTCGCCGCCCTGGAAGTTCGTGACGGCCTGGAACTGCTCGAGCGCGCTCTTGAACTGCTGCTTGGCCTGCTCCTGGTCCTCTTTGGCGTCCTTGACGCGGTCGACCAGGATGTCGCGTTTCGCCCACCCGAGTTTGTCCCACGCGCCGTAGTAGGCGCTCTTGCACCCCGCGCCGCCCGTCGCCGCGAGCAGGCCCACCACCAGACCGCACACCACCCGCCGCGCGACCGCCGTCATCCGGTTCGACATGACCTTCTCCTCTGGGCTCAGAACCCCTGCGTTGGCCCCCCACTCTATGCTCGCCGCCGCCCCCCGTCACCTGATGTTGTGCCGGCTCCCCGCGCCCGCGGCCGACCGAAGCTCGGCATTTTCGGCGTTCCCGCGGTTTCGCGATCCTGCTTATACGTGGAGCGAGATGACGGGCGGCACCGCGGGCCGAAGTGGGCCGCCCCGCCCGTCGGCCCCACACAACGAAGGAGAATCGCCATGAAGAAATCGATGCTCACCGCGGTCATGCTCGCGGCGTTCGGCTTCGCCGTCACCGGCTGTTCGCCGACCCCGAAGAACGAGGAGAAGGCCGAGAAGCTCGAGATGAACGTCCAGCAGGCGCTCGACGCGATGAAGGGCGCCGACCCGTCGTTCGCGGAGTTCCTGGACAAGGCGTACGCGTACGCCGTCTACCCGACCGTCGGCCGCGGCGGCCTGATCGCGGGCGGCGCGTACGGCAAGGGCGAGGTCTACGAGCAGGGGCGGATGATCGGCTACTCCGACCTGACCCAGGCGACGATCGGCGCGCAGATCGGCGGCCAGGCGTTCTCGCAGGTGATCGCGTTCGAGGACAAGGCCGCCCTCGACCGGTTCATCCAGGACAACTACGCGTTCACCGCGCAGGTGACGGCGGTCGCCCTGAAGTCCGGCGTCGCGCAGAACGCGCGGTTCCGCGACGGCGTCGCGGTCTTCCAGTACGTCAAGGGCGGCCTGATGGCCGAGGCCGCCGCCGGCGGGCAGCGGTTCCGCTTCCGCGCCAAGTAAAGCATCCCATATCCGTCGCAACGAAACCCGCGGGAGGCACGCCCCCGCGGGTTTTGCGCGCGCCGGCCGATCTTCCGATTGCCCTCCCCGCCCGGAATCTCCCGCCCCGTTTGCCCGGACCGCCAGTTTATTGCATGTCACTGGGGTGAGGATTTAACCGTGTGAGGTAACCGCCTATGCGACGCAAGAAGCCTGACCCCCTCTGGACGGTGCGTGGCGTCTCCCGCGGCGAAGACATCTGCCTGGTCGTCGAGGCCCCCACCGACGTGACCGCCGAGTGCTTCGCGACGAAACGCGGCGTCGAGGTCGTCGTCGTCACCCAGGCGATTCCGGCGGAGGTTGCCGCCGCCAAGATCGTCGGCCGCCTCTGGCGGTACACCCCGGAGGCGCGCCTCCGGTGCTTCGGCCGGCCGGTCGGACGGTTGCAGGCCGCCACGCTCGTGCTCTGCGGCCTCGCGACCGTCCTGCTCAACCTCCGCGCCCAGCACGTGCCGATCGCGCTGCCCGTGAACTGGTGACGCCGCCGACCCGACCCCGCTCGCCCGGCCCACACCCGGCATCGCCCCCACATTAGCGGGGTTACGCCCGCCGACTGGTACGCCCTTCGCAAGCACGGCCGTGCACACGCGAAAGGAGTCCAACGATGGGACAGCGAGCGAACAGTGGACGCAACGCCAGCCTCGACGAGAAGAAGTCGCGCGCCGCCGGCCGCGCGCAGAACGCCCCGACCCGCAAGGCGATGAGCGACCGCCAGGAGGCCCCGCCGGTCGGCGGCGCGCACGGCCGGGCGGGCAAGGCCAACCGCGGCGGCAACAAGGGCGGGACGTTCGTCGTCGGCGACAAGTCCGGCAGCGGCGGCGGCCGGGCGTCGGAAAAGATCGGCCGCAGCACCCGGCCCGCCCGCAAGGGCGGGGCGTAACCCCTGCAGCATACGGTCGAGACACCGGCGAGTCTGGGACTCGCCGGTGTTCTCGCTTGCGCGAGCAGTTAAGGGTCGTCGTAGGGCGGACCCCCGGCGTGCGCTATCACGCCGCGCTGGGTCGTGGCGGCGCGGGAGGCTTAACCCATCCGCCCCCCGCACCGCCGGCAGTACCGGGCCGCGCTCGGATTAGCCGACGCGCACAGCTCGTTCGCGCACGCCGACAAGTCCAACGCAACGGAGACCCCCTGCCGCCGCCGCGCGTGCAGTCGCCCGATCTCCCGGCCGAGGTCCGCCGCCACGAGCGGCGCCTGCCCGGCCGCCCGCACGGTGTTGACCTGCTTCACCAGGACGTTGATCGCGCCGACCACCGACCGCACCCGATCCTCGCTCGTCGCCATTGCCAACTCGTCGCGGAGCGCGTCCACCCGCTTCCGCCACCTCACCTCGTCCGGCGTCCGGCCGGCGTTGCGCATCAGCTTCAGCGCCCACCAGACCATCCGCGCCCGCTCGTCGGCGGGCATGTCGTCCAGGTCGACCGGCATCCCGCGGCCGGGCAGGTTGTCGAACTTCCCCTCCCGCATCGCCTCCTCGATCCGCCGCTCCGCGAGCCGCTGGATCGCCAGGTCCGTGTCGATTTGGCGCATGGCCCCATTATACGCCCGGGCAAGCCGCGGCCGATTGGGAAATTGCGCCTCCTGTTACCCGACGATCCGCGCCCCGGCCGCAAGATCCGGGTGGCGACCGATCAGCGCGTCGTGGTGCTCCTCGCACACCAGCCCGTGCTCCGCCCCGTCGTGCGTGCCGCGGTGGGTGTGAACGACGACGCACGCGGGCAGGCCGAACTTCGCCTTCAATCCCGCCGCGTCGATCACGACCCCGTCGAACGTGACCCAGGTGCGACAGTTCCGGCCCCACGGCCGGCCGACCGACGCCACCCGCGCGCCCCGGCTCAGCAGGTAATCGTGCACCTTCCGCAAGTGCTCGCAGACGACCGGCTGCGTCGACGCGTCCATCGGCAGGCCTCCGGCGTTCACTTGGTGTACAGGCTCGCCCGGTAGGCGGCGAGCACGGTGTCGGCCTCGTCGCGGACGCTGCGGATCTCGAGGAACTCGCGCTCCTGGCCGTTGGGTTGCAGCAGCGGGTCGGACGACGGCTTGTCGAAGAACACGCGCGCGACCCGGTTGGCCGGGTCGGCGTGGATGGCGAGCACGCGGTCGACGTTGCAGATCAGCGTCGCCGTCCGCCGCTCGCCCGCAGGGTCCTTCGGCATCATGCGGGTCAGCGGCCGCTGGGCGTCGTCGTCGCCGGGGTCCTTCGTGACGGCGTTGTTGTTCCAGAGGGCGTCGAAGGCGGCCGCCGCCTCCCGCGCGTCGCGGATCGTTATCGCCTGGATCGCCTGCCCCGGCCGGCCGACGTAGACCGTCGTCCCCACGACCTGGTCCGCCGGTCTGACGACCGCGACGACGTCCCGGGCGTGGACGGTCACGGTGCCGATCGTGATCGGCCGCCGCCGCGCCACCGCCGCCGACGCGGGCGCGTCCCCCTCCGCCGCGCTCGCCACCGGCGGCGACACCCACCACGCCCCCACTGTCAGACACCCCACGAACACCACGACGGCAGCGGCGGACAAGACGACCGGTCGACGGGCCATGACGCGCTCCTATTGGCCGAGCGCCGTTTCGCCGGCCCGCCTGCGGGCCGCGTCCAACCGCGCCCGACCTGCGACCGGTGCATGAAAACGCTCGCTCGACCCGCGAGCCTATCCGATCCCCCGCAGCCACGCGAGACGGGCGTTAAGGCGCGTCCCCCCCTCGCCCCTCCCGGTCACCCCCCCGCTTCCTTAAAAACCCAAGCGTCCCCAGCGACTGCAACAGCCGCATTCCCGCGGCCACCGTAGGGAACCCGACGAACCACCCGCCGGTGGTCGCCTTGCGGTGGCGGCGGTTGGCCTCGTCCACCTCCTGCCGCCGGCTCCGAGCGCCGCGGAGCGGCCGGGTCACCTGCCGTGCCAGCTCGACCACTTCCGCGGTATCGTCCGCCTGCCAACCCGCCCCGGCCAGCGCGACCTCGACCTCTTCGAACGCCGCCCCCGCCTCCAATCGCGCGACCGCCCAGGCCAGCGCCTCGCGCCGTGGCGTTTCGTCGTCCACCACGGCGGCCAACGGGTCCGCCGCCTCGTTCGGCAGGGGCGGCGGTGGCGGCGGCGACAAGGGGTCGTGCGGCGTCGGGTTCATCCGCCCGCAGTATAAGTTGAATCTGCAACCCCCGCACCCGAGCTACGCGCGGATGCGGAGAGCTCGCGGAGCGAGTTCCGCGGACGGTGCACGCCCGTTACACACTCGGCGGGCAGTTCTTGAACCCCACCTCCACCCCGTCCGGCGTCCCCGTCAGCGCGTTCCGCAGCACCTCGATCAGCTTCGCCGAGCCGCCGCGCGACTCGATCAAATCGATCGTGTCGCGGTCGATCCAGTAGTCGGTGTCGTCCGGCCCCTCCTCTTCGAGCGCGGACTGGACGACGCGGAAGTCGTCGTCGGATATGTCGCCGATCATGGCGCCGGTGGCTTGGATGCAGAGCGTGACCATGCCGCGGATTTTGCCACCGGCCGGCCGATCTGGGAACGGCCAACGTCCTGATCCGCCACCCCTCTCCCCCGATTCGCGTCCGGGTATACTCGCCGCCCGGTACAGCTAAGAGGAGGCCGAACGATGGGCGAGCGCGAGCAGCGGATGATCGACCGGGGGTTCTCACCCGAGTGCAACCTGAAGACCGGCGCGATCTACCGCCCGGTCGTGATCGACGGCACGACCGCGTACGTCGCCGGGTGCGTGCCGTACGACGAGAACAACCGGCTCGCCAGCAAGGGGAAGGTGCCGACCGAGGTGTCGCTGGAGGAGGCCCAGCGGGCCGCCGCCCTCTGCGCCGCCAACATCCTCCGCTTGGTGCGCCGGGAGGTCGGCTCGCTCGACCGGATCGAGCGGATGCTGAAGGTGCTCGGCTTCGTGAACTGTGACCCGTCGTTCGGCGAACAACACCTGGTGATCAACGGTGCGTCGCAGCTCCTGGTCGACGTCCTCGGCGACGCCGGGTGGCATGCGCGGTCGGCCGTCGGCATGGCCGCCCTGCCGCTGGGGGCGAGTGTCGAGGTCGAGGCGATCGTCAAGCTCAGGCCCTAACCCGCCGCGCGCATCCATTCGCTCCACGGACGGCGGCCCCGCCAGGAGATTCCCTTTGACTATTCGCGTCCATTCGCGGGTCGCCTTCTTCACCTTGGCCGTCCTCGCCGCCACCGCGCACGCCGCCCCGCCCGAGGCCGTTTGCGAGTGGACCGACACGCGGATCGTGATCGACGGCAAAGGCGATGACGCCGCCTGGCAGCGCGCAACCGTCATCGACCGCTTCGTAATGCCTTGGGCGAACGACAAGAAGCCGGCCCACGCCACCCGCGCCAAGCTCCTTTGGGACCGCGAGCACTTCTACTTCCTCGCGGAGATGGACGACCCGCACCTCACCACCCGCCCGACCGAGCACAACGGCCGGGTCTGGGAGCAGGACTGCTTCGAGATCTTCCTCAAGCCCGCGCCCGACAAGCCCGGCTACTACGAGTTCGAGGTCAGCCCCGCCAACGCGACGCTCGAGCTGTTCATCCCGTCGCGCGACAAGGGCGGTTACAACGAGTTCAAGGACAAGCACCCGTTCAAGTTCGAGACGGCCGTCACGCTCCGCGGCGAGTTGAATCAGCCGAAGCCCGGCGGCGGCTGGATCGTCGAGGGCCGCATCCGCTGGGCCGACCTCGCCAAAACCGGCGGCCGCCCCGCGGTCAACGAAGTCTGGCAATACGCCCTCTGCCGCGTCGACTTCCACGACCTCATGAAGCCGCCCGAGCTTTCGACGACCGCGCCGCTCACCAAGCCCGGCTTCCACCGCCACGAGGAGTACGGCCGCCTGCGATTCGCGCCGCCCCCGGCGGAGAAGGCCGGCATCGATCAGCGCCCGAAGTGGGAGCGCTCGAAGCTCGTCGGCTTCCCCGACCCGCCCCCGCCCTACAAGGTAGAAAAGGCGTTCCCGAAGCTGTCGATCAAGCAGCCGGTCTACGTGATCGAAGAGCCAAGCACCGACGACTTCTGGGTCGTCCAGCACCTCGGCCACTGGGCCGGGCCCGGCCGGATCCTCCGCGTAAAGAACAGCTCCGACGCCGACAACGCCGAGACGATCCTCGATTCCGACAACCTGATCTACGCCCTCTGCTTCCACCCGAAGTTCGCCGAGAACGGCTACGTCTACCTCCACTCCAACGGGCCCACCAAGTCCGCCAAGAAGTTCAACCACATCACCCGCTACACCGTCGACCCGAAGACCCGCCTGCCCGACCTGGCCACGAAGCTCGAGATCGTCGAGCCGTTCGAGTCCAACGGCCACAACGGTGGCGGCATCGAGTTCGGACCCGACGGCATGCTCTACTTCACCACCGGCGACACGACCAGCGACTCCGACACCGGCGACCGCGGCCAAGACCTCCGCCACCTGTCGTCCGCCGTCGTCCGCATCGACGTCGACCACCCGGACCCCGGGAAGAACTATGGCGTGCCGAAAGACAACCCGTTCGTCGGCATGAACGACGTCCGCCCGGAGATCTGGGCCCACGGCCTCCGCAACCCCTGGCGGATGGGATTCGATCACAAGACCGGCACGCTCTGGGTCGGCAACAACGGGCAGGACGTCTGGGAGCAGATCTACGCCGTCCGCAAGGGCGCGAACTACGGCTGGCCGGTCTACGAGGGTTCGCGGAAGTTCCACGCCCACCGCAAGCTCGCCCCGACGCCGCTGGGCGCGCCGGCCATCGAGCACCACCACGCCGAGGCCCGCTCGCTCACCGGCGGCGTCGTCTACCACGGCACTAAGTTCCCCGACCTCACCGGCGCCTACGTCTACGGTGACTTCTCCACCGGCCGGATCTGGGCCGCGAAGTACGACGGGCAGAAGGTCAGTTGGCACAAGGAGATCGCCAAGACGACGATCCAGATCGTCAACTTCTACGCCGACCGTCACGGCGACCTCTTCGTCTGCGACGACGCCGGCGGCGTCCACAAGCTCGTGTCGGCGCCCGCCACCCAACCCGTCGCGTCTAACTTCCCCCGCCTGCTCAGCCAGACCGGCCTGTTCGTCGACACCGCGAAGCACCAGGTCGACCCCGGCCTGATCCCGTACGACGTGATCTCGCCGCTCTACTCCGACAACGCCGACAAGCTCCGTTACATCGCCCTCCCCGGCGACGCCACGATCGACCACACGCCCACCCGCGGCTGGAACTTCCCCAACGGCGCCGCCACCGTGAAGACGTTCACGATCGACACCGAGCCCGGCAACCCCGCCTCCCGCCGCCGCCTTGAGACCCGCGTGCTGCTGAAGCAGCTCGGCAACTGGACCGGCTACACCTACGTCTGGAACGCCGCCCAGACCGACGCCGAGCTCGCCCCCGCCGAAGGCCTCGACCAGAAGCTGACGATCAAGGATTCCGCCGCACCCGGCGGCGTCCGCGAGCAGACCTGGCACTACCCCAGCCGCGCCGAGTGCCTCGTCTGCCACAGCCGCGCGTTCAACTTCTCGCTCGGCTTGTCCGACCTCCAGATGAACCGCGACTTCGACTACGGCCACGGCCGCGTCGCCAACCAGCTCCGCACCCTCGAACACCTCGGCGTCCTCCGCACCGACCAAGGCGCCAAATCGGCTGACACGACCGGACAGCGCGCGGCCCCCAAGTCCACGCTCCTCCCCCGCAGCCCCGAGCACTTCACCCGCCTCGCCAACCCCGCCGACGCCTCCGAAACCCTCGACCGCCGCGCCCGGTCTTACCTTCACGCCAACTGCGCCCACTGCCACGTCGAGGCCGGCGGCGGGAACGCGTCGGTCGACCTCGAGTTCACCACGGACCCCGCCCGCACCCGCATGTTCAACGCCCCCCCGCAGGCCAACCCCCTCAACCACCCCGAAGCCAAGCTGATCGCCCCCGGCCGCCCCGACCTCTCCGTCCTCCACCACCGCGCCGCCACCCGCGGCCCCGGCCAGATGCCGCCAGTCGGCACGAGCGTGCCGGACACGGCCGGCACGGCGCTCCTCAAGGAATGGATCCAGCGCATGCCCGCGAGCACGCAACCGGTGAGGTGACCGGGCAGGGTCAATCCCCCGCTTGACCCCCCCCGCCCCGCCCTTATCATCGCGCCGCACATGCCCCGCGACATCGAAACCACGTTCGACGCCCTCCGCGAGAAGCGCCAGATCGCGCTGATGCCGTTCATCCCGGCCGGCTACCCCGACCTCGCGACCACCGCCGCCCTGCTCCCCGCGATGGAGAAGGCCGGCGCGAACCTGATCGAGATCGGCATCCCGTTCTCCGACCCGATCGCGGACGGCCCGACCATTCAGGCCGCGTTCACCGCCGCCCTCGCCAAGGGCATCAAGCTCGCCGACATTTTTGACACCATCCGCCGGGCACGGTCGGGCGTGTCGATCCCGCTAGTCGCGATGGTCAGCTACAGCATCGTCTACCGGTACGGCCTCGACCGCTTCTGCGCCGACGCGAAGGCCGCCGGGTTCGACGGCCTGATCCTCCCCGACCTCCCCCCGCCCGAGGCCGCCGGCGTCTGCGCCAAGGTTCAGGCCGCCGGCCTCGCCACCACCCTGCTCGTCGCCCCGACCACGACCGACGCCCGCCGGGCCGTGATCGGCGACCTGTGCAGCGGGTTCGTCTATTACCTCTCCGTCTCCGGCATCACCGGCGAGCGCGATCGTTTGCCGGAGAACATCGAAACTAACCTCCGCCAGCTCCGCTCGGTCACGAAACGCCCGGTTTGTGTGGGCTTCGGCATCTCCAAGCCCGAGCACCTCGCCCAGCTCGCCCCGCTGGCCGACGGCGCCATCGTCGGCAGCGCGATCGTAAAGAAAATGACCCAACTCATGGAATCGGGCGCGACCCCTGACCGGATCGCCGCCGGCGTGGCCACCTACTGTCAGGAACTGCTGACCAAGGTCCGATAATCCGATCGAGCCCGTCCGTTTCGTAATTCGGGATTCGGTATTCGTCATTGATTCGGATTTCGAGTTTCGAACTTCGGGTTCCGCGCAGCGCTACCCGTTACGGCCTCAGGCGTTACAATTTCCCCCTATCCGCCCTAACGTACGCCCGCGTACGGTGTCCTCACTTATGGATCCGAAGGCGATGCAATCCACTCCGAACGCGGACGATGCCTCGCCGACGGACGGTCAACTCGTCGCCCGCGCCCTTGAGGGAGACCGCAAGGCGTTCGACGAGTTGATCGTGCGGTACCAGCGGCAGGCGGTCGCCGTGTCATATCGCCTGCTCGGGAACACGCAGGACGCCCTCGAGGTCACGCAGGACGCGTTCCTTAAGGGGTTCACCAGCCTCGCGAGCCTCCAGAAACCGGAGGCGTTCGGCGGCTGGCTCATGCGGATCGTTTCCAACCTGTCGCTGAACTTCCGCCGCGGACGAAAGAACCGCCAGCAGCTCCCGCTGGACGACCTCTTGGGCCCCAGCGAGCCCTCGACGGCCGACACCAGCGGTAGCGACTGGATGGTGCAGTCGGGCGACCCCGTGCGACGCCTCGAAAGCCAGGAGATGGGCAAGCGACTCCAAGAGGCGCTCAACCAACTCCCGGAGAAGCAGCGGCTGGCGATCGTGATGTTCACGATCGAACAGATGCCGCAAAAGCAGGTCGCCGAAACGCTCGAGTGCAGCGTTGAAGCGGTGAAATGGCACGTGTTCCAGGGACGGAAGAAGTTGAAAGAGATGCTGAAAGACGTGATGTAACGGCGGCCCCAACCGCCGGTGGGTGGTCGGGAAGAAAAGGTAAGAAAATGGACCTGGAGCAACTCGAATTCACGATTACACAGTACCTCGACGGCACGCTGCCGCCGGAGGAGTCGGCGGCGCTCCAGGTTCGGCTGGCGAACGACCCGGAGGCCCGGGCGCTGCTGGCTGAGCACCAGAAGTTGACCGCGCTGCTGCGGGCGGAGGGCCTGCCGGAACTGGACTGGGACGAGCTGGCGTCGGATTTCTCCGCCGTCGTGACCGGCACGGTCGGGGAGCGGTCGCGGGCGGACGACCAGCGGTTGAACACAATCTTGAAGTCGGCCGTCGCCCCCCTGCCGGGGGTGCGGTGGGACGCGTTGGCGGAGCGGATCTCGGCGTCGATCGACGCCGAGGTCGCGGCGACGGACGCGACGGACGCGGAGGACGAGAAGCTCGACGCGCTGCTGCGGTCGACGCCGGGGCCGGTGGTGAAGTGGGACCGGCTGGCGGCGCACTTGTCTGGCGTCGTCGCGGCTGAGGCCCCTTCGACGGAGCAACCCGAGGAGCGGCCGGCGGTGGCGGGGCGGATCGGGTTCGGGCGGTTCGTGCCGCGGATGGCGATCGCCGCCAGCCTGCTGGTCGCGACGGGGATCGGGGCGCTGCTGCTGAAGAACGACAACGGTTCGCAGCCGGGCGTGGCGGTGAACCCGGCGCCCGTGGTGGTCGCGGACGTGACGCCGCCGCGGGCGGAGACCGCGACTCAGCCCGCGCTGGCGGAGATTTCGATCGGGCCGTCGAAGGCGTACGCCGCGATGAACGACGACGGCGACTACCGCCGCAACGGCGTCGCGAGCCGCTCGCCGGTCGTGATCGTCTCCCCGGTCCGGAGCGCGGAGGAAGACCAGGACTGGTCGGCGGGCACGTTCGACTGACGGCGGTACAATCCGCGAAAGCCGCCGCGGCCCGCTGCCGCCGCGCCTCACCCGGATGACGAAGGAGTGACCATGTCTCGCCGTTGCCGCCTCGCCGCCCCCCTGCTCGCGCTCGTCGCCGTGCTGTCCGTCGCCGCCGCCGCCCCCGAGGCGGTCGCGCAGGCGTCGGCGTCGTCGGCGCTGATCAACCAGCAACTCGACAAGCAGGTCAAACTCCAGCTCGAGGGGAACCTGCCCGACGTGATGACGCAGATCACGAAGCAGACGGCCGTCCCGATCGACGCGCAGCCGGAGGTGTGGGAGCTGCTGCCGTGGGGCCGCGAGACGACCGTCACCGCGAAGATCGAGAACCAGACGCTGCGGGACGCGCTGGAGGTGATCACGAAGCGGCTGGGGTTGCGGTACGTTCTGAAGGAGGAGGCGATCGAGCTCCAGCCGATGCCGGCGCTGCGGCGGCTGGGCCGCAAGTCGACACTGTCGGAGCTCGAGGCGCTGACGGCCCTGGGGGCGGCCCCGCTGGGGCTGAACGCGGACAAGACCGATCTGAAGACGCTGCTGGAGACCGTGTCGCAGAAGCTCGCCGGTGCGACGAAGGACGCCTTCGCGCTGGAGAACCGGACGGCGACGTCGGGGAACCCGATCGCGCCGAACGTGCCGGTCGCCGTGGCGCGGAACGCGACGCTGCTCGACGCGCTGGAGGCGGTCGCCGCGCAGACGCCGGCGACGTGGTACCCGTGGGGCAAGACCGTGGTCGCGCTGCCGAAGCAGGACCAGGTGCGGCGCCAGCTGTCGAAGGAGGTCACGCTCAGGCACGAGGGGACGGACGTGGCGCAGGTGCTGAGCGAGCTGTCGATGCGGAGCGGCGTGCCGTTCCGGTACGAGCCGGGGACGTTCCAGGAGATCGCGCCCCAGTCGCGTTCGATCCGGCTGGTGCTGAACGCGACGATCCTCGACGCGCTGGAGGCGATCTGCGGGCTGACCGGGCTGGGGTACCAGGTGAAGGAGGACGAGGTCTACGTCTGGAACACGCAGTCGACGGCGGCGGGGGGCGCGCCGCGGGACCGGACGCTGGCGATGTTGCTGATCCCGGAGACGGGGATGCAGATCTTCATCCGCGAATCGGACTGCCCGCCGGACGTGAAGGAGTTCATCGACGCGCAGAAGAAGAAGAACTACGACGCGGTGCGGAAGCTGATGGCGGAGCAGGGGTTCAAGCCGAGTAGGCCGGCGACGGGCGACGCGGCGACGCGGCCCGCGGCGGTGCCGCCGGCGAAGGGTGGAGCGCCGGTGCCGCAGGCGCCCAAGGCTCAGGAGCCGCCGGGGAAAGACCTGTAGCGGTCAAGCAAATGCGGTGTAACGAATAGGCCCCACGGAGCGAGCTCCGTGGGACTTTTTTTGCGCCGCTCGTCTCGGACTGTCAGATTCGGCGACTGCGGTCGTTTCCCTTGGTGGAGACACGACCATGACCTTCGCCCCCATCCAATTCGCTCAAAACGCCGCCGCCGCGGGCACCGCGGGCGGTAACGCCGCGCAGGCGGCGGGCAACCAGCAGCAGAACGGTAACCAGCAGCAAGCTCCCGGCGGGTAACGCCGCGGCGACGGCAATCTCTTTGACGAGACCCGACGGCCCCGGAACCCGCGAGTGCGAGTTCCGGGGCTTCTTCGTTTGCGGACTACGCCTGATTGGTGAAATGGCATCACGCGACCTTGCCAAGGTTGAGGCGCCGGTTCGATTCCGGCATCGGGCTTCTAGCAGTAGGCGGTAGGCGGTAGGCGGTAGGCAGAACGCATTTGGGGCTGTCGTCTAATGGCAGGACCCGACTCTTGCACAGTCGGTATCTCGGTTCGAGTCCGAGCAGCTCCACTCTTCGATGCCTTGTGGCGCAATCGGCAGCGCGTCCGGCTCTGACCCGGAAGGTTCCAGGTTCGACCCCTGGCAGGGCAGTTCTGCGAAACCCGAAGGACGAAACCAGAATGACGAATCAATGACGAAACCCGAATGAACGAATGACCAATCGACGCCTGCGCCGGATCCGGCGTTTCCTAATTCGCCCCTTCGTCATTCGTCATTGATCGGGCTTCGGACTTCCTCTCGCGGGTAGTTTGTGCCGGTACAAATACCGGGCTTTGAACCCGGGGTCCGCTGGTTCGACTCCAGCCCCGCGAACTCGGGCCGTTGTGCAAGGGCGGCACTACGCTTTCCGGTTCCCCCTTTCCACTTTTTTGCAGGAGGCCCGTCATGGGCACGGCCACTTTTCTGCGCGCGAAGCAGCACGTGAACGTCGGCACGATCGGTCACATCGACCACGGCAAGACGACGCTGACCGCCGCGCTGTCACTCCGCTCGGCGCACCGGTTCCCGGGGCACGTGCGGGCGAAGGACTACCACGAGATCTCGAAGGGCGGCACGGTTCGCGACGCGTCGAAGACGGTGACGATCGCGGCCGGGCACCTCGAGTACGAGAGCGAGACGCGGCACTACGGGCACGTGGACTGCCCGGGGCACGCGGACTACGTGAAGAACATGATCGTCGGCGCGGCGCAGATGGACGCGGCGGTCGTCGTCGTGTCGGCCGTGGACGGGCCGATGCCGCAGACGCGCGAGCACATCCTGCTCGCGCGGCAGGTCGGCGTGCCGCGGGTGGTCGTGTTCCTGAACAAGGCCGACCTCGTCGACGACCCGGAGCTGGTCGACCTGGTGGAGCTCGAACTGCGCGAGATGCTCACGCGGTACGGGTTCCCCGGGGACGAGGCGCCGTTCGTCCGCGGCAGCGCGCTGCGGGCGATGCGCAGCCCGGCCGACGACGAGGCGTGCCGGGCGGTCGACGAGCTGGTCGCGGCGCTCGACGCGTACGTGCCGCCGCCGGTGCGGCGGTTCGACGCGCCGTTCCTGATGCCGGTCGAGGACGTGTTCTCGATCGACGGCCGCGGCACGGTCGCGACCGGGCGGATCGAGCGCGGCGTGGTCCGCAAGGGCGACGCGGTCGACGTCGTCGGCCTCGGGTCGGAGCTGCGGACGGTGGTCGTGAAGGACATCGAGCAGTTCTGCCAGGCGATGGACGAGGGCCTGGCCGGCGACAACGCGGGGCTGAACCTCCGCGGGGTCGACCGTGACGAGCTGCGGCGCGGGATGGTGCTGGCGGCGCCGGGCACGGTGACGCCGCGCCGCCTTTTCCGCGGCGAGGTGTACGTCCTGGGCAAGGAGGAGGGAGGGCGTCACACGCCGTTCTTCTCCGGGTACCGGCCGCAGTTCTACTTCCGCACGTCCGACGTGCCGGGGCGGCTGTCGCTGCCGGGCGGCGTGCAGATGGTGCTGCCGGGCGAGACCGTGCCGATCGAGGTCGAGCTCGACAAACCGGTGGCGCTCGAGGCCGAGCTGCGGTTTGCCGTCCGCGAGGGCGGGCGGACGATCGGGTCGGGCGTCGTTCGCGAGGTGCTCGACTGACGTGAGGTGTTTCTCCCCGCGCGCGGGAACCGGAGTGCCCGCGCGCGGGGATGTTTGTGGTGTAAACCGTAAATTGGTAGCGGTCGCGGCTGTTAACCGCGCGCGTGCAAACGCTCTGCAGGTTCGAGTCCTGCCGCCACAGTTTTATCACGCGACGACAAGATCCTGCTCGCCCGCAGCGTGAGCGGGTCGGCATATGTTCGGCGATTTCGAATTTCTAGGAGAAGTACCCATGGAAGCGGGTTGTTCGGGCTCGTAATCTGTGGCCGGGCATTTAAGCAAAGGGCGGAGCGAGAGCCGGACGTAATTGGCCACCCTCCTCGTCATCGACGACCATCCCGACACCTGCGACCTGCTCAAGCGGATCTTCGAGCGTCGCGGGCACGAGGTGCACTGCACGACCGACCCGACCGAGGCGCTGGGCATGGTGCGGCGGCACGCGCCGGACCTGGTCGTGATGGACCTGAGCATGCCGAAGGTGGACGGGCTCGACGTGCTGGCGTCGGTCCGCGGGGACGCCGATGCGGGGGTCGCGGCGACGCGGGTGATGTTGTACTCGGCGATCACGGACCCGGCGACGATCGCGCGGGCGATGGAACTGGGGGCGCAGGATTACGTGGTGAAGGGGACGCCGGTGCCGAAGTTCCTCGACCGGGTGAACAGCTTGCTCGGGTAGCGAGAAACGCCGCGGACGTACGCCCGCGACTCTGGTCGCGGCGCGCCAACCTCGTGCGTCACTCCACCTTTCCCAGGTCGCTGATCGCGGGGCCGATCAGGACTTTGCCCTTGGGGTCGAAGCGGCTGCCGTGGCAGGGGCAGTCCCAGCTCTTCTCGACCGGGTTCCACTGGACGATGCAGCCGAGGTGAGTGCAGACGGCGGAACACTTGGTCACCGCGCCGGTCTCGTCCTTGTAGACGGCGACCTTCTTCAGGCCCGAGCGGATCAGCGCGCCGTGGCCGTTCGGGATCTCCGCCTCGCTCTTGACGTCCCCGCCGGTGACCCAGTCGGCGTACTGCTTGACGACGTTGGCGTTCTCGGCGGCGAAGTCGGTGGTCACCGTCTTGCGGCTGGGGTCGTAGAGCGTGGCCCAGCGGTTGGGGCGGTTGAGGATCAGGTCGGAGACGAGGCGGGCGCCGAGCGCGCCGTGGGTCATGCCTTGGCCGCTGTCGCCGGTGATCACGTAGACGTCGTCGCGCGCGTGCGGGGCCTTGCCGATGAAGCCCATGTAGTCGGCCGGCTCCTGCACCTGCCCGCTCCACCGCCCGACGACGTCGCCGACGACCGGGAACTGCTTGCGGGCCCAGGTCTCGAGGCTGGCGAACGGGGCGGCGCCTTCGGGCAGCTGGCCGGTCTTGTGGTCGGCGCCGCCGACGATCAGGACGTCGAAGTCCTCGCGGCCGAGCGTGCCGGCCGGCGCGCCTTCGAGGCGGACGTAGTGGTACATCTCCTCGTCGTCCCACCAGAGCACGTCCGGGAACGCGCCGCGCGGCACCTTGAGCGCGACGACGTACGTGCGGTACGAGCCCTGCTTGGTGTAGATCCCCATCCAGTCGTTGATCGGGGCGGGCGTGTTGGTCGCCACGACGATCGCGCCGGCGGTGACGGCGGCGGGGCCGTCGTCGATCGTCGCCTTCGCCGGCTCGTTCTTCTTCGGGTCCGTGCCCTGGACGTCCTTGACGCGGCACCCGGTGTAGATCGTCACGCCCCGCTTCTGGGCCGCGTCGGCCAGGCCGTAGAGGAACTTCAGCGGGTGGAACCGCCCCTGGTTGGGGAAGCGGAGGTGCGGTCCCTGCTCCTTGCCGCCGATCACGAGCGACGCCCGCTTCTCCGTGTTGACGAACCCGGCGCGGCGGGCGGCGCCGAGCTCCTCGTCGAGCGCATCCTCGCCCTCGCCGGCGGCGGGGAAGAGGAGGCCGTCGAGGCGGGCGAAGTCGCAGTCGATCCCCTCGTCGCGCGCGACCGACTCGATCAGGTCGATCGCGGCGGCGTGGCTCTCGTAGGCGAGGCGCGACCCCTCGAGCTTGTGGACCTTTTCGATCTCGACGAACCGGTCGTCCTGGGCGGAGGCGAGGTGGGCGGTGGTGCGCTCGGTCTGCCCGGCGCCGACGGGGCCCTCGTCGAGGACGATGACGGACTTGCCCTCCTTGGCCAGGAGGTAGGCGGTCATCAGGCCGGAGATGCCCGCGCCGACCACGCAGACGTCGGCGTGCGCGCCCTGGGGCGGCGGGCCGTGGTGGGGCGCGGAGACGATCTGCTTCCACGTGGGGACGGTGGATCCGTCGGGCGATTTCATGCCGTGAGTGTTATTCGGGGGCCGGGGGTTGGTCAGCGCTGGAAATTGCGGGCGGGGGCGGGTGGATGGGGCGCGGGTCGAACGACCCGTCTCCACGGGTCCCGGGTGGCATGGGGAACGGCAGTCCGTTGCCCGTGCTCTGCGTCGTCGCGCGATCGCCACGGGCAAACGAATCCGCCTTGCCCATGTCACCCGTCACGTCCGCCGGTCGAATCCCGCTATCCCGGAGGGAGGAGCAGGGCCGCCGCCCAGGCGGCCATCGCGAGCACGGCGCCGACGACCGTGATCAAAACGCCGAGCGTCTTGACCAGCCAGACGTCGCGCTTGTGCCCTGTGACCGCCATGAACGACCGGACGTGAACGATCGGCCACACGCCGGTCAGGACGAAGTAGACGGCCTGCCCGCCGGCGAGGATCTGGAGCCACCAAGTCACGCGAGCGCGCACGCTACGCGCGGCGGGGCGGGCGCGTCAGCGCACGATCCGGCAAGGCGGTGGTACCGCACCCGCGGGCTGCGGGTCGCGGATCATTTTTGGGTTTTCCCCGACGTCCGCCGACGGCGAAAGGTATAATCTGGCAGACGAAACGCAGACGGGTGAGACGACAGACCGGCCGACCGGTGACGAAGTTTGCTCGACGCCCACGCCTCGTTAATTCGGGCTCGCCAACTCGGTCACTCAGAGAAACGGTCGACGGCAAGCCGGTCAGACGTTCGTCCGATCCAGCGTCGCGGGAGAACGCCCATACGGTCGTGCGGAACACCACCGCCACCGTGGAACGGGGACCGTCCTCGCGACCCATACCAGCGACCTGCGGGCCGAGCGCCGGAGACATGGCGGTCGGCCCGGGTCGCTTTTTCCCCGCCCCTTCGCCGCCGGCTAACTCTCATGACCGGCCTCAACAAATCCCCGGCTCTCGCGTTACACCCAGTAGCACGTTTTGACACGCCCCCCGGTCCCCTCACACAATCACGCCCATGCCCCACCGACCCCGCCTGCTCCGCACGCTCCTCCTCTGTGTCCTCTGCGCGTCCGCGGCGAACGCGTTCGCGGAGGATTACCAGCCCCACCCCGACACGCTCCCGCAGGACGGCGTCCCCAAGGGGTCGACGGTCAAGAAGCAGTTCGCCAACTCGAAGGTCTTCCCCGGCACCGTCCGCGACTACTCGATCTACGTGCCGGCGCAGTACGACAAGGCCCAGCCCGCCTGCGTGATGGTCTTCCAGGACCACGGCGGCGGCCTGAAGGTCGCCACCACGTTCGACAACCTGATCGCGAAGAAGGACATGCCCGTCACGATCGCGATCCTCGTCAGCCCCGGCGTCATCCCGCCGCCCCCGGGCGTGAAAGCGCACCCCCGCTTCAACCGCTCGTACGAGTACGACTCCCCGACCGACCTCTACGCCCGCTTCCTGATCGACGAGCTGATCCCCGAAGTCGCCAAGGAGTACAACCTGACGAAGGAGGCGACCGGCCGCGCGATCTGCGGCAACAGTTCCGGCGGCATCGCCGCGTTCGTCGCCGCTTGGGAGCGCCCCGACTACTTCTCGCGCGTCGTCTCGTTCATCGGCTCGTTCACCAACCTCCGCGGCGGGCACGACCTCGCCTCCCTGATCCGCAAGACCGAGCCCAAGCCGATCCGCGTCTACCTCCAGGATGGCAAGAACGACCTCGACATCTACTCCGGCCACTGGTTCATCGGCAACACCGACGTCGCCGCCGCCCTCGCCTACGCCGGCTACGAGCACCAGTTCGTGACCGGCACCGAGGGGCACAACGGCAAGCACGCCGCAGCCGTCTTCCCCGACGCGCTCCGCTACGTCTGGAAGGACTACCCCGCCGCGCCGAAGGCCGGCACGTTCCCCGCCAAGGACAAGCGCAACCTCTCCGAGATCCTGATCCCCGGCCAAGGCTGGGAACTCGTCAGCGAGAACCACAAGTTCACCGAGGGGCCGAGCGCGGCCGAGGACGGCGTCGTCTACTTCGCCGACGGCGGGCAGTCGAAGATCTACCGCGTCACCCCGGCCGGGAACGCCGGCGCGTTCATCGACGCCGAGGGCGGCTGCGACGGCATGGCCATGGGCCCGAACCACAAGCTCTACGTCAACGCGAACAAGTCGAAGGAAGTGGTCACGTACGACCTGAAGAACAACAACAAGCGCGAGGTGATCGCGGCCGGCTTCGCCTCGAACAACGACCTGGTCGTAACGCAGAAGGGCGCCGTCTACGTCACCGACCACGCCGACAAAAAGGTCTGGTACATCCCGCCCGGCGGCGGCGAGAAGAAGGTCGTCGACACCGGCATCAACTTCCCCAACGGCATCGTGCTGACCCCCGACCAGACGCAGTTGATCGTCGCCGACATGAACGGCCCCGGCCTCTACTCGTTCACGATCAAAGAGGACGGCACGCTCGCGAACAAGGCCCTCTACTACTACGCCCAGATCCCGCCGAACAAGAGCACCAGCGGCGCCGACGGCCTGACCGTCGACGCCAGCGGCAACCTCTACGCCTGCACCGGCATCGGCATCCAGGTCTTCGACCAGGCCGGCCGCGTCACCGGCATCATCCCCCGCCCGGTCGTCAACAAGGGGTGCAGCAACATCGAGTTCGGCGGCGTCGACCGCGAGTACCTCTACGCCACCTGCGGCGACAAGGTGTTCCGCCGCAAGACCAAGCAGAAGGGCGTGCTGTTCTTCAACGACCCCATCCTCCCGCCCGCCCCGAGACTGTAGAATGGCGACGCCTCATTGTGGTGGTGCAGGGGCCCTGCCTGCCGCTCCGTGAATGGTGAGACAGACGTTCCCGTCTGCCCAAGGAAATCTTCCGACCGTAGAGGAACTCATGAACCGCCTGATCGCCGCCCTCCTTTGCCTTTCCCTCCCCGCCTTCGCCGACGCCCCCAAGCCCGCCGCCATCCCGCCCGCCAACGCCGACACCGCCGCCGGCGTCTCCAAGGCCTCGGCCGAGATGGCCCAGGCCGCCAAGAAGTTCCTCGACTCCCTCTCGCCCGAGCAGCGCGCGACCGCCGGCTTCGAGTTCGCCGACAACGAGCGCTTCAACTGGCACTTCATCCCCAAGCCCCGCAAGGGCCTGACCCTCAAGGACATGTCTGAGGACCAGCGGAAGACCGCCAAGGCCCTCCTCTCCGCCGGCCTCTCCCAGCAGGGCAGCACCCGCGTCCTCACGATCATGTCCCTCGAGCAGATCCTCCACGAGATCGAACAGGGCAAGGGCCCGAAGCGCGACGAGGTGATGTACTACTGGACCGTCTTCGGCAAGCCCGGCGACGGCAAGCCCTGGGGCTGGCGCGTCGAGGGCCACCACCTGTCCGTCAACTTCACGATTGCCGGCGACACCGCCGTCGCCGCCGGCCCCGCGTTCCTCGGCACCAACCCGGCCGAGGTGCGCGACGGCCCCCGCAAGGGCCTCCGCGTTCTCGCCGAGGAGGAGGACATGGCCCGCGCGCTGGTCAAGTCGCTCAGCGACGAGCAGGCGAAGAAGGCCGTCATCGCCCAATCGGCCCCGAAGGACATCCTGACCGAGGCCAAACGCCAGGCCGTCCTCGCGAAGTTCGAGGGCATCCCGTACGGCGAGCTCACCGACCCCCAGAAGGCCGCCCTGACCGACCTGCTCGCCCTCTACGCCAACCGCCTCCGCCCCGAGCTCGCCCGCCACGACCTGAAGCGCATCGCCCAGGCCGGCCTCGACAAGGTCTACTTCGCCTGGGCCGGCGGCATTGAGAAGGGCCAAGGCCACTACTACCGCATTCACGGCCCGACGTTCCTCGTCGAGTACGACAACGTCCAGAACAACGCCAACCACGTCCACAGCGTCTGGCGCGACCTCGAAAACGACTTCGGCGGCGATTTGCTGAAGAAGCACTACGACGAGCACCATAAGGACAAGAAGTGACTCCGCCGTTCGCGGGCCGTTCGACCGCGTGGCCGTGATCAGTCGATGTCACACCCCCTGCTCGACTACGCCTCACCCGACACGCCCAGGTGGTTCGACGTCCGGCGTCTTCTCCGGGTGCTCGTGACCGTCTGTGTCGGCTCCGCCCTGGGTGCCACGGCTGGATGGCTGGTGAGCCCCGCCCCGGTCTACAGTTGTCGATCGCTTCTGCAGCTTTTCGTTCCAAAGCCCAGCCTGTCCCTCGACGAACCGTTGCGGGCCCAGCTCGACGCGTCCTATCAACGCGACCGTCAGACCGTGTTGTCGCTCCTCCGTGATCCGGCTCTGCCGGACGAGGTGGCGGCAGATCCGGCACTCCAGACCACTGGTGCGAGGCTGCGCTCTCGCCTCACGGTCGAGGACGTTTCCAGAACGGAACTTGTTGCCGTGATGATCAAGGGTACGAACCCCGTAGAATCGCGGCAGCTTTCTCTCGCAGTCGCCCGCGCCGCTTGCGAGCGGGCGCAGGCGGTAGGCGTTGTGGGGCTGCGGGTGTTGCAGGGCGGTTTCTACGACGCTCCGCCGAACGATCTCCGGCTGTCGTTCTCGCTGACCGGGGGCGCGATCGGCGCGACGATGTTGCCGGTCGCTTCCTGGCACATTCGCCGCCGGCGGGCGGCGTGAGGGTGGGCCAACCCGCCCGCCCCGCGTTAAGCTAGCGCCCATGCGAACCGCCCACTTCCTCGCCCTCCTCCCGCTGCTCCTCGCCGCAGAGGCTCCCGCCCCCAAGCCGACCCCCCTGTTCACCGGCAAGGACCTGACCGGCTGGTCCGTCACCGACAAGGATCGCGCCCCCCTCTGGTCCGTCGCCGCCGCTGTCTCGCTCGACCCCAAGAACCCCAAGGCGCTCGTCGCCGCCGGTCAGCCCGCCGACGCCACCGGCCTGCTCGTCGCGCAACTGAAGAACTTCCAGGGAACTAACCTCGTGACCGCGCAGAAGTTCGGCGACTGCACCGTCCGCCTCGAGTTCCTCCTCCCCAAGGACGGCAACTCCGGCCTGTTCCTGATGGGCCTCTACGAACTCCAACTGACCGACTCCCTCGGCATCCCGAACGACAAGATGCAGGAGGGCGACCACGGCGGCATCCCGTTCTTCAAGAAGCCCCTGATTAACGCCTCGGCCAAGCCCGGCGAATGGCAGACCCTCGAGGTCACCTTCCAGGCCCCCCGGTTCGACCCCGCCGGCAAAAAAACCTCCCCCGCGAAGATCGTCCGGGCCGTCATGAACAGCAAAACCGTACAGCAGAACCTCGACCTCCCCGAACCCACCGGCGGCGGCCTCGACACCCCCGAGTCCCCCACCGGCCCCGTCATGCTCCAAGGCAACGAAGGCCCCGTCGCCTTCCGCAACCTCACCATCACAACGACCCCATAACCCCCACCCTTGCGCATTGCGTCGTTCCTCCTTGGTCCTTCCTCTTTGGTTCGGATTTCGGGTTTCGTCATTCTGGTCTTCGCGCGATTATCAGACCGCACCATTTCCCCGATCCGCGTCAACCGGCAGGCACGTCGCGCCGATACCTCCCATAACCCCAGGAGGTACCCGCCGCGATGACCGCAGTCGTATCCACGGTCCTGACGACGCTGTCCACGATCGTCCCCGCCACCCTGATCTTCGTGATCGGGCAGATCCTCGCCCGGTTCGTCCTCGAGCCGATCCAGGACCAGGCCCGCACGGTCGGCCGCGTCGCGTTCTGCCTCCTCGCCTACGCGGACCTCGACCCCCGCCGCAGCAAGATCGAACACCTCGACGAGGCCTCCAAGACCCTCCGCGAGCTCGCCGCCCAGCTCCGCGCCAGCCGCCGCGTCATCCCGTTCCACGACCTGCTCGGCCACCTCCGCTGCGTCCTATCCAAGCGCACCCTCTGCGAGGCCAGCGCCGCCCTGGTCCACTGGTCCAACGCCGTCTACAACGGCGACACCCGCCACTACCGCGACCACCTCGCCAGGATCCTCAAGGTGCCCGGCCTCGACCTCGCCCCCCGCGCCCCGACCGCCCCCGACAACGACGCCGCCGATGACCTGTCGGACGACGAGTCCGACGACCCCAACACCCTCGCCCCCTCCCTCCGAGACCGTAACATCTGCACCCTCCTCGCCCAGGACGCCCCCAGGCCCCTCGCCGCCTGATAAGGCCCACAAATCCGCTCCCCCTGGTGGCGTCGCGCGGCCACTCCGCTCGCTCCTCCCCCGGCCACCCCGAGCGTCCCACGGATCGAACCCGCCACCCCCGCCCACGCCACGCCACGCCCCCGCAAGCTATAATTAAACCATGCCCACCCTACCCAAAAAGGTGACGCTGGCCGACCTCCGCGCCTGCCGGACCAACGGCGCCCGCCTCGCCATGCTCACCTGTTACGACTACACCACCGCCCGCCTGATGCACGAGGCCGGCGTCCCCCTGATCCTCGTCGGCGACTCCGCCGCCTCTGTGATCCTCGGGCACGACACCACCCTCCCGGTCACGCTCAACTTCATGGTCGCGATCACCGCCGCCGTCCGCCGCGGCGCCCCCCACGCGTTCCTCGTCGCCGACATGCCGTTCGGTTCCTACCAGGAGTCGCTGGCCCAAGGGGTGCGGAACGTCGCGAAGATGGTGAAGCGCACGGGGTGCGACGCCGTCAAACTTGAGGTCGCCGACGGCACCGCCCCGCTCGTGCGAGCGCTGGCTGACGCCGGTGTCGCCGTGGTCGCGCACCTCGGTCTCAAACCCCAGGCCGTCGGGTTGCTCGGCGGCTACCGATTCCAAGGCCGGACCGCCCAAGAAGCTCACCAGATTGTGGCATCATGCTTGCTCATGCAACAATCGGGAGCGGCCGCGATCCTGCTCGAAGCCGTGCCTCCCGAGGTCGCAAGAACCGTGGTAGAAACGACTTATACCCCAGTGATCGGTTGTGGAGCTGGGCCAGCCTGTCACAGCAGTGTCATCGTGACACAGGACGGTCTGGGACTCACCCCTTACCGGCCCCGATTCGTTCCCGCCCTCACGGATCAAGCGACCCCGCTGAAGGCCGCGTTCGAGCAGTACACGCACGCCGTCGCGTCGGGCAGTTACCCCGCCGCCGAGCACGACTACGTCATGCCGCCCGCGGAAAAGGAAAAGTTCCTAAGTCGCGAGCCCGCCAAGCTCTAACAACTGGCAACCAGCAACCAGCAACTTTCTCTTGAGGATGTACCCATGAAAGGATTCCGTTCCACCGCCGCCGCGCTCGCCGTCGCGGGCACCGCCGTCGGCACCGGCTTCTTCGGCTTCAACTTCGTCCAGAACACGCAGTGGGCCCGCGCCGAGCAGCAGGTCCAGGCAACCCGCGAGCAGTTGACCAAGGCCGACGACCTCGCCTCGGTCTTCCGCTACGTCGGCAAGGTCGTCGAGCCCTCCGTCGTCAACATCAGCGTGACCAAGAAGGCCGGCCCCGCCGCCCGCGGCAACCGCGGCGGCCGCGAGATCCCCGACCAGCTCCGCCGCTTCTTCCCCGACCGCGACGGCGACGGCGAGCCCGACGTCCCCGACCTCGACGAGGACGGCGGCGGCATGATGCCGTTCCAGCAGCAGGGCACCGGCTCCGGCGTGATCATGGAGGCCAAGGACGGCGTCGGCTTCATCGTCACCAACAACCACGTCGCCGGTGACGCCTCGTCCTTCGAGATCACGCTCGCCGACGGCCGCAAGATCACCAAGGCCACCCTCGTCGGCGGCGACAAGAAGACCGACCTCGCCGTGATCCGCATCGAGGCCGACCGCCTGATCCCCGCCAAGTGGGGCGACAGCAACGAGCTCCAGAAGGGCGACTGGATCATGGCGTTCGGCAGCCCGTTCGGCTACGTCGGCTCGATGACCCACGGGATCGTCTCCGCCCTGAACCGCAACAACGTCGGCATCCTCGGCCGCCAGGGGTACGAGAACTTCATCCAGGTCGACGCCCCGATCAACCCGGGCAACAGCGGCGGCCCGCTCGTCAACACCCGCGGCGAGGTCGTCGGCATCAACACCGCGATCGCCAGCCGCACCGGGTCGTTCGCCGGGATCGGGTTCGCGATCCCGTCCAACCAGGTGAAGTTCGTCTACGAGTCGCTCAAGGGCAGCGGGAAGGTCGCCCGCGGGTGGCTGGGCGTCGGCATCATCGACGTCTCCGTCGAGCGGAAGGTCGCCAAGAGCCTCGGCTACACCGGGACGACCGGCGTCCTCGTCCAGCAGATCATGCCGAACACCCCCTCGACCGGTAAGCTCGAGGAGGGCGACATCATCCTGTCGATCGACGGCAAGCCGGTGCAGACCGTCCAGCAGCTCCGCAACGAGGTCGCGGCGACCAAGCCGAACACCGACGTCAAGCTCCGCGTGTTCCGCGAGCGCAAGGAGCAGGACGTGACCCTGAAGCTCGGCGAGCAGCCCGAGGTGCTCGTCGCCGGCTTGCCCGGCGCCGGCGGCGGCGGCGACCGCGCTCCCGCCAAGCCCGAGGCGCCCGAGGCCGGCAAGCTCGGCCTGCGGCTCGCCAACCCCGGCGACCCGACGACCAGCGAGCTCAATCTCACCGACATCAAGGCCGGCGCGGTCGTCGTCGGCGTCGAACGCAACAGCCAGGCCGCCAAGGCCGGCCTGATCCGCGGCGACGTGATCACCAAGATCGGCCGCCAGGACGTCAAGAACGCCGCCGAGGCCCAGGACGCCCTGAACAAGGCCGACGGGAAGGACGGCGTCCGCCTCTACGTCACCCGCCGCGACACCGACGGCGGGATCGTCTCCCGCTTCGTCGTCGTCGGCGGCGAGGAGGACCAGGAGTAGTCCCGCGCGGACGGCCGCGGTCGTTCGCCCGCAACGAAGCAAGCCCGGTCGACCACCGACCGGGCTTTCTTCTTTTGTAAGACGTCCCCGGCAACCGCAGTGACTCGCCGGGGACGGGCCTTGCAACGCCGTGCGGCTTGCGGCACGCTCCGGGGATCATGCGCCAGTACGTCTGCACGTTCTGCTTCTCCCCCGACCGCCGCCGGGTTCTCCTGATCCGCAAAAACCGCCCCGCGTGGCAGGCCGGGAAGCTCAACGGCGTCGGCGGCAAAGTCGAGCCCGGCGAGACGCCGGCCGCCGCCGCCCGCCGCGAGTTCCGCGAGGAGACGAACCTAGACCTGCCGGAGTCGGCGTTCGCGCACGTCCTGACGCTGGCCGGCCCGGACGACTTCGGCAGCGGCGCGCCGTGGGCGGGGCACTTCTTCCGCGCGTTCGCGCCGGTCGACGAGGCACGGGCGGTGACCGACGAGCCGCTGGAGATCCACCCCGTCACCCCCCTGCCGGTCGACACGATCCCGAACTTGCGATGGATGATCCCGATGGTCCTCGACGACGACGTCGCGCAAGGGGCGTACGCCGTCACGCACCGGGCAGTGGGCGGAGGTTCGGTGGGGAGGCCGCGCTAGAAGCCCTTGCGGGTCATCTCCTTCTTCAGGTCGAGGTCGCGCTTGCGCTGCCGCTCGGTCGCGCGCTTCAGGGCGCGCTTCTCGAGCCACGTCAGGCTGTGCATGCCGTTGGTGGAGACCTTCGCGAGGATCGCGTCGACCCGCTCCTGCTCGGCCCGCTCCTCGGCCTCGCGCTTCTGGGCGCGGCGGATCGAACGCTTGCTCGCGGCCTTGCGCTTCGGGGCGTCGCCGGTCGTGTTGAACAGGCTGGAGCTGTAGTCCGGGCCGTCCTCCTCCTGGAACGCCCACGGCCCCTCGGCGACGAGCATCCGGCGGAGGTTCAGGCAGTTGAACACGCCCATGATGCCGATCAGCATCAGGAAGAACCCCCCGCCGATCAGCCCGAAGACCGCCAGCAGCGCGCCGCCGACGATCCCGGTCGTCGCCGCGAACAGCATCGACTTGTAGTACCCGAACTTCGGCCAGAGCATCGACTGCAAGAGCTGCCCGCCGTCGAACGGGTAGATCGGCAGCAGGTTGAAGACGAACAGCCCCCAGCTCGTCACGTGGATCCAGTACAGCCACCGCCCCCAGAGCAGCCACTGCGTCTCGTTCACCACGTACCCGTGCAGCCACGCCCGCCCCAGCGACTTCGGGTCGAGCAGGTTCCACGCGTGGACGCCGAACGCCAGCCACAGCGCGGTCGCGGCGACCGCGCAGATCGCAATGTTGACCGCGGGGCCACCCGCCACGGTGACGAACGTCGGCCACGGCCGCCGCGGCGCGCTCGCGAACGCGACGCCCCCGAGCGGGTGCATGATGATCTCGTCGGCCGACCCGCCCACGTACCGGGCGGCGAAGCAGTGCCCGAACTCGTGCAGCAGGACGATCCCGAACAGCGCCGCCGCCGCGATCAGGCGGTCGACCGGCGTGCCGAACCCGGTGCCGAACAGCAGGAGCAGGACGATCGCGATGATCAGCATCGCGTGGGCGCGGACGCGGATCCCGAACGCGGTGAACAGCGGGACCGAGCCGGTCAGCAGCCACATGAACGGGTTGCCCGCCCCCGGCCGCGAGTCACGGTAGTACGATCGGTCCTGCCATCCCATGGCGAAACGTCCTCACAAGGTCGGGGCGGTTGACTAGCGCGCGTGCTCGGCGCGGTAAAAGCGGTCGTACAGCAGCAGCGTGGCGATCGTCTTGCCGTCCTGGATGCGGCCGTCGCGGATCATCCGGACGGCCTCGTCGAACGCCGTCGGCTGCACCTCGATCTCCTCCCCCTCCTCCAGGGCGGCCCGCTGAAGTTCCAGATCGTAGGCCGCGAACGCGTACAACTTCTCCGTCAGGATGCCGGGGGAGGAGTAGAAGCTGTTGAGCGGCTTCAGGCGGCCGGCCAGGTAGCCGGTCTCCTCGAGCAACTCCCGGCCGGCGCAGTTCATCGGGTCCTCGTTCTTCTCCAGCGTGCCGGCGGGCAGTTCGATCAGGTACTGCGCGCCGACGGTGTAGCGGCGGTTACGAATCAGGACGACCCGCCCGTCGTCGAGGACGGGGAGCACGACCACCGCCCCCGGGTGCACGCAAACCTCGCGCCGGGTCCGCTCGCCGTCGTCGTTCTGCAGGTGGTGCAGCTCGAGCCGCACCTTGGAACCTGTGAAAATCACCTGCTTCTCGACCAGTTGATACGTCATCAATCCTCCCGAATCAGATTATACCCGACCCCTCGGCCCTCCCGCGACTGGCGGAAGGCGTGAGACATGGGTGCGCCCCTTCCCCCTCGCCCGGCACTCCGGGAGAGGGTCGGGGTGAGGGTTCACGCCGCCAGCCAGGCGCGTCCCGATGCGTCGATTGAACTCGCTCCGGCACCCGCGTACCCTTGGGCGGCGCGCGCGACCGACAGCGATTGCCCTGCCATGAACATCAGTCTTTTGTTCCTCCAAGTCACGCTGATCGTCGCCCTGGGCCGGATCGTCGGGCTGCTGATGGCGCGAATCGGGCAGCCGCAGGTGATCGGGGAGATGGTGGCGGGGATCGTGCTCGGGCCGTCGCTGCTCGGGTGGCTGGCGCCGGGGTGGTACGGGGAACTGTTCCCGCCGCAGACGTGGCCGTTCCTGGAGACGCTGTCGCAGGTCGGGGTCGTCTTCTTCCTGTTCCTGGTCGGGCTCGAGCTGGACCCGAAGCTGATCCGCTCGCAGGGGCGGGCGGCCCTGCTGGTGTCGACGGCGTCGATCGCGGTGCCGTTCGCCATGGGGTTCGCGCTCACGTTCTACCTCCACCCGCGCTTGTTCGACGGGGTCGGCGCGCGGTTCACCGCAATCGCGCTGTTCATGGGGGCGGCGATGAGCATCACGGCGTTCCCGGTGCTCGCGCGGATCCTGACCGAGCGGAACTTGCACCGCACGCCCGTCGGCGCCCTGGCGATCACGTGCGCGGCGTTCGCGGACGCGGCGGCGTGGTGCATGCTGGCGGTCGTGATCGCGGTCGCGACCGTCCAAAGCCTGCCCGCGGCCCTTCGGACCGTCGCGCTGGCGGCGGCGTACGTCGCCGTGATGTTCTGCCTCGTGCGGCCGTTCCTGCGCCGGCTCGAGGTCGTGTACGACCGGCAGGGGCGGCTGTCGCAGGGGGTGGTGTCGATCATCTTCATGCTGGTGCTGGCGTCCGCGTATACGACGGAGTCGATCGGCATCCACGCACTGTTCGGCGCGTTCCTGATGGGGTGCGTGATGCCCAAGGGGTCGCAGTTCGTCCGCCACCTGTCCGAGAAGCTCGAGGACTACACGGTCGTATTTTTGCTGCCGATCTTCTTCGCGTTCGCGGGGCTGAAGACGCAGATCGGGCTGTTGAACTCTTGGGCGATGTGGGGGTACGCGGCGCTGATCGTGGCCGTGGCCACGGTCGGGAAGTTCGGCGGGAGCACGCTGGCGGCGCGGGCGGCGGGCACGCCGTGGCGCGAGTCGGCCGCGGTCGGGACGCTGATGAACACGCGCGGCCTGATGGAGCTGGTGATCCTGACCGCCGGGCTGCAGTACCGGATCATCAACGAGACGGTCTACGCGATGATGGTGCTGATGGCGCTGGCGACGACCGCGATGACCACGCCGCTGTTGAACCTGATCTACCCGCGGCGGCTGTTCGGCGCGTTGCCGCAGCCCGCGCGCGCCGACGACCGGGCGGGGCCGGCGGGCGCGCGGGACGGCGACGACGCCGGGTACTCGATCCTGATCCCCGTGTCCCTGCCCAAGTCGGGCGCGCCGCTGGTGCAGATCGCCGACGCCCTGCTCGGGCCGGACAAGGCCGGCGCGCGGCTGGTCGCGATCCACCTGCGCAAGCCGGCCGACCACGAGGCGTACCGGTCCGGCCTGGACGAGGCGTCGCGGTCGCACGACGAGGCGCTCGCGCCGCTGCTCGCCCAGGCGCGGGGGCGGTCGATCCCCGTCGAGCAGGTCTCGATGGTGTCACGGGACGTCGCCGGGGACATCGCGTCGCTCGCGCGGCTGAACCACGTCCGGCTCGTGCTGATGGGGTTCCACAAGCCGGTGATCGGCAAGCAGATCCTGGGCGGCACCGTGCACCGGGTGCTGCAGCAGGCGCAGAGCGACGTCGCGATCTTCGTCGACCGCGGGTTCCGGCAGGCCAGGCGGATCCTCGTGCCGTACCTCGGGTCGGCGCACGACCGGCTCGCGATGGAACTGGCGGCCCGGATGGCCCGGCACACCGACGCGCTGGTGACCGTCTTGCACGTGGTGCCGCCGATGCGCCGGCGGGACGGCGCGCCCGAACAGTCGGCGAAGGCGGTCGTCGACCGGATCTTCGCGGAGCCGGGGCGGGCGGCGCCGGTCGTCACGTTCCGGGTGATCGAGGACGAGTCGCCGGTCGGGGTGGTGCTGCACCAGGCGCAGAACGCCGACCTCGTGGTGATCGGGGTGGCGGAGGAGTGGGGCTTGGAGTCGCACCTCTTCGGCTGGCGGGCGCAGCGGATCGCGCGGGACTGCCCGAGCTCTCTGCTGATCGTGCGGAAGGCCGCGGGAGCGGGGCGGGGAGAGGTGGCGACCGGCGCGGAGGGGGCGGAAAGGATCCCGGACGCCGAACCGCGCACGTCCGCATGAACGGTCGACGGAACCGGCCCCCACGCGTACGCCCCGCGGCTCCCGGTGCCGTAGGATCGGTCAGCCCAACACCCGGCGCGAACCTCGCAAGCCGAGGCCCCGACGCCGCCATCCGCCGCACCCGATCGGTGTGATTACATTTTCAAAACGTGCGTATGTCCGCACGCCTTCCAACACCCTTTCGGGCTCGGCGTAGAATCGGTCGCCGGGGACGCCGGCCGACGACCGTTCGCGACGTCCCCGCGCAGGGCACCCGTCCTCACTTATTGCTCTTCAGTGTTTCGCGCGCCGGACGGCGACGACTGCCATCGGCCGCTGCCGGTCTCTCGCCGGCCCGCGCCCGCGCTCCCGGTACGTTCACGAAAAACGCCTTGAAGGAACCCCGATGAACTTCCGTTTACTCCCGTCCTGCCTGTCCGGCCTCGTTGCGGCCACCCTTCTGACCGTCGCGGTGGGCGGCGTCCGCGCGGAGCAGAAGAAGCCCGCCGCCCCCCCTGCCGCCGCCCCGCCGCAGACGCTCGACGAGGACGTCGAGCCGCGCGACCTTCCCGCGTTCCTCGGCCCGCTCCCGCCGGTCAAGGCCCCGAAGGACAACCCGCAGACCGACGCGAAGATCGAGCTCGGACGAATGCTCTACCACGACCCGCGGCTCAGCGGGAACGGCGCCGTCTCCTGCGCGACCTGCCACAACCCCGCACTCGGCTTCTCCGACGGCCAGGCGCTCAGCGTCGGCATCAACGGCACGGTGCTCGGCCGCTCCAGCCCGACCGTCCTGAACGCCGCCCACTACAAGCTCCAGTTCTGGGACGGCCGCGCCGCCACCCTGGAAGACCAGGCCAAGGGCCCGCTGCTCAACCCCAACGAGATGAAGGGCGACGCCGCGTCGATGGTCCGGAGCGTCGCCCACCTCCGCGGGTACCGCGAGCTGTTCCAGAAGGTGTTCGGCAGCGAGCCGACGTTCGACCGGATCGCCGACGCGATCGCCGCGTTCGAGCGGATCTGCGTCGACCTCGACAGCCCGTTCGACCGCTACGCCCGCGGCGACGACACCGCGATCAGCGAACAGGCCGTCCGCGGCCTCGGCGTGTTCACGCTCCAGGGCGCGTGCGCGTCCTGCCACTCGGGCCCGAACTTCTCCGACAGCAAGTTCCACAACATCGGCGTCAACCCCGCGAAGGACGAGGGCCGCTACGCGATCTCGAAGGACCCCAGGGACAAGGGCGCGTTCAAGACGCCGACGCTGCGCAACGTCGCGCTGACCGGCCCGTTCATGCACGACGGCAGCTTGAAGACGCTCCGCGAGGTGATCGACCACTACGTCGACGCCCCGCGCCGCCCGGAGAACAAGGGCAAGCTGTCGATCCTGATGCCCGAAATCACGCTGACCGAGCAGGAGAAGGACGACCTCGAAGCATTCCTAAAGACGCTGACCGGCGACAAACGCGACCCGCGGATCTTCCAGGTCCCGCAACTCCCGCAGGAGTGACCGCGGTCCGTCCCCGCAAGCCGGAGGGGCACCGGCGCGGTAAGATGCCGGCCGGTGAAGCGACTCCTCCGCATCCTGCTGAACGGCGCGACGGTGCTGTCGCTCGCGCTCTGCACGGCAACGGTGCTGATGTGGGCGCGTGAAACAGAGTGGTTGCTCGCGTCGGGGCCGTCCGTCCACGCGCTGACGCAACGAGAAGGGAGGTTCCGGTTCGCCTCGGTGCGGTTCCACGAGTGGTCGCCGGTCCTCGGCGGCGTCTCAGCGTATTACGCCGCGTTCGGAGCCAGGACCGTCACGGACGGGCGCCTCGACGACGCGTCGGCCAGGCGGCTCGGGGTGGACCTGCTCTGGTTAGACGACATTGAAGTGCAGGAGCGGTACGGCCAAGAGCATCGGTCCGAGCCGGCCCGGGCGCTGTTCGTAACCGCACCCCCCTGGATGCCGATCGCGGCGCTCGGCCTGCTGCCGGCAGTACGGTTGTCCCTTGCCGGCGGCCGAACGCTCCGGCACCGACGCCGATCCGCCCGCGGCCTCTGCCCCGCGTGCGGCTACGACCTCCGCGCGACGCCCGACCGCTGCCCGGAGTGCGGGCGGCCGGCGGACCGCGCGTGACGCACCCGTCTGCTCCGCCCGGCGGGGGAGCTGAGAGGAAGGAAGTGAGGGGCGGGGGAGCCCGAGGGGGCGGGGAGCGAAAACTGGGAGTCCGGCCGGTTTCGCTCCCCGCCCCCTCGGATTCGCATTTCGTCTTCCTCACCCGCCGGACGCGCCCGGGGCAGGCGGGACGGCCGCGGAGGCGTCCCCGGGGCGCGGGCCGAACCGCGGGCCGGTTTCCCGCCCGCCCATATTCCTGTCGCCCCGGCCGGAACCCGTTGCGTCGCCGCAGGTCGTGCGGGTACTCTGCCTCGGAACCGTTCGGATGCTATCCGGCCGTGGCGCAGGAGAATCACTAGTTATCCGCCCATGAGCGAGTCCGACGCTGAACGTGCCGTCCGGATCGCCCGCGAGGTGCTCGACGGGAAGACGCCCGCGTTCCTTGGCTGCAAGAAACTCCTCGGACCGCTCCAGCGCCTCGGTGTCGATCGCGAAGAGCCGTTCCTCACGATTAAGGGCGTCGAGTCCGAACTGGACGAGTCACCGGTGTGGCCCGAAGAGCGAAAGCTTTGGAACGAGCACGCTCTCGCACGAGAGGACGCGAAGCTCGCCGCGTGGTTGCCGCAGGTTCAGCCCGCGATTCTGGAGGCGTGCCGCGCGGTGATCCGCCGATTCGGCGAGGGCGGATAATGCGCCGCTGCACTGGACCGCGGCCGCGGGACGTTCACCTTCGATCGAATGGTAGTCGGCGCGGCCGCGGCCAGTGAACGGCAGATACGTTATGCGGCGGAAGCTCCTCAACGTCGCGACGGTGGCTTCGCTTGTGCTGTGCCTGGCGAGCTGCTCCGTCTGGTTCAACGGCTACTATTCGCCGTTTTCCCTATTCTCGGCGTCGCGTGTGAACGTACTCGCGTGGCCGGGCAGCCTCTACGTGGAGTTTGGCGACAGTAATCGACGGCGGGCGGTGAGCGCGTTCCCGCCCTTGCGTTGGCGCACGCCACGCGAATTGGTGCCGCAGTGGGTATCCGACGGCGTGAACGGCGTCCTTCAAATTCCCTATTGGATGCCGGTCGCCGTTTTCGCCGCACTGCCGGTCTCTCGTTATTGGAGGAAGGCACGTCGTCAACGGCGTCAAGAGCTGGGCCTCTGTGTGAGCTGTGGCTACGATCTTCGTGCTACTGCGGGCCGTTGTCCGGAATGCGGTGGCGTCGCGACCGCGCCGACCGCCGCATAACCCGCCGATGCACCGGACCGGGCCGGCGGTAAAGTTTCTATCGGTCGAGCGCGGTGCGGCGCCGGCCCGGCCGGTGATCGGCCCTACGTTAGTCTGCCGTGGAAACCACACCCACCGAGCAATGGTTCGTCGCCGTCCTCGTCTTCGAGTCCCGCATCGTCGGGACCCCGGACGACGACGCCAGGGTGGATGTGCAGTACCGCCTCATCCGCGCGGTGGACGCGGGATCGGCGTACGAGCGGGCGATGGCGCTCGGCAAGCGCGAGCGCGTCTCATACGAGAATGCGGACGGCAACACGTGCGAGTGGGTGTTCGCCGGGCTTGAGGACTTGCGGTTGGTCGATGACCAGGAGTTGGGACACGGCTCGGAAGTCTACGGCTTCATTGAGAAGGGCGCCGCAGCAGATCGTGTCCTCCCGAAGGACGAATTGACGGAGTTCCGCGGCCGCCCAGCGGCAGACTAACCCGCCAATGCACCGGGCCGGGCCGGCGGTATAGTCCTTGTCGCTTGAACGCGGCTCGGCGCGGCCGCGGCCGGTGATCGGCCCTACGCTATCCCTCACATGAAGCTTCTCGCACCGCTCATGATCGTTGCCGCGGCCCTAAGCCTTACGGGTTGCGATCGGCAGAAGCCGCCAGCGGCTACGGTGTCGGCGGTCCTTCCCGAGGCGAAGGACGTGACGACCGAATCGCGCGTCACGTACCGCGGACTCGAAGTCGGCCGCGTCGCGGAAATGCGTATCGTGGATGGCGGGATCGAAGTGATCATGCGTATCACGCGCGATGACCTGCGGCTAAGGAAAGGCGATCAGGTACGGACGTACCTCCCCGCGCTGCTGAGTAGCGTCTCGAACCTCGAGATCGGTCCCGGCCCGCGCGATGCGGCGTTGCTTCAGCCCGGGGAGAAGCTCACGGCAGCACCGCCGGGTCCGGCGGTGTCGGCGAAGGATCTCGTGGACGCGTTGCGAGCGGTCGCAACGGCGCCATCGACACGACCGGCGACGCGGCCGTGAGGGATAACCCGCCGCTGCACCGCACCGCAGCCGCGAGAGAGAGGGACGCACGTGTGCGCTGTTGCGCCCCCGACACGCGCCTCCTGCAACACCCCAAACGGCAAACCCAATCATTCCGCGCACGAAAAACCCAACGAAACCACCCCACCCGCCCCCGCCGCCCCCGGATTCTCGTTCCCGGCGCGCAACACCGCCCCCTTAGGTAGACGCGCGCTCTTTCTCAACCGAATACGTCTTCCTCCGCTTCTCTGCTCCTCCGTTTCTCTGCGACCCGTTCTGTCCCCGCCGCCTCACGCGCCGCACCGCAAAGCGGCCGCCTGCGGTTCCACGGATCAACCCGCCCGGGACCCGCCGGGACCTCCTTAGGGCGATTATATACTTGACTCACCGCGCATCTAAAGCGGGGCGAAGACCGCGAACAGAATCTCGCCGGAACGCCGGTCGATTTTGAACGAGCCGTTGCACCCCTTTTGACGCGCACCTGTTCGGACACACCACACCTCGCCCATCGGCCATACCTTGACTGGCTCATCGCAGGGCCATCCGCGGCGCTCGCACTCGCCACGTGATATCTCGATCGCGGCGGCTACGTCAATCTTGGGCGGAGGGACTGGCATAATCACTTCCCCTTCCGCTTGCTCTGCGGCGGCTTCCGCTTGGGTGCCTTACGCCGCATCGCGTCCAGTTCTGACTTCGGGACGGCGACGATCTGGCGCATCGCGCGGTCGAATGCGGGGATGGATGAGGGGTCGGGTTGTTTGGCGGGGGTCGGCATGGGCACCGTCTCTCTCGTCAGTCTAGGCGGAACTTCAACTCGCGAAGCATTTCAAACGTGTTGATGTACCGCACGCCAAACTGCTTGCACACATTCGGGATCTTGACCCGGTTCTTCCGGAATTGCTCGTACGACTCGTGCGTTACGACGACGTGGCCTGCCGCTTTCGCGTAGGCGATCAACCAGCCGTCCGCGCACTTGGCGAACTCCTGCTTGGCGTGGTCAGTGAAGTCGGCTTGTTGCACCCATGACACGATCTTCCCGTAGTGGTAGGTCACGTCGGGCCGCGCCGTCGAAGCGAACGCGATGTCACACTCGTTGCATGCCCAGTCCCAAAGCGAGTCCTCCCTTTCGCTCTTTAGTTCAAGCTTAACGCGGTCGATGCTGACGACTTGGCCCGTCTTCGCCCCCTCGATCAGATGATTCCAAAACGACCGGTTGAGGTCGAAGGAGTAGTAGTCGCGGTGCGCGTTGATGTAGACGTTCGCGTCCAGCACGTAAAAGGTCTTCTCTGCCATTTCGACCCCACCTAGATTTCGACGCCCGCCGCGAAGTGATCGAACGACCCGCCGCGAAGACCGGTCAGTGAATACGCCTCCGTGTACGTCACCCGTCCGGATCGCAGGGCGTGTACCACAGCCGCCCCGAACCGCCGCCCCACACGGTTTGGCTGATTCGAGTGGAAGCTGCCGCCCTTGGCCGACTCGGTTCGCTCGTGGGCCATCTGCGCGAGGTAGAAGTCTCGGAACTCGTCAGCGCTGATGAGCCGAAGATCACGCAGGCGGCGGGCGACCACGATCGTGCTGACCTTGAACTGCCGCGCCAGTTTGTAGAACCGCTGCGCGTCATCCCGCACGAACGGCCACGCCGACCGCAGGCGGCTTTCCGGCACGAGGAACTCCGCAGCCACGCCGTTGCATTCCAGTTCGGTGCGGGCCGACGCGGGCGACATCTCGCGAAGGTCGAACGCGGCACTGACGCCGTAAAAGACGTGCGCCACCTCGTGCGCGATCGTGAACATTTGCGCGACCTTGGGGTCGGCCGCGTTCACGAACACGAGGGGGGCGTAGTCGTCAACGAGCACGAACCCTCGGAACTCGTCCGGGTCGAGTACGCGATGCGTGTCGTTTCCAACGACGCCATTGGAAAAGAAGAGAATGCCAGCGTTCTCTATCGCGTCACGTAGTGCGGCTAGCGCCTCGTCCCATGTCCGGTAGCCCCCGGCCCAGTCCTCGCCGAAGCCCAGGACTTCGCGAATCCGCGTCGCGACGCTACGGGCGTCCTCGCCGGGCGCGACCGACCGCACGAACGGCAGGGGCGATGCCCCGCAGTCGATCAGGTAATCGCGCATCCAGTCCTGCCGCATCTGCATGGTGTAGATGGTGTCCAGCAGGTCAGCACTCGGGCGGGGGACCGCCTTGTCATCGAGCGTTCGGTAGTTAGGGATCGGCAACTTCTCTTCGGGCGGCGTATCGAGAAACAACATGCCGAACGGGGTGGAGGTGGCCTGCGCAAACTCCTCTAACTGCCGAAACGTCGGCTGGGTGTCGCCGCTCAACCATTCGTGAATCTTGGGGAAGCGAGAGCGCAGGGTGGCGACGGTCGTGTTAGACCGGTCTAGTGCCCAGCGTAAGACGCTTTCCTTGACGGCGACTCTGCTCAAGGTGGTTACCTCTGCCCTCTTGCCGCCACCTATGGTGGCATGCGTGCTGACTCGTCTCTGACAATCATACCATCGAACCTCACGTCGCGCAAGCTTTAATCGCCGCAAGACTTACAGTTCATCAAACGTCATCTGTCGGTACGGAAGTGCCAGTGGCGGCGGGGGTTGCCACCGGCTCACGGTTGGGCCTAGTTCGCCTTTGCGGCGTCGCCCGCGTCGGGGGATGAATACCCCTCCACGTCCGCCCCGATCAGCGCCTTGTACGTCAACCGCTTGCCGACGACGCCGGGCATGACGGTGGCGAACCGCCCCGCGTCGTCGTCCTTCCGCTCGTTGAACCGGAACACCTGTTCGTCCGCGTACCGCTCCAAGTGCTGCGCGTCCACGGCGACGTACGTGCCGTTAATGGTCCGCTTGAACAGCGACCAGAAGTTTTCCAGCCCGTTCGTGTGGCACCGGCCCCGCACGTAGGCTTCCGCGTGGTCGATCGCCTCGTGCACGAACTCGGTCAACCCGCAGTACGCGCCGGCCGTGTCGGTCGCGAGGTACGTGCCCGGTTCGACGTGGCTGCGGATGATCGGCAGCAGCGACTTCTTCTTCGTGTTCGGCACGACCTTGGCCGCGACCCGGCTGGCCTTGCCCTTGGCCTTGTCGCCCCGCTCGATCAGGCCGTGGACGACCGCCTTGCCGACGAACCCGGTGCCGGCCGGGCGGCGGGCGCGGCGGCTCAGGCTCATGTTGCGGGCCTTGCCGCCGATGAACGTCTCGTCCGATTCGACCTCGCCGGTCATCTTGTCGAACGACTCCCGCTTCATCGCGAGGCGCACGCGGTGAAGCATGAACCACGCGGACTTTTGCGTGACGCCGAGCGCCCGCGCCAGTTCGCAACTGCTGATGCCGTTCTTGGCGTTCGTGATCGACCAGACGGCGACGAACCACTTGTCCAGCCCCAAGGGCGAATCCTCAAAGATCGTCCCGACCTTGACCGAGAACTGCTTGCGGCACCCCTTGGCCTTGCACTGGAACGTCCGGCGGCTCGCGATGATGCCGACGTTTTCGCCGCCGCACTTCGGGCACTTCACGCACCCGTCCGGCCACTTGAGCTTGGCCATGTACGAATGGCAGACGTCCAAGTCGGCGAAAAACTTGACGGCGTCCATCAGAGTCTGCGGCTGCTCAACGTTCATGCCCGTATCCTAGGGATTCGGGTCTGATGAGTCAAGTATATAATCGCCCTCCTTAGGACCTCTTCGGGACCCCTTTGGGACCCCCTTCGGACCCCCCCGGGACCCGGAAAGGACCTGCTTTTCCAACCGGTAAAAACTGTTACTCCCACGCGGCGCACGACTTAGCCCCCGCCCCACCCCGCCGAAACCACTTTTTCCCCCAGACCCCCCTACCCCGGCGGGAACGCGATCAAATTCGGGTTCAAAATCTTCCACACGCCCGGCTTGGGCTGGTGGCACTCGAACTCGACCGGCACCTTCGTCGGCAGGCGGTCCGGGCTCGGCATCTCCGGGCGGCTCGGGTCGATCGTGTAACTCGCCAGCCGCAGCGGCTTGGGGCGAGTGCCGTAGAGCACCTTTGCCGTCGCCTGGTACCGGCCCAGCGGCACGTCGAACAGGAGATGGTCCTCGTGCCGCTTCCACGGCAGCTTCCGCTCGTACGTGACCGGCTTGCCCTGGCTGCCGTCGATCAGCGGGCCCTCCGGGGTCAGCGTAATCTCGATCGTCGCGAGGTCGCCGAGGTCGGCCCCCTTGTCAAAGTGGATCGTCCCGCCCCAGTGCCCGGACTCCCGCAGCGGGTCGCCGCCGGGCACCGGGCCGCTGATCCGCCAGACGAAATCCCGCACCAGCCCCTTGCGCGAGTCCCGCTGCTCCGGCCACTCGCGCGAGTCGTCCGCCGCCGCCAGCGGCAGCACGTACCACCGCTCGTTGTACTCCACTCCGATCCGCGCGGTCGGCGTGTTGTACTTGCCCGGCGGCAACTCGATCTCGTACTCGCCCGCCGGCCCCTCGACCGTGACCTCCTTGTTCACCGGCTCCCCCTTGTCGCTGAACCCGAACACGGTGACCGTCACGTCCCGCAACGGCTTGCCGCGCGCGTCCGACAGCTTCCCGGACAACCGCCCCGGCTTCGCGCTCGGGTCGGGCGCAACGCCCTCCCCCCGGTCGCAGCCGGCGCCGCCGCCGATCAAGGCGATCACCAACAACACCCCGACCCCCCTGACCCAGCCCGACAGCGCACCGCGGCAGTTCATGCGATCATCCTACCGCACGCGCCCCTCCCCCGCGAAGGCGTCCCCCGCTAGAATGCCCCGCGCCACCTCACACTCGCGAAGGAGAATCCGATGACCGACCGACCCGAACGTCAATCCCGCAAGTTCCGCCTGGGCGCGCTGCTGGCGATCGGCCTGGGCGCCGTAAGCGGCGCCACGCTGCTGACCTACGCCGCCGACGCCCCGAAGGCCGGCGACGCCGGCGCCCCCGCCCAAACCGCCAGCGCCCCCGGCACGCCGATCCCCAACCAGGAGAAGAAGTCCTGGCAGGTGCACGACCGCAGCCGCCCGCAGCCGCCGATCGTCACGCCGGGCACGTTCAGCACCCCCGAGCAGCCCGGCCGCCCGCCCAGCGACGCGGTCGTCCTGTTCGACGGCAAGGACCTGTCCCAGTGGGTCGACAAGACCGGCCAAGCCGAGCCGAAGTGGAAAATCGAGAACGGCTACTTCGAGGTCGCCAAGGGCACTGGCCAGATCGCGACGAAGGAGTCGTTCGGCGACTGCCAATTCCACGTCGAGTGGATGGCCCCGAACCCGCCGGTCGGCAAGGACCAGGACCGCGGCAACAGCGGCGTCTTCCTGATGGGCCGGTACGAGTTCCAGGTGCTCGACAACTACAACGCCCCGACCTACGCCGACGGCATGGCCGGCGCGATCTACGGCCAGTACCCCCCGCAGGTGAACGCGACGCGTCCGCCGGGCGAGTGGCAGACGTACGACATCGCGTTCCGAGCGCCGCGGTTCAACGAGGACGGCAGCGTCGCCCAGCCCGCCCGCGCGACGGTGTTCCTCAACGGCGTCCTGGTGCAGGACGCGGTCGAGCTCAAGGGCCCCACGACCCACAAGAAGCTGCCGAAGTACGCCAAGCACGGCCCCGCCCCGATCACGATCCAGGACCACGCCCACCCGGTCCGGTTCCGCAACATCTGGATCCGCCCGATCATGAGCGAGCCGCCCGTCGCCCCGGACGTCGCGACGCCCGAGCAGAAGTGACGTGTGACGTATGCCCGCACCCGCCGACGGGGATCGTGACGGCCAACCGGGGGAGACGTTCGAGACGCCCCCGGCCGGGCTCCCGCCGCCCGCGCCGACCGTCTACCAGTGCCCCGAATGCGGGGAGGACGTCGCCGCGACGCCCGGGGCGGTCGCGCGGCTGATCGACTGCCCGGCGTGCGAGGAGCGGTTCCTGATCCCGGCCGAGAACGGCTCGACCGTCATCCCCGAGGACCCGGAGCCGACCGACGAGGAGCGCGAGGCGAAGGCCGAGTCGGAACTCGACGGCCTGCGGATGCGCCACGTCGTCGTCGTCCGCCGCGCCGCCATGCGGAGCCGCACCTACGCGATCATCGGCGCCGCCGGCTGCCTGCTGGGCGTCGCGAAGCTGGCGATCATGACCTGGAAGGAAACCCGGGGCGGCACCGCCTGGGGCCTGTGGCCAGTCACCTACGTCGGGGTCGCGATCGCGGCACTTTTCGGCGCCGCCTACTTCCTCCGCCGCGCCGCCCACTGGCAGCGCGAGTCCCTCGCCGGCAAGATCCCCGACCCTGAAACGCCGCCCGACTTCTCCACGTTGAGCGACGGCAGCCAACACGCCCGGAACCTCGAGGACCTGCGGTGACCCGCGCCGCGCATAAAAAAAGGAGCCGCCCTTGGGCAAGGGCGACTCCCGTCCGGGAAGAACACTACATTCGTAAGGGGACTAATCTACGTCCCCGTCATTTGCGTTCGGCGGACCTCCTTGTTTCGTGAGCCATTCTATTTCACACCCGCTCCGAACTCGGTTTCTCTCGTCGCGTCGTTCGGTGGCTACGGGGGGCACTAAGGCAACGGTCGTGCCAGTTGCGGAATCGCATTTTCGACCGCGCCAGGCGGGTTCGGCCGTGTGTCAGGCGTTGTGACAGGCGGCGGGCGGGTGGCACAGGTGGGCCGGGGTGTCTCGCCTGTTGCGGTTGGGGCGCGCCGTTCCACGGGAGATGCCGGCGGCGCGGGAGAAGGGTTCGGGCGTATACTTGGCACTGCTGTTGCTCACGTCCCGACCGATGCACGTCCAGCCGCTGCCGATGTCGACCCGAACGTCCGTCATCCTCCTGGTCGAAGACGACTCCTCGCTGCGGGACAGCCTCGCGGATTTCCTGGCGGATCACGGGTTCGAGACCCACGCCGCGGGGTCGCGGGCGGAGGGGCAGGCGATGTTGCGGTCGTTGCGGCCGGCGGTCGCGTTACTAGACCTGAACCTGCCGGACGGGAGCGGGGTGGACCTGCTGCGGGTGATCGTGCAGGAGAGGCTGCCGGTGCGGGCGGTGGTGATGAGCGCATTCCCGTCGGAACGGCTGCGGCAGCAGTTCCCGGAGTCGGTGCTGGCGGCGCTGCTGACCAAGCCGGTGTCGCCGCAGCAACTGCTGGACGCGGTGGATAGAATCACGCGTAACGGCCGGGCCGCGCCGCCGTGACCCCCCCTTCCGTAACGTGGCGTAAGGGGGCAGAAGACGCGGCGGCGGACGGTTCGCCTGGGATCATCGCGTGAAGAACCCGATCAACTGGCTGCGTCCCTGGGTCGTGCCCGCCATCCTGGTGGCGCTGGCGGCGGCGCTGACGATCCCGTGGAGTTTGCTGGTGCTGCGGGCGGCGTACGACCGGGACGTCACGGAGAACGCGCGGGCGCTCGCGCGGCGTGTCGAGTTGCAGCGGACGATCAGCTACGCCGACGCCGACACCCCGATGGGCCTGTTCTTCCCGCTCCGCGAGCAGGCGCGGGAGCAGCAGATGAAGGACGCGCTGAGCACGGAGATCAACTCCGACCCGAGCGTGCAGACGCTGGTGTTTTACAGCATCCTGTACGAGCGGGTGCCGGCCCCGGGCGCGCCGCAGCCGGCGCTGGTCAAGTTCCTGGCGATCCTGCGGAAGCCGAACTCGACGATCCAGCAGTTGTCTAGGGACGACGTCGTCGCGCTGCGGGACGGAGGGCTCAAGCGGGTCAGCGACGCGCGCAGCCAGACACAGCGGTTCTGGATCCCGTGGAAGCGGAACAACCAGGTGGTCGGGGTCACGTACCTCGAGCTGTCGAACAAGGCGCTGCGGGACGAGTTCTGGAAGAAGGAGTGGAGCCTGCTCGTGCAGGTGATCGCGTGGAGCACGTCGGGCGTGCTGGTGCTGTCCGGGGTCGGGATCTTCGCGTACCGGTCGTGGCAGAAGGCCGAGCACATCGAGCAGCGGGCGGAGCTGACGCAGCAGGGGCTGCTGGCCGAGCGCGGGCTGACGGCGGCGGTCCTGGCGCACGAGATCCGAAACCCGCTGCAGGCCCTGCGGTTCCAGTTGCACAGCTTGAAGAAGAACGCCGCTGACCCGGCGCGGGTGGCGGCGACCGGGGAGACGATCGACTCGGAGTTGCTGCGGATCCAGCAGCTCGTGACGGACTACCTGGAGCACGAGCGGGCGGCGTCGATGCGGGTGCAGAGCGTGGACCTCGGCGAGGCGGCGGCGACGCTGAAGCGGATCGTCGACGAGATGCTGCGGAGCACGGACACGCGGCTGGCGGTGGCCGCGCCGCCGCCGCAGCGCGGGCCGGTGCGGGTGACGTGCGACCCCCACGCGCTGCGGCAGGTGCTGCTGAACCTCGTGCTGAACGCGCAGCAGGCGATCGGTCGGGGCGGGACGATCACGGTGCGGGTCGGGGCGGACGACGTGTACGGGACGGTCGACGTCGCCGACACCGGGCCGGGGATCCCGGAGGAGATGCGGGCCAGGTTGTTCAAGCCGTTCCAGACGACGAAAAAGGACGGGCACGGGATCGGGCTGGCGCTGGTCAAGCGGTTCGTGGACAACTTCGGCGGGAGCGTGACGGTCGACTCGGAGGTCGGGCGCGGGACGACGTTCCACCTGAAGCTGCCGCTGGCGGACGGGGATGTCGCGAACGGCGGCGGCGGCGTGGTCGATACGCCGGTGCTCGAGGCGCAGCGGGTTTGAGAGGGGGCGAGGCTGGAGGACGGAGAGTGGAGGATGGCGGCAGATCACGGCGAGGGTCGACTTCTTCCATCCTCGCTTTCTCCGTTCGCGCGTTCGCGGTTACATTGAGAGCGTAAGACACCATGGCTGACACGCCGTTTCACATCCTCCTGGTCGAAGACGACGCCGCCGTGCGGGAGGCGGTGGCGGCGGCGCTGCGCGACGAGGGGTACGCGGTCGCGACGGCGGACGACGGGCAGCAGGCGATCGACGCGTTCGCGTCGGGGACCGACCTGGTGATCGCGGACCTGATGATGCCGCGGGTGGACGGGCGGAGTTTGCTGCGGTGGGTCACGCAGAACCACCCGGAGACGGCGGTCATCCTGATGACCGGGTTCGGCACGATCCCGCAGGCGGTCGAGGCGATCAAGGCGGGGGCGACGGCGTACCTGACCAAGCCGCTCGACCCGGACGCGCTGCTCGTGCAGGTGCGGAAGGCGCTGGAGGACAAGCGGCTGCGGCAGGAATTGTCGCGGCTCCGCGGGCAGTTGCGCGAGGGGTGGCACTACCGGAACATCATCGGCAAGAGCGCGGGGATGCGGCAGGTGTTCTCGGTGATCGACCGCGCAGCGGCGGTCAAGACGACGGTGCTGATCACCGGCGAGTCCGGAACGGGCAAGGAAATGGTCGCGCGGGCGCTGCACGAGGCGAGCCCGCGCAAGGGCGGGCCGTTCCTCGCGCTCAACTGCGGGGCGATCCCGGAGAACCTGATCGAGTCGACGCTGTTCGGCCACGAGAAGGGCGCGTTCACCGGGGCGGACAAGAACAACCGGGGGTACTTCCAGGCGTCGGACGGCGGGACGCTGCTGCTGGACGAGATCGGCGAGCTGCCGCTGGCGATGCAGTCGAAATTGCTGCGCGTGCTCGAGGACTCGCAGGTGACGCCGGTCGGCACGACAGCGCCGCAGAAAGTGGACGTGCGGATCGTCGCCGCGACCAACCGGGACCTGGAGGAGGAGGTCGAGGAGAACGAGTTCCGGCAGGACCTGTTCTTCAGGCTCAACATCGTGAACATCGCGCTGCCGCCGCTGCGCGAGCGGGCGGACGATTTGCCGCTGCTGACGCGGTTCTTCCTCGACGAGATCTGCCGGGCGAACAACTTCGAGCCGCGCGAGATCGACAACAGCCTGCTCGACGTGTTCCGGCGGTACGACTGGCCGGGGAACATCCGCGAGCTGAAGAACACGCTGGAGAGTTTGGTCGTGCTGAGCGGGCGGACGCTGCTGACGGCGGACGATTTGCCGGAGAAGTTCTTCCGCGACCACCCGCGCGGGCAGAACGGCGACCGGGCGGCGGCGGCGGCCGGCGATGAGAAGGACTCGGACCTGAATCTGAAGGACCTGTCGAAGCAGACGATCCTGAAGGCGCTGGAGGCGTGCCGCGGGAACCGGACGGAGGCGGCCAAGCAACTCGGGATCTCTCGGCGGACGCTGCACCGGCGGTTGAACGAGTTCGGGTTGCGGGATTGAGCCGGGGGCGCGCGGAGCATCTCGCGGGTTGGTTGCGGACCCGGCAGAACTCTCGGCCATCTGCCCGGCGTGGCCGTGCGGGGCGGGAGACACGGGTTACGTCACCGCGGTAGGATCGGCGGCATGAACGCGGGCGAGGGGCCACTCTTCTCGATCGTTGTCCGCGTCGTGGGCGCGCTGTTGGGGCTTTCGCTCGCGCCGGCGGCGCGTGGGGCGGCGGCGGCGGCGAGCATCGACTGGCAGGTAACGGATGCGCCGGTCGTGGTGGTCGCGCAGGCGTTGGCGCTGCCGGGGGGCAAGACGCCGCCGTCGACGACGAACACGGCGGAGTTCGAGGTCGTCGAGCACGTGAAGGGTCTGGCCGGCGTGCGGACGTTCCGGCTCAGGTGGTTCAGCTGGGACGACCATCCGTACCGCGCGTGGGCGGCCCGGCGGACGCCGGTCCTGTTGTTCCTTCAGCCGCGGGAGGCGGGCACGTGCGAACCGGTGTTCCGGACGAGTGCCGACTGGCGGTCGTCGGCGTACCCGCTGGACGGGGTCGAGCCGATCCGCAACGCCGTCACCGCCGCGCTCGAGCCGCTGACGACGCCGACCGAGTTGTTGGCGGCGGTACGGCGGGCGGCGGCGGCGAAGTACCGCGAGCGGCTGTTGTACGTATCGCTCGGGGCCCGCGGGGGGGACGCACTCAACGGGCCGTCCGTGTTGGTCCTGCCGAGCGACGCGTGGGAAGCGTACGCGATGGAGGGGCTGGTGACGTCGCCGCGGCCGTGGGTGCGGGCGGCGCTCGTCGACCACATCGCCGCAATGCGCATGCAGTTGCCCGGGTATCGAGGGGTGCTGACCCGCCTGCTGGCGGACCCGCACGCCGAACCCGGCGTCGGGCCGCTGGGAAGGAGGGTCACGTACCCAATCCGCCACCGGGCGTGGCAGGTGCTGCGGCGGTGGGAGCCGAGCTTGGCGGCGCCGGAGGTCGAATCGCCGACGTTCTTCCGCCGGCTCGGGCGGCTGGTGCTGCCGCCGCTGGCGGTCGTCGCCGGGGCGTACGGGACCTATCGGTATCGGACGCGGCACCGCCGGCGGGCGCTGGCGCGACGGCGCGTTCCGGTGCGCGGGCGGCTGGTTCGGACGGCGATCGTCGGAACGTACACGACGTCTGTGCTCGTGGCCTGCGCGTGGGCGCCGGCGGCGTGGCAGGAGTACGCGGCATCGCTCAACACGGGGGGTGGTCGCGTCATCGAGTTCTGGGCGGACCGGAAGCGGGCGTACGTTCAGGTGCTGGGCGACCCGCACGAGCGGGTGTCCAGCTTTCGCGTGGGCGCCGGCGCGGGGGTGCCGTGGACGCCGCAAACGGTGGTGATCGTTCCGTGGGCGTACCTCTGGCCGCCGCTGGCGACGGTCGTGATCGGGCACTTGGGCTTCCTCGCGACGGTCGGCCGGCGCAGGCGGCGGCGGGAGCGGATGATGCGGCGCGGGCTCTGTCCGGACTGCGGGTACGACCTGCGCGGCAGCGCAGACCGCTGCCCGGAGTGCGGGCGGGCGGTGCACGCGGCGAACGAGTGGATCAAGCTGTTGCGGACCGACGATTCGTCCTCCCCGCGGGGGCTGGACAGGGCGTAAGATGGGTCACGTGTCGCCACCCCGCCCCTCGCCCCCCTGCCGCCTCCGCCGGTCCCGCCGACCGGGCCGCGCGCCGTGGGCGGCGCTGGCGTTCCTCGCGGTGTTCGCGGTCGGGCTGACGTTCCTTTCGGTCTACTACCTGCTGCCGGCCCTCGAGGCGTTCCTGCGGGCGAAGGAGGAGGGGGACCAGCATGGGTCGAAGGCGATCACGGCCACGGGGGCGCTGCTGCTGTCGGTGATCCTGCTGATCTTGCTGTCGGGGGTGCTGCTGACGTTCCGGGTCGGGCGGTTGTTCTTCCCGCGGAACGCGCCGCCGCGCGTGCGGACGACGTACGTCGACGCATGGGCCGAGAGCGCGAAGCGGATGCAAACGCCGCCGGCGGACGAAGACGAGGGGGACGAGGGCGGGAAGTTTCGCAGTCCAAAGCCGGAGTAGCGGAACCGCGCCGTGGTTCGATTGCCGCCCCTCCGTGGTTCGGGTTTCGTGCTTCGCCATTGATTTGGGCGTCGGATTTCTGGTTTCGGGTTTCCGCGGGTCCTATCATCCCCGGCCACGCGAACCCGAGGAGACCTACCCCCGATGCCGTCCACGCACCCGAAACCCGCCACCGTCGGCCAGCTTAAAGAGACGTCATACCAGCCCCGCTCGGTCAAGGACGAACTCCGCAGCAACCTGATCCGCAAGCTAAAATCGAACGAGGAATTGTTCTCCGGCATCGTCGGGTATCGCGATAGCGTGATCCCGCAGATCGTGAACGGCATTCTCTCAAAGCACGACTTGCTGTTCCTCGGCCTGCGCGGGCAGGCGAAGACGCGGATCCTCCGCATGTTGCCCGATTTGCTCGACGAGTGGATGCCGGTGCTGTCCGGCGTCGAGATCAACGACGACCCGATCGCGCCGATGACCAAGACCGGCAAGCGGATCCTCGCCGAACAGGGGGACGACGCGAAGATCGAATGGGTGCACCGGCGCGACCGCTACCACGAGAAGCTCGCGACGCCGGACGTGACGATCGCCGATCTGATCGGCGAGGTCGACCTCGTGAAGCACGCCGAGGGGCGTTACCTGTCCGACGAGGCGACGATGCACTACGGCCTGATCCCGCGGAGCAACCGCGGGATCTTCGCGATCAACGAATTGCCGGACCTCGCGCCGCGGATTCAGGTCGGCTTGTTCAACGTGCTCGAGGAGCGGGACGTGCAGATCCGCGGCTACCCGATCCGCCTGAACCTCGACTGCTGCCTGGTGTTCAGCGCCAATCCGGAGGACTACACCAACCGCGGGCGGATCGTCACGCCTCTCAAGGATCGCATCGGCAGCGTGATCCGCACGCACTACCCGGAAAGCGTCGCCGAGGGGATCAAGATCGCGACGGCTAACGCGTACGTCGACCGGGCGAGCGCGAACGGCAGCGAGAGCGGCGTGAAGGTCGAGGTGCCGACGTTCATGGCCGAGATCGTCGAGGAGACCGTGCGGCAGGCGCGGAGCAGCCCGCACGTTTCGCAGGCGAGCGGCGTCAGCGTCCGCACGAGCATCGCGAACCTGGAGACGGTCGTCAGCAACGCCGAGCGGCGCGGGATCGTGCAGGGGCAGTCGCGCGTCGTCCCGCGGATCTGCGACCTTAACTTCCTGATCGCGAGCTGCCGCGGGAAGATCGAGATGACGCTGGCTGAGGAGGAAGGGGCGGAGGACAAGCTGATCCAGAGTTTGATCGGCGAGGCGGTCAAGAAGGTGTTCGACCGCTACGCCGACGCCGACGCTTACGACGCGATCGCCGAGCAGTTCAAGGGGAACCTGAACTTCCCGGCCGGCGACGACCTGACCGCCGAGGAGTTCGTCGCGAACATGAAGGCGATCAAGACGATGGAGAAGAGCGCGGCGGCACTGGCGAAGGACCTCGACCTGGACGCGGGCGACCCGGAACACTTGGCGGCCGCGGGCGAGTTTTTGCTCGAGGGGTTGTACGTGAACAACCGGCTGAGCAAGTTCAACAAACAGGGGAAGACGTTCTTCCGGAAGTGAAGCCCCGCGCGCGGCGGGGCCGCTTCAGCGGCCCTGTCCCGAGATCAACGAATGGCGCAATAAAGAAGCCCGCGACTCGAAAGCCGCGGGCTTCTTGTTCGTCCTGCGGTCGGCGTCGTAGGGGCGGGCTCACCCGAACGCCGCCGACCACACGCGCGCCCGCCACGTCGGCGCGAGCACGTATCGTCGGCGGACGGTGCGCGTCGTCCAGGAGCAGTCCGGCGGCTCGCTGGCCTTCGCCTTGGCCGGCGCCGCGTCCGCCCTCGGGCGGCGTCGCGGGGGCGTCCAGCCGGTGCGGAACGTGACGAACCGCCACAGCTCGTCGGCCACCGGTGCCGGCAGCGCCGGCTCCGCCTCGCGGAGCGCGGCGGCGAGTTCGAGCACCTGCCGCACGGGCCCGGCGGGCGGCCAGTACACCCCCCACGCGCGGATCGCCCGGACTGCCTGCTCACGGACGTCGACGTCGCCCAGCGCACAGGCCCAGAGCAGGTTGGTCAGGCTCACGAGCCGCTCGCCGCGGGCGAAGAGCGCCACGACGTTAGCGCGGACGTACCGCCGCCGGGGGTCGACCCGCGCATCCGCCGCCGCGACGAACAACTCCCACAAGCGGTCGCGCAGGCCGCCGCACTGGGTGGCAAGCAGGTCCCGCGCCGCGCCCGACGCGTCGGCCCGCGGCCCGGCGAGCACGGCCAGTAGCGCCGCCTGCGCGTCCGCCCCAGTCAGTTCGCCCAGCGCGCGGACTGCGGCTCGTTGGACCGCCGGCCGCCCGTCGGTCGCGAGTCGCACGAGCGCCGTCGCGTCCTCCCGCGCCCGGGCGGCGCCGACGGCGTCGAGCGACGCCGCCAGGCGGTCAGCGCGGAACCGCCCGCGCCGTTTGGCGCGGGACGTGGGGGTTGCGGGTTGGGTGAGGGTCGTCATGGGGGCACCTGCCGCCTCGGATGACGGCGGTGAGGCGTCCTGTCTGACGTCGCGTGGTGCGTCTCCCAGCGGGCGTGCTCGGCCGCCCCGCGGACTGCGGCCCGCCCGTGCGCGGCCGTCGGCGCTCGGTTATGATCCCCGCATGGTTCCCGACGCACCGGCCATTGACCATGACCTGCCCTGCGCCGTCTGCAACTACAACCTCAAGGGGCTGTCGCCGGACGCGAACTGCCCGGAGTGCGGGCAGGCGGTCGCGCGGACGTTCGCGCCCGAGTTGACGCGGTCGTCGCCGGCGTGGCTGCGGCGGCAGGCGGGGACGATGTTCCTGCTCGCGCCGCTCGCGCTGGTCACGTTCACGCCCCAGATGTTCGGGATGAGCTGGCAACTCGCGCAGGGGCTGCGGCTGGCGACGATGGTCGTTACCGTCTATGCGGCCGCCCGGCTGTCGGCCGCCGAGCCGCCCGGGCCGGTGGTCAACCGTTCCGACCCGTGGCGGCGGTCGCTGCTCGTGGCCACCGCGTTCTGCGCCGGCACGATCGCGTACATGACGTTCTCCTCGAACGACCTCGACTATCGCGTTCACACGCTCCTCGGGCTCGCGTTCATCATCGCGCTGGCGGCGGCGCACTGGCTGGTGGGTGTCTACCTTCACCGCCTCGCCGACCGCGCGGGCGACGGGTCGCTGGCCGCGCACGCGCGGCTCGTGCGGTGGGCGGCGCCGGGGCAGGTGCTGGCGCAGACGGCGGTGCGGTTCGTAGCGGCCCTGGCGCGGGACGAGGACGTGCGGTGGGTGATCCTCGGGCTGCTCGACTGGGCGGTCGCCGGGGTCGCGCTGACGTACGTCCTGCTGCTGGGCCGACTGCACGAGACGCTGCGGGCGGCTGCGCGAGTGGCGGAGGCGAATGCCCCGAAGGCCGAAGCGGCAGTCGTGGCGGCGTGAGGGATTTGGGCCAGGGGGGGGGCGGAGGTCCAGCGTCGCGGGACTGGAGCGCCTCTGCGGGGTCTCGAAAACTCGGCCGCTGAAGCGGCCTCGCCGCCGGAAACGGACGTGGCGCGGGTATAAACCCGGCGGGAACCTCTAGCCGGGTTCCACTGTCCAACGGGCGTCTGCCTTGTTAGCCTATCCGTCCGAAATGGGAGGTTCCCGATGATGCGGACCACGACGATCCGGCGTTCGAGTTGGCGTTCCCTGTCCGCCGCCGCGGCGATCGGCCTCGCGGCCGCCGCCGTCGCGCTGGCCGACGATGCCGCGTCCGGCAACCAGCCCGCCGCGGGCGCCTCGACGCGCGCGACCGTCACCGCCACCACCCGCCCCGCCACCGGCAAGCCGGGCCCGGGCCTGACCGGCAACGGCGCCCCTGCCGTCCCCGCCGGCGCGACCGCCACGACCACCGCGTCGGCCGCCACCAAGCCCGCGCTCGAACCGATCACCCCCCCCTCCCCCGCCGACCTCGCGAAGATCGAAACCGCCATCAAGGACCTCTCGGCCGACTCGTGGAAACAGCGGCAGGCGGCGCAGGACACGCTCGTCACGTTCGGCGAGGCCGCGATCCCGTCGCTCCGCCCGCTCGCCGCGAAGTCTGACGACGAGGAGGTCCGCACCCGCGCCGGCGCCGCCCTGCGGCAGATCGAGGAGAACGCCCAGGTCGGCGGCTCGGTCGTCACGCTGAAGATGAAGGACGCCAAGCCGGCCGACGTATTCGCCGCGCTCGGCAAGCAGGCCCGGTGCGAGTTTAACGTCTACCCGAAGAACCTCTGGGAACAAGGAGGCCGGCGGTTCGGCGGCGGCGGCGTGCCGCCGACGATTTCCGTCGACCTCGAGCGGGTCAACTTCTGGACCGCGTTCAAGGAGGTCTGCCAGAAGTCCGGCGTCCACCCCCAGCAGATGGGGAACAACCGCGGCATGACGCTCTCGCAGGGGACGCACACCTACTGGAACGGGCCGAGCGTCACGTCCGGGCCGTTCCTGGTCGTCGCCAACCGCCTCGACCACTCGCGGTCGGTCGACCTCGCCAACCCGACCGCCGTCCAGAACAACTTCACGATGCAGCTCGCCGCGTTCGCCGAGCCGAAGGTCAAGGTCGTCCAGTCGTCGTACAACGTCCAGGTGCACGAGGCCGTCGACGACAAGGGGAACAACCTCGCGAACACCGACCGCACGTACGACCACATGAGCTCCGGCCAGCAGTGGATGTGGAACCTCTCGGCCCGCCTGAACTACCCGGAGAAGAACCCGGGCACGAAGATCGTGAAGTTCCGCGGGTCGGTCAAATTCATGGTGCAGACCAAGAGCGAGACGCTCGACCTGTCCGACGTCCTGACCGTCAAGGACAAGACCGTGAACGTCGCCGGCCGGCGGATCCTGGTCAAGCACGTCAAGAAGAACGGCGAGCAGTTCGAGGTCGCGATGACGATCTACCGCGACCAGATGAACCAGCAGGACTGGAACATGCTGAGCTACCCCGGATACGCGGTGCGCCTGCTCGACAAGGACGGCAAGTCGCTCAACAGCAACGGCTGGGGCGGCGGCGGCGGCGGCGACTCGATGAACTACACGTGGAACTTCAGCAAGCAGTCGTGGGGCGGCGACGAGGACAAGCCCGGCGAGCCGCACCGCCTCGTCTGGGAGATCCCGATGGAGACGCGGGAGATGGCGGTCGAGTTCAGCTTCAAGGACCTGCCGATGCCGGGCGGGGCGAAGTAGGCCGCCCACCCGAGGCGGGCAATCCGAAACCAGAAACCCGTAATCCGAATCAACAACGAAGGACTGAAGCCCGAATGACCGAGGCCACCCGCCCTCGGTCATTCGGGCTTGTCGTTTGATCCGCGATTCTGGTTTCGGGTTTCCGAGAATCGAAGCAAACGCGGGACTGATTCGGGTTTCGGGTTTCGGCCTTCCCCGTCCCCCCCCGCTTGATCCCGCCGCCCGCCCCCACTACGCTTTTCCGCCTATGTCGTCGTCCCCCCCTTCGCCCTCCTCGCACCCTTGGCCCGCGGCGGTACTGTTCGACTTCGACGGCGTGATCGTCAACAGCGAGCCGCTGCACTTCTGGGCGTTCCACGAGGTGCTCCGCTCGGAGAAGATCGATATCACCGAGAGCGAGTACTACCAAGAATTGATCGGGTTCGACGACAAGGGGGCGTTCAAGCACGTGTTCAACAAGCACGGCCGCGAGCTCGACCCGAAGACGTTCCTCCGCGTGATGACGACCAAGAGCGAGAAGATGATGGACCTGATCCGGGCGCGGAAGTACTCGGCCCTGCCCGGCGTCGAGGAGTTCATCCGCGCGCTCTGGTGGGATACCCCGCTCGCGATCTGCTCCGGGGCGCTCCGCGAGGAGATCGAGGCGATGCTCGAGGGGATCAGCCTCCGCGACTGCTTCAAGGTGATCGTCGCCGCCGAGGACGTCACCGTCGGCAAGCCCGACCCGTCCGGCTATCTGATGTGCGCGCAACAGCTCGGCCAGAAGGTCAAGCGGGAGCTGAAGCCGGCCGACTGCCTGATCGTTGAGGACGCGCCGACCGTGATCCGCAGCGTCCGCAACGTCGGCTTTCCGGTGCTCGGCGTTGCGGCGTCGTATCCGCCGGAGAAGCTGTCGGACGCGAACTACGTCGTGAAGGACCTGCGGCCGGCGACCATCACCGCGGCGATCCCGAACCTGCACCTGCGCCAGTGACCGGCATGCGACGCCCTTGCCGACTTTGCCTCAGGGTGGGACTGCTCGCGCTGCTGTTCGCGGCCGCAGCCTCGTCTCCCGCCCCCCCTGCCGACGCCGCACCGCGCCGCACCGCCTCCGCGCCGGCCGCCGGGCGGGCCGAGGAGCCGCCCGCCGCGCCCGTGCTGCCGGCCGACCCGGCGTGGGTGCGCGTGGCGCTCGCGACGGCCGCCGGCCTGCTCGCCGCGGCGCTCTTGATCGGCCCGATCTACCGCCTGGCGCTCCCGGCCGACCTCCCGCCGACCCACTCGCACGACGAGCCGCCCGGCTCCAGCCACCGCCACGGCCCGGCCGGCACGTTCGACGCGCACGCGCCCGACCGGCGCGGGTAACGGTTGTGTCTGTTAGTGATTGTGGTGCGGGCGTCCCGCCTGCTTCGCAGGGTATCCTTCAGATCTCGCCTTCGATGCCTGCCCTCCGCAACGAGGGCAGCCGCCGCGGCGGACCTCCTCCCTCTCCCAAGGCCGCCAGCGACGGTTCATCGCCGCGCGGCGCGTCGGCCGTGGGAGAGGGCGGGGGTGAGGGGATTTTTCGAGCGGCGGGTTGCGCAACTCGCTCGATCGGAATGCCCCCTCACCCCAACCCTCTCCCCGCCGCGTTCAGGAGTACCGGCGAGGGACGCCACCGGTCGCGGCCGGGAGAGGGGGCCGGATCACGGCTCAGTACCGGTACACCGCCGCCACACCCTGATCCGTCGGCATCTGGTCGTGCGGGATCACGAACACCTGGCCGTCCATCTTGAGCACCATCTCGGCCAGGTCGTCGAGCACGTCGTCCGCGCGCGGGTTGGACATGTTCGCCTGCTCGATGAAGCCCGAGTCGCGGTGCAGGATGCCCGGCACCTTCGCGTCGGAGTCGACCAGCAGCGTCCCGACCCGCCCGACCGCGGCGGCCTCGGCGACCATCGGGATCTCGTCGGAACCCAGCCGCCTGGCCTTCGCCGCCTGATAGCCGTCCTTCAGCGTCTGGATCTGCTGCTCGAACTGCGGCGACAGGATCTTCCACGCCTCCTCGCGCAGGCGGTCGGGCGTCGCGGCCTCGGGGTTCAGCTTGATCCCCTCCTTACCGACGTTCGGATCCTTCGCGATCGCGAGGTAGCCGCTCAGCGTCTTCACGTCGGCGCACACGAGCAGCGGCACCGGGTCGATCCGCGAGTAGTACTCCCAGACGGCCTGGTCGACCAGGCGGTAGTACCGGTCGACCGGCACGCTGCCCGGCGGGTACGACGGCTGGTTCTCGAGCGGCGTCGTGTTGCCCGTCCCCTGCGGGGTCGTGTCGGTCGTCGTCGACTGCTGGACGACCGGGTCGTCCGCGCTCCGCGGCACGGCCCGGTGGAGCTCGACCGGGCGCAGCGCGTGCTGGCTCCCCTCGAACATGCGGATCGAGCGGAGCGACACGAGCAGCACGCGGTACCGCTGGCTCTGCTGGAGCGCGCGGATCAGGGGCTTGACGTGGAACGAGTCGGCCACGATCACGGTCCGCTCGACCGCCTGCCGCAGCTCGATCACGTGGGCGTGGTTCGCCGAGACGAAAAACGCGAGCCCCTCGCGGTCGCCCTGCCAGAGGTTCGAGTCGCGCATCGCCTCGTCGAGCCGCTGGAGCGTCTGCTGGCGCTGGTCGGCGCCGTACCCCTGCCGGCCGCCGATCGCGGTGCGGACCTCGTCGAGCGCGTTCTGGAAGTGCACCGGGATCTGCGCCGGCACCTCGGCGCGGCCGGACGGCAGGTAGATCGAGACGCAGGGCGGCTGGTGTTCCTTCAGCAATTCCTTGAACCAGGGGGCGGCGTTGACGGCTTGCATCGTGAGTTCCTCCGTGTCTTGTGGTGACGGCGGAACGGCAAATGATGTGCCGACAGATCAGAATGAGTCTTAACGTCGGAAGAGGCCGTTTGCCGGGCGGACAACGCCCCGGGGCGGGGCGGCTAAACGGCGTGGTGACGGGTGATTAGCGTGACTCAGCCGTGGGTGGCGCGGCGGTCGGGGCGGTCGACGCCGGTTCCGGCAACCGCACCTTCACCACCCGCTGCTCGCTGTACTCGCGGCCGGTGAGCTCGTCGCGGAAGGTAACCTTCACCGTTACGTCCGGATGCTTCGGCGGCCCCTGCTGTTGCCACGGGCACGTCAGCACGTACTGCCGCGAGAGCGCGACTCCGTTCCACGCCTTGCGCGCGGCGTCCAGGTCGAACTGCCACTTGCCGACGGTCGGCGGGTCGGCGGCGAGGTCGAACGCCTCGACCGTAAACGACCCGGCCGCCTTGATCGCCTCGCCCGCGTCGTCGGTCGGCTGGGCGTAGACCTTGATCCCCTCGTCGCCCGGCTTGTTGCGGTCGAGGTCGGCCCCGCCGGTCAACCGGCCCAGCGTCAGGCCGTGCGTCGTGAACAGCTTCGCCAGCCGCTCGTGCGAAAGCGTCGGCACGCTGCCGATTTGCGACTGGAGGCTGCGGATCGTCGCCGCGTCCGCCTCGCGGGCGCGCTTGAGCGTCTCGACTTCGTCACGGATCGCCTGGTTCTGCTTCCGCACCTCGACGCTGGCGACGTTCGGGCTGCCGCAACCGGACAGCACTGCCCCGGAGGGGCACAAGACTAAAGCCCACAGCGCGAGCTGTGGGAAACGGTCGGTCAGAAAACCAGAGCCCCGGAGGGGCGGAAGAAGGCGTCTTCCGCCCCTCCGGGGCTGGTTCACTTGCCGCAGGTGCGTCACGACCCCACGGCTCGCGCCGTGGCCTTCAGTCTGCTGCCCCTCCGGGGCGCGTGTGGGCGAGGCGAACGGCATTAGTCCTTCTCGTCGCCGTTATCGTCGTCGCGGTCGCGCTTCGTGCTGGCCGCCCGCTCCGGGGCGCGGTCCTGCACCTTGTCGGCGCACCCGTACTCGACCGCCTCCTCGGCGAACAGCCACTTGTTGCGGTCGAAGTCCCGCTTGATCGTGTCGTAGTCCTTGCCGGTGTAATCACCCATCAGCTTGTACAGCCGGTCGCGCAGCCGGAGCATGTGCTTGGCCTCGATGCCGAGGTCCGTCGCCTGCCCCTGCAGCACCCCGCCGATCAGCGGCTGGTGCAGCATCACCTGGCTGTTCGGCAAACAGTACCGCTTGCCCTTCGTCCCGGCCGACAGTAGCACCGCCCCCATCGACGCCGCCATCCCGATGCACGTCGTCGCCACGTCGCACCGCAAGTGCTTCATCGTGTCGACGATCCCGAACCCGGCCGACACCGACCCGCCCGGCGAGTTGATGTAGAACTGGATGTCCGTCTTCGGGTCGTCGTTCGACAGGAACAACAGTTGCGCGATGATCGCGCCGGCCGAGTCGTCGGTGACCGGGCCGTTCAGCAGGATGATGCGGTCCTTCAGCAGCCGCGAGTAGATGTCGTACGCCCGCTCGCCCCGCCCGGACTTCTCGATGACGATCGGGATCAGTGTGTTGTCAGCCATGGAAGTTGCCTGTTGTTAGTTGTCAGTTGCCAGTGCGACCGCGGACGCGCGCCACAGGCGGGGGCGGTTACTTGTTGTCGTTCTTGTTCATCACCTCGGCCGCCGCGTCCTCGCCCAGCACCTCGTCGCACAGGCCGTACTTGACGGCGCCCGGCGCATCGAAGAACCGGTCGCGCTCGGAGTCCTCGCGGATCCGGTCGAAGCTCTGCCCGGTGCACTTGGCGAGGATGCTGATCAGCGTGTCCTTGGTCTTCAGGATCTCCTCGGCCTGGATCTCGATGTCCGCCGCCTGCCCGTACACCCCGCCGAACGGCTGGTGGATCATCACCTTGGCGTTGGGCAGGATGTACCGCTTGCCCTTCTTGCCGGCGGCGAACACGATCGCGCCGCCGCTCTCGGCCCGGCCGATGCAGTAGGTGGCGATGTCGCACGTCAGGAACTTCATGATGTCGTACATCGCCAGCGTGTCGTCCACGACCCCGCCGGGCGAGTTGATGTAGAAGTTGATGTCCGCCTCCTTCTTCACGCTCTGGAGGTAGAGCATCTGCATGATCACGCGCGACGCGGTCACGTGGTTGATCTCGCCGACGAGGAACACGACCCGGTTCTCGAGCAGCATCTCCTCGAGGGTCATCTCGCGGTAGCGGTTGTACCCCCCCTGCGGGCCGGGCATCGCCATCGGCATCATCACCGGCCCGCGCCCCGGGATCATCGCCGGCTGCGGCGGCTGGCCCAGCGTTGCCGCGGCGGCCCCGGCGACGTCGCGCGTGCCGATGTAGTCGGCAACACGGGCGACGGCGCGGGGGTCGACGTTCTTCAAGTTCAGGTCTTGCATGCGGTTCCTCTCGGCTGTTTTCGGTTGTCGCGAAGCGATGGCGGATACTACGCGCGCCCCGATAAGGGGTCAATGAACGCCGGCGTACTCGCAGCGTCCGGATAACCCGCGCGCAACAGCAGTTACAGCAAGCCCAACCGCCCCGGCGAGCCTGCTTCAGCGGGCGGGTTCGCCCGCGTCCCCGACGCCGCGAGTTTCCGTCACAACTGCCCCGTCGCGAAACCGGCACACCACGTCGTACAACTCCCCGCCCACCCGCTTCGCCACCGCCAAATCCTTCAGCATCGCCAAATTCAGCGCGTCACACGTGAACTCGGCGTCCAAGTTCGACTCCACCCCCCTGCCCATCCCCTCGAGCACGACCACGTCTGCGTCCACCGCCGCCGCGTTCAACTCCGCGCTCACCCCGAGCAAATCGATCAGCGGCTCCCCCGTCCCCGTGCTGACCGACGTGATCGGCAGTTCGGCCAGCGACGGCTCGACCTCCACCACCCGAGGCCACCACGCCCGCACGTCGTGGATCGTCATGTCGTTCAGCGTCGGCCGCTCGTTCGCCGCCAGCACCACCGCCGCCCCGCGCCGCGCGAGGTAGCGCATCATCGGCACCGCCCCGAGCAGGAAATCGCTCCCCGCGTTGTCGATGAAGAACACGACCTTCCGGTACCCGCCGCCCCGCAGCACCCGCTCCGCGAACGCGTCATACTGATCCACCCGCCACGGCCGCGCCGGCAGCTTCTTCCGCGTCTCGAAAAAGCTCGGCCCGCCGGCGTTCAGGAACTGCTTCGCCGTCGCCTCGGCTCCCATGTCGAAGATGTTCCCGGCGAACACCCCCTCCACCACCGCCCGCAACTGCTCCGCCCCCGACAGCGCGTCGATCTCGCGACACACCGCCGGCAGCAGCGGGAGCGCGGCGGCGTTCTCCCGGTTCTTCAGGTCCAGGAACGCGTCGACGAACCCGTGCTTGCGCAGCAGGTTGTCCCGCCAGTCGTCCAGCGTCAGGATCGTCACGCACGCGTGGGCCTGGGGGCCGGCCAGGAAGCGGTCGAACACTGAGTAGAACTCGTCCCGGCACGCCACCGCCCGATCCGCCGCATTCGATCCCGCGTTCGAACACTCGACCCCGAGCTTCAGGATCGTGTTCACGTGCCGCTTGAAGAACCCCACCCAGTACTCCCGCCCCTGGTGATCCAGGCACAGATCCCAGTCACACGCCACGTACCGCCTCGCGTCCGCGAGTTTGCAGAACGGCCCGAGCGAGTACCCACCACCGACTTCCTTCATCGCGCGGATGCTAGACGACGCCAAAGAGAACCGGAAGTCCAAGCGGACGGGGCAATGTGTCGCACGCTCCATCCACGCCCGACACTTTGACGCCACTGGCACTCGCCCTGCGCAACTCTGCCCACTCGGCACCCACTTTGCGACGATGAGCCCGGCCTTCACGCGAGGAGTCGGTATGGAAGCCAACAACCCGAAGACGGTCGTGGTCGCTACGTTCGAGGATCGTTATAAGGCCGAGCAGGCCGTGGACGAGCTCGAGCAGTCCGGCTTCTCCCACCACGACGTCGGCTTCGCGATCCGCGGTCAGGACGCCGTCGAGGGCGGCATGATCAGCGACGCGGTTGGCGCGAAGGACGGCAGCGGCGCGCTGACCGGCGCGGCGACCGGCGCGGTCGCCGGCGGCATCCTCGGCGCCCTCGCGTCCATCGTTATCCCGCCGCTCGGGCCGATCCTGATCGGCGGCATGCTCGCGACCGCCGCCGGGTTCGCCGGCGCGGGCGCCGCGGTCGGCGGCATCCTCGGTGCGATGACCGGCTTGGGCGTCTCCGAGGACGAGGCCCGCTACTACGAACAAGAGTTCAACGAAGGCAAGGCGATCGTCACCGTCAAGGCCGGCGAGCTCGCCGACCAGGCGGTCGCGATCGTCCGCAAGCACGGCGGGTTCGTCCGCCGCGACGAGATCCCGCCCAGCGGCCCGGCCCCGCAGCCGCCGCTGATCGCGTGACAGGCGAATCTGTGCCCGGACGCGCGCACGCACGGGCGTGCCGCCGGGACATCAACCAGCAACGGTCCTTCTCGCATCCAAAGGAGTGTGTCCCATGTGGCGCAACGATACGGGCAACCAGTACCGGCAGACGTCGTCGTCGGGCAACGAGTACACCTGCACGACCCGCAACCGCTCGATGGTCTCGAACTTCATGGCGATCGCGGGCGGCGTCGGGCTCGGCGCCGGCCTGCTCTACCTGCTCGACCCGGACAAGGGCATGCAGCGGCGGCGGCAGATCGCCGACGGCGTCGGCGGCCTCGGCCGGTCGCTCGCCGACTCCGCCGCGAGCTGGGGCTCGTCCGCCGGGGAGTACACCGCCGACACCGCCCGCGGGCTGACCTCCTCGGCGGCCTCCACCGCCGGCAAGGCCGCCGCCGGCGCGGGCGGGCTGCTCGGCGGGGCGCTCAGCGGCGTGGCGAACCTGCTTGGTGAGAAGCTCGACGGCGCCCGCGACTACGCCCACGACCGCACCGACGCCGCCCGCCACTACCTCCAGGACAAGATCTGCCCCGAGACCCGCGCCGAACACCGCATCGCCATGGGCATCTGCGCCCTGTCGAGCATGGCGGTCGGCGCGGCGCTGATGTACGTGTTCGACCCCGCGATGGGCCGCACCCGCCGCCAGCTCGCCGTGAACCAGTCCCGCGACCTCGCGTCGCAGGCGACCGACTACGCCCGCAACGCCGCGTCTACGGTCAGCGAGACCGTCACCAGCGGCATCAGCACCGCCAAGGACAAGGTCACTGGGCTGACCCAGAACCTGACTGGCTCGACCAACTCGGGCAAGTCGCAGCAGGGCACCTCGAACGGCGGCTCCTGCCCCCCTGGCTTCACCAGCGTCCCCAGCAGCAGCGACGTGACGCTCTGAGCCGTTGACCCCGTGGGGTGGGATTCTTCCCACCGCCTCCGCGTGACGCCAGTGTGGGTTGAATCCCACCCTGCGAAGACTCGAATACCTGACCCCGCGGTGGGCGCCGAAAGGCGCCCACCGCGGCGTCGCGCGCGGGTACACTGCCCGCCATGACCCGCCGAAACCGCATTCGCACCGCCGTGGCCGGTGTCTTGCTCTTAACGATCGCAATGACCTTCCTCAGCTGCTCGATGCCCGGGAAGTCCTTCACCGGCCCCCTGCCGCCGGCGACTCCAGCGCAAACCTCCCTTGCCGACGAGTTGAGGCGGGACGTCACCCACCTCGCGACCACGATCGGCCACCGCGACACCAACCACCCGCAGAACCTCGCCAAGGCCGCCGACTACATCGAGCAGGAGTTGACCAAGGCGGGCCTGAAGGTCACCCGCCACCCGTACGACGTCGACGGCCTCCAGTGCGTGAACCTCGACGCCGAGGTGAAGGGCAAGGTCGACGAGATCGTTATCGTGGGGGCTCACTACGACTCGGTCCGCGGCGCGCCGGGCGCGAACGACAACGCCAGCGGCGTCGCCGCGACGCTCGCGCTCGCCCGCCGGATGGCCAACGACCGGCCCAAGCGCACGATCCGCTTCTGCGCGTTCGTCAACGAAGAGCCGCCCTACTTCCAGACCGCGAAGATGGGCTCCCTGGTCTACGCGAAGATGTGCAAGGCCCGCGGCGACAAGATCGTCGCGATGCTGACCCCCGAGACGATCGGCTGCTACTCCGACGCCCCGAATAGCCAGCACTACCCGCCCCCGCTGAGCAAGTTCTATCCGTCGACCGGGAACTTCATTGCGTTCGTCGGCAACGTCGGCTCGGCGTCGCTGGTCAAGCGGATCGTCGGCAAGTTCCGCAACGACGTCCGCTTCCCGAGCGAGGGGGCCGCGATCCTCGGCAGCATCGAGGGCGTCGGCTGGAGCGACCACTGGAGCTTCTGGGAGTGCGGCTACCCCGGCGTGATGGTGACCGACACCGCCCCGTTCCGCTACCGCCACTACCACACGATGCAGGACACGCCAGACAAGCTCGACTACGACCGCACGGCGCGCGTCGTCGAGGGCCTCGAGATCGTCGTCCGCGACCTCATCGAGAACGACAAGTGACGCTCTGAGTCCCCTCGGATGACTCCGCCAGTTTAGAGTAAGGAACCCCTAACCTCGCCCGCCGCGGTGGGTCTAGAATTGGAGCACTAACGAAGCCTTGAACGGAGTAAACAATGACCAGACTCATCCGAAACTTTTTGATTTCCGCCGTCGGCCTGACGGTCGCGGGCGCGGGCGTCGGCTGCTCGTCCAACGCGGGCAGCGGGGCGCTGATGGGCGGCGCCGCCGGCGCGGGCCTGGGGGCGATCATCGGCAACAACAGCCACGGCCGGACGGCGAGCGGGGCGGCGATCGGTGGCGCGGTCGGCGCGTTGAGCGGCGCGCTGATCGGCAACGAGATGGACAAGAAGGAGCGCGACCGCTACTACGACGACGACCGGTACTACGACGACCGCTACGACCGGCGCGGCGGCTATTACGAGGAGCGGCCGACGTACTACGAGCGCGAGCGGTATGGCCGCGGCCCCCGCGGCGACGGCTACTACGAGTCCTACCGCGAGACGCGCGTCTACCGGTATTGATCCCCTCCTAGCAGTTCAATGATCCTTTCTTGTGGCCCATCCCTTCCGGGGTGGGCCACTTCGCGCGCCCCCCCGCCTACGCGTCCACCAGCCATCCGCGGCGGGTGGCGTCGTCGATCAATCTCTTGATGTGCGCCCAGAGCGCAGGGGCGCCGGTGGCGATGTGGCCGTTGCGCTCGATGACCTGCGAGCGACTGACGTTCCGCTCCCGCCAGGCGCGGCCCTGGGTGTGGTAGTTCAGCAGGACCGGTTGGACGCGGTCGAGGGCGGCGGCGAAGCGGGCGTCGGGGGTCTCGCGGCCGTCGAACTCTTCCCACAGGGCGCGGAGGTCGACCCTCTGGTCGGGGGGCAGCAGGCCGAAGATGCGGTCGGCGGCCGCGCGCTCGCGGTCGGCCTGGGTGGCGACCGCGGTCACGTCGTAGCAGTAGGTGTCGCCGGCGTCGATCTCGACCAGGTCGTGCACGAGCAGCATCCGCAGCACGCGGCCGAGGTCGATGCCGGGCGGGGCGTACTCGATCAGGACGGTCGCGAAGGTGGCGAGGTGCCAGGAGTGCTCGGCGTCGTTCTCGCGGCGCGAGCCGTCGGCGATCAGCGACTGGCGGCGGATCTGCTTCAGGCGGTCGATCTCGATCAGGAACGCGAGTTGGCGGCGCAGGCGGTCCGGTGCGCCGTCGTCGTCGCCGGTCACTGGTTGGTCTTCTTCTTGAGGCCCTTGCCGCCGTCCCTGGGCTTGTTCTTGCGCGCGCCCGCTTCGCCGGCCTTGACCGAGGTCGCGGTGCCGCCCTTGGCGGTCGCGGTGACCCGCATTCCGGGCTTGATGTCGGCGGCGGACGCGACGCCGTGGAACTTCGTGCTGGCGTCGGTGGTGATTACGGCCTCGCCGGCCTGCTTGCCGCGGGTGCGGAGGGTGATCCGGCCGTCCTCGACCTTCGTGACGACGCCGGCGACCGCGCCGGCGGCCGCCCGCTTGGCGGCGCGGTCGGCCTTGTCCCCCTTGGCGGCCAGGGCCGGGGTAGCGCACAGGGTCAGGACCAGGGCCGCGAGGGCGCCCTTCAATGCGGTTACTCGGAATCTCATTTATGCGTCCTTCTTCTTTTTCTTGTCTTTCTTGAGGTCGTCGTGCACGAGGATCTTTTGCGCCGTCCCGGTCGCGGGCGTGACGACCACCCGGTGGCCGGGCTTGATCTCCTCGATCTTGGCGGGGGTGCCCTCGATCGCGTAGGTCGTCTGGGAGTTGGTGACGACCTTGACCTCGCCGCCGGTCTTGCCGAACGTCTTAATGATCAGGTGGGGCGCCTCGACCTTCAGGACGATGCCGACGAGGCCGACGGCCTCCTTCTTGGGCTTCTCCTGCGCGTCGCCCTTCTTGGCGTGGGCTTGGAACGCCCCACCGGTGAGGGCGAGCGCCAGGCCGAGCGTGACGAACGTGGTTCGGATGCGGGACATGTCGGTTCTCCTCTGCTTCTGCGAACGATCCCGGACTTGCCGCCTCATCTTACCAACATTCTCGACCCGGCGGCGGGGGCGACGTTAGCGGTGGAACATTAGCCGAGCGCGGTTCGGGGCGAACGCGTCGGCGGCGTGGCGGGCGATCGCGTCCTCGTAGGCGGGTTCCTTGAAGGCGATCGCCGCACGGCGGAGCAGGGTCGGGAGGTCCGGGCGCCCCTTTTTGCTGATCTGCTGGCCGGGCCAAGGTTTAGCGGCGTCCAGATAGGGGGCGAGGTAGTCGGTGGCCTTGCGGAGGCCGCGGCCGTCGGCGGACTGGTACGTCCACAGATCGACGCCGACGTGCTCGGCGAGGCGGGCGAGGTTGTAGAAGGCGGTCAGGTTATAAAACGTATAGCTAAGTGAATTCGTCCGCTTCATCTCGAGCGGCATCGAGCCGTCGGGCTCGATTTGGACGTCGATCCGCTTGGCCTTGGCGGACTCGGCGGTCTGCCTCGCCAACTCGGGTTTGTTGACGAAGAGGGCGAAGGCGCAGATCTGGGCATCGTACCAGGTGCCGTGGTTGTTCTTGGCCTTGGCTTCGTCCAAACCGTTCCTGCTGGTCTGGAGCCAGGTCAGGTAGGCGTCGAACCAGGCGACCATGCCGTTCTGGTCGTTTGCCGTCCAGTCCTTCGAGCCGTGGAGCAGGCCGATCGCGTCAACGAGGGGGACGAAGTTGACGGTGTCGATGATGCCGATCCCGCGGCCGGTCACCCGGCCGGGGATGGCTTGGGCGTAGTTGAGGTTAGGGTTCATCCGCGTGGCGGGGTCGAGGAACCAGGTGCGGAGGAGCTTGGCGGCGTGGGCGGCGTAACGGTCGTCGCCGGTGAAGTAGTAGGCCTGGGCGAGCGTGGTGGCGGCGTTGACCGTGCGGCCCATGGCGCCGGCGTCGGTGTCGGCGTTGCCGCGGGCGGGGTTGGTCTGACCGTCCTTGTTGATGTAGGGCAAGCCGTCGGGTTTGGAGGGGTCGGGCCACCAGTAAGGGCCGACGGACATGTAGTCGTGCTTGTCGCCTGACGCGGGGGTCAGCTTCTTGTCCATGACCGAAGCCGGCTTGGCTTGGAGGGCTTTGTCGGCGTCGGCCTTCAGGCGGTCGAGGGCGGGCTTGAGGTCGCCGTTGATCTGGATTTTGGCTTTGGCGAGGGCGGCGGGGTCGGAAAGGAAGACGCGCGGGGGCGCGTCGGCGGCGGTGGCGGGCCGGAGGAACAGGAGGAGGGCAAGGAGGGTCAGGGCACGGGGCATGGGTTGGCTCCTTGGGGTGTAGTACGCGCGGCGGGGGCGGGTATTCGCGGTGGGTTCGTTTTGCGCATTTCGAAGAGGTTTCTACCACGGAGACACGGAGGGCACGGAGAAGGAGGGAGGGGCGGTGGGTTCGTTTCGCAGTTTTGGGGTGAGGATGTTGCGCCGTGTGGCGCGTTGTGGCGCCGGGCGGACTGCCGTTCTGGCAGGTGGGTTCGTTTCGCAGCGCGCGCGATCGAGGGGGAGGTGGGACAGGGTGGCACGTGGGTTCGTTCCGCAGTTCTCGGTGGGGTTGTTGCGCCGTGTGGCGCTTTGTGGCGCGGTGTGGCGCCGGTGGGTTCGTTTCGCGGCGTTCGCGGGGGTGGCGTGGGGGTGGTGCGGAGGGGGGAGCGTCCGGCGAGTCCGGAAGAGCCCCTCACCCCTGCCCTCTCCCACGGCCGATGCGCCGCGTGGCGAAGGGATGTTGAGGGCGGCCTTGGGAGAGGGAGTGAGGAGGTTGCGCGCATGGTGGGCCTCCACCTATAGGGGTGGTGTTGCGCGCCGGAGATGCGCCGGGTGCGGCGCGCGGGGTGGGAGGTGCGGGATTGCTGGGGTTTGCGCGCGGGGGGCCTTGGGTTTTTCGTAAGTCGGTGTTGCGCGGGGCGCGTGTCGGGCGCGCAACGGGGTGCGGGGGGGATTGGGCGGGTTACTTTTTCTGCTTCAGGTGTTTCTCGAAGAACTCGGTGGTGCGCCGGCGCGGCTCGGGGTTGCGGAAGCCGTGGCCGGCGCCTTTGACGACTTCGTAGGCGACGTTGACGCCGACCTTGGTGAGCGCGTCGTTGAGGAGTTCGGACTGGTTGATGGGGACGAGGTTGTCGCGGTCGCCGTGCATGATGAGGAACGGCGGGTCGTCCTTCGTGACGTAGGTGATCGGGTTGGCCTTGGCGGCTTTCTCCTTGTTCTCCTGGACGGGGCCGCCGATCAGCTTGGCCTCGGGGGCGTTGGGGGAGTCGTGGTCCATGTTGTTCGGGACGCCGGGCGTGCCCTTGCCCATCTGGAGGAGGTCGGTGGGACCGAACCAGTCGACGACGGCCTGGACGCGGGCGGAGACGGACTTGTCGTCACCGAGTTCGCCGTCCATTTCGGGGACGTCGCCGGAGGTGCCGAGGAGGGCGACGAGGTGCCCACCGGCCGACGAACCCCAGGCGCCGAAGCGGTCGGGGTCGATGTTGTGCTCCCTGGCGTGGGCGCGGAGGTAGCGGACGGCGGCCTTGCAGTCGTGGATCTGGGCGGGGAACGTCGCGACCTGGGACAGGCGGTACCCGACGCTGGCGACGGCGTACCCGCGGGCGAGGAGGAACAGGGCGGGGCACTGGTTCTTCGAGCCGCCGAGCCACGCGCCGCCGTGCACCCAGATGACGAGCGGCGCGGGCTTGTCGCTTTTCGGGGGGAGGAAGAGGTCGAGGACCTGGGCCTTGTGACCGCCCTTGACGTAGGGGAGGTCGCGGAGGGCGGTGGAACCCTCGGGGAGGGCGGGCCGCTTCTCCTCCTGCTGCGGTTGCTGCGCGCGTGCGGTCGACATGGCGAGGGCGAGGGTAAGGACGATGAGCGATCGGGGCATCGCGGGGGCTCCTTTGGGGTCTATACGCTCCGGGGGCTGGGGTATTCGCGGGGGTGTGGGTTGGTTTCTCCCGTTGGGCGCGTGCGTTGGTTGCGGGACGACTTTCAAGACGCATGAAAGCGGCGGGGTCGGTGTCGGCTTTGCGGGCGTTGGGGCCGGCTGGCCGCGGTTGTCCGCTGACGCGGAAGCGGGCGGCGGACGCGGCGCGGCCGGCGCACGGGTGAGGGCTCAGGCGGCGCGGGGGGTGGCGAGGGCGGTGGCGAGGGAAGCGTAGACCGATTCGGGGATTGGCCGGCCACCGGGGTGGGCCAGGCGGATGCCGCGGAGCGGGTTGTGGAAGTCGCTGCCGCCGGTGGTCCGGAGGTCGAGGCGGTCGGCGAGGCGGGTCAGGCGGTGGGTGGTATCGAGGTCGTGGGTGCTGTGGTAAGCCTCGAGGGCGCCCAAGCCCTGATCGGCCAGCTCGCGGATCTGCGCTTCGAGCTGCGCGAAGTCGCGGCGGCGGAGCTGGAGCGGGTGGGCGAGGGAGACGAGCCCGCCGGCGGCATTGACGGCGGCGATCACGGCGTCGGGGGCGAGGGGGGCGGTGTCGACGTACGCGACGCCGGAGCCGCCGAGGAAGCGGTCGAAGGCGTCGCGTGTGGAGGTGGCGTGTCCGCGGGCGACGAGGAGGCGGGCGAGGTGGGGGCGGGTGATGGTGGGGATCAGGGATGAGGGCGGAGGGACGAGGGAGGAGTCGGAGCCGGCCTGGCTGGGCGTCGCGGGGGCCGGCGAGAGGGAGGAGACGACGTCGGCGAGGGTCAGGTCGACGCCAACCGACCGCAGGCGGTCGAGGATCAGGTCGGTGCGCTCGCGACGGGCGGCGGTCAGGCGGGTGAGGAGCCGCTGCATGGCGGGGTGGTGCTCGTCGAAGTTGTAGCCGAGCAGGTGCATCGTGCCGGGGCGGGGGTGGGCGGCGGTGACCTCGATGCCGGGGATCAGTCGGAAGCCGAGCGGGGTGGCGGTGGCGGCGGCCTCGGGGAGGCCGGCGGTGGTGTCGTGGTCGGTGAGCGCGAGGGCGCGGAGGCCGGACTCGTGGGCGAGGCGGACGAGCTGGGCGGGGGTCAGGGTGCCGTCGGAGGCGGTGGAGTGGGTGTGGAGGTCGAAGAGCATGGGGGGCGGGGGAGGCGGAATCCTGAGTTCTGAAGGGTGAACGATGAAAGGGGCTTCGCATGAATAGTACGTCGCGCGAGCGCAGGGGTTTAGGTCGCGTTTGCCCGCCGGCCGGAAGGGGGACTTGGGCTGGGGCACGGTGAGCCGACGGGGGTGGGAAAGGTGGCGGCCCCGGCGATCGGGTGATCGCGCGGGGCCGCGGGGCGGGTGCCCTGAACCGTCGGAATCCCACCGGCTATTTGGCGGGGGCGATGTAGTAGTAGTTCATCGGGTCGTGGGGGAGGGTCTTGACGTCGACGTTGTGGAAGCCGGCGTCGGCGAGCATTTTCAGCGCGGTCTCGACGCCCCAGGCGGCGCCGAGGCCGGGGCCGTTGTTGGCGAGCGAGACGCTCATGCAGTGCATGCAGGAGATCGTGTAGATGAACGTGCCGACGGGGTGGTCGCAGTTCTGGTGGTGGCACGAGTGGGCGAGGATGTCCTGCATCAGGAAGATCGCGCCGGGGCGGAGCGCGTCGCGGACGTTGCGGAGGACGGCGGCGGGGTCGGCCTGGTCGTGGATGGCGTCGAACGCGGTGACGAGGTCGTAGGCGTGGCGGTGGAACGGCTTGGCGCAGTCGCGGGCTTGGAAGCGGACGTTGGTCAGCTCGCGGCCGCGGGCCTCGGCCTCGGCGGCGTTGATGGCGTCCTCGGACATGTCGTAGCCGGTGAACGTGCTCTTCGGGTAGGCGGCGGCGAGCGTGATCAGGGCGCGGCCGGCGCCGCAGCCGACGTCGAGGACGTCGATCCCCTCCTGGAGGCAGGTCGTGAGGCCGGGGACGAGCGGGAGGATGTGGTCGAAGAGGGCGGCGACGACGGTCTGGGCGGACTCCTCGGCCATCACCTCGTGGAAGCGGTCGTAGGCGGCGTAGGGGACGCCGCGGCCGTGGCGAAAGGCGTCGGCGACCTTGGTCTCGACGTGGCCGAGGACGGCGATCCACTGCATGGAGGCGGCGAGGTTGTTGGGGGAGGCGGCGCGGGTCAGGCAGGCGGCGTGCTCGGGGGGGAGGTGGTAGGTGCGGGCGGCGGGGTCGTGGTCGACGACGCCGGCAGTGGTCATCGCGCCCAGCCACTCGCGGACGTACCGCTCGCTGAGGTGGGCGTGGAGGGCGATGTCGTGACTGGTGCTGGGCGGGAGGGTGGCCATCACGTCGAACAGACCGGTGCGGTGACCGATCGAGGTCATCAGGGCGAGGCCGGCGTGGTTGAGCGCGGTGACCATCTTGTTGACGAATCGTTCGGAGCGGTCGCGGTCGAAGGTGCGGGCGGGTTGGAGTTGGGCGTTCATGGCGAGGTTCCTAGTGAGTGTTGGTAGTGAAACCTGGTGAAGAGGAACACGGGCGGGGCGCCCGTGATACGGGTCATTCGTCGGTCGCGGCGATGCGTCGCGGTGGCGCTCGGTGGCGGGGGACGGGCGGGGAGGTCGGCCCCACCGTTGCGCGGTGCGCCGTCAGCTGGCGAGGGCGGTCGGCGGGGTCAGGGGGCGGTGCATGCGGACGCCGTGGACGCGGACGCCGTCAGGGAACGTTTCGTCGATGCGGTCGAGGACGGTGAAGCCGGCGGCCTGGTAGAGGCGCTGGCCGGCGGGGGTGGCGGCGAGCTCGGCGCGGGTGAAGCCGGCGCGGGCGGCGGCGGCGGTGCACATGGCGAGCAGGGTGCGGCCGATGCCGCGGCGGGCGTAGTCGGGGTGGACGAAGAAGGCGCGGATGCGGGCGGCGTCGTGGTTCGGGTCGAGCTTCTCGGTGCCGCCGCCGTTGCGGGAGTGCTCGTTGCCGTAGAGCGTGCCGCGGAAGCTCCAGCCGCCGGCGGCGACGATCCGGCCGGCGTGCTCGGCGACGAAGTAGGTGTGGTCGCGGATCAGTTGCTCGTCGACGCCCATCGCGTACTTCAGCGCGCTCTCGATCTGCTCGGGCGTGTAGTCGGGCGCGAGCAGCGTGCGGGCGGCGGCGTCGACGAGGGCGCGGAGGGCGGGCAGGTCGTCGAGCGTCGCGTGGCGGAGCGAGATCGGCGGGAGGTCGTACATCGCGGGGGTCTCCTGGGGTCGTTCCACGGTGCTGCTACGGGAAATGGAACTTGCGGGGGCGGAGGGGACATTCCCAGTGCCCTGAAGAGGGCAGGTCACGGCGCGGGGGTCACGGGGCCGGCGGGGCCGGGAGCGGGCGCTGCCGCCAGTTCCGCTTCTCGATCGTGCGGACGTTGGGGACGGTCGCCAGCCGGCGGAGGAACGGGACGAGGTCGCGCAGCTCGGTGTCGGCGTCGTCTCCGGTAAACGGCGTGACGCGGATGTGGTTGCCGTAGTGGCGGGCGATCTTCTCGGGGCTGTCGTCGACGATCAGGACGCGCTCGAGCGGGTGGCCGAGGCGCTTGACCTTGCGGAGGTCCTTGGCGCGGAAGTAGTCGCGGGTTTCCGGGTCGAACCGGCGGGTGCAGCGGTCGGCGCACCAGACGAACGCGAGCGTGCCGGCGGCGCCCGGGAACAGGGCGTCGACGATCGGGCGCGCGTAGCTGGAGCTGGAGGACGTCCAGACGGCGAGGTCGTAGTGCTCGGCGACGTCGGCGAGGAACGCGTGGACGAGCGGCCGCTTTTGGACGGAGAACCGGCCGACGCGGAGGTCGGTGCGCGGCGGGGGCGGGTCGCGGCCGTCCTCGGCGGCGTAGATGAGCGTCTCGTCGAGGTCGAGGATGAGCAGCGGGCGGGGCATGGTCGTGGCGAGTGTACGACTGGTCGGCGCGGGGTCTGACGGCGGCGGGACGCGTGCACGGCTTGGCTTATCGGACTTTATCGCCGCGGCGGGCTTCGCGGCCATGGCCCGGTAGCCTTTCCTTGCGCGGCGGGGTTACAATTCGCGGCGCGGTCGGTCGATAGAAGGCGTAGTCGGCCGGCGGGCCGCGCGGCGCGCGCAACGCGAGACGAGTTCAATACATCGAGCAAGCCCCATGATCCACCCCTGGCACGACGTGACCCCCGGCGAGAACATCCCGCAGGAGTACAACACGATCATCGAGATCCCGTTCGGGTCGAGCGTGAAGTACGAGCTGGACAAGAGCTCGGGGCTGATCAAGCTGGACCGGGTGCTGTACTCGGCGGTGTACTACCCGGCGAACTACGGGTTCGTGCCGCAGACGCTGGCCGAGGACGACGACCCGCTCGACGTGCTGGTGCTGTGCCAGGAGACGGTGGCGCCGCTGACGATCATCCACGCGCGGACGATCGGGCTGATGACGATGATCGACATGGGGAAGAAGGACCACAAGATCATCGCGGTGGCGACGCACGACCCGGAGTTCAACAGCTACCGGGAGGCGAGCGAGATGCCGCCGCACCGGTTGAACATGCTGCGGCGGTTCTTCCAGGACTACAAGCAGCTCGAGGGGAAGGCGGTCGAGGTGGACGACATCGAGCCGGCGAAGGCGGCGTTCCCAATCATCGAGGACGCGCTGGCGCGGTACAGCCGGCAGCGGCGGCGCGGGTTCAAGCCGGGGTAGGCGCGGGGCGGGGGGCAGGTCTGGCACATCGCATGGCGGTCGGGCGGTTTCGGGCGGTGAGTCCCGGCCGTCGCAATTATCTTGCGTCGCCGTGGGCTGCACGGTAGCGTTCGTCTCGACGTACGGGGGCTTCTGGGCGGAAGGAGCGTCGACGATGCGCGGGTCACGGAGTTTGCTCGGGGCGGTGGGGGTGGCGGGCCTGGTGGCGATGGTCGCGCCCGTCGCGGGGGCGGGGATGGCGTACTGGAGCGACGCGCACAACGGTTCGATCTGGCGGTCGAGTGGGCCGGGCGGGCAGCACGAACTCGTCGTGCCGAACGCGGGGACGCCGTGGGGGATCGCGGTCGACCCGCTGAACCGACACGTGTACTGGGGCGACACGGACGGGGGGACGGCCCGGAAGATCAGCCGGGCGAACTACGACGGGAGCGGGCAGGTCGTCGTGCTGTCGGAGGACGTCGTCCAGGGCGGGGGGACGCAGTTCGTGCAGGGGCTGTCGGTCGACGCGGTGAACGGGTACCTCTACTACACGGAGGGGAACACGCGGACGATCCGGCGCGTGCGGACCGACGGCGGCGGGGAAGAGGCGATCGTCCAGGGGCGGTGGAACGGGCCGATCGACGTGAAGCTGGACGTCGCGAACGGGTACATGTACTGGACGCAGATCGTCTCGACGCACAGCGAGTTGTACCGGGCGAGGCTGGACGGCAGCGAGCAACAGCTGCTGTTCAGCGACCAAGGGTTTTACTACGACCTGGCGCTGGCACCCGCGCAGGGGAGCGGGTACCTCGGGAAGTACATTTACTTCGCCGACCAGCACCCGGACCACCACTCGATCCGGCGGATCGGAATCGACGGCAGCGACCCGACGACGCTGATCACGCTGACCGGGATGGAGCCCAGCGGCCTGGAGATCGACCCGGTGGACGGGATGCTGTACTGGTCGCGGCGGGACGAGCCGGGCGTGTGGCGGGCGACGCTGGATGGGGAGTTCATCGAGCAGGTGACCGACCCGGGCCAGTTCCCGGACCGCGCGTACACGATCGACTTCACGCTGCGCGACACGGCGGCGTTCGCGGCGGCGCTGGCGCCGGAGCCGGGGGCGGTCGGGGTGATCGCGGTCGGCGTGGTGGGGGCGTTGGGGCGGCGGCGGCGGTCGCGGTAGCGCCGGCGGTCGCGGCGCGCGAGCGGGCCGGTTGAATGTCGGCGAGTAAGACCCCTGCAGTTGATCCGCGTTAGCGAGTACTCACGGCGCCGGCCGGGTGGCGGGTGACGTTGTGGTGGTGGGGGTGCGCGGGGCGGGGGTAATCTCGATAAGGCGCCATTTGCCGGCGACGTCGTCGGGGTGGAGGCGGCGGCGGTTCAGTTTGAGGAGCGGGGCGGGCTCGGGCCATTCGCTGAGCGTGGTCGCGGTGAAGGCGTGGGCGTCGAGGCGGTTGTGGGCGGGGTCGGTGAAGTTCAAGGGGACGCCGGCGCCGGTGGCGGTGGGGGTGACGACGAAGACCCTGTGACCGGCCTGGTGGGCCTTGGCGGTCAGGTCGCGGAGGACGGTGCGGAAGCGGTCGGGGGGGAGGTCGGGGGGCCACAGGGCGCGCTGGGCGTTGGCGCGGCCGGGGTCGAGCGTGGTGGGCTCGGCGGGGTCGGGTTGGTCGAGCGCCTTCAGGGTAACGGGGTCGAAGTCGTCGGTGGCGTAGAGGCGGTGGTGGGTGGCGAACTGCAGGTGGTTCAGGAGCGGGATCGGGCCGAAGATGACGGCGTCGGCGGGGACGTCGGCGGCGCGGAGGCGGCTGGCGGCTTCGGCGACGGTGTTCGAGCGGCGGTGGTCGGCGGTCAGGATCGGGAGGGCGGTGTAGACGTTGTACGCGCCGGCGCCGCAGACGATCAGCAGCGCGGCGAGCGGGGCGACGATCCGGGGGAGGATGGGGCCGGCGCGAGAGGAGGCGGCGGCGGCGGTGGGGAAGGGGCGGGTCAGGATCCAGGCGGCGCCGACGACGACCGGGGGGAAGGTCGTCAGGAAGAACCGGGTGTAGCTGAAGCGGACGTCGTCCTGGGCGAGCCAGTAGTAGGAGGCGTAGAGGAACACGCCGGGGAGGAGCCAGGCCCAGAGGACCAGGGCCAGCCGCGCGCTGCGCGCGACGAGCAGGAGCAGGCCGAGGGCGCCGATCGGGAGGACGAAGAACAGGCCGGTTCCGTTGAGTTGGCGGAGGACGGTCTCCCAGTTCTGTGCGAGGTAATCCCAGCGGAAGGCGGCGCCCGGGGCGGACTCGTTGGTGGGGCCGTAGGCGGTCCAGTGGTCGACCGTGAGGCGGTTGGACAGCAGGACGAGCGCGGTCGGAGCCGACCAGCAGGCGAGGAGGGTGGCGGCCTGCCCCCAGGATTGGCCGCGGCGCCAGTGGAGGTTGAACAGGAGGACGAGGAGGAGGGGGAGGAGAAGGAGGGCCTCGGTGTAGCGGACGGTGGCGGCGAGGCCGAGCAGCGTGCCGGCGACGGCGGCGCGCCCGAAGCCGGCGCGCTCCCACCATCGGATCAGGAGGAACATGCCCCAGGTGCTCAGGCAAAGCGCGGCGGCGTGGCTGTTGGGGTTGTTCGCGAGCGTGAGGGTGACGGGGCTGGTCGCGAGCATCGCCGTGCCCAGAATTCCGGCAAACGGGCCGGCGACCTGGCGTGCGATCGCGTAGCACGCGACGAGTGCGGCGGCCATCAGGAGCGGGTTGACGGCGTGCGCCGCGGCGGGGCCGGCGAGGCCGTAGACGGCGGCGTAGAGGGCGGGCAGGCCGGGCGGGTATTTCGGGTAGTACGCGCCGTCGGCGGCGCGGACCCACATGCGGCCGACGAAGGCGTAGTCGTCGTGCGGCACGTGGCGCGGGGTGAGGTGGGAGACGAGCATCTTGCCGCCGACGAGGTAGGCGTTCTGGTCGGCGCCGGCGTGGGCGGGGACGTGGAATTGGCGGGTAAAGCGAAGGAATCCGAGGAGGAGCGCGGCGAGGAGGAGGGCCGACAGCGCGCGACTGGGCCACGATTCGCGCTCGGTCATGAGCGGGAGCTTGCCGCGCGGCGACGGCGTGGCGGGACGTGCGTCTGGCGCGGCGGCCGGCACGGGGGAGGGCGCGGGGGCCGCGTCGTCCGGGGTGGCCGGGGGGTCGAAGTTTTCTTCGTCGAACGGCGCGTTAATGATCAGCTCCCTCAGTCAGGCGGGGCGTAGTTTACCCTCGTTTTGATCGCGGCGTTGAACGGCTGAGCTTATATTGCGAACGTAGTGCGGCGGGCGAGCGCGGTTTTTGACCAGTGCGATTCGGGGGGTGCGAAAAAATTAAGCGTCGCAGCCGAAAATCCGGATTGACAGCGTTCGCGATCCCCGTAGTATGACCCGCAGATGTGACCGCCGAAGCCGGCTTGTACAGCGGCGCGGGAGACCCATTTCCTGGGGCGTAGATCCGGTCAGTTAACACGGGCGAATCAGATTGGTCGCCTCGCGGTTTTGGAGTGATCCGGAGCCGTAATTAACTGGCCTCAGGTCAGGCCACTTTTCAGGCCTAGCCCGTCGTCGAGCGGAGGGTGTTTGTGACACTTCTCACGAAGTGGAGCGGACGCCGGACGTAAGACGGCCCATGCGATACCTGTCTTGAGCGGATCGGGCCTTGTCCCGGTTGTCGAGATTGGCCGCGTGCGACAGCTAATCCCGTAGGCATGGTTATTTCGAACCGCCTGTTCCCATGGTCCCGGAGACGTAGGGGCCTGAGTCGCGATCAATGACTCAAGCGGGCGGATGCGAAATGACCGGAGGAGTCGTCGGCGCTCTGATTTGGCGCAGGGCGGCTTCTCGAAGAAAAGGGCACGACGCCGGAACCCGGCGGCGGAGCTCGGATACTGGCGGATACCGGGCGTGACACCCCGGAGGTCCGTCCCCCTCTTCCGAGCTTCACCACCCCGACGCCTGTGCATGACGGAGGACCTCGGACGTCGCCTCGCAAGAGGTGGCGTGTCGACCGTGACTTTGGTTGACCGTCCTCCCGGCGGCCTTTGCTCCCCGCATCGGTTGCCACGTGTGGTGTTCATATTTCGGCCGGTTTGAGGTAGGGAACTCGGGCCCGACCTCAAGTTTGCCCCGACCGTGACAAGTCGGGACGCCGCGGAACCTTGTTTCCGTGCGGGCCACCCCCGGTTGATCCACAGGCCCAGGTGCCTTGTTTCGACCAGCCACATGGGTCAGACCGTCTTACCGGAACGCCTCGACCTTGGACGGTCGAGGCGTTTCTGCTTTTTGGAACTGAGAGGGCTCACCGCGGAGACGCGGAGACGCGGAGAGCGCGGAGGAGACGAAGGAGAAGACAAAAAGCGGATCCAGCCGAAACGGATCCGGTGCGTTGCTCGAGTGAGCGCGGGTACCCTGTCGCTCTGTGCGGCGTGGGGTGCGATTGTTACCCATTGACCGCGCTATAGCTCGGTGTACTTCTTTGGGCTGCCCTTGGACTTGTCGACGGGGTACTTGGCGGCGGTCTTGTCGAGCTTGTCGAGGAAGGCTTGGCCGAGGTCGATCTTCAGTTCGGCGGCGAGGAGGAGGACGCTGAAGAGGACGTCGGCGAGCTCGTCGGTCAGGTGGGCGTGCTTCTCGCGGACGACGCGCTTCAGCTCTTCGCCCTGGTACCACTGCATCAGTTGGATCAGCTCGGCGGACTCGACGGCGAGGGAGATCGCGAGCTCCTTGGGGCTGTGGAACTGGGCCCAGTCGCGCTGGTCGCGGAAGGCGACGGCGGCGGTGATCAGGTCTTTGAGGGAGTCGGGGTTCACTTCGATTCCTCCCGCACGAAGGCGATGATCATTGTTCGACCGCGGCGCGCAGGCGCCCCCCTGCTTGTTCGAGCAGGCGTCGCGCCTCGTCGGGGGGGACGTCCTTCTTGTGCATGACGACGGCGAGCTTCACGTGGCCGTCGGCGGCCTTCAGCAGTTCCATCGCGCGGTCGCGGTGGACGCCGGTCAGGGTGGCGATGATCCGCGCGCCGCGGTCCCAGAGCTTGATGTTGCTGGCGCGGAGGTCGACCATCAGGTTCTCGTAGACCTTGCCGAGCTGCACCATGGCGAGCGTCGTCAGCGTGTTCAGGACGAGCTTCGTGGCGGTGCCGGCCTTCAGGCGGGTCGAGCCGGTCAAGACCTCGGGGCCGACGAGCGGGCGGAGGACGACGTCGACCGGGGGTTCGTCGGGGACGGGCTGGACGCAGGAGAGGAAGACGGTCTTCGCGCCGAGTTGGCGGGCGCGGCGGAGGGCGCCGTGGACGAACGGGGTGGTGCCGCCGGCGGCGATGCCGACGACGACGTCGTTGGGCGTGGCGTGTTTTTCGTCGACGGCGGCGGCGCCGCCCTCGGTGGAGTCTTCGGCGCCTTCCTTGGCGCGGAACATGGCGTCGGGGCCGCCGGCGATCGTGCCCTGGACGAGGGTGGGGTCGGCGCGGAAGGTCGGGGGGACCTCGGAGGCGTCGAGGACGCCGAGGCGGCCGCTGGTGCCGGCGCCGAAGTAGAGCAGGCGGCCGCCGGCGCGGAAGGCGGCGACGATCAGGTCGACGGCGTGGGCGATGTCGGGGGCGATGCGGCCGACGGCCTGGACGGCGTTGGCGTCCTCGCGGTTCATCAGGGCGACGGCGTCGGCGGTCGGCATGGCGTCGAGGCGCATCGACTCGGGGAGGCGTTGTTCGGTGAGGAGGTGGGAGCGGTCGTGCATCGGCGGGGATGATAAGCGGAAAGCGCCATCGTGGCACGTGGGGTACGGCTTCCGAGGTGGCACGGGATCTTGGCCGCGTCAGGGATAGACGCTCACGGGCGGGACGCCCGTGCCACCTCAAGTCTGCGGCCTGGGGGTGATCGAGCCGAGGACGGCGGGGCGGGTGGCGCCGGTGCAGGTGGGGACGTTCGAGGGGACGTCGTCGAGCGTGGCGGCGGCGAGGAGGGCGAAGGCGAGGGCTTCCTTGGCTTGTGCGAGGGTTGAATCGAGGGGGACGATTTCGAGGCGGGCGCCGGTGGTGAGCACGTCTCGGATCCGTTTCATCAAGGTGGCGTTCTGCGTGCCGCCGCCGGCGATGAGGAGGTCGAGGTTGGGCCACTCGCGCCAGGGCCTGAGGAACAGGTCGAGTGACGTTTCGAGACTGAGGGCGACCGCCAAGGCGGCGGTGGCCACTTCGTCCGCGAGACTCCCGGCGAACGATGCCTGTTGCTTGGCCTGGGAGAATGCGGCGATCATGTCGGGGCCGTCGGTGCTCTTGGGCGGCTTGCGGGACACGTACGGATTGCGCGCGAACGCGGAGGCGGTCCCGACGTGCGCGGTGCCCGTCTGGGCCGTCGCGCCGCCGGGGTCGTATCCGGGGCCGGTCGGGTCGGCGCGGCGGCAGATGTCGTCGCTGAGGCAGTTGGCGGGGCCGACGTCGAAGGCGAGGAGGTTGTCGAGCGTGCCGCCGGGTGGGACGTAGGTGAGGTTGGCGATGCCGCCGAGGTTCAGCAGGATGCGGTGGCGGGTCGGGTGGCGGAACAGGATGTGGTCGGCGAACGGCACGAGCGGAGCCCCCTGTCCGCCGGCCGCGCAGTCGGCGCGGCGGAAGTCGCTGACGACTGCGCATAGCGTGTCGGCGGCGATCAGGGCGGGGTCGAGGCACTGGATCGTGTCGGGCGGGGCGTGGTAGAGCGTTTGGCCGTGGGCGGCGACGGCGGTGAGGTCGGGGGCGGTCAGGTTCGCGAGGCGGAGGGCGTCGTTGACCGCATGCGAGTAGGCGAGGGAGACGTCGCGGGCGAGGCGGGCGAGGTCGGCGAGCGTGGTTTGGCCGCTAGCGCGGAGGGCGAAGATGCGGTTGCGGAGCGCGCGGTCGTAGGGGCGGTGGTGGTGGCGGACGAGGTCGGCGCGCATCGCGAGGCCGGTGCCGTGGATCCGGGTGATCGCGACGTCGACGCCGTCGGCGCTGGTGCCGCTCATGGCGCCGGCGATCAGGCGCGGGCGCGGTTGCGGGGTGTGAAACATTGTGTGCGCAATGTAACCGACACCGGGGTTGAACCAAGGAGTGGGATCGTGCCGATGTCCGGTTCGTGCGTCGCGCGCGGCGCGTGAGGTGACCGCGCGGCATTTGGTAGTGGCCGGGGATTTGCAGGGGGACGTATAATCGGTGTGACGCGATCGCCAGTCTCTCAGGAGGCGCAGTTATGAGTGAACAGGAGAAGCCCGTTTCGCAACCGCCCGCCGCCGCCGGCACCGCCGCTACGAAGCCGAAGAAGCGGTCGAAGAAGGCGCCGGCCCCGGAAAAGAAGCCGCCGCAGGTGTTGCCGCCGTGGAAGGTGCTGCTGCACAACGACGACGTGAACACGCACGTGCACGTGGTCAAGAGCATCGTCGAGCTGACGCACCTGAACGAACAGGACGCGACCGTGCGCACGGAAGAGGCGGACAAGACCGGCGTTGCCCTCCTGTTGGTCACGCACAAGGAACGCGCCGAGCTGTACCGTGAACAATTCCAGTCCAAAGGTCTGACCGTGACGATCGAGCCGGCGGAATGACGTCGGCGGTTTAGGGGGTGTTGGCGCGGCGGCGCACCGGGTTCGCGAAACCGCAAGCAACCTTTGTTGCGGCGTGGCGGACGACCCGTCCGGCCGTCAGTCGAATCTGCGGTCGCGCTTCAGCGCCTCGCGCAGGCGCTCGAGGTATTCGTCTCCGCTGATCTCGAAGCAGCCGAACTTCCGCAGGTGCGGGCTGGAGGTCTGCGCGTCGAGCAGTTCGAAATCGCGCTCGCGGAGGCGGTCGACGAGGGCGACCAGCGCGACCTTGCTGGCGTCGCGCTCGCGGTGGAACATGCTTTCGCCGCAGAAGGCGGCGCCTAGCGAGACGCCGTAGAGGCCGCCGACGAGCCGGCCGTCGCGCCAGGCCTCGACGCTGTGGGCGCGGCCCAGCGCGTGCAGGCGGGCGTAGGCGGCGATCAGCTTGTCGTCGATCCAGGTGTTGTCGGCGCGGGTGGACTGGCAGCCGCGCACGGTGGCTTCGAAGTCGTGGTTGACGCGGATCTCGAACTTTTGCTGGCGGACGGTCTGGCGGAGCGTGTCGGGGACGTGGAAGCGGTCGTCGAGCGGGATCAGGCCGCGCGGGTCGGCGGTGTACCAGCGGATGCGGCCGTCGTCGTCGGCCATGGGGAACGCGCCCTGGGCGTAGGCGGCGAGCAACGTCTCGGGGTCGAGCCGCATGCCGGGGATTGTAACGGGGGTGCGGATGGGGTGTCTCAGCACGGTCGAATCGGGTCGGTTCGTGTCCGTTCCGGGGAGACGAACCTGCAGCTGCGGTGCGGTCGCAAACGGCCGGCGGTGTCGGCGTGACCGTTGCGCGGGGGCGGGGGCTACTTTGCCACGGCCGCGGGGGCGGGAGTGGCGGGGGTCGCGGCGGGGGCGGCGGGCTTGCTGTTCGTGCCTTCGCGGTAGGCCTTGATCTGCTCCGGGGTGAAGACGTCGCGGATGGCTTTGGCGCGGGCGGCCTCGTAGTCCTTGGTGGCTTGGAGGTTCTTCTTTCCGATCTCGTCCAGGGCGGCGAGGACGGCCTTCTCCGCGGCGGGCTTCTCGCTGGCACCGGCGTCGCGGTAGGCCTTCCAGAGGTCGGTCAGGCGGGTGCGGTCGGCCGGCTCGATCCGCATGTTGAGCTGGGGCGGGACCTTCCGCAGGGCGGCGACCTGTTGCGGGGTGACGTTGAGCGTCTGCTGCCAGTTCGCGTCCTGGATCACGCTCATGCGCAGGACGCCGAGCTCGGCCTCTTCGGCGGAGCGGACGGGGGTGGCGTAGCCGGGGTTCATGTCGAAGCGGCCGGCGGAGCTGGCGTTGACGGTCATCACGGTGTTGCCGATCTTGGCGCGGTAGCTGTTGCCGCGGAGTTGGTGGACGCCGTCGGCGTCGCGGTTGACGACAGGGGCCAGGTTGCGCGGGCCGCCGCCGGCGAGGGCGCCGTCGCCGCCGCGGAGGCTCCGGCCTCCCAGGTTGGCGGCGGCGAGCTTGTCGGGCGGGATCTCGACGACCTGGGGCGGCTGGTCGCGCAGCGACTGCCAGACGAGGTAGCTCCCGCCGCCGACGCAGAGGATCAGGATCAGGCCGGTCAGCCAGACGGGGATGTCGCGGGTCTTGGTTTCGGTGTTCTCGATCATCTGGGGTGCTCCCCCGCGCGGCCGTGGCGGCCCGGGTCGGGGGCGGCGGCGGCGGGGCGCGCGGTTCGGGTTCGTTCGTACTCAGCAGGTTCAGACGTGCGGGCGCGGCGCATGTTGCACGCGGGCGTCCCGCGGCGGCGGGGCCGGGGCGTCACCCTTTTGGATCGGGACCGATCGGGGCGCCGATCGCGTCCCACGAATCCATGTGGTCCTTGATCGCCTTGGGCGCGACGGTGTCGACGTGCAGGTCGAGGTAGAGGTAGTTCGACCCGAGCCGCAGGCCGTGCCGGTACGGTTCGACCACGCGGTCGAACTCGGAGTCGGGGTCGGCCTCCATGTAGTAGTCCGGCTCGCTGGTGCGTTTCTCGCCCAGCAGGACGACCTCGGAATCGGGCATGACGCCGCCGTCCATGCGGCGGACGCGCCCGCCGAGCTTGATCGCCATGTCGATTTTCCGGGCGAGGTACTTGTTCAAGATGTAGGTGTGGTCCTCCCGGGGCATCTCGTCGGCGGGGCACTTGATGATGTCGGGATTGTTGACCTCCAGTTCCTGAGGCGTCTTGGACTTGTCCCAGGTGTTGTTGACCCACTCGTCGTTGATCTTGAACAGGGCGACCGGCCAGCGGATGCTGCGGCCGAGGTCGGGCATCGACGGCTCGTAGCCGAGCGTGTGCCACTCGCGCTGGCCGGTCTTGGGGTTGTTGTACTCGGGGCCGAGCGGGAACAGGACTCCCTTGAACTCCTCGCTGTACATCCGCAGTTGCAGGCCGACGTCGCGCATCTGGGCCTTGCACTTGACGCTGAGCGCCTGTTGGCGGACGCGGGTGGTGACCGGCAGGAGCATCGCCAGGAGGAGCGCGATGATGCCGATCACGACGAGCAGTTCGATCAGCGTGAAGGCGCGGCAGTGTCGGCCGTGCATGCGGCAGCCCGGTCGTCCCGTTCCCTGGATCATGTGGTCACCTGTCCCTGTGGAGGCCCGATGCGCAACGGCCATGTTCTATTACCCGACGGAGAGGGAGAAGTTGCTTACACAACACAATAAAGACCGCAGCCGGGCGCGTGACATAACGTGGATCGGCCGCGGGGGGCGCTTACCTGTTGTAATGCGCGTCACGCCCTGCTCTTGACACGATTTCGTGCGGGCGGGGAGAATGCGGGGGTTCGCGGTGTAAAACTGGGTAAGTCCGTGTTTTGCGCTTCGTGGGTGACCGTTTGTTCGTCTGACGCGCGCCCGTGCCCGCTGGGCGGCGCGCGGCGAGAAGGCCGTACGCAATGATCCGTTTTTCGTGCGCCCGGTGCGGGAAAGCGCTGCGCGCCCCCGAGTCGATGGCGGGCAAGCGTGGGAAGTGCGCGCAGTGCGGGGTGGCGAACCTGGTGCCGGTCGTGACGGCGGTGGACGTCCGCCGGGCGGCGCCGGCGACGCCGTTCCGGGACGCGGACGCGCCGCCGCGGGACGCAATCGAGTCGGTGGTCGAGCTGTCGTCCGGGGTGCGGTTCGCGGACACGGTGCCGGCTTCGGGGCAGATCGTGGACCGCCCGGGGGACTTCTTCGACCAGATCGCGCCGCGGCTGGGGAGCGTGACGGACCCGCTCGAGGGGCCGCCGGCGGTGGAGCCGCTGGTCGCGCCCGCGCCGCCTCCGCGGCGGTGGGCGCCGGACGCCGACGAGCCGCTGGGGAACGTGGCGACGGACACGTACGACCTCGGGCCGGACGACCAGGACGAACCGCGCGGCCGCGCGGCGGCGGTGTGGGGGGCGTTGTTGGCGGGCGCGGCGGCGGGGTTCCTCGCGGGGTTCATCGTGGCGCGGTCGCTGTGAGGCCGCGGTCGGGGTGGTGCGGCGGCCGTCGGGCCCGCCGTGCGGGGGGCCCGGGCGCTGCCCTTGCGTGGGCGGGGGCTTGCGGGATGATCTCCCGCTGTCGTGACGGAGCAAGCATCAACGGGACGACCGCGGTCACGCGGGCGGGCGGCGTGGCCGGCGGCGGGGGCGGCGCTGCTGGCGGTCGCGCTGTACGCGCACACGCTGGCGGGGACGTGGGTGTACGACGACCGGTTCCACGCGTACGAGGACCCGCGGCTGGCGGACGTCGGGCGGTGGAGGGAGTTCCTGACCGACGGGTACTTCCCGGCGGGGGCGGACAACCTGTGGCGGCCGCTGGTGTCGCTGTCGTACGCGGTGCAGTGGCGGGTCGCGCCGGGGGTGGCGTGGCCGTTCCACCTCGTGAACGTGTTGCTGCACGCGGCCGCGAGCGCGCTCGCGGCGGAGCTGGCCCGGCGGCTGACGGGGCGGGCGGGCGTGGCGTGGGTCGCGGGGTCGCTGTTCGCGGCGCACCCGGTTCACGTCGAGGCGGTGGCGTACATCGTGGGGCGGGCGGAGTCGGCGTGCGCGGTCGGCGCGCTGGGGGCGCTGGTCCTGTTCGTACGGCCGCTGACCGTCACGCGGGCGCTGGCGGTGTTCGCGTGCTTCGCCGCCGCCGCGCTGTCGAAGGAACAGGGGCTGCTCGTGCCGGCGCTGCTGTGGGGGGTGTGGCGGTGGCGGCGGGCGGCGGGGGCCGTCGGCGCGGGCGAGGCGCGGGCCGCGCGGGTGCTGTTCGTGCTGACGCTGTTCGCGCTGGCGGGGTACGCCGCGTACCGGGACCGGATCCTCCCGTGGCACTGGGAGCCCGGGCTGCTGGACGACGCGACGCAGCCGATGGTTCACTCCGGCGCGCGCGACCGCGCGCTGATCCCGTTCGCGCTGCTGGGCCGGGCGGTCGCGCTGATCGCGGCGCCGGTGAGGCTTTCGCCGGAGTACGGGCTGGCGGTGATCACGTCGCGCCAGAGCTGGGGGGACCCGTACCTGTACGTCGGGCTGGCGGGCGCGGCGGCGGCCGTCGCGGCGGCGTGGGCGGCGTGGGCGGCGTACCGCCGGGGCGCGCGCACCGCGCTGCTGTTGCTCTTCGCGGCCGGGCTGACGTACGGGATGGTCGCCAACGTCGTGCTGATCGGCGTGGTGTTCGCCGAGCGGCTGCTGTACCTGCCGTCGGCGTTCGTGCTGATCCTGGCGGCGGTCGGGATCGCGCGGCTGCCGCGGCGGTGGGCGGTCGCTGTCGCCGTCGTGCTGACGGCCGGGTGGGGGCTGCGGGCCGTGACGTACGCAGCACGTTGGAACGACCGGTTGGGGTTCTACGAGGTCTCGGTGCGCGAGAACCCGCGGGCGGCCCGGCTGCGGGTGCTGCTCGCGCGGGAGCTGATCGACCGCGGGCGGCTGGCCGAGGCGCGGGCGGTGGTGGACGAGGGGCTCCGCGTGTCGCCGGAGTACGGCCGGATGTGGCGGGCGGCGGCGCAGGTCGCGATCGAGGAGGGGCGGCTGGACGACGCGGCGGCGGCGCTCGACCGGGCGTGGCGGAACCGCGCGCCGATCTCGGAGGTGCTGGCCCTGGAGGACCAAGTGAAGAAGCGGCGGGCGGCCGCGGCGACGCGGCCCGGCGGGTGACGTGCCCGCGCGGGGGGTGCCCTCGCGTGGGGGTCGACCGAGTGCCGACGGGGCGCGGTCGCGGCCCCGCGGGCGACCGCTTGCGCGGGAACACTGATGAGGCGGCGGCGGGGGTGGGTTCGACCCGGGCCGGCGGCGACGACGGTCGTACCGGCGAACGCACCCTACGTCCCGCCGGACGCGAGCGAGATCCGGGCGGCGCGGCGGGCCACCAGGAGCCCGCCGGGGAAATGCTGGCGCGGGGGGGTGGCGGCGTCGCGGGCCATTGCCAGGAGGCGCGCGACGACGGCGGGTGACACGTCGTCGGGCGGCGCCCCGCGGGCGACCAGCCACCGCCGGGCGGCCGCCGCGGCCAGGGCGTTGGGCAGCGTGGCCAGGGCGCGCGAGGCGAACTCGTCGGGCAGGGGTGGGGCCGTTCCGGCGGCCCACGCCGACAGATCTCCCATCGCGGCGCCGGTCTGGCGGAGCGACCGTGCGAGCGCGGGGCGGGTTGCGAGGAGCCGGCGGGCGCGGTTCCGCTGGTAGGCGGGCGACGCGTTGCTCGCGTCCTCGCGCCACGGTCGCCCGGCAGACGCGAGGAACTGCCGCAGCGCCTCTGGGGGGACGTCGAGCAGCGGGCGGAGGATCGTCAGCCCGCCGACGCGCGCGCGCGGGCGGATGCCGCCGAGCCCGCCCGGGCCGACGCCGCGGAGCAGGCGTTGAAGCACGGTCTCGGCCTGGTCGCCGGCGTGGTGGGCGAGCAGCACGCCGGTCAGCCCGTGGCGGTCGCAGACCTGTCGGAACAGCGCGAGGCGGAGGGCGCGGAAGCGTGCGGAGCGGTTGGCGGGGAGGTCGCGGGCGGCCGATTCGACGTCCCCCCGCGTGGCGGTCGTGCAGGGGACGGCGACGTCCGCGCACAGGGCGGCGACGAAGCGCGCGTCGTGGGTGCTCGCGCCGTCGCGGGTCTGGTGGTCGAGGTGGACGGCGTGGAGGGTGAGGCTGGGTAATCGGCGTGCCAGGAGGAGCAGGGCGACGCTGTCGGCCCCGCCGCTGACGCCGACGGCCCAAGGGCCGGGCGGGACGGCGGCGAGGGCGTGGGCCGCGTCGGATGGGGGGTCGGGCGGGGGCGCGTGCGGGGGCATGAGGCCGACGATGATACCGGCGACGCGGGGGGACGCGGGGTCCGCTTCAGCACACCGAGAGAACCCGGGCGGACGCACGGGTCCGATCCGCCCGGCGAGGCCGGTGTGCGGGAGCACGCCTTACGAGAGGACGGCGGTCGCGCTGCTGACCAGGTCGTCCAGCTTGCCGGCCGTCTGCTCGATCAGCATCGGGTCGATCTTCAGGTCGAGGATGCCGGCGTCCTCGTACTTCTGGCGGAGGGCGGTCAGGTTGAAGCCGCGGTTCTGCCGGCAGCAGAGGGTGTCGGCGATGAAGACCAGCGTGACCAGCATGCGGTGCTGGTCGCCCAGCGACGCGGGCTTGTGGTGGAACCCGGCGACCATCTGGCACGGGCGGGGGAACTTCCAGAGTTCCGCGAGCCCCTGCCCGAGCTGCTGGTGGTCGGTGCCGGTCAGCTCGCGCTCGATCTCGCAGAAGTCGCGGTCGGACTTCTGGGCGGTCTCGCAGACGGCCTTGAGCTTGTCGGGCCAGACCTGGAGGGAGACGAGCAGGCCGGTGTCGTGGATCAGGCCGGCGAGGAACGCCTCGTCGGCGATCGGGAGCTTCATCTGCCGCGCGAGCTCGCGTGCGGTCACGCCGACGGCGATGCAGTGCGTCCACAGGTCCTTGGCGGTGAAGCCTTCGCATAGCTTCACGCCGCGGAACAGTTGGCCGAGGCTGGCGGCGACGGCGATGTTCTTGATCGCGTTCAGGCCGAGCAGGACGATCGCGCGCTCGACCGAGCCGATCTGCCCGGGCAGGCCGTAGAACGCCGAGTTGACGACCTTGAGGATGCGGGTCGCCAGCGCCGGGTCGTGGGCGACGACCTTGTGCAGGGCGGCGGCGGTGGACTTCGGGTCCTCGACGATCGTGACGATCTTGGCCGTCACCTCGGGCAGCGTCGCGATCGACGCGACCTTCTTGAGCGTTTCGGTGACGAGGGTGGCGTTGTTATCGGGCAGGGTGGCTGTGGGCATAGGGTGGCAGGCTCCGGGAAAAGTATCGGGCCGGCGGGGGAGGGGCTTAAGGTGGGGAGGCGGGGAGGGGTCGGAAGGTGCTGGTACCCGTCGCTAATGGGTGCGCGGCGAGTGCAGGAGGCCTGGTCGCTCGTTGCTAGTTCCTTCGGTCGCCAGGGCTCCCTCACGATGACCCACGCCCGACGGTGGTTCGGGGTGCGCGAGCGGTTATCGGGCCGTCAGTATGCGATCAGCTTCTGGCGGAGCTGCGGGGTTATCGGAAGCGTGGCGAGCGTGCGGGCGATGCGGGCGGCGGTGTCGCCTTGGCCGTAGGGGTTGCGCTTCGGGTGGCGGCGCGGGTGGCCGCCGTTCCAGATGTTGCGGAGGGCGCGGCGGATCGCGGCCTGGGTGAGGGGGACGGTGGTGACGTTTGTGCCGCGCTCGCGGCCGGCCTGGCGGGGGCCAACATCTATCACGGGGGTGCCGAAGCTGGCGGCCTCGATGATGCCGGCGGACGAGTTGCCGATCAGGCAGGCGGCATGGCGCAGGAGGCCGAGGAAGCAGCCGCGGGGCAGGTCGGGGATGAACACTTGGCGGCTGAGCTGCTCCTTGGTGGCCCGATAACGCCGGTTCTGAACGGACTGCCACTGCCGGACGATCCCGGCCGAGCCGGGGTCGTTGTTTGGGTAGACGATCAGGCGGCGGACGGTCGCGGGGAGGATGCGCGTGGCATCGAGCAGTGTGCCGGCGCGCTCGTGCTCCGCGCGATCGTCCGCATCTGTCGGGTGGTAGAGGAGCACCACGTACTTGCCGGGCTTCAACGGCTCGGGGTCGCCGGTGAGCGCGAGGCGCGTTCTCCGGTCGATCAGGTGCCGGGCGCACCGGTCGAGCGGCCAGGCGTCGTCGGCGATGCCGTCGAGGCCGGGCGAGCCGACCTGGTGGATGCGCCACTTGTCTTCGCCGAGCCTGGCGATGCGGTGGGCGGATTGCCGGGTCGCGGGGAGGTGGACGTGGGCGAGCTTCGTGATCGCGTGGCGGAGGCTGTCGTCGACCTGCCCTTGGGCGCGGTCGCCGCCGTGGACGTGGGCGAGGACGCGGCCGGAGAGGTGGGCGGCGGTGGCGGCGGCGAACGCCTCGACGCGGTCGCCGGTGACGAGGACGACGTCGGGGTCGAGCGTGGCGAAGGCGGCGGCGAGGCGGGCGGTGGCGCGGCCGGTCTCGGCGGCGAGGGCGGCGAGGGCGTCGCCCGCGGGCTTCCAGCGGACGGTCGCGTCGATCGTCCAGCCGTCGGCGCGGATCGTGCGAATCGTCCGGCCGTGGGCGGGGTCGAGGTGGATGCCGGTGACGACGAGTTGGAGCCGGAGGCCGGGGTGGGAGGCGATCGCGCGGAGCGTGCGGGCCATCAAGCCGAACTCGGCGCGGGTGCCGGTGACGTAGCAGATGGTGCGGGGGGTGGGCATGGGGGGGGAGGCAACGACGCGGGTAACGTCGCTCGTGACGCAGCCCTTCAGCCGTAGGCCACGAGTCTGCAGGAGTTACGTGTCACGCCGCGTCGAGCACGTCCCAGGTCAGCATGGCGCCGGCGGCGATGCTTGTTCTTGTTTTCTGACCGACGACCTTCCCGATCTCGGCGGCGGGGATGCCGGTGCCGGGGCGTTGGACGGTCAGGTCTTCCTCGCGGATCCGCCCGCCGGCCTCCACCGCCCGCCGAAGCACGAGCGACTGCCGCGAGACGGTTCGCACGTCCTGCTCGGCGGGCAGCACGCGGCGGCCGGGCACGCCGCGGAGGCGGTCGGCCTGGCGGATCATGGCCACGTACTGCTGGAACTGCGGCGGGTCGAAGCTGGCGGCGTGGTCGGGGCCGGGGGCGTTGCGGTCGTACGTCAGGTGTTTCTCGATCACGCAGGCGCCGGCGGCGACGGCGAGCGGGCCGGCGAGGACGTCGGTCGTGTGATCGCTGTGACCGACCGGGACGGCGAACCGGTGCGCGAGCTCGGTGACCCAGCAGAGGTTGGCGTCGCGGTCGGCGGTCGGGTAGCTGCTGACGCAGTGCAGCAGCGCGAACGCCGCGCCCCACTCGCGGAGCCAGCCGACGGTGGTCTCGATCTCGGCGGTCGTCGAGGCGCCGGTGGAGATCAGCATCGGCTTGCCGAGCCGCGCGGCGCGCTGGAGCAGCGGGCGGTTGACGAGGTCGGGGCTGGCGATCTTGACCGCGGGCAGGGCGAGCCGGTCGATCACGTCGACGTCGTCGGGCGAGAACGGCGTGGCGATCGGCAGCATCCCGCGGTCGCGGATCGCGTCGACGACGGTCTGCAGGCCGTCGGCGGGCAGCTCGTAGCGGGCGAGCATGTCGATCGGCGATGCGTCGCGAACGCGCTGGGCCTGGTACGAGGCGAAGCTGCCGCTGGCGTGCATCAGCGTGCGGGCGCGGAAGACCTGGAGCTTGACGGCGTCGGCCCCGGCGCGGCGGGCGTGGTCGACCAGTTCGAGCGCGCGGTAGACCGAGCCGTCGTGGTTCACGCCGATCTCGGCGATCACGAGCGTGGGCTCGGTGGGGGAGATCCGGCGGGTGAGGATTGTCAAAGGGGACATGGGGAGGGAGATGAATCGAACTGGTGCTGGCCGTGCCGGTTGCTCGTCATGCGGGGCGGCTTGCCCCTGGGCGGCTTGACTCACGGGCGGGACGCCCGTGCCACCTCTAAGACACGGGCGGGGCGCCCGTGATACGGGTCTTGCGCCGCGCCGTGATCTTCATGTTTCAGGTCTTCATGTTTCACTCTTCCCTACGCCTTACGCGGACAGGCGCCGCGGGTCCGCCTGCTCCGTCCGGTCGCGCAGCACCGCCTCCGCCCAGTAGAGGTCGCGGACGTGGTCGATCTCGATCGTGTCGCCCATCTCGGTCTCGATCCCGCGGCGGTCGACGCCGAAGAACGCGTGCGGGTCGTGGGGCATGACCTCGCCGCGGAGCATGCTGGCGCGGGTGACGGCGACGACCGCGCCGTCGTGCAGGAACGTCGGGGTCAGGTCCTGGCGGCGGTGGATGCTGCCGGGGTGGAGCGGGACGACGCGGTCGCCGTCGAGGCGGCTCATCCACGACGGGTGCCACTTGCCGACCGGGCAGAACGAGCGGACCGAGTCGCAGCCGGTGTCGTTCAGGTGCCGGATCGCGCGGTCGATGACGCCGGCGGGGCGGAGCGGGACGTTGCCGTAAAGGGTGACGAGCGCGTCGGCGTGGAAGCCCGGGTCGCGCGATTCGAGCGTCCGCATCGCGTGGAGCATCACGTCCTGCACGGACGCCTCGCCGGTGGCGAGTTCCTTCGGGCGTTCGATGACGTCGAACCCTTCGGCGGTGGCGAAGCGGCGGATCACGCCGCAGTCGGTCGTTACGCAGACGCGCGAGAGCGTGCGCGCGGCGCGGGCGTGGTCGAACGTGTGGCAGACGACGGGCCGCCCGGCGAGCAGGCGGAGGTGCTTGTGCGTCAGCCCGACGCTGCCGGCGCGGGCGAGGATGATGCCGAGGGTGGTCATGGAAGAGTTGCTGGTTGCGGGTTGCGAGTTGCTGGTTAGGGGCGGTGCCACTCCTTGCAGGCGAGGCAGAGGGGGCGGTGGTGGAGTGATCCGGTGGCGTGGTCGCCGCGGAGCGGGGCGAGGCGGTGTTGCCAGAGGTCGGAGAGGTCGTCGCCTGGTACCCGGCCGAGCGGGTGGCGGCGGAGCGCGTCCTGCTCGCACGCGACGACTGCGCCGTCGCTGAGAATCGTTAGCCGCGAGTCGAGGCGGGCGCAGGGGCGCCGTTTGGGAGGGGACATGTCGGCGCAGGCGGCGTCGGGGATCTGGCCGGCGTAGTCGGACGGGCCGGCGATCACGGCCGTGCCGAGCACGCGGATCCAGTGGTCGTACCAAGCCTCCATCTCGTCGAGGTTCGCGCGGCACTTGGTGAACGTCGGCACGATCAGCGGCACGCTCCGGCGCAGCGCGAGCAGGCGCTTCAGGTTCTCGATGACGCGGTTCAGGGCGTCCGCGCTCATCACGCGCTGGTACGTCGGCGCGGTGGCGGCCGGCAGGTGGATCGTCAGCACGTCGAGGCGCGCGGTCGCGAGCGCGTCGAGCGCGGCCGCGGACGGTTCGACCAGGTCCGTCTCGACGTGGACGGCCGGGACGTTCGCCCGCTCGATCAGGCGAAGGATCTCCGGGAACTCGGGGTGGAGCAGCGGGTCGCCGGCGCCGGCGATTGTCAGGCGGAGGTCGTCGATGCCGTGGAGCTGGTCGAGGATCGGCTTGAGCGTTGTGAGCGGCATCGCCCCCCTGCCGAGTTGCAGGTGGGTGCCGGGGGCGAAGATCGGGCGGGTGGCGCGGTCGGTCGTCACTTCCAGCACGACCTCGCGCGGGTGCGGGTGGGCCGTCGGGCGGGACGCGACGAGCGCGACTAGGTCCTCCGCCCCGGTTCCGATCAGTTGACCGTTCAGGCTGGTCGTCGCGTCGGACAAGCGGCGGATCTGGCGGTCGGAGTCGAGCGTGAACCGGTGCGGCGTGCGCGCGACCGCCGGCGGGACGGCCAGGCACATGTCCATCGTCATCGGGTCGCGACCGGGCGTGTCCGGGTGGTACGCGAACAGCCGGCCGGGGTGGGTATTGGCCTTGGCTAAGCGCTCGACCAGCGGCGTGCGCAGGAGCAGGCCGGCGAGGCCCGGGGCGGCCTGGGTGAAGGCGTACTCGATCCGCGGGTGGGCGGCGATGTGGGCGACGAGCGCGTCGATCAGGGCGGGATCGACGAGGGCGGCCGCCGGGTCGACCAGGACGACGGCTTCGGCGTTGAGGTGTCGTGCGGCGTCGTGCACGAACGGCGCGTGGAACCCGCGGTCGAAGTGGCACGTGCCGAGCAGGCCGCCGCGCCAGCCGTCGCTCCAACGTTGCGACGCGTTGACCTGGTCGAGCAATGGGATCGGCGTGCGCGGCCTCGACAAGGTGACGGTATCGCCCGCCGCCGCAGCGACGGCGTCGCGCTGGTCGTCCCAGCAAAGGACGGCGCGGGCGGTGACGGATTGCGCGCGGGCGAGGCGGGCGATCGTCCACCCGAGCACGGGCCGGTCGCGGAAGCGCCGGGCGGCGCTGTGGCCGGCGGGGGGCTCGTGGAGCAGGGAGAGGATGGCGGCGGTCGAGGGGGTCAAAGTGATTTGATCGCGGAAGCGTCGAGCGGGCAGACAAGTCTGCCCCACCGGGGGGAGACTTTGGGAGGTGTCGGACGTTCACGCCGCCTTCGGCCGGGGCGTCGCCGGGTCCGTGAACGCCTTCAGCTTCTGGATCGCCTCGTCCATCAGGCGCTGGAAGTCGGCGGCGGCGTCGGCGACGGCGCGGACGTTCTCGATGTCGCGGTCGGTCTGCTGCCGCTGCAGCTCGACGCCGCTCAACTTGCCGGCCTTGATCTTGCGGTCGCGCTGGAACCGCTGGAGTTCGCTCTTCTGCGTGAGCTGGGTGACGAGGTCGTACGTCGGCCCGAGCGTGTCGATCCGCTTGCGGAGCAGGTCGATGCCGGCGATCGCGCGGTTGACGCGGCCCTGGTCGTCCAGGTTGTCGCGGATCTCCTCGAGCAGCGGGAGCGTCTCGCGGCTGATGATCTCGATCTGCCGCGCCTCCTCGCGGCGCGCCTGCAGGCTGGCGACGCAGCGCCCGGCGCGCATCCACTGCTGCCCCGGCCGCCCGTCCCCGTGGCCGCGCTCCGGGAGGGGGTCGACGCAGAACGCGCGGATCGCGTCGGCGAGCTTCATCGCCTCCGCCCCGCGCTTCGCCGCCCCGCCCTCGGTCGCGTCGATGATCTTCGTCGACGTGCGGAGGAAGTCGCGCTCGAACTGCTGCAGGTACGTGAACAGCCGTTCTTCGGTGTACATGGGTTTTCCCTCGAAATCCTCGATGCGGCGCAGGATCGGTCGGTCCCGCGCTACGAACTCCCACTGCTTCATCTCGACCGTGCAGAACCGGCTGAGTTCCGGCCGCCAGACGTCGTCGATGTTGGTGCCGGGCGCGTATGCGAGCCCGTCGCCGAACCCCAGGTCCTGGCCGACGAACACGATCGGGTCACACCCGAGGTGCTCGGCCAGGTAGTACGCGAGATGGGCAACCGTCGCCCCGCTCGAAAGCTTCCCCTTGCCCACTTCAGGGCTGACCTCGCGCAGCAGCCGGTCGGCGTAGTCGTTCCCGAGGACGGTGACCGGGCCCGGGAACACGTCGAAGATCTTCGGGCTCGCCTTCGGCTCGGCGACCAGGCGCGTCCGCAGGCCCTTGGGGAGCTTCTCGTAGTAGCGGGTCGAGATGTCGTGGTAGTCCAGGCTGGTGACGAACTGCGGCTCGATCCCCATCTCCAGCAGCGGCTGGAGGATCGTCTGCACCGCGATGATCACGGCCTTGCCCTGCGCGTCGACCAGGTGGTGCTTGTTCTTCCGCAGGCTCGGCCCGGCCGACACGACGATCGCCGGCCTGCCCTTGTACGCCCCCGCCAGTTCGCCGACGCCGGGTGTGGTCAGGTACGGCCCGAGGTTGAGCGCGATGTTCTCCGCCGTCCGCCGGCCGTTGATCACCAGCGTGTTCAGGCTCGTCCGTGCGAACGACGCATACTCCGCGATCCACGTCTGCACCTGCGCGAAGAACTCCGCGTGCAGCGCGAGGCTGGGCGCGTGGGTGACGCCCTCGAACCCCATGGAGCATAATGCGGCGTGGGGCGTCAGCTTGGTGAGGATGTCCGACTTGTCCGCGACCGTGAAGAACTGCACCCGCCCCGACGCGATAACCCGCGACAAGTCGCGGTGTTCGAAGGCCGTGCGGATCAGTTCGAGGTCGGGCTCGAACACGAAGACCAGCGACTCGTCGCTGGCCCGGTCGAACAGCGCTTCCAGCGCGTACCCCATTCCGAGGCCGAGCAGGTAGAACGCGACGCAGCCGCCGGTGCGGACGTTGTCGGTCAGCTTCTGCGCCTCGGCGACCGGGTTGTACTTCGAGTGCAGGGAGATCGCGCGGCCGTCGGGGGTATGGACCACCACCGTCGGCGGCCCGGCCTTCGAGGGCTCGACCGTAAACCTCGCCCCGCAGCCGACCGCGCCGAACGCCGGTTCGGTGTCCAGCGCTTCGATCCGGCGCGCCAGCGCGGCGTCGCTCGCCCACAGCGCGGCGAGGTTCGCCAGGTACGGCGCGTCCGCCGGCAGGACGAAGCGGGTGGATGGGTCGGTGCTTGCGGTCATACGGTCTGATCGATAGCGTTGGCGCGCCGGCCCTGCGGGAACAGTGCCCTGAACCGGGAGCCCTGTACGGGGTTATCGGACCCGCTCGGCGTAAACCTTGAGCGAGAAAATGCTGGACTACTTGTTCGACACGCCCCTCTGGCTGCTGGGCCTGCTGGCCATCACCGCCGTCGCCCTCTGGGTTTCGGGTAACGGCCGGCAGGAGAAGCGGTTGCAGTTCGCCGCCTACGGGCTGGTCGCCGTCGCGGTGGCGCTGTTCCTCGTCAGCCGGTTCGTCGACACCGACCGCGAGAAAGTCGCCAAGCGGACGCGGCAGGTCGTCGAGGCCGTCGAGAAGAAGGACAAGGCCGCGCTCGCCAAGCTGCTCCACCCTGACGTGACGCTGATGTGGATGCGCAAGCAGCAGATCGTTGAGCGGGCGGGGACGGCCGTCGACGAGTTTCGGCTGTCGAACGTCCGCACGACCTCGCTCGACACGGTCCAACCCAACCGCGCGGAAGTCGTCGTCGACGTCTCCGTCGCCGCGACCGTCGAAAGCGCCGGCCGCGACGCCCCCACCACCTGGGAACTCGTCTGGGCCAAGTCCGGCCCCGAATGGCTCCTCCGCGACATTAAGGCGAAGCGGCTCCCCGGCATCGACCTCGAAACGCTGATCGGCCGCATGCGTCCCTAGGTTCCCTGCGACAATGGCGCTCCCGCAGGGTCCGCTTCAGCGGACGGAATGGTCCCCAGCGCAACGCGTTCCGACCGCCCGCGCGTCACACCTTCCAGTTACCGTCCTGCCACCCCTTCAACACGCGGTGGTCGGTCAGGTCGAACTGCAACGGCGTGATCGTGATGTACCCGTCCCGCAGCGCCGCGACGTCCGTGTCCTGCTCGGTCTCGCCGAGCTTGAACACGCTGGTGTTCCAGAAGTAGTCGCGGCCCTTCGGGTCCTGCCGCCGCTCGTAGGTGTCGACCCACGGCCGGGTGCATTGCCGGACGATGCGCACGCCCGCGGGCTGCTGGTGCGGGTGAAGGGCGGGGACGTTCATCGTCGCGACCTGCCCGGGCTTGAGGCCCGCTTCTAAGATCCGGTCGATCGCCTTGACCGCGAACGTCGCCGCCCGCGCGTAGTCGGTGTCGATCTCCTTGCGGAGGTAGAGGGACACCGCGATTGCCGGCAGTCCGAGGAACGCCGCCTCGATCGCCGCGGCGACGGTGCCGCTGTAGATCACGTTGATCCCGACGTTCGTCCCGCTGTTCATCCCGGAAACGACGAGGTCCGGGATCCGCCCGCCGCAGAGCTGGTTGATCGCCAGCTTCACGCAGTCGGCCGGCCGCCCGTCCACGGCGATCCCTTCGAACGCGTCTTCGACCCGCACGCGGTTGGTCAGCAGCGGCGTGGCCATCGTGATCCCGTGCCCGGTGGCCGACTGCACGGTCTCCGGCGCCACCACCTGCACCTCGTGCTCCTTCGCGAGCTGGCGGTACATCGCCACGAGGCCGGGGGCGCGGATCCCGTCGTCATTCGTCAACAAGATAAACATAAGCGGCCGGAGTATAGGGCCAGAAGGCACAAGCCAGTAGCGAAACGCCAGCCGCGGAGCGGCGACAGACTCTAGCCCCGGGCGCCAGCCCGGGGTGAACGCGGCCGAGACCGCCAGCCCCGGAGGGGCGGCAGAGGCGCCCCCACGCGACCGGCAACAACAACTCCGACCTCTGAACCGCATGCGGACGACCGGGTACAATCGGACCATGTTCGTCCGGCATGAGATCCTGAGACTGACCCGCGCCCAGGTCCGCGACGTCGATCGCCGCGCGATCGAACACTACCACGTCCCCGGCATCGTCCTGATGGAGAACGCCGCCCGGGGCGCCGCCGACGTCGCCTGGGAGATGGTTCGCCGGATGCCGGGCGCGCTGGTCGACGTGATCTGCGGCGGCGGTAACAACGGCGGCGACGGCTTCGCGATCGCCCGCCACCTCCACAACCGCGGCGCGTGGGCCTCCGTCATCCTCGCCGCCGACCCCGGAAAGGTCACCGGCGACGCCCAGGTGAATGCGCGGATCCTGCAGGCCATGAAGATCACCTTCGTCCCGCCCGAAGACGCGGAACGCCAACTAAAGCGCGGCAACAGCGAGCTGCTGATCGACGCGCTCTTCGGCACCGGCCTGCAGCAAGCCCCCCGCGAACCCGCCGCCCGAGTCATCCAAGCGATGAACGCCAAGGGCCTCCCCATTCTGGCGGTCGACCTCCCGAGCGGCCTGGACTGCGACACCGGCGAGCCCCTCGGCCCCGACTGCGTCCGCGCGACCCGCACCGTCACCTTCGTCGCCGAGAAGTCCGGCTTCGCCAACCCCGCCTCGCGCCCGTACACTGGCGAGATCACCGTCGCCGACATCGGCTGCCCCCGCGAGGCCATCGTCGACGTCCTTCGCGACATCTCCGCCGACCCGCCTCCCCCGCCGTGATCCGATTCATCCTCCCCCGTCATCCCCCCGCCTTTTGCCTTCCGCCCCCCTTCCCCTACAATCGCCCCTCCGATGATCGAGCTGGGCGTCAACATCGACCACGTCGCCACGCTCCGCCAGGCGCGGCGCACCTACGAGCCGGACCCGGTCTGGGCCGCCGTTGAGGCGGAGCTGGGCGGGGCGGACGGGATCACCGTCCATTTGAGGGAGGACCGCCGCCACATCGACGACCGGGACGTCGACGTCCTCCGCCGCACCGTGCAGTGCAAGCTGAACCTCGAGATGAGCCTCGCGCCGGAGATCGTCGAGATCGCCGCTCGCACCCTCCCCACGCAAGCCACCCTCGTGCCGGAGCGGCGCGAGGAGATCACGACCGAGGGGGGCCTCGACCTCGCCGCCGACGCCGACCGCGTCCGCGGCGTGGTCGAGCGATTGAAGTCGCTCGGCGTGGTCGTCAGCGCGTTCATCGACCCCGTGCTCGCGCAGATCGATTTGGCCTCCAAGCTCGGGTTCGACGCGGTCGAGCTGCACACCGGCGAGTACGCCAACGCCCGCGACGACGAGATGGCGTTGACCGAGCAGCTCCACCGCCTCGAGCAGGGCGGCCAGTGGGTGCGCGAGCGCGGCATGCGGCTGCACGCCGGCCACGGGCTGAACTACCGCAACGTCGTCCCGATCGCCCGGATCCCGCTGATGGCCGAGCTGAACATCGGCCACGCGATCGTCAGCCGCAGCATCTTCACCGGCCTCCGCCACGCGGTGCGCGAGATGAAAGACCTCCTCGACAAATCCACCCAGGCCCGCGACGTCCGCGTCGCCCACCCCGTCGAAACCCCCGTGCTGAATTACCAGAAACGCTAGGAAGAGGACTCACCGCAGAGACGCAGAGACCGCGGAGAAGACCCGTTCGAAGAACCCGATTGTTTAGGAGCTTTGATCAGCCTCTTCCGACTACTCGCTTCTCGCTTCTGACTTCTCGCTTCTGGCAACTAACAACTGACAACTGACTTCTTCGGAGCCCCCCCACGATGTTCACCGGCGCCTTCACCGCGATGATCACGCCGTTCCGCAACGGCCGCCTCGACGAGGCCCGCCTCGTCGAGCAGATCGAGTACCAGATCAGCAACGGGATCGACGGACTGGTCCCCGTCGGCACGACCGGCGAGTCGCCGACCGTCGACTTCAAGGAGCACGCCCGGATCCTCGAGCTGACCGTGAACGACGCCCGCGGCCGCGTCCACGTCGTCGGCGGGGTGGGCGCGAACGCGACCAGCGAGGCGCTGGAGCTCCACCGGATCGCGAAGGACGTCGGGTGCAGCGCCGGGCTGTCGGTCAACCCGTACTACAACAAGCCGACGCAGGAGGGGCTCTACCGCCACTTCATGACGCTGGCGGATCGGATCGAGCTGCCGATCATTTTGTACAACATCCCCGGCCGCACCGGCGTGACGATGAGCGCCCAGACCGTCGCCAAGCTCGGCCAGCACCCCAACATCGTGGCGATCAAGGAGGCGACCGGCAACCTCGACATGACCAGCGAGATCGCGTCGCTCTGCCATTTGCCGATTTTGTCCGGCGACGACTCGCTGACGCTGCCGATCATGTCGATCGGCGGCCGCGGCGTGATCAGCGTGGTCTCGAACCTGCTGCCGGCGAAGGTCAAGCAGATGGTCAAGCACGCGCAGGACGGGAACTACGCCGAGGCCCGCGCGATCCACTACCAGCTCTTCCCGCTGATCAAGGCGATCTTCGCCGACGGGAACCCGGCCGGGATCAAGTACGCGATGAAGGTCGCCGGCATGGACACCGGCGAGCTCCGCCTTCCGCTGTGGGAGGCGAGCGAGGCGACGAAGAAGCAGATCGAACTGTTCATGGCCCCGGCGGGGGCGCCGTTCGCGGTGTGAAGACGAAGCGGGTGAACCACGAAGGGCACGAAGGGCACGAAGAGGACGTCGGGACGGGCGGCGGGTGGTGCACCCATGAAGGTCGAGTTCCTCGCCGGCGATCCCGCCGACTGGCCGCTCCCGCTGATCCGGCTGTTCGACTACCGGGCCGGCCACGTCGAGCGCCTCCGCCAGGCGTGCGAGGACCTGGCGGAAGGTCGGCGCGCCGAGTTCCGGTTGCACGACCAACCGTGGGTCGAAGCGCTCGGCGGCTGTCGGTTCGTCTGGCGGGCCGGCGCGAAGGACGCCGGCGTCCGGCTTCCCGCGCCGAGTGACCCGTTCGTCCTGGAGTTCTCCGGCGAAGCGTGGCGCGAAGTGCGGGACAAGCTGCTACCGTTCCTTGACGATTCCACGGGCTACAACTGGCTCACGAATGAGGGTGAGGTCAACGTCCTGCTCTCGCCGGACGGGGGTTGGTAGCCACAGCGTTGGACGCTTCGAGCGGATGACTTCCGCCCTCATAGTTGGACGCATACTTCGCAGCGGCGGCGATCACCGACTTTTCTGGCGGAGACCTCAATTGTCCGAGGCGTGGCGGCGAATCCCAGTGCCTAGCATCTGCGAGCGGATGATCGGTTTCTCCGTCCCGCAGCAGGACGCCGTCCTCGTCGTCTCGTACGAGGGCACGCACCTCCTGCGGCTCGGTCCGCCGGCGACGGTCGAGACGGACGCCGCGCATAGCGAGTACGACCTGTACGCGCCGGCGACCGGCATTTGTCGCTACCGAGACCGGGACTGGGACATCGTCGGGCCGCACCCCGGCCGCCCGCTGCTGACGAACCCGCAGGGCGAGTGGTTGGAACTGGACGACGAGGCGAACGCCGTCTCTGTGCTGGTCGGCGGCGAGGAGGTCTGGTCGTACCGCTTCGAGAACTTCTCCGGCGACTGGGTGGCCGCGACGTTCTCGCCGGACGGGCGGTTCATCATCCTCGGCTGCCCCTACGACTTCGACTTCCGCGTCTGGCAACGCACCGGCGGCCCGGCCGGTCCGGGCGGCGTGGAACCATGACCGACGCGGATTCCCAACGACCGGCGACGCTGCGGTCGACGAGTGCGGCAGCGCCTATGTCCCCGCCGCCTCGCGGATGGCCGCCCTGAGCCCCGAGTGCGCCCACCGCCTTTACGGCCACCCGAACTGCGAACACGTCTGGGCGAACGGCGCGTGCTCCGCGTGCGGGTGGGACGGCTCGCGCTCGGCGTACGTTCGAGGTTTGATCCGCAAGACGGCCCCGTAGTACAACCGTCCCCGAGCGCCGGGCCGGTGACCGCAGGGGCGGCTCAGGAAGACGACGAAGGCCGGCGTACCGGCGGCGGAGCGGTTGCCCTCCGAAGACCGGGTTCGGAAGCGGCGTGCCGCCGGCGGCGTCGGCTTGAGGGAGATGAGCTCTGATCTCCCTCAAACTCCCTCTTTTCTCACCGTCCCCTCCGCCGGCCGGCGGTTCCTGCGTGATCCCGCCGGCCGGTATGATCGAGTTCCGTGGGCGATCCCGCGAAACGGAGCCGCAGGACCCAAGGGTTGGCACTACGCGCCGCTCGGTCGTGGACGATGACGGAGACAGGATAAGATCTCGTCCAACGTGCGACCGGGGACATGGGGAGGTGCGCCGAAATATTCGATCGAACGTGCCACGACGAAGGCTCGTCGGCGCCCCCCGCAGACCACTTCGACCAGGCCGGCAGCGTGCGTCAACTCCCGCCGGAAAAGCCGCCCCTCCTCCAAGTCCTTGGAGAAGTCCGGCTCGTCGCTCCCGTCGAGCCCCACGACGAGCCGGGAGAGTTGGGACGTGACGTACGAGAGGATGGGAGCCGGGAACTCGTGGCGACCGCGCGCCCTGAACAGGTAGGCGCGGAAGCGAGACCACGTGCCGGGATACAAGCTGTGCGGAGGCTCCTGCGAGGCACGCGCCGCCAGTGCCCCGATGTCCGCTGTGGCACCCGATTGCCGCAGCAGTTCCTGCACTAGAGAACGGATTCGAGCTGAGCGGCCAGAGGAGTAAAACCCCGCGACGCTCGTCCAGTCGAACGACGCGAGTGCCTGCACGGACCGTGCGCCCTGTACGCAATTGCAGAAGAGCTCGAGCGACGTTTCGATCGGCAGTTGCGTATCGTTCATCGGGGTTGCCGCGAGCCTATCGTCCGAGTCGGAGCCCCGTCAAACCTGCCATGGCCGCGGGTCTGCCGCCGCCGGACACCCGTGCAAGAGGTTCGCTCCCGTACGGTACAGACCCCCGCTCAACCGCGCCTGCAATCCGCCGGCCGGCCGCCGCCGACCCACACAGAACTTCCCCTAAGCTCTGAATCACTTTTCAAGACGACGTCCGCCGACGATAAACGGGAAGGTAAACGCGCCCCCACTCGAAAAGAAGACGACGAACTCTTCCCACCGCCAGTTGTCGTCCCGGAAGAGTTCCGCGGGCGATCGCCCGCCCGCGTGGCACACGGCCGCCGTCGCGATCACCATCGCGCACAGCATCAAGGCAATCCCGACGGCCATCGCGAATGCGAAGGCGCCTCCGTTACCGCTCTGTCGGGTTCCTTTCATTGACGTCCTTCGCACCGACATCCTAGCGCGCGGCGACCGCCCGCCGTCTCCCGCACAGAAGAACGTGGCCAGCTTATGCCTCGCAGTCTTCCGGAGGAGAGAGCCCGGTACTCCGTCCTCGACTTCACCGCCGACCAAAGCCGCGAAGAAGAGGAGCGGACACGGACGAACACAGATGAAAAGAGAGATCGGACTGGCCCTCTCATCTGTGGTCATCCGTGTCCATCTGTGGCCGGATTCGTCTTCCTTCCGCTTGGCTGCTTGGCTTGTTCGCTAACTGGCGTTCGTCTTCGCGCCCGATCCCAAGCGGAACGCCAAGGAGCCAAGGAGCCAGGGAAGAAAACCGACAGGAGGCCTTCTTCGCGTCTTCGCGGCCTTCGCGTTCTTCGCGTTCCCATCCCGCCCCGCCGCCGCCCCGGTCCGCTACCGGCTCCCCTCGAAGTAGAACTGCTCGCGGACGATCTGCCCGCCCTTGACCGTGTAGATCCCGACCTCTTCCAGCGTGACCCGCTGGCCGGTGGCCTTGGGGGTGACTTCGAAGGAGAAGTGGACGGCGAACTGGCCGTCCGAGCGGTCGGCGGCGCCGGTGGCTTTGTCGTAGTACGGGCCGCGGACCTTCTCGCCGTGGATCTCGTTGACGGCCGCCCACTGCCGCGACTTCTCGATCACCGGCCGCTTGCCGGCGACCTCCACCCCGCTCGCCTCGACCGACACGATGTCCGGCGCGTACATCGCCTCCATCACGTCGAAGTTCCGGCCCTGGTTGCACCACTCGACGAACTGGTTGGCTAACGATTGAAGGCTCATGGGGTTTGCTCCTGAGTTCGGTTGGTTGGCGGGGAGGATAACCGGGGGAGAGGGAATAAGCGACGGAGGCACGAAGCGACGAAGCGACGAAGGGGGCGGATCACGGCGAGTCTTCGTCCTCCCCTTCGTCGCTTCGTGCCTCCGTCGCTTCGTCGCTCATTCCTCCCCGCATTGCCCCCCACCAGCCACCGCCCTACATTTGTCCAACGACCCCATGACCTACCTCTGCGTCCCCATCTTCGTCGACTCGCTCGAACAGGCCTTCCGCGACGCCGCCCTCGCGGCGGAGTACGGGGCGGACATGGTCGAGTACCGGATCGACACGTTCACCGACCCCGACGGGGTGCGCGCGCTCGTCGAGCACTCGTCGCTGCCGTGCGTGGTCACCTGCCGCTCGGCGGAGGAGGGCGGGCGGTGCGAGCTGCCGGACGACCGGCGGCTGGCGGTGCTGGGCGAGGCCGGGCCGTTCGAGGCGCAGTACGTGGACGTCGAGCTGGCGACGCTCCGCCGGTATCCGGAGCGGGCCGACGGGCTGGGGCGGAAGCTGATCGTCTCGTCGCACGACTTCAAGGGCCGGCCGGACAAGCTGTACAACCTGATCGCGGAAATGACCGCGTCCGCCGCGGACGTGAACAAGATCGTCTGGACGGCGCGCACGGTGCGCGACAACGTCGAGGCGTTCGAGATCCTCGGCTCGCGGCAGAAGCCGACGGTCGCCCTCTGCATGGGGGAGGCCGGTTTGATCAGCCGCGTGCTGGCGAAGAAGTTCGGCGCGTTCCTGACCTTCGCGTCGCTCAGCAAGGGCGCCGAGACCGCCCCCGGTCAGGTCAGCATCCACGACATGAAGCGCCTCTACCGGTGGGACGCGATCAACCCCGAGACGAAGGTTTATGGGGTCGTCGGCTCGCCGGTCGCCCACTCGATGTCCCCGGCGATCCACAACGCGTCGTTCGAGCACGTCCGCCACGACGGCGTCTACCTCCCCCTGCTGGTCAACGAGGGGTACGAGTCGTTCAAGGCGTTCATGGAGACGTTCCTCAACTTCGCCCAACTGCACCTCAGGGGGCTTTCGGTCACGATCCCGCACAAGGAGAACGCGCTGCGGTATCTGAAGGAGAAGGGGGCGGAGGTGGATCCGCTGGCCGAGTCGATCGGCGCGTTGAACACGATCGTCATCGACCGCCAATCCCAACCCGCAACCAACAACCAGCAACCAGCAACTCTCCGCGGCTTCTCCACCGACTACGCCGCCATCCTCGACAGGATCACGTCGAAGCTGAACATCACCCGCGAGCGGCTCGCGGACTACCGGGTCGCCGTCCTGGGCGCCGGCGGCACCGGGCGCACCGCCGTCGCCGCGCTCGCGCACTACGGCGCGACCGTCGTTGTCTACAACCGCACGTTCGAGCGGGCCGAGGCGTTGGCGGCTGAGTTCACCGGCAAAAGCGGCAAGGTGGTCGCCGCCCGGTGGGAAAAGCTGTGCGACTCCTGCTGCCAGATCTACCTGAACACCACGAGCGTCGGCATGCACCCTAGCGTCGATGCGTCGCCCATCGACGGGCAGAACGTCACGTTCACGCCGGACACGCTGGTGTTCGAGGCGATCTACAACCCGCCCGAAACCAAGCTCCTGAGGACCGCCCGCGAAGCCGGCGCAAAAACCATCGGGGGCGTCGAAATGTTCGTCCGCCAGGCCGCCGGGCAGTTCGAAACCTGGACGGGGAAACCCGCCCCGACGGACCTGATGCGCCACGTCGTCGAGACGCGCCTCCCGTCCTCAGGGAATACCTGACGCGCGCCGCCCGCACGTCCCGTTTTAATCACCGCTTACCGCAAGTTCGGGGCACTTGAAGAAATGTGTATTCCCCACCTGTCGAATCCGTAAAAATCCCTTGACGACCCCGATCCGATCAGTATTATTCCCGGCTCGGGCGTGAGACCCCCGTGGATAGGTGTCCCCCCCTCGCCTACCACAACTCACGCCCTTTATTTTGCCCTAAGAACGCCGACCCCTGCGGGTCGGCGTTTTTCATTTCGTGAGGGCGGTCTGCAGCCCCTCGCCCAGCCGCCCGGCTGCGGCCTCCGTGCCGTCGTCGTCGACGAACAGGCGGTGCCACACCTCTAGCGACAACAATGTCCACAGCGCACGGCCGCGGTCGACCCGGCCTTCCAAGTGATCGTTGACGATCCGGTGAACGATCTCGGGGCGGAAGTACCCGCGCGCCAGCGCCCGCTCCCCGAGCACCACGTCCCGTACGAACTTGTTCAGCGGCCCGCGGAACCACGGGGTCAGCGGCACGGTGAACCCGACCTTCTTCCGGTAGATCGTCTCCCGCGGGATGTACCGCTCGGCCAGCTTCTTGAGCAGAATCTTCGTGCGCGTCCCCTTCGCCTTGAACGCCGGGGGTAGCGTCGCCGCGTACTCGACGAGCGGGTGATCGAGGAACGGCACCCGCGCCTCCACCCCGCTCGCCATGCTCATCCGGTCCCCCTTGATCAGCAAATCGTCCACCAGCCAGGTGTGCAGGTCGGCGTAGAGCATGCGCTCGAGCGAGTCGCGGCTGTCGCACCGCGCCAGATCGTCGCGTAATCGCTCGGCCGCCCCGTGGCCGTTCAACGCGCCCGGCTGCACGATCTGCCTCAGCCCGACCGCGTCGAACCCGCTGAACCACGACGCCAGCCGCTCGGCCTCGTCGGCGATCGACAAGTTCTCCAGCGCGATCCGCGCCCGCCGCTTCGAGAACGGCAGCAGCCCCGCCGCCCCGCGCAACGCCCCCCGCCGCAGCCCGGCCGGCATCCAGCCGAGGTAGCGGCCGAACTGATCGACCGCGCACTTCGGGTACCCGCCGAACAACTCGTCGCCCCCCTCGCCGGTCAGCATGACCGTCACGTGCTGCCGGGCGAAGCGGCAGAGCAGGTACGTCGGGATGGCTGCGGGCTCGCTGACCGGCTCGTCGTAGACCCAGCAGAGCCGCGCGAACTCGCTGACGAAGTCGTCGAACCCGACCGTCACCTCGTGGTGCTCGGTCTGATACCGCTCGGCCACCTGCCGCGCGTACGGCAGTTCGGAGAACCCGTCGGCGTCGAACCCGATCGAGAACGTCCGCACCCGCTCGCGCCCGCCGTTGCGCTGCCGCAGCCGCTCCATGTGCGCGACGATCAGGCTCGAATCGACGCCGCCCGACAACTGCGCCCCCAGCGGCACGTCCGACATCAGGTGCGAGTCGACCGCCGATTCGAGCAGTCGATCCACCTCCGCCAGCGCGTCGTCGAACCCGATCTCCCGCCGCGCGAACCTCCAATCCCAGTACCGCTGCGGCCGAACCTCCCCCGTCCCCGGCTCGATTTTTAGGAAATGCCCCGCCGGCAGCTTCGCCACCCCTTTGAACATCGTCAGCGGCGCCGGCACGTACCGGAACGTCAGGAACTGCGTCAGGGCCGACCGGTCCACCTCGCGCGACACTCCCGGGTACGCCAACAGCGCCTTGATCTCGCTTGCGAACAGCAGCACGCCGTCCACGACCGCGTAGTACAGCGGCTTGATCCCCACCCGATCCCGGGCCAGCACGAACGCGCCGTCGCGGCCGTCATACACCGCGAATGCGAACATCCCCCGCGCCCGCTCCAGTAGGCCGCGCACGCCCCACTCTTCGTACCCGTGCACGAGCGCCTCGGTGTCACACCGCGACGCGAACCGGTGCCCGGCCCCCTCCAGTTCTTTGTGCAGATCGAGGTGGTTGTAGATCTCCCCGTTGAACGTCAGGTGGACGCGCTCGTCCTCGTTCGCCATCGGCTGGTGCCCGCCGCCCCGGTCGATGATCGCCAGCCGCGTGTGCCCCAGCCAGCACCGCCCGTCCGCCGACGTCCAGTCCCCCCGCCCGTCCGGCCCCCGGTACCGCAGCGCGTTCACCATCCGCGCGCAGACGTCCGGCGACAGCCGCCAAACGGACGTCCCCTGCAACTTCACGGCACCGACGATTCCGCACATGGGACCCTTATCGGCTCAACGCGCGGATTTCGGAAGCACGGTGATGCTCTTCGGGGTCGTCGGGCAGACGTGCTGGCAGACGCCGCACCCGGTGCACCCTTCGCGGACGTTGATCCGCCCGCTGCCGTCGTCCACCGTCAGGGCCCGCGCGCCGACCGGGCACTCGCCCACGCAGATCGTGCAGTCCTGCCCGGCCGACCGCAGGCACGTGCTCTCGTGCCACACCGCCACGCCCATGTCGACGAAGTCGACCATCACGGGCTGAATGGCCCCGGTCGGGCAGACGTGCATGCACGCCAGGTGCGTGCAGAGGACGCACGACATCTCGTCCGGGTCGATGTAGGGCACGCCTTCGCCCTTGTCGCCGCTCCAGTCGATCTTGATGCACTTGGCCGGGCACGCGCGGGTGCAGTCGCCGCACCGGCTGCACTGGTTGCGGAACTGCTCCTCGTGCACCGACCCGGGCGGCCTCAGCCAGTGGCGCACGGGCGGCGGCGGAGGCGCGGGCTCGGCGTCCAAGCGGCCGAGCTCTTCCGCCACTCGCTGGAACGGCTCGACGGATTTCGCGAGCGGCTTGAACAGTTGCGCCAGCCCCTGGCGGAAGAACCGCCGCCGCGGCACCGGCTTGTCGTCGTCGTCAACGGCCATAGAACGTGGTCTGCCTTCGGGTTACAGTATAGACGACCGACCGCCCGCCCTCGACCCCTCGCGGAGTACCGACCTGTGACGTTGCGCCCGGCCCCCCTGTTGCTCCTGCTCCCACCTGTTCTACTCACCGCCGGCGGCGCGTGTTCTCCCCGCCCGGCCGCCGAGGACGCCCGACCCGCGCCGACCACGATTTACTCGATCCCCCTCACCCCCACGACACGAACGACCGTACCCACGACGGACGCCACCCTCCCCACCACGACGACCGCGCCGTCGAGCAGTCACCAGGCGCCGCCCCGGCGGACCGGACCGTGAGACCGATCACCGGGTGGCATGGGCAAGCGAGCTCGCTTGCCCGTCGCGTTCGCGCGAGGGTGAAGGCCACGGGCAACGGCATACCGTTGCCCATGCCACCCCCCCTCTTCATGTCTCATGTCCTCATGTTTCACGCCCCCTGTGCCACCGCCCCCGCCACCCGTTGCGGCTGACCCGTCCGGATCGACTCGTTGATCGCCTCGATGATCCGGACGTCCGCCAGCCCGTCCTCGCCCGGCGTCCACGGCTTGCGGTCTTCCAGCACGCACTCCGAAAAGTGATCCATCTCCTTCGAGAAGTGGTTCACTTCCGGCAAGTTGACCTGGCTGAGCTGCGGCCCCTTCTTTACTTCCATCTTCAGACCGCGGTAGCTGAACGCCGGGTCCATCTGGAACCACCCGTCCGCGCAATGGACGCGGTACCGCCGCGACTCCTCCCCGCCGAACCCGCACGAGCAGTGGGCGAGCACCCCTGACGGGAACCGCTGCGTCCAGACCACGCTCTCGGGCACCTCGGCGAACCGGCGGACGCCCTGCGGCTGGTGAGCCATCCCGAACACCTCGACCGGCTCCTCGCCGGTGATGTACCGCGACGCGTTGATGCAGTAGATGCCGACGTCCCCCAGCGGCCCGCCCGCCGTCTCGCGGGACAACCGGATGTTCGGCGGGTAGGTGTTCTGCATGTTCTCCGCCTCGAACACCTTGATCTTCCCGTACGCCTCCTTGCGCGCCATCTCGATCATCGCCTGGTTGTACGGCTCGTACCGCATGCGGTACGCGACCATCAGCTTCCGGTTGACCTGCCGCGCGACGTCGATCATCTCCTGGCACTCGCGGCTGGTGACGGCCATCGGCTTCTCGCACAGCACGTGCTTGCCCGCGCGCAGCGCGCGGATCGTGTATTCCGCGTGCATGTGGTTCGGCAGGACGATGTAAACCACATCGATGTCGGGGTTGTCGCGGAGCGAATCGAAGTTCTGATAGTTGTAGATGGCTTTAGGATCGACGCCGTACTTGGCCGCGACCGTCCTCGCCTTATCGGGGTGGCCACTGACCAAGGCCGTCGGCCGAGACCGCTCGCACTTGCCGAAGGCGCCCATGAGTTCGCCCAGAGTGAGTTCGCCCAGCCCGACGACGGCCCAGCCCGCCTTGCGGCCGTGCACTTCAGGGATCTTGAGCTTGGGCGGCTGCTTGTCGGGTGGTGCGAGAGGGGTGTTCTGGTCCTGGCCTGCCGCGGGCAGTGCGGCCGCGAGCGTGGCGGCGCTGGCGAGCTTCAGGAAGTTCCGGCGGGCGTCGGCGGACGAGCGGTCGGGCATGGGCGGCTCCTCGGGTTTGATAACGCTTCGCCCAGCTAATCGCGTGCCGCAAGAACGCGCCCCCGGCCGCTTGCTCGGATCAGGGGGCGTGACCTTCCGCATGCCTCGAATTCCCCGGCGCGGTACGCTTGAGCCCCCCAAGCAAGGACGCTGCTTTATGTCAGCCGACCCCACGATCACCGCCACCGCGCCCGCGACTCCCGCCCCCCTCCTCACGCTGGAGTACGCGACGCTTCCCGAGTGCTTCGGCATCGAGATCGCCGACGACGGCTACCGTTCCCTTCTGCACGTGCCGCCGGCGCCGAGTTGGCGGTTCCTGCCGCGCGGGCTGCTCGCGGCGACGGCGGTCTTCTGCGCGATGACCGCGGTGACCGTCCTCTGGCCGCTGACCCGGCCGCGCGTCCCGTGGCCGGTCGTGCTGGTGAACGCGTCGTTCTACGGACTGGGCGCCGCGGCGCTGCTGGTCGTCGCGTACGTCCGCCGCTTCCAGTCCCGCACGTTCATCGTGACCGCCGACCGGGTGATCGTCCACCTGCACACGCCGCTGCTCGGGCAGGACGTGACCCACTGGGACCGCGCGGGCGTCCGCGGCGCGGCGTTCGACCGGGCGGGGAACAAGCTGCACCTCCACCTCGCCGGCGACCGCGAGCCCGTTCGCCTCCCGGTCTCGCCCGACCCCGACGTCACCCGCTACGTGGTCGGCCAGTTGATCGTCGCCCTCGGCCGTCGGCACGCCCCGTGGCCCGGCCGCTCCCTCGCGCCCACGCCGGCCGACGAGACCGCAGTGGGTTCGCCCCGTCGCACCCGCACGCCGGCGGCGCTGGGCGCGATGACGCTGCTCGGCGCGACGTTCGTGGTCTCGCGCGGGGCGGCGGTCGCCGCGGTCACGGCCGTCGTTGCCGTCGTGGCGATCCGAGCCGTTCGAGGGCGTCTGGGTCGTCGCTGCCGCTCCGCGCTCGGCAGGGGTTGACGGTCGGCCGCTCGTGCCGCGCATCGACCGCCGCCGCTATACTCCGGGTAGACATGCCACCGCCGCCCCCTGTCTTCACCCGCGCCGCCGTGTTCGGCGGGGTTTACAACAATCATCTCGCGCTCGCCGCCGCGATCGCCGACGCCCGCCGCCGCGGGTGTGAACAGTTGTTCTGCCTCGGCGACCTCGGCGCGTTCGGTCCGAGCCCGGACAAGGTCTTCCCGCTCCTGATCGATTACGGCGTGCAGACCCTGCAGGGCAACTACGACCATTCGATCGGCCACGACCTCCCCGACTGCCAGTGCGGTTACACCGACCCGGCCGACAACCACTATGCCCGCCTGTCCTACCGGTACACGTACGATAAGACCGACCCGAAGTGGCGGCCGTGGCTGGCTGCGCTGCCGCGGGAGCTCCGGTTCACGCTCGGGACGCCGCCGCCGCCGGTGTCGGAGTCGTTGATCAAGCCTCCGCCTTCGTCCTTCTGGAACGTCCTCTGCTGCCACGGCTCGCCGCGTAAGACCAACGAGTTCCTCTGGGAGTCTACGACGCCGACCCACCTGCTGGAGAAGTTCGCTGACGACTACCGGGCGGACGTGATCGTCGCCACCCACACCGGCCTCCCGTGGACGCGGCGGCTGTCCGGCGGGCGGCTGTTCGTCAACTGCGGCGTGCTCGGGCGGCCGGCGAACGACGGCACGACCCGCGTCGGCTACACGATCCTCGATGCCACCGACCCCGGCCTCGCCACGTACGTGCCGCTCGAGTACGACCACCAAGCGCTGGCGGCCGAGATGCGGGCCGAGGGGCTGCCCGAGCCGTTCGTTGAAACCGTCCTGACCGGCTGGTGGACGACGTGCTTGGAAATTCTTCCGGCCAAGGAACGGGCGCGGGGCCGGCACTAGCGCACTCTCCGCGTTGGCGTGGTGGAGCGCGTCGGTTCGGGGGCGCGGGGGCCCCCGGGCGGGTGGACGATTTCGCCGTTGGCGCGGACCGGCAGTGCGCCTGTAATGGACGGCGGATTTCGACCGAGGAGCCGCCGATGCCGATCGTCACCTGTACGAACTGCGACGCGAAGAACCGGATCGACGACCGCCGAGCGGCGGCGCTCCAGCCCGTCTGCGGGCGGTGCGGGACGAAACTCGACGTGCAAGGCGTTTCGGCTGGCGGCGGCGCAAGCGGCAAGCCCGTGGACGTGACGGACGCGACGTTCGCCGACGTCGTGCTCGGGTCGGAACTGCCGGTGCTGCTCGACTGCTGGGCCCCGTGGTGCGGGCCGTGCCGGATGATCGCGCCGACGATCGCGCAGGTCGCCGCCGAGACGACCGGCCGCTGCCTGGTCGCCAAGTTGAACACCGACGAGAACCCCCGCGTGGCGTCGCAGTTCCGGATCGACGCGATCCCGACGCTGCTGATTTTCCACCGAGGCCAACTCGTCGACCGTGTCGCCGGCCTGCAACCCAAGCCCGCGATCCTTGCGCGGCTGGAGCGGGTTGCCGGCGCGGCGGCGTGATCCGTCGCGCGGTCCGATTTAGTGCGGGGCTTCCGGCGGCGAAGGTTACTTCACCGCCTCGACTTTGACCGTGTGCCGCACCGGCTTCTTCGCCGCCTCGGCGGCCTTGTCGAACAGCGACTTCGCCGCCGCCATCTCCTCCTGCGCGGCCTTCTCGGCGGCGTCCTTGTCGGCCGCCTTCGGCAGGTTGTTCAGCGTCTTCTTGACCAGCGGCGTCTCGGCGTTCTGCTGGGCCTTGACCAGGTTCTCCACCTGCTTGAACGGGTCCTTGAACGGGTTCTCCTTGACGAACTCGGCCGCGAGGTTGATCCCTTTCGCCAGGTCGGCGGCGGGGAACTCCTTGGAGTCCAGGCCCCACGTGACCTTCACCTTACCGGCGCCGGCGTTCTTCACGACCAGCATGTAGCGGTTGAGGTCCTGGTTGAACGGGAGGAACTCGATGATGCCGCTGGTCGAGTTGGGCTTGGTCGGGTCGCCGTAGAAGCAGAACGGGTACCTGGTGCTCTCGACGGTCACCTCGCCACCGTCCACGCCGACGACCTTGTGCCCGTCGGTCGCCTCGGCCTTGTTCGCGGCGAGGTCGAGCGTGATCGTGCCGATGTGTCCGTCGACGCCCAAACCCTTGAGGAACGCGTACGCCATGCAGAGCTGGCCGTTCGGGCCCGGGTGGAAACCGTCGCCGCCGGGGACGTTGTACGTTGGGCCGTACTTCGCCTTGGCCTTGACCATCGCGTCGTACATCGCCTGGTAGACGTCGGCGAACGCGCAGTTGTTCTTCTCGGCGACCTCCCGGGCGATGTCGCGCAGCTCGCCGAGGGTCTTGTTGTACATCGCCGACTCGTTGACCTTGACCTTCTTCTTTTTCTTCGGGTCCGGCTCGGGGTCGTTCGGGTCGGGCTTGTCGCGCAGGAACGTGTCGGTGTCGACGCACCCCGGGGAGCCGACGACGATGAACCGCACCTTGTGCTCCTTGAACTTGTCGACGATGCCCTGCATCGCGTCGCGGTAGCGCTTGGCCTTCTCCGGCGTCATCGGGGAGTACTGGCCGTCGTTCATGCCGTAGGCGGTCGTCGCGACGGTCATCGGGAACCGGAGGGCCTGGGTGGGCATCTTGTTCAGGAACCCGGGGGCGACCTCGCCGCTCCAGCCGAACTGCATCGCGCGCAGGTCGGGCTGGGGCTTGCACATCAGCAGGTAGTTCTCGACGTAGACTGAGTACATCTTCTGCTCGGTGATCGAGTCGCCGCAGATCGCGACGAAGTCGTTGGGCTGGAGCTTGTTCTCGGCCCGGGCCGCGGTCGCCCCGAGGGGAACCGCCGCCAGAAGGACCGCCGCCAGCCACCGCTTCGCAATGCCTCGTGTCGCTCGTGTCATGGATGCTCCTCGTTGCCCGTATGGATACCCGGATCGTCCGGTATAGTCGAGTACGCCCTGGGCTTCTGCCCCGTTGTTCCACCGACCGGTGTCCCCGTCATGCACGTCCGCGCTTACGACGACCCTTCGGAGTTTTCCCGCCGCGTGACCCCCCTGCTGCTCGAGCGGGAGGCGGAGAACTGCATCACGCTCGGCATCCTTGCGCAGGCCGCCCGCGGCGACGTCTCCGCGCCCCCGCCGATGATGCTGGCAGTGGAGGACGACGCCGGCCGCCCCGTCGTGGTCGCAACGATGAACCGCGCGTTCGTCCTGCTCCTGACCCGCGCGGCCCCCCGGGCTGCCGAGGCGGTGGCGCACCACCTGGTGGACAACGGTATTGATGCGCCCGGCGTCCAAGCTCCCTTGGGGACGGTCGAGCCGTTCGTCGACGCGTGGGTCGGCCGCACCGGCTGGGCCGCCAAGCCGCTGTTCGGGTTGGCCGTGCACCAGCTCGATGCGGTCACGGCCCCGTCCTTGGCCGCGCCGGGGTCGCTCCGCGCCGCGACGGCCGACGACGCGGATCTGCTGGACGCCTGGTCGGACGCGTTCGCGCTCGAGGCGCACGTCGAGCGGCGGCCGGCCGCCGAGCGCCGCGCCCACGTGGAAGCGGGGATCGGCGAGGGCCGGTATTTCGTCTGGTGTGACCCGGCCGACGGCCCGGCGGTCTGCCTCGTCGGCACGGTCGGGCGGACGCCCAACGGCATCCGGATCGGGTCGGTTTACACGCCGCCGGAGCGCCGCCGCCGCGGGTACGCGTCCGCCGCGGTGGCCGAGGTGAGCCGGCGCATGCTCGCCGGCGGGCGGCGGTTCTGCTTCCTGTACACGGACCTGGCGAACCCGACGTCGAACAAGATTTATGCCGCCGTCGGCTACCGCCGCGTGTGCGACTTCCGTAAATACGAGTTCGCGCCCCCGGCGACCGCTCCTTGACTGCCTCGATCGTGACCACGTGCCGCACCGCGATCCACATCGCGCAAACCGTCATCGATAAGAGGAAAAGCCCTGACAGCCCGGACGGGAACCCGCGTATACTACGCGCGCGGGGCCGCGAAGGTTTTGGCCCACGGCGTCGGACGACGCAGCGCCGGCCCGTAGAACCCGACCGGGCGACACCAGCGTAGGCCGCGCCGCACCGCAGCGAACGACCAGCCCGCCAATGTCCGTCCGGAGGAGACACCATGAGCCACAGTCGTCACGCCTTCGACTTCCGCCCGGCGGGCACCGCCGCCGCGGGCACACTCGCCGCTCTCGCGGCGCTTGCCCCCGTCGCCGCGGCGGACATTCCGATGAAGGCCGTCCGCCTGCAGACCGGGCTCGCGCGCCCGGTCTTCGCCGTCGCCGCCCCGGACGATCCGAACCGCCTGTTCATCGGCGAGCAGCACACGGGCGCGATCAAGGTGCTCAACCTCGCCAACAACACGATCTCGGGCACGTACCTGACGGTCCCGGGCCTCTCGACCGGCGGCGAACAAGGGCTGCTCGGCATGGCGTTCGACCCGAACTTCGCGACCAACGGCCACTTCTACGTCAACATCACCAACACGTCGGGCGCGACCGTCATCCGCCGGTACACCGCCGCGTCGCCGACCGCGACGACCGTCGCGACCAACACCGCGAGCACGGTGTTGACGTTCGCCCAGCCGGAGTCGAACCACAACGGCGGGTGGATCGGCTTTAGTCCTAAGGACGGTTACCTGTACATAGCGTCCGGCGACGGGGGCGGGGGGAACGACCAGCACGGCTCGATCGGCAACGGCCAGAACAAGGACAACCTGCTCGGCAAGATGCTCCGGATCGACGTCCGCTCGGACGCCTTCCCGGCCGACAACAACAAGAACTACGCGATCCCGAAGGGCGGGCCGGCGGGGACGCCGCCGAAGAACCCGTTCGCGCCGTCTTACGCGACGCCGGGGGTGAACCCGGCCGGGGCCGACGAGATCTGGCACTACGGCCTGCGCAACCCGTTCCGGGCGGGGTTCGACCGCAAGACGGGCGACCTGTACATCGGTGACGTCGGGCAGAGCCAGCGCGAGGAGATCGACTTCTCCGCCGACGGCGTCGGCGGGTTGAACTACGGCTGGCGGCCGCGCGAGGGGTTCATCGCCACCCCCAACATCAACGACCCACCGACCGGCGAGGTGTTCACCAACCCGATCCTCGACTACGGCCGCAACCTCGGGTTCTCCGTGACCGGGGGCGGCGTGTATCGCGGGCCGGAGAACCCGGCGCTCGAGGGAGTCTACTTCTACGCCGACGCCGGCACCGGCCGGATCTGGCGCGTCCGCTACTCCGGCGCGGGCGTCGCGACGCCGACACTGATCCACGACCCGACTGGGTCCGCGCTCCGCATCGAGGCGACCGCCGGCCACCTGCTCAAGGCGATCACGTCGTTCGGCGAGGACGCGGTCGGGCGGATGTACGTCACCATGCTGACGACCGGCCCGCTGAACAACCCGGGGGCCAGCGACGGCCAGCTCTACCGCCTCGTGCCGCCGGTGCCGGGCGACGCGAACCTCGACCGCCTGGTGAACCAGGTCGACCTGGCGACGTTCATCGACAACTACAACCGCACCGCCACCGGAAAGCTGTGGAGCCAGGGGGACTTCAACGACGACGGGCGGGTCGACTTCAAGGACTTCCAGATCCTCGAGCGCGCGTACGGCAACAACCTGCCGATCGCCGCGGCGGACCTGCCGGCGGACCTGCTCGCGGACCTCGCCAGCGTGCCGGAGCCGTCGGCGGCGGTCGCGGTCGCGGTCGTCGGGGCCGGGTTGCTTCTCAGGCGGCGGCGGGCGTAGCTTCGGGTGGATTCGGGACCGTCGCGGATGCTCCGGACCGTGCGCGGGGCCAGGGTCTTCGCGCGTGTCGGGGGCGACTCCGGGCGCGGCTTGCAAATCCGCAACCGGAGCGATATCAACCCGTTCCATGCGAAGGCTGAAGGCCCCCCAACGTCGCGAGCAGCTGATCGAGGTCGCGACGAAGCTCTTCGCCAAGTGGGGGTACGAGGCCACGACCACCGCGAAGATCGCCGAGGAGGCCGGCGTCACCGAGCCGATCCTGTACCGCCACTTCGACTCCAAGCAGGAGTTGTTCGTCGCGATCGTCCGCAGCGTCAGCGAGCAGACGATGGCCCACTGGGCCGAGATCATCGACGGCGTCCGGGACCCCGCGGAGCAGATCCGGCGGATCACCGAGGCGTTCCCCGAACACACCCGCGACCTCGCCGACGCCTACCACGTGATCCACGGCGCGCTGGCGACCAGCCGCGACCGCAAGGTCGTCGCCGTGATGAAGGAACACTACGGGCAGATCGAGAAGTTCTTCGTCGACATCATCAAGACGGGGCAGGAGTCGGGCATCTTCCGCCCCCAGCTCGACCCCAAGGGCCCGGCTTGGCAGCTGATCATGACAGGCATCGGCTACGCGATGATCGCGTTGAACCTGCAGCCGCCTGAGCGCGGGCTGATCCAGAACTCGATCGAGTCGATCTTGCGCGGGATCAGCGTGATCAAGGTGTGACGACGATGTGACAGCCGCCGTCCGGTCGGGCTATCCGGCTGCGCCGACTGCCAGTGCGACCAGAGCAACGACGAGCGTCAGGCCGACGATTGCGGCAATCAGGAGTTCGAACACGTCCGAGGGCCTAAGGGCCTCCTGTTGTCGCGCGCCGACCGCGTAGTCCACCGTCGGCGGGATTCTCGACGATTCCTTCGGTGACACGTTCTCACACCTGTAGCGCCATCACCACGCCCATCAGCAGCAGGCCGACGACGCAGACCGCGACGTAACCGAGCGCGAGGAAGCGCTTGGCGGAGAACCGCCAGTCGTCCACCGGTTCGGCGCGGACGTGGAACGCGTACTCGAGCATCGGGCGGGGCTCGGACATCTACGCATCATACCGTCCGGCCGCGGCGATTGTTCGGAGAAATGCCGTTGGATCGTCGGGTGACCTGGGCGTGATCCGGCCCCCTCTCCCGGCCGCGACCGTCGGCCGGCATCCGCGGTAGTTGAGTTCGCGGCCGGGAGAGGGTTGGGGTGAGGGGTCTTCTCGATCCACGAACGACGCCCGCCCGCACGCACGCGAAGGCCCCTCACCCCCGCCCTCTCCCACGGGCGTCTTCACCGGTCGGCGAACGGGCGCAACACACGCCCTCGGGAGAGGGAGGCGATGCCTGGTCGATTCGGCGGCTACTTCCCCTTCTCCTCCGCCGCTTGCAGCACCTTCACCGAACCGACGTCCTGCAGGCTCTTCAGGTCCGTCCAGAACGTCCCCGGGCCGGCGAAGATCAGGCGGATGTCCTTCGGCTCGAAGTTCTTCGCGAAGATGTAGGCGTTGTACGCCTGCGGCGTGCCCAGCGCCTTGACCATCATCTCCGCCCCCTTCGCCTCGGCGTCGTTCTTCATCCGCTCGACGTCGGCCTTGGCCTTCCCGAGGATCTGCGTGGTCTTCGCCTCCAGCGCCGCGATCTGGAGTTCGATCGTCGCCACCTCGAGTTGCCGCTGGGCGTCGGTCTCGGCGGCCTTCTTCTGACTGTCCGCCAGGATGTTCGCGACCTTGATCGCCGTGTCGCTGGTCACGGTCTCCTTCGCCAGGTCGACCAGCTTCTGCTCGGCGTCGAGCTTGGCCTTGGTCATGGCCGTCTGGGTCTTCTGTTTGAACGTGAGCTGGTTCTCGACCTCGATGTTCGCCCGCTGGATCGTCGCCATCAGCCCGCCGGTCGCGTCCTGGCCGGCCTTGTCCTTGACGGTCACGTTGCGGATCAGCGCGAGCAGGATGTCGACGTGACGGGACTCGACCTGCTTTTTGAGCGAGTCCGACAGCTCGTCCTGGAATTTGCTCCGCGTCGTCCCCTGGATGAGCTCCTTCGCGGTGTAGTTCGCGCCGACGTTCTGGCACGCGGCCTTCATCGCCGGCTCGATCACGTTCCGCTCGACCGCCTGCACGTTCCCGAGCGTGGCGACGATGCTGGGCGCGTCGGTCGGCGTGCGGCCCCAGACGACGGTCAGGTCGGCCTCGACCTGGTACCCGTCGTAACTGTAGAACTTGATGCTGCCCGCCGCCGACTCGCCGGCCGTGCCGCCGCCGCCGCTGCCGCCCGAGCCGTGAGCGTTGATCGCGTCGTACCCGACCGGGACGATGTCCACCTTCTCGACGCGCGGGTTCTTGTAGTACACGCCCGGCTGGAGCACGTCCTTCAGGATGCCGCGGTGCTCGGCCGAGCCGACGATCCGGCTGGCCTCGCCACCCGCCGCCGGCTGAGTGGCGCCCGGGGCCGCGGGCGTCGGCGCCGCGGCGTCGGTCGCGCCGGCCAGCCGGGTGACGACCCCCACGCTGCCCGGCGGCACGATCACCGCCGGCAGCTGCGTCACCTCGTACACGTGCGGGTTCAGCAGGTACGTCCCCGGGGTCAGCACCGCCTTCTGGATCCCGCGGTAGCCGACGTCCACGACCTCCTGCCCGGCCGGCGCGGCCTTCCCCTGCTTGACCGCGACCAGGCCGATCTTCGGCGCGGTCTCCGCGTCCTTCAGCAGCCCGTTCGAGTCCCAATCCCACTTCGACGGGTCGCCCGCCGGGATCTTGACCAGCGGCACCAACTCCCAGTCGTACCGCACCGGGTCGAGGAAGTACCGCCCGGGCCCGAGCAGTTCCTCGCGGACGCCCTTGTACTCGGGGCGGTCCTTCGGCACCGCGATCAGGTCTGGCGGCAGCGGCTTGCCGTACTTGTTGATCACCTTGAGCGCCATGTGCGGCGGCACGTACACGCGCATCACCGTCCACTTGAACGCCACCCACGTCCCCCACCCGACGACCAGCATGAACAGCGCGATCCGGATCCAGCCCTTCATTGCCGCACCTCCGCCGCCACCTTCGTGTCGGCCTTCTTGCCCGCGCCCGCCGGCTGCCCGAACTGCTTGAACAGGTCGCCGAACGGACCGTCCGTATTCGCGAGCACGCTTTTCACCGACCCGGCCATCTTCTGGTAGAAGAAGTACTGCGCGTACGCCGTGCCGTCCCCGAACGCCTGCACCTGCTCGGCGAGCGGCCTAGCCTCGGCCACCCTGTTCAGCAGCACGACCGCGGCCTGCGCCCGCCCGCGCTCGAGCAGCGCGTCGGCCTCCTTCTGCGCCGCCTCGAGCCGCAGCTTCGCGACCGCCAATTCCTGGTTCGCCTTCGTCACCGCCACGTCCCGCGCCTGCTCGGCCTTCTTCACGGTCGTCACGACCTGCCGGTTCGCGTCGCCGATCGCCTTGTTCTGGTCAGCCATCTGCTCCTGCGTGGTCAGCTCGGCCTGCGTCTTGGCGACCAGGATCTGCTGGTCGTACTGCTTGATCTGCTCCTTGGCGACCTCGCGGTCGTTGATCGGGTCCTTGATCGCCTGCGGGGGCTCGATGTCGCTGACGAGCGCCTGCCGCACCTCGATGCCGCGCTTCCTGCACTCCTCGCGGAGCAGCCGCTCGAACTCCTGTTGGAACTTCAGCTTCGTGTCGCCGGTGATGAAGTCCCGCGCCGCGTACTGGCTGCCGACCAGCCGGCAGTAGCTCCGGGCGTACGGCAGAATCACCTTGTCCTGGAGGTACTCGATCAGCGACCCGCCCTCGGCGTACTCGACGTACATCCGCGGGAGCTGGTCCGGCATGACCCGCCACTCGACAAACCCCTGCATCCGGATCGCGAAGCTGTCCGACGACGGGAACGTGATCGCCTCGGCCCCGGTCATCGCGAACCGCTGCGACCGCACGTCGATCGGCGTGATCCGCGACTGGTACAGGTTCACGTACCGCCAGCCCGGCGGCTCGGTCTTCGGCTGCGTCCCCTGCTCGCCCGGCTGCACCAGGTACTGGTTCGGGTCCTTCGGCGGCGGGCCGGCCATCAGCGTGACCACCCCCTCCTGCCCCGGCTCGATCGCGACCGGGTCGAACAACTTGATCTCGTACGCGTGCGGGTTCGCGTACTCGTTGTACCGCCCGGGGTAGAGCAACTGTGCCAGCGGCCCGCGCTCGTCCTTCGCCGGGTCGGCCAGCACCTGCCCGTGCGGCAGGTTCCGCCCGAACTTCTTGATCACGACCCCGACCTTGCCGTTGGGCACCAGCGCGTTCACCGCGCTGATCGGCATCACCTCGCGGTCGTAGTCGAACGGGCTGAACCCGAAGTACGTCCCCTCCGGGTAGACCTGCTCGAGGATCCCGTTGACGTCCCCGTACTGCTTGCGCCACCGCTCGTACCCGGCCGCGTCCTTGTTCGCGTCGGGCGGGCGCGGGATCACGATCTGTCCGTCCGGGAGCGTCTGCGAGCCGTCCTTTTTCAGCAGGACCAGCACGTGGTCCGCCGGCACTACGACGCGCCTCACTTCCCAGAAATAGATGCCGTAAATCAGCGCGACCACCACGCCAGCCGTCGCCACCTTCCGCCACAGCGGCTTGGGCGGGCGCGGCGCCGGCTGGTCGTCCATCGTCGCGACCGGCCCGCCCCCCCTGCCGCCACCCGTGCCCCGTCCGGCACTGCCGTAGGGCCGCACCGGCGGCCTCTTCTGGCCCAGACCCTTGACCCACTCAAACAGGTCGAACCCGCTCATCACAGACCTCCTCGGTCCGGTTGAGGACACCTTGTTTTCACCGATCCAGCCGCTTCACCCCAACCGCTGCCCGCACGCCCTGCAATAAACCGCGTGCGGCGGCTGCGCGGCGCCGCACTGGCGGCACACCCGCACGTCCCACCGCCCCAGCCCCTGCTGCTCCTTCCGCCGCTTCAGCGACGCGACCGTGACGATCACCGCCGTCACGAACACCAGGATCAGCAGCCACGACGGGGATGACACCACTTGAACTGCGGACATCGCATCTCCCATCGCGTATCCCGTTGTGAGGATCATCGGTCGCCGCTCCCTTGGCCGCCATTATAACTAACAGTGCCGTCTCGAACGCCTGGGCGAATGTATAATGCCTGGTCACCGTCCGCACGCGCGTCGCTTCTCGGTCGTAGGATCGTTATGAACCTGACCGCCGGACAGCAGTCGGCCCTGCTCGACCTCGCCCGCGCCTCGCTCCGCTCCGCCCTCACCGCCGACCCGCCCCCCGCGCCCCCGAACGACCCCGACTTCGCCCAGCTGGCCGGCTGCTTCGTCTGTTTGCACGAGATCGATGGCCACCGGTTGCGCGGGTGCGTCGGCCGGATCGAGGCCAAGGCCCCGCTCGGTCAGACCGTCGCCGCGATGGCCCGGGCCGTCTTGGAAGACCCTCGATTCGTCACCCACCCGGTCCGGCTCCACGAGCTCCCCGACCTCGACATCGAGCTCAGCATTCTCTCTCCGCTGGCCGCCGCGAGTCACCCGTTCGACTTCGACCCGCGGCAGGACGGCATCTATCTGACCTACGGCGACCGCACCGGCTGCTTCCTCCCGCAAGTCGCCCGCGAGACCGGGTGGGGGCGTCAGGAACTGCTCGAACATCTGTGTATGGAAAAGATGGAGCTACCGGCAGTCACCTGGCGTCACCCCGCGGCGCGGCTGGAACGCTTCACCACAACCGTGATTGGCCCTGAGCCGGTCGTCCCTCGGGCGTCGGCGGTGCGATGAGACGCAGTGGGTGAAATTGTCGCACCCGCCAACGCCGGTGCGCTTTCAACGATATCATTAGCAGTCACCGTCACCGCGTCGGTGAAATCCTGACCCCGATCCGCTAAACTCCAACCTGTGAACACCAACCGACTCATCCCGCTGATGCTTGGGGCCTCGCTGTTCGCCGGCTGTGACAAGAAGCCGGAGATCCACGCCTACGACGCGCCCAAGGACCCGCCGCCCGGCAACGTCCAGCTCGCGTCCCAGAACGCCCCGAAGAAGGGCGGCGACCACGACCACGAGCACAAGCACGACGGCCCGCTGACGTGGAAGGCCCCCGCCGACTGGAAGGAAATCGAGAAGGCGCCGATGAGCGAGGCGACGTTCCTCGCCAGCGCCGACCCGCGGATCGTCTGCACGATCTCCAAGGCCGGTGGTGGCGCGATCGCGAACATCAACCGCTGGGAAGGGCAGCTCGGCCTCCCCCCCGCCACCACGCCCGAGACGCTCGACAAAATCGCCACCGTCATCGAACGAAAGGACGGCGAGCAGGCGCTGCTCGTCGACCTCAAGGGTCCCCCCTCGACCGCCGCCGACAAGCCCCAGCAGCGGATGCTCGCCGCGATGGTCCGCGGCGACGAGGTGATGTGGTTCTTCAAGATGACCGGCCCGATCGACAAGATCACCGCGCTGCAACCGGCGTTCGAGGGTCTGGTTAAATCCTCAACCTTCCACGGCGACGACGACCACGCCAAGCCCGCCGCCCCCGCTCCAGCCGCCGCCGCCGCCAAACCCGCCGCCGACGCCCCCAAGGCCGGCGCCGACGCGAACGCCGCGGCCATCCCCGGCATCGCCGCGTACACCCTGCCGAAGGGGTGGCAGGTCGACCCCAAGCCGCGGCAGATGCGCATCGCGACGCTCCTCGTCGGTTCGGCCGAGAATCAAGCCGAGTTGGCCGTCAGCAAGTTCCCCGCCGCCGCCATGGCCGACATGCTCGGCAACCTCAACCGCTGGCGCGGGCAGGTCGGCCTCGGCCCGACCAACGACCCTAACGCCCACCCCCCGCAGGAAGTCGCGTTCCCGCAGGGCCCCGGCGTCATCCTGACCTTCGACGGCCCCGAGGCCCAGGGCGCCGCCCGCAAGCGCCTTTACGTCGCGATGACCAAGTTCCCCAAGGGTGACCAGATCTGGTTCTTCCGCCTGCTGGGCCCGTACGAGACCGTCACCGCCGCCAAGCCCGCGCTCGACGAGTTCGTCAAGTCCGTGAAGTTCGAAGAGAAGTAGCCGGTCCGCGAGGCGCGGCGAACCGCGTCGCGCCGACCGAACCGCCGCTGCCGCCGCCGTCGTAGTATTGATCCCTGCCCCGACTTTGGTCGGGGGCCGCTCTCGGCCCCCGACGCCGCCAGGCCGTAACCATGCTGAAGACGATCCTGAAGCCGCTCGCCTCGCTGACGCTGACCGTCGTCCTGCTCGCGCTGTCGATGGTGCTGATCTACGCCGGCACCTGCGCGCAGGTCGACAAGGACATCTGGCGGGTGCAGCACGAGTACTTCCACACCGCCGTCGCCTGGATCAACGTCCAGGACCTGATCCCCCGCTTCAGCGCCCGCCCGCCGTCGAACTGGGGCAGCTTCCCGTTCCCGGGCGGGTACATCATCGGCGGCCTCCTGCTGGTCAACCTGCTCGCCGCCCACACCGTCCGCTTCAAGTTTTCGCGGAAGGACTTCTGGCTGCTCCCGCAGATGGCCTTGATGGGGTTCGCCCTCTACTTCTGGCAGCAGAACCACACGACGCTCCCGATCGTCGTCGCGTCGGTCGTCGGCCTCGCGTTCCTCGTCACGCTGTTCCTCGTCCACGCGAAGCGCGCGGGCGTGATCGTGATCCACCTCGGCCTGATCCTGCTCCTGATCGGCGAGGGCATCACCAGTGGCGCCGCGAAGGAGGCGCGGATGACGATCACCGAGGGCACCTACGCCAACTACGCCGAGGACATCCGCGAGCCCGAGCTGGCCGTCGTCGACAAGTCCGCCCCGGACAAGGACCGCCACGCGATCGTCCCCCAGCCGCTGCTGAAGAAGGGCGCGACGCTCGCCGACGACGACCTGCCGTTCACGGTCCGCGTGGACGACTACTTCGCGAACTCCGCGATCGTCGACGCGGACAAGTTCCCGTCTCTGCCGTCCCTGGCGGATCGCGCCGGCGCGTGGACCGTCCAGAACGCCCCACCGGTGACCGGCGTGATGGGCGGCGCGGTCGACCGCCCGTCCGCGTTCGTCACGGCCATCGCCCGGGACGGCAAGGAGCTCGGCCGCTACCTCGTGACTGTCATGGCGACCAAGCCGCACGTCGTCGAGGTGGGCGGTAAGTCGTACGAGCTGGCGCTCCGGTTCCAGCGCGACTACAAGCCGTACCAGATCCACCTGAAGGACTTCCGCTTCGACCGCTACACCGGCACGAACGTCCCGCGGAACTACTCCAGTGACGTCACGCTCGTGGACCCGCGGTACGGCGAGAACCGCGACGTCCGCATCTGGATGAACAACCCGCTCCGCTACCGCGGCGAGACGTTCTTCCAGTCCGGGTTCGACGACAAGACCGAGGTCACCACGATCCTTCAGGTCGTCCGCAACCCGGCCGCCACGATGCCGTACGTCGCGATCATGATCTCGATGGTCGGGCTGGTCGTGCACTTCGGCGTCCTGCTCGTCAACTTCCTCTCCCGCCGCGACCTCAGCGGCGCGGAGCTCGCGCTCGGGTTCGTCGGCCTGCTGGCCGCCGTCGTGATCGGCGCCAGCGCGTACGTGACAGGCGGGGTGATCGGCGTGGTCGTCACCGTCGTCGGCCTCGCGGTCAGCGCCCTGGCCGTGTTCCTGGTCCGCGGCCGCGGCCGCGAGAACGCTGGCCCCGCCGCCGCGCCCCCGGCCTCCGCCGCCCGCAGCAAGACGTCCGTCGCCACGAAGGACGAGGGCAAATACGAGCTCGCCCCGCAGTCGCGGTTCCGCTCGGCCCGGTTCCTCGTCCCGCTGGGCGTCCTCCTGTTCTGCCTGTTCTACGTCTTCAGCCACGCGGCCCCCCGCCCGATCTCCGACAAGTTCGACTTCGAGACGTTCGCCAAGCTCCCGCTCAGCTACGAGGGCCGCGTCCAGCCCTTCGACAGCCTCGCCCGCAACGCGCTAAAGGTGCTCAACGGCCGCGAGACCGCCTACCTCCCCGAGACCGAGGACGGCAAGGAGGTCGAGACGCGGGTCAAGCCGATCGTCTGGCTGCTCGACGTGTTCGCGCAGCGCAAGGTGTCCGAGCAGTACCGGATCTTCGTGATCGACCACCCGGACGTGAAGTCGCTGTTCGGCGTGGGCGACAAGCGCCGCAGCTTCGCGCTGCAGGACCTGCGGCCCAACTTCAGCAAGTTCGTCGAGCAGCACCGCCCGCTGCTCGACCGCCGCCGGGCCGGCGAGAAGACGTTCAACCCGTACCAGACTGCGGTCCTCGAACTCGGCGACCGGCTGAACCTGTACCAGACGGTCAGCGGCTACCCGTCGCTGCACATCGTCCCGCCGCCCGACGCCAAGAGCGACTGGCTGACGCTCGGCGCGGTCGCCGCGACCGCCCGCCAGACCGGGGCCAGCGACCCGGTCGCGCAGGCGTTCCTCCGCGCCCTCGAGGCGTACGAGAAGCAGGACGCCGCCGGGTTCGACCGCGCCGCCCGCGACCACGAGCTCCAGATCCAGAAGAAGCTCCCCGCCGCCGCCGCCCGCGTCGGGTTCGAGGCGTGGTTCAACCGGTTCGACCCGTTCGTGATGTCGATGGCGTTCTACGTGCTCGTGTTCGTCCTCGCCGCCGGGTCGTGGGTCGGCTTCTCCAAGCCGCTCGCCCGCGCCGCGTTCTGGGTGCTGGTGCTGGCGATGGTCGTGCACACGTTCGGCCTCGCCGCCCGGATCTACATGTCCGGCCGCCCGCCCGTGACGAACCTCGCGTCGTCGGCGATCTTCATCGGGTGGGGCATGGTCGTGTTCGCGATCTGCCTGGAGCTGATCTACAAGAACGGGATCGGCAGCGTGCTCGCCGCCGTCGCCGGGTTCCCGACGCTGATGATCGCCCACAAGCTGTCGCTCGACGGCGACACGATGAAGGTGCTCCAGGCCGTCCTCGACACCAACATCTGGCTGGCGACCCACGTCGTCACGATCACGCTCGGCTACGCCGCCACGTTCCTCGCCGGCCTGATCGGCATCGCCTACGTCGTCACGGGCGTGTTCACCCGCGTGGTCGACGCCGACCTCCGCAAGACGTTCGGCCGCATGATGTACGGGATCACGTGCTTCGCGATCCTGTTCAGCTTCGTCGGCACAATCCTCGGCGGCATCTGGGCCGACCAGTCGTGGGGCCGGTTCTGGGGCTGGGACCCGAAGGAGAACGGCGCGGTCCTGATCGTCCTGGCGAACGCGATCTTCCTGCACGCCCGCTGGGGCGGCTTGGTCAAGGAGCGCGGGATGGCGAACATCGCGATCTTCGGCAACATCGTCACCGCCTGGAGCTACTTCGGCACCAACTTCCTCGGCGTCGGCCTCCACGCGTACGGCTTCCTGTCCAACGGCGTGATGTGGCTGCTGATCTTCATCGGCTCCCAGCTCTTCTTCATCGGCTGCGGCCTGCTGCCGACCAACGCCTGGAAGAGCTTTGCGGGCGACGACGACTCCAAGCACGGCCCGCTGACCCTGGCGTAGCGCCGGCCTCGGCGCCTGACCCCAATACCCTGCGACGCGGGCGACCCTTGGGCTCGCCCGCGTCTCGTTCGTCAACTTGCCACTGCGCGCTGCTTGGGTCATTCTTCCCACCCGTGTCCTTCCTCCCCGACGAGATCCGCCTGACCGCCGCCCTGCTCCTCCAGGCCGCCGCCCTCGCGGGAGCCTGGCGGTTCGTCCGCCGCCGCCTCGCCACCGACTGGGCCGACCGCGCCGCCGACGCGTTGCTCCTCGCCCTGCTCGTCCAGTACGCCGCCGTCTGCCTCCCCGGTCTCCTCCACGTCCTCAGCCCGCTCTCGATCGCGTTCACCACGACCGCCCTCTCCGCCGTCCTCTGGTTCGCCCCGACGCGTCAAGCGCCCGTCGCGGCGGCCGCCACGCCGGCCGCCGCCGACCGCCTCACCCCGCTCGCCTGCTTCGCGTTCCTTGCCGCCAGCGCCGCCGGCGTCGCCCACGCGCAGAACCTGACGCCCGTGATGGCCAGCGACGCCCTGACCTACCATTTCCCCGCCGCCGTCCGGTGGCTCCAGACCGGCCGCCTCGCGCTGTTCGAGACCTGGTTCTTCAACCCCGCCAACGCCTACTCCCCGCTCGCCGGCTCGGCGTTCGTCGCCTGGTGGATCGCCCCGGTCGGCAACGACGTGCTCGCCAAGTACGTCCAGGCGCCGGCGCTCTTGCTCGTATTCTTCGCCGCGCTCCGCCTTGCGCGCGCCGTCGGCGCCCGCCCCGCCCTCGCCGCGATCCTCGCGCTCGCGCTGGCGCTCGCCCGCCCGTTCATCCGCCAGTCGACGATCGAGAAGGACGACCTCTATCTGGCCGCGTTCTTCGCCTGCGTCGTCGCCGGCTGCTCGCGCGACCGCCTCGCCGACCGCGGCGGCCTCGCCACCCTCCGCCTGGCCGCGGCGCTCGGCCTGCTGCTGGCGACGAAGTACACCGCCCTGCTCGCCCTCCCCGCCCTGCTGTTCCTGATCGACGCCGCGCCCCGCGCCCGCTGGCCGCTGCGCCGCTACCTCGCCGCGGCCGGGCTCGTCCTGCTGATCGCCGGCCCCTGGTACCTCCGCAACGCCCTGCTGACCGGCAACCCGCTCTACCCCGTCCAAACCGGGCCGTTCCCGGGCCTGTTCGCCACCGAGCGGAGCCATCAGCTCCGCGACGCCGGGTCGATCCTCGACGTCCTGACCCGGCGCGACCAGAGCCTGCCCGCCGCCCCCGCGGTCGTGCTGCTGATCGCGCTGGCCGCCGCCCTGGTCGCCGGCGTCCGCCGCCTCGCCGGCGACCCGATGACCCGCACGGTCCTTCTCGGCCCGGTCGTCGGGCTGAGCGTCTTCCTCGCTTCCGCGCCGTACGCCGAGGTGCGGTTCCTGTTCCCGGCGTTCGTCCTGCTGTTCGCCGCCGCCGCCGTGGCGATCACCGCGTGGCTCGCGCGCCCACCCGCGCTCCGGTACGCCGCCGGAGGCCTGCTGCTCGTCCTCTGCTGGCTGACAGCGTACGACCTGACGGGCGAGCGGTCCGGCATCGTGGCGGGCATCACCGTGAACGCCGCCGTCGTCGTCGCCCTCGCGCTCGCGCTCGCGTGGCTGCTCCACCGCTTCCCCGCCCGCCGCCCCGCGGTACTAGGGTACGGCGGCGGCCTGCTCGCGCTGCTCTACGCGGCCGCCGTTTACGCCGGGTGGCCGGCGTACACGAAGGCCCGCCAGGTCAACGCCGTCGCGCTCTACCGCCTCCAGTACGGCCCGCTGGCCGACGCGTGGGGGTTCGTGCGGGACGAGATCCCGCCGCACGAGCCGGTCGCCTACGCCAGCACGTTCCTCATCCACCCCCTGTCCGGCTCCGACAACGCCCGGCCCCTCCTTTACGTCCCGACCCGGCGGGGCGTCGCGCACCTGCACGACCTTCCGCCGCTCGCCGCCGGGCCGCTGTCCGACGACCGGATCAACGCGGCGCTCGCGACCGCGCTGGCCGCCGACCCCGACCCCGACGGCTGGCTCGCCCGCCTGCTCGCCTCGCCCGCCACGCACCTGGCCGTCTTCCGCACGCCAGGGTTCCCCGACCCGCCCGAGTCCGGGCTCGCCCGCGCCCGACCCGCCCGCTTCACCCGGGTGTTCGAGAACGAGGCGGCCACCGTGTACCGCATCACGCGGCCGTGACGGCGAGCCCCCGCGGCGCGTCCCGCCCGCGTTGACCGGCGGGTGGCCCGGGCGGAGAATGACCCGCCTATGCTGAAACTGTCCGCGTTTGCCGACGAGATCGGGCCCGACCTCGACGACCAGATCCGCACCTGCCGGGAGAACGCCGTTACCCATTTCGAGCTGCGCGGGGTGTACGGGAAGAACGTGATGGACTTCGACGACGCGCTCCGTGCGGAGATCAGGTCGAAGCTCGACGCGAACGGCCTCGGCGTCGTCTCGATCGGGTCGCCGATCGGGAAGGTCGCGATCGACAAGCCGTGGCCGGAGCACTTCGACCGGTTCAAGCGGGCGGTCGACGTCGCGCTCTACTTCAACTCGCCGTTCATCCGAGTGTTCAGCTACTACCCGGTCGGGGGCGAGGGGAAGGGGCCGCTCGACCCGATCCGCGAGCAGGTGATCGACCGGTTCCGCCAGAAGGTCGAGTACGTCAAGGACGCGCCGGTCACCCTGGTCCACGAGAACGAAAAGGGGATCTACGGCGACGTCGGCCGGCGGTGCCTGGACCTCATGCGGTCCGTGAACCAGCCGAAGCTGCGGTGCGCGTTCGACTTCGCGAACTTCGTGCAGGTCGGGGAAGACCCGTTGGCCAACTGGCCGCTGCTCAAGCCGTACACCGCGCACATCCACATCAAGGACGCGAAGGTCGGCGGGCAGGTCGTGCCGGCCGGCGAGGGGGACGGCCGCATCCCCGAGATCCTCAAGGACGCGTGGGACTCGGGCTACCGCGGGTTCCTGACGCTCGAGCCGCACCTGAAGGTGGCCGGCCACTCCCACGGCGAGACCGGGCCGGAGCTGTTCAAGGTGGCGGCGGACGCGCTGAAGGGCGTGTGCCGGCGGCAAGGGGTCGCGCTGGCGGGGGCGTGAACGAATACGGGCACCAAGGCACGGAGCGGTCGGGAAGGCAGAAAGGAATCGATTGAACCCGTCGCGCCAGTCCACTTCCTGCCTTCCCGCGTGCCCTACACCGCGTGCCTCCGTACGTGTGCGCCTCCGCGCCTTCTTCACCCAATGACCGCTGCAGCCCCGTCCGATCCCTCGCCGCTGCGATTGCTGGAGACGCCCGCACGGCTGCGCGTCCCGCTGGCGACCCGCGCCCCCGCCGAGACGCCGTCCGGCGTGACGATCGACGCCGTCGTCGCCAAGGGGCAGCACCTGACGCACGGGCCGGCCGAAGGCGGTCCGGCGACGCTCGCCCCGACGTCCGGCCGCGTCGTCGCGGTCGGCACGGCGACGCTCACGAACGGCCACGTCGTGCCGGCGGTCGAGCTCGAAGCGGACTTCCAGGACCGGCCGTTCGCGGACGGGCCCGAGGGGCATCCCGCGGCGCCGGCGGCCACGGGAGAACTGGGCGAGGCCCTCGAGAAGGTGACGGCCGACGACCTCGGCCAATGGATCGACCGCCTGCGCGGCGCGGGCATCTGGGCCGACCGGCTGCACAGCCCCGACCTGCTCGGGCAGTTGCACCAGGTGCTCCGGCGGCCGATCGACACGATCATCTGCAACCTGGTCGACCACGACCCGATGCTGCGGCTCCAGGCGACGATGGCCGGGCGGTTCGGCCCCGTGCTGGTCGCCGGCGTCGCCCTGCTGGCCCGCCTGACCACCGCGCGCAACGTCTGGATCGCCGTCGAGGCCGGCGCCGCCCCGAAATGGTGGCTGCCGCTGCGGCGGGAACTCAAGCGGGCGTCGGTCGACCTCGTCCCGGTGCTGGCCGACTACCCGCAGGCGGACCCGTCGCTGCTGATCTACACGCTGCTGCGGCGGCGCCTGCGGCCCGGGCGGCTGCCGGTCGAGCAGGGCGTACTCGTGCTGGACGGCGTCAGCGCGATCGCAATCGGCCGTGCGGCGACCCGCGGCCAGCCGATGCTGCAGACCCCGGTCGCCGTGCGCGACCACCTGCGCGGGCGGTCGCACCTGATGGTCGCGCCGATCGGCACGCCGGTGCGCCACGTGCTCGACCACCTCAAGCTGCCGCACGAGGCCGTTACGCTCCTCCGCGGCGACGTGCTGAAGGACCAACCCGTCGCGCCCGACGCCGTGCTCGCCGGCGGCGAACTGACGCTGCACGTGCTGCCCGCCCGCGTCCCCGTCGTCCCCGACCCGTGCATCCGCTGCGGCTGGTGCGCCCAGACCTGCCCGACCGTCGTCCAGCCCGCCGGCCTGCTCGAGGCCGCCCAGCGGAACGACCTCGAGATGGCCGACCGCTACGGCCTCGACGCCTGCATCGAGTGCGGCATCTGCTCGTACATCTGCCCGTCCCACCTGCCGCTCCTGCAGGGGATCCGCGTGCTCAAGCGCGGACGAAGGGAACGTGGTTAGGGCATGGGAGCTGGCCGACGGATGGCGACCCCCCGTCGCGTCCGGCCACCGCGCCCCGCCGCCACCGTCCGCCTCCGTTCTCCGTCAGTTCCCCCCGCGCCCCCCGCGTCTCTCCGGTGAACTCCCTTCCCCCTGCGGATAGACTGTCGAGCCGCGCATGAACCTGGCGATCCCGGTCTACGTCGAGGAGCACAAGCTGGCGGACGAGCCGCACCCGCAGTTCCGGCTGCGGCCGCTGTTCTTCGACGCGCCCACCGCGGTCGCGCGACAGTTGTCGGCAGGGCTGTCGAAACTGGCGCAGCTCGTGCGACGGGAAGTGGACGCGCTGGCGACGTCGCCGCGACACGACCGGCTGGTGCCGTGGACCTTCGCGCCCCAGGTCACGGAGCGGGGCGTCAAGTTCTCGGTGCAATTGCGGCGGCAGACGTGGGAGTGCCGCCTGCTGGTCGTCACGTTCACCGCCTTCGACCGCCGCGTCGCCGTCGCGCCTGCCCTCGATCCACCGCTGTTCTTCGAGGTGCTGCGCGGGCAGGACGTGGACGCGCGCGCAAGAGAAGTCGTGACCGATCGCTACCGGCGGCTGGAGAAGGAGGAGGGGGACGCGTTCGTGCCGCACCCCGCCCTCGCGACCTGCCGGCGGGCGTGGGTGACGTCGCTGGAGCTGGACCTGCACCCGAACCCGTCCCTGGAGGCGGCGAAGGCCGACGGCCTGCTCGCGCTGTTCTCTCAGGAGAAGACGGACGGGCGGGCGGAACTCGCCAAGGTCGGCCGCTGCCTCGACTGGCTCTACCCCGACGAACTGAACCGCGCCGTCCTCCGCGAGGCCGAGGTGACCGAGCTCTCGCGCCTCCTGGCCGAACCGGACCGCCGGCCCGTGCTCCTGCTCGGGCCGCCGAAGGTCGGGAAGACGGCGCTGGTGCACGAGGCCGTCTACCGGCGCCTGGCCGAGCGGTCGGGGCCGCACGTCGCCGAGCGGAACGTCTGGCTGCTCGCGCCGCCGCGCCTGATCTCCGGCATGTCCGTCGTCGGGCAGTGGGAGGGGCGCGTGCTCGCCATCCTCGCCGAGGCCGCCAAGCGGGAGCACGTGCTGTACTTCGACGACGTGCTCGGCCTCTACCAGGCCGGCCGCTCGGCCGACTCCGACCTCAACGTCGCCGCCGTCATGCGCCCGTGGGTCGAGCGGCGAGACGTCCGCCTGCTCGCCGAGATGACGCCCGACGCGTTCAACGTCCTCCGCGAGCGCGACCGTGGTCTGGCGGACCAGTTCCACGTCCTGCCCGTCCGCGAGCCGACCGAGCCTCAGACCCGCCGCATCCTCATCCAGGCCGTGCGCTCGCTCGAGGACCGCCACCGCTGCCGGTTCGACGCCGAGGCCCTGCCGACCGTGATGGACCTCGAGCAACGCTACGTCCGCGACCAGTCGATGCCGGGCAAGGCGGCCGGTCTGCTGTCGCAGCTCGCGCTGAAGTACCGCGGCCGCGACGCCGACCGCGGGATCGTCCTCGCCGAGTTCGCCGCCCGCTCCGGCCTGTCGCTCGCGTTCCTCGACCAGAACGTCCGGCTCGATCGGCGCGAGGTCGTCACCGCGCTACACGGGCAGATCGTCGGACAGGACGCCGCGCTCGCCGCGATGGCCGACGTCGTCGCCATCGCCAAGGCCCGCCTTAACGACCCCGGCCGGCCGCTCGGCACGTTCCTCTTCCTCGGCCCCACCGGCGTCGGCAAGACGGCCGCCGCCAAGGCGCTCGCCCGCTACCTGTACGGCGACGAGGCCCGCCTGCTCCGCTTCGACCTGAACGAGTACGTCGACGCCGCCGCCCCCGCCCGCCTGACCGGGACGTTTGCCCGCCCGGACGGCCTGCTGACCGCCGCCGTCCGCCGCCAGCCGTACTGCGTCCTGCTGCTCGACGAGGTCGAGAAGGCGCACCCGGCCGTCTTCGACCTGCTGCTCCAGGTGCTCGGCGAGGGCCGCCTGACCGACGCGGTCGGCCGCACGTCCGACTTCACCAGCGCCGTCGTCATCATGACGTCGAACCTCGGCACCCGTGAGGCGGGCGCGTCGTTCGGGTTGCGGCCGGGAACCGCGTCGCGCGACGCCGCCTTCCTCGACGCCGCCCGCGCGTTCTTCCGCCCCGAGTTCTTTAACCGGATCGACCGCGTCGTCCCGTTCGAGCCGCTCGGTCGCGACCAGGTGGCGGCGATCGCCGGGAGGCTGATCCAGGACCTGTTCCGCCGCGAGGGCCTCGTGCACCGCCGCGTCGTGCTCGACGTCGACCCCGCGGCCATGACGCGGATCGTCGACCAGGGCTACCACCCGCAGCTCGGCGCCCGCGCGCTCAAGCGCGCGATCGAGCGCCAACTGACCGGCCCGATCGCCGCGCGCCTCGCGGCGATGACCCCCGACGCGCCCACCGTCGTCTCGATCTACCCCAGCGGCGACGAGATCACCCCCCACGTCCAGCCGCTGGTGTACGCCGCGCCCCTGCCCCGAACGCCGGCGATCGCGCCGGCCGGCGTCGACGGCGTCCTGACCGGCGCCGAAGAGTTCCTGAACGCCGTTGAGGCCGCCAACGTCGCCGGCGACGGACACGAGCTCCGGGTCTCCGCCGACGCGCTCTCGCCCGAGCACTTCCGCTACTTCGCCGTCCGCGAGCAGATCGAGCGGATCGACCGCATGATCCGCTCGATCGACCAGGCCGCGACCGGCGCACCGACCCACGTCGCCAGCCGCCGCACGCCCCGCGCCCGGCCTCAGCGGCGGATGCGCCGCGTCGCCCTGCCGCCGGCGGAGTTCGCGGCGGTCGTGACGGCCGGGGAGGCGCACGCGCGCCTCGCGGAACTCTGGGAGGCGGCCGCGCCGGCGGGCGAGTCGCTCGAGGAGCGGGCGGCCGAGCTCGTCCTGGAGTGCGCCGAGCTACAGGCGATGGCCGGCCCGGCCGCCGAGCGGGCGCTCGTCCACCTGCGGCCGTTCGGCTCCAGCGCGGCGCGGCTGGTCGACGCCCTGCGGGACGCCTACGCGCACCTGTTCGCCAGTCGCTACGGCTTCTCCGCCACCCCCCTGCTGTGCGCGGAAGACGCGTCGCACACGCTGCTCCTGGAGATGCCCGGCGTCGCCGCGACGCTCGCGCCCGAGGCCGGCACCCACCTGCTCTACCCGCCCGGCGAGAACGCCGTGCCGCTCCAGGTCCTCGTCCTGCCCCTGGCGGCCGAACAGGACGCCAAGGCCGCCGGCGCGCGGCTGTGCGACGAACGCCGCCGCTGGCGCGCGGGCGTCGCGCGCGGCGAGCACCCGCCCGACACCGACCCGCACCCGCTCGCGGCGGTCGTCCGCGTCTACGATTCGAACGTGGCCACGCTCGACCTGCGAACCGGCCTGATGTGCGCCGGGCTCCCGACCGGTGAAGACCTCCGGCGGCTGCTCCTCGCGGCCCTGCCCGCACCGGCAGGGTTGGCGGCAGTCACCGCCGTTCGGGAGGCGACCACCTGACCCATGGCCTACCGGTTCCCCATCCTCGCCCTCCGCGATGCCGCAGGCCTCCACACCGCGACGCTCGTCGACGGCGGGGGCGCCGGCACCGGCACGGCCGTCGCCGCCACCTCGAGCGAGGCCCGCGGCCTCCTCCGCGACTTCCTCGAACGTCATTACCGCGCCAACCCGTGGGACCCGCCCCCCGACTTCGCCGCCCCCCGCCTGTCGCTAGTCAAGGTGGACGTCCGCCCCGAGTACGAGGCGACCGGCGGCCGCGTCCACCCGTGCGGCGAAGCCGTCCCTCTCCGCGTTCCCGTCGTCACCGGCCGCACCGAGGCGGGTCTGCTCGTCGCGGCTTGCCCGACGCTCGGGCTCCAGTTCAGCTACCACGCCGACGACGACCTGCGGCCGCTGATCGTGCAGTACGTCCAGGGTCGGCTGAAGGGCCACACGCCCGCGCAGATCGTCGCCCTGCTCCCGCCGCCGCTCGTCGAACTCGACGACGTCGTGATCCAGGCCCCCCGCGAACCGCGCACCCGCACCGCCGGCGAGGCCGACCTGGGCGAGCTTCCCGCCGTCGCGGACGCGCTGGGCGCCCGCGAACTGCGCACCCGCTTCTCCCGCGCCTGGCAGCGGGAGGACGTCGTCACCCGGCTCGTCGAAGCGCTGCGGCGAGAGGCCGCGCCGATCCTGCTGCTGGGCGAGCCGGGCGTCGGGAAGACGTCCGTCCTCGCCGACGCCGTGCGCCGGCTCGAACGCGAGGCCGGCGCCGCCGGCGGCGCCCGCACGGCACCGCCCGTGGCCGACGACGCCTCCCCGCGCGGCCGCCGCGGCCACCGGTTCCGGCTCACCTCCGCCGCCCGCCTGATCGCCGGCATGCAGTACCTGGGCATGTGGCAGGAGCGGGTCGAGGAGGTGATCGCGCGCCTCGCGTCGATCTCCGGCGTCCTCTGCGCCGAGAACCTGCTCGACCTCGCTCGCACCGGCGGCCGCGGCGCCGCCGACTCGATCGGCGCGTTCCTCGTCCCCTACCTCCAGCGCGGCGAGCTGCGCCTGGTCTCCGAGGCGACGCCGGCCGAGCTCGACGCGCTGCGACGACTGCTGCCGTCCCTGGCCGACCTGTTCCAGGTGATCGCCGTCCCGCCGCTCGACCGCCCGAAGGCCGTCGAGTGTTTGTCGCAGGTCGCCGCGGCCCGGCGGCAGGCGCGAAAGGTCGAGGTCGACCGCGGCGTCGTCCAGACCGTCCACCGCCTGTTCGCCCGGTTCATGCCGTACCACCCGTTCCCCGGCCGCGCCGCCGCGTTCGTCGAGGAGCTGATCGACCGCACGCGCGACGCGAGCGACCCTCCTGCCGCCCCGCCGCGCGTCCGCCCCGACGACGCGATCGACCTCTTCGTCGCCCGCACCGGCCTCCCCGAGCTGTTCCTCCGCGACGACCTCCCGCTCGACCCCGCCGCCGTCACCGCCACGCTCCACCGCGACGTGATCGGCCAGGAACGCGCCTGCCGCGCCGCGGCGTCCGTCGTCACCACGTTCAAGGCCGGCCTCAACGACCCCAACCGCCCGCTAGGCGTCCTCCTGTTCGCCGGCCCCACCGGCGTGGGCAAGACCCAACTCGCGCAATCGATAGCGAAGTTTCTCTTCGGCGCCTCCCCCAACACCGGAGCCCACGACTCGCCCGCGCCCTCCTCTCCCCCCTCGCGCCTGATCCGCCTCGACATGTCCGAGTACGCCGGCGCCGACGCGGCCGACCGGTTCCTCGGCTCGGCCGACGGCGGCGGCCCCGCCGACTGGATCCAGCGCGTCCGCCGCCAGCCGTTCTGCGTCCTCCTGCTGGACGAGGTCGAGAAGGCTTCTCCGGACGTGTTCGACGTCTTGCTGGGCGCGTTCGACGAGGGCCGCCTGACCGACCCGTGGGGCCGCCTGACGCACCTGAAGAGCGCCGTGATCGTGATGACCACGAACCTCGGCTCGTCCGCCGGTGAGGCGTTCGGCCTGTCCCGCGCCCCCGCCGCGCCCGCGTACGAGGGCGAGGCCATGGGCTTCTTCCGCCCCGAGTTCTTCAACCGGATCGACGCCGTCGTCGCGTTCGACCCGCTGTCGCCCGCCCACGTCCGCGCGATCGCCGCAAAGGAGCTCGCCGACCTCGCGACCCGAGAGGGGCTGGCGAAGCTGAACGTCCGCCTGCGATGGACCGACCGCCTGCTCGACCGCCTCGCCGCCGACGGCTACGACGCCCGCTACGGCGCCCGACCGCTCCAGCGCGCGCTGGAGACCAGGGTCGTGACGCCGCTGGCGAAGCACGTCGTTCGGCACGCCCCCGCGCCGGGCGCCACGCTGCTGCTCGACGTCGGTCCGGACGGCGACGTCTCGGTTTCGACCTCCGCCTGAACGAATGAAGTCGAAAGGGTGCGTCGTCACGCGGCGCGGAGCCTCCTGAAGCCTCGGGTCAGCGTGCCCGTGGCCCCGCCTCAGTTGTGTCCGGCTCCGCGCCGGCTTGACCGCCGCCTCCGCAGCAACGCCCCCACGGCGCCCGCGATCAGCGCCGCGCCCGTGCCCGGCTCCGGCACCGCCGCGAACGCCATCGCCAGATCCGCCGCGAACGCCGGCGACGCCCCCGCTGGTACGGCCGGCGCGCCGCCCAGCGCCGTCTCGTAGTTCTGTGCGAGCTTCACCAGGTCGGCGAAGTCCACGTTCCCGTCGTAGTCGAAGTCCCCCGTCGCCCACACTCGACTGCCGTCGGTCACGTCGTAGCTCTGCGCCAGCCGGACCAGGTCGGCGAAATCGACCGCCCCGTCCAGCGTCGTGTCGCCCGTAAGCGTCTGCGTTGCGATCCCGCGCAGCGTCAGTCCTTGGCTGCTCGACCCGATCTTCAGCGCCCCGGAGAACGTCGCGTCCGCCAGCGCGAACATGAACAGCCCGCCGCCCGCCGTGTCCAGTGTGCCAGAGCCGTCGACCTGCCCGATGTCCAGACTGCCCGCGTTCTGCACGACCAGCGACCCCTCCGCCCCGAGCGTGATGCGGTTCGACCGAAACACCCGGCTCGGGCTGTCCGTCCCGAGCGTCGTCGTCACCGTCCCGCTGTTGACCACCAGCCCGCCCGCGAAGCTGTTCGTGCCGATCTCGAAGTCCGCCACGCCGCCGCCCGCGAACGTGATGGGCCGCACGCCCGCCAGCGGTCTAGCGAGGACCAGCGTCGACTCGGAATCCACCGTCCACGTCTGGGGCGCGGCCACCGTCAGCGGCACGTCGATCAGCGCCCCGCCGCTCCCTGTCAATCTGATCCCGCCCGCCCCCAGGCTCAGGCCGCCGGTGCCGGTCAGTTCGTAGGGGAAGATCTGGTTGTCGATGACGAGCCCCCCCACCGACGCCGGCCCGTCGAGCACCGGCCGCACGTCGCTCACCGACGACGGGAACAACGCCGTCTCCCCCGCCCCCGGCACGACGTTCTCCGTCCAGTTCGTCCCGATCAGCCACTCCGGCCCCTCCCCCTTCCACTCCGCCGCCCCCGCCGATAACGGCACGCCCGCCGCCGCGCCGACCGCCACCGCCAGCCGCCACCACCGCCCCCTCTCCCGCCGACCCGAGGCCCTGGCCCAACTCCAAGGAATGACGCCCATACCGACGCGCGCAGCATCTCGACGGCTCACAAGGTCTTCCTCTCCCGGTCGACGAATCGGCCGGATCAAAGCGTGCAGGTCTCCCCGCCCCCCGCGCGCAAGGCTGCGGCAGGGTGAATGACCAGCTTAGGAGCACGGCGTGAGTCCCAGTTGGACAACGGTTAAGGTCGCGCGAGGCGACCGAGCGCTTCCCGGGTGGGTGCGACCCGAGCATTCACGCCCGCGGACCCGGTCAAGATTCGAACGTTTGCATTCGCCCCCGCGCCCGGCGATACCAGACCGGCAAGCGACCGCGCGCAAGGCGCCGACAGGCCCACGATGACCGACGACCAAACCTACATGCGCCTCGCCCTCGACAAGGCCCGCGCCGGCATGGCGACCGGCGGCTCGCCGTTCGGCGCGTGCATCGCCCGTGCCGGCGCCGTCCTGGCGTGCGAGCACAACGTCGTCTGGCAGACCACCGACTCCACCGCCCACGCCGAGGTCACCGCGATCCGAGCCGCCTGCCGCGCCACCGCCTCGATCAAGCTCGAGGGCGCGACGATCTACTCGACCACCGAGCCCTGTCCGATGTGCTTCGCCGCCATCCACTGGGCCGGCATCGCCCGCGTCGTCTACGGCGCCTCGATCGCCGACGCCGCCCGCGCCGGCTTCAGCGAGCTCTCGATCTCCAACGCCGACATGAAGCGCCTGGGCGGCAGCACGGTCGAGATCGTCCCCGCCTTCATGGCCCCCGACGCCGTCGCCCTCTTCGACCAGTGGCTCGCCGACCCGAAACACCGCGTCTACTAATCGCCCTCCCGCCGTCCCCGTAAGGTGTGCTTCAGCACACGGCCCTCGAAGTGCCCCCGCGCCGACCGCTGAACCACCCACGAACCACCCGCCCTGCCGTGGTCCGGCCCCCTCTCCCAGCCGCGACCATCAACTCTACTCGCCGGCCGTCGACAACGCGGCAGGGAGAGGGTCGGGGTGAGGGGCCTTCTCGAAGGACAGGTGGCGCAACGCACCCTTGAACGGCCCCTCCACCCCGCCCTCTCCCACGGCCGACAAAGTCGCCCGGCGACGAGGCGCAACGGGCGGCCTCGGGAGAGGGAGACCGCAGTCGGCGCGTCGTCCTGCCCTTTGGAGGCGGCGGCGTCGGCGGCGCCGGCGCGGTGAAACCCATGTGCCGAAGCACACCCTACGGTGCCGACGCCACCCGCCCCGCCCCGCTGTACACGTTGAACCGCCCGTCCCGCACGAACCCGAGCAGCGTCAGCCCCGCCTCCCGCGCCAGGTCCACCGCCAGCGACGACGGCGCCGACACCGCCGCCACCACCTGCACGCCCCCGGCCAGCGCCTTCTGCACGATCTCGAACGACGTCCGCCCGCTGACCATCAGCGCAAATCGTCCCACCGGCCACCGGGCGCCGGTCATCGCCCACCCCAGCACCTTGTCGACCGCGTTGTGCCGCCCGACGTCCTCCCGCAGCACGACCATCTCCCCCCGTTCGTCAAACAGCGCCGCCGCGTGCAGCCCGCCCGTCCGTTCGAACGCCGCCTGCGCCGCCCGCATCCGCCCCGGCATGGCGAGCACCGCCGCCGGCGACACGCGCAGATCCTCCCCCAGCCGGTCGAACTGGTGCCGCAGCGCGTCGATCGTGGCCCGCCCGCACACCCCGCAGCTCGACGACGCGAACACGTGCCGCGTCAGCCGCTCGAAGTCCACCGCCAGATCCGCCCGCAGCACGGCGTTGACGACGTTCGCGTCCTCCCGCCCGCACGGCTCGATCCGCACCACGTCCCCCCGCCCGCGCACGATCCCCTCCGACGCCAGAAACCCCAGCGTCAACTCCTCGTCGTGCCCCGGCGTCCGCATCGTCACCGCCACGGCCCGCCCCCGCACCCGGATCTCCAGCGGCGACTCTTCCGACAACTCGTCCCACGCGTCGACGAACGCCCCATGCTCGCCCCCCTCCCACCGCCGCACCCCGCGCACGGCCTCCCCCTCTTCGCTCTTCATGTCTTCATGTTCCACGCCTTCTCACCTCTCCACCCTCACGTCCGCCTTGTACGCCGGCACCCCGCCCGCCGCGTCGCACACGCCCCCCGGGATCAGCACGTTCCCCTCCGGCCAGTGCACCTGCAAGTTCCCCCGCGCGATCGCCGCAAGGAACACCCGCCCCTCGAACCGCCCGACGTCGTTCACCAGCGTCAACCGATCCCCCTGCCGCACCCGCAGCCCGGCCGCGTCGTCCGGGCTCATCATCACCGCGTCCCGCGCCGCCCCCGTCAGCGGGTCCACCTCCGCGTACACCAGCGTGTTGAACTGCTTCCCCCGCCGCGTCGTCAGACGGAACGTCCCCTTCTCGCGCCGACCCCCTGCCGGCAACGGCACCGCCCGCACGTGCGCCTTCTCGTCCGGCGTCGCGCACCGGCCCCCCGCGCACAAGTGCGGCCCCCCGTACTGAAACTGCTCGCCGCCGTTCTTCAGCTTCACGATTTCCGCGTACGCCGGGATCACCCGCGCGATCTCCTCCCGGATCCGCGCCCCCGTCTCGCACCCCAGTCGCCCGGCCCGCTCCGGGTACGCGGCCGCCGCCACGTCGAGCAGTATCTTCCACTCGGCCCGCGCCTCCCCCACCTGCCGTGGAATCTCCGGTGAGTAGATCACCCGCCGCTCCGTCGTCGTCTCCGTCCCGCCGCCGTCCTGCTCGTACCGCGTCTTCGCCGGCAGCAGCAGCACCGCCTCGCCGCGCTCCGCCGGTTCGATCAGCATTTGATCCGTCAGGATGATGTCCTGGTGCACGCGCAGCGGCACGCGCGCCATCGCCGCCCGCACGTCCTCCGGCTGCGGAAGCGTGCGTAGGAAGTTCCCGCCCAAACAGTAGAGCAGATCCAGCTCCCCCCGCCCCGCCGCCACGACCATCTCCGGCGCCGATAGGCCCGGCCTCCCCGGCACCTCGAACCCGTATTCCGCCGACAGCGCCGCTGCGTTCTCCGCGTTGACGGCCTTCCCGCCCGGCAGCGCCGTCGCGTACGCCCCCATCTCCGCCCCGCCCTGCACGCCCGAGTGCCCGCGGATCGGCATCAGCCCGCACTTGTCCCGCCCCAGGAACCCCCGCGCCAGCCCGAGGTTCAAAATCATCTGCACCGCGTCGCCGCCGAACGCGTGCTGCGTGATCCCCATGCTCCAGACGAACACGCCCGTCCGCGCCCGCCCGATCAACTCCCCGAACTCGAGCATTGTCGCCCGCGGCAACCCGCTCGACGCTTCCAACTCCTCCCACGTAAGCGCCGCCGCCCGCTCGCGCAGCGCGTCGAACCCGGCCACGTGCTCGCGCACGAACGCCTCGTCCACCCACCCGTTCTCCACGATCACCTTCAGCGCCCCCCAGCAGAACGCGACGTCCCCGCCGATCGCGACCGGGAACCAGCGGTCCGCGATCGCCGTCCCGAACACCGCGCTCCCTGTCTCCGACGGCACCCAGTACCGCTTCATCCCCGGCTCGAGGTACGGGTTGACGACTACGACCTTCGTCCCCTCCTTCTTCGCCCGGTGCAGATACTTCATCGCGACCGGCTGGTCGTTCGCCGGGTTAGACCCGAAGAAGACGATCACGTCGGTCCCGAACCAGTCCTTGTACGAGCACGTCGACGCCGCCACCCCAAGCGTCCCCTTCATCGCCCCGGTCGACGGCGAGTGGCACAGCCGCGCGGCGTTGTCCACGTTGTTCGTCCCGAGGAACCGCGCCACCTTCTGCGCGACGTAATACACCTCGTTCGTCACCCCCCGGCTGGTCAGGTAAAACGCCAGCCGCTCCGGCGACGCCGCCGCCCGAACCGCCCGCCCGATCCGCCCGTACGCTTCGTCCCACGACACGCGCCGGAACCCCACATCCCCCCTCTCCCGCAACATCGGATACGGGATCCGCCCCAGCTCGCGCAGCCGCTTATTCGACCAGTCCTTCAGCGCCGACACGTCCGCCAGCACCGCCTCGTCGAACGCGCCGACCGTGTTCAGCCGCAGCAGATTCAGCCGCGTCATGCACAGGTGTACGCCGTCGATCGTCCAGTCGTGAAATCCCGCCACCCCCAGCGCGCACCCGTCACAAACCCCGCGCGACAACACCCGCCACGCGTACCCCAGGTTATCCCGGTTCTCCCACGCCACCTTGAGCATGTCCCGAAAGTGCCGCGGCTTCGTCGACGCCGGCCCGAACGGCACCAGCAGCTTAAGGCGTTCCGCCAACGTCGACGGAGGCAGACGAACGGGGGGCGAGGACGACATCACCAACAAGGTGTACCCGCTCCGCCCCGACGAGGCGAGCGCGCCGGCGCGGAGAACGCTCGCACCACCGCCGACCCCATCCGTCCTGTCGGCGGTAATCGGTGCCAATCGGCGGCGGGGCCCGCCTCTCGTCCGCGCCCCTTCGCAGGCGAACCCTTTCCGCGTCGCTGGCGGCCGGACGCGCGGCGCGGGACAATGCGGGTCATCCCCATGCCAAACCGCGCAGTCGAGCCATTCCACGTCCACGTCCGCACCCGCCCCGGCATGTACGTCGGCGGCGGGAACGCCTACGGGATCCGTCACATGGCGCTCGACGTGATCGACGAGCAGCTCGCCGCGCCTGGGGCGCGGCCGGCGCGGCTCGCCATAACGCTACACCCGGGCGGCGTCGTGCAGGTCGAGATTGCCGGGGCGATCGCCGACGTGCGGCCGGAAGACTTCTTGGCCGCCGAGCCAGCGGACGGGCGCGAGACGCGGTTCTGGTCTTTGCCGATCGCCGGAGCGCTGAGCGAATGGCTCGAGGCCGAGGCCGTCCACGGCGGCACGCGGTGGGCGGCACGGTTAGAAGCCGGCGTCCCAGCCGGAGCGCCCGTGCGCAGAGCTGGCGAGGGCGAGCCGTTCTTTCGCGTGCGCTTCCGCCCCGACCGGTCAATCTTCCACGACGCGACCGCAGGGTTCCTCCCGCTCTGCAGCGTCGTTCAGGAGAAAGCCATCTTTCACCCGGACGCCACGTTCCGAGTGGCGGACGAGACCAACACGCCGGACGGCGGCGGAAGCGGATTGCGGCGGGACTTCCGTTACCCCCGCGGGCTTCTGAGCTACGCCGAGGAACTAGGCGTCGACCCGCATCGCCGCGACCCGAACACGTGGCGCCTGACCCGGTCCGAAGGGTCGGAGCGTGCGGAGGCGGTCTGCTTCTGGCCAGACAGCCGCAAGCTGACCGTGCACTCGTTTGTTAACGGCCGCCGCTCGCTCGACCACGGCAGCCACGTCCGCGGGTTCCTGCGCGGCGTCCGCGCGGTCGTGACGAACTCGACCGGCGAGGCGCGTGACCAACTGCGCGGGCGGTGGAACCTGTTCCGCGGGATGACCGTGCTGCTGGCGGTCGACGTCGCCGAGCCGGCGTGGGAGTTCGCGACGCGAACCCGGCTGCTGCACCCCGGGGCGGACGACCTCGTCTACCGTATGGTGACGGAGCAACTGCACGCCCGCGTAGCCGAGACGCTCGCGGCGGCGGCGGCGGCGGGCACGCGGCCACCCTCCGAGCAGCAGCGGCTCGGATGACGCCGGACTGACGCGCGGCACGCCCGCGCCCACCGGCTCTGGCTGCGTCGGATTTTCGGCGTGCGGCGGAAAATGAACGCTGCCGCGCGACCCGGTCGCGCGGCAGCCGTGATCCGATCCGCCCCCACCCCCCGCCCTGGCCCGCCGGTTCACACGATCTCGAGGATCTTGAACTCCAGCGTCCCCCGCGGGGCCTTGACCTTCACCGTCTCGCCGACCCGCGCCTTCAGCAGCGCCTCCCCCATCGGGCTGTTGACCGAGACGGGCATGACCTCGTCGCCCGCGCCGCCCGGCTGGGCCTCGCCGACGAGGCGGACCAGTTGCTCGGTGTCGTCGTCCAGGTCCAGCAGCTTGACCGTGTGGCCGAGGAAGACCATGTCCTCCGGGACGTTGTCCGTCGAGACGACGGCGACGTTCTTCAGCTTGGCCTCGAGCTCGGCCAGCTCGCGCTGGATCGTGCGGTTCTCTTCCTTGGCGAAGTGGTACTCGGCGTTTTCGGAGAGGTCGCCCAGGGCCGCCGCCTTGCGAATCCGTTCCTGGACGTCGAGCTGCGCCTTGTACAGGTCCTCGCGCTTCTTCTCGAGGGCGAGCTTTTCGTCGGCACTGACAATCTGCATGAGACGACTCCTCAGGTGCGCGGGCCGCGGCCCCCGCTTCCGGGGGGCGACGTTTGCGGCGGGTCGCGCGGATGGATGAAAGCTAAAACGCGAGCCACCGCGCCGGCGGGCGCGGTGGCGTGTACGGGTCTCCGCTGGGACGCATTATAGCACGGGGGGCCGGCGGTTTGGCCAGTGGGAAAACGCAAATTGTCCCCGGACGCCGCCCGGCAGTGGCGGCCGAACACCGCGATCCTTGACATTGCGCAGGGCGTCCCTAATCTGCCGCGTCGGCGGCTTACTGACGGAGATTCGCATGGCGTTTCAGTGTGTCCTGGTCACCCCGGAGCAGCAGGTGTTGGACGAGACGGTCGCGCAGGCGATCGTGCCGGCGCACGACGGGCTGGTCGGGATCCTCAGCGGTCACTCCCCCCTGCTGGTCAAGCTCGGGACCGGGACGCTGCGCGTGGACCTCGCCGGCGGACAGCGGCGCTTCTTCTTCGTCGACGGCGGGGTCGCGCAGATGAAGGACAACAAGCTGACGATCGTCAGCACCGACGCGGCCGCGGCGACCGACCTGACCGCCGAGTCCGCCCGCGCGGAGTACGCCGAGGCCGAGGCCCGCAAGCCGACCGACGCGCGCACCGCGAAGGACCGCGAGCACCAGATGGCACGGGCGCGGGCCAAGCAGGCGGCCGTCGCCGCTGCTTCGGCGCGGTAGGCGAACCTCACCGCAGAGGGCGCGGAGGGGGACGGCGCGGGCGGGATCTTCAACCGAACAAGTATTGCGACGGGCGCCGCAGGATCGCGGCGCCCGGTTTCTTTGTCGGATTGGACGGAGCGTCACGCGGCCGCGCGAGCGTCGGGCCGCGGGATCAGGATCAGGCCGGCGCGTGTTCGGGCACGCCCGTGCGGAGCTGGGCGAGGGCGTACACGGCCGCCTCCCGCTCGCAGGCGCCGACGACGGTGCCGTGCTTCTCGTCGACGGCATGGGCAGGGTCGAGCGCTTCGCCGACCGGCGCCCAAGTGGCGCGGTAACAGGAGAACATCAGGTTGTGCTTGATCGACAGTTCGAGACCCGCCCGCGCGAACTCACGCTGGACGGCAAGCACCGACGGAAACCGCCGGCCTTCGGGAGACGTCTCGAGGCCGCCCGCGTCGCCGGAACAGGGCGTCCAGCCGGTCTCGTACAGGCGTTCGACGGCGTAGTCGAGTTTCATCGCAAGGCTCCTTCCGCGAGCGGCACTCCCCCTTGCGTCGGCCGGGAATCATAAGGGCGAGGCGGCGGCGGTGCCACAGACGCGCGTTTAGCGGCGTGCCGAAAAGGCCGCGCCCCCTGTTATCGGCAGGCCCCACCCCCGGGTTCAGTGCGACTCCTTGAGCACTTCGAACAGCCGCTTGAGGTCAAGCGGCTTCGGGAGGAACGCGACGGGCTGGCCGCGCGCCTCGGGCAGGTGGTAGTCGTTCGCGCTCATCAGCGTGCAGTGGAGGTGGGGGTACGCCACCTGGAGCTCGCGGAGCAGTTGCAGGCCGCTCTTCCCGGGCAGGTCGATGTCGATCAGCACCATCCCGGGGGTAACAGACTCTTCGAGCAGGCGCATCGCGTCCTCGGCGGACTCGACCGCCCGGCTGACGTAGCCGTGGGCCGAGCAGAGCCCCTGAAGGGCGCGGCGGGCAATCGGGTCGTCTTCAACGATCAAGATCATATTCGACCGCACCATGTGAAACTCCTTCTGTGCGGGCGGGTTAGACAGGGCAAGGCGAGTGCCAGCGTCTACGGCGTCTGAGAATTGGCCGAAGCCGCGGTCCCATAACAATACGAGTATGTCTAAGGGTTTGCGGAAGCGGCGTTTGCGGGGGCAGGGTCATCCGTAAAGGGCCGTTGAGCTCACCTTACCGGACGGGAAGAATGGCCGGAGGGGTGACAGGCGGTGTCGCACCCTCGGCGGGCTCGGCGTTTCTCCGGCAGTAGACGGGACAGGGTGCGAACCGCATGATGTGTGGCCCGAAACACGCACGCAACCGAATGAACAACTACCGACCTACACGACCGCAGCACCGCGCCAAGGCGCACGATCAGGCCCACACCGCGGAGGAGGCGCAGGACCCGAACGAGCTCCGCGCCAACCCGCTGATCTACCGGGGCGAGGCCAAGTTGGTCGCCACGCAGGAGGGGCTGGCCGATCTGATCAACCGCCTGCGCGAGGCCGGGTCGTTCGCGTACGACAGCGAGTTCATTGGCGAGCTGACCTACCTGCCCAAGCTCTGCCTGATCCAGGTGGCGACCGCCGCCGAGGTCACCCTGATCGACCCGATGGCGCGCCTCGACCTCACGCCGTTCTGGGAACTGGTAGCCGACCCGGCCGTGGAGAAGATCACCCACGCCGGGCAGCAGGACCTCGAGCCCGTGATCCGCCACATCAACCGCCCCGGGCAGAACGTGTTCGACACGCAGATCTCGGCCGGGTTCGTCGGCATGGCGTACCCGGTCTCGCTGTCGAAGCTCGTCAAGGAGATCGTCGGCGCCCGGCTGGGCAAGGGGCTGACGTTCACGCACTGGGACCAGCGGCCGCTGTCCGCGCAACAGCTCAAGTACGCCGCCAACGACGTGCGGTACCTGCCGGCCGTGCGCGCGGAGCTCGGGCGGCGGCTCGACGAGCTCGGGCACGCGGACTGGGCGGCCGAGGAGTGCGCGGCCCAGTGCGACGTCGGCCTCTACCGGTTCGACCCGGACACCGCATACCTCCGGTGCCGCGGTGCCGGGTCGCTCCAGCCCCAGGGGCTCGCCGTGCTCAAGCAGCTCGTGATCTGGCGCGACGCCGCGGCCAAGCAGCACGACGTGCCGCCCCGCGCGTTCCTCAAGGACGAGATCCTGATCGACATGAGCCGCGAGCCCGTCAAGACCCTGGACCGCCTCGGGCGGGTGCGCGGGTTGCCCCGGCCCGTCGAGCAGGCGCACGGCGCCGAGATGGTCGACGCGACCAGGCGCGGCCTGGCCACCCCCGTCGCCGAGATGCCCGAGAGCCGCACGATCGAGGAGACGCCCACCGACAAGCACCGCGCCGACGCCCTCTGGGCCGTCACCCAGTGCGTCTGCATCGGCCAGAAGATCGACCCGGACCTGGTCACCAGCCGCCAGGAGATCGGCCGCCTGTACCGCCAGGTGCTCGCCGGGCGGCAGCCGGACGGGCTCCGGTTCCTCGGCGGCTGGCGCCGCGCGGCGGTGGCGGAGACGCTGCTGGAGCTGATCGCCGGCAACGCGTGCGTCGAGCTGACCTGGCGCAACGGGGCGCTGGACGCGAAACGCTGCGGGCGGTGAAGCGGCGTGCGACGCCGGGCTACCAGTTGGTGTCCTTGCGGGCGTCGATCGGGTGCTTCGCCTGGAGCTGTTGCAGCAGCGCCTTGTCGTCGTCGTCGACCGCCTTGGGGACGATCACCTTGACGACGCAGTACTGGTCGCCCTTCTCGGTGCCCCGGTGGATGCCGCGCTCGCGGATCCGCAGCTTCGCCCCGCTGCTCGTCCCCGGCGGCACGCTCATCGTCACCGGGCCGTCCAGCGTCGGCACCTCGACCCGCGTGCCCAGCAGCGCCTCGTACATCGAGATCGGCAGGTCCATCTGGATGTCCTGCCCCTCGCGGCGGAAGTACGGGTGCGGCAGAACGCGGGTGACGATGAACAGGTCGCCCGGCTCGCCGTTGGTGTGCTGGCCCTTGCCCTTGATGCGGACCCGCGACCCCTCCTTGACGCCGGCCGGGATCTTCACGTCGATCGTCTCGAGCTTGCCGTCGCGGGAGATCTGCAGCGGCAACGTCATGCCCCGGGCCGCCTGCGCGAACGTGAGCGTGACCGGGTACTCAATATCCTCCCCGCGCGCCGGCTGGATGCGCTGCCGCCGACCCGCGGCCCCCGCGGCCCCCGCCGCCGCCGCGGCGCCCCCGCGCTGGCCGAAGAACTGCTCGAAGATGTCCGAAAACCCCGCCTCCCCCCCGGCGCCCCCGCCCAGGTCGAAGTCCTCGACCGACACGTTCGGCTGCGGCTGCCACCGGCGGTACCCCTGGCGCGGGCCCGCGTTCTGCTGGGCGCGGCGGTACGCGTCGAACGGGTCGCCCCCGCCTCCCGAGCCGGGGCGGGGGCCATACCCCGGCTCTGCCCCGACGCCGGCGTGACCGAACTGGTCATACATCTTCCGCTTGTGGTCGTCCGACAGGACGTCGTACGCCTCCTGCACTTCCTTGAACTTCGCCTCCGACGCGGCGTTGTTCTTGTTCACGTCCGGGTGGTACTGGCGGACCAGCTTGCGGTGGGCCTTCTTGATCTCCTCCCCGGTCGCCGTGCGGGCGATGCCGAGGACTTCGTAATAATCGCGTTTGGCCATGGGAGGGGGCAGTTGCCAGTTACGAGTTGCCGGTTGCCAGTCGTACGATCTTAGCAGGCCGGCGAGCGATGGAAAGCTGGCGAAAGGAGATCGGTTATGGACGAGGCCTGCCCGATGCCCACCCCCAAGCGCGGCGGAGAGACCGAAGCGGTTGCCGAGATGTTGCGGGGTCGTCGGATCGCCGTCGTCGGAATGACGCCCGACCCTGCCCGCGCGGGCAACTACGTCCCGGCCTTCCTCCGCGACCGGGGGAAGGAGATCGTCCCGGTCAACCCGACCTACCCCGACGTCGACGGCCTGAAGAGCTACAAGTCCTTGGCAGAGGTGCCGGGGCGGGTGGACGTCGTCCTCGTCTTCCGCCGGCCGGAATACTGCCCCCAGATCGCTGAGGAAGCCGCGGCAGTCCACGCCGGGGGGCTCTGGTTGCAGAGCGGCATCTACAGCGACGAGGCCAGGCGGATCGCCGAGCAGGCCGGGATGAGCTTCGTCCAGGGCCGCTGCATGATGGTCGAGCACGGGTAGGGAAAGGCGTAAACGAGAATCGGAAGACCTGAGAAGCGCCTCTTCTTACGCTTCTCGCTTCTCGTTCTCGTCCCTGCTCCCGCTCTCCGAAAACGCGAAGTACAGCAACCCCGCCGCCACCACGCACGCCGTCGCCGACAGGTTGAACGCGCCCGCCAGGCTGTGCTGGGCGACCTTCCCCGACACGTACGCGCCGACCACCTTCCCCGAGCCGGCGAACGCCATCGCGTAGAGGCCCTGGATCGAGTTGCGGTATGCGTCGGTCGCGTGGCGGTCGATGAACATCGGCGGGACGACGTGGATCACCAGCACGGTCAGGCCGTGCACCGCCTGCGTCGCGACCGCGACCGCCGGGTGCGGGAAGAACGCGAGCAGGTAGAGGCGCAGCGCGACCGCCAGCGCGCCGAAGTACATCAACCGGCGCAGGCCGAGCCGGCGGTGCAGGGCGGCGAACGCGAGCATGAAGAAGATCTCGACCACGACGCCGACGTTCGCGATCAGGCCGACCCACCGCTTGTCGATCCCGGAGCGCTCGGTCAGGTGCAGCGGGTAGTACTGGTAGTAGGCCTGCGACGCCAGGTGGATCAGGAACATCGCCACGCAGAACACCAGCACGTGCGGCTCGCGGATCGCCCGCCACGCGGCGGCGGTCGGCAGGCGCGCGTGCGACTCGCCGCGCGGCGGCGGGGCCGTGCGCGGGAGCAGCGTCAGCGCGTAGACCACGCCGGCGGCGCAGATCGCGACCGCGCACACGAGCACGGGGGTCATCGGCCGGCCGGGGGCGAGGAAGAAGTACAGGACGGCGCCGGGGAGGATGTACCCCACGGTGCCCCAGACGCGCACCGTGTGGTAGGGCGCCTCGGGCAGGTCAGCGGTGCGGCGCAGGGCCTGGGCGGCGAAGTGCACGCCGTCCTGCAGCGGGAAGATCGGCTGCAGCGCGAGCGCGTGCAGCCAGTAGAGCAGCAGGATCGGCCAATAGCCGTGGGCGGGGATCAGGCCGCCGAGGAACAGGCCGGTCGCGGCGAACAGCCCGGCCATCAGCAGGCGCGGCGCGATCGCCGTGTCGGCCAGCAGGGTGACGAACTGCGGGGTCAGGATGACCCCGAGCGACGAGACCGCCCAGACGGTCCCGATCTGCTCCTTGCTCAGCCCGCGCTCCGCGAACAGGACCGAGATGAACGGGACGATCGACCCGAGCAGCGCGAACGAGAGGAAGTACTGCGGGCGCGTGGCGTGCGCGCCCGGCGGGATGCCGCCGGGCGCGTTATCGAAGACGGGGGGGCGGGTCACGCGGCAGACGGTAGCGGGATTCGGCCGCGGCTCAAGCGCCGGTCACGACCGGGCGACGCCTGCGCGCCAGCACCGCGGTGGCAGCAAGCCCGAGCAGGCCGGCGGAGGCGGGCTCGGGGACGACCGCGAAGCCGCCGTCGAAGTTGAGCCCGCCGCCCACCGCCTGTCCCGCACCGAGCGCGCCGGTCCCGAGGTCCACGGTGTAGAGCTGGTACGTCCCGTTCCCGGCGACGGTCGCGACGAGGTACCCCGTGTCGCCGCCGATCGTCGCGTCCGCCGACCCGGGGGCGGTGAAGATGTCGAACCCGGCCAGCGACTGCACGTCGGCCCCGAGCGCGCCGACCGTGTTCAGCGTGCCGTTGTTCGGCGGGTTCTGCGTGACCAGCGCGTTCGCGGCGGTGTCGACGTTGTACAGGACGGTCGTCCCGCCCTGCGTCGAGGCGGCGGAGTTGATGTACGCCGACCCCACCACCGACGGCGTGACCGCGGCGTTCACGTCGCCGGCGGCGTACGCGATCTGGCCGTCGACCGCGGCGACCGCGCCGGTGTCCGAATTCAGGCGCAGGTCCGCCCGGTTGTTCCCGACCAGGCGGATCCGGATCGACCCGTCGGCCTGGAGCGTCGTCGGGTTGAAGTCGAACCCGAACGACGTGGCCGTGGTCAGGTCGTACGCGGCGGGGGTGGCGCCCGCCGACGCGAACCCCGCGCCGACCTGCGTCGCGGCGCCGGTGTCCGTGTTGACGGTGAACAGCCGCGTGGTGGCCGGGCCGACGTCGACCGCGTAGAGCGTCCCCGTGCCCGGGCGGAAGTCGATCCCTTCTGGCGTGAATCCGAGGTTGCCGATGGTCGTGACCGCCCCGGGGGCGGCGACGTTGAACCGGAACAGCGAACCGGTCGAGCTGACGCCGTACGCCGTCTGGGCGGACGCGCCAGGCGCGATCAGCGCACAGACAGCCAGAGCGGCGGCGGCAGCGAACGATCTGCGGGCGGTGGGGACGGTCATGAGCTTCTTCCTTCCTTGCAACGCGGACGTAGGCCGTCCGCCCGCCGACGACCGGCCAGCCAGACTGCCGCCAGCCGATACGCACATCAGCTCGCGGCGGATGTATGAAATCCAGCGGGGCGGGGGAGCGGAATCAGACGGCAGGCGTCGGGCGAATGCGCAATCTCCCTGCTCACCGCTCCTGCCCTCTCGTTCTCACAAACGTTCCGGCCGCCCGCGCCCGATCCGGGCGGCACGGGTGGCACGGGTGGCATGGGCAACGGTACTCCGTTGCCCGTGGTTCCCGCACACACGGCCAAGCCAGTACGCCCGCCCCGGTCCAGTACACTGTTTGGTTAGCGTCGGCGAGCGCCAGCGGTGGGGCAGGCATTTTTGCCTGTCTCGCGTCGGTGAGTGGGGGCCTCCGTGCCCCCCGAACCGACGCGTCTCGCCAGCCCAAGCCGAAAACCCCTCAAGTAGTCTGTCACGCTTGCCCTGTCAGTTCCGCGCAGCCGCCACCGGCATGCCCACTTCAGTGGCGCATGTCTCCCCGCCCGACAAACCACGACTGACAGTCCGCTGAAAGTACCCGCACAACCAAGGGCGACGCAACGCCGTTCCCGCCCGGCGACAGGAATCGCCATTGATCAGAAGCTCTGGTGTCACGTCACAGCTCGACGGACTTCGCCGAAGTCCTATCCACGCCGCCCCTGATCCTGTCTCAGAAACGTTCAACGCCCCCTTAAACCGGCAGCTTCAACCGGAACGTGCTCCCCTTCCCCGGCGCCGAATCCACCTCGATCTGCCCGCCGTGCACCTGCGCCACGTGCTTGACGATCGACAGGCCCAGGCCCGTGCCGCCCATCTCGCGGCTCCGGCTCCGGTCGACGCGGTAGAACCGCTCGAAGATGCGCGGCACGTCTTCCTTCGGGATGCCGATGCCGTTGTCGGCCACCTCCACGACCGCGTACGTCCCGTTGCCGCGCGCGGTCACGCGGATATGCCCCCCCTCCGGCGTGTACTTGCTCGCGTTGTCGATCAGGTTCGCGACCGCCCGCTCGATGTAGTCGGCGTTCCCCTTCAGGGTCGGGATGTCCGGGTCGATCCGCACGTCCAGCGTCTGCCGCTTCTTCTCCGCCGCCGGCGTCAGCAGCTCGTGCGCCTTGTGAACGACGTACCCGAGGTCCACCGGCGCGCGCCGCGGCGACAAACCCTGGCTCTCCAGCTTCGACAGCTCGAGCAGGTCGCTGACCAGGTTCGTGAGCTGCTCGGTGTGGCGGTGGATCGTCGCCAGGTACTCCGGGGCCTTGCGCGCGTCCTGCCACGCCCCGTCCTGGAGCGTCTCGACGAACCCCTTGATCACCGTCAGCGGCGTCCGCAGCTCGTGGCTGACGTTCGCGACGAACTCCTTGCGCAATTCCTGGTACTGGAAGCTCTGCGTGATGTCGTGGGCGACGATCACCAGCCCCTCGTTCCGGCCGTCCGTCGGGAAGTTACACAGCGTGACGTCCAGGTGGCGCGCCGACACCGGGCCGACCGAGATCAGCTTCCGCCCCGAGCCGCTGAGCACCTCGCCCGCGGCCTTGATCACCTGCTCGTTCCGCACGACCTCGAACAACTGCTTCCCGCCCGCGGTCGCGGGCTCGAACCCGAGCAGCTTGCCGGCGGCGTCGTTCACGATCAGGATCCGCTGCTCGGTGTCCGTCGCGATCACCCCCTCGGACATCGACGACAGGATCGTCAGCAGCTCCGCCTTGTCCTTGTTCGCCTGCTCGACCAGATGCGAGAGCGACTCCGCCATCGTGTTCAGGCTGGTGGTCAGGGTCGCGATCTCCCCCTTCTCCGGGCGGACGGCGCGGCGCTGGAGGTCCCCCCGGGAGAGGGCGTCGGCGAACTGCGTCAAATCGGAGATCGGCTCGGTGTGGCGGCGCGCGAACAGGAAGCAGATCACGCCCGCGACGCCGACCGCCAGCAGCGCCGCCGTCGAAAGCCCGGCGTAAAGCACCGCGAGGTTGCGGTTCAGCTCGTCGAGGTGCACGGCCAGGCGGGCGTAATAGTACTGCCCGTCCGGGCCCCGCACCGGCTTGCCGTCGAGGTCTTCCACCGCGCGGGCGAGGTAAAGCAGGTTGGTCTGGACGGTCGCGCTGGGGCGCTGCTCGTACGCCTCGCCGTGGAGGATCGCGCCGGCGAATTCCGGGCGGTCGCGGTGGTTCTCCATCCTGGCCGGGTCGGCCTCGCTGTCGGCGACGACCACGCCGTCCCCGCGCATGACGGTCACGCGGTCGCCGATCGCCCGGCCGGTCTTCTTCACGTGCGAGTCGAGCCCCGCCAGCGCGCCCGAGGCGATCTGCGGCGCCAGGGCCGTCGACAGCAGGCGGAGCCCCGCGCGGAGCGAGTGGGTCTGGCGGTCGAGGTACGTCGAGCGGACGGAGTGGACGGCGAACCCGCCGACGGCGAACGTCGCGGCGCAGATCAACAGCAGGTAGGGCAGGAACAGGCGGCGGAAGAAGGGGGAGTTGAGCATGAAACGTGAAGACGTGAAACGTGAAACGAACGAAACGCGGACGCGAGACGCCCTCACGTCTTTACGTTTCCCGCCCTCCCCTACGCCGTCGCCGCCGCCGTGTCGCGGAACTTGTACCCGAACCCGCGGATCGTCTCGATCTGGTCGGCGCCCTTGCCGAGCTTGCGGCGGATCGCAGTGATGTGCACGTCGATCGTCCGGTCGAACACGTTGGCGTCGCGGCCGAGGGCGGCGTCAATGATGTCGTCCCGCGACAGCACCCGCCCCGGCTTGCTCGCCAGGAAGTGCAGGATCCGGAACTCCGTCGCGGTCAGCGACACCGGCTTGCCGCCGGACGTCACCTCGTGCCGGACCACGTCGATCTGCAGGTCGCCGTGGCGGATCAACTGCTCCGGCTCGCCCTGGGTGGCCGTGCGGCGGAGGATCGCCTTGACCCGGGCGACCAGCTCGCGCGGGCTGAACGGCTTGGTGATGTAGTCGTCCGCCCCCAGCTCGAGCCCGACGATCCGGTCCGCCTCCGTCGCCTTCGCCGTCAACATGATGACCGGCACCCGGCTGGTGCGCGGGTCGGCCCGGAGCCGGCGGCAGACCTCGAGCCCGTCGATCCCCGGCATCATCAGGTCGAGGACGATCAGGTCCAGCTTGTGCCGCTGCGCGATCTCCAGGCCGGCCTGGCCGTCCGTCGCGCTGATCGTGTCGTACCCCTCCTTGTCTTCCAAATTGTAGCGGACCATTTCGATCAGGTCCTTCTCGTCGTCGATGATGAGGATGGTGCCTTTGTTCATGTTTGAAACTTCAAAATTCGGGGGGGGGTGGGACTAAGCGATGCTCGAGGCCTTGGTCAGGTCCGGGTCGGTGTGCCGGATGTCGCGGCCCTGGACGATGTAGATCGCTTCCTCGGCGATGTTCGTCGCGTGGTCGCCGATCCGCTCGATGTTGCGCGAGATCAGGATCAGCGAGAGCGCCCGCTGGATCGTGCCGGGGTCGGCCATCATGTACGTCAGGAGCGTGCGGAACACCTGGTCACGGAACGCGTCGACCTTCGACTCCTCCCGCATCACCCGCTCGGCCAGCGCGACGTCCCGGTCGATCACCGACGTCAACGCGTCCCGCACCATCTTCTGAGCGATCTCGGCCATGATGGGCAAGTCGACCATCGGCTTGAGCGGCGGCTGCGCCAGCACCCAGTGGGCGCTCTGGCAAATATTCTTGGCCTGGTCCGCGATCCGCTCGAGGTCGGTGACGATCTTTGACGCCATGAACAGCGACCGCGCGTCCTTGGCGACCGGCTGGTTAAGCGCGATCAGCCGCAGCGCCTCGTCGTCGATGCTGACCTGGAGGGCGTTAACCTCGTCCTCCTTTTTATAGATCTCGTCGGCGAACGACTCGTCCCGCTCGACAAGGATCCGCATCGAAAGATCGATCATGTTCTCTGCCAAAGAACCCATGATCGCGATCTTCTTGAACACATCCTTAATTTGATCGTCAAAGTGCCGGAACATGTAGGAGCCTTGCGTTAAGCCTGTATTGCGGGGCCTCATCTCCAGCGGCTGAGGCGACGGCGTCATGTTAAGGATGCGCATTATCGTGGGGCAAGGGATTTGTTAAGACGCCGCTAACTCGTGGTTTCTCGCGAGTTTCGGGGGCGAGTCGAAGCTTCACAAACCGTTAATGTGATCTTCATTTGGGGGGCTTAGCGTTCCACCCGACGACGTGAGACGGAATTCACTGGCCAAGTGAAGCGTGCAGACAAGGGGACGCGTGCCCGCCGAAGCGGGCATGCCGCCGGGCGCCGGGTGCGCAGGCGATGGACGGGAACACAAAGGAGACAACCCATGAAGCTGAGCAACATGGCCAAGGGTCTGATCGCGATGGCGGTCGGGTTCGGCCTGACCGGGATGGCGGCGGCGCAGACGATCAAGATCGACGGGTCCAGCACGGTCTACCCGATCACCGAGGCGGTCGCCGAGCAGTTCCAGGCGGCGAACAAGGACGTCAAGGTCACGGTCGGCGTCTCGGGCACTGGCGGCGGGATGAAGAAGTTCACCCGCGGCGAGATCGACGTCGCCAACGCGTCGCGGCCGATCAAGAAGGACGAGATCGAGGCGGCGAAGACCGGCGGCATCGAGTTCGTCGAGCTGCCGATCGCGTACGACGCGCTGACGGTCGTGATCCACCCGGAGAATTCTTGGGCCAAGGAGATGACGGTCGAGGACCTGAAGAAGATCTGGGCGCCCGAGTCGCAGGGGAAGATCACGAAGTGGAGCGACGTGCGGCCGGGGTGGCCGTCGACCCCGCTGAAGCTGTACGGCCCGGGCGCGGACTCCGGGACGTTCGAGTACTTCACGGAGGCGGTGGTCGGCAAGGCCAAGAGCAGCCGGACGGATTACACGGCGAGCGAGGACGACCACGTGATCGTCAACGGCGTCAAGGGGGACAAGGGGGCGCTGGGGTACTTCGGGCTGGCGTACTACGTGACGAACAAGGACGTGCTGCGGGCCGTTTCGGTCGTGAACCCGAAGACCGGCAAGGCGGTCGAGCCGTCGGTGCAGACGGTCGAGAGCGCGGCGTACGCCCCGCTGAGCCGCCCGATCTTCATCTACGTGAAGAAGGGGTCGCTGCAGCAGCCCCACGTGCGGAAGTTCGTGGACTTCTACCTGACGAAGGGCCCGGACCTGGTCGAGAAGGTCAAGTACGTGCCGCTCCCGGACAAGGTGTACGAGCTGGCGCTGGAGAACGTGAAGGCTGGTAAGGCCGGCACGGTGTTCGGCGACGGCCACGCCGGGGTCGGGATCGAAGAGGTGATGAAGAAGGAGCCGAAGTAACGCCCGCGAGCCGCGTGCGGGACGAACGGCGCGACGCATTCGGGCGGCGGGTGTCGGGCAACGGCACCGCCGCCCTTTCGGCCAGGGGCGGATCTTGTGACCGGCGGAGCAGGCAGGGCATGAGCACGTTAAACGACCCGTTTTCGATCGAGGCGCGTACGGCGGCGGGGCCGAGCCTGAGCTTGCCGGAGCGCCCGACCCCGATGGGCACCGATTCGGCCCGCAGCCGGGTGCGCGGGATCAAGGAGCGGCTGATCGAGGGGGTGATGTTCCTGTCTGCGTTCCTGTCCGTGCTGGTGACGGTCGGGATCGTGTTCCTGCTGGTGCTCGAGTCGGCCCACTTCTTCCGGCACGTGTCGATCAAGGAGTTCCTGACCGGCACCGAGTGGTCGCCGGCGTTCGCGAACCCGAAGTACGGGATCTGGCCGCTGCTGAGCGGGACGATCACGATCACGCTGGTCGCGCTGGCGGTCGCGCTGCCGCTCGGGACGATCGCGGCGATCTACCTGAGCGAGTACGCGCCGCACAAGGTGCGGGAGACGCTCAAGCCGGTCCTGGAGCTGCTCAGCGCGGTGCCGACGGTCGTGTACGGGTACTTCGCGCTCCTGTTCGTCACGCCGATGCTCCAGAAGTTCATCCCGGGGCTCGGCGCGTTCAACATGCTCGGGGCGGGGCTGGTGATGGGCGTGATGATCATCCCGTACGTCAGCTCGCTGAGCGAGGACGCGATGCGGGCGGTGCCGATGAGTTTGCGCGAGGGGTCGTACGCGATGGGGGCGACGAAGATGCAGACGGCGTTCCGCGTGATCGTGCCGGCGTCGTTCAGCGGGATCACGGCGGCGTACATCCTCGGGATCTCGCGGGCGCTGGGGGAGACGATGGTCGTCGCGATCGCGGCCGGGCAGCAGCCGACGCTGACGTTCAACCCGAAAGAGCAGGCGATGACGATCACCGCGTTCATCGTGCAGATCGCGGGCGGCGATTTGCCGCACGGGTCGGTGCCGTACCAGTCGATCTTCGCGGTCGGCCTGGTGCTGTTCCTGATGACGCTGATGTTCAACATCGCAGGGTTCTACCTGCGGAGGCGGTACCGGCAGGCGTACTAGAAAGTCGGCGGTTGGCGGTGGCGGTAGGCGGACGGGGGCATGAGCAGCGAAGGTGAGTTGGTGGAAGACCTGAAGCGGATGATCGCGAGGCGGAAGGCGTTCGACCGGGCGTTCGCCGTGGTCGGGCTGCTGTCGGTCGTCGTCGGGCTGGCGACGCTCGGGACGCTGATGGGGAAGCTGATCTACGACGCGCAGCCGGCGCTGTGGGTGCCGAAGGGGGCGGTCGCGGCGACGACCGGCGACCAGAAGTTCCCCGACGGCACGCCGATGTCCGGCGCGGACATGGCGTGGGAGGTGCGGAAGCTGTCGGGCGAGGCGCTGGTCGACATGAAGCGGGACGACCAGTCGTACCGGCTGCTGGTCGTCGAGCAGTTCGTCAACGTCGCCAAGCTCAAGGCGCTGGCGAAGGACGGGACGCTGAACGCCGTGATCAAGTCCGGCAAGCTCGGGGAGGCGATCTCCGGGAACGAGAACGTGCAGAAGCTGCTGGCGGCGGGGAAGGCGGCCGACCTGCTCGCGCTGGACCGGTTCCTGCCGAAGGACCGGGTGGAGGCGCTGAAGAAGCAGGGCGTGGACAACGAGCTGCTGAACCTCGACAAGATCCGCGCGATGGCGGCTGCGCCGGGCGGGTTCGCGACGCTGCTGAACGAGCGGCGGCTGCGGCAGAACTCGGAGGTCGAGAAGGACGCCAAGACCGGCGAGGCCAAGCCGAGCGTACTGCAGAGCTGGATCGCGCGGGGCGAGTTCGAGGGGAACCTGCGGCGGCTGTTGAAGGACGACGAGCTGATGTCGCTCCTACGGACGCAGAACATTGACGGATTGATCGCGCGGGAGGTCGCGTTCGCGAAGGAGCGGCCGCGGGAGTTCAACCGGCCGTTCTTCACGTCGCTCGGGCCGTCGCCGGCGTTCGAGTCGACCGGGATCCTGATGGCGTGGGTCGGCAGCCTGTTCGTGATCTTCGTGACGATGCTGGTCGCGCTGCCGCTGGGGGTGGCGGCGGGCGTGTACATGGAGGAGTACGGGCGGAAGAACTGGCTGACGAACCTGATCGAGATCAACATCGCGAACCTGGCCGGCGTGCCGTCGATCATCTATGGGCTGATGGCGCTGGGGTTCTTCATCTACCAGTTGAACATGAACCGGTCGGTCGGGACGGCGGGGCTGACGCTGGCATTGCTCGTGCTGCCGATCGTGATCATGGCGACCCGCGAGGCGATCCGGGCGATCCCGCAGAACATCCGGGAGGCGTCGTACGCGTGCGGCGCGACGAAGTGGCAGACCGTGCGGTACCACATCCTGCCGTACTCGAGCGGCGGGATCATGACCGGGTCGATCATCGGCCTGAGCCGGGCGATCGGGGAGACGGCGCCGCTGATCACGGTCGGCGCGTCGATCTACCTGACGACGCTGCCGGCCGAGACGTGGAGCGGGTTCTTCGGGTTCGAGTGGCTGCGGTCGGCGTTCACCGCCATGCCGCTGCAGATGTACAACCTGACCGGGCGGCCCGAGAAGGAGTTCCACCACAGCGCGGCGCTGGCGGGGATCGTGCTGATCGCGATGACGCTGAGCCTGAACGGGGTGGCGATCTACCTGCGGTACCGGTTGCGGAAGGCCATCAAGTGGTGAGCGCGAACGAACAGGAGCAGTACGATGAGCGTGGAATCGCCGGTCCGACAGCAGCCCGGAATCGATCAGCCCGAGAACCCCGGCCGAGGAGCCATCATGCCCGTGCGAGCGGAGATTGACGTGCGAAAGCATCAACCGACCGGGGGCGGCGGCGAGGAGCGGCCCGCCGGCGGGCAGAAGGCCGGCGACGCGTCGGCCGGCGGCGCGGCCCGCGAGGAGCGGCCGGTCCCGCAGGACAGCCCGATGAAGGCCGAGGTCAAGGGCCTGAGCTTCTCGTACGGGTCGTTCAAGGCGCTGAAGAACATCAACCTGCCGATCGGCCGGAACAAGGTGACCGCGCTGATCGGCCCGTCCGGCTGCGGCAAGAGCACGCTGCTCCGCTGCTTCAACCGGATGCACGACCTGTACCCGAACAGCAAGTACGAGGGGGAGATCAACGTCTACCCGGACCGGCTGAACATCATCGGCCCGAAGGTCGACCCGATCGAGGTCCGGATGCGGATCAGCATGGTCTTCCAGAAGCCTAACCCGTTCCCGAAGAGCATCTTCGAGAACGTCGCGTACGGCCTCCGCCTGCGGGGCGAGCGGAACAAGCAGGTGATCCAGGAGCGCGTCGTGACCGCGCTCAAGGGCGCCGCGCTCTGGGACGAGAGCAAGGACCGCCTGCACGAGCCCGCGTTCGCGCTGTCCGGCGGGCAGCAGCAGCGGCTGTGCATCGCCCGGGCGCTGGCGACCGACCCGGAGATCATCCTGTTCGACGAACCGACGTCGGCGCTCGACCCGATCGCGACCTCCCGCATCGAGGAACTCGTCAACGAGCTGCGCAGCAAGGTCACGATCATCATCGTCACGCACAACATGCAGCAGGCCGCCCGGATCAGCGACTACACCGCGTTCATGTACATCGGCGAACTGGTCGAGTTCGACACGACCAAGCAGATGTTCACCAACCCGGGGAAGAAGCTGACCGAGGAGTACATCACCGGGCGGTTCGGGTGATGGGCGGCGGTGGCCGCGGGCTTAACGCGGCGCTCACGGAGTATTCGCACGAGCCTCGCGCGACGTTCGTAATCTGCTGGCGGACACATCGGTAACCCCCATTTCCCCAACAGAGGAAGGAACGAGACCATGAAGCGAGTCGGCGAGTCGGCGTTTTACGCGTGGGTCGGTGCGGCGCTCGGGCTGGGTGTGGCGGCGGGCGCGGGCGGCTGCGGCTCGGACGGCGGGCTCCTGCCGGGCAAGGCCGAGAGCAAGCCGGCCGTGAAGGCGGACGCGGCGAAGGCCAATGCGAAGTCGGCCGACGCGAAGCCGGCCGACGCGAAGCCGGCCGACGACGCGGCGAAGACGGCCGCCGCGCTGGCGAACGTGCAGTACCAGGAGATCCCGGTGGGCGAGCGGCTGGTCGTCGTCGGGACGAAGGAAGGCGCCGAGCGGGCCCGGGCGAACGGCAAGCCGGCGTCGTTCGTCACCGAGATCGGGTACGGCGAGGGCGGGAAGACCGTCTACTTCGAGAACAAGCCCGAGGGGATGGAGAAGCTGCTGAAGGCCGAGTACGCCAAGCGGCACCCGGGCGCAGGGAAGTAACGCGACCGCCGGACGGTTTCGGACTAACAAGACTGAAGCAACGAGGCGCGTCCCCCGGCGGGGGCGCGCCTTGCCTCGTTAAGTCACCGCGCTCACGCTCGCCGGGCGCGGCGGAACTTCCCGGCGTTGTGCGGGTCGGTTCGGCGGGTAAGATTCGCAACCCTATGGCGCGAGGAATCCGTTCATCGTCGGGTTGGGCAGCGTTCGGGATGGCCGTCGTTTGCGGGGCGACGGCCGCGTGGGGGCAGGGGCTCCCCAAGCAGGTGAGCGAGCCGCTCGACCTGACCAAGCCGCCGGCGTTCAAGGAGGCCGAGGAAGCGTCGAAGGGGTTCAAGTACCCCAAGGGCTTCAAGGTCAACGTGTTCGCCGCCGAGCCGCAGCTCGTGAACCCGGTCGCGTTCACCAGCGACGAGAAGGGGCGGCTGTACGTGGTCGAGACGTTCCGCTACCGCGGGAACGGCACGATCGACATGCGGAACTACCAGGAGTGGCTCGACGACGACATGGCCGCCCGCACCGTCGAGGACCGCGTCGCCTGGATCAAGAAGCGGGCCGGCGACCGCGCGTCGGAGTTCACGCTCGACAGCGATCGCGTGCGGATGCTCGAGGACAAGGACGGCGACGGCCGGGCCGACGTCTCCACGATGTTCAGCGACAAGTATCACGGCATGGCCGACGGCCTCGCCGCCGGCGTGCTGGCGCGCAAGGGCGAAGTCTACTTCACGAACATCCCGTCGCTCTACACGCTGAAGGACGCCGACGGCGACGGCGTCGCCGAGCAGAAGAAGGAACTGTCCACTGGGTACGGCGTCCACTTCCAGCTCCTCGGCCACGACCTGCACGGGTTGGTGAAGGGGCCGGACGGCCGCCTCTACTTCTCGATCGGCGACCGCGGGTGCCACGTGGTCACGAAGGAAGGCAAGGTTCTGGACAACCCGGACAGCGGCGCCGTCTTCCGCTGCGACTGGGACGGGTCGAACCTCGAGATGATCGCGACCGGCCTGCGCAACCCGCAGGAGCTGGCGTTCGACCAGTACGGCAACCTGTTCACCGCCGACAACAACTGCGACAAGGGCGACATGGCCCGGTGGGTGTACGTCGTCGAGGGGGGCGAGACGGGCTGGCGGATGGGCTACCAGTGGATCGACCAGCCGAACGCCGGCGGGCCGTGGATGGCGGAGAAGCTCTGGCACCTGGAGGGCGACCACCCGGCCGCCTGGGCGCTGCCGCCGGTCGGGCACGTCGGCCCCGGGCCGTCCGGGTTCGCGTACTACCCGGGCACCGGCCTGGGCGACCAGTACAAGGACCGGTTCTTCATGTGCGACTTCCGCGGCGGCACGAACAGCGGCGTGTGGGAGTACGGCCTCAAGCCCCACGGCGCGACGTTCGAGCTCGGCGTGAAGCGACAGTTCCTCTGGAACGTCCTGCCGGTCGACATCGAGTTCGCGGCCGACGGCGGGATGTACGTCGCCGACTGGGTGAACGGCTGGGCCCGGCCGATGAAGGGGCGCGTCTACAAGCTGACGAACCCCGAGGTGCAGAAGGACGCGCTGATCTCCGAGACGCGGCAGCTGATCGCCGAGGGGATGGACAAGCGCACGCCCGAAGAGCTGATCCAACTGCTCGGCCACGCCGACCAGCGCGTCCGGCTCGAGGCGCAGTACGCGGTCGCCGAGCAGGGTGAGAAGGTCGCGGCCGCGCTCGTGAAGCGGACGGCCGAGGAGAACGACCAGCTCGCGCGGATCCACTCGATCTGGGCGCTCGGGCAGATCGCGCGGAAGCAGCCGACCGTGCTCGGGCCGGTCGTGAAGCTGCTCGACGACCCGGACGCCGAGATCCGCGCCCAGGCCGCCAAGGTGCTCGGCGATGCGCGGTTCGCCGGCGCGTACGACGGCCTGGTGAAGCACCTGAAGGACGAGACGCTCCGCGTGCGGTTCTTCGCCGCGATGGGCGTCGGCAAGATCGGCAAGCCGGAGTCGGCGGAGAAGATCTTCACGGTGCTGCGCGAGAACGCCGACCGGGATTCGTACGTCCGTCACGCCGGCGTGATGGCGGTCGAGTACCTGGCCGCTAAGGACAAGAAGGTGCTGGAGAAGGCGGCGGGGGACGAGTCGCCGGCCGTCCGCCTCGCGGCGCTGCTGGTGATGCGGCGGGCGAAGGACGCGGGCGTCGCCCGGTTCCTCAACGACTCCCAGCCGCTGCTGGTCGAGGAGGCCGCCCGGGCGATCAACGACGAGCTGATCGAGGGCGGGATGCCGCAGCTCGCGGCGGCGATCAAGCTGCCCAAGCCGACCCGGCCGGTGTGGCTGCGGTCGATCAACGCGAACCTGCGGCTGGGTGGCGAAGAGCAGGCGGCCGCGGTCGCCGCGTTCGCCGCGGACGAGAAGAACCCGGAGGAGGGGCGTGCCGAGGCGCTCTGGGCGCTGGCGAACTGGGCGAAGCCGCCGGTGCGGGACCGGGTGATGGGGCTGATCCGCCCGATCGCCGAGCGCGACCCGCGGATCGCCGCCGCCGTCGCCAAGCCCGTCGCCGCCAAGATCGCGACAGCCGGGCCGACGAAGGTGCGCGTCCGCGCGATCGAGCTGATCGAGAAGCTCAGCGTCGACGCCGAGGTGCTGCCGGACCTGGTGACCGGGGCGGACGCGCCGGGCGACGTGCGGGTGGCCGCGCTCAAGGCGATGGAGACGCTCAAGCACCCGAAGCTGGCCGACGCGACGCGGTTCGCGTTCGAGCAGGGCGTGAAGGCCGACAGCGCCGTCCTCCGCCGGGAGGCGATCGGCGTCTACATGCGGATGCCCGACGCCGCCCAGCGGGTCGGCGACCTGTTCAAGAACGGCGGCGTCGCCGACCGCAAGGCGATCCTCGAGTCGCTCGGCACGTCCGACAAGGGGATCGGCGACTCGATCCTCGGCGACGTGATGGACCAGCTCCTCGCCGGGTCGCTCCCGCCGGCCCTGCACCTCGATCTGCTCGAGGCCGCCCAGAAGAGCAAGAGCCCCGCGATCACTGAGAAGCTCAAGGCGTTCGAGGCCAAGCGCGACAAGAGCGACCCGCTGGCGAACTGGCTGGAGTCGTTCGAGGGCGGTGACGCGGCGCGGGGGAAGAAGGTCTTCTTCGAGAAGTCCAGTGTCTCATGCGTCCGCTGCCACAAGGTCGGCACGGAGGCGGTCGTCGTTGGGCCGGACCTTTCCCACCCGACGTCGAAGCGCGACCGCCGGCATCTGGTCGAGTCGATCCTGCTCCCCAACGCGAAGATCAGCGAGGGGTTCGAGAGCGTCCTGCTGAAGCTCAAGGGGAACGTCACGGTCGGCGGCGTCTTCAAGAAGGAGACCGACGACGTGATCGTCCTGCTCGACCCGAACGAGGGCGAACAGGAGATCGACAAGGCCGACGTCGTCAGCCGCAGCAAGGGGCTGTCGGCGATGCCCGAAGGGTTCGACAAGATGCTCACCAAGCGGGAACTCCGCGACCTCGTCGAGTTCCTTGCCACCCTGAAGGACGGCCAAAAGGTCGAACCCCAGGGCGGCCACGGAGGGTGACCGCGGCGGCGTGGGCGGGCGGACGATCAACTCGCCCCAGAGGCGCGGAGGCAGGAGGAGGCAACCGGCGGCGCCCTGATTGACGCCCCCCCGCCCCACTCCTAGCATCGCGGGGATGGAGCAGATCACCCGCCCCCCCGCCCTCCCCGACCGCCCGGTCGACGGCAACAAGGGCACGTTCGGCCGCGTCCTGATCCTCGGCGGCAACGACGAGATGATCGGCGCCCCCGTCCTCGCCGGCATGGCCGCCCTCCGCACCGGGGCCGGCCTCGTGCAGATCGCGCTGCCCAAAGCCGTCCTCCCCGCCGCCCTCTCGATTTGCCCGGAGTTGATCGGCGCCGGCCTGACCGGCGACGCCGCCACCGACACCCCCCGCCTGCTCGACGCCGCCACCAAGGCCGACGCCGTCGTCGTCGGCCCCGGCTTGGGGACCGCCTCCGGCGCGCGTGACCTCCTGCTCGCGCTGGTCGCCCTCGACCGCCCCACCGTCGTCGATGCCGACGGTCTGAACCTCCTCGCCGCCCTGCCCCGCTGGCCGGCCGAAGCCTTCAACGCCCGCGCCGTCCTCACCCCTCACCCCGGCGAGATGCGCCGCCTCGCCAGGCTCCTCCCGCCCGACGAGGCCGGCGATTGGATCGACCCCGCCGCCCCCATCCCCTCGGACGACGCCTCCCGAAGCCGCGTCGCCACCGCCGCCGCCCGCGCGTTCGGCCAGACCGTCCTCCTGAAGGGCCGCCGCACCATCGTTACCGACGGCCGCCGCACCTACACCAACCCCACCGGCGACTCCACGCTCGCGAAGGCAGGCTCCGGCGACGTCCTCAGCGGCGTGATCGGCTGCCTGCTCGCCCAGCGGATGCCCCCGTTCGACGCCGCCGCCCTGGGCGCCTGGCTCCACGGCAAGGCCGGCGAACTTGCCGGCGCCACCCACGGCCGCCGCAGCGCCCTGGGCCGCGAGGTCGTTTCCTGCCTGGCCCAGGCCCTCGGCGAATGGGAGTCCGTGAAGTAGCCCGCCCAGGACCGCCGCCGCCCCCTCCGCGCCCTCTGCGTCTCTACGGCGTCACAGCCACGCCCGCCGCCACTCGCGCTTCACGATCGTCTCGGCGCCCGCCGCGTCGGCCTTCATCCGCTCGCCGTCCCAGGTGATGTCCTTGCCCATCCGCAGCGCCAGGACGCCGGTCAACCCGATCTCGGTCAGGTGACCGCCGAAATCGAAGTCGCTCCAAGTCTTCCCCTCGCCCTTGCACGCGTTAATCCACTCGCGGACGTGGTTGACCTTCCGCGCGTACACCTGCGGGACGTCCTTCGTCGGCTCGTGGGTCAGCACGTCGCGGAGCTTGGCGTCGTCCTTCAGCTTGATCATCGCGCCGACGTTCCACGGGTTGGTGTAAATGTACCCGCGCTCGCCGACGATCAGCGACCCGCCGTCCGGCACCTTCTTGTACTGCTCGACGACGTCCTTGGTCAGCTCCTCCGGCGGCTTGCGGCCGCCGTCGTACCAGTGGAGCGTGACCGGGTCGAGCTGACCGCGGTCGCCGTCCTTCGCCGGCCGGGCAGGGAAGTGCATCTTGAGCTGGTTCGTCGTCCCGTAGTGCTCGCGGCCGAGGTTCTCGCCGGCGACCTCGATCTTCGTGGCGTAGGTCAGGTCGAGGGCGCGCAGGGCCGTGTTGTAGATGTGGCAGCAGAAGTCGGCCAGCCCGCCGTTGCCGAAGTCGTACCAGTTCCGCCAGCTGAACGGGTGGTAGATGCTCTTCTTGTACGGCCGGTACCCCGACGGCCCGCACCACGCGTCCCAGTTAAAGCCGGCCGGGATCGGGTCGCTCTCGGTCGGCTTGTCGATCCCCTTTGACGGCCCCTTGTTCCCGAGCCACGCGTGGACCTCGCGCACCTGCCCGAGCACCCCGGCGCGGATCAGCTCGACGCTCCGGCGGAGCGAGTTCTCCGCGCTCCCCTGGTTCCCCATCTGCGTGACGATTTTCGGGTTCGACCGCACCAACTCGCGCAGCGCCCGCGCGTCGGCGATCGTGTTCGTCAGCGGCTTCTCGCAGTAGACATGCTTGCCGGCCTTGATGAACGCGGTGCACAGCGGCGCGTGCCAGTGGTCGGGCGTCGCGACGATCACGGCGTCGAACGACTTCGCGTCGTCCAGCAGCTTGCGGAAGTCGGTGTACGACTTCGCGGCCTTGACCGGCTCCCCGCCCTCCTTAAACCCTTGCGCGAGCTGCTTCTCGTCGAGGTCGCAGATTGCCACGACGTCCTGCTTCTGCGCCAGCACGTTCTTCATCACGTGCCGCCCCTGTCCCCCCGCCCCGACGAGGGCGACGCGGAGCCGAACCTCCTGTGTGGTGGTCGGCGCCTTCTCCTTCTGTTTCGGGGCCCCCGCCCCACCCGCCTCGCCCGCCTTCGGCTCCGCGGGCGCGTCCGGCGCCTTGGGCTTCTCCGACGGATCCTTGGGGACATCCGCCGCCATCGCAAAGGAGGCAGCGAACGAGCTCGCGACAAACGCCCGACGGGTGGTCTTGGTGGACATGCAGAAGAGCTACCGAGCCAGAGCGGCAGCGTTTGCGCGACTTCCGAACGCCCTCGTCGGGTCAGCTCAGGATGCGCGGCGAGTACTGCATCCCGAGCTTCACGATCTGCTGCAGCAGCCGGTCGTACGGCACCCCCGCCGCGGCGGCGGAGTCGGCGAAGTCCTCGCCGTGGGCGAGCTGCGGGTTGGGGTTGGCCTCGAGGAGGTACAAATGCCCGTCCTTCGTCATCCGGAAGTCCAGCCGCGCGTACCCGGTCAGGCCGAGGATGCGGTAGATGCGCTTCGAGAGGTGGGGGATCAATCGGTCGTGGCCGTCGGGGAGGTCGGCGGCGGCGCGGGTCGTTATCCCCCAGCGGCGCTGGTACTTCGCGTCCCACTTCGCCTTCTCGGTCGCCATCACCGGCATGTCGTCCGGCGCCTTCTCGAACAGCAGTTCCCAGACCGGCAGCGTCTGCAAACGGAGGTTGCCCATCACGCCGACGTACAATTCGCGCCCCTCGATGTACTCCTCGGCGATCGCGTAGGTGCCCAGCGCCTCGTGGATGTAGCGGACGCGGTCGCGGAGGTCGTCGTCGTCGTGGACCAGCGACGACTGGGCGATCCCGACGCTCCCCTCGACGTTGACGCTCTTGACCACGAGCGGGAACCCGAGCTTGCGCGGCCGGGCCACCTGCCGCCGCCGTGGGAAGACCGCGAACGCCGGCACGTGGATCCGGTGGTACGCCATGATCTTCTTCGTCAACGCCTTGTCCCGCGCGAGCGTCATCCCGCGCGGGTTGCACCCGGTGTACGGCTGGCCGCTGAGCTCCAGGTAGCTGACGACGTGCTGGTCGAAGACGTGGAAGTCGTCGAACCCTTCCAGAAGGTTGAACGCGACGTTCGGCTTGAACTCGTCGATCGCCTCGCGGATCACGGTCAGGTCGTCCTGCACGCCGAGCTTGAGCACCTCGTGCCCGAGGCCCTTGAGCGTGGCGTAGACGTCCAGCTCCGTCTTGAACGGCGCGATCTCGCCGGCGGAGAGGGCGCTGACGTCGTCGGGCGGAACCAAGGCCTTGTCCATCAGGACGAGGACACGGAGGGGCTTCGGTTTCACTGAAGCGCGGGGCGAGCCGTTCCGCTTGCTCATAGCGCCACCCGGTGGTGACCGTCGTGCAGGTAGTTCATCACCTGCACGGTGACCATGACGATGCTTTCGAGCGTGGTCAGCTCGTTGGACCTTGTGCAGCGGAGACGCAACTCTCGGCATCTGCGGATAATATCGTCCAGCACCTTGTCGATCGTGTACTGATATTCCCCGGTCCACCGCGCGACCAGCCGCCGCAGCTCCGGGCGGATCTCGCGGAGCAGGCTCGCGGCGGTCGGCCGCTTGCGGTACTTCGGGTCGTTCGAAAACAGCCGGAGCAGGTCGTTGTCGTAGAAGTCCGGCCAGGTCCGCGTGTAGTGGGCGCGCTTCTGCTCGTAGTGCTCGGCCAGCGTCTGCGTCAACGTCCGCAGCGGGTCGATCTGCTTGCGGCGGTTGACGGCAGGTTTCCGCCCGGCGATCTCCCCCATCAACTCGTCCACGTACTCGAGCTTCTTCAGCGCCGGCCACCCCTTGTACCGCGTCCGCCAGCGCGACGACGGGTTCAGCCAGACCGCGAACGTCTCGGCGAAGTCCTCGCTGGGGTGACTCTGGGCGTACCACATGTCGAGGTGCTGGACGTAGCTGCGGCTGAACGGCTTGGGCTGGTAGTACTTCGGGTACGGTGCCGCCCCGGAGCCGAATAGCTCCTGCCACTTCCGCCGGTAGTGCAGGCGGTAGGCGTTCTCCAGCGTGTGCCCGGTCTCGTGCCGCAGGATCCGCATGCACTGCCGCTCGCCCCACCCCTCGACCTCGAGCATCTGCCGCTTCTCCAGGCGCGCCAGCCGCGGGTGCGCGAGGTAGAACGGGATTGCGATCCCCGGGTAGCCGTCGGGGGAAAACCACTCCGACGACAGCCAGAAGTACGGCTTGAACGCGAGGTCGCGGGCCTCGAGCTCGTCGTACAGCGTGCGGATCCGTCCTTGCAGGTGCGTGCCGGTGATCTTCAAATCGAGGTCGCAGAAGCGCAGCGCGAGGAGCTCCGGGTCGGAGTAGCCGTCGAGGTCTTTCGGGCGGACGCGTGGCACGGAGGGAGACGAAAATACCGACCACGGCGGGGGATGACAAACGGCGGGCAGCTGGCGCGTAGAGAGGCCGCCCGCGGTGCGGGACTCTTGCGGGGCGTTCCGGGACGGGGCGCGCCTCCCTAGAATCCGGACGTGAACGTCGACCAACTGAAAGCGCTTCTGGCAGCGGTGGCGGACGGCAAGGCGTCCGTCGAGACGGCGATGGCGCGACTGCGCGCGCTGCCGTTCGAGTCCACCGAGTTCGCGACGATCGACCACCACCGCCAGCTCCGCTGCGGGCACCCGGAGGTGATCTTCTGCCAAGGGAAGACGGTCGAGCACGTCGTCGAGATCGCGAGGCGGCTGGCCGCCGGGGGCAACCCCGTCCTCGCGACGCGGGCGTCCCCGGAGCAGCGCGAGGCCGTGCGACGGGCGTTTCCCGCCGCGGTCGTGAACGAGTTGGGGCGGATCGTGCTGATCGAGCCCGCTAAGCCGCAAGCGGCGGCCGACGGCGCTTCGCCCGGCGGGCACGTGACGGTCGTCTGCGCCGGGACGTCAGACCTGCCGGTCGCCGAAGAGGCGGCGATGACGCTGCGAGCCATGAGCGTGCCGATTGTCCGCGTGACCGACGTCGGCGTTGCCGGCTTGCACCGCCTGCTGCCGCACGTGCCGACGTTGCAGCAGTCGTGCGCGGTCGTCGCGATCGCCGGGATGGAGGGGGCGCTGCCTAGCGTCGTCGGCGGCCTGGTCTCCTGCCCGGTGTTCGCCGTGCCGACGTCGGTAGGGTACGGCGCGAGCATGGGCGGGCTGGTCGCGATGCTCGCGATGCTGAACTCGTGCGCGTCGAACGTCAGCGTCGTCAACGTCGACAACGGCTTCGGCGCGGCGTACTCCGCCGGACTGGTGTGGAAGCAACTCGCGCAGGCCGTCCGCGATCAGGGGTGACCCCGCACCGTCAGAACGAGCCCCCGTCGGCAAGTCCGCCAGCCGCGTCGGCGACGATGCCGAACCCCTCGGCCGTCGCCCCCAGCGAAGCCGCTTCGCCGCCGAGCCCGCGCGACATGAACTCGCGGTGACTTCGCCGCTCGTCCGCCCGCATCCGGTCGAGCATCCCCTGCGCCCGCGGCGACAACCGGTGGCCTTCGGGAATGACCGCCCCGCAAAGCTCGCACGCCCCACGCCGGCGGTTGTAGAGCACGCGACCGCACTTGAGACATTTGAAGCTCATGCCGGGCAAGGTAGGCGAACGCGGAATGGCCGGCGCTTAGAAAACGAGGCCACGATTATCCTCAGTGGGCCTCAGCGTCGCCGCGCCTTCCGGCGTGCTACGCGGGCCGGTACCCTTCCTACTGTCGTCATGACCACCTACGACGTCATCGTGATCGGCGTCGGCGCGATGGGCGCCGCCGCCTGCCACCACCTCGCCCGCCGCGGCGTGCGCGTCCTCGGCCTCGAGCAGTTCGCGATCCCCCACGCGCTGGGCAGTTCGCACGGCCACACGCGGATGATCCGCCTCGCCTACTACGAGCACGCAGACTACGTCCCCCTCCTCCGCCGCGCCTACCAGCTCTGGGACGAGTCGGAAGCCGACGGCGGCCAAAAGCTCCTCCACCGCACCGGCGGCGTCTACATGGGCCCGCCCGACGGCCACGTCGTCCCCGGCGCCGTCGCCGCCGCCCGCCTGCACGGCCTCGCCCACGAGACACTTTCGCGCGACGACCTCCGCAAGCGCCACCCGCACTTCGCCGTCCCCGACTCGTACACCGCCGTCTTCGAGCCCGAGGCCGGCTTCGTCCTCTGCGAAGCTGCCGTCGCCGTCGCCGCCCGCTTGGCGATGCGGGCCGGCGCCACGATCCGCGCCCACGAACCCGTCCGCGCCGTCGACTTCAGCCCGTCACACGTCACCGTCCGCACCGACCACGCCACGCACCGCGCCGACCGCGTCGTCTTCTGCGGCGGCGCGTGGAGCGGCAAGCTGCTCGCGTCCCTCGGCCTCCCGCCGCTCGTCGTCACCCGTCAAACCCTCGGCTGGGTCTGGCCCCGGACGCCGGACGACTTCCGCCTCGGCCGCTTCCCCGTCTGGGGCGTCGAACAACCCGACGGCAGCCTCGCCTACGGCTTCCCAATGCTCGACGACGTGCCCGGCCTGAAGCTCGCGCGCCACGGCCTGGGCCCCGCCGCCGACGCCGACACGGTCTCCCGCACGCCGGCGAACGCCGACCGCGCCGAGGTGACGGACCTCGCCGCCCGCCTGCTGCCCGCCGCCGCCGACGCCCCCCTGCTCGCGCTGCGCGTCTGCCTCTACACCAACTCCCCCGACGGCCACTTCATCCTCGACCGCATCACCGACCCCGCCGCCGAGCGGGCGGTCGTCGCCTGCGGCTTCTCCGGCCACGGCTTCAAGTTCGCCCCCGTCATCGGCCAGATCCTCGCCGACCTCGTGACGACCGGCGCGACCCCCCTGCCGGCGCAGTTCCTCGGCCTGTCCCGCTTCCGCCCCAACGCCCCGCCCACATCCCGGTAGGAATTGCGCCGCCCAACCGCTAAAATCGCAGCCCGTCCCCCCAACGACCGGAGCAACCCGATGACCGCCACGCAACGTCCCGCGCTCGCCTTGGCTTTCGCCCTCGCCTGCTGCCTCCCCGCGGCCACGCTCCGCGCCGCCCCGCCCGCCAAGCCCGGCCCTTCGCCGGCGATGCAGGCGTCCGCCGCGATCCTCAAGGAGTACCAGGCGGTCATGAAGGACAAGAAGGGCGAGGGCCTCCGCGAGAAGAGCGACTTCGTCGACAACTCGAACGGCGCGCTGACTGCCGAGCAGGTCACGGCGCTCACGCCCGACGCGGTCCTCGCCGCCCTCGAGAAGCCGGTCCCCGGCGCGTCCGACCCCCGCGCCGAGGCGTACGTGAAGTGGCAGCTCCTCTCCGCCGTCAAGGGCAAGTTCCCGGACGAGTTCAAGGCCCGCGCGGTCGCCGTCTACCGCCGCGCCCCCCAGCCGACCAGCCACCCCGGCGCCGACCGCACGGCCCTCGAGCGCACGCTGAACCGCGTCGGCATCACCAAGCAGGAGGCCGAGCCCGGCATCAACAAGGAGTTCGGCGACGCCGTCGCCCGCTACCGCATCCACATCGAGCCGATCCTCAGCTACCGCGACGAGCTCTACGCCCGCCTCCCCCAAGGCTTCGAGACGCTCACCGCCGCCCTGGAAGACGTCTACGCCCGCGTCAGCCGCGGCGCGCCGGCGAACGAGTTCTGGACGTCCGTCAGCTCCGCCATCCGCTCCTGGGCGCTCACGTCCGGCGACGCCAAGCAGATCGCCCAGCTCGGCAAGGCCGTCAACAAGCTACGCGAGTTCGTCACGACCGAGAAGAACCGCCCCTACTACCGCGTCATGTGGGCGACCGAGGACAAGTACACCGGCCTGAAGTGGATGGCCGAGTCGACCATTCAGAACGACAAGTCGATGGAAGACATCGCGACCTGGCTCGAGGAGCGCGCGAAGAACCCGGGCGGCGGCCTGAACTTCAAAGAGCCGGAAGACCCGAAGAAGAAGTGACGGCTTCGATAGCTGCGGGACGACGTCCCGCAGACGCGCGCCCCCCCCCTACCGCGCGGCACCCCGATCCTGCGACGCGCCGCGTCGCAGCGACTACATCATCCCCAGCGTCAGCAGCGCCGTCTCGCTCATCCGGTCGCGCGACCACGCCGGCTCCCACACCAGTTCGACCGTCGCGCTCTTGACCCCGTCCACCGCCTCGACCCGCCGCTCCACGTCCCCCGGCAGCGTCCCCGCGACCGGGCACGCCGGCGCGGTCAGCGTCATCTGGATGGCGACGTTCCTGTCCGCGTCGATGTCGATCTTGTAGATCAGCCCCAGCTCGTAAATGTCGACCGGGATCTCCGGGTCGTACACGGTCTTCAGTGCCGCGATCACCTTCCCCTCGAGCAGCTTGTCCTCGACCGACTTCGCCGGCATCGCGCCGACCGGCGGGGTCGCTTCAGTGACGCCGTTCGTCCCATCGGACGGTCGATCCTGCGGGTCCATCGCGAACTCCCGTCTCAACTGCTCCACCTTCCCCGAGTTCGGCAACACGGTCAGGTGGGTCCGCTCCTGCTTCACGCCTTCGTCACCCATGAGCGAGCAACCTCCGTTCCCCCCGACGTTTCACGCCGTCACGCGTCACGAGATGATCTCGTTCGCCAAGGCCCGGATCCGCGCCACCATCCCCGCCAGCCCGTTCCGCCGCTGCACGGTCACGAACTGCTCCAGCCCGATCTGCCGGAAGAACCCGTCCACGTCGAACGCCAGAATCTCCCGCGCCCGCTGCCCCGCGAACAGCCGCTGCAACACCGCGATCAGGCCCTTCACAATGTGCGCGTCGGAGTCGGCCAGAAAATCCAGCGTGTCGTCCGTCCCCGGCCGCTTCCGCCCGAACAGGTGGACCGTGCTCATGCACCCGTGCACGCGCGTCCGCTCGTTCTTCAAACTCCCCGGCATCGGCGGCAGCTTCTCCCCCCACTCCAGCAGCTGCTGGTTCCGCGCATCCCGCTCGCCGAGGAACTCGAACAGTTCCGCGACCTCGTCCGCCGCCTCCCGCGGGGTTTTCGCCACCGCCGCCGGCCACTTCAGAGCGTCCAAATCCAGCACCCCCACGTCCGCCGCCGTCGGCTCGACCACCCCCGCCGTCTTCACCCCCGGTGACGCCTCCCGCCGCTTTTGCGCCTCGATTACCTTCCGCAGCGCCGAGACCGCCCGGTCCACGTCCTCGCGCGTGTTGTACATCGCCAGAGACACCCGAGTCGTCGCCGGCACCCCGAACCGCTCCATCACCGGCTGGCAGCAGTGGTGCCCCGTCCGCACCGCCACGCCCTCGGCGTCGAGCCCCAGCCCCAGGTCCAGCGCCGAGATCGCCGGCTCGTCCATCACGAACGAGATCACCGCCGCCTTCTGCCGAGCCGTCCCGATCAGCCGGATCCCCGGGACGGCCGACAACTGCTCCGTTGCGTACCGCAGCAGTTCCGCCTCGTACGGCACGAAGTTGTCGAACCCCACCGCCTCCACGTACCGCACCGCCGCCATCAGGCCGACCGCCCCCGCGATGTTCGGCGTCCCCGCCTCGAACTTGCCCGGCAGCTCCGCGTACTCCGTCTTCTCGAACGACACCGATTTAATCATGTCCCCGCCCCCCATGAACGGCGGCATCTTCTCCAAGAGTTCCCGCTTACCGTACAGCACGCCGATTCCTGTCGGCCCGAACAGCTTGTGTCCGGAAAACGCGTAGAAGTCGCAGTCGATCGCCCGCACGTCGGTCGGCGCGTGCGCGACCCACTGCGCCCCGTCCACCAGCACCCGCGCCCCGGCGCGGTGCGCGAGCAGCGTCATCTCCTTAACCGGGTTCACCGTCCCCAGGCTGTTCGACACGTGGTTGACCGCGACCAGCCGCACCCGCCCCGACGCCAGCAGCCGCGCGTACTCGGCCATCACCAGTTCGCCCCGGTCGTCCACCGGGATCACCCGGAGGATCGCCCCGGTCATCTCGCACGCGATCTGCCACGGCACGATGTTCGAGTGGTGCTCCATGTGCGAGACGACGATCTCGTCCCCCGCCTTCAGGAACGCCCGCGCGAACGAGTGCGCGACCAGGTTGATCGACTCGGTCGTCCCCCGCGTGAAGATGATCTCCTCGGAGTGGGCGGCGTTGACGAACCCCTGCACGGCCAGCCGGGCCTCTTCGTACAGCCCCGTCGCCAGTTGCGACAGCTCGTACACCCCCCGGTGGATGTTCGCGTTCTGCGCCGCGTAGTACCGCTCGACCGCCTCGATCACCGCCCGTGGCTTCTGGGTCGTCGCCCCGTTGTCGAGGTAGACGAGGGGCTTGCCGTGCGACTGCGTCGAGAGGATCGGGAAATCCCCCCGCACCTTCCGGACGTCGAACCCCCCGCGCGGCGTGGTCACTTCAGTGACCGCGTCTCCCATCCCCCCCGAAACCTCGACGTCAGAGTACGGCTTTGTCATGTTCCGTCACGTCCGTAATCCGCAGATCCTGCGGCAGCCCGTGCAACCCCGCCATGTAGTCCTCGATCCGCCGCCGCACCGGCTCGACCTTGATCCGCCGCGTCACGTCCGCCGCGAACGCGTACGTCAGCAGGTGCCTGGCCGCGTCCAGCGAGACGCCGCGCGTCCGCAGGTAGAACACCATGTCCTCGTCGACCGGCCCGGTCGTGCTGCCGTGCGTGCACTTCACGTCGTCGGCGTAGATCTCCAGCGCCGGCTGGCTGTTCATGTACGCGTCGTCCGACAGCAGCAGCGTCTTGCTGTTCTGCTTCGAGTCTGTCTTCTGCGCGTCCTTCTGCACGAAGATCTGCCCCTTGAACACGCCCGTCGCCTTCCCGCCCAGCACGTGCTTGTACAGCTCGTGGCTCGGGCAGTGCGCCTTCTCGTGCCGCAGCAGCGTGTGGTTGTCGCAGTGCTGCTCGCCGTCGATCATCACCAGCCCGTTCAGCGTCGCGTACGCCCCCTCGCCGTTCATCCAGCAGTTCAAATCGTTCCGCGTCAGCCGGCCGCCCGTCGTCACCGCGTGCGAGACGAACGTCGTCGCCCGCCCGAGGTCGACCTGCATCGTCGACACGTGGTACGCCGCCTTCGACTCCTGCTGCAGCCGGCAGTGGTCGATGTGGCAGTCCGCCCCCGTCGCGATCTCGGTCACCGCGTTCGTGAAGTAAGTCTGATCCGCCGCCCCCACGTAGCTCTCGACGATCGTCGCGCGGACGCCGTCCTCCGCGACGACCAGCACCCGCGGGTGCGCCGCGACCGGCCGTTCGCCGCCGGTCGACACCAGCAGCAAGTGGATCGGCTGCTCGACCGCCACGCCGCGCGGCAGGTGGACGAACGCCCCGTCCGTCATCAGCCCGGTGTTCAGCGCGACGAACGGGTTCGCCTCGACCGACGCCAGCTTCGCCAAATGCCGCTCGACCACGTCCCCCCGCGCCGCGACCGCCTCCGCGAGGCTGCCGACCGTCACCCCCGCCGGCAACTTGCCGACGCGCGACAGCTCCCCGTGATACCGGCCATTCACGAACACGAGCTCGACCCCCGCCGCCCGCCCGAACGTGAACTGCTCGACCAGCGCCGCGGCCGCCCCCGACCCGTCGGCGTCGTCCGCCGCCGCCGCCGGCTCCCACTTCGTCTTCGCGATCGGCGCGACGTTCGTCTGCCGCCACGCCTCGACCTTGTTCGACGGGAACCCGACCTGCTCGAACCGCGCCAGCGCGCGCCGCTTCAGCGTCTCCAGCCACGCCGGGGTCGACGGTCCGTTCACCTGCTTCTCCAACCGAGTGAAGTGCGCGAGGGGCGAAATTCGTTCTGCAACTTGCGTCATCAATCCGACTCCAACCAAGGCCCGCCGGAACTCGCCCCGCGGGTCGCCGACCTCACCCCTACCTGGCGTCGGCCGCGATCGCCGCGTACCCGCGCTCCTCGACCCGCATCGCCAGCTCCCGCCCGCCCGACTCGATCACCCGGCCGTCAACCAGCACGTGCACGAAGTCCGGCACGATCGACTTCAGCAGCCGGTCTTGGTGGGTCACCACCATCAGCGCCCGGTGGGCGTCCTGCTGGTGAAGCGTGTTGATCCCCTTCGACACCGTCTTCATCGCGTCGACGTCCAGACCCGAGTCGGTCTCGTCCAGCAGGCCGAGCTTCGGGTTCATGACCGCCATCTGGAACACTTCGTTCCGCTTCTTCTCGCCGCCGCTGAACCCCTCGTTGACGGCCCGGCGGGTAAACGACTGGTCGATCTCCAGCAGCTCGCGCTTCTCCTTGAACAGCTTCAGGAACTGCATGGCGTCGAGTTCCGGCTCGCCCCGGTGCTTGCGGACTTCGTTCACCGCCGCCTTGAGGAAGTAGTCCGTAGACACGCCCGGGATCTCGACCGGGTTCTGGAACGCGAGGAAGATCCCCTCCCGCGCCCGCTCCTCCGCCGACATGTCCAGCAGGTCCTTCCCCTCGTACCAGACCTCGCCCCCGGTCACTTCGTACGTCTCGCGGCCGGCGATCACCTGGAACAGCGTCGACTTCCCCGACCCGTTCTTCCCCATGATCGCGTGCACCTCGCCCGCGTTCACCGTCAGGTTCACGCCCTTGAGGATTTCGCGCCCGCCGGCCCCGGCGACCTTCGCGTGCAGATTCTTGATCTCGAGCAAAGCCATCGTTCGTCCTGTTTCTCGTATCACGGGCGCCTCGCCCGTGTTCCCATCACTTCAACGCAGACACGGGCGAGGCGCCCGCGATACGCGGGTCGCCCGGCTACCCGACGCTGCCTTCGAGGCTCACGCCGAGCAGCTTCTGCGCCTCGACCGCGAACTCCATCGGCAGCTCCCGGAACACGTCCTTGCAGAACCCGCTGACGATCATGTTGATCGCGTCTTCCAGCGCGATCCCGCGGCTCTTGCAGTAGAAGAGCTGGTCCTCGCCGATCTTCGACGTGCTCGCCTCGTGCTCCGCCCGGCTCGTCGTGTTCCGCACCTCGACGTACGGGAACGTGTGCGCGCCGCACTTGTCCCCGAGCAGCAGCGAGTCGCACTGCGTATAGTTCCGCGCGTTCGTCGCGCCCTTCAGGATCTTCACCAGCCCGCGGTACGTGTTCTGACCCTGCCCGGCCGAGATCCCCTTGCTGACGATCGTCGACCGGGTGTTCTTCCCGATGTGGATCATCTTCGTCCCGGTGTCCGCCTGCTGGTGGTGGTGCGTCAGCGCCACGCTGTAGAACTCGCCGACGCTGTTGTCCCCCTGCAAAATGCAGCTCGGGTACTTCCACGTGATCGCGCTGCCGGTCTCGACCTGCGTCCAGGTGATCTTGCTGTTCACGCCGCGGCAGGCCCCGCGCTTGGTCACGAAGTTGTAGATCCCGCCCTTGCCGGTCTTCGGGTCGCCCGGGAACCAGTTCTGGACGGTCGAGTACTTGATCGTCGCGTTGTCCAGCGCGACCAGCTCGACGACCGCCGCGTGCAACTGGTTCTCGTCCCGCTGCGGCGCCGTGCACCCCTCGAGGTAACTGACCGACGCCCCCTCGTCCGCGATGATCAGCGTCCGCTCGAACTGCCCCGTGTTCCGCGCGTTGATGCGGAAGTACGTGCTCAGCTCCATCGGGCAGCGGACGCCCTTGGGGATGTAGACGAAGCTGCCGTCCGTGAACACCGCGCTGTTCAGCGTCGCGTAGAAGTTGTCCGAGTAGGCGACGACCGACCCGACGTACTTCCGCACGAGCTCCGGGTGGTCCCGAACCGCCTCGCCGAACGAGCAAAAGATGATCCCCTTCGCCGCCAGCTCCTTCCGGAACGTCGTCGCGACCGACACCGAGTCGAACACCGCGTCCACCGCGACCTGCGGCTTGTCGGCGCCGTCCGTCTCCTCGATCCCCAGCAGCGCCTTGCGCTCCTGGATCGGGATCCCGAGCTTGTCGTACGTCGCCAGCAGTTCCGGGTCGATCTCGTCCAGGCTCTTCAGCTTCGGCTTCGGGGCCGAAAAGTAGCTCGACGCCTGGTAGTCGATCGGCGGGTACTTGATGTGCGGCCAGTCGTGCGGCTCCGCCATCGTCTGCCAAAGCCGGAACGCCTTCAACCGCCACTCCAGCATCCACTCCGGCTCTTGCTTCTTGGCGGAGATGAAGCGGACCGTCTCCTCGGTCAGCCCCACGGGGGCCGACTCCGACTCGATCACGGTCTCGAAGCCCCACTTGTACTCGCGGTTGGCCAGCGTCTCGATTTCAGTTTCTGCAGTAGCCATTATGCAAACGTCCTTACTCTCGCGTTACCTGCTGATACACAGTCTCAACAGGTAATACGACAACGGCAACACCGCGGCTCAAGCGTAGCTAACTTTCTTGTGTGATTAGGCTTGGAAGCTGTTGCCGCAGCCGCAGGAGCTGGTCGCGTTCGGGTTCTTGAACACGAACCCGCGCCCCATCACCTCGTCCTTGAAGTCGATCTCGGCGCCGTTCAGGTAGAGGTAGCTCTTCATGTCGCACAGGATCTTCACCCCGTTCGACTCCAGCTCCTCGTCCGCCTCGGCCGGCTCGTCCTCGACCAGATCCAGCATGTACGAGAACCCCGAGCACCCGCCCCCCTTGACCCCGACGCGCAGCCGCGTCTTGTCATCGGGAAGCCCCTGATCCTTGATGATGCTCTTGATCTCTTTGGCAGCCGACTCAGACAGCGTAATGGGCATGATCCGTTCTCCTGTTGTTTGCAAGAAGTTGTAGTTGCTCTACCGGGACGTCAATTCTACGCCCCGGAGTGACGAGGTCCGCCACGCGGACCTCTTTCAGAAATCGTACGAGTTTGAATTGCAACGCTTGTACCGGCCCGCGGGATTGGGCGACCCGGGCGAGGTCGGGCAGGCCGGCGACGTTCGGGACGTGCTCGGTGCAGCCGCAATCCTTCTCCGGGGTATGGCCGGGGCACTCGACGACCGAGATCAATTCGTAAAGCGAGAGACTGCTCAAATCCCGGGCAAGCCGGTACCCGCCGTTTACGCCGCGGACGCTCCGCAATAAACCGTGACACTGCAGGTTTTTCAGGATGTTCATGAGCAGCGCCGCGGGCAGCGAGTGCCCTTGGGCGATCCCTCGTGCCGACGCCAACCGCCCCGGCTGCTCACTCAGGTGGGCCAAGGCGATTAACGCGTACTCGGTTTTCTTGCTCAAGCACCACATGGATACTTCGTCTCAGGGAATATAGGACTGGACAAGTGCCATTTCAAGCACGGGCACGGTCGATTCGCCGAATCGCCTTCGTTCAGGGCCGCCCCATCTTGCCCGGCGTGGTCGGGTCATAGTAGAGATAGGCGACCGACTTTCCACTCCCCCCACAGAGGGGGATCAGCCGACGTGTCGACAGTCTCCACCCCCCGAACTTCGCCCGTGCCGCAGGTGCTCGCTGCGGCGTCGCCCTCGAACGCACCGAACTTACGTCCCACCGCTCGCGGGAAATTTCTCGCACTGGGTGACGCCAAGTTCCACGTGCGCGGCGTGACTTACGGCCCGTTCCGGCCCGACGCGAATGGCTGTGAGTATCACGCGCCGGAAAGGGTTCGGCGGGACTTTTCGGCGATGGCCGAGGCCGGTGTGAACACGGTGCGCCTGTACACGGTGCCGCCGCGGTGGCTGCTCGACGCGGCGCTGGAACGGGGGCTTCGGGTGATGGTCGGGCTGCCGTGGGAGCAGCACGTGACGTTTCTGGACGACCGCGGGCGCGCGGCCGACATCGTGAGGCGCGTGCGTGACGGGGCGCGGTCGTGCGCGAACCACCCGGCCCTGCTCGCCTTCGACGTCGGCAACGAGATCCCGGCCCGGATCGTGCGGTGGCACGGGCACCGGAAGGTCGAGCGGTTCATCCGGCAGCTTTACGAGGCGGTGAAGGCGGAGGACGCGGGGGCGCAGGTCACGTACGTCAATTATCCGTCGACCGAGTACCTGTACCTGCCGTTCCTCGACTTCTGCTGCTTTAACGTCTACCTCGAGTCGCGGGAGGGCCTTGAGGCGTACCTGGCGCGGCTACAGAACTTGGCCGGGGAACGGCCGCTGGTGATGGCCGAGGTCGGCTTGGACGGCCTGCGGAACGGCGAGCGGCATCAGGGGACGACGCTGGCGTGGCAGATCGAGGCGGTGTTGGCCGCCGGGTGTGCGGGGCTGTGCGTGTTCGCGTGGACGGACGAGTGGCACCGGGGCGGGCACGACATCGTCGACTGGCAGTTCGGGCTGACGACGGTCGAGCGGAAGCCGAAGTTGGCGCTGGCGGCGGTGCGGCGGGCGTTCGAGGACACGCCGTTCGCGATGGACCGGTCGTGGCCGGGCGCGTCGGTGGTCGTCTGCACGCATAACGGCGCGCGGACGATCCGCGAGACGCTGGACGGGTTGCGGCGACTGGAGTACCCGAACTACGAGGTGATCGTCGTCGACGACGGGTCGACCGACGACACCGCGCGGGTCGTGGCGGAATACGCCGACGTGAGACTAATCCGGACGGCCAACCGCGGGCTGAGCGCGGCACGGAACACGGGGCTGGCGGCGGCGGCGGGGGAGATCGTCGCGTACATCGACGACGACGCGTGGCCGGACGAGCACTGGCTGATGTACCTGGCCGACGCGTTCGCGCGCGGCGACCACGCGGCGGTCGGCGGGCCGAACATCGCGCCGCCGGGCGACGGGCTGGTGGCCGAGTGCGTGTCGCGCGCGCCGGGCGGGCCGACGCACGTGCTGCTGACCGACCGCGTCGCCGAGCACATCCCCGGGTGCAACATGGCGTTCCGGGCCGAGCGGCTTCGCGCCGTCGGCGGGTTCGACGAGCAGTTCCGGATCGCGGGGGACGACGTGGACGTCTGCTGGCGGTTGCAGGAGCGCGGGTGGACGCTCGGGTACACCGCCGCCGCGATGGTCTGGCACCACCGGCGCCCGAGCGTGGGGCGGTTCTGGCGGCAGCAGTTCCACTACGGCGCGGCCGAGGGGCGGCTGCGCCGCAAGTGGCCGCACCGGTACACGGCCGGTGGACGGATCATGTGGAGCGGGCGGCTGTACGACCAGGGGGGCGTGCGGGCGCTGGGGGGCGTTCGGCGGCGGATCTTCCACGGGATGTGGGGGTCGGCGCTGTTCCAGTCGGTGTATCAGCCGGCGGCGTTTTGGTCGGCGGTCGGGCTGATGCCGGAGTGGTATCTGCTGATCGCGTTGGCTGCGGCGGCTTCGGCGGTCGGTGTCGCCTGGCCCCCCCTGCTGCCGTTCGCGCTGCCGGTGTTCACGGTCGCGCTGCTGGTGCCGCTGATCCAAGCAGTCGTGGCGGCTCGGCGGGCCACGTTCATCGAGGCGCAGGCGTCGCCCGGCCAACTGCGGCGGGCGCGGGCGTTGACGGCGTTCCTGTACCTGACGCAACCCGCCGCGCGGCTGCTCGGTCGGCTGCGCGAGGGGCCGCGGCTCGGGCGCGGGCGGGCGCGGCGGCAGTTCGTATGGCCCTGGCCGCGGACAACATCAATCTGGCACGAGACGTGGGCGAGTTGCGAGCAACGGCTGGAGTCCTTGGAGAAGCGGCTGACCGCGGCCGGCGCGGTCGTGCGGCGCGGTGGCGCCTACGACCGGTGGGACCTGTCCGTGGGCGGCGGCCTACTCGGCGGCGCTCGGCTGCGGGCGACGGTGGAGGAGCACGGGAGCGGGAAGCAGATGGCGCGGTACCGCGTGTGGCCGCGGGCGTCAACCGGGGCGGCGGTCGTCGTGGGGTTTTGTGCCGTAGCGAGCGCGGTCGCGGGCGCTTGGCGCGCGGGGGCGGCATGCGGGCTGGCCGCGGCGGTCGGCGCGGTGGTGGCGGGGTGGGCGGTATTCGCGTGCGGGGTGGGGATGGGGGCCGTCGAGGCGGCGGTTCGCGCCGACGAGACGGGGACGCCTTCGCGGGATTAACAACGTGGTCGGGGGAAGGGGTGGGCCATCGTGAGCGGGTTCGAGTGCCGTCAGGGGACGACGACGAGCTTGCCGACCGTCCGGGCCGTCTCCTGTTGCGCGTGGGCGGCTCGGATCTCGTCGAGCCGGTAGGTGCGAAAGACGTGGGGGCGGAGCTTGCCCTGGTCGACGAGGGCGGCGGCCTGGCGGAGCATCTCGCCCTGGCGCTGCGGGTGGTGGTTGGAGACGGTGGCGGCGCCCATGAATTCGAAGTGGACGGACACGTTCTTCGGGTAGAGCGTGGCGAGGGATTGGGGGACGGGGCCGGGGACGATCGGGACGATGTGGCCGCCGACGGCGGTGGCGGCGGGGCACTTCTCGAACGTGTCGCCGCCGACGCAGTCGAGGACGACGTCGGCGCCGCGGTTGGCGGTGCGGTCGAGGACAACTTGAGCGAAGTCGGTTGCGCGGTAGTCGATAATGTCGTCGGCGCCGAGCTGGCGGCAAAGGGCGACGGCGTCGGGGGAACTGGCGGTGGTCAGGACGGTGCAGCCGGCGAGTTTGGCGAGCTGGATCGCGACGTGACCGACGCCGCCGCCGCCGGCGGTGATCAGGACGGTCTGCCCGGCCTCGATGCGGGCTCGGCGGTGGAGGGACTCCCACGCGGTCAGCGTGACGAGCGGCAGCGCCGCGGCCTGTTCGTGGGTGAGCGTGCGCGGCTTGGGGGCGGAGGTGACGTGATTGACGCAGACGAGGGTGGCGTGGGCGCCGGGGCGGTGGATCGCGGGGGAGGCGTAGACCTCGTCGCCGACGGCAAAACCGGTGACGGCGGGGCCGACTGCGCGGACGACGCCGCTAACGTCGTACCCGCCGACGAAGGGGGGCGTGGCGAGGCCGGCGCGGCCGAAGCGGCGGAGCTTGGTGTCGACCGGGTTCAGGGCGGAGGCGTGGACCTCGATCAGCAGGTCGGCGGGGCCGGGGGTGGGGTCGGGGAGGTCCTGGATCTCGAGGACGTCGGGAGGGCCGAGGGCGGTGGTGACGGCGGCGCGCATGGGGGTGTTCTACCGCGGGGCGGGGGGGAAGACGAGGGTGGAGGCTAGAGCAGGGAAGATGGCGGCGGGGTGCCCGTTGCCCGTATCACGGGCGCCTCGCCCGTGTCTTCGCGTAAACACGGGCGAGGCGCCCGTGATACGGGCAAATTGGCGATCCTCGCTTTCGCAATCACATCTTGCGCCGGTGGAACGTGAAGTCGTCGGCGAAGGTTTCGTTGCCGCGGAGGAAGACGAGGTGCAGGCGGGCGTCGGTCTCGCCTTCCCAGGTCCAGTAGGTCGTGTCGGACTCGTCGTAGTAGGTCGCGTAGTGGGGCTCGTCCCAGAACGGGTCGTGGAACCCGACACCGCCGAACCCGCGGCGGCCGAAGTGGCCGCGGCTGCTGAACCCGACGCCCAGGCCGAAGCCGATGGACGGGCTGCTGCGGTAGTACGGGCGCATCGGCGGGAGGATCAGCTTGATGAACGCGCTGGGGGCGATCGCCTGGGAGCGGAGCGGGTGCGACTGGCCGCCGGGGTCGACGACGTAGCTGCGGTCGCCGGCGAGCGTGATCGGGTCGCCGGTCGGGTTGAAGATCTCCATCACCAGGCGGTTCTCGTAGCTGCGGAGGCGGTACTCGAGCGGGTCGATTCGGATCACTTCGTCGCGGTCGCGGCCGATGTGGCGGGCGAGGTCCGCGGGTTGGACGAGATCGTACTCGTAGCGTGCGCAGCCGGTGGTCAGGAGGAGGAGCGTGGCGGCGGTCAGGGTGAGGGGTCTCATAGTCGGGTCTCTTCGGTCGCGGAAACGGCGCGAAGGCGCGCGGCGGGTGCCGCGCGCCTTCGTGCTGAATGGTGGTGGATCGTAGCGGGTCGGGCGCTCGGTTGCGCGGGGGCACCGGGCCGCCCGGGGCCAGGCGTGGCGGTCACGCGCGGTGGTTAGCGGTCATAGCGGTCCGACGCGCGGTCGTACCGGTCGGATTCCTGCGAGCGGTCCGGGCGGTCGTAGCGGTCGTCGTACCGGTCGCTGACGGTGCGGGCGCGGTCGCCGCTGCTGTCCTGGTTCATCGTGCGCATCGCGCGGACGACCTCGGCGCCGACGCCGCGGTCGCGCAGGTACTGTTCCTGCTCGTCGCTGAGCGAGAAGACCTGGCGGGTGTCCTCGAGGCGGCGGATCATCTCGCGGTCGGACACGTTGGCCTCGCGCATCGCGACGACCTCGTTCAGCGTGACGTAGCCGTCCTCGTTCAGGTCGGCGGTGCGGGCCCGCTCGACCTCGCGGGCGGTCGGCGGGTTGTCGCGGTCGCGGTCGGACGCGGCGACGGCCTCGTCGCGGTGGCGCGAGTCGTTCTTCTGGATCTGGCTGCCGATCAGGTACCCGCCGCCGGCGCCCAGCGCGCCGCCGATGAGGCCGCCGATCAGGCGGTTGTTCTTGCCGAGCGCCGCGCCGGCCAAGGCGCCGCCGGCCCCGCCGACGACCGCCCCCTGCGTCTTTTTATCCCCCGGCAGGCTCTCGCACCCGGTCAGCGGGGCGAGGGACAAGGATCCGATCAACATCCCGCACATCCATTTACGGCTCGTCATGGGCAGTTTCTCTCTTTCCGCGCCCGAGGCGCCCGGTGCTTTGTGCGAAGGACGTGCCACGGTGGCCGATACAGACGAGACCGATGCCGATCAAGCTCTCGCAGTCCGCCTTGTCTGGTGCCACCGCAGCGTCCGCCGCCGCCCCGCGCGGGGAGGTGGAGCTCGTGGTCGACGGCGAGCACTTCGAGCGGATCGTGCTGGAGGGGATCTGCGCGGCGCGGGTCAGCGTGGACATCGCGACGGCGGACTTCAAGGCGATGCTGGTGCCGAACGGCAAGGGCGGGCGGCGGGCGGAGTCGATCGTCGCCGTCCTGCGGAAGCTGGCGAGCAAGGGCGTTGAGATCCGGCTGCTGCACGCCGGGGTCCCGAGCTCGGCGGCGCTGATCGAGTTGAAGAAGGAGCTGCCGGAGAATTTGACGATCCGGCGGTGCCCGCGGCTGCACGCGAAGACGGTCGTGGTCGACGCGGCGGCGATGTACCTCGGCAGCGCGAACCTGACCGGTGCCGGGCTGGGGGCGAAGGCGGACGGGCGGCGGAACTTCGAGTGGGGCGTGTGGACGCGGTCGGCCGGTTTGATCGAGTCGGTGCTGGACCAGTTCAACGCGCTGTGGGAGGGGCAGCAGTGCAGGTCGTGCAAGCGGAAGGACGTCTGTCCGGTGCCGCTGGAGGAGCCGCTGCTTTAGGACAAAGGTTTACCGCGGAGAGGCGGCGGGGGCGGAGGAGTCGGGAAAGCGGGCGGATCAAAGCGACCGCGCCCGAAGACTTCGCGTCTTCGGGCGCGTGCGTTGGGAACGGGGCGCGGCCTCTCGGGGTGACCGCGCCCGGTGTCGGCAGCTGCGGTCAGATGAGGCGGTCGGCGCCGGTCAGGTCCGTGATCTCCGAGCGCTCCTCGGACTTGCGGAACGTGTCCTTGCCGTCGCCGCCGGTCAGGGAGTCGACGCCGTTGTTGGTGAGCCCGCCGCCGGCGTCGAAGATCACGGGGGTGAAGACGACCTGGAGGCCGGCGGCGGCCGCGTCGGTGACGAGCTTCAGGCGGCCGGTGGCGTCGAGGAAGGCGAAGGCGTCGTCGGCGGTCAGGGAGTCGTTGCCCTCGCCGCCGGTCAGCGTGTCGGCGCCACCGCCGCCGTAAAGGTCGTCGTCGTCGTTCTGGCCGAGGATCCGGTCGTCGCCGAGCCCGCCCCCGAGGCTGTCGTCGCCGCTGCCGCCGTCGATCACGTCGTCGCCCGCGCCGCCGACGATGCTGTCCTCGCCCGCGCCGCCGAACAGGGTCATCGGGATCTCGGCGTCGCGGTAGAAGTCGCCCGGGACGGCGCCGGTCGGCCCGCTCAGCACGAGCTTCCAGTCACCCCGGTCGTCGGTCAACTTGATGTCGTGGTGGACGACGGGGGTCACGCGGCCGCCGGCGAAGGCGTCGGTCACGGCGATGCCGTCCGGGAACGTCGGCTGCTCCTGCTTCTCGCCGATCGTGAACCCGCCCATGGTCGCGTCGGCCTTGATCCGGTCGTTGCCGAGGCCGCCGAGGATCCGGATCCCGTTAACGTCACGCTGGCGGACGTTGGCGAGCTCGCGGCCGTTGACGTGGACCTGGAGGCGGAGCACGTCGCCCTTGCCGAGGTAGCGGGAGACGACGATCTCGTCGGCACTGCGGGTGCCCTCGACGCGGAGGAGGCCGGCGGCGTCGAGCGCGGCGCTGCCGGTGGCGGCGAGCAACTGGCGCGGCTCGAGCGACTCGATCGGGGCGGACGACGGGACGGCGGCGGAAGCGGTCTGGGAACGCGGGCGGCTCATCACTCTACTCCTGCTTGGGAATCGGACGGGAACGGTCGACCCTCTGCCAGATTATGGTCGGTGCCGCGACCGTTGTGACCGATTCGAGGACGGGGGTGCGGCGGACGGGGGCGGCGGGTGGTAAGCGGGGTGGTTTGTCACGGGATCGCCCGCCGGGAGGGCCTGTGACGAGCGGGCGCTGACGACCATCGTATGTGATTAGCTGTTCAGGAACCCCTCGCCGACGTTGCGGTCGAGCAGTTCGTCGGCGTGGTCGGACGTGGCGAACAGGTCGCTGCCGCGGTTGCCGTAGATCGCGTCCGGGCCGGTGCCGCCGGTCAGCACGTCGTCGCCGCGGCCGCCCTGGACGAGGTCGGCGCCCGCGCCGCCGTCGAGGAGGTCGTGGCCGGCGTCGCCCTGCACGGTGTCGGCGCCACCGCCGGCGCGGACGGTGTCGTCGTCGCCGCCGGCCGAGATCAGGCAAGGGGAGAAGACGGCGGGGTCGATCGTGATCGCGTCGTTGCCGGTGCCGGTCGCGATCTGGATGCGGCGGATCTTGGAGACGCGGGACGAGTAGGTGACGCCGTTGAGCGTCGTGACCAGCCGGGAGCCATCGACCCCGACCGACAAACGGTCGGCGCGGCGCGTGCCGGTGATCACGAGCGTGCCGCCGGCGCGGGCGTAGACGCTGGGCGGGTTGGCGAGGTAGACGCGGTCGCCCGCGACGGCGTCGTCGAGGCCGTCGCCGTTGAAATCGGCGGTGGCGGTCGGGACGATGCCGGAGGCGTCGATCACCGGGCGGAACGTGCCGCCGGAGCGCTGGAACAGCGTGCCGCGGCCGGTGGAGGCGTCCGGGGAGACGATCAGGTCGAGCAGTCCGTCGCCGTTGAAGTCGCCGGCGCCGAACCCGCCAACGCCGACTTGCGGGGCCGGCGTGCCCGGGTCGAGCGTCCTGACCGGGCCGAAGCCGAGGGCGGGGTTGGCGAGCGCGTAGTGGAGGCGGGCGTCGCCGCCCTTTTGCCAGAGCAGGTCGGGGCGGCCGTCGTTGTTCAGGTCGCGGGCGACGGTGGCCACGCCGCCGCCGCCCAGGGTCGCGGGAAAGTCGAACGTGCCGTCCCCCTTCGACGCGAGGAGTTGGATCGTGCCGCCGGTGACCGCGAGGTCGGTGCGGGCGTCGGTGTCATAGCGGACGGCGGCGAGGCCGAGGTGGTAACCGCCGGCGATGAACGTCCGGACCGGCGCGGACATCCCGCCCGCCCCGCCGAACAGGACGCTGATCTGCGACTCGGACGTCGAGACGCCGGTCTTCGGGTTGGTGGAGATCGTGCGAAACCCGGCCGCGGCGACGTCGGTCCGGCCGTCGCCGTTGAAGTCGCCGGCGACGATCGAGCCCGGCGAGAGGATGCCGGACGGACGCTCGTTGGCCGCGTGCTCGACCCCGGCCTCCAGGCCGCCGTTCCCGTCGCCGTACAGGATCGTGACGGTGCCGTAGTTCGTGGCGACGTCGAGGTCGCCGTCGCCGTTGAAGTCGCCGACGGCGATGCCGTCCGGCGCGGCGCGCAGTGGTCGGACGGGGCCGGGGGTGAACCGGCCGGCGCCGTCGTTGAGCAGGATTTGCACGCCGCCGTCGAACGGGATTGATTGCGAGCCGCCGGTCTGGGTTCGGCTGGTGCCGACGACGGCGGCGAGGTCGGCCGCGCCGTCGCCGTTGAAGTCGCCGACGGCGGCGGCCCGCAAGACTGCCGACGCGGGGATCGGCACGCCGGGGGCGAACAGGCGAATCGAGTTGACGGCGAGGAGCAGGCGGGGCTCGAGCGCGTCGATCGTGTGTGACGTTGACATGGCGGTACCTCCTATTGTGAGCGGGCGGGGCGGGACGTGCCCCGGGAGACACTGGCCGCGCCGGGAGGTTAGCCGGATTACCGATTCCGCATACGTCGCGGGTGACCCCTGAGCGTGCACAGGGCCGCTGACGCTGCCCCGCCGGTGACTTGGTGGGCCATCGGCTTCAGGGGTGGGCCACGGTCGGACCTTGGAGGTGCGCGTCTTCAGTCGAGCAAGTCCTCGCTGGTGAAGTCGTCATGTTCGCCGGCGGCGTCGTCGCGCGAGAACGTGTCGCGCCCCGCGTTGCCGAAGACGGCGTCGGTTCCCCGGCCGCCGGCGACGGTGTCGTCGCCGCGGCCGCCTTGGATCAGGTCTTCGCCCCGGCCGCCGAAGAGGACGTCGTCGCCGTTGTCGCCCTGGAGCGTGTCGTCGCCGCTCCCGCCCCCGACGGTGTCGTCGTCGCCGCCCGCGCTGACCAGGCAGTCGGAAAAGACGCTCGCGTCGATCGCGACCGAGTCGTCGCCCAGGCCAGTCACCACCTCGATCCGCTTCACGCGCGACAGGCGCGACGAGAACGTGACGCCGTTCAGCGTCGTCTGCACGCGCGACCCCGAGATCAGCAGGCGGACCGTGTCGGCCCGGCGGGTGCCGGTGACGACGAGCGTCCCCCGCCGCGTCATGTAGACCGGCGGCAGCGGCTGGGCGGCGCCGAGGTAGATCCGCGCCCCGTCCGCCGACAGCACGTCCGTGCGGCCGTCGCGGTTGAAGTCGGCGGTCATTCCGGGTTTCGCGCCGGGAGCATCTGTGTGTGGGGTGAAGCCGCCGCCGCCCTGGTTGACGAAGTATCCGGCGCCGCCCGCGGTCGGGCCGGCGAGGAGGTCGATCAAGCCGTCGCCGTCGAAGTCGCCCGCGGCCAGCGAATCGACCGCGGCGCTGCCGGCCACCTCCAGCGTGCGCACCGCCGCGAACTTCCCCTTGCCGCTCGACAGCACGTACTCGACGACGCCGTCGTCGCCGCTGCGCAGCCACGCGAAGTCGGGTCGGCCGTCGCCGTTGAAGTCCGCCGTGGTCACGTCGGCGGCGCGGTCCGTCCCGTACTGGGTCGGGAAGTTGAACGTGCCGTCCCCCTTGCCCGCCAGCAGTTGCACGCCCGTCCGCCCGCCGACGGCCAGGTCGGTTCGGCCGTCGCCGGTCCAGTCGGCGGCGGCGATCGACAGCGGGTAGTTGCCGGCGATGTGCGTGAAGATCGGCCCGGTGAACAGTCCGCCGCCAACTCCGAGGTGGACGGCGATCTCCGACTCGGTCGTCTTCACCTTCCCGGTCTGCGGGTCGACGGCGGTGATGCGTTGCCCGGAGACGGCGAAGTCGAGCAACCCGTCGCCGTTGAAGTCGCCTCGGACGGTCTGGCCGGCGTCGTAATCGACCGACGCGTACTGCTGCACCGGCGCGAAGAGCCCCTTCCCCAGGCCCAGCATGACGCCCGCGCGGTTCGAGCCCATCGACATGACCAGGTCGGTGCGGCCGTCGCGGTTGAAGTCGTCGGCGACGATCGACTTAGGCTCCTGCGTCAGCGGCACCGCGACGCCGACCGGCTTGAACTTCCCCTTGCCGTCGCCGGCGAGGAACCGCATTTCCCCGGCGAAGACGCGGACGGTCTGACCGCCCTGCACCACGTCCTTATAGCTGCCGGTGACGTAGGCGATGTCCGTCCGGCCGTCGCCGTCGAAGTCGCCGGCGGCGGTGACGCGGGCGTTCCGCAGCGGGGCCGGGGCGTCCACCGGCGGCTGGAAGATCGGCGCGGAGACGGCCATCAGGCGGCGCGGCTCGAGCGGCTCGGCGGACACGACGGCGGCAGTAATGTCGCGGTGGCGCATGGTGGGGGTTCCTACCTCTACCTACGTCCGCCCGAGCCGCCCGCGGGACGGTCTGTATGAGGTGGGTAACGGAGGGGGACGGTCGTTCGGCGCGGCGGGTGCCCTGTTCAGGGCCGTCACCGGCGCGGCGGGTAACATCGCCGGGCGCGCCGGCTGGACAGGACGAACAATGCCCGGACGGGCCCGTCGGAGGCGGTCCGGGCACGCCCTGCACCGCGAGATTCGCCGCCGGCCGCGGCGCGTGCCGATGACGACGACAACCACATGATCAACCACTTCGACATTGCGTACGGCCTGGGCGTGGGGGTCAGCGCCCCTTACTGGCTGGTCAAGCCGTCGGCCCGCAAGAAGGTGCTGTCGGCCTTCCGCGACCGGATGGGCAACGTCGTCGCGTTCGGCCGCGACCCTGCGAAGCCGGCGGTGATGATCCACGCCGTCAGCCTCGGCGAGATCAACGCGACCCCCGCGCTCGTCCGCGCGCTCAAGACCGCCAACCCCGCGCCGCACGTGATCGTCTCGACGACCACCGAGACCGGGTACGAGCGGGCCCGCCAGTTGTACGGCGGCGTCGCCAACGTCACCGTGATCCGCTACCCGCTCGACTTCTCCCGGGCCGTCTCGCGCGTGCTCGACGTGCTCCGGCCGGACGTCGTCGTGCTGATGGAACTCGAGGTATGGCCGAACTTCCTCCGCGCCTGTGTGAGGCGTGACATCCCGGTCGTGCTGGTGAACGGCCGGCTGACCGCGTCGAGCTACAGGCGGTACCGGATGATCAAGCCGGTCGCCGCGGGCATGTTCCGGCGGCTGACCGGCATCTGCGTGCAGGACGAGACCTACGCCAAGCGGTTCGTCGACCTCGGCGCCAGCCCCGGGCGCGTGCTGATCACCGGGACGATGAAGTTCGACACCGCCGAGGTCGCCGCCCGCGTCGCCGGCGACGACGACCTCGCGACCGCGGTCGGCCTGTTCCCCGGCGCCGAGCCGATCTGGGTCTGCGGCAGCACCGGCCCGGGCGAGGAGCAGGTCATCCTGCGCGCCTACCGGCAGTTGCTCGCGCGGCACTCGCGCCTGCGGCTGGTGATCGTCCCGCGCAAGCCCGAGCGGTTCGACGAGGTCGCCGCCCTGATCGAGGACGCCAGGTTCCGCTGCGTCCGCCGCTCGCGCACCGTCGGCCAGAGCGGCGCCGCCGGCCCGGTGGCCACGCCGGGGCAGGCGGCCGTCCCGCCGGTCGTGCTCGGCGACACCGTCGGCGAACTCCGCAAGTTCTACTCGCTCGCCGACGTCGTCTTCGTCGGCCGCACGCTGGTCGACCTCGGCCCCAGCCAGCACGGCAGCGACATGATCGAGCCGGCGGCGCTGGGCAAGCCGGTGATCGTCGGCCGGCACACCGGCAACTTCGCCGAGGCGATGAACAAGCTCCGCGCCGCCGACGCCGTCATGGAGGTCGCCGACGAGGCCGCGCTGGCGCAGACCGTCTCCGTGCTCCTCTTCTCCCCCGACCAAGCCGGCCCGATGGCCACGCGGGCGCAGGCGGTCGTCGTCAAGGAGCGCGGCGCGACGCTCCGCAACGCCGAGGTGATCTACGGCCTGCTGAACCGCCGCGGCCAACGCCTGCGCGAAACGCTTATCGTGTAACCGGCGGGAAGCGAAGGACGGGAAAACCAGAAACGTAAAGACGTGAGAAGGCGAGTCCGACGCCGACCGGCGCTCGAACCCGTCTTCTCACGTTTCCCGTTTAACCGGTTTCCCCTAACTCGGCGGCAGCGCCACGCCCGCCGCGTTGTCGAGGCTGCGGACGCGCTTCTGCGGGCCGCCGTTGCCGGCGGCGCGGTCCTTCGTCAGCTGCGCGCCACGCGGCATCGCGATCACGCCCGTGCGGGCCAGCGCCTCGATCCCGTACGGCTTCATCAGGTCGATGAACGCCTCGAGCTTGTCCTCGGTGCCGGCCAGCTCGACCATGACCGAGTCGGGGGCGACGTCGACGACCTTGCCGCGGAACAGCTCGACGATCTCGACGACCTCGCGCCGCTTCTGCGCGTCGCACGCGACCGTGACCAGCGCGAGGTCGCGCTCGATGTACGCGGTGCCGGCGAAGTCCCGCACCTCGACGGTCGCGACCAGCTTCGCGAGCTGCTTCCGTACCTGGTCGAGCGTCACGTCGTCGGCGTTGACGACGATCGTCATCCGGGACAGGTTCGGGTCCTCGGTCCGGCCGACGACGAGCGAGTCGATGTTGAACCCGCGGGCGGAGAACATGCCCGCCACCCCGGCGAGGACGCCGGGCTCGTTGATGACCAGGGCCGAAATCACGTGCCGCATAAGCAACTCCTGCGTGGCAAAGGGGGCAGATTGTACGCGCCCGCCCCCGCGCAGCAAGGGAGCAGAAACACGCGGCCCGCACGCCCGCGCGCCGTGCAGCCCGGCCGCTCGAGCGGCCGGTTCCTCGCCGCCACCGCCCGCTTCACCAGTCCAACGTCCCCCGCCACGCCGCCGTCAGCTCGTCCAGCGACACCTCCAGCACGCGCTCCTTCGCGGTCGTCACCGTCAGCTTCTTCAGGTGCTGCGTGATGCCGACGTCCGTCACGTCCGCAAGGTCGCCGAACCGCGCCGCGAGGTCCGCCGTCTGACCACCCTCGGCCAGCTCCACCAGATACCGCCCCGGCCCCTCGGCCAGCGCCGCCTCGGTCATCAGCGTCTCGGCGCCGGCGATCAGCCCGAGACCCGACGCGATCGCCATCTCCGCCGCCGCGACCGCCACCCCCCCGTCGGCGACGTCGTGACACGCCGCCACCTGCCCCGCCGCGATCACCTCCGCCATCCGCCGGTGCGTTGCCGCCAGGTTCGCCAGGTCGGTCGGCCACCGCGCCGCGACCAGCGCCACGCGGCTGGCGCGCCCCTTGAAGTCCATCGTCACGCACTTCCGCACGTCGTCGACCACGCCGATCGCGCTGATCAGCAGCGTGTTCGGGATGCGGAGCACCTCGCCGGTCTCCTGGTTGGTGAACTGGTTGTGCAGCGAGTCCTTCCCGCTGATGAACGGGATCCCGTACGCCAGCGCCGCGTCGCGGCACGCCTCGCACGCCCGCACCAGGGTGCCCATCGTCTTCTCGTCGTCCACGCTGGGCCAGCAGAAGTTGTCGAGGATCGCCAGCTTCGCCGGGTCCGCCCCGACCGCCACCGCGTTCCGCACCGCCTCGTCGATCGCCCAGACCGCCATCTCGTACGGATCCGCCACGTGCGGCGCGAGCCCGCACGCGATCGCCACCCCCTTGTACGATCCGAGCTTCGGCCGCACGACCGACGCGTCGCTCGGCCCAATCTGCTCCGGCCCGACCAGCGGCTTGACCACGCTCCCGCCCTGCACCTCGTGGTCGTACTGGCGGATGATCCAGTGCTTGCTCGCGACGTTCGGGTGCGCGAGGGCCTTGAGCAGCGCGTCCTTGAAGAACTGCGGGTTGCGGATCGCGGACTGCGGATTCGGGAAGACGGGCGACGGCGCGCTCCCCTTCATCGCGCGGTCGACCACCGTCGCCTTCCGCGTCGGCATCGGGATCCCCTTGTGCACGAAGTGCATCGACATCCGCCCCACTTCCGTCGGGCCGTAGTGCAAAATCAGCTCCGCCCCCTTCGTGCCGAACGTGCCGATCACGGTCGCCTCGACGTCCTCCCGCTTCGCCAGGTCCAGCAGCTCCTGCACCTTGTCCTGCGGGACCGACAGGCCCATCCGCTCCTGCGCCTCGCTGATCCAGATCTCGTCGTACCGCAGCCCCGCGTACTTCAGCGGCACGCGGTCGAGGTGCACCTCCGCCCCGACCTTCTCCCCCATCTCGCCCACCGCCGACGACAACCCCCCGGCCCCGAGGTCCGTGATCGCGGTGAACAGCCCGCGGTCCCGCGCCTGGAGCACCACGTCCGCCACCTTCTTCTCCGTGATCGCGTTCCCGATCTGGACGGCGTGGCTGAACTCGTCCGCGTGCGTGTCGGTCAGCTCCGCCGACGAGAACGTCGCGCCGTGAATCCCGTCCCGCCCGGTCCGCCCGCCCATGACGACGATCGCGTCGCCCGGCCGCGCCGCCTTCTCGATCTTGTCCCGTGGGATGATCCCGACGCACCCGCAGAACACCAGCGGGTTCCCCAGGTACCGATCATCGAAGTACACGGCCCCGTTCACCGTCGGGATCCCCATCCGGTTCCCGTAATCCCGAACGCCCGCCACCACCTGCTGCAAGACGCGTTTCGGATGAATCACGCCGCGCGGCAACTCCTTCCGATCCGGATACGCCACGCAAAACACGTCCGTGTTCGCGACCGGCTTGGCCGCCAGCCCCGTCCCCAGGATGTCCCGGATCACCCCGCCCGCGCCGGTCGCGCTGCCGCCGTACGGCTCGATCGCGCTCGGGTGGTTGTGCGTCTCGACCTTGAAGCAAACCGCGTCCGTCTCGTCGAACGCGATCACACCGGCGTTGTCGGCGAAGACGGAGAGGCAAAACCCCCGCTGCTCCGGCCGCCCCATGAGCTGCATCGTGCTGTCGAAGATCGTCTCCTTGATCAGGTTACCGAACCGGCGCGATCCGACCCCCCTGCCGGATTCGTCCTGCACCGTCACGTCCACCGCGCTCTTGAGCGTCTTGTGCACGCAGTGCTCGCTCCACGTCTGCGCCAGCGTCTCGAGCTCGACGTCCGTCGGCTCCCGCCCCTGCTCGCGGAAGTACGCCTGGATCGCCCGCATCTCCGCCAGCGACAAGAACAAATGCCCCTCGCGCGACAGCTTCTGCAACTGCTCGTCCGACAGCTCGCGGATCTCGACGTGCCGCAGCGTCATCGCGTAGTCGCGCCCGGCCTCGAACTCCTTCGGCACGAACGCGTCGAAATGCACCGACTCGATCACGCCGTTCGCCAGCACCCGCCCCGCGATCCGCTCCAGCTCCTTGCGATCCACCTGCCCGTCGATCACGAACGCGCGCCCGGTCCGCACCTCGCGCACGGTCAGCCCCATGTCCCGGATCGCCATCTCCGTCGACGCCGCCACCGGGTCCATCACCCCGGGCTTCAGATGGATCTCGATACGACTCTTCCCCGCCTCGGCCGCGTGCCGCTCGACCGCCTCCGCCTCCTCCACCACCGGGTCGGCCAATAACTCCCCCGCGACCCGTCGAACCTCTTCCTTAGAGGCCGGCGTGTCGAGCAGGAAGATCCGCCAAGTCGAGATCGCCCCCACCTTCGTCCCCAGTTCCGCAATTTCCCGACGAACCCCCTCCCCCGTCCGATCGATCCCCCCCGCGTCAGGCTTGGTACGCACGTCAATCCGGTAGATCATGCTCCGATTTTAGGGATCGGCCCTCCCATGTAAATCCGAGCAAGCCCCTGCCAACGCCGCAAGCCGGCCGTCGCGTCCGCACATCATCCGTCATGAACCGCGCACCTTTTGCGCCCCCGAACAGGGCCCGCCCACGGGTACGTCCAATAATCCGGATGCCCCTTCTCGGGCAATTGACTGATGGGGGTGAGCGGTTTAAAAGTGGTGGACCACACAGCCCGACCTGCGGTGCGCGGAGGCGTTTGACGTCCGCTGGTCGGTTCCCGGTGCCCGTGTAGTGTTGAGGCACCAGGATGCAGTTGGGCATCCGGAGCAGGAAGCAAAGGAACCCATGAACGCTCGAAAGACTCATCTGTCGACGATCATCAAGCTCACCGGGGTCGCCTCGCTCGTCCTGTTCGTCGGCGCCGCCGTCCCGAAGCAGCCGGCGATCACCGCTCCCGCCATCAAGCCCGCGAAGGTCGCGGTCGCGAAGGCCGCCGCCACGCTCGATAACTCGGCCGAGCTCCTGCACGACGCCACCCCCGCCGCCGCCACCATCGCCCCCTCGGTTCCCGCCGTCCGCGTGCTGCGGATGGAGGTCACCGCCTACTGCCCCTGCACCAAGTGCTGCGGCCCCAACGCCCAGGGCATCACCGCCAGCGGCCACGACGTGTCCTATAACAACAGCAAGTTCGTCGCCGCCGACACCGCCCACCTCCCGTTCGGCACCAAGCTGATCATCCCCGGCTACGACGCCGCCCCCGTCGAGGTCATCGACCGCGGCGGCGCGATCAAGGGCATGAAGCTCGACCTCTACTACCCCACGCACGAAGAAGCCCTCCAGTGGGGCCGGCAGTGGGTCGACGTGGTCGTGGTCGACTAACAACCCAGCGTCCGGTAATCGAGCACTCCCACAACCCGCCCCGAGGCGGGTTGTTCTGTTCAAAGCCCCCGCGCGCCCCTCCGCGGCAACCGCATCTACGCCAACGGCGGCCTCGGCATCGACCTCGGCGACGACGGCCCGACCCCCAACGACCCGCTCGACGCCGACGCCGGCCCCAACGAGTGCCAAAACTTCCCCGCCCTCGCGTCCGCCACCCCCGCCGGCGCCGCCGCGACCCGCGTCGCCGGCTCCCTCCGCTCCAAACCGACCGCCACGTTCACGCTCGACTTCTACGCCGACCGGCCCGGCGAGAACGAGGGCCACACCTACCTCGGCTCGACGACCGTCACGACCGACGCCGCCGGCGACGCGTCCTTCTCCGCCACGCTCGCCGCGCCCATAACCGCCGGGCAGAACGTGACCGCCACCGCGACCAGCGCCGCCGGCAGGACGTCTGAATTCTCCGCCGCCGTCACCGCCCTCCGCCCCGGCGACGCCAACCGCGACGGCCGCGTCGACTTCGCCGACCTCGTCGTCCTCGCCCAGCGCTACGACGGCCCGGCCCCCCGCTGGGATGACGTCGACTTCGCCGGCGACGGCGTCGCCGACTTCGACGACCTCGTCCTGCTCGCCCAGAACTACGACGACACCGCCGCCGGCACCGCCGGCGCGACCGCCGCCTTCGCCGCAATGACCTCCCCCCCGGCGCCACGCCCGCCGGCCGCGCCGGCGACCGCAAAGCCCAAGTCGGCCGCCGTACTGGCCGCGAAACCGGTGGCGAAGCCGGCGGCCCAACCGATCGCCAAGCCCCGCCCCCGCCGCCAGCCCGTGGGCAAGAGCCCGCCCGCGCTCGCCACGCCCGTTCCCCCGCGCCGTCACACCATCTCCCTCTCCCAAGGCCGCCACGGACGCTCTCTCGCCAGCCGACAGAATCGGCCGTGGGAGAGGGCGGGGGTGAGGGGCCTTCCCGACCGACGGACGGCGCAACTGCTCCTCCAAATCCCCCTCACCCCAACCCGCTCCCCACCGCCCCCGTACGGTGTGCTTCAGCAGACCGAGACGACCCAGTCCGACCCGCCACCGCACCCGAAAAGGCCATCCCACGAACTCGGCGCCAACGCGCCCCCCCTACTCCCCCTTCTTGAACGGCCGCACGATCTTCGGGTCCTGCGCCCCGACCGTCACGCTCATCGCGACCTGCGCCGCCAGGTCGTGAACGACCTTCGCCGCCGCCTTGTCTTCCGTCGCCGCCGACACCGTCACGTCGATCAGGTTGAACCCGATCCCGCGGTACATGTGCAGCACGTCGAGCATGTGCCCGTCGTCGCGGAACCGCGCGTGCACCTTCAGCATGAACCGGTCGTCCGGCACCGCCCGCGGCGCGTCCACCACCTCCACCCCGCGCTTCTTCAGGTCCTCCGTGATCGCCGGCAACAGCTGCCGCGCCATCAGCCCGCGCACCCGCGGGTCGTGCGCCGGGATCCCCTGCGGCTGCGGCGTCACCACGATCCCGATCGTCGCCTCCGTCTCCCCGTCCGCCCGGTACCGCACGCCAAACCCGTTCTCCGCCCGGTCCACGATCTCCCACCCCGCCGGCACCAGGAACCGCACCGACCCGTTCACCAGCCCGTCCCTCACCCGCGCCGGCGCGACCGCCGCCGCTCCAGCCGCCGGCTTCGCCACCACCGGCCGCGTTGTGGCCGTCGGCCGCGTTGCCGCCGCCGGCCGCGTCGTCGGCCCAGCCCCCACACAACAAGCAAGGCCCGCAAGCAAGGCAAGGTAGCGCATGATCGGGAGTCTAAAACCCCGCCCCACGCGCCCGCAAACGAATTCCCCACATCCCCCACGCCGGGCTCGTTCGCGTCAGCGACGACCCGGATCCCTTTCCCCAGAAGAATCGATCCGCCCCCACCGCATTGCCGCCCGCGACGTCCGGATTTCCAAACGAAAAACCCACGGAGGACGCTCCGTGGGCGTTCGTGAACTCAATTGTGACCGCTCGGCCTCACCGCCGCCGCCCACCGCCGCTGTCGCCGCCACCACTGCGGGAGGACGACGACGACCCACCCCCGCGCGAGCTCGACGGCGCCTCGCTCCGACCGCCGCCACCTCCACGAGACCCCGCCGACGGCGCCTCGCTGCGACTGCTGCCGCCCCCGCGCGACGCGCTGGGCGGAGGCGAAGACGGCGCCGGCGAACTGCGAAAACTCTCGCCCCGCGGCGTCGACCGCGCCGGCGGCGCCGACTCCACCCGGCCACTCCCGCGCGACGGCGACGAATCCCCGCCGCGCACCCGCGGCGCCTCCACCACCCGCGGCGCCTCGCTCGACCGCGACCGCGGCGATTCGCTCACCCGCGGAGCCTCGCTCGCCCGCGGCGTCGAAGACCGCACCGGCGGCGCCTCGGCCGCCCGCGCCCGCGACGTCTCTTCCGCGGCCCGCGACCGCCGCGCGCTGGCGCCGTCGTCCGCCGACCGCGTCGTCCGCCGCACGTCCTCCGCCCCCCGCGCGCTCCGGGCAACCTCAGGGGCCGCCGACTCGCCGCGCGCCCGCCCCTCGCTCGCGTTCCGGGCGCTGTTGCTGCCCGGCCGCTCGTCGATCCGGATCACCCGCGAATCGTCGCTACCGCCGCGCGCCCGCTGCGTCTCCGCCTCGGCCCGCGCCCGCCGCGACGACGTGTCGCTCGCCCGCTCGCCCGCCGGGTCGATCCGGGTCACCGCGCCGCCGCGCGTCCCCCGGTCGCCCGTCCGGTCGCTCGCCTGCCGCGCCGCGTCGGCGTCCGCCGCCGCGCGCCGCTGCCGCACCTGGTCCTCGTAATCCCGCGCCCGCGACACGCCGCCGATCGACTGCTGGTCGCGCAGCCGCCACGTCGCCGCCGACGCGCCGCCGCCCTGCCGGTCGTACCGGTTGATGTCCGAGCGGAACCGGTAGTCCCGCTCCGCGTCGGCCGTCGCCCGCCGGGCCGCGTCCAAATTCGACCGCGTCGAGCGGTCACGAGCCACGTCGTCCCGGTTGAACCGGTAGTAGTCGTACCGCCGGTCGCCGACCGACGACGCCACCCGGTCCCGCGCCCCGACGCTGCGGATCGTGTCGTACTGCCGCCGCCACGACTCGTCGCGCCCGCGGTAGCGGTACGAGCTCGTCGTGTAGTACCGGTCGTCACCCCGCCGGAACGAGTAGACCGACCGCCCGTAGTCGTGGTGGTGATGATGGTGGTGGTGCCGGTACCACGGCCGGTGGTAGTACGACGAGAACCCGATCCCGACGAACAGCCCGCTCCGCCAGTACGGCGGGCAGTACGGGTCGTAGTGCCGGTACGTCGGGTAGTACGAGTAACCACCGTGCGTCGAGTACGGGTAGCCGTAGTAGTCCCCGTACGAATAGTCGCGATACACATACGTCGGCGCCGGTTCGTAGATCGGCGCGGGCTCGTATGCCGGCGGCGCGTACCCGCCGCCATCGGCCGGCAGCGGCACGCCGTCGAGCGTCCCGCCCTGGGCGTAACGCAACCGCTCTTCCGAGTCCTGCCGCGCGATCCGCGCCTGGTCGAGCGCGTCGTTCAAGTCGCGAAGCCGCTCCTCCCCTTCCTTCAGTTGCCGCGCCAGTTCGGTCCCGCCGCCCGCCTGTCCCCCCTGGGGCTCCACCGTCTGCCGCAGCGCCGACAGCCGCTTCTCCGCGCCCGCCAGCCCGGCGGTCGCGTCGTCCAACAACCGCTGCTCCAGGTCGAGCGCGAACTTCGCCGCGTCGACCGTCTTATCCCCGCCGAGGCGCTTCTCGTTCTCGGCCCGCAACCCCTGGAGCGTGTCTTGCGCGACCGCGACCGCCTTGCGCGCCTCCCGCGCCTGCGGGTCGGCGTCGATCGCCGCGTCCTCGATCCCCCGCGCGGCCGCCATCGCCTGCTCGAACGCCAGGTCCGCCTCCGCCTGGGCCTTCGGGTCGACCGCGTCGAAGGACTGCAGCGCCTCCCCGGTCTGCGCCGCCGCGTCCACCAGCGCCTGCGCCTCCTGGTACTCCGGGTTCTGCTCCAGCCGCTCGAGGATCGGCCCGCTCAGCCGCTCGAGCTCCGCGGCGGCGTCCTCCACCGCGCGGCGGGCGGCGTGCATCCCGGGCGCGTTCTCGTGCTGCGCCAACGCAGCGGCCCGCGCGGCCGACAGCTTGTCCTGCGCGACGTCCCGCCGAAGCCGCTGCTCCGACACCTTCTTCCGCGCCGCCGACGCCTCCGCCGACGCGTCGACCAAATCCTTCTGCAGCCCTGCCGGGTCCGCGTCCGCCTTGCGCATCTGCTCGCGCAGCGCCGCGTTCGCCCGCTCCTGCGCCGCCACCTGGTTCGTCAGGTCCGACTCCCGCTGCCGCGCGTCGTCGGCGTCGCCACGTAACCGGTCCGAGTTCGACGGAATAGTGTTCGCGTACGGATCTTGCGCGCGGGCGCCAACGGGCGCGAACGTGGCCAGTGACGCGAGGCAAGCCATCAGGATCTTGGCGGCGGTTTTCATCGTTCTGCTCCCTGGCGCCTCGGAGGTGCCGGTGCGTGCGCAATCGTAGTCGTCCCAAGGTCAGACACACCAGACAATTAAAGGTTTGCCATCAACCGCCGTGCCGCCGCGAACGCCTCCGAAAATACCGAAAGCCCGGCCGGCCTCGGCCGTTAAGTCCTACCATTCCGCTCATCAGACACGGAAAAGGACGGTGCCGCATGGCGACTTCCGAGCAAATGGTGGACATCCTCACTCAGCGACAACACCTCCATCCCCACGACCCGCTCGGCCACGCCATCAGATCCTTGGAATTGCCGGACGACGCGACAAGTAGAGCATTGTCCCTCCTTGACCTCGACCGGACACAGAGCATTGAGCGGCTCCGGAGAACCGAGCTGATCCAACTCGGTCGAACGATCCACCGCCTACTCCGACAGCCTGTCGCGGGCGAAGTGGTGGAGTCGCAGCCTTTGCGACAGATTCGGTGAGGGTATCGTTCGTATTTCACCCGCCGTGTAAGATGCCGCACTCCCGTTCGCTTGTGGAAAGCCGTGGCAGGCCATGGCATCGAATGTGCATAAATCCCCCTCCAGCGGTCGATAAGCCAAATCGGCCAAACCGCGGAGAGTATCGCCATGCTGCCCAGACTACCCATCTGCTGCTCCCCCGATGCTTATCGCCTGCTGCAAAGCCAGCTTCCGGTGATCAACTCTCCCGACGCGCTGATGCAAGGTGCCGTCGCGGTAGCAATGCATCAGTTAAAGTCGGCCAACGTTGGAAAGGTGGATAACTCTCTACAAACCTATGTAGACGCCATCCGCAGCCGAGTCCGCGGCAGCCAACCTCAGGCGTTGCTTGCGCATATGCACGAGTATTTGTTTGAGGACTTGAAGTTTTCTGGGAACACCCTCGACTATTACAACACTGCCAACAGCTACTTACCCGCCGTTCTTGAGACTAAGCTTGGCCTGCCGATCACGCTGTGCCTTATCTACAAAGGCGTTGCGGAACGGTTGGGCTTCCGGACTTGGGGCGTCGGGCTGCCGGGGCACTTCTTGTGCGGTATCGAGGTGGACGGGTCGCGGATGCTGGTGGACCCGTTCGCGGCCGGTCGGATCCTGACGCCGGACGAGGCGCGGGATCGCATGCGGGAGATCTTCGGGGACGAGGCGGAGTGGTCGGAAGACCTGCTGAAGCCGGCCAGCAACCGCCACTGGCTGACCCGGATGCTCCAGAACTTGCTGAACATTTTCGGGAGCAGCGGCGCGTACCAAGACGTAGCGGCGATGCTCGAAATGGAAATTCTGCTCTGGCCGGAACAGCTCCGGCTGCAGCGTGACCTGGCCCTGGTGCTGGCGCGACTGGGGATGACCGAGCCGGCGAGCAAGTGGCTGGACAACTACCTGAAACACAATCCGGATGATCCCCAATGCGGGGACCTCAAGCAGTTGCTAGAGGTCCTGTCGGCCTGAGGATCGTCTCGGACAAGCATCCCCCATCCGATCCCGAGTGCGGCGCCGTTGTCCCGGTCAAGGGCAGCGGCGCCATTTTTATGCGCGTAACTGCTGGTCTCGCAAGAAGCTGACGGCGGTTTGCCGCCGGGTCGCGGGTGTGGGAAGATATCGGCTCGCAATGGAGCGGCGAGACCGGGGCCTCGAGCGGGACTGGAACGATGAAAATGCGTGAAAAAGCGGGGAGCAGAGGCCGTGCGCTGTTAGCGCTCGCCGTGTCGGCGGCCGCGTTGCCGGTCATGGGGCAGCAGGTCAGCACCTGGGTGGCGGAGCGGGGGACGGGAAACTGGAGCGACGCGCAGAACTGGGATCCGGCGGTGGTACCGGGCTCCGGGGCGGTGGTCGTCTTCGGGGGATCGGAGTTCCGAGACCGCACACTCGACTACGACTATGCGGGGCCGGCCTTGACCCTGGCGGAGTTGCGGATCGACCTTCCGCACGCGGGAACGAACGTCGTGCTGATGGCGGGGAACGCGCTGTCGGCGGAAGCGGTTTACGTCGGCTCGGCGAGCCTGTTTCGGCAGAGCGGCGGGACGCACCGGGCGGGGTCGCTGACGGTCGGGCATCGGCCGTGGAACGACGGGCGGTACGAGTTGTCCGGGACGGGGAAGCTAGCGGTGGCGGGGGCGACGGTCGTGGGCCAGCGCGGCGGCGCGGAGGGGTGGGGTTTCGAAGGCGTCTTCACGCAGACGGGCGGAACGCACGCGGCCGACGCGCTGATCCTCGGTCGCGACGCCGGGTCGGCGGGCATGTACCAGATCAGCGGCGGGACCTTGGCGGTCCGCGGGCTGCACGTGGGCGGCGGCGCGAACGACGCGGCGGGCGGGCGGGGGCGACTGGTCGTGGATCGCGGCGGGGACGTGTCGGTGGCGGACGTCCTGTCGGTCTCGGACGGCGACCTCACCTCGTTCGCACTCGACGGCGGGACGGTATCCGCGTGGTCGGTACAGGCGCGCAACTGGTCGAATGTGATCCTGCGCTCGGGCACGTTGAACCTGACGGGCGGGGTCAGTCGGGCGGCGGGGACGCTGCGGGTGGGGGGCGAGGGGGCGGCGACGCTCAACCTCTCGGCGGGGGAGTTGGCGGCCGACGGGTCGTTCGCCGCCCCGGGCGCGGTTTCCATCGGGTACGGGCGGCCGAACGCCGGCACGTTCAACCATACCGGGGGCACCCACACCACCCAGCACCTGTGGGTCGGCGACGGCGGGACCGGCACCTACGCGATTAGCGGCGGCGCGTCGCTGACCGTCTTGCGGGACGCGGTGGTCGGGAACGGCGGCGCGGGCGTGTTCGACCAGCGCGGCGGGTCGGTGCGAGTCGGGGACCTCGTGGTCGGGGCGGACGCGGGGACCGGCCGGTACACGCTGGGCGGGGCCGCGTCGTCGCTGGAGGTCGGGTCCGGGTTGTCGGTCGGGGCCCGGCAGTCACAGGGGACGTTCGCCCAGGTGGCGGGCGCCGCGAGGGTCGGCTGGCTGACGCTCGGGTCGGCGGGCGGCGGGCGGGGCACGTACGGGATGAGTAACGGCGCGTCCCTTTGGGTCGGTTCGGAAGAGCGGGTGGGCGACGGGGGCGCGGGCGCGTTCCACCAGTCGGGCGGTTCGCACTTCGCCACCGCCGTGCTGGTCGGCACGTCGGGCGGCGGCGACGGGACGTTCTCGCTGGGCGGGGCCTCGTCGCTGGAGGTGGCGAGGGAGACGGCGGTCGGTGCCGACGGCGGGACGGGCCGGTTCACCCAGGACGGCGGCTCGCACGTCGCGCCCATGCTGACGGTCGGGGGGAGCGGCGGCGGAATCGGGTCGTACGCGTTGTCGGGCCCGGCGTCGCTCGGGGTGCGCGGGGATGTCCGGGTGGGGTGGGACGACGGCACCGGCGCGTTCGTCCAGGCGGGCGGGGAGCTGGTGGTTGAGGGGCGACTGGTCGTCGGGAGCGGCGGGAGCGCGCGCGGGGGCTACGAACTGACGGGCGGCGTGCTCCGGTCGCCGCGCGTCGAGGTCGCGGCGACGGCGGGCGCCCGGGGGACGTTCGCCGTGACCGGCGGCGAGCTGTCGACCGATCGGTTGCAGGTCGGCGTCGGTACGAACGGCGGCGCATTCGTCCAGCGCGGCGGCGTGGTGAACGTGCGCGACGTGTACACGGATGGCGCCGGCGCGTTGGCGGTCGAGGGGGGCACGTTCAACCTGACCGGCGGCTGGAGCCCGGTCGACTCGCTGGCCGTTCGAGGCGGGACGTTCAACCTGCGCTCGCGGAGCTACCTGTCGGTCTCGACCGTCGACGGCACCGCGGTCGGCGTCGGCGCGGGGGCGGACGGGACGTTCGACAACTCGGGCGGCTCGACCGGGCCGGGGGGCGCCCGCCACTTCACCCCGCGGCTGGTGGTGGGCGCGGAGGGGGCGGTCGGAACCTACCGGCTGCACAGTTCCGGGACGTTGGATGCGGGCACCGAGCAGATCGGCTCGAACGGCACCGGCACGTTCGACCAGCTCGGCGGGGCGCACTCCGTGGAGTTCGTTGAAGTCGGCCTGCGGGGCGGGACGGGCACCTTCAACCACGCGAGCGGGACCGTCAGCCTTGGAAGGGAGCTCACGGTCGGGATCGGTGCGGGCTCGACCGGCCGGTACGCGTTGGCGGCGGGGTCGGCGCTCAGCGGGGGACGCGCCAGGTTCCGCGTCGGCGCGGACGGGGGGACCGGTTCGTTCGTGAACGCCGGCGGCACCCATACCGCGAGTACGTTCGTGGTCGGCGAGTCGGGGGGCACGGGGACGTATTCGATGGCCGAGGGGGCGACGCTCGAGGTCGGCATCGGCGAGATCGGCAAGGGGGGCGGGACGGGCACATTCGGTCAGGCGGGTGGGCTGCACCGCGTCCGGGGGTCGTTGTGGGTGGGCTACGATTCCACCGGCACGTACACGATGGGCGACGGGGCGACGCTCGCGGTTTCCTTGCAGGAACATGTCGGGTGGCAAACGGGGGCGCGGGGGACGTTCGTACAGTCGGGCGGGACGCACACGGTCGACCAGGATCTGTCGCTGGGGTACGCGACGGGCGCGGTCGGGACGTACACCCTGACCGGCGGGACGCTGGCGGCCCGGTCGATGACGGTGGGCGGGACGGGCGGGACGGGCGGGACGGGACGCCTGGACGTGACGGGCGGGTCCGCGATGGTCACGGAGCAAGTGCGGGTGTCGAGGCGGGAGGGGGGCGGTTTCACGCTCGCCGGCGGCACGGTGACGGCGGGGTCGCTCTGGGTCGAGGACTGGTCGCGCGTCACGTTCACCTCGGGCACGCTCAATCTCGGATCTCGCTCGGGCGGCGGCGGCGTAGGGCACTTCCGCGTCGGCGTCGGCGGGGGGGACGCGCGGGTAAAACTCGGGGGCGAGATCCCCGGCGGCGGCCTGAACGTGTCCGGGTCGGCGGGGGGTGGGCTGTCGATCGGGTACGGGGGCGGGAGCACCGGGCGGTTCGACCAGGTGCGCGGGTCGGTCTCTACGCCGTCGCTGGTGGTCGGCCACGGGCTGGTCGGTGGCGGCGGGAGCGCGACCGGGTCGTACACGATGGCCGAGGGCGCGACGTTGAACGCCACGACGGAATCGATCGGCAAGGACGGCGGGCGCGGGTCGTTCGTGCAGAACGGCGGGTACCACTCGACCGCGACGCTGATCGTCGGCGACCGCGGGACCGGCACGTTCACGCTGGGCCCGGCCGGGTTGACCGCCTCTCGGGCGGTGATCGGGAACCACGCGGCCGGCGCGTTCACGCAGACGGACGGCGGCCACAACGTGACGGGCGGCGGCCCGGACGACGGCTTGCGGCTGGGCGTCGGCGCGCTCGGGGTGGGGACGTACGACCTGTCCGGCGGGACGCTGACGACCGTCAGGACGCACGTCGGCGTCGACGGGCGCGGGACGTTCCGCCACGCTGGCGGCACGCACTACGCGAACAGCGGTTTGACCGTCGCGCCCGCGGCCGGCGGGACGGGGGAGTACGTGCTGTCGGGTGACGGGTTCCTGCGGAGCCAGGCGGTCGTCACGGTCGGCGGCGGGGGCGGGCGGGCGTCGTTCGTGCAGAGCGGCGGGTCGCACGTGCTGAACAACGGCGTCCTGACGGTGAACGCGGACGCCGACGGGTACGCGCTGTCGGGCGGGTCGCTGCGCGCGCGGGTCGTCAACCGGGGGACGTTCGCGCAGTCGGGCGGGACGTTCACCGGGTCGGTCACGAACCTCGCGTCGTTCGACCTCTCGGGCGGCACGCTGGCGGCGACCGCGGTCGCGAACGACGGGGCGTACCGGCAGGCCGGCGGGGCCGCGGCGGTCGGCGCGATGTCGGGGAGCGGGTCGGCCAGCGTGTCGGGCGGCGTGATGACGGCGACGCACGTGCGGCAGGCGGCGTTGACGGTCGGGACCGGCGGTCGGGTGGCCATAACGGCCGGCGGCGGGGACGCGGGCGTCAGCCGTGTCGGCGCGCTGGCCGTGGAGGCGGGCGGGACTCTGGATTTAGCCGACAACGCGGTGGTGGTGGACTACGACGTGACGTCGCCGCTGGCGTCGGTGCGGGACGCGGTCGTGCGCGGGCATGGGGCCGGCGTGGCGGCGCACTGGGGCGGGGCGGGGATCGTCAGCTCGGCGGCGGCGGCGGACGCGTCGAAGGCCGTCGGATACGCCGAAGCGGCCGACGTGCTCGGGTTGGCCGGGGGTCAGTCGGCGGTGTGGCGCGGGCAGTCGGTGGACGCGACGGCGGTGCTGATACGGTACACGCTGGCGGGCGACGCGAACTTGGACGGCGCGGTCGACTTCGCCGACCTGGTGCGGCTGGCGCAGAATTACGAGACGACCGTGCCGGACACGACGCAGTCGTGGTGGTACAGCGGCGACTTCACGTACGACGGCGTCGTCGACTTCAACGACCTGGTGAAGCTCGCCCAGAACTACGACACGGCGGCGACGGTCGCGCCGCTGGCGGTCGCGGCGGACTGGGCGGCGGCCGTGGCGAGCGTGCCGGAGCCGACGGCCGCACTGCTGGCGGTCGCCGCTTGCGGCTTAGCGGGCACCGGACGGCGCCGGCGGGGGTGATTCGCGTCCGGAGAGTAGAAGGGCCAAAGAATCAGGGCGGACAACGATGTCCGCCCCGCCGGGGGAGGTTTGGTCAGGGGGCGAGCACCCGTTCCACGTCCGCCACCCACGCGCCGACGAGGTCCAACTCCGACGCGGCGAGCACGCTCGCCGCGACCAAGGCCTCGTAGCAGCGGACGAGGTTGGCGGACGTGTCGCCGGGGGTGAGGTGGAGGGCGGCCAAGGTTTGGGCGATGCGCTCGTTGTGCAGGTAGCCGGGGACCTCGTCGGCGAAGTCGCGGGTCAGGTCGTGGGCGTTTCGTTCTTGATCGACTTCGGGCGGGTGGTAGGTGACGCCTTGGCCGAGCTCCCAGAGGCAGCGCTGGGCGACGAGCGATCGCCAGATGTCGGTCATGCGGAACGTGCAGGTGCTGGGGAGGTACATCAGCGGGAAGGCGACGCGGAACCACCAGGTGCTTTGGCTGTTGAACGGGCACCAGGCACCGGGGGCGAGGTGGACGCTCTGGGTGGCGGCGGGGTCGAAGGCGAACGGCTCGGCGCCGACGGTCAGGCGCCAGGCGGCGTCGACGTCGGGCGCGACGTTGGTCAGGAGCTGCTGGATCGGCGACTCGACCGGCTGCTCGGGGCGCAGGTCGTAGGAAGTCGTGTCGCGGGCGTGGCGAAGGGGGAGGCCGCGGGGCCAGATGTTGGCGCTCGTGAAGCAACGGTAGACGTTGACCCAGCCGGCGTGGTGGAGCGGGCGGGCGGTGGTGCGGGCCGTCCTCGGGGACCAGGCGGCGTTCGGGGCGTTGTCGTCGTCGGTCTCGTAGATCGCGGTGGCGCCGGCGGCGAAGGCGAGGAGGTAGCTGAGGTTCTTGCGGACGTAGTGGCCGGTGGGGAGCAGGCGGGCGAGGGTGAAGGGGAGTTGCTGTTGCTCGGCGAGGGGGACGAAGCGGGTGCCGGGGAGGTCGAACTGGGCGGGGCCCTTCTTGTCGCCGACGACGATCGTGGGGATGCGGTGTTGCGCGAGGCGGGCGTGGAGGGCGTGGACGGACGGCGTCGGGGGCTGGATGGTGGTGATGACGCAAACGGTGGACGCGTTCATGCCGCGCCCCCGGCGGCGCGCGCCTGCTTGCGGTCGCGGCGGAGGGCGGCGAGGCATTTGAAGGCGTCCTTCAGCGAGGACTTGCCGACGCTCTTGCTCGGGGAGCCGTAGTGGATCGGGATCTCGGTCCAGCGGAAGTGGTCCTGCATCATCGTGCGGATCTCGGTCTGGAAGAAGTGGGCGCGGCTGCGGACGCCGCGGTCGACGACGAACTGGAGGGCCCGGCGGGTGAAGCACTCGAAGCCGCTGGTCATGTCGTGCATGGTAGTGCCGACGAGGCGGTTGGTCAGCCAGGTGCCGCCGCGGGAGATCAGGTGGCGGGACCAGGGGCCGTCGAACTTGCCGCCGGGCATGAAGCGGGAGCCGCCGGCGTAGTCGTATCCGCTTTGCATGGCGGTGATGAAGGGGGGGATCTGCTCGGGGAGGTGGGAGAGGCCGCCGTCGATTTCCAGGATCCAGTCGGCGTCGGTGGCGAGGGCCTCGCGGTAGCCGCGGAAGTAGGCGTCGACGACCGAGCGGTTCTCGGGGGCGTGGACGACGTGGAGGCGGGGGTCGTGCTGGGCGAGTTGGCGGGCGCGGTCGAGGCTGCCGTCGGTGCTGACGGTGTCGAAGACGGTGATCAAGCGGTCTTGCGGGAGGAGTTGGGCGAGCACCCGGCGGGTGAAGTCGTCGATCGTGTCGCGCTCGTTGGCGAGCGGGGTGGTGACGGCGAGCTTTTCCGGGCGCGGGGCGGGGGGCATGGGCGAGGCGGTTATAGCGGGGGTGGGTGGTTTGGCGAAGGGGAAGACCCCTCACCCCTGCCCTCTCCCACGGCCGATGCAGTGTGCGGCGATGAGGCGCCGTTGGCGGCCTTGGGAGAGGGAGTGCGCTTTTCGCGTGCTCAGGGTTAATGCGCGCCGACGTATTCTTGGAGCGGGCGGACGGTCCAGTCCCCCTTCTGCAGCTCGCGGATCGCGGTGGCGGCGGCGCGGGCGGCGGTCAGGGTGGTGATCATCGGCACCTTGTGCAGGACGGCCATCGAGCGGATCTTGCCCTCGTCGGTCTGGGGGCCCTTCTTCGTCGGCGTGTTGATGATCAGTTGGACCTGACCGTTCTTGATGTAGTCGGCGATGTTCGGGCGGCCCTCGGCGAGCTTGAACAGCTTGGTGGCGGGGACGTCGTTCTTCTGCAGCACGCGGTAGGTGCCCTCGGTGGTGACGAGTTCAAAGCCGCAGTCGGCGAGGCTCTTCGCGACCTCCACGATCTGCGTCTTGTCGGCGTCGTTCACGCTGACGTAGACGCGGCCCTTGGTCGGCAGCGCGCCGCCGGCGGCGACCTGGCTCTTGGCGAACGCGAGCGGGAAGTTGGCGTCGATCCCCATGACCTCGCCGGTCGACCGCATCTCCGGCCCGAGGATCACGTCGACGCCGGGGAACTTGCTGAACGGGAAGACGACTTCCTTGACCGCGGTGTGCTTCGGGTCGGGCTGCTCCGTGACGCCGAGCTCGGCCAGCGACCGCCCGGCCATCACCTTCGCGGCGATCTTCGCCCACGGGACGCCGGTCGTCTTGGAAACGAACGGCACCGTGCGGCTGGCGCGGGGATTGACTTCGATGACGTAGATCTCGTCGTCCTTGATCGCGTACTGCACGTTCATCAGGCCGCGGACGCGCAGCGCCTTGGCGAGAGCACGGGTCTGGGTCTTCAGGCGGTCGATGACGTCCTTGCTGAGGGAGTACGGGGGGAGGGCACACGCGCTGTCCCCCGAGTGAATCCCCGCCTCTTCGATGTGCTCCATGACGCCGATGATGATCGCGCGGGCGGTCTTGTCGTCGGTCCCGGTCGGGTCGTAGTCGGCGAGACAGTCGACGTCAACCTCCGTCGCGCTGTCGAGAAACTTGTCGATCAGGATGGGGTTTTCCATCTTGACGTCCGCGCCGGTGCCGCCGCCCGCGACGGCCTCGACCGCATGCGTCATGTAGTAATTGAGCTGCGCCTCGTCGGAGACGATCTCCATCGCCCGCCCGCCCAGGACGAAGCTCGGTCGCACGAGCACGGGGTACCCGATCTGCTTCGCGATCTCGCGGGCCTGCGCCGAGTCGCGGGCGATGCCGTTCGCGGGCTGCTTGAGGCCGAGCTGCTGGAGCAGCGTGCGGAACTGCTCGCGGTCACCCGCGGCGTCGATCGACTCGACGGTGGTGCCAAGGATGGGGACGCCGGCGTCCTTCAGACCCTTCGCAAGGTTCAACGGCGTCTGCCCGCCGAACTGGACGATCACGCCTTGGACGAGCCCCCCCTTCTCCGAAAAGGGTTTGCCGTTCAGCCGCTCGCAGATGTTCAGCACGTCCTCGTGCGTCAGCGGCTCGAAGAACAGCAGGTCGCTGGTGTCGTAGTCGGTGCTGACCGTCTCCGGATTGGAGTTGATCATGACCGACTCGAGCCCGAGCTCGCGCATGGCGAAGGCGGCATGGACGCAGCAGTAGTCGAACTCGATCCCCTGCCCGATCCGGTTCGGCCCGCCGCCGATGATCAGCACCTTGGGGCGGTCGGAGAGGCGGATCTCGTCCTCGGTGACCGGCTTGCCGTTGACGGTGTAGGGGGTCTCGTAGGTCGAGTAGTAGTACGGGGTGTAGGCTTCGAACTCGGCGGCGCAGGTGTCAACCAGTTTGTAGACGGGCTGGACGTTCAACTGGCGACGGTACGAGCGCAACTTCGAAGGTGACACGCCCCAAATGGTCGCGAGTTGAACGTCGCTGTACCCCCACTCCTTCGCTCGGCGGAGTTGCTCATACACCATCTGAGCGTCGAGGTGGGCCACCTCCTTCCGGCTGTGCAGCTCATTCTCGAAATCGATTAGCTCCTTCATCTGCGCCAGGAACCACTTGTCGATCTTCGTCAGCTCGTACACCTGCTCGATCATCCACCCCATCTTCAGCGCGTACCGCACGTAGTACAGCCGCCCCTGACTCGGCACGGCCAGCTTCCGCCGCAACTTGTCGGTCGGGATCGGCCACTCCTGGTCGGTCGACTCGCCCTGCGTGGTCTTGTCGCTGTTGTCGGTGAGCTGCGGATTAGGGGTGCCGGCCATCACGTCGCTGCGCGCGGTCGGGGGGAGGCTGGTGGCCTTGGGGTTCGCGCCGCGGTTGGGGTCGACGGTCTGGTGGCCGAGGTCGGCGGGCGGGTTGGCCTGCTGCTTCTGCGCGTTCAGCCACTTGTCATACCGGTCGAGCCCGAACCCGAACCGCTTGACCTCCATGCTCCGGATCCCCTTCTGCAGCGCCTCCTTGAACGTCCGCCCGATCGCCATCGCCTCGCCGACGCTCTTCATCTGCGTCGTCAGCGTCTCGTCGGCGTCGGGGAACTTTTCGAACGTCCACCGCGGGATCTTGATCACGCAGTAGTCGATCGTCGGCTCGAAGCAGGCGCTGGTGTACTGGGTGTAGGCGTCGCGAAACTTAACGCCCGAGTCCTTAGGGTTCTGGGCCTTTTGCGAGTCCTTCGACTTGTTCTCGCGGACGCTGGTGATGTCGTTCGCGAGCTCGTCCAGCGTGTACCCGATCGCGAGCTTGGCCGCGAGCTTGGCGATCGGATAGCCGGTGGCCTTCGACGCCAGCGCGCTGCTCCGCGACACGCGCGGGTTCATCTCGACGACGATCATGTCGCCGTTCTCAGGGTTGATCGCGAACTGGATGTTGCTCCCGCCCGTCTCCACGCCCACCGCCCGGATGACGGCGATCGAGGCATCCCGCATCCGCTGGTACTCTTTGTCCGTCAGCGTCTGGATCGGGGCGACGGTGATCGAGTCGCCGGTGTGCACGCCCATCGGGTCGAGGTTCTCGATCGAGCAGATGATGACGACGTTGTCGTTCTTGTCGCGCATCACCTCCATCTCGTACTCCTTCCACCCGAGCACCGACTGCTCGATCAGAACTTCGGTGACGGGCGAGGCGTCGAGGCCGCGCTGCACGATCGTCTCGAACTCTTCCTTGTTGTAGGCAATGCCGCCCCCGGTGCCGCCGAGCGTGAACGCCGGGCGGATGATCAGCGGCAGGCCGATGTCCGCCAGCACCTTCCGCGCGTCGTCCATGTTGTGCACGACGCCGCTCCGCGGCACCTTCAACCCGATCTCGGCCATCAGCTCCTTGAACCGCTGGCGGTCCTCGCCGCGCCAGATCGCGTCGCGGTTCGCGCCGATCATCTGCACGCCGTACTTCGTCAAAATGCCCTTGTCGAAGCACGCCATCCCGGTGTTCAGCCCCGTCTGCCCGCCGAGCGTCGGCAGCAGCGCGTCGATCGGCGTCCCCTTGCGCTTCTCGTTCTCCAGGATCTTCTCGACGCACTCCGGCGTGATCGGCTCGACGTACGTCGCGTCCGCGAACTCCGGGTCCGTCATGATCGTCGCCGGGTTGCTGTTGACCAGGACGACGCGGTACCCCTCCTCGCGGATCGCCCGGCACGCCTGCACGCCGGAGTAGTCGAACTCGCACCCCTGGCCGATGACGATCGGGCCGGAGCCGATGATGAGGATGGTGTGGATGTCGGTGCGTCGGGGCATGGTGGTGGTGCTGCTGCGCTGGCTTGGGGCAAGTACGTCGCCACTGGTCGAGTGGCCCACCCTTTTACGGGCGGGGGCGCCATTCGAGCACCCGTTGTCGCTCGAATCGCGCCCCCACCGCTAAAGCGATGGGCCACCATGTCTCTCCCGCGCGGCGCGTGGGGCTGCGCGGGGGCAAATTCGGCGGGTGAGTGTACAGGGGGCGGGGGGTTTTTCAAATGAAGCCCGCCGGCCCGAAGCGCCGCGCCACCCACCTCACGCGGGGGCGACTCGCCCAGCCTCGGGAGGGGTCGCGGCGTCGGCCGACGCGTATCATCACACTATGAACGTTCTGCTCACGCCCGTCGGGTCGGCGGGGGACAATTATCCGTTTATCGGGCTCGGGGCGGAGCTCGTCCGGCGCGGGCACCGGGTCGCCGTCGTTACTGGGGAGGCGTTCGAGCCGGTCGTGCGCGGGGCGGGGCTGGAGTTCGTCTCCATCGGGACGCGGCAGGAGTACGAGTCGCATCTCGCCGACCCGGACATCTGGCACCCCACCCGCGGCTTCCGGCGGGTGATGAGCCTCGTGGGCGAACAGAACCGGCGGCTGCTGCGGATCGTGTCCGCCCGGGCGGGCGCGACGTCGGTCGTCATTGCCGGGTCGCTGGACTTCGTCTCGCGCAACCTTGCGGAGAAGACCGGCCTGCCGGTGGCGACGATGCACTTGTCGCCGAGCATCCTGCGCACCGTGCACGAGCTGCCCACGCTGACCGGGACGTGGAACCCGTCGTCCCTGCCGCGGCCGATGAAGCGGCTGCTGTGGAAGATCGTCGACTGGTACATGATTAACCCGGCCGCCCGGCCGATGATCGACGGCCTGCGCGCGGAGATCGGCCTGCCGCCGACGCCGCACGTGTTTGACGTGGCCATCCATTCCCCCCTGCTGACGCTGGGCATGTGGCCGGCGTGGTTCGCGGCGGCGCAGCCGGACTACCCGCCGTTCTTCCGGCAGGTCGGGTTCCCGATGTGGGACGGCGGCGCGGGCGCTCAGCCGGTGCCGGCGGACGTCGAGGCGTACCTGGCCGCGGGCGAACCGCCGATTGTCTTCACGCCGGGGTCCGCCAACCTCCACGCCGGCGCGTTCTTCGCCGCGGCGGTGGACGCGGCGCGGCGGCTGGGCCGGCGCGCGATGCTGCTGACGCGCCACGCGGGGCACGTGCCGGCGGACTTGCCCGCGGGCGTGGCGCACTTCCCGTTCGCGCCGCTCAGCCGGATCCTCTCGCGGTGCGCGGCCTTGGCGCACCACGGCGGGATCGGCACGACCGCCGCCGCGTTCGCCGCCGGCATCCCGCAGCTGATCATGCCGATGAGCCACGACCAGCCGGACAACGCGTGGCGGGTGCGGCGGCTGGGCGTCGGCGAACGGCTGCTGCCCGCGAAGTTCACGGGCCCGCGCGTGGCGGCGGCGCTGGCAGCCTTACTCGGGTCGAACGACGTGAAACGGCGATGCGCCGACGTCGCCCGGCGTTGCGCGTCCCAGGACGCCCTGGCGGAGGCCGCACACCTGGTGGAGGCGGCGGCGGACACCCGAAGCGCCGCCGAACAACCATCCGGAATGGCGGTATAGTGAGCGCGCTGACGCGGTGGACTTTGCCGTGAAGGAGTTCGCATGTTCCGTGGGCTGTGCGGGGTGGTATCGGTCGGAGTGTGGCTGGCGGGCGCGGGTTGCCAGGACAGCGGCGGGCGCGGGGCCGACGCCGCGACGCCGGCCGTCGACGACTCGGTGACGATGGCGCTGGTCGAGCCGGCCGCCGCCGCCGCCCCGAACCCGCAAGCCGCCGGGGAGCAGGCGACGGCTTCGGGCGTCGCCTCACTGTCGGCGGCGCAGATCGGGATGATCGACCCGCGCATGCGAACCCTGATCGAAGAGCGCGACCGCCTCGAGCGCGACCTGGCGCAACTCCGCGTGACCGGCGTGCTCGACGAGAACCCGAAGGCGCGACAAGTGCGCGAGGGCCTGGCTGGCGCCGAGCGGCGGATCGAGGCGTACGCTGCGGAGTGGAAAGACGCACAGTCCAAGTTGGCAGGCGAACGGCAGTCGACCGAACGTGCGCGCCTGGCCGAGGCGTTCCCGGGCAACGTCGACCTCTACCTCGACGTCGCCGGACTACAAGCCCGGCGGCCGACGCTGGCTCGCGTGCGCCTGGTGGGTGAGGTGGACGTGGGCGGCCGACGAATGCTCCGATTCATCGGCGGGCCGGGTGGCGCTTCCGAGTCGTGGCTGATCGACCCCGCGCGGATCCTGGCGGCCACGGTTAACCGATAACGCCGGGCGAAGCCGCCGCGGGCGCAACCGGCAGACGTCCGATCACGCCCGGACGCGCCTTCGAACCCACCGCCTCGCTCACGGAACGCACCGGACAGAATTGACACGAACAGCGAATATCGGATGGGGTCACGGTCTCCCCCGCAACGTTCCCCGCGTCGTTGGGCGGCCGGAGCGGCCCCGGTCGGCGTCGCGTGGCCCAGCGGATGGCGACGTAGAACACCGGCATCAGGAAGCCGCCGAACAGCCGTGCGGGCGGTCGTCGCCGCCGCCGTGGGGGAGGAGAAACTTCCCGTGAACCCGCGCCCGCGGTCAGCCGATCAGCGTAGGGAGGACCGTCGCGGGGTGTCCGCGATGCCGTTCTCTCGCGCCAACTTTCCCGGAGCACCGCCGCCCGGTGGTGGCCGCTACGGCGTGTATCGCCGCGGCCCGGCCCGGCGCGCGGAGGACGTCCATTGCCGCCCCAGACCGCCGAAGAAGATCGCGCGACCGCCGCCGCCGCCCGGCGCCTGTTCGAGGCGCAGCGCGGCGTGCTGCTGTCTCGCAGCGCGAGGCTGTTCGCCGGCCTGCTCCTGGCCGAGTTGGTGTTCGCCGCGGCCCTCGCGCATTGGCTGTCGCCGTCCACCGGGGTGATCGGGATCGGCGGCGCGGCGCTGCCGCAGACACTCGCGTGGCTGCTCGGCGTGCCGGTCGTCGCGTTGCCGGTCTGGCTCGCGTTCCGGGCGCCCGCCGCCGGGCTGACGCGCCACGCGATCGCCGCGGCGCAGATGTTGATGGCCGGGCTGCTGATCCACCTGACGGGCGGGCGGGCGGAAACGCACTACCTGGTGTTCGGGTCGCTGGCGTTCCTCACGTTCTTCCTGGACTGGCGGGTGTTGGTGACGGCGTCGGCGGTCACGGCCGCGAACGACCTGGCCCGCGAGGCGCTGGGGCCGACCACCGGGGCGGTGTGGCGGTGGCTGGAGCACTGCGGGTGGGTGGCGTTCGAGGACGTGTTCCTGATCCTGGCGTGCGTCCGCGGGACGGCGTCGATCCGCGCGCAGTGCGCCCGGGAGGCCGAGCTCGAGGCGGCGCGCGGCCGCGCCCGCGAGGCCGCCGACACGCTTGCGCGGAGCGAGCGGCGGTACCGGTTCCTGGCCGACGCGATGCCGCAAATCGTCTGGACGAGCCGCCCGGACGGGGGCGTCGACTACTTCAACCGGCGGTGGCTGGATTACACGGGGCTGACGCTCGAGCAGAGCCTGGATTGGGGCTGGAAGCCGGTGATCCACCCGGACGACCTGCAGAACTGCGTCGACCGGTGGACGCGGGCGTGCACGACCGGCGAACCGTACGAGGTCGAGTACCGGTTCCGCCGCGCGGCGGACGGCGAGTACCGGTGGCACCTCGGCCGGGCGCTGCCGCTGCGGGACGACGGGGGGAACGTCGTGCAGTGGTTCGGCACGTGCACGGACGTGCACGACGCCAAGGTGCTCGAGGAGCGGTTGCGGAGCGCGTACGCCGAGATGGAGCGGATGGTCGACGAGCGGACGGCCGAGCTGCGGGCGAGCGAGCGGCGGTTCCAGGCGTTCATGGACCACAGCCCCGCGGCGGCGTACGTCAAGGACGAGGACGGGCGCTTCGTGTACGTGAACGCGACGTTCCCGCGGGTGTTCGGGCAGCCCGAGTCGTTCTTCCTGGGCAAGACGGACTTCGACCTGTGGCCGGCGGCCGAGGCCGAGCGGTTCCGCGAGGTGGACCGCCGCGTGCTCGCGGACGGCACGACGGCGGAGGTGATCGAGAGCTGCCCGACGTTCGACGGGACCCCGCACGAGTGGATGACGTTCAAGTTCCGGCTGACCGACCCGTCCGGGCGGCACTTCCTGGCCGGGATGTCGATCGACGTGACCGAGCGGCAGCGGGCGGAGGCGGCGCTGCGGGAGGCGAACGAGTCGCTGTTCGCGCTGCTGGCGGAGCGGAACCGGATCAGCGACGACCTGGCGGTCGCGAAGGAGGCCGCCGACGCCGCGAACGACGCGAAGAGCGCGTTCCTGGCGAACATGAGCCACGAGATCCGAACGCCGATGTCGGCGATCGTCGGGTACGCCGACCTGCTGCTGGACCCGCGGCGGACCCCGCGGGACCAGCGGGAGGCGCTGGAGGTCGTGCGGCGGAACGCGCGGCACCTGCTCGACCTGATCAACGACGTGCTGGACCTGTCGAAGATCGAGGCGGACCGGCTCGACGTGGACCGCGCGCCGTTCGACTTGGCCGCGGTGCTGGCGGACGTCGCGTCGATGATGCGGCCGCGGGCGACGGACAAGGGGCTAGCGTTCGACGTGGCGGTCGCCGGCGCGGTGCCGCGGCACGTGGTCGGGGACGCGGTCCGCCTGAAGCAGGTGCTGGTCAACTTGGTCGGCAACGCGGTGAAATTCACGGCGGCGGGCCGCGTCCGCCTGACCTGCTCGCCGGGTGGCGATGCCGACCGGGTACGGTTCGCGGTGTCGGACACCGGGATCGGGATGACGCCGGCGCAGGTCGCCGGGCTGTTCCGCCCGTTCACTCAGGCCGACGCGTCGACCACGCGGCAGTTCGGGGGCACCGGGCTGGGGCTGACGATCAGCCGGCGGCTGGCGCGGCTGATGGGCGGCGATTTGACGGTGGAGTCGGAGGCGGGGGTGGGCAGCGCGTTCACCGCCGACGTAACGGCCGCGGCGGCGCCCGGCTCCGCCGAGCGGCTGACCGACGCGACCGACCTGCTCGACCCGCCGGCCGCACCGCCCGAGGCGCCGGACGCGGGGGCGGCGGAGTGGAGTGGGCAGCTGACCGGGCGTGTGCTGCTGGTCGAGGACGGGCCAGACAACCGGCGGCTGATCGCCCACTACCTGCGCGACGCCGGCGCGGTCGTGACCGCCGCCACGGACGGGCAGGCGGCGCTCGACGCGGTGGCGGCCGCCGGCGACGGGGCGTTCGCCGCGATCGTGATGGACATGCAGATGCCGCGGGTGGACGGGTACACGGCCGCCGCCGAGCTCCGCCGCCGCGGGTGCCGAACGCCGATCGTCGCGCTGACGGCGCACGCGATGAGCGGCGACCGGGCGAAGTGCCTGGCCGCGGGTTGCACCGACTACCTGACCAAGCCGGTCGACCGTCTCGCGCTGCTGCGGGCGGTGCACGCCGCGATCGGCGGTTGCGACGGCGGGCCTTTCGAGGCGGTGACCGCATCGGAGCCGGCGAGTGGAGCGGCGGCCGCGCCGGTGCCGCACCTGCGTAGCACGCTGCTCGACGACCCGAAGCTGGCGGGCCTGGTGCGGCAGTACGTGGACGAGTTGCCCGGGCAGGTCCGACGCATGGAGGAGGCACTCCGGGCCGAGGACCTGGCCGCCCTGCGGCGCGAGCTGCACGACGTCCGCGGCACCGCGGGCGGGTTCGGGTTCCGGACACTGACCGAGCTCGCGTCGGACGCCGGCGCCCGCGCGCGGGCGCCGGACGGCGTGGCCGCGGTCGAGGCCGACGTGCGGCAACTGGTCGAGATGATGCGGAACGTCGAGGGCTATGCGGCGGGCGGCCCTACCGCCACCCCAGCCTGAATCGGAGAAACCCGTGGAAGCGAAGCGCAAAGTCCTGCTGATCGACAACTCGAAGATGATCCACGCGCTGGTCCGCGCGCACCTGGATGAAGAGGCGGTCGCGGTCCACTCGGCCTACGACGGGGCCGAGGGGATGAAGCTGGCGGCGGCGGTGCGGCCGGACCTCGTGCTGCTCGACGTCGAGATGCCGGCCCCGGACGGGTGGGAGGTCTGCCGCCTGCTGAAGGCCGACGCGGAGCTGAAGGACGCGCCGATCATCTTCCTGACCGCCGAGACCGACACGCGCCAGAAGATCCGCGGGCTGGAGCTGGGCGCGACCGACTACGTGACCAAGCCGTGCGACCCGGCCGAGTTGGTCGCGCGGGTCCGCTCGGCGTTGCGGACGAAGGAGCTGACCGACCTGCTGGCCGAGCAGGCGATGATCGACGGGCTGACCGGCCTGCGCAACCGGCGGTACTTCGACCAGCGGCTGGGGGCAGAGCTCGCGTCGGCGAAGCGGTACGGCGACACGCTGGGCTGCGTGGTCGCGGACATCGACCACTTCAAGCAGTTCAACGACCGGTACGGGCACGCGGTCGGCGACGGCGTGCTGCGGCTGGTCGGGCGGGTGTTCAAGGAGGCGGCCCGCGCGGAGGACGTGGTCTGCCGGTACGGCGGGGAGGAGTTCGTGTTCCTGCTCCCGCGGACGCCGCTCGCGGCGGCGGCGGTGTTCGCCGAGCGGGCGCGGGCCGCGCTCCAGGCGGCGGGGACGAACCGGAAGGACGCGCGGCTGAGCGTGACCGCCAGCTTCGGCGTCGCCGACTCGACGTGTGCCGCCGACGCCGGGGTCGTCGCCGCGGCGGACCTCGCGCTGTACGCCGCCAAGCGCGCCGGCCGCAACCGCGTGCAGGCGGCGACGATCACGGCCGTGCCCGCGGGGGTGTAGGCTTCGTTCGCGCCCCGTCCGCCCCCCTGTGCCGGGGCGGCGCGCGCGCGCGACGGCGACCGCGCGTCAGGCGTCGCGCGTCAGGCGTCGCGCGACGCCGCTTCGGCGGCCGTCCGCTTCGCGTCGGCGTCGGCGGCCTTGCCGTCGTCCGGCGGCGGCGGCGGCTCGGTCACGCTGAGCACCTGCACGTGGATGTCCGGCGGGAGCAGCGCCTCGAGCCGCCGCTGGAAGCTCCCCTTGATGATGTGGTGCAGCATCCCGCGGCGGCTCGACCCGATCAGTACCCGCTGCGCGCCGTTCATCGCGGCGCCCTCGGCGATCAACTCCGGGGCGCTCGTGCCGGTGTCGTACATCGGGATGATCGGGACGCCGGCCGCGTGCGCCTTCTCGAGGAAGTCGGCGAACATCGCCTGGGCGGCGGGGTCGTTGTCGAGCGTCAGCGTGGTCTCGGCCTCGACCTTGTAGTTCAAGGCGGCCTCGCGGATGAACGCGACGACCAGCGCCGCCTCCTCGGCGGCGGCGATCTCGATCGCCTGGTCCGCCATCGTCGCGCTGCCGGCGGTCGCGAGCAGGATGCGCGGCTTGGCGAGCGCCTCGGGCGTGAGCTGCTCGACGATCGCCTGGCGGAGCAGGCTCTGCTTCGGGCGGCGGGCGGCGGCCCAGCGGGTCAGGTGGCGGGCGGTCAGGCCGATCGCGAGCACGATCGTTACGAAGATCAGCGCCTCGCGCTTCGTCGCCGCCAGCGTGATCCAGATCGCAACCAGCAGCACCGCGAGGGAGGCCATGCTCGCCTTGCGCCAGATCTTGCGCAGCCGCGGGTGGATCGTCGCCAGCGAGGTGTCGATCGCAACCGCGCCGACCACGCCGATCGCGTACAGCGCGGCCAGCGTGTTCAAATCGTGGGCGAACAGCAGGACGGTCGCCGGGACTGCGGCGGCGAGGATCGCGGCGACCCACGGCGCGCCGAACGAGTTCAGTTTCTGGAACACCGCCGGCATCTCGCCGTCGCGGCTCATCACGTACATGATCGACATCAGCCCGTTGATCGCCGTGTTGGCGGCGGAGAGCAGCAGCAGGCCACCAATCACGCGGACCATCCACTCGCCGATCGGCCCGACGTACGCGCGGGCGAGGAACGCGAGCATGTCCTCGTAGTGGGCCTCGCGGCCGAGCGTCGGCGTGCCGTCGACCGCGGCCCCACCGGGGAGGCCGGGCGGCGCCGCCAGCGCGATCATGCAGATCGCCAGCAGCAGGTTCAGCAGGGCGACCTCGAGCGCGACGACCCAGATGCTCTTGCGCGCGGTCACGTAGACCGGCTTCTTCATCACGCCGGTCAGGTTCGCGATCGCCTCGACGCCGGACAGCGCCAGCACGATGTAGACGAACCCGTGCCACAGCTTGTCCGGCGCTTGAAAAAGCGTCCCCCACCGCACCTGCGACCAGTGGATCTGCGGGATCGCGAACACGACGATCAGCAGCGTGATCGCCATCATCCCGGCGGCGGTGAATATCGCGTAACCGGCCGTGTGCTTCGGCCCCATCAGGTTGAACGCGCCGATCGCGAGGATCGACACGATCGCCCACAGCCCGGGGCTGCCCCAGCGCCAAAGGGACGACGCCTCCCCGTGCGGCTTGTCCTTCGGCAACTCGATTCGGTCGCCCGGGTCGGCGGCGGCGACCTCGGCGTGGTGCGTGCGCTCGAGGCCGAAGTAGTGGAACGCCTCGACCGCGGACAGCGACGCCGTGATCGTGTAGTCGGCGAACAGCAGCAGCGCGCCGATCACGCCCAGCACCGGGCTGCGCAGCCGCCCGGCGGTGTAGACGCCGCCGCCGTTCTGGTAGAGGCGGCAGATCTGCGTGTACGCCCACCCGACCGCGAGGATCAGCGCGCTCATGCCGGCGATCAGCCAGAAGCTCGACCGCCCGGCGACCAGGAACGCGATGCCCAAGACGTAAAGGCGGCTGGTGCCCCAGTCGCCGAACAACAGCCCCGCGGCGCTGAACCAGCCGAGGTTGCGCGGCCGCTCGCTGGACAGCATCGCCAGCGCCGGCGGGAGGGCGGCGGGGTCGCCCTCGTGTGAGGGGGCTTGGCCGTTGTTCGGGGTGGCGGCGTCGGATGAGGACGCTTGGGATGGGTCGGAATCTGCCATGAAAGGTGCGAACGCAGGCCGGGCTCCTCCCCGGTTCCGCCGCAGCGGCCCAGGCCACCCGAAGGAGGCTCGATCCGCGAGGCGGGCAGTATAGGAGGGTGCCGCCGGGGGTCAACCTATCCCACCCGCCCCGTTCTCGCAACGGCGGGAGTAGCCGAGCGGGGCGCGGCGAAGGCCCCCCGGGCGAACCGGGCTCTGCGGCGTTAACGGTCAGACCAATTCTGACAGCCCGCTCAGGCCGAGCACCTCGTGGGTGAAGAACGGCTCGGCGTGTGCGGTGCCGATCCGCGTGCCGAAGTAGGCGCTGACCGCGCGCACCTGCGCCGGAACGTCGCCGGACGCGTTGCTGGTGAACTGGGATTTGTAGCAAGCCAAGGACCGCATCTTCCGCTCGACCTGGTCGCTGACGTCGACGCAGAACGTCGGGTTGAAGTTCATCCGCAGGTGCGTGCAGTAGTAATAGATGATCCGCTTGGGGTGCCAGGGGTCGCCGGGGATATCGGTCTTCGAGAGCTTGGCGTCGAACCGCGCGTCCTCGGCGATCCGGGTGACCGCGACATGATCCGGGTGCGCGTCGGTCGGATAGGGGACGAACACGACGCTGGGCCGGTGGACGCGGTAGAGGGCCGCGAGCTTGTGGCGCGACGGCACGTCGTGGGTGACCTCGCGGTTCTTCAGGCCGAGCAGCGTGCGCGAGACGCCGAGCACCTTGGCGGCCTCGGCGGCCTCGCGGGCGCGGATCTCGGGCGAGCCGAACGGGGTGGGCTCGCCGTTGGTCACGTCGATCAGGTGGACGGCGTGCCCCTGGTCGGCCAGGCGCGCGATCGTCCCGCCCATGCCGAGTTCCTGGTCATCCGGGTGCGGACCGACGACGACGATGGAGGCCATGCCGGGAGGATAGGCGCGGGGGCGGGGGAAGCAAAGGGGGCGGCGGGAAGCGGGGAGCCGAGTCAATGCATTCGCGCCGACCCGAATGTACAATCGATGCCACGATGGCAATCCCGAAGCAGGTCAAGCTCTACACCCCGCAGGCGTACTACGCCCTCGAGCGCGACGCCGACTACAAGAGCGAGTACTACAAGGGGGAGATCTTCGCGATGTCTGGCGGGAGCGCGCGGCACAGCTTGATCAGCATCAACATCGGGCGCGAAATCGGAAACCGTTTGAAGGGCAAGCCCTGCCGCGCATACGAATCCAACCTGCGAATGAAAGTCCTGGCGACGGGCCTGCGCACGTACCCGAACGTCAGCGTCTACTGCGGTCCGCTGGAGTTCGACGACGAAGACCCGGGAGTTGAGACGGCGACCAACCCGAGCGTCCTGTTCGAAGTACTTTCGAAGACGACCGAAGGCTACGACCGAGGTCAAAAGGCGGACAACTACCGCCAGGTGCGTACGCTCCAGGCGTACGTCCTCGTCGCCCAGTCGGCCCCGCACGTCGAGATCTACGAGCGGCAGCCAACCAGACATTGGCTCCTGAGGGAAGAAAAAGGCTTGGGCGCCACCTTGTCGATCCCCGCGATCGGCGCGGACCTGCCGCTGTCGGAGATCTACGACGGCGTCGACTTCTCCGCGCCCGAGCCGGGCCCGGTCGATGCAAGCCGAAAGCAGAAGCCCGCATAACCGAGGGCGGGAGTCCGCAGTGATCCGGGGTTGTCGTTCGACCGGGATCTTAGTTTCGGCCTTCCGCCTCCCCCCTACTTCCCGCCCGACCGCCCGAGCCGCGTCGCCGACTCGTCGACCTTCTGTTCAAGCCGCAGGTCCCTCGTCAGGCGCTTGGCCAGGGTGACCGCGACCTTGTCGGCGGCCTCGACGTCGCCGGTGCGCTCCAGTGCGGCCAACACGCCGACCGTCGCGCTGGCGAACCGCTCGGTCGCGAACGGCGCGTTCTCCAGGTTCGTCGCCAGGCGGCTGACGTCGGCGGCCAGGCCGATCGGGAGCTTCTCGCACGCTTCGGCGTATGCGACGTCGCGGAGCAGCAGCGCGATCAGCGGGTGGTACCGCGTGTGCGCCTTGCCCCAGTAATCGACCTTGTCGAGGTTGTCGCTCGCGTACCCGACGAACGCCTGCGCGGTCGCGTCCTTGTACGGCTGGACGACGGCCGCCAGCGCGGCCGGGTCGATCGCCCAGTCGGCCCACCGGGTCAGCGCCGGCGCTTTGCCCAGCGCGGCCTCGAACTCGGCGGCGGCGCGGAGCGCGTCCGCCATGCGAACCGCGGTCTCCAGCCTTAGCGCCTTGCCCTTGTCGAGCTCGAGCGACCCGCTGACCAGCCCGCCGGCGAGGTCCGCCACGATCGCGCGCCACCGACCCTCGAACGGCGTGACCGCCCCGCCCGCCCACGCCTGCGCCACCGGCGTGGGCACGTCGTTCCCCAGCGGGCGGCCGCCCAAGCGGTCGGAAAGGTGCACGAGCGTGCGCACGGACTCCAGGTACCGCTGCCCGTCGCTCCGCGTCGGCGACGGGGCCGGCGCGGCGGCCGCGAGCGCGGCGGTCAGCACCTTCTTCTCCAGCCCGCCGGCCGGCTTCACCTTGTACCCGTTGATGACCTCGAACCCGTGCCCCATCGCCTGCAGATCGCCGGCGACGGTCGACAGCCGCCGCATCTCGTCCAGCGACTGCTCGAGCGCCGCCGGGCCGCCGGCCGCGCCGACCCGGGCGACGTCCTGCGCGAACTGCCCCCGCGCCTTGGCGAACTGCCCGCGGACGTCCTCCAGCGGACGGCGGAGCGCCGTCGGCACCGCCGCCTCGCGCGGCTGGGCGTCCCACTTCGCGCCCAGATCGACGTACGCTTCCAGCGCCGCCATCACCTTCGCGCCCGTCTCGGGTGGGGCGGCCTGCGCCCACGCGAACGCCGGCGCGAACTGGCTCATCTGCTCCCCGGTCAGGCCCATCCTGCCGATCCGGGTCAGCGTCTGGCGGTACTGCCCGAGCGCCTCGACCCGGCCGCGGCCGGCGTCGCGCGTCCGCGGGTCGGAATGCAGCGCCAGCCCCTCGGCGAGTTGCACCTCGATCGCGGTCCGCTGCTCCGGGCCGACGGCCGTGTTGTTCTGGAGCCCGCGCGCGAGGCCGACCGCCTGCGCGAGGACGCCGGTCAACGCCCTGGCCTCGTTCGCGTCGGTCGCGCCGCCGGCCGTTCCGGCCAGCGCGAGCAGTTGCTGCCGCAGCGGGATCGAGATCGCGCCCAGACGCTGCACCTGGTCCGACAGCTCCCCGACGGTCGGCGGCCGATCTTTCGGGTCGCCGGCGGCGGCGGCGAGCGGCGCCGGCCTCATCGTCACCAGCGACGCCGGGCTCACCGGGTTCGCCCCCGCCAGGTTCGCCAGCGCGACCGCGGCGGCACGGCAGAACGGGTCGAGCTGCCCGGCCTTCAGCTCGGCCGCCTGAAAGCTCAACTTGTGCAGCTGCGCCACCGCCTCCCGCTGCGACGGCGAACCCCCGGTCGGGTCGGCGCCCGCGAGCGCGTCGGTCAACCCTCGGGCGGCGTCCCGGAAGTGCTTCGCCCGCAGCCACGCCCCCGCCTGCTCGTTCGTGTCGAACTTCGCGTCGCCCGCCAGCGCGATCAGCGCCCGCTCGATCACCCGCAGGTCGATCTCCAGCTCGTTCCGGCCGCGCCGGTCCGGCGTGAGTTCCGCCCGCCTCATCAAGTGAGCGGCCAACTCTCGGTCGAGCAGGTTCAACTCCGCGGTCAACAGTGCCTTGGCCGGCGAAACCTCCGCGGCCGTTGTCGGCTTGGCCGCCCGCGCGACGCCGCCGGCCGGCGCGACCGCCCCGGACAGCGCCGCGGCGACGGCCGCCGCCATCGCCCAGCTCTTGTATCGTCGCCCCGTGCCGAATGCTTCGCGTGGTCTGATCATGGGTGGTCTTACGAGTCGCAAGTCGTCAGTCGTCAATTCTCAGTTGTCAGTCGCCGGGCGTGGGGTCGCCGACAGCGCCTCTCGGTAAACGCGCTCCAGCGCGTCCACCATCACCTTCGCGTCGAACCGCGCCAGCGCGAACGCCCGCCCCGCCTCGCCCATCCGCCGGCGGAGGTCGGCGTCCTCCAGCAGCTTCGCCAGCGCCTCGGCGAGCTTCCGCTTGTCGAACGGCGGCAGCACGAACCCGCTCCGGCCGTCCAGCAGCCCCTCACGGTTGCCGTCGATGTCGTACGTGACCACCGGCGTCCGCGCCAGCCCCCCCTGCGCCAGCGCCCGAGCCAGCCCCTCCCGCCGCGACGGGTGCACCAGCACGTCCATCGCGCCGCAAAGCTGGGGGATCTGTGACGGAGGCACCAGCCCGGTCAGCACGAACCGTTCCGTCAGCCCGAGCGCGCGGATCCGCGCCTCGAACTGCGGGCGGAGCAGGCCGTCACCGACCCACATGAACTTCATCCGCGGGAACCGCGCGCACAGCTCGGGCGCCAGGTCGAGCAGGTCGTCGTGCCCCTTCAGATGGAACAGTCGCGCGATCGTGCCGACGACGACCTCGTCCGGCGCGACGCCGTACGACCGCCGCACCTCGTCGCGCGAAACCGGCGGGTTGATGAACGGGGCCGTCTCCATGCCGCTATAGACAGTTACGTACTGGCCCGGCGATCCGATTCGCGCGGCCAGCGATTGGTCGCGCATCGCGTCGGCCACGCAGACGATCCGGCTCGTGACCGGCGCCGCCCGCCGCTCCAGCCACCGGTAGGCGGCGTTGACCGCGCGCGACGTCGACGCCGTGAACGCCAGCCCGTGGATCGTGTGCACGACCGCCGGCACCCCCGCCGCCCGGGCGGCGCGGCGGCCGATGATCCCCGCCTTCGACGAGTGCGTGTGGACGACGTCCGGCCGCAGCTCGCGGAACCGCCGCACCAACGCCCGGTACGTCCGATAATCCTTGGCCGGTAGGATCGCCCGCCGCATCGCGTCGAGCGTCTCGACCCTGTACCCGTGCCCGGCCGCCCGGTCCATCAGCGACCCCTCCGGCCCGAGCGCCGGCCCGGTGACCAGCGTGACGTCGTGCCCCAAATCGTGCTGCCCCTCGCACGACAGCAGCGTGTTCTCCTGCGCGCCGCCGACGATCAGGCGGGTGATGACGTGGACAATCTTCATGCCGGGCTGGTCGCGCGAGCGCGGGCTTCTCCGCGACACTCCGGACGCACGCGCGCGTCCGTCATCTTCGGTCGGACGACCGGTTTGGCAACACCCCGCGGCGCCGGTTTTCCGGTGACGAGACCTACCGCCGCCGCCGCCGCCGCCGCCCCACGCCCGCCAACCCCAAGGCGGCCAACACCGCCAGCCCCGCCGACGGCTCCGGCACCGAAGCGAACGCCATCGCCAGGTCCGCCCCGAACTCGGCCGGCGCCCCGGCGATCGGCTCGGACGGCAGCGCCATCTCGTAGTTCTGCGCCAGCTTGACCAGGTCGTTGAAGTCGACGACCCCGTCGTACGTGAAGTCGCCGCTGAACCACCAGCTGTCGGTCGTGTCGGACACCGTCCGCTCGTAGTTCTGCGCCAGCCGCACCAGGTCGTTGAAGTCGACCGTCCCGTCCAGCGTCGCGTCGCCGGCCAGCGTGTACCGCACCAGCACCGCCGGCCCCCCGACGACCTCCCCGCCGAACGCCGCCAGGGCGCCCGGCACCTCGCCCGCCTCCGCGTACCCCAGCCCGCGGCTGCCGTTCGCTCCGGCCGTCGAGCTGACGATCCCCGCGCCGGCCCACGCCGCCCCGCCCGCGTTGAACCCGGACACGATCTGGTCTCGGATCGTCGCCAGCGGCGACGCGCCGGTGTAGTCCACGATCAACTTGTTGTCCGCCAGGTCCACCTGCCCGCCGCCCGCCCCCGGCGTGTACCCGCCCGTGCGGACGACGACCGAGCCGCCCCCGCCGCCGATCACCTTCACGCGCCCGCCGCCGACCGTCAGCCCCTTCAGGTGTTGCGTCGCGCGCAGCTCGGTCACCCCGCCGTTCGCGTCGATCACCAGCCGCGGCGCGCCGGCTGACCCCGCGTCCGTCCTCAGCCGCACCGTGCCGCCGTCCACGATCAAATGCGCGCCGTCCCCCCACGTCTGCGGCCCCGACACGTCCGCCTCCCCGCCCGGCCCGCTGTTCACCATCTGCACGTTGACCGTCAGCGGGCCGCTCTGCGTCAGCGTGCCCGCGTTGAACACGAAGTTCGCCGCGGTCGTGCCGGCCGACGTGTACCGCCCGCCCGCCGCGTTCGCAAACACGTTCCCGAACGTCACGCCGCTCGCCGCGTCGGCCGCCACCGTGCCGGAGTTCGTGAACACCCCGCCGGTGACGAACTGCTTCCCGCCGGTCAGCGTCAGCGACCCGCGGTTGTCGGCCAAGTCGTTGATCTTGGGAAAGTTCGCGGTCGGCCCGTCGAGCGTGACCGCCGCGTGGCTGGTCGCGATGCCCGGCCCGCCGCCGAGGTCGAGCTTCGCGCCGTTGCCGACCCGCCACGTCCCGCCGGTCAGCGCCTGCGCCCCCGGGTCGAACTGGCTCACCGTCGCGATCAGCGTCCCGCTGGCGACGTCCAGCGTGCCGACGTTGTCCAGCACGACGCCAGCGAACGCCGCGAAGTTCGTCCCGCCGGTCTTGCGCAACGTGCCGGTGTTCCGGAAGAACGCGTCGACCCCGTCGATTCGCGTCGGGATGACGTCGGCGGCGATGTCGAACGTCCCGGCGTTCGCAATCGTCCCGCCCTGCGCGAACCGCACGTCGCCCGACGCCCACGCCGCGGTCGCGCCGGGCGCGACCGCCAGTGTCCGCCCGACCAGGTTCAGGTCCGCCCCGTCGATCGTCAGCGCGGCCGTCACCGTCGCGGTGCCGCCGCCGGTGAGCGTCCCCCCCTTCCAATCGAACGTGCCGACCGAAAGGTGTCCCGCGCCGGCCAGCGTGCCGGCCGTCTGCTCCAGCCGCGCCACCGTCAACGCCGCGTTGACCGTCGTCACGCCGCCGGTCACCCGCACCCTGCCCGGGCCCGTGAACGTCGCCCCGGCGTCCAGCGCGTAGTCGAACGCCAGTTCGACCGCGGCCGTCGGCACGGCCATGTCGAAGTGGCCCGACGCCGCCCCGCCCGACCCCAGCCGAAGCGTCCCGGTCTCCACCCGCGCCGTCCCGGTGTTGTTAAACCGGATCCCGAAATCCGTGGCGCCGTTGCCGGCGACCTTGCGGAACTCCCCCGCGTTCTCGAACGTCGGCAGCACCCCGGTCTGGTACACGACCGACCCGTTGTGCGCGTTGAGCATCACCCCGTTGTTCTCGATCCGAGCCCCGTTCGCGGCGAACAGCGTCCCGGACGACCACGTCGCCGTCGCCGCCGGCCCGACCACCAGCCGCCGCCCGTCCAGCCCGTGCGCCGCCCCGGTGATCGTCAGCGCCGACGTGACGCTCGTCACGCCGGCGTCCACCTGCGCGCCGCCCCGCCACACCAGGTTGTCCACGGTGAACGTGCCGCCGCCCCGCAGCGTCCCCGACAAGTGCTCCGCCCGGTTCGCCGACACCGCCCCGTTGACCGTCACGTCCCCCGCCAGCCGCACCCGGTGCGTGCCGGTGACCGTCGCGCCGGCGTTCAGCGTGTAGTTCGTCGCCAGGTCGAGCGGCCCCGCGAGCAGGTCGAACTGCCCGCTCGAGCTCCCGCCCCCGCCCAGCACGACCGACCCGCTCGACACGCGCACCACGCCGGTGTTCACCAGCGGCAGCGAGATCGACGTCGCACCCGTCCCGCCCGTCTTTTCGAGCAGGCCGGCGTTCACGAACCGCGCCGCCACGCCGTCCCCCGGGAACGCCGCGCCGTCCGCCCCCGCGACGAACGTCCCCAGGTTCTCGATCGCCCCGCCGCCCCCCGCGCGCAGGTCGCCCGCCGACCACGTCGCCACCGCACCCTGCGCGACCCGTAACGTCCGCCCGTCGATGCTCTTCTGCGCGCCGCCGACGAGATTCACCGCCACCGTCGCCGTCGTCGTGCCGCCGCCGCCCAGCGTCCCCCCCTGCCAGTCGTACGTCTCGACGGTCAGCGCCCCGCCGCCGCCGACGACGCCGTTCGAATGAACGACCGACTTCGCCGCCACCGGCCCGGTCACCGCGACGTCGCCGACGATCCGCGCCGCGTTCGTCCCGGTGATCGTCGTCCCCGCGCCCAGGGCGTACCCGCCGAGCAACTCCAGCGGCCCGCCCGCGAGGTCGAAGTGCCCGGTGCTGCTGCCCCCGCCCGACAGCACGATCGCCCCGCTCTCGACCCGCGCGGTGCCGGCGTTGTGGAAGAACACGTTGACCGTCGTCCGCCCCGTCCCGGCCGACTTCACGAACAGCCCGGTGTTCACGAACGCCGCCGAAGGCGTGACCGCGTACAACGCGTTGCCGTCGAACGTCGTGTCGAACGTCCCGCCGTTCTCGACCCGCGCCCCGGGGAACCCGCCGATGTCGCCGGCCGACCACGTCGCCGTCGCGCCCGGCAGGATCCGCAGCGTCCGCCCCTCGATCTCCTTGCCGCCGCCGGCCAGCCGGACGTCGGCCGACACCGTCGTCGTGCCGCTCCCGGTCAGCCGCCCGCCCGTCCAGTCGAAGTGCTCGATCGTCCAGTTCCCGGCGCCGGTCTGTTCGCCCCCCTGCCCCTGCTGGACGAACCGCGCCGCCGCCGCCCCGGTCACGTTGACCGCGCCGAACACCCGCGCCGCGTTCGTGCCGGTGATCGTCGCCCCGTCGCCCAGCCCGTAACCGCCCGACAAATCGATCCCGCCCCCCGCGAGGTCGAAGTGCCCGGTGCTCAGCCCCGCCCCGAGGAACATCCGCCCGCTCGACACGCGCACGGTCCCGCTGTTGTTGAACGCGGCCAGGCTCGCGGTCACCCCCGCGCCGCCCGACTTCACGAACAGCCCGGCGTTGTTCACCGCCCCGGCCTGGAACACGTTCCCGTCGTACGAGTTGTCGATCGTCCCCGCGTTGTCGATCGACGACCCAGCGGACACCGCCAGGTCCCCCGCCGACCACGCCGCGACCGCGCCGGCCGCGATCCGCAGCGTCCGCCCGTCGACCTCCTTCCCCAGCCCCGCCAGCGCGAGCGACGACGTGACGGTGGTCGTCCCGCCGCCGGTCAACCGCCCGCCCAGCCAGTCGAACGATTCGATCGTCAGCGCGCCCGGGCCTGACATCTGCGCGCCCGGCCCCTGCTCGATCCGCGCCGCGGTCGCCGCCCCGGTCACCGACAGCACGCCCGTGACCACCCCCTTGTTCGTCCCGGTCACGCTCCCCCCGTCCGCCAACGTGTACGCCGCGAACTGCGCCCCGCCCCCCGCCAAGTCGATCCGCCCGCTGCTGCTCCCCGCGCCTAGGTAGATCCCGCCCGCGTCCACCCGCACCGTCCCGGTGTTGTTCAGCGCCCCGGAGAACGACGCCAGCCCCGTCCCCCCGCTCTTGACCAGCAGCCCGGTGTTCAGGAACTGCGGACTCCCGCTCGCGGCGACGAAGCTCGCGTCGAACGGCATCAGGAACGTCCCGTCGTTCCGCAGCGTGCCGTTGCCCGACCCGAGGATGTCCCCCGCCGACCACGTGCCGGTCGACCCGACCGCGTTCACCACCGTCCGCCCCTCGAGCGCCTTCGGACCGGCGCCCGAGATCACCAGCCCCGCCGCCGCGGTCGTCGTCCCCGCGCCCCGCTGCGCCCCGCCGGCCCACGTGACCAGCCCGTTGAACACCACCTGCCCGCCGCCCTCCAGCGCGCCGCCCGACTGCTCAAGTCGCTGCGCCTGCACCGCGGCCGGCGTGTCGAACCGCGCAACGCCGCCCGCCAGCGTCAGCGCCGGCCCGAGGTTCGCCACCGTCCCGGTGAACGTCGTCACCCCGCCGAGCACCTCGGTGCCGCCGGCGACGTCGTACTCGCCCGCCACCGTGTTCACGCCCCCCGCGAACTCCACCACCCCGCCCCCCGAGACCCTCGACCCTGCCGCGAACAGGTAGTCGTTCACCACGCGCAACCGCGCCGCCGGCAGCACCTCGAACCGCCCCGTCCCGCTCCCCCCGCCCGCCAGCGTCAGCGCCCCCTCGCTGACCCGCACCGTCCCGTTGTTCACCAGCACCGGGTTGACCAGCGTCGCCCCCGCGCCCGCCCGGTCGAACAGCCCCGCGTTCACGAACGACCCCGCGCCCGCTCCCGACGTCTCCATGCTCCCGGCGAACGTCGTCGACAACGTCCCCGTGTTCACCAGCGACGCGCCGCCGGAGAACTGGATGTTCCCGCCCGACCACGTCCCGACCCCCGCGTTCACCAGCGTCCGCCCGCCCAGCCCGTGATCCGGGCCGCTGATCTCCAGCGTCCCGTTCGCGACCACCCGCCCGGCCCCCTGCAGCACCGTCCCCGTCCACGTGACCGCCCCGCTCGCCGTGACCGTCCCCCCGCCGTTCAGCGCCCCGCCGGACAGCACGAGGTCGCCCGTCGTCGCGGCGCCGGCGAAATCCACCGTCCCGCCCGCTACGGTCGTCGTCCCGGTCACCGCGTACGCGCCGGCCACCGTCGAATCGCCGAACTCGAACCGCGCGCCCCCCGACCCGCCGACGGTCGACGCCGCCCCGAACGCGTACCCGTTCCGCAGCACCAACTCGGTCCCGGCCGACAGTTCGAAGCCCCCGGACGCGCTCCCACCCCCCGCCAGCGCCAACCGACCCGCCAGCACCTGCACGGTGCCGCCGCTGTTGAACACCGCGCTGATCGTCGTCGCGCTGGTCCCGCCCGCCCCGCCCGTCTTCCGCAGCACGCCAGCGTTGTCGAAGAACGTCGCCGCCCCCTGGCTCTGCACGTCCCCGCCGAACGACGCGACGAACGTCCCGTTGTTGACGATCCGCGCCCCGTTCGCCGTGATCAGGTTCCCGCCGCCCCACGTCGCCAGCCCGTCGCTGACGATTGTCCGCGAGTCGACGATCTTGTCCGCCCCGCTGATGACGATCCCCGCCGTCGCGCGAACCGTCCCCGCGTCGACGAACGCGCCGCCCGTCCACGTGAGCAGCCCGCCGAGCGTCAGGTCGTTCGTCCCCGCAATCACCCCGCCGCCGAGCGTCAGCGCGCCCACGGAGTACGACGCGTTGAGGATCACCGTGCCGCCCGCGATCGTCGCGTCGTCCCCCGCCGACTGCGGCACCCCGTTCGGCGTCCACGCCGCCGGGTTCCCCCAGTCGTCCACCCCCAGATTCCAATCGTACTCCGCCGCCCCCGCCCCCCCCGTCCAAACCGCCGCCAGCCACGCCGCCCCAAGGCTCGTCACCCCGGCCCGCGCCGCCCGCGCAACACAAACCCGATTCCATGCCGCGGCGTTGCGCGCGGACCCCTTTCGCTCGATTTTGCGAGACATCGCCATCTCCCCGACTCAAATTGTGCGAAACCCACGAAGAGGGACGGCAGCATAACGAGGAGGGGGGCGACTCCAAAGCTTTTTAACGGGTATTTACATATTTTCTTCGCCGGAGCAGGAAGGCGGCGGCGCCCGCTGTCCAGGCCCAACTGGGCTCGGGCACCTGCGCGGCGAACGCGGCCAACGTCGCGGCGGCGCTGGGGTTACCACCGTGGTCGAAGTTGCGGTAGAGCAGCAGGAAGTCGGCGGTGTCGACGATCCCGTTGTAATCGAAGTCACCGGTTACCCAGCTTTGGCTGGGGCGACCGAACCCGCGTTCGAAGCGTTGGAAGTCGGAGAAGTTCACGACTCCGTCGAGGTTCGCGTCGCCGAGCAGCGTGTAGCGGACGAGGACGCTGGTCGCGTCGACCGCCGCGCCGCCGAAGGTTCCCGCCTGGTCGCCGGTCAGCCGCAGCACCGCCGCGGCCTCCCCGAAGCCGACGCCGTAAGAGGGGATTGACGCGGCGGTGCTGCTCACGAGGTGGCCGTCCTTGATCGACCCCGCGACCGCCGCCAGCGGCGAGCCGTCGGCGGGGTCGTAGTCCAGCACCAACCGGTTGTTCGCGACGTCGAGCCGCCCGCCTTGTGCGATCGTCAGGGCGTTGGTGACCAGTGTCCGCGCGCCCGAGGTTGGCGACGCGGAGACCCGGGCCGTCCCGCCCGCTTCGACGTTCAGCGACGCGACCCGCGCGACCGCCGTCGCGAACTCCAACGCGGCGCCGGCCCCGGCCGTCACCGCCAGCGTCCCGGCCGGTGCCGGTGGCGCGGCGACGTGACCGTCGGCCCCGCGCGTGAAGTTGCCCGCGTACCATCCTCCGCCGGGGTCGCTATCGAACCGGAGCACGCCGCCCGCGGCGCGCATGGCCGCGCCGGGCGCGTACCCCTGGGCGCCGGCCAGCGTCAGCGTGCCGGGCCCGTCCTTGGTCAGAACGGCGCCGGCCGCGGGGATCTCGAACTGACCGTCGAACCGGGCGGACGTGACGCCGGCGTGGGCGAGGTCGGCGTCGGTGCGGATGGTCGTGGCGGGCGCGTCGATCGTCACCCGGCCGTCGTAGACCTGCGCGCCGCCGACGACCTCCCACCGGGCCGCCGCGCTCCCGCCGAGCACGACCGACCCGGCGCGGTGCGTGCCGCCGAACCCGTCCTGCCGCACGACGGCCGGCAGCGACGCGGTCGCGCGGGTGCGGAGCGTGCCGCCGCGCATCTCCAGCGCCGAGAACCCGTCGGCGACCGTCCCGCCGAGCGTCCGGTCGGCGACGAACGCGTGCGTTAACTCGAACGCGTCGTCGGCGCCCGCGGCGGTCACGATGAGCGGGCGTGCCGCGGCGACGTCGGGCGTGGTCGTGTTGAGCCGCGCCGCGGCGGCCACGACGAACGCCGACCCGCCGCGCAGGGCGACGTTGTTCGCCGCCGTCCCGCCGCCGCCGGCGCCGGCGTCCCAGGTGCCCGCGTAGGTCAGGACGGTTCCGGCGCCGACCGCGACCTGCGCCCGCGCGTCGGGGGCCGGCGCGACCTCGATCGGGTTCGCCAGCGCCGCCGCCCCGCCCGCCTCGAAGATCAGGCCGTACAGGAACGTCGCCGCCGGCCGGGCCTGCGACCCGAACTGGATCGCGCCCGGGCCGGACACCGTCCCGGTGACGCGGAGCCCGGCGTCGTCGATCACCATGTTTCCGAGGAGCGACAGGTGCCGCACCGCCAGCTGGCTGGACTGGCTGGCCCGGACGGTGATCGTCGCGGCGGGCGCGACCGACAGGTCCCTGATGGCCCGCACGCCCTCGGCGAACCCGAACAGGCTCGTGTCCGCCTCGACCGCCGCGTCGGCGGTCACCGTCACGTCGCTGCCGAACGACGTGGACGGCTCGGAGTCGCCGCGGAACGCCACCGCCCCGCCGGCCAGGGTGACCGGCCGGCCGTTCAGCGCCTGCGGGTGGTCGACGTTCAGCGTCCCTTGGGTCACCAGCGCCTCGCCGGTGAAGTTGACGTTCGCGCCCAACAGTTGCAGCCGCCCGCCGCCCCGCTTTTCCAGCACGCCCGCGCCCGCCAGGTGCCCGTTTGCGCCCAGGCTCAACGCGCCGGAGGGCGTGTCGATCGCGCCCCCGCCGGCGGCGTCGACCGTGATCGTGCGGTTCAAGTTCAGGGACAGCGTCGCGGTCCCCGCGTACCGGAGCGCCCCGCCGGCGGACAGGTGCACGTCGTTCGTGACCGGCCCGAGGTTCGCTTCGCCGGCGAACCCGAGCGTCCCGCCGCTCACGCGGAGCAGCCCCAGGAGGGTGTTCGTGCCGGTCAGCGTCAGCGTCCCTGGGCCGGACTTGTACAACCCGACCCCGGCCGGCGCGGCCAGCGGCGCGCGCAGCACGACGTCGGCGTTGGCGACGAACGAGCCGGTGCTCAGCGTCAGGGTCGGCGACGCGGCGGCCCCGAGCTGGTACCCCGGCGCGTCCACGCGCACGGCCGCCGCGGTCACCGCCGAGGTCAGCGTGACCGTGCCGCCCGGCGTCCCGCCGAACACGGCCGTGTCGCCGTTGACGTTAGACCATGTCCGTTGAACCCCGCCGTCGTTCCAGAAGACGTTCGCCGTCCAACCCCCGGGCCCGCCCTGAATGCCGTCCGCGGCCCCGGTGTCCCACTCGACCGCGACCCCCGCGCGGGCGCGGCAAGTCGCCAGGACAAGCCCGGCGGCGGCCACCGCGCACAACCGCCCCGTCCCCTGCCGCTGATCACCCACTCCGACCTCCCACTCTGGAAGGGCGGATTCTCGCCACCGTGATGGCCCGCCGTCAAGCGTCTGTTGCGCCGCTCACACGAATCCACTGCAAGTACAACCCATGTGGCGGCGCCGTCCCGCCGGCCGACCGGCGGTCTTTGGCCGCCAGCATCCCGGCGACGTCGGCCGGCGTGAACCGTCCCAGCCCGACCTCGACCAAGGTCCCGACGATGATCCGCACCATGTTCCAGAGGAATCCGGTGCCTTCGACGCCGACCACGAGCCGCGGGCCGCGGCGGTGGACGTCGCACGTCAACACCGTGCGGACCGTGTTCTCGCGCCCGTGTCCCGGCTTGGCGAAGCTGGCGAAGTCGTGCTTCCCCACCAGCGCCGCCGCCGCCGCCGCCATCGCGTCGACGTCCAGCCGCTGCCACCGGTGCCAGGCGAGGTCGGCGCCGAACACCGGGCGGTCCGCGGCGCTCCAGATCGCGTACTGGTACCGCTTGGAGACGGTGGAAGCGATCGCGTCGTACGACGGATCGACCGGCTCGATCGCGCGGATCAGCACGTCCGTCGGCAGCCGCGCGTTGACCGCCCGCCGGAGCCCGTCGGGCGGGATCTGCACCTGGTCGGTGTCGAAGTGGGCGAGTTGGCCCTTCGCGTGCACGCCGGCGTCGGTGCGGCTGGACCCGACCAGCGCGACCGGGTGGCCGACGACGCCCTGGATCGTCCGCGACAGCACCTCCTGCACGGTCGGGATGCCGGCCCCCTCAGGGGGTTGCGGCCCCTTCCACGTCAGCGGGTTGGCCGCCTGCCACTGCCAGCCGTGGTAGTTCGTGCCGCGGTAGGCGATCGTCAGCTTGTAGCGCCGGGTGGGCATCGTGGTAGGGACTTGTACCCGGTGGCGGGTTTAATCCAAGGTATGGCAGGTGACCCGAGACCTGACGGAAACGACGAAGGCGAGCTCCCGCTGGTCGACGCGGCGGGCGACGTCGACCTGACGTTGATCCGAAGCAACCTTCGGCTGACGCCGGCCCAGCGCGCCGAGCGGCACTACCACGCCCGGCTACTCCCGGACCCCGTTGCGAAGAAGCGGGAGCGTGTCGTCCTGAGCTTGCGAAGGATACAGCCGCGAGGGGCGAGGCCTCGTCGTTCGCGGCTAGATCCTTCGGTCGCTAAGGCTCCCTCAGGATGACCCGGCGCCGCGCGGTGGCTCAGGTGGGCGGACGAACGTTTAGAACACCCGGTTCAGGTCGATCTCCAAGCCCGCGCGCTTGAGTTGGCGGGCCAGGTGCAGTTGCCAGCCGTCGGCGGGGTCGAGGGGGATGTGGAGCAGGCCGTGCTCGTCGGCGGTCAGCTTGTCGTCGCTGGGGCTGAGGACGAAGACGCGTTTCTGGCCGAGGCGGCCGACGCAGTAGCCGAGCTCGAACGGCTTGGGGGGGGCGTCGGCGCGGCTGAGGATCAGGCCGAAGTCGAGCTGCGGGCGCTGGTCGAGTTGCTCGGTCAGAGTGCGCGGGTCGTCGCTGGAGATCTCGACGACCTCGAACCCGAGCTTGGCGCAGAAGTCGCGGATCGCGGCCTGGGCGCGGGGGTCGTGCTCGTAAACGATGAACGCGCCGCACTTAGGGCGCATCGCGGCGGGGGCGGTGGCGGGCGGGGGGATCGACGCGCGGCTGGTCGCGGCGGGGGCGTCGAAGTAGTCGGGACTGGGGGCCGCCGCCGCCTTCCCGGGTGGCGGTGGGGGCTGCGCCTTCGCCGGCTGCTCGTCGGGCAGGTCCTGCACCCGCCGGTAGACGACGTGCAGCTTGCGGAGGCGCTGGTCCATCTCGTCGTAGAAGTGCTCGATGAACAGGTTGAGGTCGGCGTACTCGGGCAGCACCTTGCCGACCCAGTTCTGGCACTCGTCGGCGACGGCCGGCGTGTTGAACATCTGCTTGAGGAACGCCATCGTCGCGGTCGTCCACTCCCCTTTGGCCTCACGGGCGCGCTCGAGCTCGGGGACGTAGCGGATCTTGCTCCGCTTGATGTCGAGCCCGCGCTCGAGCTGGGCCTTGAGCACCTTGAGCGCCTCGCCGCGCGGCATGACCAGGCGGGCGTTGGCGGCGGAGGCGTGGGTCTGAGACGTCGGGGGGGACTGCAAGTCGAGCGTCATGGGCGTCACCTCTCTGGCCATGACATGCAATACGTTGGGGGGCTCTGGCAAACCCGGGGGGGATTGGGAAACCGTGCCGCCTTTGCGGGGCGCACGGGCCGCACGACCGTCAGGGTCGCGGGTAGGCGCGGTCTCAAGGGGGGAGGCGGGGCGTTGCGATTCGGCGGGGATTTGCCGCGTCTAATACACCGACCACGCGCCTCAGTAGTTCCGGTTGTGACGTCTGATCAGGTGGCCGGCCAGGATCTTTCGGAACTCCTCTTCGGTCGCGTCGGGGTGGCGTTGGCGGAGGCCGGCGGCGAACAGGCTGCGGGCGTAGGCGGTCAGCTCGAAGGACTTCTCCAGCCGCTGCGCCGGCGTCATCCGGCGGAGGGCCTCGATGTACCGGGCGTGGTTGGGCCGGGGCTTGGGGTCGGCTTGGGGTCCATGGCTACGCCTTCATCGTCTCGGGGTCGACGCCGACCTTCGCGCACCAGTCGCGGTAGGCGAACGGGCTGATCTCGCTGGGCTTGATCTCGCTGCGGCCGCCCCAGAAGACGTTGGTGTAGGCGACGGGGATACCGACGGCGGCGAGGTGGTCGTCGATCGCCTGCTTGTGGGCCATGACCAGGTCTTTGCTGGTGCCGTGGGCGACGCCCATGATGTTGACGTCGCCGAACTCCGGGCCGCCCTCGCGCCAGTAGCAGTGGGTCATGATGTGGTGTCGGCCGACCTGCTGGCCGGCCTCGATCTCGCGGCCCTTCGGCACGGCCCAGTGGAACAGGGCGTTGAACTTGGTGACGCGCTCGCCGCTCGCCAGCGGCTTGACGTGCTCGAGGAACGTCGAGAACCGGCCGACGACGCCGCGCTCGTTCAGCGACTTGGCGACGCGGTAGAACTCGTCGAGCGAGACGCCGGCCTGGGCGGCGCGGGCGCGCCAGAGGTCGGCGGTGATCTCGTCGGGCTCGAACTCGCGCTTCAGCGGCGTCAGCACGCGCCAGTCGAGGTCGGAGAGGGTGACCTGGGCGGTGTCGTGCGGCTCGGCGAGCTCGTCGGCCTTGCTGCCCGGCTCGATCGTGCGGCGGCGGACGTGGCCGACGCCGAGCGCGAACACCTTCCTGGCCGGCATCAGGCGGAAGTCGGTGGCGCCGGTCTGCCGCATCAGCACCTCGCAGTGCTTCGCCATCGAGTACCCCTGCGGGACCTTGAGCGTCGTCCAGAGGCGGTACCTGGCGCCGGTGATGGCGGCGTCGGTCGAGCGGATCACGATGTGGCCGCTGAACGGGTCGTCGCGGAACATGTAGTCGAACGCGGTCGAGAGCTTGTCCTCCGGGACGACCCACGCGACCAGGGCGCCGGTCGCGAGGTTGACGCTCATCAGCGTCTGGCGGACGCGGCGGATCGTCCCGGCGCGGAGCATCGCCTGGATGCGGTCGATCACGGTCGGCAGATCGACGCCGCTGAGGCGAGAGATCTCGCCGAGCGGGTCTTCCTGGAACCCTTGGACGCGGTCCTCGGAGACGGCGAGGATGCGGGCGTTGGTCTCGTCGGTCGTGTGGATCGGGGTGGCGGCGGCGGTGCTCATAGGGTTGGATTGTAGCGGACATGGGCGCGGGGTGGCAGGCGCGCGGCCGCCGGGTTACGTTCCGCACATGCCAGGACCGATTCTCATCTCGACGTGGCGATTCGGGTTGCCGGCGAACGCGGCGGGGTGGCCGCACGTGGTGAAGCCGGGGGGGATCCTCGACGGGCTGGAGCGGACGTGCGTCGCGTGCGAGCTGGATCTGGGCTGCGACAGCGTGGGGGTGGGCGGGTTGCCGGACGCGTCGGGCGAGGTGTCGCTGGACGGGGCGATCATGCTCAGCCCGGCGCGGAGCGCGGGGGTCGGGTACGTGCGGCGGTACCCGCACCCGGTGTCGATCGCGCGGCAGGTGATGGAGCGGACGCCGCACAAGTTGCTCGTGGGGGAAGGGGCGGAGCGGTTCGCGGCGGCGCTGGGGTTCGAAGAGATGACGCTGCTGACCGAGGCGGCGCGGGCGAAGTGGGAGGCGTGGCGGGCGACGGGGGCGCACCTCGACTTCCACGTCGGCGAGCGGCCGGCGGCGGAGGCGGGGTCGCACGCGGTCGCGAAACCGGGCCCGGAGGATTCGCACGACACGATCGGGGTGCTGGGGCTCGACGGGTCGGGGACGATCGGGGTGGCGTGCTCGACGTCGGGGCGGGCGTACAAGCTGCCCGGGCGGGTGGGCGACTCGCCGCTGATCGGGCCGGGGCTTTACTGCGACCCGCGGGCCGGCGCGGCGGTCGCGACGGGGACGGGCGAGCTGATGATCGGGGTGGCGGCGTCGTTCCTGGTGGTCGAGCGGATGCGGGGTGGGGATCGGCCGATCGATGCGATCCGGTACGTGCTCGGGCGCGTGGCGGAGAGTTATCCGGAGATGGGGCCGCGTGACCAGTGTGGGCTGATCGCGCTGGGGCCGGACGGGCACTACGCGTCCGGGGCGCTGCGGGCGGGGTTCGAGGTGTCGGTGACGACGGCGGCGGGCGGGTCGGTGACGCCGCCGGACGTGGTGTTGATGGGCTAGGGCAGGGACGAAGGCATCGAGGCACGAAGGCACGAAGGCACGGAGTCGTGGATGAGGGATGAAGGGAGCGAGTGAAGAGGCGCGCCTTCTCGACTCAGTCCCTCCCTGGCTGGTCGCCCCTCCGCGCCTCGGCGCCTACTTCCGCATCACATCTTCGCCTTCTGGGCCGCCGCGCCGATCGCCTTCAGGCCTTCGAGCAGTTCCGGTCCGGCGCCGGGGATCTTGCCGATCCGCTGGGTCTCGGCCTGCATGTCCTTGGTCAGTTGGTCCTGTTGCGACTTGAACTTGGCCTGGAGCCGGTCGTTCTCGGACTTCGAAACTTTCGTCGTCTTCATCCGCTCGAGGACCGCGCCGAACTCGCCGGCCAGCGTCTTGAGCTTCGTATTGGCGGCCTTGGCGGACTCCTTGTCGGTCACGGCCTTGGGCACGTCGATCACTTCCCGCTGCTTGGCGGTCAGGTCGGAGATCTGCTGCTCGGCCTCGCCGCCCTTGCACCCGGCCGCGGCGACGGCGAGGCAGGCGGCGCAGGTCAGCGCGAGGACGGCGCGGTGAAGGTCGGGCACGAGGGGCCTCCGGAGTCGAAGGGTCGGGGCGGACGACGGGCGACGTGATCAGGATGCGAATCGGCCGGCCGACGTTGCCACGGCGGATTCGTAAGCGCATGAGGTTTCTGCCGTTCCGCCAATCGGCGGGGGGCGCGATGATGGCGTCATGACAATCTTATTAATCGTCTTGATTATCCTGATCCTGCTCAGCTTCGGCGGCGGGCTGTCGCGGCCGGCCTACCGCGGGCCCGGCATCTCGGTCGGCACGATCCTGCTGATCATCCTGATCCTGTGGATCCTGGGCGTGTTCGGCAGCCGGCCGTTCTGACGGCCGGCGAACGTCGGGATTGACGAGCGGTCTTTGGCGGCGGGCGCTCCGGGGAGCGCCCGCCGCCCGTTTGCCTTCTGGCCGGCGTGCCGCGGCTTTTCAGTCCGCCCGGGCCTGGGGCTTCTCGCCGACCTTGTTCATCCGCGTGATCCGGCCGCTGGCGTTCCAGTCCATCACGTAGAGGTTGCCGTGGTGGTCGTAGGACAGGCCGTGGGGGGCGTTGAAGATCCCGTCCTTCCAGTCATTCGGGTTGACGTTGAAGTTGGCCCACTGCTTCTTCTCGGGGTTGTCGCCGAGCGCGGCGACGAGCTTGTTGTTGCCGTCGAGGATCGCGACGCGGCCCTCGAGCTCGGCGATCGCGACGTGGTCGCCGTGGAACGTCAGCGCGCAGGGGCGGCGGAGGTTTTCGGCGACGACGGCGACGAACTTGCCGTCGAGGTCGAAGTGCTGGAGGCGGCGGTTCTCGCGGTCGCAGACGAGCAGGAGGTTCTTGCCGCCGCGCTTGTCGAGCGCGATGCCGTGGCAGGTGGTGAACTGGCCCGGCTCTTTGCCCCTGCCGCCGAAGCTCTTGACGTACTTCTGGTTCTTGTCGAACTGGTGGATCCAGTTCAGGCCGTAGCCGTCGGCGACGTAGACGCTGCCGTCGGGGGCGACGGCGATGCCGGTCGGGCTGTACTGCTCGGGCTTCTGGTACTTGCCGGATTCGTTGGGGACGCCGATCGACCAGACCTCGGTGCCGTCGAGCTTGAGCTTGACGGCCCGGCGGGCGCCGAGGTGGGCGCCGTAGAGGAACTCCTCGCCGTTCTCCTCGTTGATGCAGAGGCCGTGCACCTTGAGCAGCTTGGGGCCGCCGATGCCTTTGACGAGTTTGCCGTCGGGGGAGTAGACGAGGATGCCGTGGTCGCCGGCGTCCATCGAGAAGTAGATGTTCCCCTGCTTGTCGACGGCGACGCCGCCGTGCGTCGCGCCCAGCGTCTGCCGGCCGGCCGGGAGCTGGTGCCAGTTCGCCACGCTCTGGTACGTGTTCGCCCCCTCGCCAGCGAGCACCTGGTGCGTGACGCCTTTGGCGTCGGGCGGGGCGTGCTGGTGGTCCGCCCCCTCGTGGGCGAGGGCGGCGGGAGCGAGTGCCAAGAGGGCGGCGCAGAAGGCGGTTCGGAGTGAGCGGGGCATGCGGTGTTCCTTCCTTTTCCTTGTGTGGGGCGGATTGTACCGACGCGGGGAAGCGACTGCGAGGGCGGGGAGGAGCCCGGGGAAACTCGAAGGGCGAAATTCGAAGAGCGATTCAATGACGAAGTTCGAAGGACGACACACGAAACGGGAAATTACCACGCGGGCGACATGCGGCCGTCCCACCTGGTTCCGTCATTCGTCCTTCATTGTCCGAGTTTGATTCGTTCTTCGGCTTTCGCCCTTTTCAGGCCCCTTCCAGCCGCGACTCCTCGTGGTCGAGCTCGGCCTGGAGGCGGCGGAGGACCTCATCGCCGATCACGCCGTCGTCGCGCAGCTTGAGGATCATCTGGTGCTGGGCCGACAGGGCCTCGCGGTGGGCGGCGCCCTCGGTCTGGCAGACCATATCGGTCTCGTCGCCGTCGATCCCGGTGCCGTTGATGCGGCCGCGGAGCCAGGTGGCCTGGTGGTCGAGGTCGGAGCGGACGCGGCGGACGGCCTCGGGCGTCGCCTCGCCGAGCAGGACAAGCGCGTCGAGTCGGGTGATGGCGGCGTGGACGCCCTCGTAGCGAGCACGGAGCTCCTCGCGCTCCTCGATGCCGTCGTCCGCCAGCTTCAGCCAGCGGATCAGCAGCGGCAGGCTCAGGCCCTGCACGACCAGGGTCACCAGGATCACGACGAACGTGATGAAGATGATCAGATCGCGGTGGGGGAACGGGGTCGTGTTGTCGGCGAGCGTGACCGGGAGCGCGAGGGCGGCGGCGAGCGAGACGATGCCGCGGAGGCCCGTCCAGGCGGTGATGAAGACGTGCCCGAACGGCGGGGCCGGGTCCTTCCGGCGGATCGCGGGGAACAGCTTGCGCGGCACGTAGGTGGCGGGGAAGACCCAGAGCATGCGCAACAAGATCACGATGCCGCTGATCAGCAGCGAATCGCGCAGGAGGTGCGTCGTGTTCGCCTCGCGCAGGCGCTCGACGACGACGGGGAGTTGCAGCCCGATCAGGATGAAGACCAACCCGTTCAGGATGAAGATCCACGCGTCCCACAGCGCGTAGAGGCGGAGGCGGGAGTGGCTGGTGGTGATCGACGGGATCCGGCGGGAGATGTAGATGCCCGCCGCGACCGCCGCGAGCACGCCGGAGACGCCCAGGTGCTCGGCCGGGAGATAAGCCGCGTACGGCGTGATCAGGGAGACGAGTCCCTCGACGCCGTCGTCCTTCAGCCGCGGGCGGATCCACGCGACGACGACGCCGACGATCAGCCCGACCGCCACGCCGCCGATCGAGACCCAGACGAGCCGCCCGGCCGCGCCGCCCAGCGAAAACTGCCCGGTGACGACGGCGAGGACCGCCAGCCGGTAGGCGACCAGAGCGGTCGCGTCGTTCACAAGCGACTCCCCTTCGAGGATCGTGATGATGCGCTTCGGGATCCGCAGCTTCGACATGATCGCGGTGGCGGCGACCGCGTCCGGCGGGCTGACGATCGCGCCCAGCACGAACCCCGCGCCCCACGACATGCCGACGAGGTAGTGTGCGGCGACGGCGACCAGGGCGGTGGTGAAGAGCACCAGTCCGAACGCGAGCAACCCGATCGGCCGCTTGTTGGCCTTGAAGTCGCGCCAGGACGTCATCAGGCCGGCGTAGTAGAGGATCGGCGGGAGGAACAGGAGGAAGACGATCTCCGGGGCGAGCACGACCCGCGGCAGATTCGGGATGAAGCTGAGCGAGAGCCCGCCGAGCACGAGGAAGATGGGATACGGCACCTTCAGCCGCGCGGCCAGATAGGCCAGGGCGGCGACGGCGGCGAACAGCGAGACGACGACTTCGACGGGGTGCATAAGGGAGATGTGAGGCGCGGGCCCGGCGCTCGTGCCCGGGTCGATGATCCTAAGCGGACGCGGTGACAGGTTCTCATGCCACCGGCCGCGGCGGATCGTAGCACGGTCGCGTTCGTCTGGCACTTCGGTTGCACGAACCGGTCAGCGAGCCGGGCCGACCCGGCTGGAGACCCTTTACAAGAGGTGCACCATGACCCTACTGCGTCAATACGCCGCGTCCGCAGCGATTGGGATGTTCCTGCTCGTCTCCGGGTGTGCTGACCGCCCGATGGCAGTCCCGTCGTCCGCCAACCTGATGACGGAAGGCAACGGCGACCGGATTTCCTTCCGCCCGACCGAGCACGGCCGCGTCTACGTGACCGACCAGAGCGAGGGCGGCAAGATCCTCTACCAGGGCGAGGTCGACCGCGGAGACATGGTCGAACTGAACGCCGCCAACGACCGCGTGACCGTCGGCGGTCGCACGGTTACCGAGCGCGCCCTCGACGCCGGCCACGACTACAAGATCTACTTCGAGCCGATGAACAAGGAGCGGACGGTTCGGTACAAGGAGACCGTGGTTGAGGAGAAGCGCGAGCGGCCGTGATACCTTGCCTCCCGTAGGCCACGGAATTTGCGATTGCTGATGAGGCCGGCCCGCACGGGCCGGCCTCCCTCTTGTTAATTGACGCCCACACGCTCGGCTCCGCGCCTCCCGGCAGGAAGTTCGGGAGAATTCACGACGCCGGCTCGCGAAGTCCAACGACGTCGTCTGCTCGTACAGCGTCACGTTCCGCGCACGTTCACCGACGGCTCGTCGGGGATCTACCGCGCGGTGGCGGAGGCCCCAGAGCCGGCCGCTGCGACCGCCGGCCTCGCCGCGCTCACCGCCGTCGCCCTGAACCGCCGCCGCCGGCGCCACGGCTGAGCCGCTCGCCGCCTTGGACGCACACCCGCCGCCGCCCTACCATGTTGGGGTCACGGACCGACCCCGCGCATGCCCAAATCGTTCTACATCATCGACGGCCATGCCCACATCTACCGGGCGTACTTCGCCCCCTTCCGCGACCTGCAGTCACCCGTCACCGGCGAGCCCACCAAGGCCACGTTCGTCTTCACCCAGCGGCTGCTCAACCTGATCGACCAGCGGAAGCCGGACTACTTGGCCATGGTGATCGATGCCGGCGACGAGACGGTCTTCCGCAAGGAGATCTACCCGGAATACAAGGCCAACCGGAAGTCCCGCCCGGATGACTTCCGCCCGCAGGAGGACCGGATCCTGTCGATCGTGAAGGACGTCGGCATCCCGATCTTCCAGAAGCCCGGGTACGAGGCCGACGACCTGATCGCGACGATGGCCGCCAAGCTCTGCGGGCAGGACTACGACGTCTACATGGTGTCGTCCGACAAGGACCTGCGGCAGGTCATCAACGACTGCACGAAGATGTACGACGCGTACACGGACGACGTGCTGGACCCGAAGCGGCTGGAGGAGAAGCACGGGTTCACGCCCCAGGAGGCGGTCGAGATCCAGACGCTGATGGGGGACAACATCGACAACGTCCCGGGCATCCCGGGCGTGGGCGACAAGACCGCGGTCAAGCTGATCAAGCAGTACGGCACCGCCGAGAACGTCCTGAAGCACGTCGGCGAGCTCAAGGGGAAGATGCGCGAGAACTTCGAGAAGTTCGGCGACCGCATCCCCGTCGCCCGACAGCTCGTGACGCTGAAGACGGACGTCGACTTCCCCTTCGACCCCGAGGCCTGCAAGTACACCGGTCTGAAGATCGAGCCGCTGCGCAAGCACCTGGCCGAATGCGGGTTTCACTCGCTGCTCAACCGGATTAATGCGAACGAGTCCGCGAAGCCGCAAGCGGCGTCTGGAGGCGGGGGTCGGGCCGCCACCGCCGCCAAGCCCGCGGTATTCCGGGAGACGCTGTTCGACATGTCGAAGGCGCCCGCCGCACGGCAGAACGGCGACGGGGCGGACCCGGGGTACGAGACGTCGGAAGGGCTCACGTACACGCTGGTCAACACCGAGGAAAAGCTCCAGGACTTCCTCAAGCAGCTCAAGAAACAGAAGCGGTTCGCGTTCGACACCGAGACCGACAGCCTCAACCCGATCACCGCCAACCTGGTCGGCATCAGCGTCAGTTGGGCGAAGGGCACCGGCTACTACCTCCCCGTCCGGTGCCCCGAGGGCGAGGCGGCCCTCGAGTGCGACCGCGTCTACAACGTGCTCAAGCCGATCCTCGAGGACGAGAAGGTCAAAAAGGTCGGGCACAACATCAAGTTCGACCAGCTCGTCATGCGGTCGGCCGGGATCACGCTCCGCGGCGTCGAGATGGACACGATGGTCGCCGCGTTCCTGGTCGACGCCAGCCGGATGCAGTACGGGATCGACTCGCTCGCGTTACAGCTCCTGAACTTCAAGAAGGTGGCGACGGTCGAGCTGATCGGCAAGGGGAAGAACCAGGTCACGATGGACCGGGTGCCGCTCGAGACGATCACCCGCTACGCCGCCGAGGACGCCGACATCGCCCTGCGCCTCGCCGACCTCCTGAAGGAGCGGCTCGACGCCGTGCCCGCGCTGCGCAAGCTGCACGACGAGGTCGAGACCCCGCTGGTCGACGTGCTGGCCGAGATGGAGTTCAACGGCGTCTCGATCGACGAGAACATCCTCAAGGAGCAGTCCGAGGTGCTTGGCGAGCGGGCCGAGCAGGTGCGCAAGCGGATCCTCGCCGAGGCCAACGTCGGCGACGACTGGAACCCCGACTCGACCAAGCAGCTCGGCGACGTCCTGTTCAACAAGCTCGGCCTCCGCGTGATCAAGAAGGGCAAGACCGGCCCGAGCACCGACATCGAGGTGCTCGAGAAGCTGGCCGACGAGCACCCGGTTCCGAAGCTGATCCTCGAGTACCGCAGCCTGGTCAAGCTGAAGAACACGTACCTCGACAACCTCAAGGATCACGTCGACCCGAAGACCAACCGGATCCACGGCAGCTTTAACCAGACCGGGGCTGCGACCGGGCGGCTGTCGATGTCGGACCCGAACCTGCAGAACATCCCGATCCGCACCGACGAGGGCCGCCGCATCCGCCTCGCGTTCGTCCCCGCCGACCGCGAGCGGAACGTCCTGCTGACGGCCGACTACAGCCAGATCGAGCTCAGGTTGCTCGCCCACTTCACGCAAGAGCCCGCCCTGCTTCGGGCGTTTGAGGCGGATGAGGACGTGCACCGGACCGTGGCGGCCGAGGTGTTCCACGTCCCGCTCGACCAAGTCACCAAGGACCAGCGGAACCAGGCCAAGACGGTCAACTTCGGCATCATTTACGGCGTCAGCGCCTACGGCCTCGCCCGCCGGATCGAGGGCCTCGACCAGCGCGGCGCGGCCGAGCTGATCGCCGCGTACAACAAGCGGTTCCCCAGCATCAAGCAGTTCCTCGAGCAGTGCGTGATGCAGGCCCAGACCAACGGCTACGTCGAGACGATCCTCGGGCGGCGGCGGCCGCTCCCGGACGTGACCAGCGGCGTGATCGCGCTGCGGAACGCGGCGGAGCGGATGGCGATCAACAGCGTCGTCCAGGGGTCGGCCGCCGACCTGATCAAGATCGCGATGAACGACGTCTACCGCCGGCTGAACAAGGAGAAGGCCAAGAGCAAAATGCTCCTCCAGGTTCACGACGAACTGGTCTTCGAGACGCCCGTAAACGTAGTAAAGCAGGAAGCGGCGTGGATCCAGGAAGAGATGACGAGCGCGATGAAGCTCCGCGTGCCGCTGAAGGTCGAAATCGGTTACGGCAAGAACTGGCAGGAAGGCAAGTAGCGCGGGCTACCGGCCCGTGACGTAAGGTGGCACGGGCGTCCCGCCCGCGAAGGAACGTCATCGACGAGTTGCACCGACCCCACCATGTCCCATTCGCACGACCCCATCGAACTGATCGAGCCCACGGGAGAGTTCCGCCCGCGGCCCGACCGCCGCCCGCGCATGGAAGAACCGCTACCGGTCAAGCTCGTCACCGTCGACGACGCCCGCCTGCTGACCGGTGCCGGCCGCGAGGTTCAGCTCGACGCGTTTTACGTCGACCTCCTTGGCTTCCAGCGCACCGGCCCCGAGCACGATCTGATCTACCGCTCCGAGAACTTCGACGTGATCTTCACCGTCGAGGAACCCCCCGTCCGCCGCGACACGCTTCGAGCCTTGGGCGTCGAAGTGCAATCGCTGGCCGACGCCGAGCGAAAGCTGATCGAGGCCGAAATCGCGTACACCCGCCAGCGCGGCCTGCTCCCCGGGCACGACGCCCTGCTCGTCCTCGATCCCGGGGGAAACTGGTTGCAATTGACCGAGTCGCGCACGATCTGAGCGGCCCCGGCCAAGGGCGGTCGCAACCGTGTAGGCGACACAAGTTAACCAGTCTTACAGAGCCCCATTTCAATCTTATGTCTCGCTGGGAATTGCCGTTGCCGGCGCCGGGCGGACAGCGCATTATTTGCCGACCCGCCCCCGCGGTCGGAGCCGCCCGGGCCGGGAATCTCGTGAATCACCCGTGGATCGTCACCCAAGGAGAGTGGTCGTGAAGCACCGCAAGCCGTTCGCCACCGTCGTCGCCACCGCGCTCGCCGCGGGGCTCTTCCCCGCCGCCTCAGCCAGTGCCGCGGTCGTCAGCATCGACTTCGTCGGCAACGGGACGCCGCTGCTCCCGACCGACGTCGCCGGCAACCCGAACGTCGCCGAGAGCTTCACCGCCAACTGGAACAGCGCGCCCGGCGGCTCCGGCACCGCCCTCCCCCTCGTCGACGCCGCCAACCAGGCCACCGGGATCACGCTCACCTACTCGACCGACCTCGGGGGCTGGGCGCTCCCCAATACCGGTGCCGGCACGAACACCTCCGGCGGCGCCAACCCGGAAATGATGCGCGGCTACCTCGACGCCCAGGAGAACGGCCAGGTCACGCTCAGCGGCCTGTCCAGCTACTTCAGCTCCTACCAAGTCGCGATCTTCTTCGACGGCGACAACGGCGGCGAGTGGCGCGTCGCCCGCTACCGCATCACCGCCGACGGCAACCAACTCTTCGAGGCCAGCGGCGAGGACAGCGAGGGCGAGGACTTCAACTCCGGCGCCGGCAACAACGCCAACGGCGTCTTCCAGGTCCCGACCGCCGGTGGCTCGGGCGACGTCGATTGGCCCAACAACCCCAACAACGGTGAGGGCAACTTCATCCTCTCCGACCTGCTGACCGCCGACACGATCACGATCAACACCGCCGGCACCAGCAACACCCTCCGCGCGCCGATCAACGGCCTCCAGATCATCGGCACCCCCGCCGTCCCCGAACCGACCGCCCTTGCGCTCCTCGGCCTGGCCGCGTTCCCGGCCCTCGCCCGCCGCCGCCGGACGCGCTGAACTAAACTCCGAATTCGGTTAACGTGTGCACGGGGCGTCCCCCTCTTTCGAGGCGGACGCCCCGTGCGTGTTCGCAGGCAAACCCATCATCGGCATCGTCGGCGGGATCGGCAGCGGCAAGAGCTTCGTCGCCAAGCTGTTCGGCGAGGCCGGCTGCCTCGTCCTGAACGCCGACGACCACGTCCGCGCCGTCTACGACGACCCCGCGGTCCGTGAGACGCTCCGGCAGTGGTGGGGCGATCAGGTTCTCAACAGACTAAGGGAAGTCGACCGCCGCGCGGTCGCCGCCATCATCTTCAACAACCCCGGCGAGAAACGGCGGCTCGAATCCTTGGTTCACCCCCGCGTGGCCGCCCTCCGTCAAGCCGCCATGCAGGCCGTCATCGCCGACGCGCAAATCCTTGCCTACGTGTGGGATATCCCCCTCCTCTTCGAGGTCGGTTTGCACAACGACTGCGACGCCGTCGTCTATGTGGACGCGCCGTGGGAGGAGCGGTTGTCACGCGTCCGCGCGACGCGCGGGTGGGACGAGGCGGAACTGCGGCGGCGAGAAAATTTACAGTGGGGTCTGGACAATAAGCGCGAGATGTCTAATTATATCTTGCAGAACACCGCAGACGTGGGGTTTGCCCGAACACAAGTCCGAGAGATTCTCTCCAAGATTCTCCACAAGCGTGCGATGGGTGCATGACTTTCGGCGCGCGACGCGCCGGGGTGAACCGTCAAACGTCTCCGAGTGTATTGCCTATAGCATCCCCCTGATGACGTCCGGGCCCCGTCACGGTTGATCGGGGCTGGCGCGCATCAGTCGAGAGAGCATCGAGAAAGGTCCTTCCTTCCGCCGCGCCTTGCGGGCCATGACGCCCCGCGCCGGCCGGCCCCGCAAGCGGATTCCCGCCTTCGCCCCGTCCGACCTGTACCTGTCTTACCGCCGGCGGAAGCAAGGGTCTCTCCCGTTCATTCGTTCGGTTCGCCGCACGCGACACTCAACCTTACCCACCATCCACCTCATTCCCCTTCGGAGGCACAAGCCCCATGGCCAAGACGACTAGAAAGCGCTCGCCGGACAAGGACAAGCCGCAGCAGAGCGACCCCCAGATTCAGGACGCCGAGACCAACGGCGGCGGCGACGAGTCCGCCGCGGCCGCCGGGGCCGCCGACACCGCCACGGCCACGGCCACAGCCGTCGAGGCCCCGCCCGCGCCGCCCGCGACCGCAAACGCCGGGTCGGACGACGCCCCCCCCGGGTCGGGCAACAGCAGTGCACCGCAGGGCAACAACCGCAATGAGGTCCGGAACGAGCCGCCCCGCAAGCAGCGGGATCGGGACGAGAACCGGGGGACCGGCGGGACCGGGGAGGACGTCGGGTCGATCGACGCCGAGACCAACGCGAAGTACGAGCAGGTCAAGGGCGGGAAGCTGTACATCAAGGACCTGCAGCAGATGGACGTGCAGGCGCTGCACGAGATCGCGCGGCAGGAGAACATCCAGGACTACGTCGGGCTGAAGAAGCAGGACCTGATCTTCCAGATCCTGCGCAGCCGGATCCGCCAGAACGGGCTGATGTACGGCGAGGGCGTGCTCGAGATCCTGCCCGACGGCTTCGGCTTCCTGCGGAGCCCGGAATACAACTACCTGCCCTGCCCGGACGACATCTACATCAGCCCCAGCCAGATCCGCCGGTTCGGCCTGCGGAACGGGCACGTGGTGCAGGGGCAGATCCGCCCGCCGAAGGAGAGCGAGCGGTACTTCGCGCTGCTCCGCGTCGAGGCGATCAACGGGGAGGACCCGGAGCGGATCACCGACACGTCGAACTTCGAGGACCTGACCCCGCTGCACCCGAACAAGCGGCTGATCCTCGAGGCGGGCGTGAAGGAACTGAACATGCGGATCGTCGACCTGGTCACGCCGATCGGCAAGGGCCAGCGCATGCTGATCGTCGCGCCGCCGCGGACGGGCAAGACGGTGCTGCTGCAGAAGATCGCCAACTCGATCTCGGCCAACCACCCGGAGGCGGTGCTGATCATCCTGCTGATCGACGAGCGGCCGGAAGAAGTGACCGACATGGAGCGGAACACGAAGGGGGAGGTCGTGTCGTCGACGTTCGACGAGCCGTCGAGCCGGCACGTGCAGGTCGCGGAGATGGTGATCGAGAAGGCCAAGCGGTACGTGGAGTTCGGGAAGGACGTCGTGATCCTGCTCGACTCGATCACCCGCCTGGCCCGCGCGTACAACACCGAGATCCCGCACAGCGGCAAGATCCTGACCGGCGGCGTGGACGCGAACGCGCTGCAGAAGCCCAAGCGGTTCTTCGGCGCCGCCCGGAACATCGAGGAGGGCGGCTCCCTGACGATCCTGGCGACCGCGCTGGTCGACACGGGGAGCAAGATGGACGAGGTGATCTTCGAGGAGTTCAAGGGCACGGGCAACTCCGAGTTGCACCTGGACCGCCGGCTGGTCGACCGCCGGGTCTACCCGGCGATCGACATCAACGCCTCGGGCACCCGCCGCGAGGAGCTGCTGCTCGACCCGAAGGAGATGGAGCTGACGTACCGCCTGCGGCGCGTCTTGAGCGACATGAACCCGGTCGAGGCGGTCGAGCTGCTCAAGGGCCGCTTGGAGAAGGTGCCGAGCAACGCGCAGTTCCTGATGTCGATGAACCTGGATTAAGGCCGGTCCGCCGCGGAGACGCGGAGGACGCGGAGAAGACCAACGGACCCCGGCGCGGTGACGCGCCGGGGTTCTTCCTTTGCCATCCCGCCGCGAGCGGCCGCGGCTTTTCGGGAGCGGGAGACCGCGGTAAGCTCGACTGATGCAATTCAACGTCGCGGTGAAGGAGGACTCGGCGGGGCAGCTCAAGGGGTCGTACCAGTGCACCGCCGGGCCGGACGGGCTGCACCTGTCCCGGAAGCGGCAGGACGTTCTAATCGTCCCGCGGGGCGCCGGCGCGATCCGCACCGGGTCGAATCGGATCACCGTCCACGTCGCCGGCCGCACGCTGGTGCTGGCGGTCAGCAAGTTCCCGGCGTACCAGGGCCGGCTCGCCGACGGCGTCGCGGCATACCTGCGCGGCGAGCGGGAGTTGTCGGCGGGGGACGAGGGCGAGTTCAAGCTCGAGCCGTACCTGCTCGTGCCGGCCGTGCTGCCGTTCGGCATCATGATCCTGACGCGCGGCGGGGCGATCTGGGGCGCGCTCGGCGGCGTGGTCGCCGTCGCGTGCCTGGCGCTGGCACAGGTGGAGTCGATGCCGCGGGTCGCCCGGCTCGGGCTGATCCTGCTGATCAACGCAGCCCTGTACGGGATGATCTTCTCGCTGGTCCGGAACACGCTGTAGCCCCCCTGCCGTCCGCTGACAGCCCGCTTCAGGGCAGTCCCCCACTTCCCCCGCGCGCCCGCTTCTTCCACGGAAGAGGGACCGGGAACCGAAAGGATCAATCGTGCAACAGCAACACCGACAACCACAGCAACCCTCGCAACCGCCGACGCCCGAGCGCCTGATGCAGTTCGCGTGGGGGTTCGCGCCGCCGCTGATCATTGGGGCGGCGATCCGCCACGGGGTGTTCGACGCGCTGGCGGCGGCGGGGCCGCTGTCGGCGGAGGAGTTGGCGGGGCGGACCGGGACGCAACCGCGGGGGGTGCGGGCGGTGGCTAACGCGCTGGCGGGGCTGGGCTTCCTCGCGAAGGACGGCGCGGGGCGGTACGTGCTGACGCCGGAGTCGGACGCGTTCCTCGTGTCGTCGAGGCCTTCCTTCCAAGGCGGGCTGTTCAAGCACGTGGGCACGCAGTTGATCCCGAAGTGGCTGGCGATCAACGAGACGTTGACGTCGGGTCGTCCGCCGCGGGCGGTGAACCGGGAGGGGCCGGGGACCGAGTTCTTCGAGCAGTTCGTCGAGGACATCTTCCCGATGAGCTACCCGGCGGCGACCGTGCTCGGGCAGCACCTGAACGTGGCGGCCGCGACCGACACCTTCCGCGTGCTGGACCTGGCGGCGGGTTCGGGCGTGTGGGGGGTGGCGATCGCGAAGCAGTCGCCGAACGTGCGCGTGACGGCGGTGGACTGGCCGGGCGTGCTGGGCGTGACCCGGCGGGTCGCGGGGCGGCACGAGGTGGGGGAGCAATTCGTCTACGTGCCCGGGGACCTCGCGACGGCGGACTTTGGCCACGGTTACCGGTTGGCGACGCTCGGGCACATCCTGCACAGCGAGGGGGAGGCGCGGAGCCGCCGGCTGCTCAAGCGGACGTTCGACGCACTGGCGCCGGGCGGGACGGTCGCGGTCGCGGAGTTCCTGTGCAACGAGGACCGGTCGGGGCCGGCGAACGCGACGATCTTCGCGGTCAACATGTTGCTGAACACGGACGAGGGGGACGCGTTCACGTTCGGCGAGATCGCCGCGTGGCTGCGGGAGGCGGGGTTCGCGGACGTGCGGACGCTGGACGCGCCGGGGCCGTCGCCGCTGGTGCTGGCGACGAAGAGGTAGGCGGAGCGAGGAGTCAGGAGTCAGGAGCTACGTTACCCACTCTCCCCTGCGAGACGCCCCGGCGCGACGAGTGCCGGGGCGTCCGCTTTCGTTGGTCGTCCTCGGCGGGCCATGCACCGGGGTTCGCGAAACCGCAAGCACGCACGGGGGTGGCGCGGCGGGCGAGGCGGTTGGGCGGTGCCGGCGGTGCCGCGCGGGATGTCTCTCGCGCGCGCGTCGCTGGCCGCGTCAGGGGTCCAGGCCGGCCTCAGGCATCAGGTGCCAGCGGACGTCGGTGGCGGCCGCGCTGGAGTGGATGGCCATCACGTTCTCGATCTGCTCGCGCACGGCCCTGAGCTGGTCGGTCAACCCCTTCTGCTCCTCCTGCAGCGCGAAGTACTGCACCATCGAGTTGCTCAGCTCGCCGAGGTCGTTCTTCAGGCTGTTCACGCGGGCGGTGAGCGCTTCGAATTTCCCCTTGGCGGCGGCGAACGCCGTCTGCGCGTCTTCGAGCACGGCGACGCGGGCCTTGGCGCGGGCCTCGTCGTCGGCCGTCTGGTATTGCTTCTTCATGACTTCGAGGCGCTTGGCCAGGGCCTTGTACTTCGGGTCCTCGGGGCCCGTCGCGGCGGCAAGGACTTCAAGCTCGACGGACGACTGGTGTATGGCGAGCCGGTCCTTCTCCAGGAACGGGGCGACGCGCGGGACGAACTGCCAGACGCCCGGCGTGTCCTGTCGGCGCTGGGCCGCCTCGGCCAGCCCCTGGTAGGCGGCCTCGGCGCGGCCGACGGCAACCTGCGCCTCGACCTGTTCTCCGACGAGCTTGTTCAACTCCATCTCCTTCACGCCGATCCGCCCGATCCCGCCGCCGTCCACGTTGAGCTGCACCTGCTTCGCCCGCATCTCCTGCCGCAGGTCCTTCAGCCGCGACTCGACCTTGATCTTGACGTTGTTCAGGGTCGACGTGCGGTCGAGCAGCGCGTCCTGCGACGCGCGGCGGGTCGATTCGAGGTAGACGGCGCACACCTCCTGCAGGATCGTCTTCCGATCGGCGGCGTCCTTCACGTCGGGCAGCTCGACGCGGATCAGGCTCGTGCCGGGGACGGGGGCGACGCGGAGGTGGTCGCGCAGCCACGTGGCGCGCTCGAGCGGGTCGCTGCCCTCGACGAACCACCGGGTCTTGCGGATCTCGGAGTTCGCGTTGCGGAGCGCGCGGCGGACGTTGTGCTCGCTGCCGAGGGCGACGGCGTGGGTCAGGATGCGGCGCTGGTAGGAGGCCTCGGCGTCGGCCCCCGCGACCGGAGCGGGGCCGCGGCCCAGCGGCGCCGGGGCGGCGGTGAACGGCTCGACGAACAGGACGGCGGCCGACGCGGGGATCGGCGGCGTCGGCCCCGGCAGCGGGGCCTGCGCGGCGGCGAACGCGGCGGCGGCGGGCGCAGGATTCTCGCCGGCCCCGGCGGGCGGGGTCTGGCCGCGCGCCGGGCTGGCGGTGAGCGACAGGATCGAGGCGACGGCGGTGGCGATCACGGCGGCGCGGCGGGCGCGCGGGACGGCAAGCGTCATGGACGTACTCCCTTGCAGAAATGATGGACGGATTTGCCCCCGGACGGACGTGCAGTGTGACCCGCGCGGCGGCGCGGGTCAAGGGAAATGTCAGTACGGTCGCGGGCGGCGCGCGGGGTCATCACCCCCCTACTCCCGCGCGGCGGCACGGGTTATGCCAACGGACGGGCAGCCAAGGCATTCGGGCGTTGCTGGCGCTCCCAGCCCGGCGGCGTGGGAGGATCGCACGAGGCGGGCCGCTTACTTCTTCTCCGCCTCCAGGCAGAAGACGTTCCCCGCGGTGTCGCCGAACACGATCACGCCGCCGGCGACCGCCGGGCCCGCGGTCACGGCGCGCTTGGCCTGGAACTTCCACAGCTCCTTGCCGGACTTGAGGTCGAGCACGTACAGGAACTTGTCCTTGCTCGGGACGTAGACGCGGCCGGCCGAGATCACCGCCGTCGCGTCGACCTCGCCGCGGGTCTTGAACGTCCACGCCCGCTTGCCGGAGTCCGCGTGGATCGCGTGCACCTGCCGGTCGCGGCAGCCGAGGACGACGATCCCGTCCGCCGCCGCCGGCGAGCTGTAGAACATCGCGCCGGCCTCATCGACGTCCTCGTACTTCCAGAGCTGCTTCTGCCCGTCGGGTGAGAGGGCGAGGACGAACCCCTCGCCGGTGGCGGCGATGATCCGGTCGTCGAGCAGCGTGGGCGAGCCGGGCGCCAGGCCGCCGAGCGGGGCGGCGAACTTCTGGTTGCCGGTGGCGATGTCGATCGCGAGGAGCTGGGCGTCGCAGCCGGTGAAGAACGCGAGGCCCGCGTCGCCCCACGGCCCGCCCTTGCCGACGGCCGGGCAGGCGTTGATCCGGTCGCCGCCCTTGCCCTCCCAGAGCTTCTTGCCGGACTCGGCGTCGACGCCGATCACCTGCGCGCCGTCGTTGCCGAACACGATCACCTTGCCGTCCGGCGACGCGTTGGCCGACGCGTGGATCGACGTGCCGCTGTCGTACGTCCAGATCTTCGTGCCCTTGGCGGCGTCCACGCAGTGGAGCAGGCCGTCGAGGTCGCCGAGGTAGATCCGGTTGTTCAGCACGAGCGGGGTGGTCGCGAACCCGCCCTCGGACTTGTACGCCCACTTCGGCTTGCCGTCGGCGAGCGCGAGGGCGTGGAGCGTGCCGTTGGAGTCGGGGACGTAGACGGTGTCGCCGGCGATCGTCGGGTTGTTCTCGATCGACGCCCGCTTCTCGTCCCCCTCGGCCTTGAATTGCCAGCGGACGGTGTACGGCGGCGGGGCGATCGGCTCGGCCACGCCGCGCAGCGGGCCGCCGCCCTGGAAGGCGGGGATCGACTGGGCGTGGGCCGTGCAGGTCACGAGCAGGAGGGCGAGGGTCGTCGTCAGGCGCATGAAGGCTCCTTGTGTCGTCCGCGGAAACACGAGGGTGAAGGGTAGAGGATGGCGGCGGATCTCCGGCGGGGCCGTGATCCGCCGCCATCTTCTACCTTCCATCCTCCATCCTCGTTTCCTCCGCCTCACTTGCCTCGGATATCGTAGGCCACCAGATCCTCCTTGCCCTTCACGTACAGCCGGCCCTGGTAGACCAGCGGGGTCGACCATACCTGGTCGCCGTCGACGAACCGCTTGAGGGTGGTGATCTTCTGCACGCCTGCGGGAGTGGCCTTAACCAGGCTGAGGCCGCCGTTGTCGCTTTGGCAGATCAGCTTGTCGCCGCCGACGCGGACGATCGACCCGCCCATCTTCAGCAGGTTGTTGTCGTTGGACGACCAGAGCACCTTGCCGTCGTCCCAGCGGACGCACTTGAGCGTCCCCTCGCTGTTCACGTAGAGGTGGCCGTTGTCGAGGATCGGCGGCTGGAAGCGGGCGGTGATCGTGCGGTCGGACCAGACCTTCTTGGCGCCGGCCGGGCCGACCTCGTACATCGTGCTGTGGCCGTTCTGGTACGCGCAGCTGACGAACACGCGCGACCCGGACACGACCGGCATGGTCGCGTTGATGTTGTACTGCGTCTCCCACGGCTCGTCGGTCTGCCAGAGCGTCTTGCCCGTCTGGGGGTCCATGCCGATCAGGCGGTCGTGGGCGAAGCAGACGAGGTGCTTTTTGCCGTCGGTCGCGGTGACGAGCACGGGCGGGGCGTAGCCGCCGTCCTTCGCCTCGGACTTCCACGCGAACGACCCGTCAGCCAGGTTGACGGCGACGGCCGCGTTCCCGCCCTCGCCGCCCTGGACGAAGATGCGGTCGCCGTCGATCAGCGGGTTGGACGACATGCCCCAGGTCTTGTTGCCCCCGCCGGTCTCCTGCAGGACGTTAACCACCCAGAGCTGCTTGCCGTCGGCGAGGTTGCGGCAGACGAGTTGGGAGTTGCCGCCGTACGTGTAGACCCGGCCGTTGTGGATCACCGGCGAGCAGCGGGTGCCCTTGTAGTCGGCCGTCCACCCCTTGTCGTACGCCTGCCGCCAGAGCGACTTGCCGGTGGCGGCGTCGAACGCCTCGAGCACATCCTGCGACTTATCGACGTCGAGGTAGAACATGTAAACCCGCCCCTCGTGCGCGACGGGGCTGGCGTAGCCCAGGCCGGTCGAGGCGCGCCACAGTTCCTTCGGCCCGCCCTCGGGCCAGGCGGCGGCGAGGTTCTTTTCCGTGACGATGCCGGAGCGGTCGGCGCCGCGGAACTGCGGCCAATTCTCCGCCGTCGCGGTCACGGAGGCGCAGAGGCAGAGCGAGGCGAGCAGGCCGGAACGCAGGCGGGTGGGGGTCATGAGGTCTCCTTAAGATTTCGAGTGACGGTTGCGGACATTCTGATCGGGACGGTGTGGCGTCGCAACGGGGTGCGGCTACTCGGCGCGGAGCGCCGCCGGCGTCACGCGGCGGCCGGCGAGGCGGACCGCGATCACCAGCGACAGCAGGCCGACGACCAGCACCGCCGCCAGCGCGACCGCCAGCGCCGGCACGTTGATCCGGTGGGCGGACGTCAGCACGTTCGGGATCACGCCCGCCAGCGCGCATCCGGCGCCGATCACCAGGCCGAGCAGCAGAAGCGAGGCGTTCTCCCACAGCACCAGCCGCGTCGTCGTGCCGGGGTTGAACCCCAGCGCGGCCAACAGCGCGAGCTCGGGGCGGCGCTCGATCAGGTTGCGGACCAGGACGACCGCCAGCCCGACCGTCCCCAGCATCAGCCCGAGCGACCCGAGCACGCGGAACGTCGACAAATACGTGTTGGCGACCTGGTGGTACGCGTGCAGCCGGGCGGCGGTCGTCTCGATCGCCGCGGAGTAGTCACTCTTCTCCTGGTCGCGCGTGTCGTTCAGCGTCTCGCGGAGCAGCTCGGTCACCGCGGCGGCGTCGGTCTGCTTCGTCTCGACCAGCACGGTCGTGAAGCCACTCTGGGCCGGGAACAGCTTGAGGAAGTTCGCCTCGCTCATCAGCATCTCGGACTGGAAGATGCTGCCCGCGAGCGTGGCGACGAGCTTCAGGTTGCGCTTCCGCCCGGCCGCGTCGGTGACCTGCATCGTGTCGCCGACGCCCAGGTGCAAAATGTACTTCGCGCTCTCGTCGTCGGCGATCACCGGGACGGTGTTCTCGTCGGCCTGCGGCTGGTCGAGCAGCGCCCACGGCTTCGCGGCCTCGTCGAGCGTGCTCGCGAACGTGAACCGACCCGCCTCGCGCATCGCCGGCGGCACCGCCAAAATCGTCGGGCTGTCCGGCCGCGTGATGTTCAGGCACGAGATGTCCTGCCCCGCCCACGCGCGCATCATCGCGAACTTCGCCTTGTCCCACCGCGGATCCCGCGCGCTCGGCAGCCGCATCAGCAGTTGCCGGCCCTCGAGCGTGTTCAGATCGCCGAGCAGCGGGATGTCCGTCTGGACGATCAGCCCGTACCCGCCTGCGCCGCTCTTAGGGTCGAACGTGTCGCGCGGGGTGGAGGTTTCCATCGACGAGACGGTGACCAGCGTGAAGCTCGCCAGCGCGATCAGCGCGACGCACAGCAGGCTGCGGGTGCGGTTCCGCGTCGCGTTGCGCGCCGCGAGCGCGGGGAGCGACAAGTGCGCCGCCGCGTGCGGCGTCGGCCGAAGGCGGGCGAACGTGAAGAACAGCGCCGCCAGCAGCAGCAGCGACCCGCCGCCGAGGTACGCGCCGGTGCCGCCGATCTTCCGCGTCATCCCCCCCGCGAACAGCCCGATCGCCGCCAACAGCCCGACCGCCGCCACCGCGACCGACACCCGCGGCGGCTTTACGAGCCGCACCGCCGACGTCCCCAGCGCCCCCGCCAGCAGCGACGACGCCGACGCGCGGCCCACCCGCCGCACCGCCCACAGAATCGCCAGCAGCGCCACGACCACGCTCCCTGCTAGCCCCATCGCGAGAGTCGCCGGCACCACGTGCAGCCGCAGCGCCGTCGTCCCGATCGCGCCGACCCACCACGTGCGCAAACCGTGCACGATCAGTGCCGTGTACCCGACCGCGATCCCGCACCCGATCACGCCGCCGATGAGTGCGACGATCAGTCCCTCGCGCAGGCACAGGTTGCGGAGCTGCTTGGGCGCGAAGCCGCACGCGGCCAGCAGCCCGAGCTGGCGGGCCCGCTGCTCGATGCTCAGGCGGAACAGCATCGCGACCAGCAGGACCGCCGCGATCAGCAGGAAGAACGAGAACCCGATGAACAGCCCGCCGAACTCCGTCCCGCCCGACGCCGCCTGGAGCTGCTGCGCGCGCACCGGGCGGAACACGAGCCCGAGCGCCGCCGGGTCGATCTCGCGCCGCAGCGCCTCGGTGAACGCCGCCGCCTTCTCCGCCGGCACGCGCAAACTCGTCACGTCCCCGAACGCCGTGCCCCATAGCCGCTTTGCGGTCTCCAGGTTCACGAACACCTTCGGCGCCGCCTTGTGCTGCCCCCAGTACCGTTCGTCCTCCTTGGTCACCCGCTTCTTGTCGATCGTCAGGCCGGCCGGCGGGCGCCAGTCGGCGATCGTGTCGGCGTCGGTCAGGCCGGTGTACGTCGGCGTCAGCGTCGGGTCGGCACCGATCCCGGTCATCGGCAGCACGCGGGCGACCTTGAACGTCACCCCGAGGCCCGGCCGGTCGCTGGCCACCTCGGCGAGGTCGCCGTTCGGCTGCCGCAGGTAGTACTCCAGGCGAAGCGCGTCGCCGACCTTCAGCTTCATCTGGTCGGCCGTCCACTGGTTGACCGCGACCTCGTCCGCCGCGAGGACGACCGGTTGACCCCCCTGCTCCGCGGCGGGCAAGGCGTCAATGCCGGCGGCCATCGCGTAGTGCAGCGGCGGGGCGTCCTGCGGACTGCCGCCGGCCCTACTGACGCGGTTGGCGAGGTACACGCTGACCTTCCGCAGCGGAACGCCCTGCTGCTGCTGCGCAACCCTGGACGCGGCGTCGATGATCGCCGGGTGCACGTACGTCGACTTGCTGGTCAGCACCGTCTCCGACTTGTCCGCGCTCGCGCCGGTCTCGAGGCCGTAGTCCGCGAGCGTCGCCGTCCGGCGGAGGATCTGGTTCAGCGCGTCGGCGTCGGCCTGGCCGCGCCCGCGATCCTTCGCGGCGACGAAGAACACGTTGGCCTGCTCGTCGCGGTCGATCGCGGCTTGGAGGTCGCCCAAGTTGACCCACGCCGCCGGCGCCGTGCGCTGCCCGCCCGCGAGGTTGAACAGGTCCTGGAACGACCCGGCCGGCGCGGCGGCGGACGCGGGGACCGAGAACGTCGTGATCGTGTCGCTCCGGCTGCGGCGCGCGAGCGTCGCGTCGCGCGGGGCCTCGTCCGGCGCCGGCAGCGAGAACCGCACCGGCCCGCCGACCGCCTGCTTCAGCGCCGCCGCCACCTCCGAGTTCACCACCGCCTGCCCCGCGGCCACGGCGTGCCGCTCCGCCAGCGCCCCGACCTGCACCCCCGCGACGCGCGGCGTCGTCTCGCCGCCTGCCGCCGCCCCCTCGCCCGCGACCCCGCCCCGCAGCAGCACGCCCGGCGTCACCGACTCGAACCTCTCGGAGAACCCCTCCGCCGCCGCCAGCCGCTTCGCCAGCCCCTGGTCGAGGAACCGCGGCGACATCAGCGCGTGGTCGACGAACCCCAGCCGCCGCTCCGCCAGCTCGCGCAAGCTCCCGCGGACGCTGTCGCCGACCATCAGCGCGCCGGCCAGAACCGCCGTCGCCACGGCCATGCCCGCGACGACCGCGAGGTTCGCCGCGCGGAAGTAAAACAAATTGCGGACGAGCAGTTTCAGTCGGGAAAAGGCTGCCATCGTTCGATCCTAGGCGTGCGGACGACCGTTCGGGACGCGGAGATCCGGCCCCGCCGGGGCCGGCGCGGGGTCGGGCGCGTCACGGGCCGTCGATCAGCTCGCCGTCCCCCATTCGGCGGGTGTGGCCAAACCGCTCCGCGAGGTGCGCGCTGTGCGTGACGCCGATCAAAATCGTCTCCCGCGTCAGCGACAGCAGAAGATCGGCGACCGTGTCGGCCGTCTTCGCGTCCAAATTCCCGGTCGGCTCGTCGCACAGCAGCAGCGCCGGCCGGTTGACCAAGGCGCGGGCGATCGCGACCCGCTGCCGCTCGCCGCCCGACAGCTCGGCCGGCAGGTGCGTGACCCGGTCCGCCAGCCCGACCTGCCCGAGCAGCTCGACCGCCCGCCGCCGGTCGTCCTCGGTCGTCTTGCCCAGCGCCAGCCGCGGCAGCAGGACGTTCTCCAGCGCCGTGCACTGTGGGAGCAGGTGGTGGTCTTGGAAGATGAACCCGACCGATCGGCTGCGAAACGCCGCCAGCTCCGTCGGCTGCAGCGCGAACGGGTCGACCCCCGCCAGCCGAACGCCGCCGCCCGTCGGGCGGTCGAGCGTCCCCAGGATGTTCAACAGCGTCGACTTCCCCGACCCGCTCGGCCCGACGATCGCCAGCCGCTCGCCCGGCGACAGCGTCAGGTCCACCCCGCGCAGCACGACCAGCGGCTGGGTGGGCGTCGGGTACTCCTTCCGCAGGTCAGTGACGACAAGGTCGGCGGGAACGGCGGCGTTGGTCTGCGGGGGCGGCGGCATGGCGGGGGATGATACGGCCGTCACCGCGGCGCGGCGACCCCTCGCGGCGCGTGGGTCGCGCGAAAAAAGACACCGGCGCGTTGGACGCGCCGGTGCCGTTGACATCGGAATCTGACGGTTCGCCGCGGTTAGCGGACGGCACCCGGGACGCCGCCCGTGAACTTCTCGTCCTCGGCCGCGTGGCCGGTGAGCACCTGAGCGCTGTACCCGCCACGAGACTTGAAGTAGACGATCAGCGCGATGTAGAAGGCGAGCATCACGGCGGGGAAGATCGCCATGTTCCGCAGCGCCTTCTGGGCGCTGCCGGCGGCGGCGGCCGTGATCTCCTTCTGCTTGTCGCTCGGGAGCGTGGCCGTGGCGGCCGCGAGCTTGGCGTCGTTCACCGTCTTGTACGGGATGATCTCGTACACCTTCTTCGGCTCGAGCACGTTCTCCGACAGCGTGCCGTTGGACACCAGGCCCGGGACCGACTGCGCCGCCGGCGTCGCCGCGATCGCGTCGATCTTCTTGTCGGCCTGGAGCGTCCCGATGTACGGGAACCCGAGCACGCCGACCGCCAGCATGCCGATGCCGCCGAGCGCGTTCAGCGTCAGGGCCCCGCCGCGCGGGGTCTGGTCGGACACGACGCCGAGCATCGTCGGCCAGAAGAACGTCTTGCCGCCGGCGTAGAGCGTCGCGGCGGCGAAGATCATGAACAACCCGCTCGCGCCCGCGAGGAACATCAGCCCTAGGATCGCCAGCACCGCCGACGCCGCGAGCAGCCCGAGCGGCGACAGCGTGTGGATGATCGGCCCGGCGAAGAACCGGAGCACCATCATGATGAACGACGTGTACACCAGCACCCAGCCCGGGTGCAGGCCGTGCAGGGCGTTCTCCATGATGCCCGTGATCCAGCCGTCGGTGCCCAGCTCGGTCGTCGCCAGCGGCATCATGATGATGATCATCACGAACATGAACCCGCGGCCCATCGACTTCGTGTACGCCGCGAACCCGGCGACGATCGCCAGCCCGATCGCGATGAACGTCGCGTACTGCGCGGTCGACAGCTTCGCCGTACCGCCGTTGGAGAAGAAGTCCATCAGCTGGAGCACGATCAGGAACCCGACGACCAGTGCGCCAAGGATCCCGAACTCGGCCAGCATGTCACGGTACGAAACGCCCGCCGCCACGCGCTCCTGCACCGGGAACCGCAGCCGGATCAGCATCACCAGGAACACGATCGCCGGCAGCGCGATCATCCCCAGCTTGATGCTCCACGGGGTCGCCGGCGCGAACTTGTCGACGCCGATCGTGATCAGGCCAGCCAGCACCAGCCCGCCCGGCCAGCCGGCGTGGAGGATGTTCAGCCACTTCGTCTTCTCGCGGTTGAAGATCGTCGCGACCACCGGGTTGATGTACGCCTCGACCGTGCCGTTCGACAGGCCCAGGATCAGCGACCCCCAGTACAGCAGGTTGAACGCCGTGGTCTTGTCCCCGCCCTGCGACACGTAGTAGGCGCTGACCCCCATCACCGACCAGATCGCGTACCCGATGAACGAGATCACCATCGCGGTCTTGTAGCCGATCCGGTCGATCACCAGCGAGAACGCGATGATCGAGACGGCGAACGGCCAGATGCCGATGCCGGCCAGGCGGCCGACCTGCGCGGGGTCGAGGTTGAACTCCTTCGCCCAGGTCGGGAGCAGGAACATGCGGGTGATGAACCCGAACGCCGTCGTGATCAGGGCGATGAAGCACCCCCAGAACAACGCCCGGTTCTGACCCTGATCAATCTCGCTCACGCCCTGGTAGTCGAGACCCCCAGCGGTTGCTGCATGTGCCATGTGATTCCTCTAAGCTCCTCAGCCTGACGTGGAAACGGGTGGAAAGGATGACAACGAGAGGCCTATGATGACGACTGGCCCCCGTTTTTTCAAATATCCGCCCGCCGGTCGCCCGTCGCGGCGACGATCCCCGCTGACCGTTCTCACGCCCTTCCCCGTCAAACCTTGCGGTAAGCCCGGCGGGCGGTGACGCGCGTGCCGTCTGTGCCAGACTCGCTTGAGCCTCTCGTCTGCCCCCCTGGCCGCCGACGTGTACATCCCGCTCGCCCTCGGGCCGATGCAGCTATAGAGGAACAGAGTTCGCCACCCCCCGCGAGGTAGCTCCGCCATGCGCATGCCGCCGTCCGCCCTGACCGCCGTCGCCGTCCTGCTCGCGCTGCTCCCGCTCCGGGCCCCAGCGGACGAGGGGGGCGGGCACGTCGTGCGTTTCGACCGGCCGATGAAGGCCGGGGACCGGTTCGGCGTACGGTCGTCGGTGTCGCGGACGCAGGAGATGCTCTCGACGCCCGACGGCCGCAAGGCGCGGACCACCGGGCAGCGGAGCGCGACCGAGATCGAGGCCGCGGTCGATGTGCTCGAGGTGGACAAGGCGGGCGGGCTGGCGAAGGTCCGCGTCGTCGTCGCGCGGGGGTCGGTCGCGATGCCCAACGGGACGGTCGAGCCGCTCGAGGCGGGAGACGTGTTCTTCGTCGAGACGGTCAAGCGGCGGCGGTTCGTGACGCGCGAGGGCCGCCCGCTGACGCCGGCGATGTCCGCGATGATCGCCGCCGCCCTGCCGACCGACGAGATGACCGGCGGGCCGGAGACCGAGCGGCTGTTCGGCGCCCCGCGGCCGCAGGCGGTCGGGGCGACGTGGGCGATCGACGCGAAGCGCACGGCCGCCCGCCTCCGCGACGCCGGGATCGAGATCCCGGCGGGCGGGCTGACCGGCGGGGTGAAGCTGGCGGAGGTGGGGACGCTCGACGGCCGGCCGTGCGTCAAGGTGCTGGTCAAGCTGCGGGCGGACCACATGAAGCTGACCGAGATGTTCGGCGCGCCGCTCCCGGACGGGTTCGAGCCGGCGGACGGCACGCTCGACACGCTGTACACCGGGGTGTTCCCGGCCGACCCGGCGGGGCGGATCATGAAGTGGTCGGACACGACGCGCGTGACCGCGAGCTTCAAGATCGCGCCGGGCCGCCGCCGGGCCGGCGGGTCGGCGGACCTCGCGATCCGCGGAAAGCGGACGATCGAGCTTTTCGACCTGCCGACGCCGGGGACGCCGGGCGACGCGGCGGCGGGCGCGCCGCAAGTCGTCGAGCTCGACCCCGCGCCGAACCCGTGACGCGCCCGCGTCCCGCCCGTTACTCCCCCTCCCCCGGTGGCGGCTCGCCCGCGAGGACGGCGGCGGTGTAGCGTGCGGCGCGCTTGACGTAGTCGTCGACGTCCTTCGCCGAGGCCATCCGGATCTGGGCCCAGACCGGTTTCGCGATCGGGCCGAGGCGGTCAAGGGCGTTGGCGGCCTGGAGGCGGACGCGGGGGTCGGCGTGTTTCAGCAGGAGGTCTCGAAGGGTGGCGAGGGCGGGGTCGGGTCGGCCGAGGTGGCACAGGGCGGTGGCGGCGGGGACGCGGACGCGGGGGGAGGGGTCGGTCAGGGCCCCGGTGAGCGCGTCCGTCGCGGGGGCGGCCTTGTCCTTCAGCATCGCGAGGCCCAGGGCGGCCCAGTGGCGGACGGACTCGTTCTCATCCGTCAGAGACTTGAGGAGCGTGGGGACGTTGGCGCGGTCGCGCTGCGAGGCAAGGTCGGCGAGGTCGAGGATTCGCTCGAGCGGGTAGGCGTCGGGATTGCGGGAAGGGTCGAAGCCTTCGGCGGCGGCGCCCTCGGGCATGAAGCCGTTGTCGCGCGTGTCGAGCAGGTGCTTGCGGAGCGCGGCGCGGAGGCGGGCGAGCGTCTCGGCGTGGGCGGGGGAGCCGGCCAGGTTGTGCACCTCGTCGGGGTCGGCCTGGAGGTCGTAGAGCTCCTCGGCGGGCTTGTCGTGCCAGAAGCGGGACTGCGTGTCGGTGAGCTTGCCCTCCTTGTACAGGCGCTCCCAGGCACGGTAGCCGGACTGCTGGAACATGTACTGGACGTGCTGGCCCCAGGGGAGGTCGGGGCGGTAGTTGCGGAGGTAGCGGTAACGCTTGTCGCGCACGGTGCGGACCAGGTCGTAGCGCTCGTCCATGCGGTCGCGGTGGCTGAACGCGTACTCGCGGTCGCCTTGCTTCTTCGGGCCCGCGAACGCCTGGCCCTGGAAGTACTTCGGCGCGTCCACGCCGGCGAGGGAGAGGACTGTGGGGGCGAAGTCGACGAACGACACGGGGTGCTCGACTTTCGATCCGGGGCCGGCGGGGGCGAGGTGGCGCCAGTTCTTGCCGTAGCGGACGATCAGAGGGACGCGGAGGCCGCTGTCGTAGGCGAAGCGCTTGCTGCGCGGGAGCACGCCGCCGTTGTCGCCGTAGTAGAAGACGATCGTGTCGTCGTCGAGGCCGTCGGACTTGAGCTGGGCGAGGAGGGCCGCGACCTGGGCGTCGAGGCGGCGCATCTGGTCGCAGTAAAGCGCGGCGTCGGCGCGGGTCTCGGGCGTGTCGGGCATGTACGCGGGGAGGCGGACGTCTGCGGGGTTGGTGCCGCCGGGCAGCGGGTCGAACTTGCCGAAGACGCTGCTCTCGTGGGTGACCTCGTGGTTGAAGACGGCGAAGAACGGCTTGCCCTTCGGGCGGTTGCGGTAGGTCGCGTTCTTGCCCGAGGCGTCCCAGGCGTCCTTGAGGTCGATCGGGGTGTTGTAGTCCGTCTTGGCGTTGTTGGTGCAGTAGTAGCCGGCGTCGCGGAGGTAGGCGGGGAAGCCGCGCAGGCCGGCGGGGCCCTTGCCGCTGGCGCGCATGTGCTGGGCGGGACCGCACGACGTCGCGTACATCCCGGTGATCAGGGTGAAGCGGGACGGCGCGCAGACGGGGGCGGTGGCGAAGCAGTGCCGGTACAGCGTGCTTTGGGCGGCGAGGGCGTCGATCGCGGGGGTGCGGGCGACGGGGTCGCCGTAGCAGCCGAGGCGGGGGTTGCTGTCCTCGCTGACGATCCAGAGGATGTTGGGGCGGGCGGGAGGATTCGCCTGCTGCGCGAGCGTGGTGCTCGCCGACGCAAGGAATGCGATCGACAGCACGCGCCACCAACTCGCGACGATCCCAGTCATATCGGTTCCTCCACGGGCCCCGCTATGCGGGACATTTGAACTCCGACCGCCGCACGACACAATCCGCTCACCCCTCGCATGACGTCCTCCCCTGCCACCGTCGTGACCGACCTGCCTTGCTTCGTCTGCCGGTACAACCTGCGGACGCTTGCGGTCGACGGCCGCTGCCCGGAGTGCGGGTACGAGGTCTTCCTGACGCTGCACGGCGGCCTGCCGGTGGTGGACACCCGCGGGCGGCGCCTCCGCCTCGCCGCGGCCTGCGCGACGCTCGCGGCGACCATCGGGGCGCTGGCGTTCCTGGTCACCCGGGGCGTCGGCTACAACGCGGGGCACCACGTGTGGACGACCGACCCGGCGTGGCTCTTCCTGCCGGTCGCCGCCCTCGGCGCGGTGGCGATGGTGCTGTTCGCGCTGCCGCAGACGCACCTCGTCGACGGGCGGCCGCTGTTCCGCCGGTCGCGATGGGTGATGCTGGCGACCGCGCCCGCCGGGCTGGTCGCGGTCTCCGTGTGGGAGTGGGCGTGGGCGTGGGCGCCGGCGTACGACTTCGCGACGAACCGGCGGCTGGTGTACGTCCCGCTGCTGGCCGCGCCGGTCGGGGTGCTGTGCGCGTTCCGCCTGCTGACCCGATTGGCCCGCCCGCTCGGCCTGAAGGGCTTCTACCGGCCGCTTCGGCTGATGACCGCCTGCTGGTGGCTGATCCTCCCCCTGGTGCTGCTGACGCTGTCGACGATGATCCCGGTCCTCGGGCCCCTCTGGCAACACCGGTCGCCGTTCCCGCTCCGGCTGCCTCACGCGGTGCACGAGGCGTTGGAAAGGGTGATCGCGTTCCTCGGCCTCGCGCTGTACTGCGCGTACTTCCTGAGCAGCCCGCTGCTCGCGCTCCTGGCCGTGGCGCTGGCGACCCGCCGCTCGCCCGACGGGCCGTTGCGACGGCATGCGCGGTGAATCGGCGACGGTGGCGGGAGCGGTCGGGGAAAAAGGTGGTTTGGCGGGGGCGGGACTTGGCGCAGGTGTGGGTGGGACGGGGGTTATGGACGATTCCGTCCGCTGAAGCGGCCCTACGAGGATGGGAGTGGGGGTGCGCCGGCATTTGAAGGGTGAAACGTTGGAAAGGATAATTGGCGGCGTGACATCGCACGCTGCGTTGACCGAGGCCGCTCCGGTACGACATCGGCCGAGGCGTCGCGCCGGGGTGTTCGCGGGGCGGGGGTTGGGGGTGACGCTGGTGCTGTTCGCGCTGGCCGGGGCGCGCGTGGAGGGGGTGGGGCGCGTGGGCGACTTCGACCTGGTGTTCGTCGGGCTGGGGGCGGTGCTCGGCGCGTGCCTGTGGGTGCTCGCGGGGGTCGGGCGGTCGCCGGACGAGGGGCGCGGATTGGGCTGGCTGCGGGTGGCGGCGCGGGGGGCGGCGCCGGCGGCGTTCGTGACGGCCGTCGCGTGGCACGTCGGCTACGCGCACGTGCCGCAGGCGGACGGGGCCGGTGTCCGGCGGTGGGCGGTTGTGCCCGGCGTGCTGGTCGCCCCGGGCGTGGCGGCGTGCCTGTTCGCGCTGGCCGAGGCGGCGCGCGGGCGGGGGCTAATCGGGTTCGAGTGGCGGCTGCGGATCGCGGCGGCGGGGTGGACGCTGTCCGGGTTCGTCGTGGTGGCGTACGCGCTGCTCGGTCTTAAGGGGGTGGGGCCGACGGACCCGCTTACGGAGGCCACGGGCTTCGTCATCGGGATGTCAGCCTTGGCGGGTGGTGTGGGGTATCTCTACACGATCGTGCTGATGGGGCGCGGGTTGACGGGGGAGTTGCGCGAATCGGCGGGGAACGACCAGGCGCCGTAGCGCGTGCGCGCGGCCCTTGCGGGTCGATAAGACCTCTCACCCCCGCCCTCTCCCACGGGCGGTTGAGTCCGTCGGCGGGTCACGCCGCGGGCGCCCTTGGGAGAGGGAGGTCGGAGTTTCGCGGAAGTGTCGTGCAGGCGGGATGCCCGCACCACCCACCGCGGGTTACTTCTTCTCCTCGTGGTGGCTGGTCTTGAGGTATTCCATCAGGGCGGCGACGTCGGCGGGTTTGAGGTCGTCGATCAGGCCGGCGGGCATGATGGAGAGGTTGCTGGCGTTCATGGTCGCGATCTCTTTGCGCTGGATGACGTGGCGCTCGCCGACGGCGTCCAGCACCTCGACGGTGGTCTGGGTCTCCACGTCGAGGCGGCCGCTGTAGCTGTCGCCTTCCTTGGTGTCGATCGTCCAGAGGCGGTAGTTGGCCTCGACGCTGCGGTTGGGGTCGACGATGTCGGCGAGGGTCTCTTTGGGGTCGCGGGCGCCGATGCCCGATAGCTCGGGGCCGACCTTGCCGCCCTGGCCGTTGAAGATGTGGCACTGGGCGCAGCGGGCGGTGTAGAGGGCGTGCCCCGCCTTAGAGTCGCCGGGGTTGGCGAGCGCGGGGAGCATCGCCTCGAGCACCTTGGCGCGGTTCGGGTCCATCTGGTTGGCGTCGAGCTTCTTCGCGAGCGAGGCGATCTGGCGCTCCTTGTGGATCTGCAAAGTCTGCCAGTCGCTGGGGGCGAGGTCGCCGCGGAGCAGCTTCTTCGCCTCGATGCCGCGGAGCATCGACACCGTCCAGGGGGTGCGGCGCATCATGACCGAGACGGCGGCCTTGCGGGCGGCGGGGGAGAGGTCGCCCCACTTGGCGATCAGCTTGTCGCCGGCGTCGGTGATCTTGCTCTCGGAGATCGCGCCGACCAGGCCCCGGGCGAGCTCGGCGCCGGTCTGCGGCGTCACCTGCTTGAGCACCTCGTCGACGCTGGCGGCGTCGTCGACTAGGCGGATCAGGCGCTTGGCGGCGTCGACGCGCTCGGCGGCGTCGGCGTCCTGGCCGGCGAGAGTGGCCTTGACGGTCTTGATCACCTCGGTCATCTGGCCGGCGAACAGGTCCTGGCGGCCCCAGCGGCCGGCGAGGACGAGCAGGCGGTCCCGCTGGTCGGGGGAGAGGGCGCCGGCGATCTCGCCAAACTGCGCCTTCTGGGCGTCGGAAAGGTTCGGCGCGGTCGCCGCCCCTTCGGGCCAGCCGGCGACGAGGCCGTCGAGGACGTTCGTGACCAGTTCCTTGTCGGCGCCCTTGGCGGCGGCGAGGGTGGCGACGACGGACTCGCCGGGCCCGCGGGCGGCGTAGTGGCGGGTGACGAGCTTGACGATCTCGCCGGCCTTGCCGCTCCCGTCGTCGTCCTCCAGGGAGGCGAGCGAGAGGGGGCCGCCGGGCCCGATCTCGATCAGCTTGACGTCGTCGAACCAGGCTTCGCCCTTGGCCGGCCCCCACCCGCCGAAGAGCAGGTTGAGCTGGAGGCGGTTGTTGCCGCCCGAGGCGAACTCGCTGGTCAGCTCGGTCCAGTCGTTGTCGCCGCGGAGGGCCTTGGGGAGACCCTGCTGCTGGAGCTGGTGGAGGTTGAACTGGACGCCGCGGCCGTCGCCGGTGACCCCCTTGGTCTTGACCCAGGCGGAGAGGCGGTAGCGGGTGTTCGGCTTGACGCGGACGTCCTGGCTCCAGCCGGCGTCGGCGCCGTCGGTGGAGACGATGTGGACGCCGCGCTCGCCGGTGCGGCCGGCGGAGAGGGCGAACTTGGCCGAGCCGCCGAACGTGGACGGGCGCCAGTTCGCGGGGCGGTCCCCGTCGACGTCTTCCATCGACGGGTTCTGGATCAGGTTCTGCGTCTCCTTGACCGGCGGCTTCGGCCGCTCGGGCGCGGGGGCGGGGGCGGCGGGTGGGGCTTTGCCCGCGTTGGCCTTGGCCGAGGCGAGCAGCGCGTGATTCAGGAACGCGGCGTCGTGCCTCGCGGCGGCGGCGACCGCGGCGTCGGGGATCCAGCGGTCGCGGACGTTCTCGGGCTTGTCGAGCATCCCGTAGAGGGCGGCGCCGGCCTTCGCGCCGGCGTCGCCGCCGGCGGGCATCGTCGCGATCGCGAGCAGCGTCGCGAGCCGCACCTGGGCGTCGGCGTCGTCGAGCAGCTTCGCACCGACGACTGCGGCGAGCGACGCCTCGGTGGCCGGGAGGACGGCGACCGCGTTGCGGCGGACGCCGGCCGACGGGTGCTTCATCGCGGCGACGGCGGCCGCGGTCGCGGTCGGGTCACCGCCGTCGAGCGCGCCCAGGCCCTTGAGCGTCCAGAGCGCGTGCACCGCGCCGACGTTCAGCCCGATCTCGTCGACGGACGGGTCGTTCACCAGGCCGACGAGCGCGGGGATCACGCCCTTGTCCTGCTTCTCGACGAGCAGCCGCTGGGCGTGCTTGCGCCAGAACTGGTTGTCGTTCTTCAGCGCGTCGACGAGCTGGGCGGGGGAGGCGGCGGAGAGGTCGAGCTTCGGGGCGGTCTTCGCGCCGGTGTAGACGACGCGGTAGATCCGGCCGTGCTCCTTGTCGCGGCGCGGGGTCTCGTAGGCGTTGCCCGGGCCGTTCTTGTAGCCGACCGGGGTCGGGTTGTGCTGGACGATGTAGTTGTACCAGTCAATCACCCAGACGAAGCCGTCCGGGCCGACCTCGGCCATGATCGGGGCGCTCCACTCGTCGAAGCTGGCGAGCAGGTTGAACGCGTTGCGGGACTTGAAGTCGGAGCCGCGGGGTTCGAGGACGAACACGCCGACGATGTGGCCGGTCGGCTCGGTGACGAACGCGGTGCGGTTCCAGTACTCCTTGGGGTAGGCGCGGGCGGTGTACAGGGCGTGCCCGGCCGCGGCGGTGTAGCCGCCGTGCCAGTCGACCTGGCGGACCTTGGGGGCCGGGGAATTGAAGAAGTAGTTGTCGGCGATCGGCTTGAGCACCTCGGGCGCAAAGCCGCCCTTGACCTGCTCGTAGTAGCGGTTGGGGATCGGGAGGTAGACGCTGGGGTTCCCGTTGGCGGTCGACCCGAAGACGATGCCTTCCTCGCTGAAGCCGATGCCCCAGGTGTTGTTGTTGGTTGAGCGGAGGAACTCGAGCTCCGAGCCGTCGGGCTTGAAGCGGTAGAAGCCCTGCTGGAAGCGGAGCGTCTTGCCGCCGACCTCGCCGGCGAACCCGGCGTAGCCGAGCATGCCCCAGATCGTGTTGTCGAGCCCGTACTGGAGGTTGCTCGGGCCGGCGTGCGTGTCGGTCTGGCGGTACCAGCCGCGGAACAGCTCCTTCTTGACGTCGGCCTTGCCGTCGTTGTCGGTGTCCTTGAGGAACCAGGTGCTCTGGCGTTCCATCACGACGACGCCGCCGTTGGCGAACGTCAGCGTGGTCGGGATGTTCAGGCCTTCGGCGAAGACGGTGAACTTGTCGGCCTTGCCGTCGTTGTCAGTGTCCTCGCAGATCTTGATGCGGTCGACGCCCTTGCCGGCGTCGGTGACGCGGTTGGGGTAGTCGATCGACTCGACGACCCAGAGGCGGCCGCGGTCGTCCCAGTTCATCGTGATCGGCTTGACGACGTCGGGCTCGGAGACGAACAGCCTGGCCTCGAACCCCTCGGGGAGCTGGAGGTGCTTCATCGACTCGGCCGGGGGGAGCGGCTTGGGCATCTGGTTCCACTTGCCGCCGCCGCGGCCGGGGTTCTTGGGGTCGTAGAACGGGATGCCGTCGGCGGTGATGTACTCGAAGGGCTTGGCGTCGGGGGAGGGGCCGACCATCCGCGGGCGTTCGAAGAGGGAGGCGGCGTCGGTGCGGGTCGCCCAGCGGACGCCGCGCTCGATGAGGTCGTGGAAGCCGGGGTTGCCGAAGGTGCGGTGGTCGTGGCCGTAGGCGGTGTAGAAGACGCGGCCCTTGCCCTCGTTGCGGACCCAGGTCCAGGGCTCTTCGCGGTCGCCTTCGAGGCGGGTCTGGAGGACGTGGATGTCCTTGTTGAGCTTCGTGTGGACGTAGGTCTCGTCCCAAGTTTCGAAGCCCTTGTACCCCTTCATGATCGCGTGGGAGGGGTCGACGATCTTGGTGGTGAACGTGCCGGTCTTGTGGGTGCGGAACTGGCCGCCGACCAGGGCGACGTAGCGCGGGGAGTTCAGGAAGCAGTAGGACGCGCAGTGGACGGGGATGAAGCCGTTGCCGGCCCGGACGTAGTCGAGCAGCGCCTTCTCCTGCTCGGGGGAGATCTGCGTGGTGTTGGCGAAGATCATCAGGCCGGCGTACGGCTTGAGGGTCTCGGGGTTAAGGTCGGTGACCTTGTCGGTGTAAGTCAGGTCGATGCCGCGGGCCTTGAGGGCGGGCTCCAGTTGGGCAAACCGCTCGGCGGGCTTGTGGTGGCCCTTGTCGCCGAGGTAGAGGACCTTGACGCGTTCCGCTTGTTGCTGACCCCCTTGGCCCCCTTCAGCCCCTTGCTGGGCCACGACGGGGCGGCCGGCGAGAAATGCGACGAGACCCAGAGAGGCGACGACCAGGGCACAAGCCCCGGCGCGGAAACGGCGACGGTTCATAGACAGGTTCTCCAGTCAGGCAGCCTACCGCGTTTACCGGGAAGGTTAAGGAGAGTTTGCGCGGGTCGGATGAGATTTTTATCCGTGTGCGAAAACCTCGAAGCTGGAAGGTGAAGCACCTAACGTGGCAGGTGCGCGATCCCCGCGCGCCACGCCAATCCGCAGCGCCCAGCAACGGGAACGACACCCGCCCTGGAGACCGGCGACGCGCCTAACCGAACAGACTCGCCCGTCCTCAAGCCGCGGCCGGCGCACGCCATGGCGCACCGCCAGGATTCGCACCACTCGCTCCCTGGCCTCTGCGTTCCGCAACTCAGTACTCGTACGCACTTCTCAATGCGGATTTCGTACTAAGAGGTTCCGAAACGCCGCCGCTCGCAGCTCCTCCGAGCGACTGGAACCGGCCGCCACGCGAACACGTGCGACCAGTTTAAAGAAAGAAAGTCCGATAAAAATGTTGAATTGTTCTTGAACTGTTCGGGTAACCTAACGTATACCTTACGCATGGCTCCAAGGCGAGAAGGATCGAGCCCGGTTGCCCTTCTCGTCCCTCCTACCAAAGACCGGGCATGGAGATAGATCCATGCTACGCGCACGGAAGCCCGAGGCCGTCACCAAGCGCCTCAAGTTGTTCATGTTCGGTCCCGCCGGCGTCGGCAAGACGACCGCCGCCATTCAGTTCCCCAACTCCTACATCATCGATGCCGAGCGTGGCACCGAGAACTACGACAAGCTGATTACCGCCAGCGGGTCGAGCGTGTTCCAGACGACGGACGTCAACGAGGTCGTGCAGGAAGTTAAGGCGCTGCTGACCGAGAAGCACGACTTCCGCACCCTGGTAATCGACCCGATCACGCCAATCTTCAACGACCTGCTCGACAAGTGCGAGACGCAGGTCGGCGCCGATTTCGGCCGCCACTACGGGGCGGCGAACAAGACGATGAAGCGGCTGGCGAACCTGATCATGAATTTGGACATGAACGTGATCGTCACCGCCCACGCCAAGGCGGAGTACGGCGAGAACCTCCGCAAGCTCGGGTACACGTTCGACGGCTGGAAGCAGCTCGACTACTGGTTCGACCTCGTCGTCGAGCTGGGCAAGAAGGGCAAGAAGCGGATGGCGCGCGTCGCCAAGACGCGGATCGAGACGTTCCCCGACGAGGACGTGTTCGAGTGGTCGTACGACGCGATCAAGAAGCGGTACGACGCGAGCATCCTGGAGCGCGAGGCCCAGCAGGTCTCGCTGGCGACGCCCGATCAGGTGCGCGAGCTCAAGGAGTTGCTGCACGTCGTCCGCCTGCCGGAGGGGCTGGTCGACAAGTGGCTGGGCAAGGCCCAGGTCGACACGTTCGAGGACATGCCCGCCGAGACGATCGCCAAGTGCATCGACTACGTGAAGAACCGCCTGCCGGGGAACATCGCGGCGGCGTAAGACGAAGACCTTTCACCGCGAAGGCACGAAGACACGAAGCGGGGAACCCAAGCTTTGCTTCTCTTCTTCGTGCCCTTCGTGCCTTCGTGGTTCAACACTGATTGGAGATAGATCCAATGCCCAGCGTAAACAAAGTCATCATGGTCGGGAATCTGACCCGCGACCCGCAGAGCAAGCAGTTGCCCACGCAGAGCATGGTCGTGGAGTTCGGGCTGGCGATGAACCGCAAGTTCAAGAGCCCGGAGGGGGAGGACCGCGAGGAGGTCTGCTTCGTCGACTGCGCCGCGTTCGGGCGGCAGGCGGAGGTGATCCAGAAGTATTGCAAGAAGGGCAAGGCCCTCTACGTCGAGGGCCGCCTGCGGTACGACTCGTGGGATGACAAGAACGGCCACGGGAAGCGGTCGAAGCTGACCGTGGTCGTCGAGAGCTTCCAGTTCCTCGGCGGGCGGGAGGACCAGCCGGCGGACGGCGAGGGCGCACCCGCGTCGTTTGCCGAGCGGCGGTCGTCGCGGCCGCGCGACGACCGCGGCGTGCCGCGCGGCAACTGGGACGGCGCGAACATGCCCGAGCGACCGGCCCGCGGAAAGCCGCAGCAGCCGTTCGGCGAGCAGATGGAGTTCAAGGAAGCCGACATCCCGTTCTGAGACCAGCGGACGTGACCCCTTAGAACATTGGCGACCCGGAAGCGCCGGCCGCCATAGTTGTACGACGCCCGCCGCCTCCGGCCCGCCCCCCGTGGGGGCGGCCGACGTGGATCGAAAGCTTCGACCGGGCCCGCGGATGGACGCAGCCGCGGGCTCTTTCGCGCGCGGCACCGGCTCACGTCGGAGGCCGCGCGTTCGGCAGGTAGGCGCGGATCAACTGTTCGACGGCGGGGCGGATCACTCGGGCGGCGTCGTTACGGCCGTGGGTCTGGCGGAGGACGAAGGCGCCCTCGACCAGGGCGGTGAAGCAGTCGGCGAATGTCTCGGCGGCCTGCTCGTCGGCGCCGGCGGCGCAGGCGAGGTCGCGGCGCTCGCGGCGGACCCGGTCGTGGTGGGCGGCGGCGGCCTGGTGCACCGGGTCGTGCGGGTTGGGGAACTCGGCGGCGGCGTTCAGGAACATGCAGCCGTGGAAGTCCGGGTGGTTGAACCAGCGGTCCATCACGTCGAACATCGCGAGGAATTGCGCGGCCGGGTGGTCGTCGCCAGCGAGCTTGCGGACGGCACGCTCCCACGCCTGGGACTCCCACTCGTCCCGCCGCTGCACGGCGGCGACGATCAGGTCGTCCTTGCTTTCGAAGTGCTTGTAGAAGGTCGTCTTGGTGACGCCGGCGGCGGCGATGACCTGGTCGACGCCGACCGCGCCGAAGCCGTGACGGTAGAAAAGCTCTACCGCCGTCGCGACCAGGCGCTCGCGGCCGGTCCTGGGGGCGGGGGGGAGGCCGAAGAGTTCCGGGACGGATTTCCTGCGGGTGAGGGGCATTCGGGTGCCTAGAGCATACCCGCGTCGTGCCGCGGGGGTGTACCTGGAGTTCACTGTGCGCCGCGGGCGGGGCGGGTACGTTCGGCGTCGACCGGTGCGGATCGCGCGTGACGTCACGCGGGGCCGGCCCGGCGATGTCCGTTCGACCGGTAGGAGCTTGCGATGTACGACATGGCGCGGCTGACGAAGTTCAAGGCGATAAGCGAGTTGGCGCCCGAGGCGTTCCGGGCGTTCGCGGCGTTCGACGAGGCGGCGTTCAGCGGCGGCGTGATCCCGCTGAAGTACAAGGAGCTGATGGCGGTGGCGGCGGCGCTGACGTCGCAATGCCCGTACTGCATCGAGATCCACTCCAAGAAGGCGCGGAAGGCCGGCGCGACCGAACAGGAGCTGGCCGAGACGGCGCTGGTCGCGGCCGCGATCCGGGCCGGCGGGGCGATGACGCACGGGACGCACGCGATGGAGTGACGGGCGGAGAACTAGGCGCCGCGCGGGCAGCCGTCGGGGCCCCCTCCGGAGGGTCGCGAATCGGTAGCCGGCCAAGCTCTTCCGTGCGGGAGGTCGGCGGGCGGAGGGAGTTGGTGCGGACGTGTCGGCCGCGATCAATGCCGGGCGCGGAAGCGTTCCTCCGTACGCGCACCCAGACCCAAAGGATCGTGCCGAAGTACACGATGAGGCTGAACGCGAACAGGGCCGTGGACTCGAACCGTAAGAGGCTTTTGGCCGACAGGTTCGCCGCGCAGACCGCGAACGCGATCAGCGTGAAGACGCCGAGGGCCCGACGCGCGCCGAGCGCCCGCCGGACGGCGGTGGGCACTCCGGGCGGGTACGTAAGGGGGAGTTCCATTGAGCTCTATCTCGCGATGCCCAGTTCGGGCTCACCCGGGCTCGGGCCGAATCGCTCGAGGGCGTGGAGCACGTGGCGGCCCTTGTTCGTGATCCAGAGGTCGGCCTGCCGAAACCCGTGCCAGACGAAGTCCCGCTGCTCCAGGCCGTACACGAGCCACTCGGCCCAGCCGCCGCCGCCTTCGAGGAGCGCTTCCACCGCGCGGGACGCGCGGGCGAACGCCGCCTCGTCCTCGATCCCGTCCGACCGGTCGCGGGAGTTCGGCAGGCTTAGTCGAGCCGCGGCCCCCCTGCTTGGGAATGACAGACAGGGGCGGGTAGCCCGTGATACGAAGGACGATGCCGGCCGGGCGGGCGGGGTACGGGCAATGACGCGGCGTCAGCGCCCCCTGGGATGCGGGCGTCCAGCGCGCCGTTGTGTTGCGGGTGTCCCGGTGGGGTTCCTGCGCTCGGTCGCTGGCGCTCTTGCTGTTCGGACGGGGTACCGTCCGAGGTCGTGGGTACACGACCCACGGGCGGGACGCCCGTGCCACCTCGTAAGAGCGGGTTGCGCCGCGGGCTTACACGGGCCGGTAGCCCGTGCTACGAGGGACGACACGGGCGGAGCGGCCGGGGTGTACGGGCAGCGGCGCGGGGCCATCCCCTTCGTCGCTTCGTTGCTTCTCCCCCTCCCCCACTCTCCCGCCCTCCCCGTCATCCCTTGCCGCTCAGCGCGCGGTCCAGGTTGTACGCCGCGCTGATCAGGGCCAGGTGGGTCAGGGCCTGCGGGACGTTGCCGAGAGCTTCGCCGTGGGCGCCGGTTTGTTCGGCGTAGAGGCCGAGGTGGTTGGCGTAGCCGAGCATCTTCTCGAACATCAGCCTCGCCTGCGCGAGCCGCTTCGGGTCGGTGCGGCCGGCGCGGGTCAGGGCCTCGACGAGCCAGAACGTGCACATGTTGAACGTGCCTTCGTCGCCGGCGAGGCCGTCGTGGTACTCGGTGGTGTTGTAGCGGTAGACCAGGCTGTTTGAGAGCAGGCCGCCGTCGGCGGGGTCCCGCATGATCGCGTCGATCGTGCTCAGCATCCGCGGGTCGTTGGGGGCCATGAAGAAGACCAGCGGCATGATCAGGTTGGACGCGTCGAGCTGGTCGCTACCGTAGAACTGGACGAACGCGCGGCGCTCGTCCGACCAGCCGTTCTTCATGACGTCCAGGTAGATCTCGTCGCGGCAGCGGTGCCACTTGTCGCGCAGGGCGGGGAACGAGCGCTTGTCGGCCAGCCGCAGGGCGCGGTCGACGGCGACCCAGCACATCAGCTTGGAGTAGACGAAGTGCTGTTGCCCGCCGCGGGTCTCCCAGATCCCCTCGTCCGGCCGCCGCCAGTTGTCGCAGACCCAGTCGACCAGCTCGGACAGCTCGCGCCACAGGTCCCACGAGATCGGCGCGCCGTACTTGTTGTACAAGTAGACGCTGTCCATCAGCTCGCCGTAGATGTCGAGCTGGAGCTGCTCGGCCGCGCCGTTGCCGAGGCGGACGGGGCGGGAGTTCTGGTAGCCGGACAGATGGTCGAGCGTGATTTCGGGCAGGTCGTGCTCGCCGTGGAGGCCGTACATGATCTGGAGGCCGCCGTCCGGGTTGCGCTCGTGGCAGCGCTGCTCGAGCCAGCGCATGAACGCGCCGGCCTCGTCGGTGAAGCCGATCCGCAGCAGGCCGTAGAGGGAGAACGCGGCGTCGCGCACCCAGGTGTAGCGGTAGTCCCAGTTCCGCGGGCCGCCGAGCGACTCGGGGAGGCTGCAGGTCGGCGCGGCGACGAGCGCGCCGGTCGGCTCGAACGTCAGCAGCTTGAGCACGAGGGCCGAGCGGAGCACGGTCTCGCGCCAGCGGCCGGCGTACGTGCACTGCCCGACCCAGCGGTGCCAGTAGGCGACGGTGCGCTCGAACAGCGCGGCCTCGGTGGCGTCGTCGAGCACCTCCGCGCCGGCGTGCCCCTCCATCAGCGGGCGCAGGACGAACGTGGCGCGCTCGCCGGCGGAGAGCGTGAAGGTGGACGCGACGCCGCCGTGTCCGGTCGTCTCCAGCGCCTGCCGCGTGGTGAGGGCCATCGCGCACGCGGCGGAGCGGAAGACCGCGCCGGCGGCGGTGAGCTCGACCGTGTGCGAATCGCGGGCGTAGTTGAACGCGGGGCGGCAGGCCATCCGCATCGGCACGCGGCCGCGGACGGCCTCGACCCGGCGGACGAGTTGGCGGAAGCCGGGGCCGTCGGTGCCCGCGCCGACGGCGGCGTCCACCGGCATGTAGTCGATCACCTCGACGACGCCCCCGGGCAGGAGGAAGCGGGTGATCAGGACGTTGGTCTCGGGCCAGTACATCTGCTTGCCGACTTGGTCTCCGGACGCCGGCGCGATGCGGAACGACCCGCCCTTCGCGTCGTCGAGGATCGAGGCGAACACGCTGGGCGAGTCGAAGTGCGGCAGGCAGAGCCAGGCGATCGACCCGTCGCGGCCGACGAGGGCGGCGGTGCGCATGTTGCCGATCAGGCCGTAATCTTCGATGGGGCGGTAGGGCATAGGGCGACGCGGCGCACGGTATCGCATGCGGCGCAGGGGCCGGAACCGACAAACCGGGGGGAGGATCACCAAGGAGGCACGGAGACACGGAGGGGAGGAAGAGGGTGGACCCGCGAATGGACGCGAATGGGCGCGAATGGAAGAACAGCAAGAAGAGGCTCCGCCGCCACCGATGACACCGATGGACACCGATGAAGAGGGATCCGCTTATCGGTGCGCATCGGTGTCATCGGTGGCCATGCTCTTCGTCTTACCTCTTCCAGCATTCGCGTTTGCTCGCGGGCGTTCGGATGCTGCCGCTTTGCGTCCGCGGATTGTCGGGCGGGCGGGTAGACTGTCGCCTGTCGTGCGACGCCGCCGCATTCGCCGCATCCTCCTGAACGTTGCGATCGCGCTGTCGCTGGTGCTGTGTACGGCGACGGTGGGGCTGTGGATCCGCAGCTACCACCGGTGCGACGCCGTCGGTGTCGCCCGTGCCGGCGGGCGCGGCGGGTGGGCGGAGGCCAGGCGCGGCGAGATCCACGTCCTGTCGGTTCGCCCGTGGCCGGACGACGTCCGGTTCTCCTGGACGACGCATCCGGAAGACCAGGCGGCGGGAATGCCCCGCTTCGTGTCATTCTTCTATGGAAGATACCCCGAGCGATCGGTGATGGGCCTGGCGCGCGTCCGGCAGGGGCCGGGGCACGTGCAGATGTCCGAGATCCGAACGTGGTCGCCCGTGCACGTGACGCGGGCCATAGTCCCCTGCCGAAGCCTTGCGCTGGTGGCCGGCCTGCCGGGCGTGCTGGCGCTCGTGTTCCGGTGTGTATCGGGAAGGCGGTGGCGGCGCGGACGCGACCACCGTTGCGCCGCCGGCCTCTGCCCCGCCTGCGGCTACGACCTCCGCGCGACGCCCGACCGCTGCCCGGAGTGCGGGACCGCCGCCGCCGCAGGCGTCTCCGGCCCGCCGTGATCCGACTCATCCTTCATCCTTCCGCCTTCATCCTTTCTCTTACCGCCCCGCCCGGTTAACGCCCGTTCCCGGATTCGCGGGTCGCGCGCACAATGCGGCGCATGGCTTCCCCGCAGCAAAGTCCGGCCGAGCTTCCGACCCGCGGTTTGGCCGCCGCCGGGCCGCCCGGGCACTTGGTGACCCGCGAGCGGTTCGACGCGGTGTTGTTCGACTTGGACGGCGTGTTGACGTCGACGGCGGCGATCCACGCCGAGGCGTGGAAGCAGATGTTCGACGAGTTCCTCTCGCGCCGCCTCGCGGCCGAGGGGGCGACCGGCGACGTCGAGCGGATGCGGCCGTTCGACATCGACTGCGACTACAAGCGGTACGTCGACGGCAAGCCGCGGTACGAGGGCGTCGCCAGCTTCCTCGCGTCGCGGCAGATCGAACTGCCGCGGGGCGACCCGAGCGACGCCCCCGGCGAAGAGAGCGTCTGCGCCCTGGGCAACCGGAAGGACGCGATGGTCAAGCGGGCGATCGACGAGGGGCGGGTGCAGCCGTTCCCCGGCAGCGTCCGCTGGGTCGAACAGCTCCGGGACGAAGGCTTCCGCCTCGGCGTGGTCTCATCGAGCCGCAACTGCGGCCCGGTGCTGCGGGCGGCGAAGATCGACCATTTGTTCGAGGTGCGCGTCGACGGCGAAACGCTGCTGGCCGAGAACCTTCCCGGCAAGCCCGCGCCCGACTCGTTCCTGAAGGCCGCCCACGACCTCGGCACGACCGCGCTCCGCAGCGTCGTCGTCGAAGACGCCCTCTCCGGCGTCGAAGCCGGCCGCGCCGGCAGCTTCGGCCTGGTGATCGGCGTCGACCGCGAAGGCCACGCCGAGGCGCTCAAGCACCACGGCGCGGACCTGGTGGTGAACGACCTGTCCGAGCTCTTGGCGCGGTGACGGTGTGAACACGAGGATGGAGGATGGAAGATGGAGGATGGCCGCGCATCGCGAATTGCCCGTATCACGGGCGCCCCGCCCGTGTTCGGCGTCCCCCACGGGCGGGGCGCCCGTGATACGGGCAACTCGGCGGGCCGTGATCTTCCGCCATCCTCTATCCTCCATCTTCCATCCTCGCTTCCTCTCCACTGGCAACTGACAACTAACAACTAGCAACTCCCCGAAACCATGATCCGTCACGACCCCGTCCTCCCGCCCGAGCACATCTACCCCATCGACGAGTGGCGGTGGGTCGAGCGGCGGTTCAGCCCCGAGTACCTCGGGTTCGCCGAGACCACGTTCTCGACCGCCAACGGCTACCTCGGCATGCGCGGCGGGTTCGCCGAGGGCCGCCCGTCGTTCCTCCACGGCACGTTCATCAACGGGTTCTACGAGACCTGGCCGATCCCGTACGGCGAGAAGGCGTACGGGTTCGCCAAGACCGGGCAGACGATGGTCAACGTCCCGGACGGCAAGATCATCCGCCTCTACGTCGACGACGAGCCGTTCACGCTCGACCGGGCCAGCACGGTCGGGTACGAGCGGGCCGTCGACATGAAGAACGGCACGTACGAGCAGGACGTCACGTGGGAGACGTCGGGCGGCAAGCGCGTGCGGATCAACTCGACCCGGCTGGTCAGCTTCCCCGAGCGGCACCTCGCCGCGATCTGCTACGAGGTGACCGTCCTGAACGCCAAGGCGCCGCTGACCGTCGTCAGCGAGATGGTCAACCACGCCGCGATCGGCGAGTCGGCCGGCTCCGAAGGGGGCGGCGGCGCCGGCGTCGCCGCGCCGGTGCAGGACGACCCGCGGCTGGCCAAGGCGTTCAAGGACCAGGTGCTCGTGCCGGAGAAGTTCGCCTGCGAGGGGCTGCGCGTCGTGATGGGGTACCGCACGCGGAGCAGCGACCTGCGGCTCGGGTGCGGGATGGAGCACGTCGTCCAAACCGAGAACACGTTCACGACCAGCACGAGCTGCCTCGACACGCAGGGCGGCCGCGGGCAGGTCGTGTTCAACGTCGACGCCGAGCCGGGCAAGGTCTTCCGGTTCTACAAGTTCCTGACCTACCACAACTCGTCCAGCGAGACGCCGGCCGAGCTCCGCGCCCGCGCGGGGCGCACGCTCGACCGCGCGGTGCGGCACGGGTACGAGCAGATCCTCTCCGACCACCGCGAGTTCGTGCACGACTTCTGGCGGCGGTGCGACATCGAGGTCTCCAGCCCCGCCACCCACCCGCGGCTCCAGCAGTGCATCCGCTGGAACCTCTTCCAACTGCTCCAGGCGAGCGGCCGGGTCGAGCACGCGGGCGTGCCGGCCAAGGGGCTGACCGGGCAGGCGTACGAGGGGCACTACTTCTGGGACATGGAGGTGTACGTCCTCCCGTTCCTGATCTACACCGCCCCGCGCACGGCTTTGAACCTGTTGAAGTTCCGCCACGGCATGCTCGACCAGGCCCGCCACCGGGCGAAGGAATTGAACCAGAAGGGCGCACTCTTCCCCTGGCGGACGATCAGCGGCGAGGAGGCCAGCGCCTACTACGCCGCCGGCACCGCCCAGTACCACATCAACGCCGCGATCGCGACGGCCGTGAAGCGGTACGTGGAGGTGACCGGCGACGTCGAGTTTCTGAACAACTACGGCGCGGAGATGCTCGTCGAGACGGCGCGGCTCTGGTACGACCTCGGGTTCTTCTCCGACCGGTACAACGGGAAGTTCGTGATCCACGGCGTGACCGGCCCGGACGAGTACACGACCGTCGTCAACAACAACGCGTACACGAACCTGATGGCGCGGGAAAACCTGTGGTACGCCGCGACCGCCGTCGAGCAGATCCGCCGCGATTACCCGCAGCACTACACCGCGCTCGCGCACCGCACCGCGCTCGAGCCGGCGGAGGCGGCCGAGTGGCGGCGGGCGGCGGACAACATGTACGTCCCGTACGACGAGCGTACCAAGATCAACCCGCAGGACGACAGCTTCCTCGACCGCGAGGTCTGGGACATCAAGAACACGTCGAAGGACAAGTTCCCCCTTTTGCTCCACTACCACCCGCTGGTGATCTACCGCCACCAGGTGATCAAGCAGGCCGACATAGTGCTGGCGATGTTCCTCGCCGGCGACGAGTTCTCCGCCGAGCAGAAGAAGCGGAACTTCGACTACTACGACCCGCTCACGACCGGCGACTCGTCGCTGTCGGCCTGCATCCAGGCGATCGTCGCCGCCGAGATCGGGTACGACGACGCGGCGATCCGCTACCTCCGCTACGCGGTGCTGATGGACCTGGCCGACGTCGGCGGCAACGTCCGTGACGGCGTCCACATCGCCAGCATCGGCGGCACGTGGATGGCGATGGTCTACGGCTTGGCGGGCATGCGCGACTACGGCGGCAAGCTCACCTTCAACCCCAAGCGGTTCGTCCAGAAGCTCCGCTTCCCCCTGACCGTCCGCGGCCAGCGCCTCGAAATCGACGTCGACGACGGCAAGGTCACCTACACGCTCCAGCAGGGCGAAGGCCTCGTCATCCGTCACCGCGACGAGGAGTTGCGGCTGACCGAGGGCCGGGCGGTGACGAAGACGCTCTGACGCCACAGACCGGGTTCACCGCGGAGCCGCAGCGGACGCGGAGAAGAGAAGTCCGACGAGAGCACGGGCCGGACACACACCGCGCCGACCCCGGGCACAGGAGCATCACCAATGCGCGCGTGGGGAGCCGGGAGGCCGCCCCATCGGCCTGGGCGCTCCACTCGATCGGCGCCCTCGTGCCCGTTCCCTCGCCTGCCATGTCGCATCGTCGTGGATCACCCGCCGCGGACACGACCTTGTGCCGCTACGCATCTTTCCTTTCCCACGCCTTCCGCTCGGTCGCCGCGACCCACTGCCGCGACTCACCGTGGGTGGTGGAGACAGGGCACGGTGAATGACCGTTGGCGGAGGGCCTTGCGGGCGGATCGGACGCGTCGCAGCAGGCCGCGGGGCGCCTGCGACGCTCGAACCGCGGATCGTCAGGCCGGGTCGAAGCGGTCGAGGTTCATCACCTTGTCCCAAGCCGCGACGAAGTCGTGGACGAACTTCTTGCCGGCGTCGGCGCTGCCGTAGACCTCGGCCGGCGCCCGGAGCAGGGAGTTGGAGCCGAAGACGAGGTCGACGCGCGTGGCCGTCCACTTGACGGCCCCGGTCGAGCGGTCGCGCCCCTCGAAGAGGTTGGCGTCGCTGGACGTCGGCTTCCACTCGGTGGACATGTCGAGAAGGTTGACGAAGAAGTCGTTGGTCAGCGTGCCCGGCCGCTTGGTGAAGACGCCGTTCTGCGATTGTCCTTCGTTGGCGTTCAGGGCGCGGAGCCCGCCGACCAGGACGGTCATCTCGGGGGCGGTCAGGGTCAGCAGTTGGGCGCGGTCGATCAGGAGGTGCTCGGCCGGCAGCGCGGGGCGGGACTTGAGGTAGTTGCGGAAGCCGTCGGCGACGGGCTCGAGGACGGCGAACGACTCGACGTCGGTTTGCTCCTGCGACGCGTCGGCGCGGCCGGGCTTGAACGGGACGGCGACGTCGACGCCGGCGTCCTTGGCGGCCTGCTCGACGGCGGCGCAGCCGGCAAGCACGATCAGGTCGGCGAGCGAGATTTGCTTGCCGTCGGTGGCGGCGGCGTTGAACTCCGCGCGGACGGCCTCGAGCGCCTTGAGCACCTTGGCCAGTTGCGCGGGCTGGTTGACGGCCCAGTCCTTCTGGGGGGCCAGGCGGACGCGGGCGCCGTTGGCGCCGCCGCGCTTGTCCGAGCCGCGGAACGTGGACGCCGACGCCCACGCGGTCGACACGAGTTGGGACACCGTCAGGCCCAACGCCAGCACCTTCTTCTTGAGCGCGGCGGCGTCGATCTCGTCGATCAGCGGGTGGTCGACCGGGGGGATCGGGTCCTGCCAGATCAGCTCTTCGGCCGGCACCTCGGGGCCGAGGTAGCGGGCGCGGGGGCCCATGTCGCGGTGGGTCAGCTTGAACCAGGCGCGGGCGAAGGCGTCGGCGAACTGGTCGGGGTTGGCGAGGAACCGGCGGGAGATCTTCTCGTACGCCGGGTCGACGCGGAGGGCGAGGTCGGTGGTCAGCATCGTCGGCACCCGCTTCTTCGACGGGTCGAACGGGTCGGGGATGACGGCCGGGGCACCCTTGGCCTGCCACTGGTGCGCGCCGGCGGGGCTCTTGGTCAGCTCCCACTCGAAGGCGAACAGGTTCTCGAAGAAGTTGTTGCTCCACTTCGTGGGCGTGGTCGTCCAGGTGACCTCGAGGCCGCTGGTGATCGTGTGGGGGCCCTTGCCCGAGCCGAAGCTGTTCTTCCAGCCGAAGCCCTGGTCCTCAAGGCCGGCGGCCTCGGGCTCGGGGGCGACGTGCGACGTCGGGGCGGCGCCGTGCGTCTTCCCGAACGAGTGGCCGCCGGCGATCAGCGCGACGGTCTCCTCGTCGTTCATGGCCATGCGGCCGAACGTCTCGCGGATGTCGTGGGCGGCCTTGGCGGGGTCGGGCGTGCCGTCGGGGCCCTCGGGGTTGACGTAGATCAGGCCCATGTGCGCCGCGGCGAGCGGCTGCTCGAGCGTGCGGGTGTGGGTCGGGGACTGGGGGTCGTCGTCGGCGGAGACGACGCCGCTGCCGTTGCGGGGGACGCCGGGCGAGCCGTGGGCGTACCGGACGTCGGCGCCGAGCCACTTGGTCTCGGAGCCCCAGTAGACGTCGTGGTCGGGTTCCCAGGTATCGGCGCGGCCGCCGGCGAAGCCGAAGGTCTTGAAGCCCATTGTCTCGAGGGCGACGTTGCCGGCGAGGATCATCAGGTCGGCCCACGAGATCTTGCGGCCGTACTTTTGCTTGACCGGCCAAAGGAGGCGGCGGGCCTTGTCGAGGCTGACGTTGTCCGGCCAGCTGTTGAGCGGGGCGAAGCGCTGCTGCCCGCGGCCGCCACCGCCGCGGCCGTCGGTGATGCGGTAGGTGCCGGCGCTGTGCCAGGCCATGCGGACGAACAGCGGGCCGTAGTGACCGAAGTCGGCGGGCCACCAGTCCTGCGACTCGGTCATGAGCGCGGCGAGGTCCTTCTTTACGGCGGGCAGGTCGAGGCTCAGGAACTCTTTGGCGTAATCGAAGTCCTCGCCCATGGGGTCGGACTTCGCGGAGTGCTGGTGGAGCAGTTCGACGTTCAACTGCGTGGGCCACCAGTCGCGGTTCGTGGTGCCGTGGGTGGTCTTACCGTGGTTGAACGGACACTTGGCTTCGCTCGACACGAATGGTCTCCTTTATTGGTTGCGATCAATCAGAATCGCCGAGTTGCGGCGGCCGGGGGCCAATTCCGGCGACGGGCCGGACTACCTGGCAATGTGCGTCGGCAGCATCGTTGTCCCCGACACCGATGTTACCGGCCTCGGCCAAAAAACGCGCGTCCATGCACCGTGTCCGATCCGTCCTGAGAAGCGGGGGATCGCACGTTGGCGATGGAAATGGAAATTTGGCTGCGCGGCGTTCGTTCGGCCCTCTGGCACGATCGGCTACTCGTCGTAGGCCGACTCCCAGTCACCGACGGCTTCGACAGCGCCGTCGCGCCAGCGGACGCCCAAGCCGTGCTCGTCTTCCCAATGGAAGGAAAGGACGATGGCGACGCCCGGCTTCTTCGCCGGGCGCGAGAGCTTCTTGCCGGCGTCGGGGCCGAACGGGAGCGTGTACTCGATCGGGCCGGCGGTCTCCGCGGGGTCGGGCGCGGGCAGCACGGTGACGGATTGCAGTTGGATGATCTCGAGCAGTTCCTCGGGCGACCGTACGTCGGGCATGACGGCGTCGATGCTGTCGGGGTTGCCGTTCATCTGCTCGACCCAATTCGGTCGGATGTCGCGATACCATTCGAGGATGGCCGACAGGACCTGGCGCGCGGTGGCGGCCGGGTCCTGGTTGAACCGCGCGAACGCGGCCTCCTGCTCGGGGGTGGGGCGCTGGTCTTCCTCGGTGCTGACGCTCAGAACGTAGTCCCCGGTGATCACGTCCCAGGTGGGGCCGGGGCGCCAGGGGGAGGCGTCGTAGCGGGTCGGGTCCTGCCGGAAACGGTGGCGGGTTTGCGAGGCGTCGTCGTAGCCGCGGAGGGCGTCGGAGTGGAAGACGCCGGTCCAACCGCCCATGACGCCGCCGCGGCGCAGGCGGCCGAAGACGGACGAATTGAACTCCTCGGGCGGCGGCTCGGTGGAGATGCCGTCGGACTCCACGAGCCGGTCGACGCCGACCACCCGGCCGTCGCGGACGACGACCTGGACGTCCTCGTGGCACCAGAACGCCTCGAGCACGACGGCGACGGTCGCGGGGCCGCCGTCCGCGCCGCCGCCGGACACGCGGACCTCTTTCGGACGGACGATGGCGCGCATCGCCTGCGGGGTCGCGACGTCGGGCAGCGCGCGGTCGGGGGAGTCGTTGTAGACGATCTTCCACCAGCGGACGCGCTCGGGTCGCTGCCGTTGGTAGGCAGCGAGCAGCGCCGCCGCGATCTGCTCGGCGAGGGTGGCGCCGCCGTCGCGGAACGCCCGCCAGGCCGCCTGCTGGGCGGCGGTCGGGGGCAGTTCGCGGGGGTTGCGGACGACGACCTTCAGGCGGCCGGCCTTGCGGAGCGGCTCGGCGTCGAGCGCGCCGTCGTAGGCGTCGGCGCGCCGGGCGAAGTCCTGCGCGGCCTGGATCATCTTCAGTGAGGCGTCGTACATCTCACGTCCCGCGCCGGCGACCGAGAGCATCTGGGACAGCAAGTCCTGTGCGCCGGTCTTGGATGCGGCCGCCGCGTCGCCTTCGGCTCCCTCGTCATCCGCGACGTCGTCCTCTTCGTCGCCCGCCTCCTCATCGTCCGGCAGCGCGGCGGCGATGGCCGCGCCCCACGACAGGTACTCGGCGTCGGCGAAACTGCCGGCCCAGCCGCCGTGCTGGAAGCCGTCCCAAGTCAGTTGGCCGAACGCGGGGTCGTTCACGGTCGTCTCGGGCATTCGAGGTTCCCTCCCCGGTGGATACGTCCTCAACCACATTGATTGTATCGACCGCGGCCGTTTCAATAAGGGGCGTGGTGCTGGCGTTCGATCCGCACGACTCGTCGTTCAACCGCGCGAACGCGCTTTACCTGGCGCACGCGTCGGATGTCGCCTACTGTCGCGCGCCGGCAACGATGGCCGGCGAGCGGCTGGGCCTCCGCACCGTCGCGTTCCGGAACAAGGTCACGCGCACGCGCGGATTCCTTGGCGTCTGCGACACGCACGCGGTGCTCGCCTTCCGCGGCACGAACCCGACGACGCTGCCCAACTGGGTCACGGACGCCGTCGTGCGGCTGGTCGCGTGCGGCGAGTACGACGGGCGGGTGCATTACGGGTTCAGCGCGGCGCTGCGGCGGACGTGGGGGCTGATCGAACCAATCCTCGAGGCGGCGCGCGACAGGCCGCTCTTCGTCACCGGGCACTCGATGGGCGGCGCGCTGGCGGTGCTGGCGGCGTGCCGGCTGGCGCGGGCGGGGCGGCCGCCGGTCGCGACGTACACGTTCGGCGCGCCGCGGTGTGGGGACCCGGCGTTCTGTGCCGGGTACGCGCTGCCGACGTACCGGGTCGTCAACCGGCTGGACCTCGTGCCGGAGATGCCGCTGGCGTCGGTGAAGGCGCTGCTGCCGGTGCGGCCGCGGTTCACGAACGAGCGGGTCCTCGGCCGGCTGCACCGCCTCGCCGAGCGCGCCCCCTGCTACGGGCACGTGAAGACGTTCGTGTACATCGACCGGGACGGCGCGGTCACCGCCGACGCCGACGTCGAGCCGTGGAGGACGCACGCGGTCGCGCGGGTGATCGCGACGCGGGGGAAGAGCTTCCTGGAGGGCGTGACGGACCACCTGATCGCCAACTACATCCGCGGGCTGGAGGGGCAGGCGGGGGACGGGCCGGCGCGCGTGCGGAGTCGGATCCGGGTGGATTGAAGTAAGTTGGCGGCAACGCTAAGCCGTCGATCTCCAACTCGGGGTCGCGTTCGTGCCTGAGCACTCGGGCCCCGCACGCTGGCTGCGGCGTGGTCGGCGGCGGGCCTGACGCGCCGGCGCAGAATTCTCGCGCTGTGGAGGGAACCCCCTCCGCCGAACGATCCGCGCTGTCATCCGCCTCACGTTCGATCGCGCCACCGCCCGCGCGACACTCGACGAACGGATCACGCGTGACGCCCTGTCGTTCTCGCTCGACCCGGGCGACGCGTTCCAAGCGGCCACCGACCGGTGATGACTCCGCTCGATTGATCTCACTTCACCGAATGCGGCGGTGCGCGAACGGCGGCTTCGAGAGCTTCTTCGGAGCGGCGGGCGCTAGGGGCCGGACAGGCGCAGCCTTGGTCAAAGCGGGCTGGGCTCCCAGCGGAGCCGTGACCGCGGCGGTCGCGTTCGCGGTCTTAGTCTTCCCGTTCGCGACCGGCGCCGCCGGCAGCGCCGCCGCCGCCGCGGGCGCGCGGAGCGCCGTGTCGTACCGCTGGGCGAGGACGACCAGGTCGTTGAAGTCGACCGCGCCGTCCCCGGTGAAGTCGCCGTCGGCCCACGTCTTGCCGGTCGGCCGGTCGTAGTTCTGGGCGAGGGCAACGAGGTCGGCGAAGTCGACGCGGCGGTCGTGGTTGGCGTCGCCGGCGAGGACGAAGAAGTCGACGCTCGATCCCGCCGCCAGCGCGTTGCCGTTCTGATCGGTCGCCGCGGCGGCGGCCAAGGTCGCGCGGTAGTCGCCGTCCGGCAGGTCGCGGCGCAGGTGGAAGGTCGCCGTGAGGGTGGCCGCGTCCCACGCGAACGACGTGACGGCGCCCGCGACGGCGGCGCCGCCCGGGCCGGTCACGCCGACGGCCGCGGCGTCGAGGCTGCCCTCGACGTCCTCGCCGAACCGCACGACGATCGCGCGGCGTCCCGCGTCGAACGCGGCGTCGACGACCGCCGGGGCGACCGCGTCGGCGGGCAGGCGCCACAACTCGCGGTTGAACGCGAGGGTCGTGGCGCTGAAATAAAGGTCGCCGCCGACCACGAGCGGAAGGTTCGGGGCGGCACTTGACGAGCCGGGGCTCAGGTCGGTGACGCGGCGCGTCCCCCGTTCGGTGCCGTCGCTCCGCCACAATTCGATGCCGGTGCGCCCGTCGGTGGCGGCGAAGTAAAGCATGTCGCCGACGACGACGAGATACGTCGTCGGACTGATGCCGTCGATCTCGCTGAACCCCCCGTAGGCGCCGGGGCGTATGTCCTTGACCAGCGTGGTGCCCGCGGCGGCGCCGTCGGTTCGCCAGAGTTCTCGGCCGTGTGCCTCGTCGCTTTGGACGAAGTAGACGTACCCGCCGAACGGCGTCAGCGCTGCCGGGGAATTGACGTTGACGCCCGCCGCCGCCGTCCGCCCGGTGGCGGGATCGATCCGCAGGATGGCGCCGGCGGAAGCTAGAAATGCGGCTCCGCCGATGCCGACCACCTTCCCGCTTGCGGCGCGCTCGCCCGACGGGTACAGGACGTACCCCGTGCCCTCGGCCGTACCGTCCGTCCTGAGCAGCGCCGTGTTCGACCCGTTGTAAGGCACGGAGACGTACAGCATGTCGCCGACGACCTGGTAGGTGCGGGGATCCGCGATCGCCACGTCGAACGGCCGGGTGCCCTCGGGCGTCCCGTCGGTCTGCCACAGCGCGAGCGGCTCCTCGGCGGTGACGGCGGCGCCGAAGTAATATCGCCCCTCGAAGTACGCCCCCTGCTCCGAGCCAGAGTGGTACGCGCCCACCCTGTTGAAGGCCCTCACCTTCGAGACCACGCCCGTGGCGGCTTCGATCCGCCAGAGGGCGAGCTCGGCGGCGACGTAGTCGACGTAGTAGATTGCGTCGCCGGCACCGGACAGCGTTACCCCGGATACTCGGCCGACGCCTACAACTTTGGTGGTCCCGGCGGCGGTGCCGTCGGTCCGCCACACTTCGTACGCGGCCCCGCTGACGTGGGTCCTCCGCTGAAAGTAGACCCGGTCGCCGAACCGCAGGAACTGCGTCGGCTCAGACCCGAGCGAGCCGGGCATCAGGTCCGACACGAGGTGGGCGCCGGCCGCCGTGTCGTCCGTCCGCCAGAGTTCGATGCCGGTCAGGGCGTCGGTGGCCGTGAACAGCACGGACCCGTCCGGCAGCGCGACGCGCGGCGTGGCGGACGACGGGTTGGTCCTCTTGTTCGCATCGACCACGAGCGCGGTCCCTTCGGGCGTCCCGTCGGAGCGGAACAACTCGGTCCCGTACCGCGGGTCGGTCGCGGCGAAGTAGAGCACGCCGCCGGACATCGCGACGCACGGCGTGTTGCCGTTGTGCGACGACATCGCGAGCGGTAATTCGGACACGCGGCGCGTCCCCGCCTCGGTCCCGTCGCTCCGCCAAAGCGTTCGCGCGGTCGTCGCCCCGTCGGCCGCGCTGAAGTAAAGCTCGCCGCCAAAGACATGGAAGTGCCGTGGCGACGACGACCCGCCCGGTTTGATGTCCTTGACCCGCTCGACGACCCCGCCCTCGCCGATCCTCGCCCGCCACAGTTCGGCGTCGGCGGACGTGCCGGCGGTGAAGTAGACGGAACCGTTCGCCAGCGCGAGCTCGGGGTAGACCGCCGGGGCGATCGGGACCGTGCCCGCCTCGGTGCCGTCCGACCGCCAGAGCCGCCGCCCTTCCGAAGACGTGGCCGTGAAGTACAACAGCCCGTCGGCGTTGACCGCCCCGCTGGAGACCATCGTCCACCACAGCGCACTCGGTTCCCGATAAGGGGCCTGCGCCGACCCGCTGACACCGGGCCGGAGGTCCTTGACGAGGACCGTTCCGTCCCGGGTGCCGTCGGTCTTCCACAGTTCCATCCCGTGGGTCTGGTCGTTGGCGAAGAAATAAAGGAGGTCGCCGACCGGGGTCAGGTACGTCGGGGTGGACGACGCCGATCCGGCCGCCAGGTTGGCGACCATCACGGTTCCGTCGGCGGTCCCGTCGGACTTCCACAGTTCGATCCCGTTGACGCCGTCATTCGCGGTGAAATAGAGGGTCGAGCCGACGACGGCCATCGGCACGGTCGGGTCGGTGTCGGCAACCGATTCCGGGTATTCGAGGGCGTGGGCGGCGCCGGGCGCGATGTCCTTCACGAGGTACGTGCCGTCTGCCGTGCCGTCGCTACGCCACAACTCGCGGCCCAGGGAAGGCGAGAGCGCGTGGAAGTACAGGACGCCGCCCATCGTGGTCAGACCGCCCGGGTAGGCCTGCGAGTTTCCGGGCGCGATCTCCTTCACCTGAACGGTGCCGGCGTCCGTCCCGTCGCTCTTCCACAACTCGTGACCGCTGCCAGCGCCGAGCGGGGAGAAGAAGAGGGTTCCGTTTACGTCGGTCAGGTGGTCGGGGTTGCTGGCGGGCCGGTTAATTTGCTTCACGAGCGCGAGGCCGGTGCCGCCGCCGGTCACCTTCCACAACTGGCGGCCGGCCGTGGGCTCGAGGAGGTCGAGGTAGATCGTGCCTCCGACCTCGACCACCTGCTCGATCACGGCGCCCGCCGTAGTCGTGTTGACGTCGCGCACCAGCTCGACCGACAGCAGGCGGCGGGGCTCGCAGGGTTCGAAGCAGGCCGTCGACGGACGCGTGCGCACCCGGACTCCCCGCCCGTTCGACCCCCCTCGACGTGACGACGACATGGATCCTTCCCCCGCGGTGACGCGGCGCGACAGCGACCTCGTGCGGGCGGCCAGTGTAGCGGGTTGAGGTCCGCGATCCAATGCGACGGGCCGTCGCAGTGAGGCGCGAAGATGGGTGCTGCGTAACGCTTGGCGCGAGGTTACTTGCCGGCGAGTTGTTTGCGGATGCTGGCGTTGGCGAGGCCGGGATCCACCTGCTGCGCGTGCGCCTTCATGAAGAGCCCGGTCGCTTTCCCGGCGTCCTTCTCGGTAAAGGAGTTCTGGGCGAGGAAGGCGGCGACGAGCGCGTCCGTCTCCTCGGCCGACGCCTTCTTCGGCAGGTACTCCTCCACGATGGCGAGCTCGGCCTTGAGCTGGGCGACCTCGGCGGCTTTGCCCAGCTTCTCGTACTCCTCGGCGCTCTTCTTGAGCTTCTTGGCGTAGGCGGCGACGACCTCTTCTTCGGACTGCTTCTTCGGGGCCAAGTCGATGTTCTTCACGTCGCTGAGCAGCATGCGGATCACGGTCAGGCGCTCCTTCTGCCCGGCCTTCATGGCGGCCTTCATGTCGTCTTGAAGTTTTGTGAGAACGGTCATTTTTGCACTCCGTATGAGTTGTTGGTATAGTTTGCGTATCCTAGCAGAGGGGTGCCCTCCGTCCATTGGCAGCACCTGAACCCTCTGGCGGATTCTCCGGACAACCAAGCTGCTTTCGGTGATCCCGGCTTCTCGGGTTCCGTGTGCGGGGAAAGTGCACCTTGGTGCGACCGCTAGCCGGGCCCTGCGCGACCGTTGGGTGTGGGGCGGCAGGGTTGGCGAGCTTCGTCATTTCATGGTTTTGGGGGTGCGCGCGGGTTGGAACCGGCGCGCGGTGTCTGTCGGGTCGGGTCGTACGCGCGGCCGGGCGTTTTCGCGGGTCGCGTGCTTACGTGGGGAACGTGGTTTTATGTCTCAAGTGTCTCAAGGCGCGCTCGAAGGGATTCTGCACTTCAAGGACGACCGGTCGGACGGTCAGTTGCGCGACCCGGCGCACCCGTTGCGCCAGGTCGGCGGCGGGATCTTCGTGTCGCGGCAGATGATCAAGGAACTGCGGCTGCGGCCGGGGCTGATGGTCAAGGGTCAGCCGAAGGGGCGGCACCTGACGCGGCTGCAGACCGTCGAGGGGCTCCGGCCGGAGGAATACGTCGACCGGACGCACATCTATGACGCGGTCGCGCTCGACCCGCACCCGATGATGAAGCTCGAGCACGACCCGAACGAGCACACGACGCGGATCATCGACATCTTGACTCCGATAGGGTTCGGCCAGCGCGGGCTCATCGTCGCGCCGCCGCGGACGGGTAAGACGATCCTCTTGCAGAACATGGCCAAGGGGATCCACGCGAACTACCCCGACACCGAGCTCGTGCTGCTGCTGATCGACGAGCGGCCCGAAGAGGTGACCGACATGCGCCGGAACATCCCGGGCACGGTGTACGCGTCGAGCAACGACAACGACGTCGACAAGCACCTGGACCTGGCTCAGCTCGTGATCGAGCGGTGCAAGCGGCAGGTGGAGTTCGGGAAGAACATCGTGGTCCTGCTCGACTCGCTGACACGGCTGGGGCGGGCGTTCAACACCGGCGGGCCGAGCGGCGGGCGGACGATGTCGGGCGGGCTCGACAATCGCGCGATGGAGATCCCCAAGCGGTTGTTCGGCGCGGCGCGGAAGATCGAGAACGGCGGGAGCCTGACGATTCTGGCAACGTGCCTGATCGACACCGGCTCGCGGATGGACCAGGTGATCTTCGAGGAGTTCAAGGGCACGGGCAACATGGAGCTGACGCTGGACCGGCAGTTATCGAACCAGCGGATCTTCCCGGCGATCAACATCCTGCAATCCGGCACGCGGAAGGAAGAGAAACTGCTGGACGAGCGCGGGCTGGCGGCGTCGCGGAACATCCGGCGGCACCTGTTGAACATGCCACCGGTGCAGGCGATCAAGAGCCTACAAGACCTGATGAAGAAGGTGCCGACGAACAAGCAGATTTTTGATTCGGTGAGCGTGTAAGGATCGGTTTTCACTCGACGACGTGCGGGCTCATCCGTTATGCTCCCCCTTCTATCTCACTGAAGGGCGGTTAACGTGGCCCGAGGGCGTGGCGGTCGTGCGGGACGGGGGTTAAAGGTCGCTGTCGGCAAGGTCATCGTTGGCGCGGCCGTGCTGGCGGCGTCGCGCGCGGCGTGGGGCCAGACCGACGCGCGGTGGGTCGGGCCGGTGAACGGGAACTGGACTGACGGCTCGAAGTGGTCGACGGCGCCGCTGTTCCCGAACAACGGGTCGCCGGCGGGGGGATCTTACCGGGCGGTGATCGACGCGGCCGGCGCCGCGCCGTACCGGGTCTCGCTCGACCAAGACGTGTCGGTGTCGGGGGTCGTGCTGAACGCCGCGGGCGCCACGTTCGACCACGACGACGGGACGCTGACGGCGGGGTCGATCGAGGTGCTGGCGGGGACGTACCGGCTCGACGGGACGCTCGTCGGCGCGCGGGTGACGGGGGCGGGGCAGGTCGTCGTGCCCGGGAACGGCGCGCTACGGGGGGCGACGCTGGCGGTGCCGACGGTCACGGTCGGCGGAAGGCTGAACGTCCGGGACGGATTGCGGCTGGAGGGTACGCGATTTCGGCTGGACGCGGCGACGGGGACCGGGCTCAACCCGCCCTGGCTGGCGTTCCTAGGGGATCAGACGTTGGCCGGCGCGGGGGAGATCGTTTTCGACGGCGGCGGCGGTGCGGACGAGCGCGGGGTGTCGGCGCAGAACGGCACGCTGACGGTCGGCCCCGGGATCACGATCGCGACGGGGACGCGCGGCGGGTTCATCTCGGCGCCGACGGCGAACGACCTGCTGATCAACCAGGGGCTGATCCTGATCAACGCGCCCGGGGCGACGACGACGCTCGACGGGAACGTCGTCAACCAAGGGACGATCCGCTTGAGCGCGGGGACGCTGAACCTGGCGCGGACGTTCACGATGGAGCGGCTGGGGACGCTGGAGCGGACCGGCGGGACCGTGAACGTGACGGGATCGCTGGACAACACCGGGCGAACGCTCGCGCTGAACGCGGCGACGGGGTCGTGGCAGTTGAAGGGCGACGCCAGCTTTAACCCTGGCGCGATCGTCGGGGGGACGGTGACGGCGTCGGACGGGGCGAAGCTGCTGGTCTCGGGGTTCGGGACGTTGGACGGGGTGACGCTGGCGACGGACCTGTCCCTGGCGGCGTCGAACGTGACGATCCGGAACGGGTTGACGTTGAGCGGCAGCACGATCCGGGTCGACCACGGCGTGATCGCGGCCGGCGGGAACCAGACGATCGGGGGGTCGGGAGAGATCGTGTTCGACGGGGTCGTTTCCGGCGCGGTGGTCGTCAACACGGTGACGCCGACCGACGGGATGACGTTGACGATCGACCCCGGCGTGACGATCCGGACCGGGCTCGGGGGTGGGGTGGTCGGGCGCGACTTGCCGCACAGTCCGTTCGGGCGTCTGGTGAACCGCGGCGTGATCTCGGCGGAGACGCCGGGCCGGACGATGAAGCTCGCGGGGCTGTGGACGAACCAGGGGACGATCCGCGTGTCGGCCGGGACGATGGTTCTGGGCGGGACGTACAAGGTCGCGGACATCGGGAACGTCGAGCGGCTCGGGGGCGACCTGGTGCTCGGCCGGACGCTGGACAACGCGGGGACGTCGCTGACCGCGACGCCGCAGACGGGGACGCTCGTCCTGCACAACACGGAGGTCCGGGGGGGCACGATCGGGAGCGCGGGCGGCGCGGGGCTGGTCACTGGGGCGGCGACGATGCGCGGGGTGCGGGTCGAGGGGGATTTCACGGTGGGCGGGACGTTCTCGGTCAGCGCCGGGTCGACCTACTTTGACGCCGCTTCGACGCTGTCGGGCGACAACCGCATTTCAATCACGGGGAACGTCGGCTACGCCCTCACCTTTGAGGGGACGCGGACGCTTGGCGCGCCGCTGGAGGTGGTGTTCGACGGCGCGACGGGGAACGGGGCGGTGGGCGTCCACGGCGGGACGCTGACGCTCGGGCCGCGGGTGCTAATCCGCAGCGGGCTGTCCGGCGGATGGGTGGGGAGCGCGGGGTCGGGCGACAACCGGGCGATCGTGAACCAAGGGGTGGTCTCGTCGCGGACGGCGGGGCATGTGGTTCGCGTGGCGGGTTCGACCGTCCGGAACCAGGGGGTGCTGGAAGCCGTGAACGGCGGGACGTTGATCGCGGAGAACCTGGTTGGCGACCCGGGGACGCTGGTCGTCGGGGCCGGGAGCCGTCTGGAGGCGGTCGGGCACCCGACGCTCGGGCTCGCGAACGGGCGGCCGATCCGCGTGGCGGACGGCGCGTACCTCGCACTGGGGGGGCGGTGGACGAACACCGGTCCGATCACCGTCGACGGCGGGACGCTGGAGATGCGCGGGGTCGGGACGAACCTGGCGGACGTGCGGGTGAACGGGGGGACGTTCGTGGTCGGTGGCCCGTTGGGGCTGGGGTCGCCGTCGCCGACGCTGGGGAACGTGTACCTGACGGACGCGGCGCTGGACCTGGTCGGGTGGGTCGGGTCGCCACAGTTGGCGACCGTGCGGTACACGAACGTGACGGTCAGCGTGATCGGAGCGCTGAACTTCGACGGGCAGTCGCTGGCGCTGAAGCGGGAGACGGGGGACTGGTACCTGCGGGGTGGGGCGATCCAGGGGAGCGTGACGACGCCGGACGGCACAGGGCTGATCGCGACGGGGGCGAAGCCGGGGCGGCTTTCCTACGTGTCGCTCCGCGCGCCGTTGACGATCGAGGCGGGGGCGACGGTCGAGGCGGTCGGGCTGGGTGGGCAGGCGCCGGTGGTGAACCGCGGGACGCTTCACCTGGCCGACCGGAGCGCGTTCACGCTCGACGCCGGGTGGTCGAACACGGGGACGATCACGGTGGACGCGAGCTCGACGCTGAACTTCGCGGCGGCGCCGGCCGGCGGGGCGTTTGGGACGATCACGTTCGCGGGGACGGCGACGGCGGAGATCGCGACGGCGCTGACGACGGCGCAGGTGCGCTCGATCGGCGGCGGGTCGTCGGCGCGGATCGTCGTGCCGCGCGGGGGCGTGGTGGACAACGCGGGCGACACGATCGGCGCTTCCGCGGGGTCGCCGTCGTGGACGCTGGCCGGCGGGACGCTGCGGGGCGGCCGGTTCGCGGCGTCGGCGGGGCGGGTGCTGACGGTCGTCGAGTCGTTGCGGATGGAGGAGTCGACGCTGGACGGGGTGACGCTGGCGGGGGTGGCGGAGCTGACCGGCCGGATGACGGTCGTCAACGGGCTGACGCTCGACGGGACGACGTCGGCGGTCACGGTCAAGGGCGGGACGTTCGCGTCGCCCCCGACGATCACGTTCGCCGGGTCGCAGACGCTGGGCGGGACCGGCGAGATCCGGATCAACACGACCGGGGCGCAGGCGCGAGTCGCGGGGGCGAACGGGGTGCTGACGATCGGGCCGGGGGTGAAGGTGCGGGGAATCACCGGGGGCGGGCAGGTCGGCAGCTCGCTGCTCCCGATGGTGAACGAGGGGGTGATCCGGTCGGAGGCCGCGGCGGCGCCGCTGACGGTCGCGTCGAGTGGGATGACGAACCACGGGCGGATCGAGGCGGCCGGCGGCGGGTCGGTCACGGTCACGGCGGTGCTCGACGGCGCCGGCGCGCTCGCGGTCGACGCCGCCAGCAACATCGCGCTGACGCGCGGGCGGCAGCAAAGCCTGACGGTCGCGGGGCGGGCGGCGATCCGGCCGAAGGTGAACGGCGGCGGGACGCTGGTCGTCAGCGAGTTGTCGATCGCCGGGGCGGCGGGGGCGTGGACCGGGCAGGTGGACGTCGCGGACAACGCGCTGGTGATCGACTACGACGCCGGCGGCGCGCCGCTGGCGACGGTGGCGGACCAGATCCGGTCGGGGCGGGCGGGCGGGGCGTGGAACGGGAAGGGGATCGTCACGTCGAAGTCGGCCGGCGGGCGCGGCGTGGGGTACGCGCTGGCGTCGGAGGCGCTGGGGCTGGCGGGGGCGCAGACGTCGACGTTCGGCGGCGTCACGGTGGACGCAACCAGCGTGCTGGTGCGGCAGACGGTCGAGGGGGACGCGACGCTGGACGGGGTGGTCAACTTCAACGACTTGGTGCGCCTGGCGCAGAACTACGAGGCCGACGTGTCGGCGGGGGCGGGGAGCGCGTGGTACAGCGGCGACTTCACGTACGACGGGGTCGTGGACTTCAACGACCTGGTGAAGCTGGCGCAGAACTACGAAGGCTCGCCCGCGCCGAGCGGGCCCGTGGCGGCGGCGCTGGGCGGGGACTGGGAGCGGGCGGTCGCCGCGGTGCCGGAGCCGGGCGGCGCGGGCGCCGTGCTCGGCGGGGTCGCCGCAGCGCTGGGCCAGCGGCGGCGGCGGGTGGAGCGGACGTTGAGAACTTAAGGCCGGTGGCGAGCCGAATTGCTGAGCACGAGGCCCTTCGATGACGATGGCGAGCGGCGGCCTGTCCGCGGGGGCGGGCGGCAATATCGAGGGACGGACGATGCGGTTTCAACGCGGGCTGCGGGGGGCGACGGGGCGGGGTGCGCTGGCGGTGCGTCTGGCCGTGGCGGCGGCAACCGCGGTGGCGGCCGGGGGCAGGGCCGTCGCGGCAGAGCTGCGGTGGGACGCCGATGGCGCTGGTTCGCCGAACGGCGGGACCGGCAACTGGGACACGACGCTCGCGCGGTGGTGGACGGGGTCGGCGTACCGCGCGTGGGACAGCGCGGCGGGCGACACGGCGGCGTTCGTCGGGATCCCGGGCGTGGTCACCGCTCAGGGCGTCCGGACCCGGGGGCTGAGGTTCGAGGCGGGTGGCTTCGAGCTCGCGGGGGCGTTAACGCTGGGGGCGGCGGGCGGGGCGGCGGCCCCGCCGACGATCGACGCCCCGCAGGGTGCCACGGTGTCGGCGTCGTTGGCGGGCGCGTCGGGGCTCGCTAAGAGGGGCGCGGGGACGCTCGTGCTCTCGGGCGAGAACACCTACGTGGGGGACACGGTCGTCTCCAGCGGCCGGCTGGTCGCGGCGAGCCCCGGGGCGATCCCGATCGGGTCGCGGCTGGTGTTCACGCTCACCGGGTCGGCCGCGAACTCGTTCGCGGCGGCGGACGGGGTGACGGCGCGCGTCCCGGAGGTGGTGGTCAACTACTCGGGGCTTCCGACTACGATCGGCTCGGCGGGCGGGGTGATCGAACTGGCGCGGGGGATCACGCGACCGGCGGTCGGTGCCACGCCGGGGGTGCTGGAGGTGACCGGGACGCTGTCGCTGCCGGCCGGGGACCACGCGATGTTGTTCCACGGGCGGGAGGACGAGGCCGGAGTGTCGGTGTTCCGCGCGCGGGTGGTCGGACCGGGCGTGTTCCGGAAGACAGGCCCGGGGGCGATCTCGTGGCAGGGGGCGGCGGCGGCGGCGTCCACGGCGGACCTCGTCCTGGAACAGGGGACGCTGCGGATTGACGGCCCGGCGATGACACCCGCGGGCGTGCCGCCGGCGGCGGCCGGTCCGCTGGGGACGGGGACGCTGACGTTCAGCGGCCACGGCGGGCGACTGCTGGGCGCGCTGCACAGGACTCACCCGGCGGTCACGAACCCGGTGGTCGGCCAGGGAACCGTATGGGTCGACAACCTGACGGTGAGCGGGCCTGTGGTGATGGCGGGCGGGAGCCGCGTGCGGGGCAGCGCGACGTTCGCGGGGCCGGTCTCGGCGCCGGCGGGATCGACGCTGACGTTCGGACGGTACGACTTCAACCCGGTCGAGAACCGGATCCGGTTGACGGCGGCGAACAGAATCGACGGGGCCGTGACGGTCGAGGGCGCCACGCTAACCCTGGGCCACCCGGAGGCGCTGGGCACGGGCAGCAGCCCGATCCACGTGAACGGCGCCGCGACGCTCGAACTGCTCGCGGGTGGGCCGATCGCAGGCGCGCGCCCGCTGTACCTGAACGCGCTGCCCGACCCGGTACACGGCGACCGCGTGCCCACGTTGACCGGGAGTGGCGTGTTCGACACGGCGGTGACGGTATCGCGCGGGGCCCGGGTCTACACGCCCGCGGCACTGACGGTGGGGTCGCTGACGTCCCAGGGGACGACCGTCACGCGGCTGGACCTGTCGGGCCGGCTGAACGTGCGGGACCTGTCGACGGATGACGTGACGGTGTCCGGGACGCTGGCGCTCTCACCGTCGGGTATCGGTGGCGGCCCGGCGGCGGCGGCGGCACGCGCCCGCACGTTGTCGTTCGGCCCGTGGGGGCCCGGGCAGTTCGACCTGAGCGACCGCGCACTGGTGATCGATTACCCGCTCGCGCTGTACGTGCCGATGCGGCAGTACCGGGCCGACGTGATCGCGGGCCGGAACGGCGGCGGGTGGACGGGGGCGGGCATCACGAGTTCCGCCGCGGCGGCGGACGCGGCGGCTGGGCGGGCGACGGCGGTCGGGTACGCCGAGGCATCGAACCTGCTGAACCTGTCCGCCGGCCAGACGGCGGTGTGGATGGGGCGGACGGTCGATCACACGTCGGTGCTGATGCGGTACACGCTGGCCGGAGACGCGAACCTCGACGGCGCGGTCGACTTCGCCGACCTGGTGCGGCTGGCGCAGAACTACGACCGCACGCTGTCCGGGACGGCGGCGGAGGACTGGTGGTATCACGGCGACTTCACGTACGACGGGATCGTCGGATTCGCCGACCTCGTGACGCTGGCGCAGAATTACGAAGCTTCGCTCGCGGCGAGCGCGGCACCGGCGGGGCTGGCAAACCAGTGGGCGGCGGCGGTCGCCGCGGTGCCAGAACCGGGCGGCGCGGGCGCCGTGCTCGGCGGGGTCGTCGCGGCCCTGGGCTGGCGGCGGCGGCGGGTTTAAGGGGGCGGGGGCGGCGGGTATACCTGTCGGCATGATTGACGAACGCGGCGGTGACGGCGGCGGTGGCGAGGTGCGGATCCGGCCCGCGGCGGCGGGGGACGCGGCGGCGATCGCGGAGTTCAACATCGCGATGGCGTGGGAGACCGAGCACAAGCGGCTCGCGCCGGCCGTCGTCCGGGCCGGGGTCGAGCGGGCGATCGCGCGGCCGGCGTCGGCGCGGTACTACCTGGCCGAGGCGGGCGGGCGGGTCGTGGGGCAGCTCATGATCACCTTCGAGTGGTCGGACTGGCGGGACGCCGACTTCTGGTGGATCCAGAGCGTCTACGTCGAGCCGGCGGCGCGGGCGGGCGGGGTGTTCAAGCAACTCTACCGGCACGTCGAGCGGCTGGCGCGGGAGGCGGGGGCGTGCGGGCTTCGGCTGTACGTCGAGCGGGAGAACGCGCGGGCGCAGGCGGTCTACCGGCGGCTGGGGATGCGCGACGCGGGGTACGTCCTGTACGAGACGGACTGGTCGCCGAAAACCGAGCCGTGACGGACGACCCCGCCGAAGTCGCGGTGGCGGCGCCCGCCAACGGGTCACTCACGGTGGGGCGTCAGCGTGATCGTGCGGAGGTCCATGACGGCGACGCCCGCCTTCCGGATCGGGCGGAGCGTGACCTTCAGCGGGCCGGCGGGCAGCGCGATTCGGCCGATCGGGATCGTCCGGAAGTCGAGAAAGTCCTTCGTCGGCGGGAGCGGAACCGGGACGACCTTCGACGGGTCGTCGCCGAACTCCAGCCGGATCTCCGAGCCGGGCGCCGGGCCGCCGAGGGAGTAGTCCAGGGTGAGGGTAAACGTCCCGGGCTTGTCGACGACGACGTCCCACGTCACGTGATCCTTGACGTTCGTCCAGTACCCGATGTTCGCGGGGTTTTTCCCCTTCTTCTCCAGCCGCGCGTTCGTCGCGTGCACGTCGCAGTCCGTGGCGCGGAGCACCAGGGTGCCGTCGGCCGACTGCTCGACCGGGCCCGGGTCGATCGGCCGCGGCGGGCCGTCGAGCTTCACCGTGACGAGCGGGACGAGCGGGTCCGGGCTCTTCTCCGGCAGCCCCGCGAGGTGCAGCCCGTCCGCCCGACTCTCCGCCTTGAAATTGCCCCCGACCGGGCCGGCGGCGTTGCGCAGCGGGAGGACCAGGTCGTCGCCGTTCGGCCAGACGAACGCGAACACGTGCAGCGCGCCGTCCCCGCCGCTCGTCACCTTGCCCCACGTCCACTTCCTCAGCGGGCCGGCCGCCGTGCCGTAGATCGCGTGCCCGTTCACCTTCAGCCACTGGCCGACCTGATCCAGGCGCTTGACCGACTCGGGCGGGAACTCGCCGTCCGGCGTCGGGCCGACGTTGAGCAGGTAGTTGCCCCCCTTGCTCGCGACGTCCACCAGGTGCCGGACGATCGCCTGCGCCGACTTCCACCGCGCGTCGTCCTTCTTGTACCCCCACGTCTCGTTCATCGTCATGCACGACTCGAAGTCCGCCCCGCGCGGCAGGCCGGTCGCCGGCACCTCCTGCTCCGGCGTGCCAAAGTCCCCGGGCGACCCGGGATCCCCGCTCAGCCCCGACATCCCCTTGCGCGACTTGCCCACGCGGTTGTTGACGATGATCTTCGGGTCGAGCCGCCGGCAGTAGGAATCGAGATCCGTCGCCTGGGCGGCCGTGTACTCCGGCACCCATTCCCCGTCGAACCACAGCACGCCGGGATTGTAGTTGTCGATCAACTCCTTGAGCTGCGGCTTGAGATACCGCTCGACGTAGCGCGGGAAGCCGGGGTTCGGCGCGTACCCCGTGCCCGGGTTGTAGTCCGGCGCGGCGTGGGCCTGCGCGTCCGGATGACGCCAGTCCATGATCGAGTAGTAGACGCAGAACCGCACCGTCCCGTCCGCGCGGCAGGCGTCGGCGAGCTCCTTCAGCAGGTCGCGGTTGAACGGCGTCTGCGCGACCGTGAAGTCCGACACCTTGCTCGGCCAGAGGCAGAACCCGTCGTGGTGCTTCGCGGTGACGACGAGGTACCTCGCGCCCGCCCGCCGGGCGTGCGCGACCCACTGCTTGGCGTCGAACTTCGCCGGGTCGAACCGCTCCTTCAGCTTCGCGTAGTCCGCCAGCGGGATGCGGGCGGCGCTCTGAATCCACTCGCCGCCGCCCGAGATCTTCTGACCGTCCCACTGGCCCGCCGGGATCGCGTACAAGCCGAAGTGGACGAACAGCCCGAACCGCGCCTCCCGCCACCACCGCATGCGCGCGTCGCGGTCGCCCGGCGATTCGGCGGCCAAGACGGCGGGACCCGGTAGCGCGAGGGCGAGGAGAAGGAGGGTGGCTTTCATCACGGGGTAGCGTGGCTCGGGCGGCGGAGATTGTCCAGCGCGCGGGGACCCGCGGCGCGCCGCGTAGGCGTGCTTCGGCACACCGGTCGCGCCGGCGGATGAAACCGGCCTCGTCCCGCGCCCGGTTCCTGGTGCGTGCCGAAGCACGCCCCGCGGCAGGGGCTTACACCGCCAAACCATCGCGGGGGCGCAGCGCGCGGGTGCCACCTCGCGGCGCAAAGAAAAGTCCCCACCCTTCAAGGGCGGGGACGGGTGCAAATTCAGTTGACACGACTACGCGGCCACGTCAGTCGAGATCATCCGGGATCTCGTCCAAATCGCGGTACGTCCGCGGGCGCGAGACCGGCTGCGGCATGACCGGCTGGTCGTGCAGCAGGTGCCGGTCGGTCGAACCCGTGCGCTGCACCGGCGGCGGCGGCGGGGCCGCCGGCCTCGGTTGTTGCGCGGGCTCGCTCCGCTGCGGCTGTTGCTGCGGCTGCGGCGCCTGACGGTTCGCCCGGGGCGGGTCACCGCCGGCGTCGTCGTACCCGCCGCCGCCGCCGCCGCCGAACTCGCCCTGGTTGCCGCCGCCCTGGTTCTGGCCACCGCCTCGACCGCCGCGTCCGCGACGACGACGCCGACCGCGCCGCCCACCGCCTTCGCCGCCCTGGCCCTGACCTTGGCCCTGACCGCCGCCGCCGCCACCTTGGCGCGGGCCTTGCCCACCGCCACCGAAGTTCTGCGGGTGGTGCTGCTGCGGGCGCTGCTGACCGCCGCCCTGGTTTTGCGGACGGTTGCCGCCGCCCGGGTGGTGCTGCGGGCGTTGACCGCCACCGCCCTGGCCGCCCTGCCTCCCCTGCTGGCCGCCCTGTTGCGGCCGCGGTTGCTGCGGCGGCTGACCCTGTCGCGCGGCCTTCTCCGCGGCCAGCTCGAGCGCGAACCGCTCCGCGAGCGACATCTCCTGCTCGCCGCGCTTCGCCGGAGGCGGCACCTCGACGGGCTGCTGGTACCGCCCGCCGCGCTTGCCGCCACGACCGCCGGCGGCGCCACCGCGACCTCCCCGGCCACCGCGCCCGCCGCGGGCCAGCTCCTTCATCGTCGGCCGCTCGTGCGTGATGCCACGCGGCTGGAGCTCGATCTCCTCTTCGTACTCGTCGTACGCCGGACGCGACGGCTGCGCCGGCGCCGGAGATTGCGGGCCCGCCGGCTGGCGGTCGTCGTCCTCCTCCTCCGCGTCGCGCTCCTCATCCTGGTCGCGGGCCTGCGGCTGGGGCTGCTGCTGCTGCTGACGAGACCCGCCCTGCTGACGGGGCCCGCGCTGCGGCTGTTGCTGTTGCCGGCCGCGACCTCGGCCACGACCGCCGCCGCGGGCGGGCGGAGCTTGGGCCTCCTGCGGCTCATCGGCCTCCTCATCCGCGTCCTCGTCGTCCTGCTCGGACTCGTCCTCGTCCGACTCCGCGTCGTCGTCGTCCTCCTCGGACTCCTCGTCCTCTTCCTCGTTCGAATCGTCGTCGTCACGAGCGCCGTCCCGACGCGAGACGGGCTGGGCCTCCTCCTCCTCGACCGACTCCTCGTCGCCCTCGGAGGCGTCCCCCTCGTCCTCACCTTCGTCCGCACCTTCGTCTTCGCCCTCGCTCTCGCCCTCGTCGGACGACTCTTCGTCCTCGTCGTCACGGCGGTCGCCGGCGTCCCGGTCGTCCTCGTCGCCGTAGTCGGCCTCGGCGGGGGCGGCGTCGATCTCGCTGTTGCCGCCTCGCGCGTGGTCGCGCTCGTGCCCCTCGTCGTCGTCACCGCCGCCGTCGCCGCGATCGTTGTCGCGGTCGCCCTCGGCGTTGCCGCCGCCGGCGTAGGCCTCCTGCGGGATCGGCGCGTCGAGCGCGGCGTCGGCGACGGCCTGCTCCTCGCGGTCGACCTCCCGCTCGTCCACCTGCTCCTCGACCGCGTTCACGTCGTAATGGTCGGTCGGCTGGGCCTGGTCGCGACGGCGATCGCGGTCGCCCCCGCCGCGGTTGTCACCGCCGCGCCCGCCGCCCCGGTTGTCGCGGCCCCCGCCGCGCTGCTCGCCGCGTTGCGGGTCGCGGTCGCGGTCCCGCCCGCCGCGGTCGTTGCCGCCGCCGCCGCCGCCGCGGTTGTCGCGGTGTTCGCCGCGCTGCTGATCGCGCCCGCCCCGGTCACCGCCGCGCTGTTGGTCGCGGCCGCCGCGCCCGCCACCACCGCCGCCGCCGCGGTCGTTGCCGCCGCGGGCCTGCGCGTGGTGCCGGTCCCGGCCCTGACCCTGGTCCGCCGGCGCCATGCCCAGATCCGTCAGGAAGACGTGGCCGTCGCGCGCGTCGAACAGCTCCAGCCGGTGCTCGTCGAGCGCGAGCGCCGGGTCCGTGCGGATGATCACCCGCTTGCCCGTCTCCTGCTCGAGCTTCGCCAACTGCACGCGCTTGCGGTTCTGGAGGTAGAACGACACCTCGTTGCACACCGCCAGCTCGATCCGCACGACCCGCTCGTCGTGCGCGGCCATCGCCAGCCGCCGCATCACGTCCAGGCTCATGCTCTCCGGCGTCTTCACCAGCCCCGCCCCCTTGCAGTGCGGGCAGTCGTTGTAGATAGACCGCTTCAGGCTCGGCCGCATCCGCTGCCGCGTCATCTCGATGATCCCGAACTGGCTCATCCGGAGCATCTTCGTCTTCGCCCGGTCCCGGTTCAGGTTCTCGTGCAGCCGCTTCTCCAGGTCCCGGCGGTGCCGCTCGTACCGCAGGTCGATGAAGTCGCAGATGATCACGCCGCCCAGGTCGCGCAGCCGCAGCTGCCGCGGGATCTCGTCCGCCGCCTCCAGGTCCGTCTTGAACGCGGTCGTCTCGGCGTCGCTGTGGTCGCGGAACTTGCCGCTGTTCACGTCGATCGCCACGATCGCCTCGGTCGAGTCGATCACCAGCGACCCGCCGCTCGGCAGCGGGACGTGGCGGCTGTACATCAGCTCGATCTCCTTCTCGATCCCGTACTTGTGGAACAGCGGGACCGGGTCCTCGTACAGGTCCACCTTGTTCTTCGTCCGCGGCGCGACCAGCTTGAAGAACTCCTTGATCTTCTTCGCCACGTCGTCGTTATCCACCACGATCCGCTCGACGTCGCTCGTCATCACGTCGCGCACCGTCCGCGTGACCAGGTCCCCCTCCGCGTACAACTCCATCGGGCCGCCCGACGACTTCGCCTTCTTGTTGATCGTCTCGAACAGCCGCGTCAGGTACTTCAGGTCCCGCTCGATCTCCGCCTTGCTCTTGCCGACGCCGGCCGTCCGGATGATGAACCCGCAGTCCTTCGGCGGCTTCAGCCCGTCCAGGATCTGGCGGAGGCGCTTCCGCTCCTCCTCGTCCTCGATCTTCCGGCTCACCCCCAGCTTCGCCATCCCCGGCATCATCACGAGGATCCGCCCCGGGATGCTGACGTAGGTGCTCAGCGTCGGGCCCTTCGTGCCGATCCCCTCCTTGATGATCTGGACGATGATCTCGTCCCCGCGCCGCAGGCACTTCTGGATCGGCGGCCGGTCGCGCCGCGCCATCTTCCGGCCGACCGACTCCTTAATGTCTTCGGCCTTCCCGCCGAAGTACGTCGGCATCAGGTCGCTGATGTGCAGGAACCCGTTCCGCCCCAGCCCGAAGTCCACGAACGCCGCCTGGATGCTCGGCTCGACGTTCGTCACCCGCCCCTTGTACACGTTCCCGACGTGCGACGTGGAGCTGGTCCGCTCCATGTACAGTTCCTCGAGCCGCCCGTCCTCGACGAGCGCGATCCGGCACTCCTCGCCCTCACTGACGTTGATCAACATTTCCTTGGACATGGTCTTCTTTCAAGTGGGTAACGGTGGGATCAGTGATTGTAAATCGGCGGACGCAGCCCCCGGCCCACCCCTTGCGCGCGTCTGAACACCGATCGCGAATTACCAAGTACCAGTTACGTGAATCGTGTCTGCGGGGCCCCGCGGGCCCGCGCGTTAGTTGGTTAGAAAGCCTCGGGTAGTAACTTCCGCGTTTCCTCGCGCAGGAAGTGCATCACTTGTCGCTCGCTGTCGAAGCTCATGACCCGCCGGGCCACCTGCCTCGCGTGCTCGACCGTCGTCGAGCGGATGATCTTCTTGACCTCCGGGATGTCCGGGCCGTTCATCGAGAACAGCGTCAGCCCCAGCCCGAGCAGCAGCAGCGTGTACAGCGGCTCGCCCGCCATCTCGCCGCACACGCTGACGCTGATGTTGTGCCGCTGCCCGACCCGGATCACGTCGCGGATGAACTTCAGCACCGCCGGGTGCGCCGGGCAGAACAGGCCGGCGACCCGCTCGTTCGTCCGGTCGACCGCCAGCGTGTACTGCACCAGGTCGTTCGTCCCGATCGAGAAGAAGTTGACCTCCTTCGCGAACGAGTCCGCCATGATCGCCGCCGCCGGCACCTCGACCATCATCCCGATCGGGATGTCCCGGCGGAACGGGACGCCCTCGTCCTCCAGGTCCTCCATCACGTCGTACAGCACCATCTTCGCCTGCCGCAGCTCCATCAGCGTGCTGATCATCGGGAACATGATCCGCACGTCCCCCTGCGTGCTCGCCCGCATGATCGCCCGCAGCTGCCGCTTGAACATCGGGATGTCGTGCAGGCACATCCGGATCGACCGATCCCCCAGGAACGGGTTCCGCTCCGGCGACTGCTGCTTGCTCTGCGTGTACTTGTCCGCCCCCAGATCCAGCGTCCGGATCACCAGCGGCTTGCCGTTCAGCCGCCGCAGCGAGTCGGCGTACGCCGCGTAGTGGTCCTCCTCCGACGGCTCGCCCGTCTCCCGCGTCAGGTACAAAAACTCCGTCCGGTACAGCCCGACCCCCTGCGCGCCCCGCGTCTCGGCCTCGTCGATCCCCTCCGGGACCTCGATGTTCGCCATCAGCGTGACCTCGTGCCCGTCCAGCGTCCGGGCCGGCAGGTCGACCAGCTCCGCCAGCGTCCGCTCCATCACGACGCGCCGCTTCTCGGTCTCGCGGTGCTCGGCCAGCTGCTCCTCGTCCGGGTTGATGATCACGACGCCGTGGTGGCCGTCGATGATCACCAGGTCCCCGGTGTTCACCTCCGCCGTGATGTTCCCCAGCCCGACGACCGCCGGGATCGACATCGCCCGCGCGACGATCGCCGTGTGACTCGTCCGCCCGCCGACGTCGGTCGCGAACCCCCGGACGTGCGCCCGGTCGAGCGCCGCCGTCTGCGACGGCAGCAGGTCGTGCGCGATCACGACCACGTCCCGGGTCAGGTGCGCCAGGTCCGTGTGCGCCTGCCCGATCAGGTTGTGCAGCAGCCGCCGCTCGATGTCGTGGATGTCCTTGACCCGCTCGGACAGGTACCGGTCCGACATCTTCAGGAACGCCTGCGCGTACCGCCGCATCACGACCTGCACCGCGAATTCCGCGGTCGTCGCCTGCTTCTGGATCTCCGCCTCGACCTGCTTGAGCAGCGACTTGTCCCGCAGCAGCCCGACGTGCACGTCGAAGATCCCGGCGATCTCCTTCCCGGCCTTGGCCGTGATCGAGTCGCGGAGGGCGTGCAGGTCCTTGATCGACGCGGCGACGGCGGTGTGGAAGCGCGCGGCCTCGTCGGCCGTGCGGCCGGCCGGGACGTGCCGCTCGGGGATGAGCAGGTCCTCGGCGTCGAGCACGACGGCCGTGCTGATCACCACGCCGGGGGAAACTCCGATGCCCTTCTTAATCTCCATGAACCACTGATCGCATTCGTCGCGTCCGCTCGCGGCGGCCCGGCGCGCGGCAGTCGTCGCTCGCGCACCGGCCGTCCGGGTTCCGGGGCGCGCCCCGCGGGGCACGCGGCCGGGTTGCGGCCCCGGGGTGCGTGTGCCGCGAAGCGCACGCGCCGCAGGAGCCCGGTGACTCGTCTAGTCCTCGTCGAACTTGCTTTCCACCAGCTCGACCAACTGCTTGACCGCCTCCTCCGCGTCGGCGCCGTCGGCGTCGATCCGCAGCGGGGTGCCGGCCTCGGCGGCGAGGATGATCATCTGCATCACGCTCTTCCCGTCCGCGTCCGCCGGCTCGGCGCCCCCCTTGTGCACCTTGATCTCCGACGCGAACCGGCTCGCCAGGTCCACGAACTTCATCACCGGTCGGGTGTGCAGGCCGTGGACGTTACTGATCACAACTTCTCTCGACGCGTTCGACATCACATCAATCAGTCGGCGGCCGGCGGCCGGCGGCCGGCAGGAGAACGCGTCTTCACTGCCCACCGCCCACGCTGCCCACTGCCGACTTCCTCCTACTTTCCCTGGTCCGCCTCTTCGAGGAGTTCCTGGATCGCCTCCCGCGTCGTGCTCTGGCGAAGGAACCGCCGGAACATGTCCTTCTGCAGGTTGCTGAAAATGATGTTCATCGCCTGCAAGTGCTGCTGCGGCTGGTTCTCCGGCGACAGCAGCAGCACCACGCTGTAGACCGGCTGGTGGTCGAGCGCGGCGAAGTCGATCCCCGCCTCGCTCCGCCCGACCGTACCGGCCATCTTCTTCACCTGCGGGTGCTTCACGTGCGGCACCGCCACGCCCTTCCCGAACCCGGTCGACCCGTTCTGCTCCCGCTTGACCAGCGCGGCGACCACCTCGTCCACCGCGTCCTTCGGCAACGCGCCGGCGGCGGCGAGCGAGCCGACCAGCTCGCGCAGCACCCCGTCCCGGTCGCCCGCCTGCAACGTCGGGACGATCGCCTCGGACACGATAAATTCACTCAACTTCATCAGAACGCTTTCTCCCGGAGGAACTCGACCGGCGATCAGGGCGGCGGCGACCCGGGCGGTTTCTCAACGCCCCGCGCCGCCCGTCGGCCCCGCCGCGCGGGGATGCCGTCATTGCATCGTGTGCTTGTCGTCCGTCGTGTGCTTGCGGTTCCGCACCATCTTCTTGTGGTCGCTGAGCTGCCGCTCCAGCTTGTCGTAGCACGCGTCGATCCCCGCGTACGCGTCCCCGTCGTTATGGTGCGCCAGGAACATGTTCTTGTGCTCGGCGTTAACAATCATTTCAACCGACGTACGATCCTTACCCGCATCGAAGATCACCTCAATCTCCTGAATGCGGTCGTAATACTTCGTCAACCTGTTAGCCTTCTGCTCGGCGTAAGTCTTAAGCGCTTCGGTAACTTCCATGTGACGGGCGGCGACGGTTACGATCACTGTTGGTTGCTCCTTCTGGTTTCGACGCCCCCGGTTCCGGTCCCGGACAGGCCGTCCGGACGGGGGCTGGGTTCCTTGGTCGATTCTAGCCGAAACCGTTGCCCGTGACGGCGCTGATTCGGCGGCCGGGGTCTTTAGTGCGGCCCGGCCCGCTTTCTTGCCATTCCACCGCGTAAGACTACGAAGACCGCCCACCGCCGGCGTCGTCAACCACCGATGCCGGCGCCACCTCCCGCCGCGCGGCGCGGAACGCGGAGCGAACCTCGTCAGGCGCGGCCGCCGACGACGGGTCGATCACCCCGCCGCTGACCAGCAGGCGCATCGCCTGTTCGACCGTCAGCGGCAAGTCGACGACCGAGTCGCGCGGGACCACTAGGACGTACCCGCTGAACGCGGTCGGGCTCGACGGCACGAACACGGTCAGCATCTCCTTCCCGGCCGGCTCGCCCAGCGCCCGCACGCCGCGACCGGTAACCAGCCCGATCGACCAGATCCCGTTCGCGTGCGGCTCGACGGCGACCACGCGGTTCGCGGTGAACTGCGCCTTCTTGTCCGCCAGCACGAAGTCCGTTACCTGCTTGACGGCCGGGTAGATCGCCCGAATCAACGGGATCCGAAACAGCCCGCGCTCCCCAAGCTTCCACAGCGTGCGCCCGATCAAGTTACCGACAAACAACCCAACGATGTACACCAGGACAACCGCCAGAACCACGCCCAACAGCCGCGTGGTCCATCGGGGCTCATCGCCGGTCCAGAAATACCACCTGATGTCGGCGGGTTCGATCGGATGGACGAGATTCCACTTAACTAGGTTAAGCCAGACGAAGCTTATGAACCAGATGATGTATTGGCCTAGGGATTCCCACAGGAAGTCCCATACCTTGATCAAAAGCCACAAGGTAATGAGCGTGGGCATCAGGGCGGCCAGGCCGCGGAGGAAGAATCGGCTGAAGTCTTCGCCGAATCGGGTCCTCGTGGTCGCGGCGGACGGCAGCGGGTCTGACGCGGGGTGCTGTCCTTCGGGGCTCACGGGCACCCCCGATCCGGGTTAGGGCGCGGGGCGCGGCTCATGGCGCGGTCCCGGTTCCGGCCGTCGCGTCCGCGGCCCTCGGCCGATCGATAAACGTCATTGGCACAGAGGGTTGCGGTCGAGATGGGGGCCACCGTCACCGGTGCCGACGGCGCCGAGGCGGCCGGGGAGGCTCCGGTAACGCGGGGGAATGTAGTGGAGAACCTGGGAAAGATCAATGACACGGGTGTTTGGGGGGCCGAGCGCTGGGCGCCCCCTCAGGGCTTACCGGGTTCGATCCCGCCCGGGAGGCCGGCGGGCAGGTTGTTGAGCGCGGGGTCGACCGGCGCCGGGGGGGCGGCCGGCGCGGTGGTCGGTTGCTGGGCGGCGATCTTCAGGACCTCGAGCATCGCGTCGGCGTACAGGCGGACCATCGGCTCCTTCTCGGCCTGGAGGAGCGTGGCGATCCGGGCGCGTTGGGCGTCGGGCGGGAGGCCGCCGGCAATCATCAGGCCGAGCGTGCGGCGGGTCGGTGCGGGGTCGGTCAGGAGCTTTTCCATGATCGCGGGCCGCTTGGCGGGGTCGTGACCGGCGGCGAGGTACGAGCCCCAGGTGGCGGCGCCGGCGACGGGGTTGTCGGCGCTCTTGGCGAGGACCTCGGTGAACGACGCGGCGGCGGCGGCGACCTGGGGGTTGGGGTTCTGCTGCTGCTGGGCCCGGAGCGGCGCGATCACCGCGTCGAGGAACTCGATCGTGCGGAGGCGCTCGGCGGGGGTGCCGTTGGCGAGGAGGTTGCCCAGAACGTTAAGGTTGGCGGCGTTGTTCATCATGAACCCGGCGCGCTCGGTGATGTTGGCGAACGGGACGGCGTACCCGCCGGGCGCGGACCCGCCGTCGCCGCGCGGGTTGGTGCGGACCTGACCGTAGAACGTGATGGCGGCGGTCGGGTTGCTGTAGAGGACGGTCGCGAGCTGCCCCTGGTCGAGGCGGACGGTCTGGCTGACGGCCTGCTTGGCCTTGAGGACCAGGACGCCGGTCAGGCGCTCGTAGGCGGCGCCGGTCACGGTCTGCTGGACGAGCCCGCGGAGGCTGGCGTCGAACCAGAGGTCGTTGCGGATCACGCCGTCCGGGCCGATCGTCAGGTCGAAGTCGCTGACGTTCTGGAGGGTGACGGTGGCGAAGACGGGCTCGCCGAACGGGTAGATGATGCGGCCGTCGGTCGTGTGGGCGCGGATCAGGTAGAAGTTCTGCGGGGCCTGGATGATGCCGAGGATCTGCTGGGGGAAGTTGTTGAGCGCGGTTCGGATGGCGGCGGCATCGGGGTGGGGGGTGACGCGGACGCCGAGGTCGCGGGTGACGTCGAGGAGGATCGGCGCGAGCAGGCCGGACGGGTTCTCCTGGAGGAGCTTGGTCGCCGCCTCCGCGGCCGGCGCGCGTTCGGCGGGGTTCTTGGCCCAGAGGAGGTGGGTTCCGGCGCGGGCGAGGACGTCCTGCTCGGCGACGGCCTTGAGCTTGACGCCGGCCTGGTCGAACTGCCCCTGCACGAGGTACGTCCACCCCTCGATGCGGGTGACGAGCGGGTCGGTGTCGGACAGGAGCGCCTTGAGCGTCGGCAGCAGCTTGGCGGTCTCGGCGGGCTGGTTGGCGACGTAGACCAGGTACCAGGCGAGGTCGGCGACGGCGTTCGCGTACGGCTCGCGGAGCGCGTCGAACCTGTCGTCCTTCAGGGCGGCGAGGTCGGGGGCGAGGTCGGGGATCGCGAGCGGGTCGGCGGAGTCGACCGGGCGGGTGGTCGCGCCCGGGCCGGTGACGCCGAGCTGCGAGCGGAGGACGGCGACGCGGTTCAGGGCGGCGTTGAGGAGCTGGGGGACGGTCTTGGCGGCGGCGTCCTTGTCGCCGGCGCCCTTCTCGGCGAGGTGGCGGATCAGCAGGACCTCGACGTCGCCGGGGTCCTGCTTGAGGAGCGAGTCGGCGATCGTGCGGGCCCCGACGTACTGGGGCTGGGCCATCAGGAACAGCTCGCTGGCGTACCCGATGCCGAACTCGCGGTCGAGCGGCACGCCGCTGGCGGTCGCCAGGGAGACGCTGAGCTTGTAGTAGAGGAGGGACTCGTCGACGAGGCCGACGTCGGCGGCCTCGCGGGCGAGGCGGTAGCTGGTCATCCACTGGACCGGGTTGGCCTTGACGAGGGCGAGGAGCACCTCGACGCGTTCGAGGGGGGTGCCGGTCGCGTCGACGGCGGCGAGGCGGACGCGGAGGGCGTCGACGTTCAGCGGGTTGAGCTTGAGCGCCTCGCCGAGCATCTTGTCCTCCAGGTCGCGCAGACCGCGCTCGCGGGCGACCTGGGACGCGCGGAACGCGGCGTGCGACCGCACCTCGGGGGCGACCGCGTCGTCCGACAGGGCGATGATCTTGGCGAGGTAGTCCGACCGCTTGTCGGCGGTCTCCTCGCGGCGGACGGACAGGTCGATGAAGTTGGTGGCGGCCCACTGGTCCTTCGGGGCGAGCTGGCGGTAGGCGCGGAGCGCGCTGAGGGCGCCCTCGTCGTCGCGCATCTGGAGCATGGCCTCGTAGAGCATCCGCGGGTAGCGGGGCTCCTTCGGGTCGAGCTGCATCGCGGCCATGATCAGGGCGGCCGACTGCTGGAAGTGCGGGGGGACGACGACCTTCTGGCGGAGGGTCTCCTGGGCGAGGGCGGCGTAGCGGATCGCGAGCTCGGCGCTGCCGTCACCGATCTGCTCGGCCGGCTTGTTGGCGCCGCCCGCCCCCCCCTGCTGCGGCTGGCCGGCGAGCGCGGCGCCGGCGGGTTGCTGCGCCGCCGCGGGGCGGGCGCCGGTGACGCAGACGGCCACGACCGTCGCTGCCGCCAGGGTAGCCGTCGACACGATCCAGAACTTCGACTTCCGCATGATGGTCCTTACTGGAGTCTCCCTGGGCGGCGCGACCGGGGCACGCGGCCCTGCGGGCACGCGGCTAAGCGCGCGTCTCGCTGGGGTTGTGAAGCGGCCGTTCTCTCTAGTCGCACGCGCGTGCCTTCCGAAACTTGCCGGCCCGTCGGGATTATCGTCCGGCGAGGCCGAGCGCAATAGCCGAGGCGGCACAAACCATACAGACGCACACGGCCGATAACCGCGCCGCGGCGCACACCGGGTCGCGGGGGCGGCCGCCGTTGCCGTCGTCGCCGCCGTCGCGGGCGTAGACGCGTTCGACGACGAGCGCGAGCAGCAGCGCCTGCGCCGCGGCGACGAGGGCGACGGCCGTGCACCGCACGGCCCACGCCCCGATCATACGCTTCTCCCAGCCCACCAGCGTCGCAACGGTCTCGGCCCGCTGCCAGCCCCAGAGCCCGGCGACGATCAGGCCTATCGTGGCGATCGCGCCGAGCACGACGATTACGGTTCTGCTGCTCATGGGGACCTCCGTGTCCTGCTTCGAACGTTGGTTTGCGGGGCGGGCTCCGCCCACCGCGCTGGTTTTGTACCCGTCACCCGTTGGCGCGCTCCCCTTCGGGTCGCGGCTAAACGAGGGGCCGGGTGTGCCCCGTCGATCGGGGGAGCATCCGGGTCGTCGCTAACGCGAACGAGCCGGGGGCACCGGTCAGACTGTTGGCGACCGCGATGGTACCCGATCCCGAAATGCGCGGGAGGCGTTAGCGGCCGCTACTTTTGCCAGAGTTCCCAGAGCTGGGGCCGCTCGGTGGTCAGTTGCTGGACGTCACCGAGTAGTTCGACCCGTTGGCGGAGCCAGTTCGCCCAATCCGCCCGCCCGGTCCGCTTGGCCGCCAGCGCGAGGAACGCCTGTACGCGGGCGGCGTTGTTGGCGGGCATCAGCTCGGCGAGCTGCACCTTGTCGGCGGCGCCCTGGAGCAGCGGCTCCCACGCCTCGATCCGCGCGAGGTACTCGGTCTGGACGCGGAGCAGGTTCAGGGCCTCGTTGAGCGTCAGGCGGTGGTTGTACAGGCCGAGCAGCGCCTCGTGCGCGCCGCGGAGGTCGCCCATCTCGAGCAGGGAGTCGGCGAGCATCAGGCGGCTGGACTTCGACAGGTGTTCGGGGGTGCCCTTCTTGGCGGACAGGACCTCGCGGCAGAGGAGGGCGGCGTCGGGCCAGCGCTTCTGGGCGAGGCGGACCAGGGCGAGGTTGAGCAGGCTCATCGACTTGATCGCGCGGGACATCGAGAACGAGCGGAGCGACTGCTCGATCTGGGCCTCGGCCTGCTCGAGGCGGCCGGACGCGATCAGCGAGGAGGACTCTGCGGCGGCGCGGGAGCCCTTCATCGTGCGGTACCAGAGGGTCAGCCAGACCGCGCCGAGGCACATCAGGAGGAAGGTCGGGTCGAGGCGGCGGCCGAGCGGGACGAAGTGGAGCGCGAGCACGAGGCCGGCCGCGGCGCCGAGCACGGCCTTGAGGGCCGTGCTGACGGTGACGTCGCGGCGGAACCGGCTGATCGCCTCTTGGACGGAGATCACTGGGGGCCCTCCTGCGTCGGCGACGGCGGGGCGGCCGGGGCGGAAGGGGGTGGAGGGGGCGCGGGGTGGAGGGGGACAAGCGGGGACGGGGCGGCGGGGTACTTGTCGCGGATGGCGGCGACCTCCGGGTAGCGGCGGATCAGCTCGTCGGCGGACGACAGCAGCGTCGCCCGCCCGAACGCGGCGGCGGCTTCGGCGTCCTGGCCGAGCAGGTCGTGGGCCCGGGCGACCAGGGCGTAGGCGTCGGCGACGCGGTGTCCGAGCTCCTTGCGGAGGAGCGGCAGGCGGGCGTTGAAGACGTCGATCGCCTCTTCGGGGTGGCCGGTCTTCACGTCGCGGTAGATCTCGATCAGCGCGAGGCCGGCGGAGTCTGGGGACTCGCGGCGGAGGTCGTTCATCGCGCGGTCGGCGTCGACGAGCTGGTCCTCGTGCAGGAGGGCCATCGTTCGCATCAGCTTGAGGCCGTGGGCGGTCGCGGCGTCGTACTCGGCGTGGTCGAGCAGGTAGGTCTGGAGGGTGATCGCGTCGGCGAAGCGGTGGTAGCGGGCGAGGACGGTCGCGAGGTAGATCAGGGCCTGGAGGCGCGCCCCCGGCGACCGCGTGGGCTGGCCGAGCAGGCCCTCGAGCATCGCGGCGGCCTGGTCCCAGCGGCGGAGCTGGACGAGTTCCTCGATGGCCTCGACGCGCTGCTGCTCCTGGCGGGCCTGGCGGACGGTGTGGGACGTGTACATGCCCATGGCGATCACGACGCCGAGCATGCCGATGCCGCCGATCGCGCGGACGACGCCCTGGGCCTGCGGGTTGCCCTGGGCGGCGAGCGTGGCGGTCAGCAGGAGGACGGCGAAGGCGACGAGGACGTACCAGACCCACTGCCCGCGCGGCCGGGGGACGCTGGCGTCGAGCAGGCGGGGGACGTCGAGGAACTGCGGGGGGGCGGCTGGGGTCATCGGGAGCGGGGGAGTGTACCGGAAGGCGTAGGGAGTAGGTAGTAGTGAGTGGCCAGCAGTAGGAGTCGATCGCATGTGGCGGCGGTACGCATTGTAGGGCGGCTGCGGGCGGCGTGAACCCTCACCCCGGCCCTCTCCCGGAGTACCGGGCGAGGGGGTAAGGTCGCAGATGCGATCGCCCTGGGAGTCGGGAGTCGGCAGTCGGGGGTCAAGGGTTGGGGAGGTCGAGGGTGTCGAAGGTTTTCCAGCGGTAGGAGCTGCCGAGGTTGATGGCGTCGATCAGGCCGATGGTGGCGCGGGCGGGGAAGTGGCTGTGGCCGCAGTAGACGCGGCGGACGTTGGGGAAGCGGGCGATGGCTTGGCCGAGGCGGTCGCTGCCGAGGTAGGCCTTGGCGAAGTCGAGCTGGTTGTAGCGGGTCGGCGGGAGCAGGTCGCGGAACGGCAGGTGGTGGGTGGCGACGACCACGTCGGGGACGTGCGCCAGTTGCGCCAGCTGCGCCTCGAGCCGGGCGACGCACTCGCCCAGGAACGCGTCGTCGGTGCGGTGGAGCTTTACGAACTTGCCGTCGTTCCAGCGGGCGACGGTGGCGAGCCCATCGGGGGTGACGTCGGCCGCGCCGGCGAGCAGGTCGGCGCGTTTCAGGTACTCGGCGGCGCCGGGCGAGCACTTGGCCTCGTAGAAGCGGCGGGGGATCGCGAGGCGCGGCGAGGCGAGCGAGTAGTCGTACCAGCCGATCGTGCCGACGACCGCGAACTGCGGCGTGACGAACGGGTCGGTCTCGAGCCACTGCCAGCCGAGGGCGCGGACGCGGCGCGGGAGGTCGTGAGTGAACAGGCCGTAGCTGTCGGGGCCGCGGGTCCAGAGCTCGTGGTTGCCGCAGAGGAACAGCTTGGGGCCGGGGAGCGTGAAGCGGGCGAGGCACTGCTCGAGGTCGTCGCCGTCGGCGGTGGCGGTGTCGCCGACGACCAGGAGCGCGTCGCCGCCGGCGCGGTTCATCCGGTCGATCAGGTCGATCGCGAGCGGCTTGGAGCGGGCGTGGTTGTAGTGGAGGTCGGCGGTGACGAGGAGGCGCATCAGTTCTACCGCAAGCGTAGGCGGCGGTTACGGGATCAGCCACCGCGTGTAGCGCGAGCGGTGGAGGAGGAGGGCGGTGGCGAACGAGAGGCCGACGGCGCAGGCGAAGACCGTCAGGTCGAGGCCCGGGGACGGGGGGACGCGGGCCTTGATCGCCACGGCCTGGACGCCCTCGATGAAGAACACGTGGGCGAGGTAGACGCCGAAGGCGAGCGGGCCCCACGTGCTGACCTTGCGGACGAGCGGGCCGTCCCAGGGCGCGAGGGCGAAGAGGAAAAATCCGAGTCCGGCGAGGTTTTCGAGGGCGACGTAGTGGGTGCGGAGGGACAGCCCCAGCGCGAGGGACGCGACGCAGAGGAGGAGCCCGGCGGCCGCGACGGCGGACGAGCGGAGGAGGCGGGCGACGCGGTCGAACGAGAGGACGGACGCGACCGCGACGCCCCAGAAGACCGCGGGCGCGGCCGCGACGACGCGGCCGATGAAGAAGCCGACGTCGCCGGGCGGCAGGCGCGGCGGGGGCAGGCAGGCGGGGACGATCCCGGCCGCGACGGCGACCGCCGCCACGGCGATCCGGACGCCCGCCCCCGCGCGGGCGGTCCGCCTCGCGAGCGGGAACAACAGGACGCTGAGCGCGAGCAGGAATGACAGGTACCACAGGTGGTGGGCGGTGCCGACGAGGAACATCGTCGGGGCGGGGCGGAGCAGCGGCTTGTGCAGCGCGAGGTCCTTCAGGTTGCGGGCGGCGAAGTAGATCGCGGCCCAGACGAGCATCGGCAGGTAGATCCGGCGGGCGCGTGAGGCGGCGTACGGCCACCAGCGGCGGCCGGGGTCGCGGCGCAGCCCCTCGAAGATGAAGAGGATGGCGGAGATCGTGAAGAAGGGGACCGCGAACGCGCCGAGGTACAACGTCGGGTGCAGGAGCGGCGACTCGGGGGTGTGCAACCAGATGACCGCGATCGCGGCGATCAGCCGGCCGACGTCGAGCATCAGGTAGCGGGGGCGGTTGGGCTGGTGGCTCTCGTCGGCGGCGTGGGTTCTCGGGTCGGGCATGTTCGACGCTTGCGGGGAAGGCAATCCGGTAATGCACGGGGAAAGTCGCCGCGCCCGGCGGGATTGTCAAACCGCGGCTCGAGCGGGTCGGGCAAAGATGTCGCCTTGTGGGGGTGTACCGGGGGGGCTAGTATCGGGCGTACGGTCGCGCGCGGCACGGGCGGACGGGCGGCAAGCGCAGGAGACGAATGATCCCTCTGGTCATCGACAACGTGGAAAAGCGGTTCCGCCAGGGCGAGCGGGAGGTGGCCGCGCTGGCGGGGGTGAGCCTGGAGGTCGCGGAGGGGACGTTCCTGGCGGTCATGGGGGCGAGCGGGTCGGGCAAGAGCACGCTGCTGCATCTGATGGCTGGGCTGACAACGCCGGACGCCGGGCAGGTCGTGATCCGGGGGGAGAACTTGGCGGCGATGAACGACCGGCAGCTGACGCTGTTCCGCCGGCGGCACATCGGGCTGGTGTTTCAGAGCTTCAACTTGATCCCGACGCTGACGGCGGAGGAGAACGTCGCGCTCCCGCTGGTGCTGGACGGGCGGAGCGACGCCGACGCGCGGCCGAAGGTGATGGAACTGCTCACGAGCCTCGGGCTGGCGGAGCGGCGGACGCACCGCCCGGACGCGATGAGCGGCGGCGAGCAGCAGCGGGTGGCGATCGGGCGGGCGCTGGTGACGGACCCGGCCGTGCTGCTGGCGGACGAGCCGACCGGCAACCTCGACTCGGCGAACAGCAAGGGCGTGTGCGAGCTGCTCCGCGACTTGTCGCAGATCCACAACAAGACGATCGTGATGGTCACGCACGAGCCGACGGTCGCGGCGTACGCGCAGGAGGTCGCCGTGATCAAGGACGGGAAGCTGGTGCGGCGGTTCCCGACGCAGGAGACCGAGGGCGGGCAGGGGCTGGCGCTGCGGTACCAGGAGTGTTTGCGGTAGGGAACTGAAGGGTTCGGGGTTCAGGGTTCAGGTGAAGACCACAGAACGCGCGACTCCGCCCGACCTCGTCTTCCCTCTCTTTGCTGAACCCTGAACCCTAAATCCTGAACCCTCGCCCATGTCGCTCAACAAGCTCGTCACCTCGAACCTCACGACCCGCAAGGCGCGGACGGCGCTGACCGTGGCGGCGGTCGCGTTGTCGGTCAGCCTGGTGGTCGCGGTGACCAGCGGGTACCGGTCGGCGGAGGCGGCGATCCTGCAGTACCTCGTGCAGTACCTGGGGGCGACCGACGTCCAGATCACGCACAAGAACGACTTCCGCGAGGGCGTGTCGGAGGACCTCGTTACGCGGCTCCGGCAGGACCCGGCCGTCGACCGCGCGTTCGGGCGGATCGAGACGGACACGGGGATGCTGGACAAGGACGGCAACCCGGTGCCGGGGCGGGCGGCGCAGTTGATCGGCGTGGACCGCCCGACCGACGCGGACGTCGCGCGCGCGCCGATCGTCTCGGGGGCGTGGTTCGACGTCGATCGGGGCGACGTCGCGGTGATCGACCAGCAGGCGTCGGAGCTGCTGAAGGTGAAGGTCGGCGACTCGATCTGGCTGCCGTCGGCGGACCGGAAGCGGTCGTTCAAGGTCGTCGGGGTCTGTTACAAGCCGGCGATCATGGCCGAGCGGATCTCGTGGGTTTACCTGCCGATCCGGACGTGCCAGGAGCTGACGAACCGCCGGGGGCAGGTCACGCGGATCATGGTCGACCTGAAGCGCGGGGCGGACGACGCGGCGTTCGCGACGCGGTGGGAGCCGCAGGTCGCGGCGGTCAACCCGGAGCTGAAGATCCGCACGTCGCGGGACACGCGGAAGGAGATGGACAAGAACCTCGAGGGGGTCCGGCTGCTCAGCTTCCTGGGCGGGGCGGTGTCGATGGTGGCGGCGTCGTTCATCGTGTTCTCGGCGCTGGCGATGGGGGTGACCGAGCGGCAGCGGACGCTGGCGATGCTGCGGGCGATCGGCGCGTACCGCGGGCAGGTCGCGCGGCTGGTCGTGCTGGAGGGGGCGTACCTGGGGCTGGCGGGGGCGGTGGTGGGCGTGCCGCTGGGGATCTTGTGGACGTGGGTGCTGGCGGCGTGGAAGCACGACTTCTTCACGGCCGGCGCGGTGATCGACGGGCGCGGCGCGGCGATGGGGGCGGGGGCGTCGGTGCTGACGGCGGTGGTCGCCGGGCTGCTGCCGGCGTGGTCGGCGTCGCGCGTCAGCCCGCTCGAGGCGATGACGCCGCTCGCGCGGCCGCCGTCGGCGCGGCTGCCGCTGGTCTGCGCGGCGCTGGGGCTCGCGCTGGCGGCGCTCGACTCGATCCTGATCTTCTCGCCCGGGACGACGAAGGAAGTGAAATTTTACGGGCATTTCGTGCTCGGGCTGCCGGGGCTGGTCGTCGGGTTCTTCCTGCTCTCGCCGCTGGTCGTGTGGGTGGTCGAGCGGGCGTTCGGGCTGGTCGCGGCCAAGGCGCTGGGCCTCCAGCCGAACCTGCTCCGGCAGCAGCTCTCGGGCAGCACGTGGCGGGCCGCGGGCACCGGGGCGTCGCTGATGGTCGGCCTGGCGATCCTGATCAGCCTTCAGACGGTCGGGAACACGTTGCTGTCGGGGTGGCGGCTGCCGAACCGCTTTCCGGACATCTTCATCTACGCCGGGCAGGGGCTGACGCAGGACCAATACTCGAAGCTGAACGAGGTCGAGGGGATCCGGAAGGGGCAGGTGCTGCCGATCGCGATCGCGTTCCCGGGGCTGCCGGAAGGGTTGTTCGGCGTGATCGGGGCGGCCGTGTTGCCCGATTCGACGATGTTCCTCGGCGTCGACCCGGACCTGGCGCTGGCGATGATGGAGCTCGAGTTTCGCGACGGCACGCCCGCCGAGGCCGCCGCCGGGCTGAAGAAGGGGCAGCACGTGATCGTGACCGACGAGTTCCGCGTGCTCAAGGGGTTGAAGGTCGGCGACAAGTTGCCGCTGATGACCAAGACGGGGATGAAGGACTTCACGATCTGCGGGGTCGTGTGGTCGCCGGGGATCGACGTGATGGTGTCGATGTTCGACATGGGGCGGATGTTCGACCAGCGGACGGCGGCCAGCGTGTTCGGGTCGCTCGACGACGCGCGGACGCAGTTCGGGAAGGACAAGGCGTTCCTGTTCGCGGCCAACCTCGACATGGGCGTGGATAAGGCCGTCATGCTGCAGAAGGTCAAGCAGCAGCTCGGCGAGAAAGGGTGGAAGGCGGGGGACGTGCGGAAGATCAAGTTCGAGATCGAGGAGGGGTTCCGCAAGCTGCTGCTGCTGGTGACGACCGTCGCGTTCAGCGCGATGGCCGTCGCGGCGCTGGGGGTGACGAACACGGTGATGGCGTCGGTGCGCAGCCGGCAGTGGCAGTTCGGGATCCTCCGCAGCATCGGCGTGACCCGCGCGCAACTGCTCCGCCTGGTGCTGGCCGAGGCCGTGCTGCTCGGGCTGGTCGGGTGCGTGCTGGGGATGGCGGCCGGGTTCCTGATGTCGGTGAACGCGCTGGGGCTGAGCCGGTTCATGCTCGGGTACGTCGCGGAGCTAACGCCGCCGTGGGGGATCATCGGCGTCGGCGTCGCGATCATCATGGCGGTGTCGCTGCTGGCGAGCCTCGGACCGGCGACGCACGTCGCGCGCACGCAACCGCTGACGCTGCTGCAGAGCGGGCGATCCTCAATTTAAACGCCCATTTTGGTGACGCTTCTGCCGTGTCAGCACGCATTGGACAATCGCGCGCTTTGCGCAATCGTAAAACTTTGGTTGACTGCGCGCCGATGTGGATTATGGTAAACGCTCCGCAGGTCTGATGTTCCGATCGGATAGACGCTCGGACATTCTCATATCGGGTCATCGCCCCATGCAGCCGGCTGCCACGGCCATTCAGAGCTCGCAGATCTCCGGGTCAGGGGTCTCGTCCGCCGCCAAGCACGAGAGCAGTCGCGAGCGGTTCTCCGTCGAAGAGCTGGCCGTCGTGCTCTCGCACTTCGACATCGGGATCCTCGAGAGCGTGACCGAGTACCCGCGCGGGTCGCGCAAGGCGCCCAAGCTGCTGATCCAGAGCGAGCAGGGCAAGTTCCTCCTGAAGCGCCGCGCGCGGGGAAAGGACGACCCGTACAAGGTCGCGTTCAGCCACGCGCTGCAGCTGTACCTCGCCGCCAAGCAGTTCCCGCTCCCGCACCTGATCGGGACGAAGCGCGACAACAACTCGATGCTCCAGTGGCGGAACGGCGTGTACGAGATCTTCGAGTACATCCCCGGGCAGAGCTACCCGCAGACGCTGGAGGCGACGTTCGACTCCGGGCGGATCCTCGGTCTGTACCACAAGCTGCTGCTCGACTTCAAAACCGACTTCCAGCCGCCCAGCGGCAGCTACCACCTCGCGCCGTCGGTCGAGGCCGGTCTGCGGCAGATCCCGACCACGCTGGGCGGTTCGGCGGACGGCGACCTCGGCGCGCTGCTGAACTTCCTGCTCGAGAGTTACCGGTACTCGGCGGACATCGTCGAGGAGATGGGGATCGACACGTGGCCGCGGCAGATCGTGCACGCCGACTGGCACCCGGGGAACATGCTGTTCCGGGACAACCACGTCGTCGCGGTGATCGACTACGACGCCGCCCGCCTGCTGCCGCGGATCGTGGACATCGCGAACGGTGCGCTGCAGTTCTCGATCATCGGCGGGGACGAGGACGTCAGCCGGTGGCCGGACTACATCGACGAGACGCGGTTCAAGCGGTTTTTGCGCGGGTACGACGAGGTGATGCTGCTGTCGCAGGCGGAGATCCGGACGATCCCGTACCTGATGGCCGAGGCGCTGATCGCCGAAGCGGTCTTCCCGATCGCCGCCACGGGCAACTTCGGCCGCATGGAAGGCCTGAAGTTCCTGCGGATGGTGCAGCGGAAGATCTACTGGCTGACGCACCACGCGGACAAGTTGATCGAGCTCGCCGAGGGGTAAGGGTCGGTGAACGACCGGCGCGCGAGGTCGCCTGGCTGGGGCGTCACAGATTGTTGGGGGTTCGTGGCGCTGGACGCGGCCCGCAAGTGGGCCGGCTAAACTTCGGCGCCCCACCGCCCGCGCCGGTCGACCCTGCCGCTTGGTCCGGCGTATGCTGGGGTATGAAGGCAGGTGCCGTATGACCCATCCCCGCAGGTGCGCCCGGATCGCCTTGCTCGCGGCGGCCGCGCTCGTCGTGCCCCCCCTGCCGGTGGGCTGGGCTCAACCCGGCGAGCCGGCATCGCGTCCGGCGACGACGCGCCCCGCGGCGGCCGCGGACGTGCCGGGCGTGAAGCGGATGATCGCGCGGCTGGCCGCGGACGGTTTCCGGGATCGCGAGGCGGCCCGGGTCGAGTTGATGGGGCTGCCGCGCGCGAAGCTGCCGGTGCTCCGGGAGGCGGTCAAGCAGATGCTGCCGCTCGAGGCCAGCCAGCTCAGCGTGCTGCGCGACATCGTCGCGCACGTGTACCTGGCGGGCGAGACGTACGACGTCGACGAGGGGGCGCCCGGGTTCCTCGGGATCAGTTTGCCGCCGTTCATGCGGTTCCCCGGCGCGGGCGGGGCGTTCGTCGGCGGGCGCGGGGTGGAGGTGATGGCCCGGGTGCCGGGGTTCTGCGCTTACCGGATGCTGCAGGACGGCGACGTCATCCTGGCGCTGACCGTGCCGGGCAGCCCGGCGGTCGAGCTGAACTCGAGCGACGAGCTGATCGAGGCGGTCCGGGCGGTGAAGGGTGGGCAGACGATCACGCTGGAGGTGCTGCGGCAGGGCGAGGTGCTCAGCGTGCCGATCACGCTGGACCCCCGGCCGCGGATCCCGGCTACGGGGCCGCTGGAGGAGTTCAAGAACCGCCGGGCGATGGACGCCGACGCGCACTGGGAGCGCGACTTCGCACCGCTGCTGGGGGAGAGCTTCGGGTAACGCGGCAGGCGCGATGTTGGGGAGGAGCGATCGCGCCGGGCGTCGCCACACCGGTTCGAGTCGCAAAGAAACAAAGAATCGGAGCAGCAAAGTATCCGGTTAGCCGAGGCCCTCCGCTACCTGCCCCGTTTCGTGGCTACCGGTCCTTCGAGGAGCCGGGGCGCGCGTCGCAGCCGCGTTACTTCGCGTCCGGCTTGGGCGCCGGAGGCGTGGCGCCTTCGGGGAGGAGCGGGGTGCGGTTGGTGGGGTCCTTGGGGTCGTCGGTCGGGCGGGGGTAGTCGCGCCAGAGCCAGCGGAGCATGTCGGGCATGATCGCGCCGCCCTGCTTGTTCGAGTGGGTGCCGATGCCCCAGGTGTAGTTCAGGTCGTACTTCTTTTCGGTGAGGGCGGCGGCCATCTTCAGGTTCTGGGCGTACCAGTCCCACTCGGCGTCGTAGGTCGGCTCGCCACCGCCGCGGGGGCGGCGGACGCCGCGGTTGTCGTTCATGCCGTCCTGGAGGAAGACGCGGATCGGCTTGGGGTCGGACTGGCGGACGATGTCGGGGTAGGCGTGGCCGCCCATGATGTTGGTGAAGCTGCCGATCGTGCTGATCACCTTGCGGAACTGGTCGGGGCGGTGCCAGGCGACGGTGAACGCGCAGATCGCGCCGCTGCTCGCGCCGGCGATCGCGCGGTCGTCGGGGTTGTCGGAGATGTTGTACTCCTTCTTCACGGTCGGCAGCAGTTCGTCGACGATCAGCTTGGAGTACTTGTCGTCGAGCGCGTTGTACTCGACGCGGCGGTTGTTCGTGCGGTCGCCCCACTCGCTGCTGGTGGCCTCCTTCTGCTCGGGGGTGCGGCCGGGGTTGATGAAGACGGCGAGTGTGATGGGCATCTCGCGGCGGTAGATCAGGTTGTCGAACACGAACGGGATGCGGTAGTCGCCCTTCGGGTTGACGAAGGCGTGGCCGTCCTGGAAGACCATCAGGGCGGCGGGCTTTTTGGCGTCGTACTGGGCGGGCACGTAGACCCAGTAGTTGCGGGTGGTGCCGGGGTAGGCGACTTTGGATTCGAGCGTCAGCGGGCCGACGACCTTGCCCTGCGGGACGCCCTCGCGCGGGGCGGAGTCCGGGCCGAGCTGGTAGAGGTCGTCGGTCGGGGCGGCGGTGGCGGGGAGGGAGAGGGCGAGCGTCAGGAGGGCGAGGAGGGCGCGGGGAGTTCTCATGGCCGGCCATTTTCGCAGGCGGGGGTGCGGCCCGCAAGAACGACGGTGCGGGTGGCGATTCCGCGTCAGAACCCGGCGGGCGCGTGCGTGTCCCCGTGCAGATACCGCTTGACGCCGCGGGCGTCGGGGGTATGCTTATCCGGGTACGCTTTGCGGGCGTAATTCAGTGGTAGAATGTCAGCTTCCCAAGCTGAACGTCGTGGGTTCGATCCCCATCGCCCGCTTTAGAGATAGACGAGAACCCGGCCGGGAGGTCGGGTTCTTTTCTTTCGGGGCACCGACCCATGATGCGAGCACCGCGGGCTTACGTGGAGTTTGCCCGCGCTGCGCCCTTGCGCCCCCCCCCGGCGGGTTCCGGGGTGGATGAACACCAAGGAGCCGTGAAGTTTAGGGGGTCGTTTCGATCTAGCTGGGCTTTGCGATCCCCCACCCACACTCGGGGCAGCGGTCGGGGGTGGCCCTGAGGTCGTAGCCGCACCCCGCGCACAGGCCGGGTGCGGGGCGGTGGTTGGCGCACCGCCGGCAGACCCAGGCGGCGACCGCAAGCGCCACCAGTATCACCCAATGGTGGACCGCGACCGTAACGACCCGGACCCGCATCGCCGGGGTGGCCGTCAGGGAGATCGCCCCGCGCCAGGAGACGCCGCCGAAGGCCGAGTTGAACGGCACCGGTGGCAATCGTCCCTGGTCGCCGCCGTACTCGCCGCGGCGGACCAGCCCCACCCCCGGGCCGGCCAGCGGGTAGTGGGCCGCCCGGATCGCCGGCCAGTGCTGGCCGGCGATCACACTGACGGACAGGATGTGCTTGTACGTCGCGGCTTGGGCGTGAAACGTCTCACCGGCCCAATACGCCCCCCGCACCCCCGGCTGGCGGCGGCAGCCGATCACCCATAGCGCCGTTACAAGGGCGGCTAGAGCTACGCACCCGACCGCCATAGCGTTGAGGATGTGCCGACGGAGTCGCCGCACGGCGGGGCATCGTACCGCGCGACCAAGGAGCCGCGCGCGGGGCGGGCACTTGATTCAGAACGGGTCGGCGGCGCGTTGAGAACCCATGGTTCAAGCACCGTGGGCTTTCGGTACGGACGCCGCGTCTGCGGTGGATGAGCGCTAGCGGGTCGGGCGGAGTTGCCAGGTGTCGACGGTGAACTCGCCGTGGACGCCGCACTCGAACTTCAGAGGGGCTTCAAGGCCGGGGGGTTTATCGGCCTTGGGGTTGGGGTAGCGGTCGGCGTCGGAGACGTTGGTCAGCTTGTTGTTGGCGATCGTGGCGGCGTGACTTTCGTTATTGCGGAGGAGCGGGCGGGGTTGGCCTTCGCACTCGATGACGTTGTCGCGGATCGCGACCGTCTTGAAGTCGGACTTGGCGTTGAACCCGAACAGGCCTTCCTTCCGCGGGGTGGCGGTGGTTCGTGCGACGACGTGGTTGTTGCGGATCTCCAAGTTGTCGTACGGCTCGTTCATCCAGATCACGCCGCGGCCCGGGTTGTTGACCAGGTTGTTGTGGAAGCTGGCCGGGCCCTTGGCCGGGGCCTTGCCGAAGGCGGAGATCAGGTTGCCGTGGTCCTTCTTCGGGTCGAAGTCGAACAAGTTGTGGCTGACCTCGACGCCGTTGCGGACGAACTCGATCGCGTAGCTGTCGCGGAAGTAGTTGTGGTGGACGTGGAACGTGCGGCCGGACTTGGGGACCGGGCCGCCGGCGTGTTTGGGGATCGAGACGGTGCCGTGGAGGACGTTGTGGTCGATCTCGACGTCCTCGTCGTTCTCGAACGGGAACTCGAGCGAGAAGTTGACCTCGATCGTGTTGTGGTGAACGCGGGAGCGCCGCCCCTCGCGCACCTTGACGCCGTAGAACTCGTCGGCGGGGCCGGTCTGGGTGCGGGTGAAGCGGTTGTGGGCGATCTCGGAGTCCTTCATCCAGATGGCGAAGATCGCGCCGCCGGTGATCCCGCCCTTGAGGCCGGGCTGGCCGCGCTCCCAGCGGCCGCCGGCGTCGACGAACTCGCAGTCGAGGATCTTCGCCCCCTGCATCTCGAACGTGCGGACGCCGGCCCAGAGGAAGTCTTGCACGCGCAGGTGGTGCAGGCGGAGGTTCTTGTTGCCTTGGCCGAAGATCGCGCCGTGCAACTGCGGGCCGCGGAGGGTCAGGTCGGAGACGGTGACGTCGGCGGCCTTGTCGCGCAGGCGGATCAGGTAGGCGCGGGTGTCCATCCCGGCGGTCTTCATCTCCGGGTCGGGCAGTGTGGTCGTGGGCGGCGCCCACCCCGCGGCGCCGGTCAGGATCGTCTTGTCGATGCCGGCGCCCTTGAGCGTCATGCCGGTCTTGGGCTCGAGCGGGGCGTCGAGCTCGTAGGTGCCGGGGGCGATCTCGATCGTCGCGCCGTCGGCCCCGTCGCGCACGGCGGCGACGAGGGCCGCGACGGTGTCCACGGGTTTGGCGGCGGCGGCGGCGGCGGCGGCGGCGAGGGCGAGGGCGAGGGCGAGGGCGAGGGCGAGGAGACCCAGGAACGCCGTCAGGTGCGGGCGGGGGAGCAATGACATAGGTGGGCAATCGGGTTGTGTCGGGGCGGCCTGGCGCGACGGTTACTTCGCGTCCATCGCGAGCGGCGCCTCGTGCTTCATCAGCACCGGCCGGAGCACGTCGCGCCAGAGCGCGTAGCCCTTCGCCGTCATGTGCAGGCGGTCGGTCTTAAAGATCGCGGCGAGCGGCTGGCCGTCCGGGCCGAGCATCGGCTCGACGATGCTGACGTAGTTCAGCCGCTTCGCGTCGGCGGCGCAGGCGGCCTGGAGCAGGCGGTTGGCCTCGAGCGTGCGGGCCCACAGCGCCCACCGGGCCGGGCTGGGCTTGATCGACAGGACGTAGATCCGCGTGTCGGGCAACTGCCGGTGCACCGCGGCGGCGAACGCGACGAACGTGTCGCGGATCTTCTCGGGGGGGACGCCTTGGGCGAGGTCGTTGTCCCCCTCGTACAGGACGACGGCGCGCGGGCGGTAGCGGGTCACGACGCGGTCGACGAAGTGCAGCGCGTCGTTCATGTTGCTGCCGCCGAACCCGCGGCCGATCACCGGCAGCGGCGCGAGGTCCTGCTTCAGCGTCGCGTGCCAACCGGCCATGCTCGAGCTGCCGACGCAGACGATCCCGCCGGGCGGCGGCGTCAGCTTCGCGTCGGCGGCCTCGAACGCGCGGATCGCCTTCTCGAACCGCGCCGGGTCGGGGTACGGCTTGGGGATCAGGGCGGCGGCGACGGCGGTCGCGGCGTTCGCGGCGGCGGTCGGCCTCGACGGCCGGGTGGCAGGGGCGGCAACGGCGAGTTCGGCGGCCGCGGCGAACGGGGCGGCGAGCAGGCAGAAGGCGACCCACGTTGGCAGATGCTTGGCTTTGCTCAAGATCCCGGCTCCTGGATGGAATGGACGCCCTTCTCTACACCGACCGGGGGCATGTTGTTGCGGACGGGAGCGGGCGACCGGCCGGCGTCACTTCGCCAGCAGGTCCAGCGCCGCCGACGTCATCGTCAGGACGCCCGTCCGGATCGTCGGGTCGCGGTCCGGGAGGAACTTCGCCGAGTGCAGGCTCGGGAGCGCTGGGCCGCCGGCGTTCCGCGCGGCGGCCTTGTCCGGCGGCACGGCGCCAAGGCGGTACATGAAGATCGGGATCCGCGGCTCCTGCCGCCCGAACAGGCCGAAGTCCTCGGCGCCCATCGACGGGTCGCGCTTGACGACGTTGTCGTCCCCGAGCGTCCTGCGGAGCGTGTCGGTCACCCGCTGGACGAGCTCGGGCGTGTTGACGGTCGCGGGCGTCGAGCTCTCGCCGACCTTGACGATCGGCTCGAGCTCCGGCGGCACGCCGGCCGCAATCGCCGTCCCCTTGGCGACCCGCTCGATCGCCTTGAGCACCTGCGCGCGCACGTCGTCCTTGTAGGTGCGGACGGTGAGCTGGAGCGCGACCTCGCTGGGGATGATGTTGTGCTTCGTCCCGCCGTGGATCGACCCGACGGTGATCACGCACGGGTCGGTCGGCCGCACCTCCCGGCTGACGATCGTCTGCAGCGCGAGGACGGTCTGGGCGGCGATGACGATCGGGTCCTTGGCCGCGTGCGGCGCCGCGCCGTGCCCGCCGACCCCGCGGATCGTGATGTCGACCGTGTCCGAGTTCGCCATCGCCGGGCCGGAGACGTAGCCGACCTTGCCGGCGGCGATGTCGCCGTCCACGTGCAGCGCGATGCAGAAGTCGGGGCGCGGGAACCGGGTGAACAGCCCGTCCTTCAACATCGCCGCGGCGCCGCGGATCAGCTCCTCGGCGGGCTGACCGATCAGGACAAGCGTGCCGCTCCACCGATCCTTCATTGCGGCCATCGCGCGGGCCGTGCCGACCAGGCAGGTGACGTGAACGTCGTGCCCGCACGCGTGCATGACCGGGACGGTCTTGCCGGCGCGGTCGGTGGCGGTGACGGTCGACGCGTACGGCGCGCCCGTCTCCTCCTTGACCGGCAGCGCGTCGAGGTCGGCGCGGATCATCAGCGTCTTGCCCGGGCCGTTCTTCAGCACCGCGACGACGCCGTGCACGCCGACCTTCTCCGTCACCTCGTACCCCAGCGCGCGGAGTTCGTCGGCCAGGCGCTTGGCCGTCTTCTCCTCCTGGAACGACAACTCCGGGTTCGCGTGGATGTGGGTGTATAGCTTCTCGAGGTCCGGGTACGACTGGTCGACCAGCCGCTTGACCTCTGCCGCCCGACCCGCCGGCTCGGCCGCCCGAATCGGCGAGACCAACACGACCAGCCCCGCAACGACAACCCCGACCCCTGTGCGAACCCAGCAAAGTCCCGGCATGCGATGAATCTCCTATCTGGACGCGCAGGATACCGCGGCACCCAGGGGATGTGCAGAGACAAGCGCCCCCGCCCGTGATGGGCTCATTGCGCCCGCGACGACCCGAGCGGACGTATTCCTCGTGCGCGGGAGGTCCGTGATCAGGCCCACCCTTTGCACCTCATCCGTCCCCGGTGCCGCCCTGTCTGACCGCGCGGAGCGGTCGCGCGCCGCCGGCCATCACCACTTCAGCTCGCGCTGAAAAGGAGCCGTCATGCAGGCAAATCGCCGCTTCCACCTCGCCACCGCGGTCGCGTTCGCTTTGGGGGCTGCCTCGTTCGCCACCGCCCAGGACCGCCCGAACACCGCCGCCGACACCCCGCGCACCGACACCCGCAACAACGACAACTCGGCCGGCCGCCCCGCCGCCGACCGACCTGCCGATCGCGCGGATCGCTCGACCGATGCCCGGCCGTCCGCCGGCGGCAGTACCGCCTCGCGCGAAGACACTCAGGGCGTCTCGGAAGTGCTCGGCCGCACGGTCGAGGCCGCCCTGTCCGGCAAGTCCGACCAACTCGCCGAGAACTTTTATCGCGCCGACCGTGAGCGCTTCCAAGGCGACGCCGCCCAGGCCGCCGCCCGCGACGCCAACCGCCTCCAGGAGTCCATCACCCAGGTCAAGCGCGCCTACCGCGACAAATACAACCAGGACCTGACGCTGGCCGACAGCGGCAAGCTGTTCGGCGGCGGCTTCGTCACCACGGGCGGTACCGAGACCCCCGGCGAACGCGCCCGCCCCGCCGGCGCGCGGCAAGACCCGCAGTCGGGCGCCGCCACCACGGGCGGCGCCGGCGCAACGGGCGGCGCAACCGCCGGCTCGACCGGCACCAGCGGCAGCGGCAACGCCGGCGCGGCGACCGGCGCCGACGCCGCCACCTCGAGCGAACCCCGCCGCGACACCGCCAGCGCCACCGGCCGTCCGGCCGGCGCGGGCGGAGTCGAAGCCAGCAACACCGCCGGCGTCCCGCAGGTGAAGACCGCCTCCATCCCCGCCAGCCACGGCCTCCCCGCCGTCCAGTTCCTGCTCGTCCAAGAGGGGAACGGCTGGAAACTCAACGTCCCCGATACGCTCACCCCCCAGCGGCTCCAGGACAACCTGATCCGCCACCTGAACATGGCCAACTCCATGCGCGACCAGTGGCCGGCCGACGCCAACCAGGCCCAGCAGGCGCTTGCGCACCACATCATGCTCGCCGTGACTGATCGCCAGAACGATGACCCCACCCGCGGCCGCACCCCCGCCGACGGCGCTTCCGGCACCGGCACCGGCACCGGCGCGGGTGGCACCAGTCGCTAGGTCAGATTCACCTGACGCACAGCGCCGCCCCGCTTAGGCGGCCCGCCCGCGGCCGTATTCCACAATGCTTCGCCCACAGCAGCGGACGCGAGCCCACGCTCGCGTCCGCTCCCTTTGACGCACCGCGACACATCTTCTGCCGCGTCGACGCCTCCGAACTTTCTTAACCACTACCGCCCCCCCTGCGCACCCCCCTGCCCCGCAATACCTTAGCAAAAACCCGCGGCGGCCTTGGTCACAGCTCACTCCAACAGGCCCGACCTTTGCGTCTGCCCCCTCGCCGGGACGAACACCGACCTCCGTAACCCGACGCGCCGCCAGTACGGGGCCGCGTCACGAAAGGAGTTGTCTCATGCGACAGTTCACCCGTCTCGCCGCCGCCGCCTCGCTTGCCGCCGCGCTCAGTGTCGGCGCCGCCGACCCGACCGTCGGCGAGCGGATCGACCGCGGCATCGAGAAGACCAAGGACACCACCGCCGACCTCGCCGACCGCACGAAGGACAAGGCACGCGACGCCAAGGCCAATTGGTCGAACGGCCGCATCCACACGATGCTCGGCCAAATCACCAACGCCGCGCTGACCAAGGGCGGGTTCGACGACCTCGTCGAGCGGTTCAACGACGCCGACCGCAACCGCCTCGCCAACTTCCACGCCGACAAGAACAACAAGGAGAAGCTCGACGTCCTCGACGGCCGCATCGCCCAATTCCAAGCAGACTGGAGGGCGAAGTACGGCCAAGACTTCAAGGTCGCCAAGGATGACGTCGTCTTCGGCCACTCCGACTTCACCGTCGCCCTCGGCGAGATCGGCAAGGACGCTCAACTCGCCGGCCAGCCGATCCCGGCCGCCGACAAGGTGACCGCCGACGACGCCGCTCGGCAGGCAAAGGACAACAGCGGCAACACCAAGCTCGACCGCAACATCGAAAAGGGCCGCGACGTCGCCTACGTGACCGTTGCGAAGAGCCACGGCCTGCCCGAGCTCAAGGTCCCGCTGATCCACGAGCTGCCCGACGTCTGGAAGATCGACGTCCCCGACAGCGTCGACGGTCCGAAGCTCTACGACAACGTCCTCAAGCACCTGACGATGGCCAACGAGCAGAAGGACAAGTGGCCGTCCGACGTGACCGACGGCTACCGCATGGTCGCGCACCACGTCCTGATGGCCGTCCTCGACGTCGACCACGACGCCAAGGCCGCCGCGGGCGCGAGGCTCGGCGCCGAAACCGCCAAGCCGGTCGACAAGTAGTACGCGTCCCCTCCAGTTGCCCTCCTAGCCCGGGTGCGTCTCACCCACGCGCATCCGGGCCCTTTTTTGCGCCGGCCGAACGGGAGGTAGTCGCTTCCGCTATTGAGGCACTACCCCGCGCCCCGGGAGGTGCGACGACCTTCACCCCGTGCGGGAACCCCCGGCGCGGCGCCCGCGGCTCCGCGGGGCGCACCCGCACGCGCGGTCCGGTACAATTCCGTTAACCGGATCCCGCGACCCGTCCCTTCGGAGACCCGCCGCATGGACAAGTACCAAGCCCTCCGCGACGCCAACACCAACGGCGCCAACTTCGACCTCGACACCCAGGCCATCATCGCCCACCTTCAGGGATGGGACCGGCAGTTCGGCATCGAGCTTTCCGACGTCCGCTTCGACGCCGTCACCGTCCGCTTCGACCGCCTCCCCGACGACCCGGCCGCGCTCGCCGCCCTCGCCGCCGACGTCTACGACTTCTGCCCCGACACGATCGACCAGCACTTCGGCTGCGTCCACGAGATGATCGGCTACGCCGACGAGACCGGCGAGCCCGTCCCCGACCACCTCCGCGAGCTCGTCGACGGCGTCGACCTGACCGCCGACGACTACGGCCTCGAGCTCCTCAAGCGCTCGCTCGCCAAGCACAAGCTCGTCACCCTCTGGTGGGATTGAAACCGACCCTCACGCCGACCGCCGCAGCGACGACCCGCACCCCTTGGTATGACGCCCGAGAACCCACCCCCCCCGCCCCCACCTAGTCCGTCTACCGCATCGACGACAACGGCAACCGCTTCCTCGTCCGCGCCCGCCTCCCCCGCCGCGAGGACGCCGACCGCCTCGTCGCCGAGTTCACCGCCCGCGGCCACAAACAGGTCTACTGGGCCGAGCAGGGCCCGACGCCGACTCCTACCCCCCAGCCCCTAGCAGCACTCCCCATCCCCCCACCTCCCCAGCCCCCCATCTCTCGACCCGGCCCTTTTCCCTCTCCCCACCCCCCAGCACGATCCGCTAATCTTGACCCTGTGCGGGGCTCGCACCCTCCCCGCCTCCAACGGACGCCGACCGCCCATGCACCCGACGCCCGACCCCCTCCGCGACGACCAGACCGTCGACACGATCAACGAGATCGGTAAGGCCCTGGTCGCCGAGCTCGACCTCCAGAAGCTCCTCCAGGCCGTCACCGACGCCACCACCCGCCTGACCGGCGCCCAGTTCGGCGCGTTCTTCTACAACATCAAGGACGACTTCGGCGAGTCCTACGCGCTGTACACCCTCTCCGGCGTCCCGCGCGAGGCGTTCGAGAAGTTCCCGATGCCCCGCAACACCGACGTGTTCGGCCCGACCTTCCGCAACGAGGGCGTCATCCGCCTCGACGACGTCACCGCCGACCCGCGCTACGGCCGGAACGCGCCGCACGCCGGCATGCCCCCCGGCCACCTGCCGGTCCGCAGCTACCTCGCCGTCCCCGTCGTCAGCCGCTCCGGCGAGGTCATGGGCGGTTTGTTCTTCGGCCACTCCGACCCCGCCGTCTTCACCGCCCGCCAAGAGCGGATCGTCGCGGGCGTCGCCGCGCAGGCGTCGGTCGCGATCGACAACGCCCGCCTGTACGAGGCCGCCCAGCGCGCCAACCGCGAGAAGGACGCCCTGCTCGCCAGCGAGCGCGCCGCCCGCGCCGACGCCGAACGCGCCAACCGGATGAAGGACGAGTTCCTCTCGACCCTCAGCCACGAGCTCCGCACCCCGCTCAACGCGATCCTCGGCTACGCCGAGTACCTGTCCGACAGCCTCGACGACCCCGACGAGGTCCGCGACGGCCTGGCCGTGATCGAGCGCAACGCCCGCGTCCAGGCCCGGATCATCGAGGACCTGCTCGACATGAACCGCCTGGTCTCGGGCAAGCTGCACATCGACGTCGAGCGGGTCGACCCCGCCGCCGTGCTCGGCGCCGCCGCCCAGACCGTCCGCCCCGCCGCCGACGGCAAGCAGATCGACCTCCGCGTCGACCTGGACCCCGCCGTCACCCACGTCGACGCCGACCCCGCGCGCCTCCAGCAGATCGTCTGGAACCTGCTGTCCAACGCGATCAAGTTCACCCCCGCCGGCGGCCGCGTCGACCTGACCCTGCGCCGCGCGCCGTCCGGGCAGGACGTCGAGATCGTCGTCGCCGACACCGGCCCCGGCATCCCGCCCGAGTTCCTCCCCCACGTGTTCGAGCGCTTCCGCCAGGGCGACGCCACCACCACCCGCCGCCAGGGCGGCCTGGGCCTCGGCCTGTCGATCGCGCGCAGCCTCGCCGAGCTCCACGGCGGCACGCTCCGCGCCGACAGCCCCGGCGCCAACCGCGGCGCGGTCTTCACCTTGACCCTCCCGCTCACCTCCCACGCCCCCGCCCACCCCGAACCCCACGCGGAACCCGCCCCCGCCGCCCCCGCTACGCCGCCCCGCCCGCGCCGCGGCCGCGCCGACCTCCCCGACCTCAACGGCCTGCGCATCGTCGTCGTCGACGACGAGCCCGACGCCCGCCTCCTGCTCCGCAAGCTCCTCGAGAACAGCAACGCCCTCGTGACCGCCGCCGCCTCCGCCAGGGAGGCCCTCGACGCCCTCCCCAACGTCCAGCCCGACCTGCTGATCAGTGACATCGGCATGCCCGACATGGACGGTTACGGCCTGATCCGCGCCGTCCGTAAGGGCGGCAACCGCCTCCCCGCCATCGCCCTGACCGCCTTCGCCCGCGCCGAGGACCGCACCCGCGCGATGCTCGCCGGCTACCAGGTCCACCTGACCAAGCCCCTCGAACCCGCCGAGCTCCTCGTCGCCGTCGCCACCCTGACCGGCCGCACCGGCCGCTGAACAGAACGCCCGCTGAACTCGTTCCGTGGGTCCCGCACGCCGCGCAGGCGCGGCCCCCCCAAAAAGAAAAATCCCGCCGGTCCCGGGCCGAAAGGAACAAAGCACCCGAGACCGGCGGTGATTCAATCAACCCCGGGCGTTGGTCGCCACCCGGGACAGCTTCGCTCACATCATTCCCCGCGCACACGTCCTCACACCGGCATGCCCACTTCAGTGGGGCATGTCGTCCCCTCTACTGCCTACGCCGCCAGCGGCTGCGTCGACAGATACAACCCCAGCATCCCCCGGTCCATCTCGTCCATGTCCACCAGCCGCCCCGCCACGTCGAACCGCTTCCCGTCCACCGGCTTCACCCGGCTGACCGCCAGCCACCCGACCCACTCCGTTTTCGGCTGCGGCCCGCCCGGCGTCGCCGTCTCCACGAACGGGCAGATCCCCGCGTACGACGGCAACTCCAGCCGCACCCGGATCTGGCTATCCGCCTTGATCCCCGCCTGCTCGGTCCGCACCCGCACCCCGCCCGACGACAAGTCCATCAGGTACCCCAGCGGCGCCGCGCTCCGCCGGCTCGCGTCCCACCGGTTCACCATCAGCGTCTGACCGCCCAAATCGTACCGCCGGTGCTCGCGCTGCTCGCCGCCGACGTCGCTGGTGGGCTTGAAGTGCCGTGCGGCCCGCTTCTCGTGTAGGGTGGTCATGATGCCCGAAGCTCCTCTTGAAGAAATGTGTGACTGGCGACCCGAACACCCCTTCTATCGGTGCGCCTTGCCTCCCACTTTTGTTAATCTGGGCAATTTCGGTTGACTAGGGATCCACGCTGGTTACCGGACGCACCGCGCCCCAAATGCAATTGAAGCTCTCCCACCCCCGTGATACCCTGACCCGCCAGAACTCGCGGGAGTAACCAACATGACAAGCCAAGCCGATCGCCGCGCCAACGGTCTCGTTGCGCTAACCCTGCTCCTCGCCTCCCTCGCCTGCTGGGCCCCCACCGCCGCCGCACAGCGCGCCACCAAGGGCGACATCCGCGCCGGCCTGAAGACCTACGACTCCCCCTACTACACCGTCCACTCCGACCTCGAGAAGGACCGCGTCCAGGAGGCCCTCCTCCGCATGACCCGCATGGCCGAGGAGTACCACGCCCGCACCAAGGACTTCTCCGGCGTCATCCGACACAAGTTCCCCTTCTACCTGTTCACCGAGGCCGACGACTACCACGCCGCCGGCGGCATGGCCGGCTCCGCCGGCGTCTTCATAGTCCGCGGCAACGAGGCCCGCCTGATGGCGATCGCCGGCAAGCGCGACACCAAGTTCACCTGGCACGTCGTCCAGCACGAGGGCTTCCACCAGTTCGCCCACGCCGTCATCGGCGGCGACCTCCCGATCTGGGTCAACGAGGGCCTGGCCGAGTACTTCGGCGAGGGCATCTTCACCGGCGACGGCTACGTGACCGGCGTCGTCTCCCCCACCCGCGCCAAGCGCATCAAGCACTCGATCGAGAACAAGCGCTTCAAGTCCATCCAGGACATGATGCTCCTGACCCACCAGCGCTGGAACGCCGAGATGAACCCGTCCAACTACGACATGGCCTGGTCGATGACCCACTTCCTCGCCCACGGCGAAAACGGCAAGTACCAGGGCGCGTTCGCCCAGTTCGTCCGCGACATCGGCCGCAACCGCCCCTGGGACAAGGCTTGGGAGGCCAACTTCGGCTCCGCTGACGGCTTCGAGAAGAAGTGGAGCGACTACTGGCTCAAGCTCGACCCGCTCGTCACCAAGGACCTCTACGTCAAGGCCGCCGTGTCCGCCATGACCAGCTTCCTCGGCCGCGCCGTCACCCAGAAACAGTCCTTCGACAACCTCGACGAGTTCATGCGCGTCGCCAAGGGTGGCACCCTCAAGATCCCCGACACCGACTGGCTCCCGCCCAGCCTGATCGCCTCGATGCTCAACCTCCGCGAACAGCTCGGCGACGAGATCAAGTACGAGATGTCCAAGGACCCCAAGGCCCCCCCGCAGATCACCGCCACGCTCCCCGACAGCACCCGCATCGTCGCCACCTACAACCGCACCGCCAAGGCCGGCCCCGCGCGCGTCACCGTCACCATCGACGACATGATCCCCAAGCTCGCCGAAGCCAAGGCCCTGATCGCCGCCAAGAAGAAGCCCGAAGCCAAAGCCGTCCTGCAAGACGCCATCAAGCGCAACCCCAAGTCCCCCCAGGTCGAAGAAGCCCGCAAACTCCTCCCTCAAACCCTCTAACCCCACGCACGCGCCCCGCCACCCACTCGTCGATCGTGCTGCGGGTGCCGCTCCGTGACGTGGGTTTCATTGCACGCGCTTTCCCGCCCCCGCGCAACGTAAAAACACGTCCGCGGGCCGGAACCCCCGATTTCGCAACAACCACGCCGTAGCCCCCCCGAGGTTTCCCGGCTACGATGCGCCCCGCGCTCCCCTGCCTTCGCCCGAAGGCCCGCGTGAGCGTCATCCCAATTCGGACAGGCGGTACGGTTTGGATCGAGCGGACGACGGAATCGCATCTCAAAAAGAAGTCCTCCGAGGTCTTGAACCGTTCGTGGGCCAGAACCTCTCCCTCCTCCTCCCCGTCGAGAAGGCTTGGCAACCCAGCGACTACCTCCCCGACCTGACCGCCGAGGACTGGCGCGAGCAGGTCCAGCGCCTCCGCGAACCGGCCATGGGGCTGTCCGACCCGGTGCTGGTCGTCCTCGTCGCTGACATGATCACGGAGGAAGCGCTCCCGAGCTACTCCATCCAGTTGAACCTGCTGGCCGAGGACTACGTCGGCACCGACGACCGCCCCTGGGCCAAGTGGCTCCGCGGCTGGACCAGCGAAGAGAACCGCCACGGCGACCTGCTCAACGCCTACCTCCGCCTGACCGGCCGCGTCGACATGCGCGCGGTCGAGGTCACCGTCCACCACCTGCTGAACAACGGCTTTAACGCCCGCGCCTACCCCGACCTGTACGGCGGCCTGGTCTACACCGCCTTCCAGGAGCGCGCGACCAAGGTCTCGCACGCGAACGTCGGCAAGCTCGCCAACACCGAGGGCGACGCCGCGCTGGCCCGCATCTGCATGAAGATCGCCGGCGACGAGGCCCGCCACGAGTCGTTTTACACCACGATGATGGGCAAGGTGCTCGACCAGGACCCCGACGCCGGCCTGGTCACGATCATGTCGATGCTCCGCCGCGTGATCGCGATGCCCGGGCGGCTGATGTTCGACGGCAAGGACCCCGACCTGTTCGACCACTTCGCCGCCGTCGCCCAGCGCCTGGGCGTCTACACCGTCCACGACTACGCCGACATCGTCGAGCACCTCGTCAAGACGTGGAACGTCGCCGGCCGCAGCGTCTCCGGCAAGGCCGCCCGCGCCCAGGACTACCTCTGCAAGCACGCCGAGACCTGCCACGCCAAGGCCGGGCTGGTCGCCGACCTCGCCGCCGCCCAGCCACCGGTCAGCTTCAGTTGGATCTACGACCGCAAGGCGTGACAGCGCGGTCGCGACACCGTTAAAGTGGACTCGCCAGTCGTGGCGTTGACAAAGCCGGGGCGGCGTTTACCAATGCGGCCGATGACCCCTCAGCCCCTGACCGTTTTCGTCAACCAGAAGTTCCCCGACGGCGCCGCCAACGACCTCCTCGCCCGTGGCCTCGCGCCCCACAGCCTCGTCTACTCCCGGTCCCTCACCGCCTCGAACCTCGCCGCCTCCGCCCACGACCCCGCCGTGGACTCGGCCGACGTCGCGTTCGGTCAGCCCGACCCCGCGTCGATCCTCGACGCCCCCCGCCTGAAGTGGGTCCACCTGACCAGCGCCGGCTACGATCGCTACGACCGCGACGACCTCCGCGCCGCCCTCGCCGCCCGCGGCGGAATCCTGACCAACTCGTCGTCCGTCTACGACGAGCCCTGCGCCCAGCACGCGCTGGCGATGATCCTCGCCCAGTCCCGCCAGCTCGGCCGCACCGCCGACAACCAGCGCGGCAACAAGGCTTGGCCCGCCGCCCCGATCCGCCGCGACTGCCGCCTGCTGACCGGCCAGAAGGTCCTGCTCCTGTCGTTCGGCGCGATCGCCCGCCGCCTCGTCCAACTGCTCGCCCCGTTCGACTGCGACGTCGTCGCCGTCCGCCGCCGCCCGACCGGCGACGAACCGGTCAAGACCGTCCCCGAGACCGACGTCGACCAGTACCTCCCCCACGCCGACCACGTCGTCAGCGTCCTCCCCGGCGGCGACGCCACCCGCGGCTTCATGTCCGCCCCGCGCTTCGCCCGCATGAAGCCGACCGCCAGCTTCTACAACATCGGCCGCGGCACCACCGTCGACCAAGACGCGCTCGTCCACGCCCTGCGGTCGCACCAGATCGCCTCCGCTTGGCTCGACGTCACCGACCCCGAGCCCCTGCCCCCCTACCACGCCCTTTGGACCGCCCCGAACTGCCACATCACCCCCCACACCGCCGGTGGCCACCACGACGAGTTCCACCGCCTCGCCCAGCACTTCCTCGACAACCTCGCCCGCCACACGAGCGGCCAGCCCCTGCGCGACCGCGTGATCTGACCGCCCGCGCGATGGTAAAGTCGCCGCCATGCGAACCCTACCCACCGCGATCGCCTGCCTGCTGTGCCTCGTCGCGCTCTGCGCCGGGCCGAAAGAACCGGAGTGGACGCGCCTCTTCACCGAGGACGGCCCGGCCAAGGGCTTCCACGTCACCGCCTGGGACGACGTCGCCAAACCCCCGCCCGACGGCGCGAACTGGCTCGTGAAGGACGGCGTCCTCACCGGCTCCACCCCGCGCGGCACCTGGCTCGTCTCCGACGAACAGTTCGGCGACTTCGAGCTCGAGCTCGACTTCAAGATCGGCGTCCCCGGCAACAGCGGCATCGGCCTCCGCTTCCCCCCCGCCGGCGACCCCGCGTTCGACGGCGTCGAACTCCAGATCATGGGCAACCGCTACCGCGGCGACCTCGAGATCCCTGCCAACGAGCGCACCGGTGCCCTCTACCAGATCGTCGCCCCCAAGGTCGAGGCGTTCCGCCAGGACGACTGGAACCACTACTGGGTCACCTGCCGCGGCCCGCAAATCAAGATCTACCTCAACGGCCACCTCGTCCAGGACCTCAACCTCGACCAACTCAACGACGCCCCCAAGCGCGGCAAGCCCCCCGCCCAGCGCCCCCGCAAGGGCCACATCGGCTTCCAGGAACTCTCCCGCGGCGACACGCACGTCCAGATCAAGAACGCGCGGATCCGCCGACTCGACTAAAAACCCGCCCCCGACACCCGACCGCTTTTTTGTTGCACCGCAACCTGCCGCACGTTAGGATTCCGTACGGTATTGACGCACTGCGCGTCGATCACCCGCGCCGGAGGGCCGCGGGTCGCCGGTGCCACAAGCGGGACGGACCCCGGGGGAACAAAAGGAGGTCGTCCCATGCCGACGCCGCCGGGGTTCATCATCGGGGTCTTCTCCCAGCCGATCTCCAGCTTCGCCAAGTGGAAGGCGCGCGGGATCAACACGCTGATCTCCCACGAGCCCGAGGGCGGGCGCCGCCCGAAGTCCGACTGGGAAGCCGCCGCCGCCGCCGCCGGCTTCTGGTTCATGGACTACCCGTCCGACGACCCCGCCGCCCTCGCCGAAGAAGCCCGCCAGCCGATGCGCCTCGCGTTCATGCAGGACGACGAGCCCGATCTAACCCGCGAGACCGCCGACCCGCGCAACATCCCTGAAGGTCCCTACCGCGGCTGGCGAAAACCCGAGCCGTTCGTCGCCCGCTACCACGCCTGCAAAACCGCCGCCCCCCACCTCCCCGTCTTCTGCAACTTCGCCGGCCCGCAGATCACGACCGCCGCCTACACCCACGGCGGCGGGCACACCCCCTACCTCGCCGCCGCCGACTGGCTCGGTCACGACTGGTACGTCAAGAACAAGAACCACCAGCGCTACCCGATCTCCCTGATCGGCATGGCCATGGACCGCCTCGCCCAGTGGGGCGGCGCGCAAAAGCCGCAGCTCGTCTTCATCGAGTGCTCCGACCAGCGGATCTCCCCGCTCGGCCGCGCCCCCACGCCGGACGAGGTCGAGGAACAGGTCAACCTCGCCGTCGCCAAGGGCGCCCGCGGGATCGTCTACTTCCCCCAGCGCCCGCCGCCCGGCTTCCAGTACGACGCGATGACGCCGGAGCTTGCCGAACGAATGATCGCGATCAACGCCCGCCTCGCCGGCACGCCCCAACCCCCGTCCGATCCCCCGCCCCCGCCGTCCCCAGCCGAACCGGATTGGCAGGAGGTCGTACGTCGGGTGGACACCCTGAACACCCGAATCGACGGCCTGACGCGCGAGCTCGACCTGCTCAAGCGGCGGACGTACCGCGCCTCCGTCGACCTCCAATCAGTGGATCCCTGATCACCCCCCGGACTTTTCCGGTGCTTCGGAAATCGCACAAACTTATAAACCAACCGCACCGGGCATCGCGTATACCCGGTAAGCCTGTTCCACATGGAGTTGCCGATCGTCCCCGTCCTCGCCCATCCCGAAGTGCTCGCCTGGCAATGCGTCGCCGGCGCGATCGCCCTCGCGGCGACCGTCGCACTGGTCTGCGGCCGGATCTCCAGGGCGAAGCTGTCCCAAGCCTTCGAACGCCACCGCCGGGACGAGGCACGACTGCGGGCGATGCTCGGGCAGATGCCGGCGGTGGTCTGGACCACCGACCGCGACCTCCGCATCACGTCCGCCGAGGGCGCGGCCATGGCCCTGATGGGTCTGCGGCACGGCGAGACCGTGGGGATGACGCTTCCCGAGTATTTCCGGACCGACGACCGCGCGTTCGTCCCGCTCGCCGCCCACCACCGCGCGCTCGACGGTCATAGCAGCACCTACGAGTTCACCTGGCAGTCGCTGACGCTCCACGTCCACTGCGAGCCGCTCCGCAACGCGACCGGCGAGATCGTCGGCACGGTCGGCGCCGCACTCGACATCACCCCCCGCAAGCGGGCCGAACTGGCGCTCGCCCGGAGCGAGGCGAAGAACGGCGCCCTGCTGACCGCGATCCCCGACGTGATGTTCCGCCTGTCCCGCGACGGCAAACTGCTCGAGTTCATCGACAAGCTGGTCACGCCCAACCCGAACTACATCGGCGCCGACGTCCGGCAGGTCTTCCCGCCCGACGTCGGCCAACAGCTCCTCGACGCCGCCGCCAAGGCCGTCCAGACCCGCGAGACGCAAGTCTTCGAGTACCAGACCACCACCGGCCGCGGCCGCCCGCGCTACTTCGAGGCCCGCGTCGTCGCCTGCTGCGGCGACGAGGCGCTGGCGATCGTCCGCAACGTCACCGAGCGCCGCGTCGCCGAGGACGAGCTCCGCCGCCGCGAGGCCCAGCTCCGGTCGATCGTCCGCACGCTCCCCGACCTGCTGTTCCAGCTGACCCGCGACGGCCGGTTCGCCGGCTGCGTCGCCCACAACCCTGACGACTTGGTCGCCCCCGTCGACGACCTGCTCGGCCGCCCGGTCACCGACATGCTCCCGCCCGCCGCCGGCGCGCTGGTCCTGAAACACGTCCGCCTCGCCGTCGAGACCGGCCGGCCCCAGGTCTGCCGCTACCCGCTCGAACTCCGCGGCGAGACCCGCTGGTTCGAGGCCCGCATCGTCGCCGCCGAGGACGGCAGCGACTTCGTCATGGCCCACGTCCGCAACATCACCGACCTGGTCAACCGCCCCGCCCCCGACCCCGACCCCACCCCCGCCTACGGACCCACTGCGCGCATCGGCCTTTAAGGCACGTAGGCGCCCCGCCCCCACACCCCCACACCCCCACACACCCACGCCAGCGACCAAAGCGCCGCCGAGGCGGCCCTCAAATCCCCAGCATCGCCGCGATGTCGTACCGCCCCGGCTTCTGGCCCGCCAGCCACTTCGCCGCCCGCAGCGCCCCGCGGACGAACGTGTCTCGGTTCGTCGCCACGTGCGTCAGTTCCAGCCGCTCGCCCAGCGTCGCGAAGTACGCCGTGTGCCGCCCGACCTCGTCCCCGATCCGCAGCGCGTGCATCCCGACGTCCCCCCGGCCGCGCACCGCCTCGTCCCCGTGACGGCCGTACACCAGCGCGTCCCGCGTCTTCCCCATCGCCTGCAGAATCGCGTCGGCCAGCCCCATCGCCGTCCCCGACGGCGCGTCCTTCTTGAACCGGTGGTGCCCCTCGACGATCTCCTTGTCGTAGTCGTCGCCGAGCATCTGCGCGACCATCCCGGCGATCTTGAACAGCACGTTGACGCCCAGCGACATGTTCGGCGCCTGGAGCACCGCGATCTCCCGCGCCGCCTCATCCAGCGCCGCGTGGTCCGCCGCGTGCAGCCCCGTCGTCCCCACGACGATCGCGATCCCCCGCTGCCGGCAGACGTCCAGCCACCGCCGCATCGACGCCGGCGCCGAAAAGTCGATCACGACCCGCGGCGTCGCGATCAGGTCCGCCGACAGCGGCACCCCGATCGCCCCGACCTGCGCCACGTCCCCCGCGTCCCGCCCGATCATCGGGTGCTCGGCCCGGTCCACGGCCGCAACCAGCTTCAGCTCCGGATCCTCCTTCGCCAGCGCGACCAGCCGCTGTCCCATCCGCCCCGCCGCCCCGACGACCGCCAAACTGATGTTCGAAGACATAGGCGGCGAAGAATACCGCCGCCCCGCCGACCGCGAAAGGCGGTGGACGGATCGCAGGGTGGTTGGCCTCTCACCGGATCATCGCGGGACCCCCGACTCTTTTGTATCATGCTGGCGGTGAAATACCGGCAGCTCCTCCGCATGCTTTAGGACGACGGCTGGCGACACCAGCGGACGAGCGGGAGCCATATGATGTACGTCCACCCGACGAAACCCGGACCCGTCGTCGTGCCCGCGGGCGGTAAGGAAGGTCAGGACGTTCCACCGGGCACGCTGAACAGCATCCTCAAGCAGGCCGGACTGAAGTGAGGCGCGAACGATGGACGAACCAAAATCATACGTGTACGTCATCGAGCGGGCAGAGGACGGCTCCTATTGGGCGTACCTCCCCGACCTCCCCGGCTGCACGACCACCGCGGACACGCCAGACGACATCGAGGCGAAGCTCCGGGAGGCCGTGGACCTGTACCTCGGCTACTACCGTGATCGGGGCGAACCGGCACCGCCGGCACGGGCGCGCGTGGGTAGCCTAACGGCGGCGTGACGGCGACCCACGAAGGCGGGTCAAGCTTCGCTCACCGAAGTCCGCGCGACCGGCGCGCGCGTTCTCAATACTCCCGCGTCGGCACCCCGTCCGCGGCCCCCGCGGCCCCCGCCCTCGCCTTCCCCGACAGCGCCGCCGGGTCCCCCCCGATCGCCTTGACGATCGCCGCCAGGTCGTCGTCCACCTGGATCGGCTGGTTCACGTACCGCCCCGTCGCCGGCTCGCGCGGCGCCAGGTCCTGCGCCGCCTTCATGTCGATCCCGGTGTGGTACTTGACCGTCGCGTTCGCGTCCTTCAGCTCGTGCCCGGTCAGGATGCACACGACCTGTTCGTCCTTCCCGATCACCTGTTCGTCCAGCAGCTTCCGCAGCCCCGCCACGCTCGCCGCGCTCGCCGGCTCACACCCGAACCCCCACCGCGCCACCATCGCCCGGTGCTCGAGGATCTCCTCGTCGCTCACCTCGCGCACCACCCCCTTCATGTCGCACAGCGCCCGCAGCGCCTTGGGCAAATTCACCGGCCGCCCGATCTCGATCGCGCTGGCGACCGTGTGCGCCTGCACGTTGCTCTCGTCCATCCACGCGTAGTGCTTCTGGACGGCCTCGCGGTCGTACACGCCGTCCTTCCAGCAGACGCCGCGCTTCGTGTACAGCTCGTGCAGCGTGTTCGCGCCGGCCGCGTTGATGATCGCCAGCCGCGGCACCTTCTTGATCAGCCCCAGCTCCTTCAGCTCCGCGAACGCCTTGCCGAACGCCGCCGAGTTCCCGAGGTTCCCGCCCGGCACGACCACCCAGTCCGGGCTCTGCCACTCCAGCGCCTCGAGCACGCGGAACATGATGCTCTTCTGCCCCTCCAGCCGGAACGGGTTTACGCTGTTCATCAGGTAGATGCCCAGCTCCTTGTGGTCGACCGCGATCTGCCGGATCCGCCGCAGGCACGCGTCGAAGTCCCCCCGCACCTGCAGCGTCAGCGCGCCGTAGTCCAGCGCCTGCGACAGCTTCCCGAACGCGATCTTCCCCGTCCCGATGAACACGATCCCCTGCATCTCCGCGAACGCCGCGAACAGCGCCAAACTCGCCGACGTGTTCCCCGTCGACGCGCACGCCACCCGCCGCGCGCCCACCATCCGCGCGTGCGTGAACGCGGCCGTCATCCCGTTGTCCTTGAAGCTGCCGCTCGGGTTCAGCCCCTCGTACTGCAACAGCAACCGCCCCGGCCGCATCCCCATCCGCGATGCGAGCAGGTCGGCCGACTGCAGCACCGTCCGCCCCTCGCCCACGGTCACGACGTCGTCCTCCGTCCGGTAGAACGGCATCAGCTCGCGGAACCGCCAGACGCCCGAGAAGTCCAGCCGCCCCTCCGTCCCCGTCCCCTTCGTGCTCCACCGGTGCTCGAAGAAGTTCAGGTTCTTCGGCACCGGCAGCTTCGACCAGTCGTACTTGATGTCGAGCAGACTGCCGCACTTCGCGCACGCGACGTGGACGTCCTCGACCGCGTACGTCGAGCCGCACGCGGGATTGATGCACTGCTGAAATGCGGCGTCTTTCATCGAACCCTAAAGCGTAAGGGCGCGGGGGGAAAAGTCAAAAGCACGCCGTCCCATAGGGTGTGCTTCAGCACACGGACTTCGTTGCCTCAGAAGCCCGTGCTGAGGCACACCCTACGAGCCCCTCGCGTATAATCTCTTCAGTGATCGACGACACCGCCCCCACCGACGAGCCCCCCATCGAGTCCGACGCCGACGAGTCCGCCGACGTCGAGCACCTCACCTTCCACCTGACCAAGAACCTCACCCGCCGCATCGACCAGTACCTGACCGACCGCATCCCCCACCTCTCCCGCAACGGCGTGCAGCGCCTGATCGACGAAGGCTTGGTCAAGGTCAACGGCCGCGTGGTCACCAAGGCCAGCTACAAGCCCCGCGACGGCGACGAGATCACCATGGTCGCCCCGCCCGAGCCGATCAGCGAGCTGATCCCCGAGGCGATCCCGCTCGACATCGTCTACGAGGACGAGCACTTCCTCGCGATCAACAAGCAGGCCGACCTCATGGTCCACCCCGCCCGCGGCGTCTGGACCGGCACGCTCGTCAACGGCCTGGTTCATTACGGCCGCACCTGGTCCACCGTCAACGGCAACTGGCGCCCCGGCATCCTCCACCGCCTCGACCGCAACACCACCGGCATCATGCTCGTCGCCAAGTCCGACGAGGCCCACTGGCGCATGGCCCGCCAGTTCGAGAACCGCACCATCCAGAAGACCTACGTCGCCGTCATCCACGGCGTCCCCCAACTCCTCAGCGACGTCATCGACGCCCCGATCGGCCGCGACCGCTACGTCCGCGAGCGCCAGGCCGTCCGCAAGGAAGAAAACGGCGGCAAGCCCGCCATCACCCGCTACGAAGTCCAGGAAACCTTCGACCTCCGCAAAACTCCAACCCCCGGCCAAAGCGCCGCCACCAACGCGGCCGCCGCCCCGCCCCCGGGCCTCAAGCTCGAGGAAAGCGCCTTCGCCAAGGACCGCCACCTCCCCCCGCCGCCGTCCGGCAAGTTCTCGTTCGTCAAGCTCTCCCCCAAGACCGGCCGCACCCACCAGCTCCGCGTCCACATGTCCTTCCTCGGCTTCCCGATGGTCGGCGACACGATGTACGGCGGCCGCATCCTCGAGATGGACGACTTCCGCTTCGCCCGCCAGGCCCTCCACGCCTACGAGATCACCTTCGTCCACCCCGGCACGTTCGAGACGATGACCCTTGCCGCCCCCCTGCCCCCCGACATGACCACCCTGCGCGATAAATTACGCTCCGCCGCCGTTTAACCTTTCGACCGCACGGGCGTATAATAAAAAACGCCCCGGCGCCGTCCCGCCCCCACACAGGGAGCCACCGCCGCGGATTACGCCCACAACGCCTTGTCGAAGAGGATTTTATGAAGCACACGCTCGCATTCATCAGTATGCCCGGCGGCGCCGAGTGGTTGATCATCGCGGCCATCGGCCTGCTCATCTTCGGCAAGCGCCTCCCCGAGGTCGGCCGCAGCCTCGGCAAGGGCATCGTCGAGTTCAAAAAGGGCCTCAAGGGCGTCGAGGAGGAAGTCGAAGCCGCCTCCGACCCCAAGACCACCGTCTCCCAGCCCCAACTGACCACCCAAACCTCCGCCCCCGCCGCCCTCCCCTCCCAGCCTTCCAGCTCCCAATTCAAGTTCGACCCCTACACCGGCAAGCCCGTCGAGAACACCACCACGACCTCCCACACCTAAGCGCCCCCTCCGCATTTAGCGGCGTGCCCAAAGGGCCGCTGACGGATCACGAAAACAAACACGCCCGCCTTCCCGGCGGGCGTGTTCTCGTTTCCAAGCGATCCCCCCGCCAAGTTACCCGTATCACGGGCGCCCCGCCCGTGTCTCCCGCGTGCCCGTCGATCTATCGACTCCCAACCACCCCCGCCTCCACCTCGTCGCGCGCCGAGCTCCCCTTTCTCCTCCCGATCAACCGCCGCCACGCCAGCGCCACCCCGGTGTACACCAGCACCGCCCCGCCCAACGACGCCAGCCCCGCCACCGTCTGCCCCACCACCCCTAAGACCTCCCCCGTGTGCGCGAACCGGGCGATCGCCCGCACCCGCCGCCCCAGGCTCTGCGACTCGAACGGCTCCCACTTCGTCACCGCCCCCTTCGCCCGGTCGTACGTCAACTGCCCCCGATACTGCGGCTGCCGCCCGCTCCCGTGGTCGATCGTGAACGACAACGGCGCCTCCGCCGACCGCGGGAGTTGCAACGTCACCGACCGCCACCCCGGCGCATGCCCCCCCGCCGCCGCCAGCGCCGCATCAATTCCGACGAACGCCGACGCGCCCCCCGCCGTCGCCGCCCGCGCCGTCGAAGGCCCGCTGCTCGGCGCCGCCGCACTGTTCACCGTCGTCGCCCGCGCCGTCGTCGGTCGATTCCCGCCCCCCGCCGGCGCCGGGCCCGCGTTCCGCGCCGGCGGCGCCTCCCCCACCGCCCGGTAAATCAGGTCGCTCGCCCACGGGTACGAGATCACCGCCCCCGACGCCACCACGATTACCAGCGGCGCCGCGCTCCAAAGCCCGATCACGTTGTGCCAGTTGAAGTCCCGCGCCTTCCCGCTCAGCCCCCGCCGGAACAACACGACCCCCTTCACCGCCGACCACTTCCATTTCCGCGGCCACCACAAGAACACCCCCGACACCACCAAAAACAAAAACGCCAGATTACACGCCCCCGTCACCGCCTTGCCGATCGGCCGGTTCTCCCCCTGCGTCGCCAGCCACCGGTGCCATTCCGTGACGCTGTGGAAAAACGCCCGCACCCGCTTCGACCCCTCCCCCAGCACCTGCCCCGACGCCGCATCCACGTAAACCGTCCGCTGCCGCCCGAATGCCACCGCCACCGGCGCCGCCGGGTCCGCCTGCACCACCAGCGTCGACGGCGCCGCCCCGCCCGGCTCGCTCGCCGCCACCTTTGCCAGCACCGCCTCCACCGACCGCTCATTCCCCGCCGACACCCCCGGCCGCGCCGCCAGCCCCCGCTGATCCACCCACGCCGTCATCTGCCGCTCGTACGTCAGCAGCACCCCGGTCACCGACATGACCAAAATCACCGCCCCCGCCACGACCCCCGCCACCAGGTGCAACCAGAACACGATCTTCCGAACACCCATCGCCAATCCTCACAAGGCCGCCGTACCCCGCAGAAGCTATTGATACTGCGTCTCAAGATGCTCCTTGTCAATCGGCACAGCGCCGGCGGAGGGCACCACCGCCACCTCCCCCAACCCCCCATGCCGGCTCGTTCGCATTAGCGACCCGGACCCCCTTCCCGATCGACACGTCCCCCTTGCGGGAACTATCTTCACCCGCCCGCGTCCAAGCCCCAGCCCCCCGGAAAGGACTGGCCAATCCGGAACCTGCGCCGGTAAGATAAACGCGCTACACCGCCTTCCCAAGCGGTCGCCCACACCTCGGAGGTCTCCATGCGTCGACACCTGGCAGGTCTGACCCTCGCGGCCGCCGTCGTCGCATTCGGCGTCCCGTCCCACGCCCCCGCCGCCCCGTCCGACCAGTCCGTCGTCGCCAACGCCGCCCTCTCCCGCCTCCTCCCCGAGGTCAAGTTCTCGTCCGCCCCCCTTAAGGACTGCATCGACTTCCTCCGCGACGTCTCCGGCGCCAACATCCACGTCAACTGGCGCGCCCTCGAGGCCGCCGGCGTCACCGGCGACACCCCGGTCAACGTCCGCCTCCGCTCGGTCCCCCTCCGCAAGGTCCTCAACGTCATCCTCGCCGAGAGCGGCGCCGGCGGCACCCTCACGTACTACACCGCCGACGGCGTCATCGAGATCACCACCACCGAGCTCGCCGACAAGGAGCAGATCACCCGCGTCTACCCGATCGAAGACCTGATCATGGAGATCCCCGATTTCGACAACGCCCCCGACTTCAGCCTCGAGAGCGCCAGCGGCGGCAGCGGGGGCGGCGGCAGCCGAGGCGGTGGTGGCGGCGGGCGCAGTGGGGGCGGCGGCGGCGGCGGAAGCGGTGGTGGCTTGTTCGGTGGCGGCGGCGGCGGCGAGACCAAGGAAAAGACCACCACCAAGACCGAACGCGCCGAGGCCCTCGTCGCCCTCGTCCGCGAGACCATCCGCCCCGAAATTTGGCGCGAGAACGGCGGCACCGCCTCCGTCCGCTACTACAACGGACACCTCGTCGTCACCGCCCCCCGCTCCGTCCACGAAGCCCTCGGCGGCAGCCGCTAAACCGGCGGGGCGGGAGAAGCGATGGCCCCTCTAGTCGCCGAGATATACCCCGCGCCGTGGTACGTCCCCGCCGCGATCTGGTCCGCCGCCGGCATCGGACTCCTGCTCTACGTCATCAACCGCCGCCGCTGACCCATACCGGGCGGGTGGAAGCCTGACCGTGCCAACCCACGCGCCGTCCCCAGCCCCCGCAGCACAGCCGCGCGTTTCGTCATTCCAGCTTCGTCATTCGTCATTGATTCGAACTTCTGGTTTCGAGCTTCGGACGTCCCCTACCATCCCCCGATGCGCAACTGGGGCTACCCACCCTCCCCCGACGACCGCCTCGCCGTCACCGGCGCCGCCGACGCCTTACGCCGCGCCTGGGCGTCGATCGGCGCGCCGTTCCCCGCTGACTTCGACGGCGCCGTCACTGACGTCCGCGCGATCGACCACCTGGACCACGAAGGGATCGGCTACCCCGCCTGCGGCCTCCGCGGCGCCGCCCTGCTCTGCGGCGAAGTCGTCCACCGCGCCGCCGCCCCCGACCTCGAGTGGGTCATCACCTACCGCGGCGACTGGTTCCTCGCCTCCCCCGAAGACGCCTGGCCCGCCGTCGCCCTCTGCCCTGTCACCCGCCTGCTCGAACTGCGGTGCGCCAACCACCCGGAGTCCGACAAGCACGCCTGGCTCGTCGAGCGCCTGGCCATCGAAGTCCTCCCCGGAGCCACCTCCGCCAGCGAACCCCGCCTCCTCGCCCTGATCGCCGACCTGACCCGCCCCGGCCGCGGCTACACCGCATCCCTCCAACGAACGCTCGACCAACTCCAGGCCCCCCACCGTCGGTAAATCGCGCCACCTCGCGCGCCTACTGCCCGACCGTCGCCAATTCCCGGCTCCGCGCGTCCACCGCCCGCACGATCGCCTCCTGCAGGTTCTTCCCCGTCACCGTGTCCGCGAGCTGGTTGATCAGGATCGAGTAGGCGTACCACTGCCCGTCCTTGGCCTTCAGGTAGCCCGACAGCGTCCGCACGTTGTTCACGAACCCGGACTTCCCGAACACCCGCCCGCGCAGGTCCGTGTTCGCGAACCGGTTCTCCAGCGTCCCGTCCTTGCCGACGACCGACAAACTCGCGAAGAACGCGTCCTTCGTCGCCTCGTTGTGCCAGTTGTACGTCAGCAGCCTGCACAACCCGTTCGCCGAGATCGCGTTCTCCTTCGACAATCCGCACCCGTCGTCCAGCTTGAACTCGCTCGCCGGCACGCCCGCCTTCTCCAGATGCTCGCCCAGCGCCGCCGCCCCGTTCTTCCACGACCCCGACTCCGCCCCCCCAGCCGCCGCCGCGCCCACCCGCTTGCACAACGCCTCGGCGTACACGTTCACGCTGTCCTTGTTCGCCCGCGCCAGCGCGGTCGCCAAGGGCGTCTCGTGGATCGCCAGCACCGACCAGCTCGGGTCCTGGTCGAGCGGCGTCTTCAACAGCGCCGCCCGCAGCGTCCGGTCCCGCACCGGGTTCGCCGCCCCGACCTTCAGCCCCGTCGCGACCAGCGTCTCCTGCAACACCGTCGCCGTGAACATCCCCGGGTCGTGGATCGTCACCGACACCGGCGTGTCCGTGTTGTACGGCGTCTGCCCCTTCAGCACGACGTTGTTCGCCCCCGGCAGCCGCGACAGCCAGATCGCGTTCTCGTTCCCGGTCACGCACGTGTTCGCCACGTTCACGTACCGCGTCGGCGGGTGCGCCAAGTACCGCACCGTCTCCCCCGCCGTCGTCACGCGCAGCGTGAAGTCCACGCAGTTCACGTTCAAGTTCAGCCCGCCGACCTGCGCCACGTACCGCTTGTGCAACTGGTCGGCCGGCCAGTTCCGGTGGGCGAACTGGTCGTCGAACACGCTGTCGTCGATCACGACCCGGTCGAACCCGCTCACGCCCGCCTTCTTGAGCTGCTCAGCCCAGTTCCGGAACAGCGTCGTCGCGTCCCACCCCGACTTCTTCAGCAGTTCCGCGTCCCCCAGCGACGGGTCGCCGTCCCCGATCAGCACCAGATCGTTGTTGTGCCGGAGCAGCAGCGTGCGGAACTTGAAGTCCGGCCCCAGCCGGTCGAGCGCCGCCGACGTCGTGACCAGTTTCAGATTGCTCGCCGGGATCAGCGGCAAATCGGAGTTGTGCCCGAACAGGACCTGGTCCGCCTGCGGCGTCGCCCCGATCCGCACGACCTGCACGCCCACCTCCGCCCGGGCCAGCGACCGATCCTTCAGGACCGCCTGGATGTCCGCCGCAAGATCCGCCCGCGCCGCGGGGGCACAGGCGATCCCGATCAGGCACAACGAAAGGAGGCGCGCGACGAGATTGGGGGTGCTGCGTTGGGTCATCCGTGATCCTCTCATCGGCCTCTCCGTCGGCCGGCTTGGACTAGGGTACCCTGCGAACAGAGGGGTGCAAGCACGGCCGACCGGCACGCGCACCGCCACCAAATCCCCCGGAACAACGTTCCACCGACGACCGGCGCTAAACTGTGCGGATTTTTCCGTTGACCCACCTGGGACAACGTTTGCAGAATGGACCGGTCGTCTCGCCTGGGGCGACCCACTTCTGTCCGTTGTTCACGTCCGCCCGTTCCCGCATCACGCCGCACGTCTCTCGAAGCCGCGGAGGTTGATCCATGATCCGTCCTCGCCACTGCCGTCATCCGCATCGTCGTAACGCTGGCCCGGGGTTCACGCTGGTCGAGCTCCTCGTCGTCATCGGGATCATTGCCCTGCTGATCGCGATCCTCCTCCCCAGCCTGCAAAAGGCGCGCGAGCAGGGACTGCGCGTCAAGTGCATGGCCAACCACCGGCAGTTGATGACCGCGTTCATCATGTACGCCAACGAGTACAAGCAGTCGGTCCCGTTCATGAACTCGAACACTGCCGAGAGCGGCGGCCAGTTCCGCGGCCCCGGTTGGCTGTACCGGTATGACGCGACCCTGCCAACGAAGGGGCGGGCCAAGGAGGAGGAGGTCGAAGAGGGCGTGCTCTGGCCCTACCTGAAGGTCCGCGAGGTCTACCGCTGCCCGTTCGACACGCCCCCCTACACGCAGACCGAGGTGCGGCCGCTCACCAGCTACCTCATGAACAACGCGATCAACCGCCCGGCATCGGGGCCCCTGCCGTACTCGCTGTACAAGATCACCGCCTTTAAGTCCGACGCCATCGTCTTCTGGGAAGTCGACGACACCAAGGCCATCTGGAACGACGGGTGCAACCGCCCGGACGAGGGGTTGTCCAACCGCCACGGCAAGGGGCGCAAGGACTCGCGCGGCGGCGTCGTCAGCAGCATCGGCGGGCACGTCGAGTGGATCCCGATCTCAGAGTTCGACCAGTACGCGAACCTGACCCCCAGCCGCTTGAACTGCCGCCCGAACCGGGAATGACGCCCGACCGCCCCCGGCCCGGCCCGGCCCGGCCCGGCCCGGCCTCGAACCACGCCCGAACGCCGTTGTCATCCGCCGACGACCTGCGATAATCCACCGCGTGACCCGCCCCCCCCTGCCGCCCTCCCGCCGCGACTTCCTCGCCCGCAGCGGCGCCGGCTTCGGCGCGGTCGCGCTCAGCGCCATGATGCGCTCCCAGGCCACTGCCAACGTCGGCCTCAGGCGCCCCGCGATCGACCCCCTCAACCCCTTCCTCCCCCGTGCCCCCCACTTCGCCCCCAAGGCCAAGTCCGTCATCTTCCTGTTCATGGTCGGCGGCCCCTCCCAGATCGACACGTTCGACTACAAGCCCGAGCTCCAGAAACTGGCCGGCAAGCCCGTCCCCGCCTCGATCCGCAAAACCGTCGAGGCCACCCGCTTCGCCAACGTCTTCCACGGCTGCAAGGACGAACTGCTCGCCAGCCCGTTCAAGTTCAAGCAGTACGGCCAGACCGGGCAGTGGGTCAGCGACCTCTACCCCAACGTCGCGCGGCACGTCGACGACCTCTGCCTGATCCACTCCCTCCAGGCCGAGAGCAACAACCACGCGCCGGCCAGCTACCAGCTCCACACCGGCGACGTCCGCCCCGGCAAGGCCAGCCTCGGCTCCTGGGTCACCTACGGCCTGGGCACCGACAACCAGGACCTCCCCGGCTACGTCCTCCTGTTCGAGGCCGGCCCGCTCGGCGGCGCCGCCAACTACTCCAACGGCTTCCTCCCCGCCGCCTTCCAGCCCACCCGCCTCCGCGACCGCGGCACCCCCGTCCTCGACCTGCTCCCGCCCGACGACTTCGCCCCCGGCCAACGCGCGTCGCTCGACCTCGTCCGCCACCTCAACCTCCGCCACCGCGAGGCCCGCCAAGGCTACACCGAGCTCGAGGCCCGCATCGCCTCCTACGAGCTCGCCTACCGCATGCAGTCCGCCGCCCTCGACGTCGGCAACCTCGAAGCCGAGCCGCAACACCTCCGCGAGAGCTACGGCCTCGAGCAGTCCGACAAGCGCACCGCCGGCTTCGCCCGCAAGTGCCTGATGTCCCGCCGCCTCGTCGAGCGCGGCGTCCGATTCGTCCAGGTCTACGACATGCCCGACAAGGACGGCTGGGACGCCCACGACAAGCTGACCAACAACCACGTCCCCCGCGCCCGCTGGACCGACCAGCCGATCGCCGCCCTCCTCGCCGACCTGAAACAGCGCGGCCTGCTCGACGAGACCCTCGTCGTCTGGGCCAGTGAGTTCGGCCGCACCCCGATGATGCAGGGCGACCACGGCCGACAGCACAACGCCGCCGGCTTCACCGTCTGGCTCGCGGGCGGCGGCGTCAAACCCGGCGCCCGCATCGGCGCGACCGACGACCTCGGCCTGATGGCCGTCGACCGCCCCCACCCCTTCCGCGACCTCCACGCGACCATCCTGACCGCCCTGGGCATCGGCCACGAAGACCTCGGCTACGAAGTCAACGGCCGCGTCGAACGCCTGACCGGCGTCGCCGGCAGCGCCGCGCCGATCCCCGGCGTGCTCGCCTGACCGGTCGAACGCCCGAAGCCCCGCCACCCTTCTCCCCCCCCGCCTGCTGGCCGCCTTCCAGCCGCGGAGCGGCGACAGACATTAGCCCCGGGCGCAAGCCCGGGGAAAGCACCGCGCAGGAACGTCAGCCCCGGAGGGGCGGCAGAACCCCGCGCCCCCTTCACCGCTCGCCCGAACGCACGGCCCTATCCGCGCGCGGGGACGCCCCACGCCGGGCTCGTTCGCGTTAGCGACGACCCGGATCCCCCGGGCAACAGCGCCAGACCTAGTCACTCCCCCACCCGCCTGACCGCCTCCGCCAAAATCGGGTCCGCGTCCTTGAACCCCTCCGCCCCCGCCTTCACCTCCACGTCCGGCGCGATCCCCTCCCCCTCGAACACCGTCCCGTCCGGCCGCATCGCCTGCCACTGCGGCACGCTGACGCTCGTCCCGTTCCCCAGGTCGATCGACTTCGGGTTCCCCGACGTCCCCGCCGTCCGCATCCCCACCGTCACGCACCCCGGCGCCTGTTTCATCATCAGCACGAACGACTCCGCGCTGCTCGCCGTCGCCGGCCCGGTCAGCACGACCACCTTCCCGCGGAACTTCGGCCCGTCCGGGTTCGGCGCAACCACGCGCGTCCGCCGCTCCGACCACTTCCCGCCGCCGCGCATCACGTGGGCGGCGTACGTTGCCGGCGCGTCCAGGAAGCACCCCGCGATCTTCCGCGCCGCCGGCTCGTCCCCGCCGCCGTTCCCGCGCAGGTCGAGCACCAGCGGCCGCCTCGCCTCCGCCGCGCCCCGGATCGCGTCCAGCGCCGCCGCGAGGAACTTCGGATCCTCCGCCACCGCCGGCAGCGACCCGAGGCACAAGTACCGCGCCCCGCCCTCGAGCTCCCCGGTAAACACGAACGGGTGCGGCCGCGCAAACTTCCCCACCGTCCGCTGCAGCACCCGCAAATCGATCGCCGGGAAGAAGTCCGGCCGCCGGAACGTCGCGACCCGCCGCTCCCCCGCGCGCACCGCCAGGTGCGTGTCCTGCGCCGCCGCCAGCATCTTCGCGGCGACGCTCGCGAACTCCGCCGGCCCGCGCGCCTGCTCCAGCCGCGCCGCGAACTCCGCGAACCGCTTCTCCCAGTCCACCTTACGCAGGTTGCGGTACGCGTACTCCTCGTCCACCGCCCGCCGCAGCCGCGCGACCGCCTCCCGGTTCGCCGCCGCCACCTCCGGCGGCGCCGGCTTCGCGTCCGCGGCCGCCCGCGTGGAGAACGAAATCGGGTGCGCCTCGGCCGGCTCGTTCCCGTCCTTCGACCGAAAGCCGGTGAACCGCCCGCCCGTGCCGTTCACGCTCAGCCAGTAGTCCGTGTTCGGCTCGAGCTTGACCCGCCAGACGAACGTCCGCTCGTCCGCCCACGTCGGCTTGTCGAGCAGCTCCGGAAACACCCCGCGCCCCGACCGCACGACCGACCACGGCGTGGGCTTCATCGGCCGGTCGAACACGACCCGCAGCTCCGCCAACGCCGGGTCGACGTCCAAGTCCCCCGCCGCCGGCGACGACTCCACCACCTTCGGCGCCGCCGCCACCGCCGCCCCGCCCGGCACGGTCCCGCAGAAGACGACGAGGGCTGACAACAACCACGACGGGAACCGCCGAACGTGTCGCATCGCGCGTGCGCTCCGGAAAATCAGAACGAGCCGCGCCCGCGGAAGCGGGCGCGGCTCGGATCATACCATTGCTCGCGCGTCCGACGGCGTCCCCCACTTCAGTGGGGCGCGCCCGCGCGACCGGCGAGCGACCGCGCCGCCCGCCGGCGCGTCAGCGAACCGCCCGGCGCCGCCGCCCGAGGCCCGCCAGCCCGCACGCCGCCAGCGCCACCAGCGCCGACGACGGTTCCGGCACCGCCGCGAACGCCGCCGCCAGCGCGCCGTCGAACCCGGCCGGCGCCCCCGGAACCGCCCCGGCCGGCAGCCCGGTCTCGTAGTTCTGCGCCAGCTTCACCAGGTCGTTGAAGTCGACGACCCCGTCGTACGTGAAGTCGCCGCTGAACCACCAGCTCTGCGTCGTGCTCGACACCGTCGTCTCGTAGTTCTGCGCCAGCCGCACCAGGTCGTTGAAGTCGACCGTCCCGTCCAGCGTCGCGTCACCGGCCAGCGTGTACCGCACCAGCACCGAGCTCGCGTCCACCCCGTCGTTGCCGAGGAACGACCCGCCCCCCGCGCCCAGCACCTCGGTCGCCGTCGCGTACCCGACCGCCCGCCGCGACGCCTCGGCGGCGGCGGCGGACGACGTGATCCCGGTCGTCCCCGTCCAGTCCTTGCCCGCGCCGTACCCGGCCAGGATGTGCCCGCGGATCTCCGACACCGCCGCGCCGCTCGTCAGCGCCGCCGAGTGGTCGTACACCAGCGCCTGCGTCGTCACGTCCAGCACGCCCGTCGCCGTCACGAGCAGCGGGGAGTCGTTCGTCCCGGTGCCCACCGTCAGCACCGTCCGCGCGGTCCCGGTCGCCGGGCCCGTGACCGTCGCCTTCCCGGTCTGCACGAACAGCTGCTTCACCCGCTGGCTGCCCGCCGCCTCGAACGTCCCGCCGGCCACGTTCACCGACTCGCTCGCCGCGACCGACCCGGTCACCCGGAGCGTACCCTCCGTCACCTGCGTCACCCCGGTGTACCCGTTCACCCCGCCCAGCGTCTGCGTGCCGGCGCCGACCTTCGTCACCGTGATCGCGCCCGCGCCCGGGCCCTCCACGATCTGCCCGCCGAACGCCGCCGACGGCACCGTCCCGCCCAGCGTCAGCGTGATCGGGCTGCCGACGTACGAGTTGACGATCCGCCCCGGCGTCGCGCCCGCCGCGCCGCCGACCGCGTTGAACGTCGTGTCGTACCCGTTCAGTTCCACCGTGCCGCCGGCGGTCGCCCCGCCGTTCACCACGAGCATCCCCCGGCCGTCACCGGCCGGCACCGCGAACGACGTGTTCAGGAACAGCGTCCCGCCGTTCACGGTCGTGTCCCCGTGGTACTCGTTCTGCGCCGAGAACGTCAGGGTCCCGGCCCCGTTCTTCGTGAACCCGCCCGAGGCGTTCGGGCCCATCACCGACTCGCCCGCCGCCGCGCCGCTACCCCCGCCGCCCAGAATCTCGACCGTGACCGGCCCGGAATACCCGACGCCCGGGTTGGTGACCTGGATCGCGGTCACCACCCCGTTCGTCACCACCGGCACCGCCGACGCGCCCAACCCGCCCCCGCCCGTGATCTTGACCACCGGGTGCGCCACGTACCCCGACCCGCCGTTCACCACCGGGATCGTCACCACCCCGTCCCCGTACGGCGCGCTCAGCGGCTGCACCAGCGCGACGTTCCGCCCGTTCGTGTCGATCGCCCCGCCCTCCGACCACACGAACGCCACCGGGCCGAGGATGAAGCTCCCCCCCTCCGCCGTGTCCGCGCTCGGCACCAGCGTCCCGCCGTGGAAGTTGAACATCGCCTGCCCCGGCCCGGCCGTCACCCGCGGCGCCGTCACCGTGCCGCCCGCCCCCAGGTTGACGAACCCCGAGCCGACCTGCGCCAGCCCCAGGTGGATCGGCGCGTTCTGCGCCGTGAACGTCCCGCCCCCCGACACGTTGACGATCCCGACCCCCTGCTCGCCCACGATCATCAGGTTGTTCGCCGGCCCGGTGTGCGTGAACCCACCCGTCCCGGACACGCTCAGCACCCCGTACCCGCCGGTGAACCGCCCGACCGCCGAGTACCCCCCGCCCGACGCCGTCCCACCCGTCACCCGCAGGCTGCCCGACCCGAACGCCCCGACCTGCAGGTTGCGGTTCGTCGTCAGCGTCCCGGCCGACAGGTCGTACGCCCCCACCGACGCCGCCGCCGCGGCGTCCGTGCCGCCGATCCGCCACTCCCCGCCCGCGTTGTTCACGTCCGTCAGCGCCCCCCCCGTCTGCACGACCACGCCCTGGGTGTTGTTGAACTTGCCGGCGTAGAACGTCGTCGCCCGCACGACCGCGTTGTCCCGGATGTACAGGGCGCCCCGCGCGTTGTCCACGTCACCGACGTTCAGGTCGTGCGCGACCGAGTACTGCGCGCCGTCCCGCACGATCAGCGTCGCGTTGTCCGCCCCGCTCTGCCCGATCGCGTTGAAGAACGTCGAGTTGACGACCGCCGTCCCCCCGATCGACACCGTCCCCTGCTTCATCCAGAACGAGTTGTTCCCCAGCTGCACGTTCCCCGTGACCGTCAGCGTCCCCGGGCCCGTCTTCGTCAGCGTCGCGCCGTTCTGGTTCGTCGGCGTCACCACCAGCGAGTCGAGCGCGACGTTCGGCACGTGGTCCAACGTCCCCGGCCCCGTCAGGGTCACCGGCGACGGCAACGCGAAGTCCGGCCCGCCCGTCACCCGCAGCGTCCCCGCCATCGACAACGCCGTCGGCGTCCCCACCGCCCCGATCGACGGCACCGTCAGCACCGTGTTCCCCGAGATCGTCAGCGGCCCGGTCAGCGTCGGGTTCGCCCCCCCGATCGTCACCCCGCCCCCGCCCGGCCCGCCCACAAACAGCCCGTTCGCCCCCGACAGCGCGCCGTTCCCCGGGATCGTCAGCGTCCCGCCCCCGCCGCCCAGCCGGTACGCCCCGCCGCCCGGCGTCAACGTCCCGGTCACCGTCACGTTCGTCGCCGCCCCGAGGAACGCCGCCGGCAGGTTCTGCCCGCCCGGCGAGAAGTCGAAGTTCTCCGCCGAGTCCGCCGACAACGCCAGCACGCCCGACGACGCCGCGTCGATCCGCGTCAGGAACGCCGAGTTGATCGTCCCCGCCGCGAACCCCGGCCCCGCGACCGCCACGCCCCCCGCGTTCACCGTCACGCTCCGCCCCGCCCCGCCGATCGTGTTCGGCGCCGCGAACACCACCCCGCCCCCGTTGACCGTCGTCGTCCCCGTGTACGTGTTGGGCGCCTGCAGGAACACGGTGCCCCCGCCCGTCTTCGCCACCGACACCTGCCCTGCCCCGTCCGAGATCCCCGCCGTCGTCACGTTGACGGTCCCGGCGTTGTCGAACGTCAGCACCTTGGCGCCCGCCGCCCCCGCCGCGAACCCGCCGGTGAACGTCGTGTTGTTCGTCCCCGTCGTCCCCACGTTCCCCACCGCCAGGTTCTGGTTCAGCGTGACCGGCCCCGTGAACGTGACCGTGTTGTTCCCGCCCACCCGCAGCGCGCTCGCGCCGCCGCCCGCCGGCGTCCCCGCCGTGACCGGCGCGACCACCGTCGCCGCCGTCGTCCCCGTCAGCACCAGCGCCGCGCTCGCCCCGCCCGCCGCCGCCGCGTCGCCGATCAGGATCGTCGTCCCCGCCCCCCCGGTCAGCTCGGCCGGGTTCGACAGCGTCCCGCCGCGCACCGCCAGCGACCCCGCGTACCCGCCTCCCAGCGTCAGCGCCCCGCCGCCGACCTTCGTCAACACCACCGCCGGCCCCGCCGCCGTCAGCACCGGCGCCCACGTCACCGTGTTGTTCGCCGACACGCCGATCGTCCCCCCCGCCGCCCCGACCGTCGTCGTCAGGTTCACGCCCGCGACCGTCGACGTCTCCGTCAGCGCCAGCGCGCCCCCGTTGAAGTTGATCGCCTTCGCCCCCGTCCCCCCCGCCACCCCCGTGTCCACGATCACCCGCGGCGCCGTCAGCGTCCCCCCGTTCAGGTTCACCGTCGCCGCCCCCGGACCGTTCCCCGGCGCAAGGTCGATGATCGCCGTCAGCGCCGCCCCCGCCCCCGTGAACGTCAGCGTCCCGTTGTTCAGCGTCGTCGTGTTGTTCGCCCCCACGTTCGAGTTCACCGTCACCGTCGCCCCGTTGTCGATCACCGCCTGGTCCGTCGCGTTCGGCACCCGGTTCTGGCTCCACCCGCCCACGGTCGCGAAGTTGCCGCTCCCCGGCGTCTGCCAGACGTTCACCCCCGCCGGCCCCAGGTTGTCCGGCCCGTACCCGAAGCTCGCCGCGATCTGCGCCGCCGTCCGCGCGTCGTCGTAGATCCGGAACTCGTTGTACGCCCCGTTGAAGAACGCGTCACCCTGCCAGTTCGACCGCCCCAGCCACACGTTCACCTGGTCCGTCAGCGCCGCGTCGTTCGTCGCGTTCTCGTTCTGACCGACCAGCACCCCGTTCAGGTACAGCGACATCGTGCTGCCGCTCTTCGTCAACGCGAAGTGCTGGTCGCCCCCCGCCGGGAACGTCGCCGCCGGCGCCCGGTCCACCAACTGCCCCACGCGCCCGTTCGCCGGCCCGAGGTTCAGCTCCCCGCGGTAGTTCCCGCCCCCCGCCTTCGGCGTCACGAACAGGTAGTTCAGTCCCTCGTACCCCGTCGCGGTCGACTCCGGCGTGTGCTCGCCCGTGGTCGTGCTCCCGAAGTCGAAGATCCGCTGCCAGTCGTTCCCCCCGCCGTTGTACGTCACCCACCCCTCGATCGTCAGGTCCGACGTCTTCGCGATGTTGTTCGGCAGGTCGACGTAGTTCCCCTGCGTGACGTTGTTGTTGTTCCCCGGGTTCCCCAGGCTCAACCGCCCGTTCCCGATCACCGCGTTCGGGCCCGCCGTCTTGATCACGAACGTCCCGTTCGCCCCACCCACCGAGTCCGTCACCACCGTCCCCCCGGCCTCGCTGAAGCTGTACCGGTGCGTCAGGTCCGCCTCCACCGACGTGACCCCCGCCAACGCCGCCGACGCCGCCGCCGTAAGAACCAGGGCGCGACGAGACTGCTTCCGCTGCTGCTGCTGAGACCCGACCATAATGTTCCTCCTCGATGTGCCGACGACGTGACGGACGCTGGGACAGACCCTTCCAAATTTGATTCTCGCTCCCCCGTCAATCGTTTCACAATGAGTTTTTTCGTACCCCGCTTGAGATCCTTCTCGCGCCCGGCGCAACCAACGCCGCGGGGCCGCCGGATCGGCGGCCCCGCGCGCGGTTCTGGGTCATCAAATCCGCCTGCGCCGGCCAGCGCGGCGTGCCCGCTTCCGTGGCGCACGCCCCCCGCACCCCACAGCCAGCGCGAGCTTCCTACGCCAGCGTGAACTTCGGCAGCCGCACGATCTCCCCGCCCTTCAGCGCCGACTGGTGCGCGCAAAGCCCCACGCACGTCCAGTTCGCCGACTGCACCGCGTTCGGGTACGGGTCCCGACCCTTCACCAGCGCGTCCACGAACTCGTGCACCAGGTGCGGGTGGCTCCCGCCGTGCCCCCCGCCCTGCACGAACGACAGGTGCGCGTGGTCACCCGCGTCGTACACGCCCTTGGTCGTGAAGCCCTGGATCTCCTTCGGCAGCAGGTGCGCGTAGTCCGGCGTCGTCACCTTCTCCGGGATCTCCGGCTCCGGCCGCTTCGCCGTGTGCAGCACGTGCGGCTCGTGCTCGATCAGCGTCCACTCGAACGACTTCTTCGACCCGTACACGTCGATGCTCTCGCGGTACTGCCGCGCCGTGTCGAACAAGCTCCGGATGATCCGCGCCGTCAAATCGCTGTCCCGCAGCTTGACGTGCGCCGTCTCCACCGCGAACGGCGAGTTGTACTTGCTCACCAGCTCCGGCCGGATCGTCCCCGACCCGAAGCACGACACGTACTCCGCCTCCGCCCGCGTCAGCGCCAGGCACGGCCCCACGCAGTGCGTCGCGTACCACATCGGCGGCAGCCCCGGCCAGTAGTTCGGCCACCCGTCCATGTCCTGCTGGTGCGACGCCTGGATGAACTGGATCTTCCCCAGCTCCCCCTTCTCGTACAGGTCCTTCAGGTGCAGGAACTCCCGCGCGTACACGACCGTCTCGGCCATCATGTACTTCAGGCCCGTCTCCTTCACCAGCCTCACGATCGTCTCGCAGTCCTCGATGCTCGTCGCCATCGGCACCGTGCACATCACGTGCTTCCCCGCCTTCAAGGCCGCGATCGACTGCGGCCCGTGGTCCGGGATCGGCGAGTTGATGTGCACGAAGTCCACCTCGGGATCCTTCAGCACGTCGGCGTAGTCCGTGTACCGCTTGGCGATCCCGAACGCGTCCCCGACCTCGTCCAGCTTCGCCTTCGTCCGCTGGCAGATCCCGTACATGTTCGCGTTCGGGTGCTTCTGATAGATCGGGATGAACTCCGCCCCGAACCCCAGACCGACGATGACGACGTTCACCTTGCCGTTCTTCATAAAAATCACTCTCCGCAGGGGGACACGTGGGATGACGAGGAACCGGACGACCCAGCGCGGGCCGGATCTTACCGACGCGCCCGCCGCGATGGAATCGCGCGAGTCGAAAACCTACGCCTGCGCCGCCTCCCGTAAATGAGGATTCGCGCCCCCCGAATAAGGTTTTGCGCGCGCAAGACGGGTAGGACCTTGTTCGCTCCCTCCGCCCCAACCGCCACGGATTGCAAAATCCCCGCCCGCGCCGACAATGCCCCCCACCATGAGACTCGGCATCAACACCTTCCTCTTCACCTCCCCGTTCACCAACGACTCCACCAAGCTCTTCCCCCAGTTCAAAAAATGGGGCTTCGAGACCGTCGAGATCCCCATCGAAGACCCCAGCCACATCGACCCGTCCCACGTCAAGCGCGAGCTCGACAAGAACGGCCTGGTCTGCGGCAGCGTCTGCGCCTGCATGGGCCCCGACCGCGACCTCCGCGGCACGCCCGAGAACCAGGAGACCGGCAAGACCTACCTCAAGGCCATCATCGACCAGGCCGCCCAGCTCGACTACGCCAACGTGATCGGCCCGGTCTACAGCGCCGTCGGCCGCGCCGACGCCGTCGAGCCCAAGGAATACGCCAGGCAGTGGAAGACCGTCGTCAAGCACCTCAAGGACGTCTGCAAGCACGCCCAGAAGGCCGGCGTCCAGATCTGCCTCGAGCCGCTCAACCGCTTCGAGACCGACTTCATCAACACCTGCGACCAGGGCCTCCGCATGATCGCCGACGTCGCCAGCCCCAACCTCCTCCTCCACCTCGACACGTTCCACATGAACATCGAGGAGAAGAACCAGGCCAAGGCCATCAAGAAGGCCGGAAAGCTGCTTGGCCACTTCCACGCCTGCGGCAGCGACCGCGGCACCCCCGGCAACGACCACATCGCCTGGCCCGAGATCATCAAGGCCCTCAAGAGCATCAAGTACGACGGCGACGTCGTCATCGAGAGCTTCACCACCGACGTCAAGGTGATCGCCCGCGCCGCCGCCATTTGGCGACAGATCGAACCGAGCAACCAGGACATCGCCGTCAAGGGCGTGAAGTTCCTGAAGAAGTCGCTCGCCTAACCCCTCCGCCATCAACCGTAACACAGGGCGGCACCGGCACGCTCCCGCACGCGCGCGTGCCGGCGCCGCCCCCCCATCACTCCCCGCCCGCCCGCCCCCAAGGTGTTGCGCGCCCGACACGCGCCCCGCGCAACACCGACTTACGAAAAAAACAAAGCCCCCCCGCGCGCAAACCCCAGCAAACCCGCACCTCCCACCCCCCGCGCTGCACCGCGCGCGTCCCGGCCGCGCAACACCACCCCGGTATACGGAGGCCCACCATGCGCGCGAACAGCCACCTCCCTCTCCCAAGGCCGCCGACGACGCCCCCTCGCCGCGTGATGCAATCGGCCGTGGGAGAGGGCAGGGGTGAGGGGCTCTTCCCCCCGCCCGACCGCGCCCGTCGCCACGAACAAAACCTGCAAAACGAACCCACCGACGCCACACCGCGCAACAAGGCGCCACACGGCGCAACAACCCCACCGAAAACTGCGAAACGAACCCACCGCGCCACACGGCGCCACAAGGCGCAACACGGCGCAACATCCGCACCGGGAAACTACGAAACGAACCCACCGCCCCTCTCCCTCTCCCTCCGTGCCTCCGTGGTGGAACCGAACTCCCCCCACTGCAAAACGAACCCACGTGCCAAAACGGCAGCCCCCCCGCGCACTTCCCGCGCCACCCTTTCTTTACTATTTATCAAAACCCGGTATCACATCCTCGTCCGTAAAACCGAACCACGAAAGACGCGGCCGACCGCCGCGAACCGGATTCTTTCATCCACAAGCGCACACGGAGGTGCCGCATGTCCCGCCTCGGCTCCCGCACCAGCACGCTCGCCACCCTTCGCCGGTCCGCCCTCGCGACCGCCGCCGCCCTCGCCCTCGCCGCCGTCACCCCGGCGGCCCTCGCCCAAGTCCCCGAGGACCAGCCCGTCAAGGAGGTCGAGAACTCGAAGTTCGCGACCAGCGGCATCATCACCTCCAACGCCGTCTACGTCCGCTGCGGCCCCGGCGACAACTACTACCCGACCATGAAGCTCGACAAGGGCGGCAAGGTCAAGGTCGTCGGCGCCAAGTTCGACTGGCTGAAAATCGTCCCCCCGGACGGCTCGTTCTGCTACGTCGCCCGCCTCTACGTCGACCGCCACGGCGACGGCAAGGTCGGCCGTGTCAACAAGGACGCGATCAACGTCCGCGCCGGCTCCAGCCTGTCCGCCCTGAAGATCGGCATCCTCTGCGAGCTCGCCCAGGGCGAAGAGGTCGAGATCCTCGGCGAGGAGCAGGAGTACTTTAAGATCAAGCCGCCCGCCAAGGCCTACCTCTACATCAACAAGAAGTTCGTCGAGCCCGACCCCGAGGCCAAGCCCGAGGCGCAGGTCGCGAAAATCGAGCCCAAGCCCGTCGAGCCGAAGCCGGCCACCCCCGAAACGCCCGTCACCGACGCCGCCTCCCCCAAGCCCGAAGCGCCCAAGGCGCCGGAGACCGTCGTCCAAGCCAACCCGCAGGGCAACCCGATCTCGCCCCCGCCCGCCAACGGCGGCGACTTCGCCAACCCCGAAACCACCCGCACCCCCGAGGCCACCCGTACCGCCGAGCAGCCCAAGCCGGAGATGCCCAAGCCGGAGACGCCGGAGAAGCCGGCCCCCAACCCCCTGACCGACAACACCCCTAAGCCCGAGAACACGCGCCCGACCGACCCGGCCAACCTCGAGCCCGCCGCTCCGAAGCCCGAGCCGGTCACCGAAGCGCCCAAGCCGATCGAGACGCCGAAGGTCGAGCCCAAGGTCGAGCAGCCGAAGCCCGAAGCGCCCAAAGTCGTCGAGGCCCCGAAGCCCGACCCGATCCTGACCCCGGAGCAGGCCGAGGCCGCCTTCGACAAGGCCGAGACGCTGTTCGGCGGCTCGCGCAACCTGCCGCTCGAGCAGCAACCGGTCGACACGCTGACCAAGCAGTACACCGCCGCCGTCAAGTCCGAACTGCTCCCCGAGTCGCTCCGCCGGGTCGCCGAGTCCCGCCTCGCGACGCTCAAGGCACGCCAGAGCGCCCAGCAGGAGCTGGCCAAGCTCCAGCAGTCGCAGGACGAGGCCCGCAAGCGCCAGCAGGCGCTCGCGGCCGAGCAGGCCGAGCTCCAGCGCCGGATCGCGGAGAACCACGTCAAGGTCTACGCCGCCGTCGGAACGCTCCAGCCGTCCAGCCTCCAGGTCGGCAAGGGCGGCACCCTGTTCCGCATCACCGACCCGGCGACCGGCCGCACCGTCTGCTACCTCCGCAGCAACGACGCCAAACCCGCCGCAATGATCGGCCAGTTCGTCGGCGTCAGCGGCCAACTCCAGGAGGACGCCCGCCTCGGCGCCCGCGTCGTCACCCCCAAGGAAATCACCCCCTGCGACCCCGCCAAGGTCCACCAGAACATCACCGCCCAGATCATCCCGCCCAGCCTGATGCCCAAGGAGCCCGCCCAGGCGACGACGACGGAACCGCAGTAGAGGTCGCTCGAGCGGGGCGGCGGTACGGGTCTCGCTTGTCCGAGACCCATGCTCATCCGTAACAACCCCCGGGCCTCGGCCTTGATCGGCGTCGGGTCAGCGGCCGCGGCCGCATTCGCCCTGCTGACCCTTCTCCAGCGCGACCGCCGCCTGTCGAAGGAAGACCGGAAGGCGTTAAAGAAGATCGTCCAACGCTACGGGAAACACGAGCAGGCCGCGCGGTCCCTGTTCCCGGTCGGGAAGTGGTGGTCGTACCTGCCCGCCGCCGCCGCCGCCGGTGCGGCGGTCTACGCCAAGGGTCGCGGCCGGCACCGCGACCGGGCCGCCGGCGCGGTCGCCCCCCTCCTCGCGGCAACCGTCGCCGCCCTGGTCAACCCGCTCTTCGACAACGTCCTCCCGCAACCGCCCCCGCCTCCCGGCCGCGCGGCGAACCCGGAACCGTCGTTCCCCAGCGGCCACGCGTCCGGCCTCGGCGCCGTCGCCATGACCGCCGCCTACGTCCTGCACCGCGAACACGTCATCAACACCGCCACCGCCGCCCCCCTCGCCCTCCTGCCCCCGATCATCGGCGGCGTCGCGCGGATCATCGAGAGGAAGCACTGGCCGTCCGAAGTCGTCGGCGGCCTGCTCGTCGCGGCCGTGATCGCGTCGTTATCGGCCCTCGTGTACGAGCTCGAGCGCGCGGAACAGTCGCCCCATAGCGAAGCCCGAAGCCGGAAGCCCGAGGCCAAAGCCAAACGACCCAGCCGAGTGGCAAACCACGTTTAAGCCGTTCGGGCAACATTGACCGGATCGGGCCTCGGGGATCCGGTCTCACCCCTAATCCCCCCGCCGCAGGCAACCGATAGAATGGTTGAGGATGTCCTCCATCAACCCATTCTCGGGTTACGTGGCGCAGGCCTCCCAGATCGAGCGCGCCCAGGCCGCCGACAAGACCCGCCAGGCCAAGCGCGAGCAGGTGCTGGCGAAGAACGTCGCCGCCCAGGACGACCGCCTCGAGCACCAGGTCGAGAGTGCCGACGCGGTCAAACCGCTCGCCGCCGACGACCAGCACGAGCCCCCCAAGCGCCAACCACAACAACAGCCACCGACGCCTGACGAAGACGGCGACGAGCCCCCGCACATCGACGTCACCGCGTGAAGTGGTAGAGGAAGATCCCCGCCGCCACCGCGACGTTCAGCGAGTCGGTCCCCAGCTTCATCGGGATCGTCACCCGCCGCTGGCAGTGCGCCAGCCACTCCGGCCCGAGCCCCTGCGCCTCGTTGCCCAACATCAGACCGAGCTTCGGCGGACGCCTGACCGAGTCGAGCGGCTCGGCGTCGGCATCGAGCACGGTCGCGACCAGCTCGACGCCGTACGTCTCGCGCAGGCGGCGCAGGTCGCGGGCGAGGTCGTCGCTGCGGACGATCGGCAGGTAGAACGCCGTCCCCATCGACACGCGGACGCTCTGGCGGAAGAACGGGTCGCACGACCGCTCGCCGAGGACCATGGCGGTGGCGCCGAAGCCGGCGGCGATGCGGATCAGGGCGCCGAGGTTGTCCGTCTTCTCGACCTCCGGGCAGACGACGAGCGTGACCGGGCTTGCCGCCGTGCCCATCACGTCGTCCACCGTCGGACTGACGCAGCGCAGGCCGACCGCCATCACGCCGGAGTGGAACTTGTAGCCGAGCACTTGGTTGACCACCGCCGCGGGGGCGACGTAAACGGGGATGTGCTCGGGCACGAGCGGCGGGATCTCGGCCGAGTGGCGATCGGCGATCAGCACCGACTCGGTTTCGAGGCGGCTGGCGAGCAGCCGCTTGACCAGGTTCTCCCCCTCCGCGATGAACCGCCCGCCCTCGCGCGCGAGGTCCCGCTCCTTCAAGTTGCGGTACGCGGCCAGCCGGGGGTCGTCGAGTGCGGAGATGGGAATGACGGGCATGCGCGCCCCTCGGAGCGTACCACACACGGGCAACGGGGCGACCCTGCCGCCCCGCGTCGCGGCACGGTCACCGCGCCAGCCGGATCGCCTGGTGACCGATGTCCTTGCGGTAATGCATGCCGTCGAAGTGGATCAGGCTCATGGCTTGGTAGGCGCGCTTCTGCGCGTCCGCGATCGTGTGGCCCAGGGCGGTGACGGCGAGCACGCGGCCGCCGTCGGTCAGGATCTGGCCGTCCTCCTCCCGCGTGCCGGCGTGGAAGACCTTGACGTCGGGCAGCGCGTCGGCGTTCGCGAGGCCGCTGATCGGGGCGCCGGTCGGGTACTTGCCGGGGTAGCCGGGGCTGGTCGCGACGACAGAGAGGGCCGGCCGCGGGTCCCACTTCAATTGGACGCGGTCGAGCTTGCCCTCGGCCACGGCCAGCATCGCCTCGAGCAGGTCGCTTTGCAGCCGCATCATCAGCGGCTGGGTCTCGGGGTCGCCGAACCGGCAGTTGAACTCCAGCACCTTCGGGCCGTTGGGCGTCATCATCAGGCCGGCGTACAGGATGCCCTTGTAGTCGATCCCGTCGCGCACCAGGCCGTCGACGACCGGGACGAGGATCTGCCGCTCGATGTCGCCGAGCATCGCGTCGGTCACGACCGGGGTGGGCGTGTACGCGCCCATCCCGCCGGTCATCGGGCCGGTGTCGCCGTCGTCCACGGGCTTGTGGTCCTGGGCCGACTCGAGCACGTAGATGTTGCGCCGGTCGACCAGCGCGAGGATCGAGCACTCGGGGCCGGTCAGCTTCTCCTCGATCACGACCCGCGCGCCGGCGTCGCCGAACGCCTTGTCGCGCATGATCGTGTTGATCGCGGCGACCGCCTCCTCGGTGCGGTAGCAGACGGTGACGCCCTTGCCCTTGGCGAGGCCGGCCGCCTTGACCACGCACGCGCCGCCGCGGGTCCGCACGAACTCCTCGGCGGCGCGGGCGTCGGTGAATGCCCGGGCCTCGGCCGTCGGCACCGCCTGGTGCCGCATCAGCTCCTTGGCGAACCACTTGTCCCCCTCGACCTGCGCCGCGGCCTTGCTCGGGCCGAACACGCGGACGCCCTGCGCCTGGAGCAGGTCGGTCAGGCCGGCGGCGAGCGGGTCCTCCGGGCCGATCACGACCAGCCCGACCGCGTTGTCGCGGACGAACTGCTGGATCTTGGCGAACTCCATCACGCCGATCGGGACGTTGTCGGCGACCTGGGCGGTGCCGGGGTTGCCGGGCGCGCAGAACAGGCCGGTGACGCGCGGGGACGCGGCGAGCTTCCATGCCAGGGCGTGTTCGCGCCCGCCGTTGCCGACGATAAGGACTTTCATGAGGGGGCGCAGTGTAGTGACCGCGACGGGGGGGGACAAGGAAGGGAAGGACGACCGCCCCGAGCGCCGCCGACGAAAACGAAGTGGCGCGGTCAGATCGGCCGGCGACCGACGTTTCTATGGCGACGGGATCCCGGTTGACAATGGCGGGGCCGGGCGTATCCTCTTGGGTTCGGACAATCGAATAAGACCGGGGCGTAGTTCAGCTTGGTTTAGAACGCTTGACTGGGGGTCAAGAGGTCGGAGGTTCAAATCCTCTCGCCCCGATTCGAAAGAGAAGCCCTTCGGCCAACCCGGTCGAAGGGCTTTTTCGTTCCGGCGTCGGCCCGCCATCACCCGGGGACCGCCACCGCCTCCGCCGCCACGCCATTCCCGTTGGCCCCCGGGGTCGCGAACTGATTCCGGGCCAGCCGGGCGTACAGACCGCCGTCGCGGTTGGCGAGCTCGTCGTGGGTCCCCTCTTCGACGATCCGCCCCCGGTCGAGCACGAGGATCCGGTCTGCCGACCGCACCGTGCTGAGCCGGTGGGCGATGATGAACGACGTCCGGCCGCGCATCAGCGTGTCGAGCGCCTCCTGCACGAGCGCCTCGCTCTGGGTGTCGAGCGCGCTGGTCGCCTCGTCCAGGATCAGGATCCGCGGGTCCTTGAGCAGCGCGCGGGCGATCGACAGCCGCTGACGCTGACCGCCGGACAGGTTCACGCCGCGCTCGCCCAGTTGCGTCTCGTACCCCTCGGGCAGCGACGTGATGAAGTCGTGCGCATTCGCGGCCCGGGCGGCGGCGACCAGTTGCTCCTCGGTCGCCGCCGGGCGGCCGTACGTCAGGTTCTGGCGGACCGTGCCGCTGAACACCATCGAGTCCTGCTGCACGATCGAGATCGACTGCCGCAACGCCCGCAGGCGGTAGTCGCGGACGTCGACGTCGTCGATCAGGATCCGCCCGTCCCCCACGTCGTACAGTCGCGGCAGCAGCGACACGATGGTCGTCTTGCCCGACCCGGACGGCCCGACCAGCGCGACCCGCTCGCCGGCGCGGGCGTGGAACGTCAGGTCCTCCAGCACCCACCGCTTGTGGGCCGCGGCGGGCGGCGCCGCGCCCTTGCGGCGCGCGTCGTCGGCGGCCGCGTCCGCCCGCTCCTGCCGCAGCGCCTGCGGCGACTCCTCGTCCAAATGGACGCGCGACTCCTCGCTGTCGTCCTGGTAACAGAACCGCACGCCCTCGAACCGCACCTCGCCCCGCGCGGGCGGCGCCGACACCGCCCGCCGCTTCTCGACGATCTTCGGCGTGATCGCCAGCACGCGGAACACCCGGTCGAGCGCCGCCATGCTCGTCTGGTAGACGATGTTCAGCTCGGCGAACCGGCGGAGCGGGCCGTACATGATCCCGAGGAACCCGAGGAACCGCGTCAGGTCGCCCGCGCTCATCCCGCCCTCGCGGCGGAGCGCGAGGTACGACCCGTAGCCGATCACGATCACGGTGCCGGCGTGCACGAGCATTTCGCTGATCGCGCCCACCAGGTGGGCGAGGCTGCTCTGCTCGACGACCCGCCCGAAGTGCTCGTCGGTGTCGCGGGCGAACTGCTCCCGCTCGCGGTCCTCGCCGTCGTTGGTCTTGACCAGCGCGATCCCGGCCAGCCGCTCCTGCACGGTCCCGCTGATCTTGCTCATCTGGCTCTGCACCCGCTCGCCGGCGTGGCGGACCCGCTCGTTGAGCGCGCGGAATGTCAGCATGTACAGCGGCAGGATCCCGACGCACGCGAGCGCGAGCTTCCAGCTGACCGCGAACAGCAGCCCGAGCGCGACCAGCACCTGCACCGCGTCCATCACGACCAGCAGCACCCCGCCGTTGATCAGGTCGCCCGCCTTCTGGATGTCGTTGATCAGCCGCGACACGATGCTGCCGGTCCGCTCCTTGGCGTAGAAGTGCAGCGACAGCCGCTGCAGGTGGTCGAACAGCTCGCGCCGTAAATCGGCGATCACCCGGTTGCCGAGCTTGACCGTGTAGTGCCCGCGCACGTACGTGACCAGGCCGAACAGCAGCGCGGTCGCGACCCCGGCGACGGTCAGCACCGTCAGCCAGTGCATCCGCTCCTCGAACGTCGGCGGCTGGGACAGGCCGCGGCGGACCCAGTCCGGCGCGATCACGCGGTCGATCGCCGACCCGATCAGCCACGGGAACACGAACGTCAGGCCGAGGTTCAGCAGCCCGGCGGCGACCGTGATCGCGAGCATCGTCTTGTACTGGAGTGCCTGCGTGAGCAGGCGGCGGAGGTACATGCCCCGGAGCCCCGATGCCATCGTCATGATCAGTTTTCTCCCGTCGGTCGGGCTCGTCGCGGTCATTCCGTTGCCGCGCACCCACGTCCGACCACGTCCGTCGTCGGCCGCGACCACCCGCGAACGCCGTTCCGGACCCGCGCCGGAATCGAAGAACCTGACGAAACGAGCCGCGTGAACGAGCCGGATGGAAAGGCTCGGTTCGCTCAGTGCCCGGCAGGGTCCGCTTCAGCGGACGGAACTTAGGCAGATCGACCGGCACGACCCGCCTTCGCTGCAAGACCGCGCGACAGATCGCCAAGTCATGCCCGCCGGAACTTTCCGCCCCCGCCCCCGTCGAACGCCGCAGACCTCGTACAGGAAGGTGCCCATGCGCCGATTCGTCGCCCTCCCCCTGCTGCTCTTGTCGTCGGTCGCGTTCGCCCAGGCCCCGCAGCTTTTGGTCAAGAACCCGCACGACCCCGCTGCCAAGCCGCACCCGATCGCGCTCGCCAAGGCCGACGTCCACGTCGTCATCGGCGGCCCGCTCGCGCAGACGACGATGACGCTGACATTCACGAACGACGCCGACCGCGTCCTCGAGGGCGAGCTCGTCTTCCCGCTCCCGGAGAACGCGACCGTCAGCCGCTACGGCCTCGACGTCGACGGCCGGATCGTCGACGCCGTCACCATCGAGAAGGAGAAGGCCCGAGCGGTCTTCGAGACCGAGGTGCGCAAGGGGATCGACCCCGGTCTTGTCGAGCAGGTGCAGGGGAACAACTTCCGCACCCGCGTTTACCCGATCCCGGCCAAGGGGTCGCGCACGGTGCGCGTGCAGTACGTCGCCGAGGCGGCCGGCCACGGCGACCAACTCGTCTACGCCCTCCCCGTCCACTGGCCCGGCTCGACGCCCGCGCTGTCACTGAAGATCGAGGCCGTCGCCACCCAGGCGCCGGCCGTCGACAACGTGCCCGGCCTGACCTTCGACACCACCGGCGACCGCCACGTCGCCGAGCGGAAATTCGAGAAGGCCCAGTTCGGCGGCGCGGTCGTCGCCAGGCTGCCCGCGGCCGGCGCGACCAGGCCCGTCGTCGAGCGCCGTTCCACCTCGACCGTCTCCGCCGAGAACTTCGACCCGAAGACCGCCGAGCAGTTCGCCAGGACCGAGCACTACTTCGTCCTCAGCGACCTGCCGCGGCTGGAGGGGATCGACCGGGACGCGATGGCCGCCAAGCCCGGCCGGATCGCCGTCGTCTGGGACGCCTCCCTCTCGCGTGAGAACGCCGACCACGCGAAGGAGTTCGAGCTGCTCGAGCGGCACCTGAAGGCGACGGACGTCGACTTCGATTTGATCGTCCTGCGCAACGCCGCCGAGCCGCCGGTCGCGTTCAACGTCGGCCTCGACGGCGTCGCGAAGCTGATCGCGCACCTCAAGGCGCTGCCGTACGACGGCGGCACCGCGCTGTCCGCGCTCCGCGTCGCCCGCAACTACGCCGACCTGCTCCCGCCGGAGCGCGGCGGCCGCCTGAACCGGCCGCAGGACTACGGCTATTACCTGCTGTTCACCGACGGCCTGTCCAACCTCGGGCCGGACCTGCCGGCGCAAGTCGAGGCGCCGGTCGTCGCGATCTCGACCGGCCCGCGGTCGAACCACACGCTGTTGCGCCGCCTCGCGTCGACGTCCGGCGGCCAGTACCTCAACCTGCAGTCGCTGACGACCGACCAGGCGCTGGCGGCGATGGCCGACAAGCCGGGCTCGCTGATGTCGATCGACGCGAAGGAGGGTGAGGTCGCCGACGTCTACCCGCGCCTCCCGCATCCGGTGCAGGGGCGCGTGACGGTCGCCGGCCGGCTGCTCGCCAGGTCCGCGACGGTCACGCTGAACTACGGCCGCGGCGGGCAGGTTCTCAAGCGCGTCCCGGTCACGCTCACGCAGGACGGCGCCGCCGACGGCGACCTCGCCCCGCGCTACTGGGCACAGCTCAAGGTCACCGACCTCTCCGCCGCCGCCGACAAGAACGAGCGCGAGATCACGGATCTCGGCAAGCGGTTCGACCTCGTGACACCGTTCACGTCGATGATCGTGCTCGAGACGGTCGAGCAGCACCTCCTGCATAAGATCGTGCCGCCAAAGTCGCGGGCGAACGTCTACGCCGAGTTCGTCAAGCGGATCGAGCAGCAGCAGTCCGTCGCGCGGACGGAGGAGAAAGCGAAGATCGACCGCGTCGTCGCGATGTGGGAGAAGCGGCTGGCGTGGTGGGACAAGGAGTTCAAGTACCCCGCCGACTTCAAGTACCAGGCGACCGCGCGGAACAAGGCCGACGGCGCGGCCCCGGCCGCCGAAGATCGAGCCCACGTGCTCCGCGGTGCGGCCGCGACGCCGGCGTTGCAACCCGTCGACGCCCGCAACCCGGCCGCGCCAGCCCCCCGGACGGCGCCCGCGGCTGAACCGCGCGCCACCGCCGGTGGGCGTGTCGTCACCGTCGACACCCTCAGCCAACGCGTCCCGGACTTCGACAACGCCCCCAGCCTCGGCCTCCAGCGCAACGGTGAGGGTCGCGGTCGCGGCACCGCGTCCGCCGGCGGGCGCGGCGACGTTCCCCCCGACGGCAGTGGCGGACTGTTCGGCGGCGGTAACGAGGCGCAAATCGGACAGCAGGGGCAAGTCCGCGAGTTCCGAGAAGCGCTGACGAGGCGGGAACTCCGGGAACAAGCCGGCAACCGTCCGGCCGGGGGGTATCGCACCGCCACTGCCGTCGACGACCCCGTCGCCACCCGGCCCACCGCCGGCGGCGCCGTTTCGTTCCGCGCCGGCGCGGACGTCGCCATCGCCGTCAAAGAGCCGTTACCCGAAGCACCCTACGTGAAAGCCCTACAGGCCGCCCCGCCCGCCGAGGCGTACGCCGTCTACCTCGACCAGCGCAAGGCCCACGGCTCGACCCCCGCGTTCTACCTCGACGCCGCCGACGTCTTCGCCAAGTCCGACCCCGCCACCGCGCTACGCGTCCTGACCAACATCCCCGAGCTCGCGCTCGACGACGGCCGCCTGCTCCGCATCGCCGCCCACCGCCTCCAGCAGGTCGGCCAGCTCGACCTCGCGATCGATTTGTTCGAGCGCATCACCCGCCTCCGGCCCGAGGAGCCCCAGTCCTTCCGCGACCTCGCCACGGCCCTCGCCGACCGCGCCGACCGCTCCCAGGCCGCCGGCGACCCCGCCCGCGCCCGCTCCGACCGCGAGCGCGCCGTCGACCTCCTCCACAAGGTTGTCATGAACCCTTGGGCCCGCTTCGAGGAGATCGAGACGATCGCCCTGATCGAAGCCAACCGCCTGCTCGCCAAGTCGCCGTCCGATGTCAAGAACCCCTTCGACCCCCGCCTGACCAAGCCGCTCACCCCCGACGTCCGCATCGTCCTCACCTGGGACACCGACAACACCGACATCGACCTCCACGTGGTCGAGCCGTCCGGCGAGGAGTGCTTCTACGGCCACAACCTGACCACGATCGGCGGCGCGGTCTCCCGCGACTTCACCCAAGGATACGGCCCCGAGGAGTACGTCCTCCGCCGCGCCATGCCCGGCGAGTACAAGATCATGGCGCGCTTCTTCGGCAACCGTGACCAGCGACTCCTCGGCCCGACCACCGTCCAGGCCACCGTCATCACCCACTACGGCACGCCCCAGGAAAAGCGCGAGTCCCTCACCCTCCGCCTGAAAGACGCCAAGGACATGGTCGAAGTCGGCAAGATCACCGTGAAGTAAAGGAGGAAGGCGAACCGCGGAAGGGCGAACCCGATCACAATCACCCGTCCCGCAGGTTGCCCGTATCACGGGCGCCCCGCCCGTGTTTCTTCCCGTAGCACGGGCTACCAGCCCGTGTCCCGAGGTGGCACGGGCGTCCCGCCCGTGAGTGAGTGACGCAAACACCGACGAGAGGCGCCCGCGGTACGGGCGACTCACCCAGCCCTATCCGATTCATCCCGCCTCCATCCCTCCCCTCGATTTGCCCGCCCCCGCGCTCTCGGGTATACCTCCGCCCACCCCCCTTCCCCCCGGAGGAGCCGAATGGATTCCGCCCCGAACGACCCCCCGCAGAAGGCCGCCCACGACGCCCACGTCGCCCCCAATGCCCGCCTCGGCCTCGCCCTGTTCGCCGTGTACCTCGCCCTCTACCTCGGCTTCATGGGCATCGCCGCCTTCAAGTACGAGTGGTTCAACCGCGCCCCGTTCGGCGGCGTCAACCTCGCGATCCTCTACGGCATGGGCCTGATCGTCGCCGCCCTCCTCCTCGCCCTCCTCTACATGGCCCTCTGCAAACGCGACGAGTAACCGCGTTTTCCCTGCCGACCGCCTTCCGCCTACTCCAAGCCCATGCTCCACCCCACCTCCGCCCTCGCCGTCGCGATCTTCTGCGTGTTCGTCGGCGCCGTCCTCGCCCTCTCGTTCTACCTCGGCTCCAAGGCCAAGAGCGCCCAGGGCTACTTCGCCGCCCACGGCCAGGTCGGGTGGTTCGTCAACGGGATCGCCTTCGCCGGCGACTACCTGTCCGCCGCCAGCTTCCTCGGCATCTGCGGGATGATCGCCTTCTGGGGGTACGACGGCTTCCTCTACTCGATCGGCTACCTCGCCGGTTGGATCGTCGCCCTGTTTGTGATCGCCGAGCCGATCAAGCGCCTCGGCAAGTACACGTTCGCCGACGCCCTCGACGCCCAGTTCCACTCCCGCGGGATCAAGCTCGCCGCCGCCATCTCCACTTTGGTCGTATCCATCTTCTACCTGATCCCGCAGATGGTCGGCGCCGGCGCGCTGATCAAGCCGCTGCTCGGCCTGCCCCACCACTGGGGCGTGATCATCGTCGGCGCCGCCGTCGTCACGATCGTCGTCACCGCCGGGATGGTCTCGACCACCTGGGTCCAGTTCATCAAGGGCTCGCTCCTCGTCTTCTTCTGCACGGTCCTCGTCGTCCTGATCCTCAACCGCGGCCTCAAGGTCTCCCCGCCCAGCCAGCCGCAAATCGTCACGAAGCAGGGCGACACGACCCTGATCAACGGCCAGCCCCAATCGCCCACCAACGACCTCCGCCCCGTCGGCAGCGTCCTCGCCCTCCCGAAAGAGTACGCCGGCAAGGCCGAGACCGGCCCCCTCGGCCCGATCGAGTACCTCCGCACCATCCAGAACTCGACGATCGAGACCTACTCGAAGAAGACCGCCGGCGACGTCACCACGTTCACCCCCGCCCCCAAGCCCGGCTCCGAGCTGCTGACGCCCGGCGCGTCCGCCACGTTCGCCTCCGTCCGCAAGCCCGAGCTGTACGGTAAACTGAACTTCCTCTCCCTCATGCTCGCCCTGTTCTGCGGCACGGCCGCGTTACCGCACATCCTGATCCGCTACTACACGGTCAAGGACGCCTCCGCCGCCCGCAAGTCCACCGTCGTCGGCATCGCGTCGATCGGCTTCTTCTACGTCCTGACCCTCTACCTCGGCCTGGGCGCGATGACGTCCGGCCAGCTCGACCCGACCGACACCAACATGGCCGCCCCCCTGCTCGCCAAGAGCTTCAACCCCGTCCTGTTCGCGATCATCAGCGCGATCGCGTTCACGACCGTCCTCGGCACCGTGTCCGGCCTGATCATCGCCGCCAGCGGCGCGGTCGCCCACGACCTGATGAGCAGCTTCCTCAAGCTCGACATGGACGACCACGCCAAGGTCCGCGCCGGCAAGATCGCCTGCGTCGTCGTCGGCGTGATCGCGGTCGCGCTCGGCATCGTCTTCCGAGACTTCAACGTCACGTTCCTGGTCGGCTGGGCCTTCAACATCGCCGCCAGCGCCAACCTCCCCGCCCTGGTCATGCTCCTGTTCTGGCGCGGCACGACCAAGCAGGGCATCACCGCCGGCATCACCGTCGGCCTCCTCTCCAGCCTCGCCTGGATCCTCCTGAGCGGCGACGCCTACAGCAACCTGTACGGCCTCCCCGCCGCCTCCGCCCCGATGCCATTCAACCAGCCGGGCATCGTCACCATCCCGCTGGGGTTCGCCGTCCTGATCCTCGTCTCCCTCCTGACGCACCGCACGGGCCGCCGGCACGACGGCTTCCCCGTCGCGGTCCAGGCAACGGCACGGTGACCGGAAACCCAACTTTCGACTTATAACTTTCAACCCGTAACGCCCATGGTCGAAATCACCACCACCTACCAAGGCCAACTCCGCTGCACAGCCACCCACGGCCCCAGCGGCAACACGCTCTTCACCGACGCCCCGAAGGACAACATGGGCAAGGGCGAGGCCTTCAGCCCCACCGACCTCGTCGCCACCGCGCTGGCCACGTGCGTCCTGACCACCATGGGTATCGTCGCCCAGCGCCACGAGATCGACATGACCGGCGCCACCGCCCGCGTCACCAAGGAGATGGTCACCCAGCCCCTCCGCCGCATCGGCCGCCTCGCGCTGCACGTCACCATGCCCCGGCGCCTCTCCGACGAAGACCAGAAGCGCCTCGAGAACGCCGCCCACACCTGCCCCGTCCACAAAAGCCTCCACCCCGACGTCCAGCTCCCGATCACGTTCACCTGGGGCCAAAGCCAAGGGTAAAGGCGGAAGGCGGAAGGATGAATCAGACCGCGGCCAGCCCAGTTGCCCGTATCACGGGCGCCCCGCCCGTGTTCCTCTCGTCCCGTAGCACGGGCCACCCGCCCGTGTCTTCCGAGGTGGCACGGGCGTCCCGCCCGTGAAGAGTCGAGCATGAAGGGGCCCGTAATTCGAACAACGGGTCGACGACCAAACCCGGAGCGCCGGACGAATGAAGACCAACCCCGCCCCCGGTGATCCGATTCAGCCTTCATCCTCCAGCCTTTCGCCTTCGTCCCCCTCCCCCCGCCCCACCCGCGTCCGCTGGGCCGTCATGGCCTTCCTCTGCGGCCTCGCCTTCCTCACCTACTTCGACCGCTTCAACATCGTCGAGGCTCAGAAGGCTATCCAGAAGGACCTCCGCCTCACCGACCCCCAGCTCGCCTGGGTCATGGGCGCGTTCTGGCTCGCCTACGCCCTCTTCGAGATTCCCGGCGGCTGGCTCGGCGACCGCTACGGCGCGCGCGGCTCGCTCGCGCGCATCGTCCTCGCCTGGTCCCTGTTCACCGCCCTCTCCGGTTCCGCCACCGGCTTCTACTCCCTCCTCGCCTACCGCTTCCTGTTCGGCGTCGGCGAGGCCGGCGCGTTCCCCAACATGGCCCGCGTCCAGGCCGCCTGGCTCCCCGCCCGCTCCCGCGCCCGCTGGGGCGGCCTCCTCTGGCTCATGGCCCGCTGGGGCGGCGCGTTCTCCCCGATCATCGTCGGCCACATGCTCCGCGCGTTCGACTCCACCCCGTTCCGCGACTTCGTCCGCGGCACCTTCCTCGAACACGTCGCCAGCTGGCGCCTCGGCTTCTACGCCTCCGGCCTCGTCGGCCTCGTCTGGGTCGTCGCGTTCTGGCCCTACTTCCGCGACCGCCCCGAAGACAAGAAGTCCGTCAACCAGGCCGAGCTCGACCTGATCCGCGAAGGCCGCCCCGCCGCCGCATCCGACGACGCGCACGCCCCCCCGCCCCGCGCCCTCTGGGCCAGCCTCTTCTCCTCCCCCTCCCTCTGGGCCTTCGCCCTCCTCTACCTCCACGTCAGCTTCGGCTGGTCCTTCTTCGCCAGCTGGATCCCGCGCTACTTCGAGGACGTCCAGGGCACCAAGTTCCACCGCTCGGAGTGGATGCGCGTCTACCCGCTGTTCCTCGGCGGCATCTCCTGCCTCGCCGGCGGCGCGCTCTGCGACCACCTGGTCCGCCGCACCGGCCGCAAACGCCTCTACCGCGCGCTCTTCCCCGTCGCCGGCTACACCGTCGCCGCGATCGCGCTCGTCTCCCTCCGCTTCGTCAAGACCCCCGAGCAGGCCGCGATCGTCCTCTGCGTCGTCGGCGTCGCCTCCGACTTCGGCCAGGGCGCCAACTGGGCCAGCATCGTCGACATCGGCGGCCGCTACGCCGGCGTCGCCACGGGCCTGATCAACACCGTCGGCAACCTCGGCCACTTCGTCCAACCCGTCGTCGGCCAGTGGCTCTTCAACACCTTCGGCTGGGACACCCTCTTCGTCGCCTACGCCGCCGCCTACTGCGTCGCCGCCAGCATGTGGCTCGTCATCGACCCCACCCGCCGGTTCTACGAGGAAGCCCGCGAGCCGCACCAACCCCCCGTCCGCGCCCCCGCCGCCGCGCGCTGACCGCGCCCGCGCGTCTCTCTCCCTCCCGCGCAGAGAAACCCGTTGCGGCAATTCACCCCCGGGGTATGTTGACGGCGGCACAGTCACCTCCGCCGCGAAAAGGGACCACAATCCGGAGACCGCAATGGACGACACCCCCCCGCTCGTGCCGGCGCCCGCGCCGGCCGACCCCCCGCTCGCGCCGCCCGTCCAGATCCCGCTGAACCCGGTCTGGCTGGGGCAGGTGTTGCTCGAGGAGTACCGCGCGATCGGGCTGCTCACACCCGAACAAGCCGCCGGATTCGCGGGCGATCTCCCCGGGATCGACGACCTGCGGCTCTCGATCCAGACTGCCCGGACCGCGATCCGCGCCGCCGGCGGCGATCCGGACACCGACCCGGACGTCGCGCGCGACGTGCAACGGCTCGACCAGTCGAAGCGGTCGTTCCTCCTGCGCCTGTACCGCACGGTCGACCAACACCCCGCCGGCCCGGCCGCCCTCTGCCTGTCCGGCGGCGGCATCCGCAGCGCGACGTTCGCCCTGGGCGTGATCCAGCGGCTGGCCCGGGAGAACCTGCTGGCGAAGTTCCATTACCTGTCGACCGTGTCCGGCGGCGGGTACATCGGGAGTTGGCTGTCGTCCTGGGTCAGCCGCGCGGGCGGGGACGCCAGGGCCGTCCAGGACCAACTCCGCGCGGACCCGACGCCGGTCGACCCCGAGCCGCCGCAGGTCCGCCACCTCCGCGAGTACAGCAACTACCTCAGCCCGCGGCTCGGGGTGTTCTCGGTCGACACGTGGACGCTGGCGGCGACGTTCGTCCGCAACCTGACGCTGAACTGGCTGGTCACGCTGACGCTGCTGGCCGCCGTCCTCGTGCTGCCGCGGCTGGGCGCGCTGTCCGTCCGCGGGTTGCAGATCGACGACAAGGGGTGGACGACGTTCGCCGCGATCGCGTGCACGATCGCCGCGGCCCTCTGCCAGGCCGTCGCCGTCAGCTACATGGACCGCCACCGCCCCAGCGCCCGGGCCAAGTACGGCCTGACCGCGCCCGACACCCAGGGCAAGTTCCTCTGGGGGTGCTGGCTGTGGCTCGTGCTGGCGGCGGTGCTGCTCGCGACCGCGTGGACCTGGTTCCGCGGGCTCGTGAACCCGGACGTCCAGGCCGCCGGCCGGTGGGGGCGCGCGGCGTCCGAGTGGACGTTCTGGCTGTTCGCGATCCTCGCGTTCTCCCTCGCCGCCGCGGTGATCGCGTACGGGATCAACCTCGCGCGCATGACCCCGGGGCACCGCCGCGCCCGCCGCACCCCCGAGGAGCGGCTGTACGGTATCTACCTCGCGGTCGCCGGCGCGGTTAGCTCGCTCGTGCTCTACCTGTTCCTCCGGCAGGAGTGGCTCGACCCGTACCAGCACCCGCGGGCGTACGTCGCGGCGGCGCCGGCGGCATACCTGCTCTCGTTCCTGGTCGGCGGCATCGTCTTCCGCGGACTGACCAGCCGCATCACCCGCGACCCGGACCGCGAGTGGAGCGCGCGGGCCGCCGCGTGGATCCTGCTGACTGCCGTCGGCTGGGCCGCCGCCGCCGCAATCGTCCTGCTCGCGCCCAGCTGGCTGATGTCCCTGTCCGCCAAAGCACAGGCCGCGGTGACGGCCGTCGGCGGGCTGGCGGCGGCCGTCACCGCCGTGCTCGGGAAGAGCTCGAAGACGCCCGGCAACGCCGAGCACGGCGGGCCCACCGGGTTCGGCGGGACGCTCCGCCAGCACGCGCTGACCGTCGCCGCCCCCCTGTTCGTACTGTTCCTGATCACCGCGATCTCCCTCGCCACGACCGCCCTGATCTCGCGGTTCCCCGGGAACGACCGCCTGCAGTACGAGGCGTGGCGCGGCAGCCCGCCCGCGTTCGCCGGCGACCACGCCGCCGCCGCCGTCCCGCTAAACGTCGTCCTCTGGCCCGGCGACAGCCCGCACCACGTCCTGCCGGCGCTCACGCACCGGTTCCCGCCCGTCGCCCGCGTCGACGCCTGGGCGTTCCCCCGCGACTGGCACCGCGACGTCGTCCTCTACGGCGGTTGGCTCCCGCCGCTCGCCGTCCTGCTCGGCGGGCTCGCGGTCGGGCTGACCATGAGCTACTACGTCAGCGTCAACAAGTTCTCGCTCCACACCACGTACCGCAACCGCCTGATCCGCTGCTACCTGGGCGCGTCCCGCACGGACCGCGACCGCAGCCCCACGCTGAACCGGTTCACCGGGTTCGACAAGCACGACGACCTCCGCGTCCACGAGCTGCTCGCGCCACAGGCCGCCGAGCGGGGCGACGCGCGGCTGTTCCACGTCATCAACATGACGCTGAACCTCGTCGGCGGCGAGAAGCTCGCCTGGCAGGAGCGGAAGGCCGACGGCTTCACCGCCACCCCGCTCCACTGCGGCAACGCCGACCTCGGGTACCGCCGGTCGACCTGCTACGGCGGCGGCGCGACGTTCGACCTCAACGGCAACGTCCAGGAGCACCGCCCGCACCGCGCGGTTTCCGTCGGCACCGCGCTGGCCGTCTCCGGCGCGGCCGCCAACCCGAACATGGGGTACCACTCGTCCCCCGCCGTCGCGTTCCTGATGACCCTCTTCAACGTCCGCCTGGGTGCTTGGCTGGGCAACCCCGGGTGGCCCGGCAGCCACGGCCAGGCACCGCGCCTCCGCGTCCCGTTCCTCCGCACGTTCCGCGTGCCCTACCTGCCGACCTTCGGCCTAGCCCACCCCCGCTCCTCTGCCCGCCCGCTGATCGCCGAGGCGTTCGGCCTGACCGACAGCCGACACCCGTACGTCCACCTGTCCGACGGCGGCCACTTCGAGAACCTCGGGCTCTACGAGATGGTCCGCCGCCGCTGCAAGCTGATCGTCGTCTGCGACGCCGGCGCCGACCCCGACTGCGCGTTCGACGACCTCGGCAACGCCGTCCGCAAGATCCACATCGACCTCGGCGTCGAGATCGCGTTCACCGGCCCGCTCCCCATGCGCCCGCGGAAGGACAAGTTCCGCCCCCGCGCCGGCCGCGGGCACCACGCGGTCGGTAAAATCTATTACGCCCCCCGCGAGCCCCGCCCCGACCACGAGACCGACGAGCAGCGGGCCGCCCGCGAGCAACGCGAGGCCGCGACCACGGGCACCCTGATCTACATCAAGGCCGCCTTCTACGGCACCGACGAGCCGGCCCACGTCTACAACTACGCCCAGTCCTGCCGCGACTTCCCCCACCAGTCCACCGCCGACCAGTTCTTCAGCGAATCCCAGTTCGAAAGCTACCGCGCGCTCGGCTACTACTCCGCCGACCTCGCCCTCCCCGACCTCCGCAAGCGCCTGCCCGCTCCGGGCGCGCCCACCTGAGCGCCCCACGCGCGCACGGGTCATCCTGAGGGAGCCTTGGCGACCGAAGGATCTGGCCCCGAACGAGAAAGCCACGCCCCCGCAGCAACAACTTTCGCCAGCCGAGGATGACCCACCACGACTGCGTTTCTCCGCGGTCTCTGCGTCTCCGCGGTGAATCCTCTTGGAAAGTTCCTACCCGTAAACCTTCCAGAAATACGCCACCGTCAGCACCGACCCGATCGTCAGGATCAGCGCCCGCACCCACGCCTGCGGCACCCGCTGCGCCGCCCACATCCCCGCGTACCCGCCCAGCAGCGACCCGACCGCCATCGCCCCCGCCAGCCGCCAGTCCACCCCGCCCCCCCACGCGAACACCGCCACCGCCGACGCGTTCGCCGTCACCTGCACCACCACCTTCAGCGCCGTCAGCTGCCGCAGATCGTGCAGCCCCGCCACCGACAACCCCGCCACCAGCAGGATCCCCGCCCCCGCCCCGAAGTACCCGTTGTAAACCGCGATCACCAGGAGCAACGGCACCACCCCCGCGGTGAACCGCGGCTCGGCCGGCCCCGCGTCCCCCCGCCCTGCCCACCGGCTGATCCGCCGCCCCATCGCGAACACGACCGTCGAAAACAGCAGCAACCACGGCACCGCCACCGCGAACGCCGTCGCCGGCGTCACCTTCAACAACCAAGCCCCGATCGCCCCGCCCACGAACCCCACCGCCGCGTACCCCCACAACACCCCCCGCCGCACCCGCGACAACTCCCCCCATGCCGGCGGGATGCTGCTCGCATACCCCGGCCACAACCCCACCGTGCTCGTCACGTTCGCCAGCTTCTCCGACAACCCCGCCAACCCCGTCAGCACCGGGAACGTGACGAACGTCCCCCCGCCCGCGATGGCATTGATCGCCGACCCCACAAACGCCGCCAACCCGACCAGCACCACCACCATAAGCGTGCGGGATGCTAGTCACCGGCCGGCAATTGGCAATCGGTGGTTCGCGATTGGTGCATCACGCCCACCACTGGCGACTGACAACTAACAACTGCTTTCACGGATCCGGCAACACCGGCGACCCCCAAACCGCCGGCGGCTTCGCCGGCCCGTCCCGCACCGTGAACTTCACGTGCCCCCCGTCGTCGCTCAGCCGCCCGTCGATCGTCCCCCGCCCCCGACCCGTTCTGTCGTCCATCTCGTACGCAATTGTGAACCGCGCCGCGTCCGCCGGGTACACCTGCCCCGCCCACATCCGGATGTTCACCTCCGGCAAGATCGACACCGGCATGCTCAGCGGCAGCATTCGGTTCGGCGTCGGCGGCATCACCCGTGGCGGCGCCCCGCCGTGCCACGGCGCCGGCTCGAACACCGTCGCCCGCAGCTCGAACGGCGAGTAAATCGGCTGCGTCCGCACGTCGTCCATCTCCACCACCACCAGCCGCCGCACCCCCGTCCGGCTCGTCCGCTCGTGCGCGAACACCACCGCCCCCCGCACCGTGCCCGCCGGCCACCCCGCCACCGCCGTGAACCGCGTCACCGCGTCCGGCCTGTACCCGGCCACCGGCTTCGCCGCCGCCGGCCCCGTGCCGACACTCCAGTTCGACCGCACGTCGACATACCCCCCCTGCCCGATCAGCCGCGCCGCCGCCCCCGCCTCCTCCTCGTACACCACCCGCTCCGCCGGCGCCTCGAACGTCAAACACCGGTGCTGCCAGTACACCACCCGCCCCCGCGCCAACACCGGCTCCCGCCACCACCAACACGCCACCGCCACCCCCAGCACGACCACGCCCAACACCACCCGCCGCACCCCCCGCCGCCGATACATCGCGGGCTTGGGCGCATACCCCAGCGGCGCCCGAGACGTCGTGTCCTTCTCCATCCCCCGGTAGACGCCCACCGCCGACACAAGTTCACTCACCGCACCCGCGCCTGTGCCGCGCAGAGGTCACACCCCCTCTCCCGAGGCCGCAAGCGATCCCCCCTTCGCCCGCACCCGCAACGGCCGTGGGAGAGGGCAGGGGTGAGGGGCGTCTCCGCGCAACCCGCCCCCCTACTCCACCCCCTTCGCCTCCGCCCGGTCTATCTCGATGATCTTCAACCGCGCCTCCTCCCACGGCTTGTCCCGCGCCGACGCCCCCGCCAGCGCCCGCCGCTGCGCCGCGATCGCCAGGTCGTACTCCCCTCGCGCCGCGTGCACGCTCGCCAGCATCCGCTGCGCCTTCCAGTCCTCCTTCGCCGCCGCCGCCGCTGACTCCTTCGCCAGCCGCAGCATCAGGTCCGTGTCCATCCGCTTGAGATCCGGCGCCCACGCCATCACGTTCAGCACCGGCCGCAACTCGCCCCCGTCCGCCCGCAGCGCCTCCACCAGCTTCCCCGCCAACTCGCTGGCCGCCGCGTAATCCGCCTTCGTCATCAGCGCCCGCAGCTTCACCAGCCCGTACGGCTCGCCCCCCGCCTCCAGGATCGGCGCGGTCAGCGACCCGTCGTCCATCGCGATCAATCGGTCGAGCACCGCCAGCGCCTCGTCCATCGCCCGCCCCTCGCCCCGGTCCGCCATCAGCGCCAGCACCGCCTGCTCGTCCGCGCGCCGCTTCGCCTCCGCCGCCTCCTGCGTCCGCGCCTCCGCCGCCGCGTCGAACGTCCCCTCGACGATCAGCCGCAGCGGCCGGTCCATCCGCCACGGGTGCCCGATCCACGCCACCTTCCCCGCCCGGTCCACGATGAACGTCACCGGCACCGAGTCGAACCCCGCCGCCGTCAGCCACCCCTCCGACATCCGCCCGCCCCGCCCCCCCTCCGGCGGCTCGTCCGGCGTCCCCGCCGGCACCGCGTCCGTCGCCACCGCGTACCCGATCCGCCCCCCCGCCTCCCGCACGAACGGCCCCACCCGCCGCCGGTCCCGCTCCCACACGCTCACCCCGATCACGACCACCCCCTTCTCCCGGTACTCCGCTTGCATCCGCGTCACGTGCGGCATCGCGAAAATGCACGGCCCGCACCACGTCGCCCAGAACTCCACCACGTACACCGTCCCCCGCTCCAACTTCCCGACCGGCCCCCCCTTCACCCACTCCCCCACCACCAGCGGCGGCGCCGCATCCCCCACCTTCAACGTCACCGGCAACTTCCCCTCACCCCCCACCTGTCCCCGCGCCCCCACCGGCGCCACCGCGACGACCAGCGCTCCGCACAACACCACCAAACCCGCGGAACAGCGCATCCCGAACCTCCGCATCTGACGCCCGCAGGCCGACCATTTCGACTACACCTGTAGTCACATCATGCAAACCGCCCATCCATCCGGTCAAGCAGAATAACCCCCGCCGCCCGCGGCCTGCCCACTTCAGCGAACGCCCCAGTAGAATCGCCAGCGCGCCCGACGGCCCCCGCCCCCCGAGAGGAACATCCTGATGTCCAAGCTCATCGCGATCATGTCCGTGTCCCTCGACGGCTTCGTCGCCGACCCCAACGACGGCGTCGCCGAAGTCTTCGACTGGTACTTCAACTCCGGCGACGTCGCGTTCCACGCCGGCGGCGCCGACCCCATGACGTTCAAAGTCTCCCCCCCGTCCGCCCAGCACCTCCGCACCCTCTGGTCCGAGCTCGGCGCCGTCCTCACCGGCCGCCGCACGTTCGACGTCGCCCACGGCTGGGGCGGCAACCACGCCTGGGGTCCCGCCTTCGTCCTAACCCACCACGTCCCCCCCGGCTGGCCCCGCCCCAACTCCACCGTCCACTTCGTCACCGACGGCCTCGAGAGCGCCGTCCGCCAGGCCAAGGCCGCCGCCGCCGGCAAGGCCGTCGGCGTCCACGGCCCCGACACGATCCGCCAACTCCTCGCCGCCAACCTCCTCGACGAACTCAGCATCGACGTCGCCCCCGTCCTCCTCGGCTCCGGTGTCCGCCTCTTCGACCGCCTCGCCAACACCCCCGCCCCCCTCGGCAACCCCACCGTCACCCAAGGCGTCGGCGTCACCCACCTCCGCTACCCCGTCCGCAAAAGGTAGGTCGCCTTGCCCTTCAGTACGCACATACCTCTATGAAAACGCGTCACGGTTGCTTGGCCGGCCTGATTGCCGTCGCGTTACTCGGTGCGTGGGCGACGTGGACCGCCGGGTGGGGCGACGACGGCGCCGGCACGCGCTTGGCGTTCGCGTTGGTCTGCGGGCTGGTCGTCGTTTACGCGGGCGCCTCGCTCGAATCGATAACAGGGCCAACGAATAAGGCCCCACCCGCGTCTCAAGAAGAGCCGCGACCGGACAATGAGGTATAACCCGCCGCCGGAGCGGACCGCGCCCGCGGGTAAGTTTCTTGTGGTTCCAGAGCCGGCGCTTCGCCCGCACGGCCTTGAACCGCCCGAGGCGATCCTCCCCAAGTTCGTCCCCCAGCACCCGCTCGAACAAAAACACGACCGCGCACGCGGCCTGATTCTGACTCGACGCGCTGAACCGCCGCTCCACCGCCAGGCGAGAGGAAGGCCCCACGTCGGCCCCGCCCAGTTCCCGCGGGTGCCGCCACCGCCCGCCCTCCCGGCAGAACCGAAGGAAGGCGACGATCCACGCCCGATAGCACCTGATCGTGTGCTTCGAAAGGTGTCGCACTCGCGCAGCCCGCACGAAACCATCCAGCACCGATTCAATCGAAAGCTCAAACCGTTGACAAGGGGGTGCACGAGCATAGCTTGGGGACATAACGGTCGGGGGCATTACCCGATGCGCCCGACGATGAATGGTAGCTATGCCCCTGCCACACGGTGCATCCAAGGCGAAGCGGAGCGTCTTCCGTGACTTCATCGTCGCCCTGCGTAAGCGTTGGCGGGACGAGTTGCCACACATCCGACCGATCGAGGCAGCGCTGGCCCCAACGATGCCAAAGGCGAGCACGTTCTATGCGGGATTCTCCCCGCAACTCGGGATGCACGTCTTCGTGAACTTCCAACACTCCTCGATGGCTTGGCAGGTCGGACAATTCACCATCAACATTATCCTCTCCAAGCGCGAAGGAGCACCCGAGGGCTGGGGCGGGCCGTTCCCACCGGATGACGGCGTGTCGTTCACTGAGGGAAGCTACCGAATCAACGGCGTTCTCGGTCGTCATAAAGACAAATGGTGGCACCTCAAACAGGACGATCCTCCGATCATCACCGAAGCGTGGCGTCCGACGAGCTACGACGACCACGAGACCGTTTCGCGTGAAGCCGCTGCCGAGGTCACTCGTGACGTGCGGGAGGCGCTCGCCAAGCTCGGCGCGAACGGGGCATAACCCGCCGCTGGAGCGGACCGCGGCGGCGGTATAGTTTCCTTTCGGTCGAGCGTCGCGCGTGCGCCGCCGCGGCCGCTCAACGGCACGACGTTAGGCGTTGCTCGCGTATCCTGAAAATGAAAACCAACATCGCCCCTGCTGAAACAGCGAGCGACATCGCCCGCTGTTTCCCAGTGATGTCCCAGCTTCGCCCTCACGTTCCAGAGGCTGATTTTGTGCACCGCGTCCAACGCCAGCAGAAAAACGGCTACGGCCTGGCATACCTTGAGGCGGAGTCTTGCGTCCGCGCCGTCGCAGGGTATCGCATTCACGAGTGTCTTTCTTCGGGTAGGATTTGTTACGTGGACGACCTCGTGACTGACGAACAGCACCGCTCCCAGGGCTTCGGACGTATGCTCTTCGAGTGGCTACTAGACCGCGCGAGGGCGTCTGGCTGCGAGGGGCTCGAACTTGATTCGGGGGTGCAGCGTTTCGCGGCGCATCGCTTTTATCTGACCCAACGCATGAGGATTTCCTCGCACCACTTTTCCATATCTCTGGCCCAATGACCGCAACGCCTAACCCCACGCCGCAATGCACCAGACCCGCGTCGGGCGTTTAGGTTACGGGAAAGCCGGTCAGCGCGGTGCCGGCCATTGAACGTCGATCCGTTATGCGACACGAGCCACTGGACTACGAATCACGTCAATCCGCCGTCAGTCAGCGTTGCGCGTTCTGCGGGTCGCGGGCCCTGGTCAACGGCAGGCTGGTCGGTGACAACTCGATGGGTGCGGGCTCGAACATCGGCTTTGTTCCGGATGGGCTGAAGTCGTTCGCTCTGACCTTGACGCCGCCGGACGTCGCGCTCGGAGACGCGGTCGTGACGGTCTGCCGGGACTGCGGAGCGATGTGGTCCCGCGTGGATGCGGCCAAGCTGTGCCAAGTTCTTGCAAAGTGGGGCAAAGAGGGCGTCGAATAATCCGCCTGCGGTTTCCGGCCGTCGGCGCGACCGGAGAAGGGGTCGGGCGCCCGGCGTGTCACATAATCCCCGTTGCACCGGACCGGGCCGGCGGTACATTTTCCGGCGGTCGAATGCGGCTAGGTGCCGGCCCGGCCGGTGATCGGCCCTACGTTATGTCGCCCGAAGCAGCCGCACACGGTCACGATCCGACGCGGTCCGCGTGGCTGGACCGGGTGCGGCCGACGGCGGAGCGCGCGATCGCAGGCCTTTGGAGGCCGCACCACCGTTCCGCGATGCTGTGGACGGCCCCGCGCCGCTTGGACCGGAAGGGGCGGCTCACGACGGGCATCGAGAAGAAGGAGTCGCGGCTCCGCGGGTTCGATGACGTGCGCGGGCAGGTGTTGCGGGCGCTGTCATCCGACGCGCCCGACGTCGCGAGGGAGATCCTCACACGTTCGGAGTTCGCCCACGCGATCCGCCTCGCGTTCACGCCCGAACAAGCGGTCGCCTATTTCGCCGAGTCCTTGGCGGCCCGGGACAACGCCTGGCTGGACGGCAGTGCCGGCCCCAACGTCCTCTGGATCTGCTCCTGGCGCGAGTGACGGTGCCCCGGCGGGCGACATAACCAGACACTGCAGCAAACCGGGGCGGCGGGTAAGCTATTGCTGATTCGAGAGCGGGCCGGGTGCCGCCCCGGCCGCTGAACGTCGGTCCGCTATCCACTCATGAAGCGAACCACCGTCATCATCGCCGCACTCACGCTGTGGGGATGCTCCGAGCAGCCGAATTCGCCCGCCAAGCCGTCACCGACGACTTCTCCCGCGCCAGGTGCGCCCACCACGTCGGCCGCGTACGATCCAAGCACGTTCCGGGCCGACATCACGCGGCTCATCTCGGCCAAGCAGTACCGTCAGGCGGTCGCGCTGGTGAAGGCGGCAGACGTGGAACGGCAGTTGGCGGCGGACCGCGCGGGATACATGGCGATCGGGTTGGACATGATTCTGCTCCCCGGCGTCTACCCGCAGGTCGAGTACGACCCGTCGCGCGACTGGTACGTTCCCGGCACGCAGGACGCGATCGAGGATGGCGAATGGCAGAACGCCGCGACCGGATTCGCCGAGCGCTACAACCTGCGGCGTCGCGGTATGAGCGGATAACCCGCCGCTGGTGCGGACCGCGGCGGCGGTATACTTCACGGGTAGTTGAGCGTGGCGCGCGTGCCGCCGCGCCGCTCAACGGCCTTCCGTTATCCCGCAGATGGCGAACGACCCGCTACAGACGTTCCGCAGCAGATTCGCGCGGGCAAAAGGCTATCGCGGCCCGTACCACCTTTGGTCGAACGCCGCCGTGGGCGTCACGTCCGTGCGACGAGACGACCAATTCGAGGTCACCGACGCGGAGGCAGGCGGGCACGTCTATCAAAACGGGCGGCATTATGTGCTGAGCGGCTGCACGACGCTGCACCTCATCCGCGGTGTCGATCACATCCTGGTTAGCACCGAACTCCGTGACGTCCTTCAGGAACACTGCGGCGAATCGGTGACGTTCCAACCGGCACGGGTGCGCGACCGTGTCACGGGTCGCACCGTGACGGGTTACGCCGAGTTGCGGCTACCCTCGGCGATCTGCGACGAATCGCTGCCCCGCGTCGAGGCCGAAGGCGGGCATGCATGGCACTTCATGGACTGCCACTTGTTCGTGAGCGAGCGGGCGGCGGGCGAGATTGATCGATGCGGTATCCTCGGGCTGGTCTTTGCTCCGGGGTTCAGCGACTTCATCGGCCGCGCGGCTGCGGGATAGCCAGCCACATCGACGTTTCCCAATCGTGGCCGCTGAAGGTCGTGCTACAACGTGAGAAGCAGCCATATCCTCATAACAACGAGTTATCCCGCTCCGGCCACTCCGATGGGCAACGCCGTCGATGCCATCCTCGTGCAGCAACTGGGCGCCGCGATGAGCGACTTGTCAGAGCGATGCTACTACGCCGGCTGGATGGGAGGCAGCGAGGACGTGATCCCGGAACTCTGCCGCCGCGCTCTTGCGACCGGCGTCCCGCAGCACTGGGGGCACGGCGAGGTGACACCCGAAATTGCCCAGATGCTGACGACCTTTGCCGAACGTGCGGGCGCGTGGGCGGACCTGCACCCGCAGGACGACACGTACGTCCCGTACCAGCCACGGAATCCGGTACCGCCGGAGGTCGCCGCCGCGCTCGACCGCGCGCAAGCCCAGAACTCGCGGCGGCCCGGCAGAGCGGGATAACCACGCTGCAGCGAACCAGGTGGGCGTCGCGGCCCTCAGGATTCGAGAGGTGGGCGTTGCCCGCCCGGCCGCTGAACCAGATCCCCCCCCGCCAATCGCCCCCGGCGGAACCCGCCCCCAATCCCGCCCGCCCGCGACAAGCCCACCAACGCCCCACCTCGCCAAAACGTACCCGGGGCGGACCTCACGGCCCGCCCCGGCAATGCTTCATCCTGCTTCCCGCTTCTGATTTCCCCCCTACTTCTCATTCAAATAATTCACCGTCACCACCTCGCCCGGCCGCAGTTGGAGCTTGTCCGGCTCCGGCATCGAGATCCGCACCGGGATCCCCCACTCCTTCCGCTTCGCGTTCGCCAGCTGCGCGTCCGGCACCTCCTGCACGTGCCCCCCCACCTCCTGCACCGTCGCCATCGCCGACTTCTTCGACATCTGGCTCCGCACGACCACCCGCTGGTCCTTCTTCGGCGCCACCCCGCTCCCCGGCCGAACGAACGTCAGGATGCTCGCCCCGTTGTCCTCCGTCACCGTGAACAGCTCCTGCCCCTGCCGCACGAACTCGTTCGGCTGGCAGAACACCGCCGTGATCGTCCCGTTCACCGGCGACTCCACCGTCCCCGCCCGGATCTTCCGGTCGAGGTCGTTCCGCCGCGAGATCAGGTCCGCCACCGCGCTCCGCAGCGGCGCCGCCTGCGCCCGCAGCTGGTCCGCCTTCGCCTTGTCCGTCCCCTTCGTCTCCTCGATCTGCTTCTCCGCCGCCGCCAGATCCGCCTCCGCCTTCGTCAGCGCGTCCTGCACCTTCTCGTGCTCGGTCACCACCGTGCTGACGTCGAACCGCGCGATCGGCACCCCCGCCGTCACCCGGTCGTAGATCCGCGGGTGCTCCGCGTTCGCCGCCAGCCGCCCGTCCTCCGCCGCCGCCACCCGCACCGTCACCGTCGTGACCTCCCCCAGCCCGTGCGGCGCGCCCGCGTACCCCTTCCACAGGTAGATCGTCGCCGCCAGCGACAGCGCGAAGATCACCGCCGGCAGCACCTGGTACCGCACCCGCTTCAGCTGCAGCTTCATCGGCGTCGGGATCACCTCCAGGTCGCCCCCGGAAAACCGCGCTGCCGAAGAAGAAGATTCATTAGTCGTCGTCGTGGCCAAAACTCAAACCTCCGCTTCGTCCGAACGGTGAAACAGCGAAACCCGCGCGACCCCCTCGGTCTTCTCCAGCTCCTGCAACAGCTCCCGGCTCCGCGACGGGTCCCGCAGCAGCAGCCGGTACGACAAGTCGATCTTCGACGCGTCCAGATCGTGCTGGCTCGCCAGATTCGCCCGCAAGCTGTGCCGCCGCAAGATCGGCTTCAGCGTCCCCATCGAGTCGCCGTGCCCGGCCCACTCGAGCGACAGGATCACGTCGTACCGGTGCCGCCCGCCGAAGCTCGTCGCCCGCAGGTACACGAAGATGAGAGACAGCGTGACCGCCGCCGCCACCGCGATCCCGAACCGCAGCGTGCCGCACGCCACGCCCTCGGCGATCGCCCACAGCACGAACGTCGTGTCCCGCGTGTCCTTCAGCACGTTGCGGAACCGGATCATCGCGAACACCGCGAGCAGCCCCAGCGCGATCAGCACGTTGCTCGCCATCAGCAGCATGACCAGCGCGACCAGCACCGGCATCACCAGCAGCGACGCGGTGAACATCTGCGAGTAGCTCATCCCCGAGTGGGTCCACATGTACACCCACGCGACGACGTGCCCGATCACGAACGCCATCAGCAGCACCAGCAGCGCCGTCTGCGTCCCCCCCACCGACCCCGAGGCGAAGTCGCTGCCGATCAACGTGTCCAGAAACCCTTCCATCCGTCCGCTTCCTTCCGTTCGCACCGCCCGAAACCTGAACCCCGAACCCCGAACTCCGGACCTAGTCCGCCCCGCCCATCAGCGCCGCAAGCATTGCGCCGTCCGACACCCCCCCGTACGCCGCGCACTGCTGGCTCACGATCTTCGCCCGCGGCACCCAGAACGCCGTCTGACAATACTTCGCGTTCGCCCGCCGCTCCAGATTCATCGCCTGCGCCATTTCCCGGAACCAGTACGGGAACCGGTCGGTGAACTTCAACTCCAGCACGCACGAGTGCCCAGCCATCAGCGGCGGCACCCGCACGTCCCGTTTAACCTTAAACGACCCGTCGAACACTCCGCCGTGCAACTCCCGGTCGAACGTCAGCCGCACCGCGTCGTTCGTCGGGTGCACCCACGCCTCCCGCAAATACGACACGTACACCCGAGGCCGCGCCGCGATCCCGTCCCGCATCTCGCAAAACCGCTTCAAACTCGACCAGTGATCCAAATTGCCCGGCTTGACCAAATCGCTCAGCCGCGGCGCGTCCCCGTCCATGATCCGCAGCGCCCGGTCCCGCTTCACCAGCGCCCGGTCCTTCATGATGATGTCGTTCACCCGCCGCTTGATCTCGAAAAAGACCGGCGTGTCCGCGTCGTCCTCGTAATACCTGACCCGCAGCTTGAACCGGTTCTTCTGCCCCTGGATCACCTGGTAGTACAGCGGCAACCCCGGCCCGTCCAGGTAAACGCTGTGGGTGTAATACGCCCACTTGTTCTCCGGCTTGGCGTTGTCGTCCCGCACCAGGTGCGCCCGGCAGAACGTCCGCACGTCGTGCGCGTGCCGCTCCTCGAGTAAGTACTTATACTCGAACCGGTTCCGCTGCATTTTGTGCTGGTACGCCATCGGAGATATTCACCACCCAGCAAATATACGCGCGAGGGGGCCGGGGGTTAACTCAATATTTCCTGAGCCTTAACGATGGAAAAGGTTAGGAAACTGTGACTTCCAGGGTGTCGGGTCGGGATTCCGTGAGAAGTTAAACGCTTTACAGGAAACAATCAAGAAATTTACCGAATCCGGAAACTCCCCCCACAACCCGTCAAGATCCGGGTATCATTTGACGGTCCCGATTCAAATCTTGCAGGAGTCTCGCCGTAAGGTTAAATTCCGATTAACTCCCCCACGATTGCGGTCCCCTTCTGCGCAGTTTGGCGGCGTTCCCACGGCTTTCGCGAGGAAAACGTATGCGTCGTCGGCGAGCCTTTACATTAGTCGAACTGTTAGTGGTCATCGGCATCATCGCCGTGCTTATCGGTATTCTTCTACCAGTCCTCGGCCGCGTGAAAAAGCAGGCGCTGGCGACGAAGTGCTCGGCCACGTTGAACGACATGGCCAAGGCGTGGCGGATGTACGAGACGCAGTACAAGATCTGCGTTCCGGGGCGGTTGGAGAAGCTGAACTCGGGGGCGGGGGAGTACGGGCTGGGTGACGGGCACGACCAGTATCGGCCGCGGTGGTACGAGCTGCTCGGGGCGCAGGTCGGGCAGTACGCGAACGACAAGCCGTCGGCGGTCGAGGACGACTCGTGGGTTATCCGCAGCGAGTGGTTCCTGTGCGCGGCGGTGCCGGAATGGAACAACAGCCGGAACTACCCGTTTGGGTACAACCACCAGTTCCTGGGGAACGCGCGGCCCAAGGGCGGGTGGACGGCCGGGAGCCGGGAGTGGGTTAATTATCCGGTGCCGACGAGCCGAATCCGGGCGGCGTCGGAGACCGTAATGATTGCGGACAGCTTGGGCACGGCGGTGTCGGTCGGGACGTCGAAGCGGCAAGGCTATTACGCGGACGGCACGAAGGACCAGGACGCGGTCGCGAATAAGGGCTACTTGCTCGACCCCCCGCGGCTGACGGCGAACTCGGACCGGGCGGACGTCGAACTGCCGGCGAATTACCGCAGCGGGCCGGACGCCCGGCACATGGGGAAGGTGAACGTGGCGTTCGTGGACGGGCACGTGCAGTTGATGACGATCCAGGAGATGGGGTACGTGGTCAACGCGGACGGCTCGATCCCGCCTGACGGCACCGGGGCGAACAACCGGTTGTTTTCGGGGAATGGGCAGGACGTCGATCCGCCGGCCGCCAAGTAGTCGCGCACGGGGTGGTCGCTTAGCAGTTAGTACGACACACAACGAGGCGGGACGACACCAGGACGGACACCCGGAAGGCTGCGAGGAGTCAGGCGATGAAGACCGTACCATCGAATGGAAAGACCGCCGCGGCGTCGGCGTCCGCGCCCCCCGTGACGTCGGGGCGGGGGTCTGCCCCTGCGGATAAGGGTTCGCTCGACAAGGGGTCGGTGGACAAAGGGTCCATCGATAAGGGTTCGGTCGACAAGGGTTCGCTCGATAAGAAGTCGGGGTCGGTGGACAAAGGGAAGGGTCGGAAGCTGAAGGCCACCGCCCAGCAGCGTGAGCAGCGGACGGTGATCATCGTGGCGGCGGTGGTCGTGCTGGGGGTGGCGATCGGGGTGTACGCGTACTTCGCGTCGCCGCGGACCGGGCCGATGGACGAGCGGCTGAACGCGCCGCCGGACCAGATGGCGCGGTTCGTCTCGACCGACCGATACGACAAGCTCGGGTTCGAGCGGCAGCGGCTGTATTTGAAGAAGCTGGCGGACGATAAGAAGGCGCTTACCGAGCAGTTCCATGCCGGGAAGTTCACCAAGGCGCAGTTCGAGCAGATCTTGGCGGCGGTCTGGCTGGGCAAGCAGTTCGACCGGGTGGACAAGTACTACAGCCTGGCGGACATCGACAAGCGGGCGTACCTGGACAAGCTGATCGACAAGGACGTTATCGACGAGAACGACTCGACCCCGAAGGCGGCCGACGCGCCGCAGCGGAACAAGGAAAAGGTCAAGGCGGTGGTCGAGAAGATGCCCGAGGTTGATCGGCGGGCGTACGAGGCGTTCCGGAGCGCGCTCAAGGAGCGGGAGAAGGAGCGGGAGAAGGAAGCCAAGGCGCTCGCGAGGGCGGCGAAGGCCGCGGCTACGCGGCCGGCGGAGCGTCCGACCGATCGTGCGCCGGGAGTGGGCGGCGGCGACGGTGCGACAAAGCCGGTGACGCCGCCGGGCGGGACGGCGCCGCAGGCGAAGCCGTAGGGTTGACTGGATCGTGAACCGCAAATCTCGAAGCCGCCAGTCGGGCGGCTTCTTTTATGCGCGGTGCGGGCAGCGTGATCACGGCGGGCGGCGCGGGCAATCCGCGAAACTGCGAGCCCGCACCCGCCGCCTACGCTCGGCCTCCACTTCGGCGACGATCTGCCGCTCCAAGTCCTCGGACACGTCGGACGCGCCGGGTTCGGGCACGACGTCGTCTGTGCGACTGACGAACGTGAACTCGACCTGCGGCAGGTCGGCCGGCGGGATCCCGTACTCCCGCATGATCTGGAAGAGGCGGTACTGCTCGTCGCCGGCGGCCTCGGCGGCGAGCGCCCGCTTCTCCTGCGGCGTCGGCCTGCCGAAGTCGTAGCCGGGCACGTCGCCGACCGTCCGGCACCGCCGACGCCTGCCGTCCAGGTGGACGGTGAAGCCGTGGAACGGCACGTCCTCGCAGAACACGAAGCCGAGGGCCGGCGCGTCCTGCGACAAACGCGCGAGGCCGGCGTCGATCCGCGCGGGCCAGAAGCTGCCCTTCGGCCGCTTCGGCTGCGGGTGCTCGCTGGTCTCGAACCCCAGCGGGTCGGACAGGACTGTCCAACCCTTGGTGAAGCCGATTGCCCTGCCGGGGGCAAGCGTCCCCAGCGCGTCCTCCCACGTGCCTGTCCCGAAGTCCTTGGCCGGCGGCAGACCGAGCGTCCTGAGGAACTGGTTCAGCCGGCGGCGGTAGTCTTTGCGGACACAGATGAGGTTCGCGTCAAAGCCCATGAGGCGCATCCTATCCGCCGCGGGAGGGCAGCCGACTCCCGCCGCCCGCGCGGGCGGGCGCGGTAGGATGGCGGCCGGTGAGCCGCCCTCTCCGCGTCCTGCTGAACACCGCGACCGTGCTGTCGCTGGTCTTGCTGTCGGCGGCCGCCGCGTCGTGGGTGTGGAGCCACTGGCGTGACGCTTGGGTCGGGTACCGGGTGCTCGACGGCCGATCCGCCGTGGTCGCCGCCGAGCGCGGCTGGGTCACCGTCTCGGTCTGCGGCCGGCGCCGGCCCGGTCGCCCGCCGCGCGAGCACTGCTTTCCGCCCACGCCAGGCGGGGGATGGCTGGTCGCGGTGCGGCCGCTCGACCCGCCGTGGCTCTCGGCCGGCACGACCGATGACGGACGCCTCGAGCCGTGGTGGCGGCCGGTTCGTCTAACCGCGCGAGCGGGTTCGCCCGGTCACTCTGACATGTGGGACCTGACCGTCCGTCACTGGCTGGTCGCCGTGGCCGTCGGCCTCCTGCCCGCCTGCCGGGCGGCTGCGGGCGTCAGGAAGGCCGCGCGCCTCGGCACATGCCCCGCGTGCGGGTACGACCTCCGCGCGACGCCGGAGCGGTGTCCGGAGTGCGGTACAATCCCCGCGTGAGGCGGCTGCTCCGATTGCTACTCCGGGTCGACGTCGCGACGTTCGCGGCGGCTCACGCGTTCGCGAGCTACACCTTCTTCCCCGTATGGGTCTCCGTTGAGAACGGTGCCCCGTGGCGCGCCACCGGGTTCTACATCGTCTGGCCGCTCGCGCCGTTCATCTCCCCGCTCATAGCGGCGGGCCACCTCGCCGCCGCCGACTCGATCACGCAGGCGTCGCTTGGAGCCGCGGCCGCGATGTACCTCCTGCCCTTGGGGATCGGCTACGCTGTCCTGTACCGCATGGACGCCGTCCGCAGACGGCGCGACGGCCACTGCGTGTCCTGCGGGTACGACCTGCGGGCCACCCCGGATAGGTGCCCGGAGTGCGGCCGCGTGCAGGAGGTGACGGCATGATGCGGGTAGGCCGGTGGCTCTTGAATGCCGTGACGCTGCTGTCGCTCGTGCTGTGCGCGGCGACGTGCGTGCTGTGGGTGCGGAGCTACCGCGTCGGCGACCAGTGGGTCTGGAACGACCCGGGCTGCTCCGACTGCGTCTCCCGGCTGAACGCGGGCGCCGGGCGCGTTCGCTACGCGTGGCAGGACACCCGGGCGTTGTCGGGGGTCAACCTTGAGGCGGGGTACCAGGCCGTCCGCACGCCGGACCGGGGCATGTGGACGATCTCGGTCGTCGGGCGGCGGCGTCTGGCCGCGCCGGGGTTCCGGTACGAGTGGTACGGCCCGACCGCGACCGTGGCCGAGGTCGCGTACGCCGTACCCGCCGCGCTGGCGGCGGTCCTTCCCGCCGGGGCGGCGTTCCGCGCGATCCGCGCCCGCCGCCGCACGCCCGGCCTGTGCGCGTCGTGCGGGTACGACCTCCGCGCGACGCCGGAGCGGTGCCCCGAGTGCGGGAGCGTGAGCGGGCGGGGGACCGGGTGATGCGCGGGCGACGAGCGATCGATCCTGGGGCGGGCCCCCTGCCGCTCTTGCCGGGCTTGCCCCGCCGTCGCACGGAGCGGATTCTTGATGCGTTCGCGGTGTGGCTGCTTGCGACGCTCGTGCTGTCGTGCGGGGCGTGGCGGGCGTTCGAGCCGGAGGTCGAGGGGCGCGGGCGGAACGGGTTGGCCGTGGTCGGTCGCGTGCGCGCCGGTGGTGCTCGCGGTGCTTCGGTACGTTAAATCGGGGCCGCGGTCCTGGGGCAGATCAACTGCGGGTGTGGCGTCAGCAGCGCACTCCCCTTCGGGTCGCGGCTGAACGGGGCTTTAGTCGTCTGTCGGGCGCCGTCCGTCGGATGACGGGGACATGCCCCACTGAAGTGGGCATGCCGCGGATCGCGTCGTGTCGGTTACGGGAGGCATTCCGGTCGTCGCTGACGCGAACGAGCCCGGCGTGGTGACGTCTGCGCGCGGTTGGGGACATATGCTCGGGGAAGCCGCGGGTGGGGGATTCTGCCGCCCCTCCGGGGCTGGTTCGCTCGGCACGTGCAACCCCGGGCTCGCGCCCGGGGCTATTGTCTGTCGCCGCTCCGCGGCTGGGGTGGCGCGTACGATTACGCTGGCGGCTGGCGGCTGGCGGCGAGGGCGGGGGTGGACAAAACGTGGGGCGGGGTTGAGGATGGCGGGCGGTTGCGGCGTGGTGGGCGATGCGGCGGTGGTGGTGGGTTGTGCGAACATGGTTAATCGGATCGACAACGCGTCGTCTCGCCGGATCGAGTTGCTCACGCGGATGATGTCGGAGATGGGTCGGGTGACGGACCCGCGGGCGGCGTTCGACTTGTTCGCGCGGGGGATGCGGGAGACGTCGGGCGGGATGAACGTTGCGCAGCTGTCGACGCGGGGGCTGGAGGCGGGGCAGTACCGGGCGTTCCTGATGCGGACGGCGGACGGGGTGGCGCACGTGGACCGGGGCGACCCGTGGGGGTACGAGGGGTGGCCGGTCGAGGGGGCGGGGGTGTTCGCGGAGCTGGTGCGGGCCGGGGGGCCGGTGGTGATCCGGGAGGCGGACCTGTCGGGGGACCCGGTGGTCGGGCGGGTGTTCGGGCGGTGCCGGTCGGTGGTGGCGGCGCCGCTGCTGATCCCGGACCTGCCGGTGAACTGGCTCGTCTTTTTGCACGAGGAGCCGGACTACTTCGGGGCGGAGTACGTCGAGGAGATGATCCTGCGGTCGAACCTGATGGGGGCGCTGATCAAGGGGCTGCAGGCGTCGCAGGAGCTGGCGGCGGCGAACGTGCGAATCACGCGGGAGATCGAGCAGATCGCGCGGATCCAGCGGACGCTCTTGCCGAGCCAGTTGCCGGAGATCCCGGGACTGGCGATCGCGGCGCACTACGAGACGTTCGACCAGGCGGGCGGGGATTTGTACGACTTCTCGCGGATGGAGGGGGACCCGACGACGGACCACGACGACCGGTGGGCGATTTTGATCGCGGACGCGTCGGGGCACGGGCCGGCGGCGGCGACGGTGTGCGCGATCGTGCACTCGATTCTGCACGCGTACCCGCGCGAGCCGAAGGGGCCGGGCGAGCTGATCCGGCACGTGAACCGGCACTTGTGCGCGAAGCAGATCGAGTCGAGCTTCGTCACGGCGTTTTTGGCGTTTTACCAGCCGGCGACGCGGGAGCTGGTGTACGTGCGGGCGGGGCACAACCCGCCGCTGCTGGTGTCGTGCCCGGGGGAGACGTGCGGGCGGCGGACGCGGACGGTGGTGCGGCAGTTGTCGGACGCGACCGGGCTGCCGCTGGGGATCGACGCGGACGCGACGTTTAACGAGGAGCGGGTGATCCTGGAGCGGGGGCAGATGGTGGTGCTGTACACGGACGGGGTGACCGACGCGAAGGGGCCGGACGGGGCGATGCTGGGGGTGGAGGGGATCGAGCGGGCGCTGGCGGGGTGCGGGGACGGGGCGCGGGAGGCGGTGCGGTGTTTGGACGACGCGGTCAGGGAGCACCAGGGGCCGGCGGGGCGGGCCACGGACGATCAGACGGTGCTGGTGATCGAAGTCGAGTGAAGACCGGTTCGCCGCGGAGACGCAGAGGACGCAGAGAAGAGGAGGGGGTGGGACTTGGCTCGGTCTGCTCTGAGTGTTTGACCTTTGATTCTTCACGGGCGGGACGCCCGTGCCACCTCGGGATTGGAGAGCGGCTTGCGCCGCGGGCTTACATGGGCTGGAAGCCCATGCCACGGGAAGACACGGGCGGAGCGCCCGTGATACGGGCAACTTGCCGGATTGGCTCCGTGGCCTTCGTGTTCTCCGCGTTTCGCTTCTCTTGTCTTCTCTGCGCTCTCTGCGTCTCTGCGGTGAGGACCGTCTTACGCGCTGCCGCGCTTCAGCTTTGCGGCGATTTCGGTGATGTGGCGGCCTTGGTAGCGGGCGACGGTCAGTTCGTTTTCGGAGGGTTGGCGGCTTCCGTCGGCGCCGGCGAGGGTTCCGGCGCCGTAGGGGCTGCCGCCGGTGATCTCGGTCATGGTCATCAGGTTCTGGCAGGCGTAGGGGACGCCGGCGACGATCATGCCGTGGTGGAGGAGGAACGTGTGGGCGCCAACGATGGTGGTCTCCTGGCCGCCGTGCTGGGTGCCGGTGGAGGTGAAGATGCCACCGATCTTGCCGATCAGTTTGCCCTGGGCCCAGAGGCCGCCGGTGGCGTCGAAGAAGGCCTGCATCTGGCTGACGACCAGGCCGTAGCGGGTGGGGATGCCGAAGAGGATGGCGTCGGCGTCGGCGAGCTGGGCGGGCTGGGCGATCGGGACGTGGGCCCACGGCTTCTTGGCGTCCTGCGCGCCCATCTTGGCGAGGATTTCGGGCGGGAGCGTTTCCTGGACCTGGTAAAGGGAGACGTTGGCGTCGGGGACGCTACGGGCGCCTTCGGCGACGGCTTCGGCCATGCGGTAGATGTGGCCGTAGGTGCTGTAGAAGATGACCTGGACGTTGGTGGGCATGCGTGGGCTCCTTCCTTGCGGTTTCGTTGCGCCGGATAGGGTAGGCGGCGGGGGCGCGCGGGGCAACGGGTTGATGTTCGGAGGGGGAGACGGGGCCGCTGAAGCTGCCCTGCCGGCTAAGATGTCGGCATGTCGATCACGGACGAGGTGCGGGCGCGGTGTGCGGAGGTGGCGGGGCGGGCGCGGTTCGTGCGGGTGGAGGAGTCGGCGGTGGAGCGGTATGCGCTGTCGTTGCCGCTGGAGAAGGCCGTCGCGCCGACGCTGGATCTGAACTCGCACTACGTGGCGGACGAGGCGGGGACGGTGGCGTTCTTCGTGACGCTGGACGCGATCAACTTCGGGTCGGGGTATTTCCCGCACCTGCGGAAGCGGGCGGGGATGAGCGGGTACTTCACGGTGGCGACGGGGTTGAAGGAGGCGTTTGACCGGGGTGGGCCGCTGGGGGCGGAGCGGCTGGCGGGGGTGACGGCGCGGGAGTGTTGTGCGCTGTTCGGGCAGGAGGAGTCGAACGGGGTGGCGATGGAGTTGATGGGGTTGTTCGCGGCGGCTTGGAACGATCTGGGGCGGTTGCTGCTGGCGAAGTACGGGGGGCGGTTTGACGATCTGGTGCGGGCGGCGGGCGGGTCGGCGGAGCGGCTGGTGGGGTTGCTCGCGGAGATGCGGTTCTTTCGGGACGTGCAGCGGTATGGCGATCTCGAGGTGCCGTTTTACAAGCGGGGGCAGTTGACGGCGGCCGACCTGTCGCTGGCGCTGAGCGGGCGGGGACTGGGGGCGTTTTCGGATCTCGATCGGCTGACCATCTTCGCGGACAACCTGGTGCCGCACGTGCTGCGGGTGGACGGGGTGTTGAAGTACGACGAGGGGTTGGCGGCGCGGATCGACCGGGAGGAGTTGATCGAGGCGGGGTCGGTGGAGGAGGTGGAGATCCGGGCGTGCGCGGTGCACGCGGTGGAGTTGATGAAGAAGGAGCTGGGGCGGGCGGGGACGCCTGTAACGGCGATGGGGTTGGACTACGTGTTGTGGAACCGCGGGCAGGAGCGGCATTACAAGGCGGTGAAGCCCCGGCATCGGGCGCGGACGGTGTATTACTGAGCGCGGGGGGGGGCGCTTTCCCGCGCGTGGACACACGCCGGGCGAAATGGGCGCGGTGGTTTTACAATTGCGGTCATGCGCATCATCGACATGTCTCAGCCGTTGTTCGACGGGTGTCCCAACTGCCCCGATCATCCGCCGGTGAAGAGCGAGATCGTGTTCGACCACGACCCGGTGGGGTGGCGGCTGGAGAAGATCACGTGCGCGAACCACACGGCGTCGCACGTGGACGCGCCGCTGCACAAGATCGCGGGGGCGGCGAGTTTGGACGACATCCCGCTGGAGCGGTGGGTCGGGCCGGCGCACGCGGTGGACCTGAGGCCGTGCCGGGCAGACCAGCGGTTCGGGCCGGACGATTTGGCGCCGCGGCTGGCGGGGGCGGGGGATCTGCGGGACCGGATCGTGCTGCTGTGCACCGGCTGGGGGGAGCGGCGGGCGCGGATGGACGAGTGGCTGCACCACGCGCCGATGCTCGGGCCGGAGGCGGCGCGGTGGCTGGTGGAGCGGAGGGTGCGCGGGGTGGGGATCGATTACTACTCGATCGGGGACGCGGAGGTGCACGAGATTCTGCTGTCGCGCGGGGTGTGGATCGTGGAGGAGTTGAGCTTCCCCGCCGAGGTGTTCGCGCTGCCGCAGCCGATCGAGTTCTGGACGCTGCCGGTCAACCTCAAGGGGCACACGGGGGCGTTCTGCCGGCCGGTGGCGGTGGTGCGGTAAGGGTGTTGCGCGGGCGCGTTTTTCGGCGCTGGCGCGGCGCACCGCGGCCCTTAGGGTGAGGCAGGTTTAACCACGGAAGGACGGCGACGATGACGAACAAAAAGAAGCGGCCGGGAGCGCGGGTAAACGAGTCGGGGCGGAGCAAGCAGAAGTCGACGGGGGAGACCGAGTCGAAGCACACGCGGAAGAAGGCCGACAAGGCCGGGATGGGGCAGAGCGGGGCGAAGGAGCGGCAGGCGCGGGAGTGAGGGGCGGCACGGTTTCGCCGAGTACGTGCGATCAGCGCTTCGGGCGCGCGTTCTGCCAAAAGGGCTGGTCGAAGATGCGCGTGGGATCGAGTCGGAGTACCTGCGCGCAAATGGCCTGCGCGGCATTGGTGTTGCCCGCACGAAGTTGTGACGCCGCTCGATCTACGAGGGCACAGATCGTCTGCTGCCGGTCGCTGACCGTGCAACCAGTGCGGATGCCGTTAACGATTTGACGTTGCCGCTGCGCCTCTCGTTCATTCCGAAGGGTTTGCTCCTGCTCCTGACGATCCTTCGCGTCCGCAGCCTTTAGCGGTTCGCTCACCGCCGCGATCTGCTCGTCTAGCGCTTGGAGTTCGGAGGAGCGAAACAGGTGCCCGTCAAGGTGCCTCGGGAACTGCGCCGCGAGGAGAGCAGATGCCGCGCGGCTGAGGTCCTTTGACTCCAGTGCCGCACGGGCGTTACCGAGTTGCGCCGCCACCATTTGCCGCACTGCAGCCCGCCGTTCCTGGTGGTCTCGGAACGTGCGAACGCGCGGGACGGCGAGCCAGTAGGACACGACCAGTGCCGGCACGACGAGCAGCACGACGCCGAGACGCTTACGCATCAGGCGGACCGGCGGAGCGTATTCCAGTGACGCGGGCATGGCGGCTCCTTCGGGTCGTTGACGAATCAGTCGTACCGCGGGCGCGGCGTCGGCGAGGCGAGGTTCACCTGAACTTCGAGCAGCGGGCGGAGTCCGCGGGCGTACTCGTTGCCCGGGTCGAGGACGAGGACCTGCTCGCAGGCGGCCAAGGCTTGGGTGTAGCGGTGGGCGTCGACGTGGCCGCGACAGCGGGTGATCAGATCGGGGATAATTTCGGATCGACAGACGGTCTCCGTGCGCGCCGACGCGGCTGGCTCGGGGTGACCGAGGCTCGTCATCTGCTCTTTGATCTGTCGGCGCGTGGCGGCGAGCGTGGCGTCCATCGCCGCGAGTTCGGTCGAATCGAACAGCGCACGGTCGGCGTCGCGCGTCACCTCCGCACTGTCGGCCTCCGTGAGGGCCGACGAGAAGTCCCGACCCGCCGCGGCGGTTGCCGCACGCTGGAGTTCCGCATCGAAGCGGGCGCGAGTCGTGTCCCGCTGGAGCTTGATCGCCTGTCGACGTGCCTCCGCACGCCGGTACGTCTCCAGCCCCCACCCCGCGCTCCCGATTGCGAACAGGACGAGGAGCGCCAGCGCCCCCCGCATCAGGCGCCGGCGGCCCCGTTGCCGCGAGGGGGGCGGTGCGTAGTCGAGGGCGGCCATGGCCGGATCATACCCGGGATGGCATCTTCTGCGCGGCTCGGTGGCGTTGTAGACTGCGGCGATGCTCACCTCGTGGCGCGCGGCAGTCGTGTTGTTCCTCGTTACGCTGTCGGCCGGGGCGGTGGAGCCGGCGGGACGGAAGTTTTCGTTCGGAGCGGCGCGGGTGGGGTTTGCGGAGGTGGGGGCGGGGGCGGCGTATTCGGCGGAGCGGGGGTTCGGGTTTGACCTGGGGACGTCGCCGGCGGAGGGGAAGGCGTTCTACTTTTCGGTGGGGCTGCCGGAGGGGAATTATCTCGTCACGGTCACGTTGGGGCACGACACGGCGGACGGGGACACGACGGTGAAAGCGGAGTCGCGGCGGTTGATGGTGCAGGGGGTGAAGACCAAGCCGGGGGAGGGCGTCGCGCGGTCGTTCGTGGTCAACCTGCGGCGGCCGGCGATCACAGGGGGTGGGGGCGTGAAGCTGAAGGCGCGGGAGCTGGGCTACCTGCACTGGGACGATAAGCTGACGCTGGAGTTCGGCGGGCCGCGGCCGGCCGTGCGGGCGGTGGAAGTCGAGCCGGCGCCGGCCGACACGGTCACGGTCTTCCTGGCCGGGGACTCGACGGTGACCGACCAGCCGAACGAGCCGTACAACTCGTGGGGGCAGATGCTGCCGCGGTTCTTCAAATTGACCGTGGCGATCGCGAACCACGCGGAGTCGGGGGAGTCGCTGCGGTCGTTCACCGGGGCGAAGCGGATCGACAAGGTCTGGTCGACAATCAAGCCGGGTGACTACCTGGTCATCCAGTTCGGGCACAACGACCAGAAGGACACGTCTCCCGGCGCGGGCGCGATGACGACGTACAAGGACGCGGTCAAGCGGTACGTCGCCGAGGCGCGGCGGCGCGGGGCGCACGCCGTGCTCGTCACGCCGGTCTCGCGCCGCAGCTTCGGGCCTGAAGGGAAGATCGTCAGCAACCTCGGCGACTTCCCCGCGGCGGTGCGGCAGGTGGCGAAGGAGGAGGACGTGCCGCTGATCGATCTGAACGCAATGAGCCAGGCGTTCTACGAGGCGATGGGGCCGGACGGGTCGAAGAAGGCGTTCGCGCCGGGCGACAACACGCACCACAACAACTACGGCAGCTACCATTTGGCGCGGTGCGTGGCGGAGGGGGTGCGGCGGGCGGTGCCGGGGCTGGCGAGGCATCTGGCGGACGGTTTGCCGCCGTTCGATCCGGCCAAGCCGTCGCCGCCGGAGGGGTTTGACGTCCCGGCGAGCCCGGTGTCGCCGGCGGCGCGGAAGCCGGACGGGAATTGAGGCGGGGGCGTCAATCGGCTGGCGGCGCGACACCGGAAGCGGGCGGGGGAGGATCCTGACGTTCATCGAACTTTGCGCGGCGGGACGGGGGTGCGCTCAACCCGCGCTCGCTTCCTCCCGATCCCCGTTATAACTCTACCCCCGTGTCCCCTGTCGGCCTGGTCATTATCGGACGGAACGAAGGACAGCGCCTCCGGCGGTGCCTGGAGTCGGCGCGCGGCCACGCGGGGCAGGCGGTTTACGTCGACTCGGGGTCGACGGACGGGTCGGTGGAGCTGGCAAGGTCGATGGGGGTGGACGTGGTCGAGCTGGACACGTCGGTGCCGTTCACGGCGGCCCGGGCGCGGAACGCGGGGGTCGAGCGGCTGGTGCGGCTGGCGCCCGACACGGTGTACGTGCAGTTCGTCGACGGGGACTGTGAGATCGATCCCGGGTGGTGGGGCGTCGCCGTCGAGCGACTTGAGGAACGGCCGGAGCTGGCCGCCGTGTGCGGGCGGCGGCGCGAGCGGTTCCCGGACGCGTCGCCCTATAACAAAATGTGCGACCTCGAGTGGGACACGCCCGTCGGCGACGCGGCCGAGTGCGGCGGCGACTCGATGATGCGGCTGGCGCACTTCTCGGCGGTGGGCGGGTTCGACCCCTCCCTGATCGCGGGCGAGGAGCCGGAGCTGTGCCTGCGGCTGCGGCAGCGGGGGTGGCGGATCGAGCGGCTGGCCGCGGAGATGACGCTGCACGACGCGGCGATGACGCGGTTCTCGCAGTGGTGGCGGCGCGAGAAGCGGAGCGGGTACGCGTTCGCCGAGGCGGCGCACCGGTTCGGCCGCACGCCCGAGCGGTTCCGCGTGCGGTGGACGCGGCGGAACTGGTTCTACGGCCTCGTCCTCCCCCTGCTGGCGATCCTGCCGGCGTACTGGACGCGCGGCGCGAGCTTGGCGCTGCTGCTGGCGTACCCGCTCCAGTGGGCGCGCGTGTACCGCGACTGCCGGCGAGGGCGAGGGCTGACGGCGGCGGACGCGCGGCTTTACGCGCGGTTCGTCGTGCTGGCCAAGTTCCCGCAGGCGGCGGGGCAGTTGAAGTACGTGGTCGCGCGGCTGACGCGGCGGCCGAGCAAGCTGATCGAGTACAAAGGGGCGGAGGGGGAGAGGAGTCAGGAGACAGTAGTCAGTAGTCAGTAGGAAGACAGGGGAGCCGGCGCGGGTGCGTCAACCCTTCGCGAACCGGACGACGCGCGTGTCCTGCTCCATCCCGGTCGGGGTGGTGAGCGGCCCGTAAAGGTCGGGGCGGCGGACCTTGAGCCAGCGGCGGCCGGTGGACATCGGGATCAAGTCGAGGTCGAGGTCGGCGGCGACCATGTCGTCGGCCGGTTCGTCGGTGCAGGCGAGCGTGCGGCCGTACGGGTCGAGGATCATCGCGTTGCCGGTGCGGACCTCGTCGTCGTCGATCCCGACGCCGTTCGCGAACAAAACGAACATGCCGTTGTCGTGGGCGCGGGACGGGAGCCAGCGGAGGATCCACCCCTTGCCCTTGTCGCCGGTCAGCTCGGCGCGGATCGCGGCGGGGTCGCTGCCGCGCTCGCGCCAGAGCCGCGGGTCGATCGGCTTCATGCCGTGGGGGCTGGCGGAGTTGCAGCCGCCGGTCTGGTGGGGGGCGAGGAGCACCTGCGCGCCCATCAGCGCGGTGACGCGGGCGTTCTCGACGATGTTGTTGTCGTAGCAGATCAGCACGCCGACGCGGACGCCGCCCGGCGCGTCGAACACGGTGTACTCGGGGCCGGGCGCGATCTGGTCGTGCTCGAACGCCTGGATCTTCCGGTGGCGGGCGTGGCGGCCGTCGGGCATGGCGACGACGTAGGTGTTGTAGAGCCGCCCGTCGTCTCCGGCCTCGACCAGCCCGGCGCCGATCGTCATGTCGAGCTCGCGCGACAGCGCGAGGAGCCGCTGGGTGGAAGGGCCGGCGGGGACGGGCTCGGCCAGGTCCCTCAACTGCGCGTGGGTGAGGTTGCGGAGGAACCAGTACCCGGTGACGCAACACTCGGGGAACGCGAGCAGGCGGACGCCCTGGGCGGTCGCCCGGCGGGCGAACGCGTCGATCTTCCCGAAGTTGGCCGCCTTGTCGCCGGCAGCATGCTCGAACTGAACGACGGCGGCGCGGAGCGTGGGCATGGGGGAGAGGATACCGCGCGGCGGATTGGGGGGAACTGCGTCCTGGCTTGTAGGGTGGTTCAGCACACCGTGCGGAGGGGCATCGAAGACCCGGCCGCTGAAGCGGCCTCGCCACGTGCGCGTCCTACTTCTCCTCGGGCACGGACAGCTTCCACATGCTGGTGTCGCCGTGGTTCTTCGCGGGGAGGTAGAGGAGGGCGGGCTTGACGCCCTCGGCGAACGGGGCGAAGGCGAGGACGTCTTCGACGGCGTCGCCCGGCTTGAGAACCGCGGTCGTCGCGGCGCCTGCGACCTGGTAGTCGCCGAAGCCGACGAGCGGGGTGAACTTGCGGGCGGTGTCGGCGAGGCTGGCGCGGTCGTCGCCGCGGCCGGACGGCGTGCCGTTGAACGTCTGGTAGGTGACGTCTTTCGGGCCGTTGTTGGAGATCCTCAGGCGGACGACGAACAGCGGGCCGCCCGAGGCTTGCTCATCGAACTTGCCGTCGCCGAGCGGCCGGCGGAGGACGACGTGCTCGGTCTTGACCGAGACGATCGCCACCTCGACCCCGCTCGCGCCCGGACCGGCCCGCGGGGCGGTGGGGCGGGTCGTCGCGGACGGGCGCGTCGTCTGGGCGGACGCCGACGACGCCGCGACCGACAACAGGACGAGGAGGAGGTTGAGGCGAATCATGCTGCTCCCTAGCGTTTTCGGCGAATGCGGAGCGACCGCGCGATAAACGGCGCGCGCGAGGGCCGGTAATTCAGGGCGATGACCAGACCCCTCACCGCGCACACGACGTGGACGATCGCACTCGCCTTGCTTATCGGTATTACGCGGCCGGGGCGAGCGGCGGATGCAAAGGATTTTGAGCCGCGCGAACATCGCGACGCGGACGGCAACGTCCTGCGTTATCGGCTGTTCAAGCCGAAGGACTACGACCCGTCGAAACCGTACCCGTTGATCCTGTTCCTGCACGGGGCCGGCGAGCGCGGAACCGACAACCAGCGGCAGGTGCGGGACGCGCTCCACTGGGCGAAAGACGCCGTGCAGAACCAGCAGCCGGCGTTCGTGCTCGCGCCGCAGTGCCCCGACCGCCGACACGCGCTGGCCGTCTACGGGACGGGCAAGGAGTTCGACCAGACGTTCAACGACTACGGCAACGGGGCGGCCGGTGAATGGAAGCCGTACCGCCTGCCGATCGGCGCGAAGCTGCCGACGGGCGCGAAGCGGTTCCTCTACCTGGTGAACGCCGCCGACCCGAAGGCCGCGACGCCGCCGCCGGTCGGCGAGTTTCGCAACCTGAAGGTGTACGAGGAGGGGGCGGCCGCGCCGGCGACGATCGACCCGCGCAAGCTCGACTTCGCGAAGAAGCAAGGCAAGGGGAAGGTCGACGTGTCGGCGGACGGGACGGTCACGATGGAGGGGGACGTGCGGGCGAAGGCGTCGTTCGAGTACGCGGTGACGCCGAAGACCGTGATCGAGTTCGAGTTCCGCTCCGCCGCCCAGGGGACGGCCCACGCAATCTCGCTCGACACCGACGACTTCTTCGACTGCCGCTGGGCCAACATGGACTGGGCCGCCAAGAGCGGGTCGGCCGCGCCCGAGCCGAGCACGCCGATGCGACTGACGCTCGAGGCGCTCGGGCAGTTGCGCAAAGAGTTCAAGCTCGACGAGAAGCGGCTGTACGTCACCGGCCTGTCGATGGGCGGGTACGGGACGTGGGACGTCGTCCAGCGGCACCCGAACCTGTTCGCGGCGGCCGTCCCCGTGTGCGGCGGGGCCGACGAGGCGACCGCCCCGCGGATCAAGCACCTGCCGATCTGGTGTTTCCACGGCGGCGCGGACAAGGTCGTCCCGCCCGAGCGGTCGCGAAACATGGTCGCCGCGCTGAAGAAGGCCGGCGCGACGCCGAATTACACGGAGTACGAGGGCGTGGGCCACAACTCGTGGGACCGCGCGTACTCGGAGCCGGAACTGCCGAGGTGGCTGTTCGCACAGAAGCGGGAGTAGGCCAGGCGGCCCAGCAGGGTGTGCCTCAGCACACGGACTTTGGAGCGAAACGAGGTCCTTGTGCTGAGGCACACCCGGGAAGAGCCGAAGTCCGACGTCAGACGAACGCCAGCACCAGGATCTGCGCGATCAGCACGCGCAGGAGCATCACCAGCGGGTACACGGCGGCGTACGCGATCCCCGGCGCCTCGCTCTTCGTCACCGTGCCGGCGAACGCGAGCGCGGGCGGGTCGGTCATGCTGCCGGCGAGCAGGCCGCACAGGCTCATGTAGTTCAGCTTCAGCACGAGCCGCGCGAACAGCCCGACCACCAGCAGCGGCGCCGCCGTGACCAGCGCGCCCCACGCCATCCACGTCAGCCCGGGGCCGTGCAGCAGCGTGTCGAAGAACCCGTGCCCCGACCGGATCCCCACGCTCGCGAGGAACAACACGATGCCGACCTCGCGGAGCACGAAGTTCGCGCTGCTCGGCAAGTGCCAGACGAGCGGGCCGAAGTGCCCGAGCCGGCTGAGCACGATCGCGACGATCAGCGGCCCGCCCGCCAGCCCGAGCTTGACCGGCGCCGGCATGCCCGGCAGCGCGATCGGCAGGCTGCCCAGCAGCACGCCCAGCGCCAGGCCGACGAAGATCGGGATCACCTGCGGGTGGTTCAGGCGGTGGGTCGAGTCGCCGAGGGTCTGGGCGGCCTTCGCGATGGCGGCCTCCTCGCCGACGACGAGCACCGTGTCCCCGAACTGGAGCGGCAGGGTTGGGGAGGGCGGGAGTTCGACCTCGCCGCGGCGAACGCGGGTGACCGTCACGTTCAGGCGGCCGGCGAGGTTCAGCTCGTCGATCGTGCGCCCGAGCGCGGCGTGCTGGGTGACCAGGATTCGGCGGGTCGTGATCTGGCTCGGCACCGTCCGCGGGTCGAGCGGGCTGACCCGCCCGACGACGACGCGCAAGTCGTCCAGCGCCGCGGGCGGGCCGACGGCGAGCAGCACGTCGCCGGATCGGAGGGTCGTCTTCGGCGTGGCGACGGCGAGTTGGCCGGCGCGGAGCAGGCGGGAGACGACGACGTCGCCGTCGTCGTACCCGGGGATCTGGCGCACCTCGCGGCCGTCGAGGTTCGCGTTGGTCACCTCCAGCGCGACCGCCCCGAGCGGCGGGCTCGCGTCGTCCTGCTGGGCGCGGACCTGCCCGGCCTCGGCCGCCAGATCGACACGGAACAGCGCGCGGAACAACGCCATCACCAGGATGATCCCGACGACGCCGAACGGGTACGCGATCGCGTACCCGGCGACCGTGCCGGACGTGGACGCCGCGCCCTTGGTGTCGCGCAGCGCCTGCTGGGCGGCGGCGAGGCTCGGCGTGTTCGTCGTCGCGCCGCTGAAGATGCCGACCGCGTCGCGCATGTCCACCCCGCCGACCTTGCACGCGACCACAGTCAACCCCGCCCCCATCAGCACCACGGCCGCCGCCATCGCGTTCAGCGGCAGCCCCTGCCGCCGCAGCGACGCGAGGAACCCCGGGCCGACCTGCACCCCGATCGTGTACACGAACAGGATCAGCCCGAACTCGCGCGCGAACTCCATCACCTCCGGGCTGAGGCGGTCCGGCGGCAGCAACCGGCCGACCGCCAGCCCGGCGAACAGCACGCCGCCGATCCCGAGGTGCAGCCCGCGCCACGCGACGCTGCCCAGGCCGAGTCCGACTACGGCGGCCGCGCTGACGACGAACACGGTCAGCGCGACGGAGTGCGGCTTGAGCAGGTCGAAGAACGTCAGGGCGGTGCAGGTCATGCCGTGTATGCGGGTCGCGCGCCGAGGCGGTGGCGGACGGGAGCTTACCGCGTCGAAGAATCGAGACAACCGAGGCGCCGATTCGCCGGCGGCCGTCCAACGCCCCGCGGCGGAGACTATCGTGACCTGGGGCGCCTGACACGCTCACCGCGTGCCTGCCCCCCCCGCCGCCGCCCGCTGCGACGCGGCCCGCGCGCGCCCCACAGGGCCGACCATGCTCCCGCGCAGTCGGCGCTCGACCTCGAGCCCCCCCTACTCCTTGGCCTTGCCGTCCTCTTCCCCCTTTGACGGCCACTTGAATCTCGGCAGCGTCGCCCGATCCACCCCTTTCAGGTGCGGCTGGTCCCACCGCTTCGTCGGCGGCACGTAGGTCCACGTGGCGCCTTTGAACGCCTCGGCCACCAGCGTCGCGACGTCCGGGTCGTACTCGACCAGCTCGTCGCGCGTGTTCACGTGGTTGTGGACGTTGTCGTTCTCGCGGTTCGTGCCGAAGTAGGACTGCACGGCCTCGGCCCAGTACTCGTGGTGGTTCGTCGCGGCGTCCGCCCCCTTCCACAGCCCCTTGGCGGTCGCCGCGTCGAACGCCGCCTTCAGCCGCTTGTCGAACGTCGGGTCGACGTGGTTCAACCCCATCTGGTGGATCGCGTGCGCGAACTCGTGGATCAGGATGTTCTCCTTCGCGTACGGGTCGCCAGGGCACTGGAGCAGATTCTCCTCGCCGCAACTGACCGCCGGCCGCTGCCGCGTCGCGCCTAGGCCCCGGGCCCGGCGGTCCCAGTGGGCCTTGGGCTTTAAGTCCGAGTGCTCGGGGACGTCGGTCGTCATCTCCGCGGCGGCCATCACGGCGAACCGCGTCCCCCGCGCGGCCATCGCGGCGGCGACGTCCGGGCGGTCCTGCAGCATCAGGTGGATCAGGTAGCCGGCCTCGAGCAGCGCGGCGTCGGTCACCTGGTCCGAGCCGACCACGCTCAGCCCCATCACCCGCACGTGCTTGCGGTACCACGGCGACAGCTTGAGCGCCGCGACCGCGTCCGCCGGCGGCGGGGACTCGACCGCCGCCGACGCCAGCCACCGGTCGACCACCGTCGGTTCCGCCGCGGCCATTGCGGGCGACAACGCGGTCGAGCACAAAGCGACGGTCGCCAGCAGGACGGGGACGGCGACGCGGTGATTCAGCGGACGCGGCATCGCCCTGTTATACCGGACGCGGGCGGCCGCCGCGTGGCAGGGCGCCAAGGCGCCGCCGCCGCCGCCGCCGCGTAACGTGCCCCACACGCCGGGGCGAATAGCGTTGCCTCGGGCGGGCGGGGGACGGTAAACTGTGTCGGAGATCCCTCTCGTCGTTTCCCCCCAACCAGATTCGACACCCCCGTCGGAGGTAGCCGTCATATGTCGTCCGCACCCAGCATCAGCAGCGCCCCCCAAGCCGCCGACACCGACGGCGGCCAGCCGACCATTCACGTCGAGGAGCGGCGGCTGTCGCTGCACGACTTCCTGAAGACCGCGATCAAGATCAACGGGTCGGACATCCACCTCCAGGCGGGGTCGGTGCCGATGATCCGGGTGGACGGCAAGGCGCGGTTCCTCGACGTCCCGCCGCTGCCGGACGACTGGTTGAAGGAGTACGTCGACCAGATCATCGAGTCGCAGTCCGAGCCGTCGGAGCGGCGGCACATCCTCGAGCACAAGGGGTCGGTCGACGTGGCGTACGCGCTCCCGGGCGTGGCCCGGTTCCGCACGAACATCTTCCACAGCAAGGAGAAGTTCGCGATCGTCATGCGGCGGATCGTGACGAAGATCCCGAACTTCGAGGAACTCAACCTCCCGCCGCAGATCGAGCAGATGGCCGACTACCACCGCGGCATCGTCATCGTGTCGGGGACGACGGGGTCGGGCAAGTCGACGTCGCTGGCGGCCGTGATCGGCAAGATCAACCGGAGCCGGAGCGAGCGGATCATCACGGTCGAGGACCCGATCGAGTTCGAGCACTCGAACGCGAAGTCGCTCGTGTCGCAGGTCGAGGTCGGGCAGGACTCGGAGAGCTTCGAGTACGCCCTCCGCGCCATGATGCGGCAGGACCCGGACACGATCCTGATCGGCGAGATCCGCGACAGCTTCTCGCTGACGACCGCGCTGCGGGCGGCCGACACGGGCCACCTGGTCTTCACCACCATTCACGCGACGAACGCCCCGATGACGATCGGCCGCGTGTCGTCGCTGTTCATCCCCGAGCAGCGCGAGCTCCAGCAGGAGCAGCTCGCCATGAACCTGAACGCGGTCGTCTGCCAGCGGCTCGCGAAGAAGCGCGACGGCAAGGGGCGCGTCCCGGTCAACGAGATCATGATGGCGACCCCGCTCGTGCGGAAGTACATCCTCGAGGGCGAGTTCGACAAGCTCAAGAGCTGCGTGGGCAACCGCGAGTCGGGCAGCCAGAGCTTCGACCAGCACCTGACCGAGCTGTTCCAGAAGCAGATCATCGACGTCGCCGAGGCCAAGCGGCTGGCGAGCAACGTCGACGCGCTGAACCTCGCGCTCCGCGGGATCAGCAACAGCGACACGAAGCTGCGGTGACGCGCGGCCTCGGGTGGGCGCGAAGGATGTCGGCGGGGGGGGGGGGGGGGGGCGCCCCCCCCGGGGGTTGTGCCACCC